>Ga0134124_10000005_pt1 | contig 491168 bp, 519 predicted proteins | sample KB304_FD_96880 | JGI IMG/M metagenome (GOLD analysis project Ga0134124, IMG submission 96880) | Terrestrial soil microbial communities without Nitrogen fertilizer from Kellogg Biological Station, Michigan, USA - KB3-0-4 | ecosystem: Environmental > Terrestrial > Soil > Unclassified ...
CTGTTTACCCGTCTCTCCGGCGGCAGATCAATTCTTTTTATTGACGGAATTTTTTTATAATTGAATATCTGGTAAAAAGACATGGTGTGTACTATAATGCGTAACGTTACGTTATAGGCAAGGAGTAATATGAAACAGCAGCTGGTAGCAACAAAAGAATTCGCGGTGCTTTGTAAAACCACAAAGCGAACGATCATTCACTATGATCAAATTGGGCTGCTCAAACCAAAGACAAAAATAGGATTAAATCGCTGGTATGCACAACAGCAAGTCCTCACGTTTGAAAAAATAGCGCTCCTTCAGTCACTTGGTTTTTCCCTTAGCGAAATACAGCAACGACTCAACAATCGTCAATCGCTCATAAAAATATTTATAGAAAACAAACAAAAAATTGCAGAAAAACAAAGACAAATTAATTTACAGATGAAAAAAGTGACAGAAATTCTTTACAATCTTGAAAAACACAAAACGTTGATTGCGCCACAAATTAAACAAATAAAAGCATATAATTTTTTCGGCATAGAAAAAGTAGGAAAGTATGCAGAAATTTCTGTATACTGCGACGAATTAAGACAGGCAATTGATAATCATCATGACGCTAAATTTACGTATCTTGTTGTCTTTGATCAGTATGGCTACTCTCCTGTCAGGGCAAAAATGATAGTCGGAGTAAGAGGGAACAAGAGCTTACCGCAATCGATAAAAATAAAAAAAATTCACTCCAATAAATTTACTGCACTGACATATACGCATATCGGTTCGCATGCATATTTAGGTTATGTCACGAATTTTCTGGAAGAATATGTAAGAAAAAATAAATTAACTCTTGATCATCAAAACAAAGTGAGAGAGATTTATATTAAAGGTCCTGCCAACGAAACACATGAAGAAAATTATGTCACAGAAATACAATTTCCAATACTTATATAACTTGTGGTAAAATTGCCTCATTAATAAGACAGCGCTTATCAACAAATATTTCCAAAAAAAAGACCAACTTACCATGACGAATAAATCGTATCAAAAGTTGGTCCATGATTTATTTGTGTGGCTTTTGAAAAACGACCAAGTAGATAATGACCTGACAACATCTTCTCTTTTTTCAAAAAATAAAATAGTAAACTCACAAATTATTACCCGTCAAAACATAACCGCTGCAGGACTTGAAGAAATCGACTATCTTGTAAAAACCTTTACCAAACTCAAGATAAAACATGAAATTCAGGACGGCGATAATATAAAAAAAGGGGGAGTGCTCGTGGAAATAAAAGGGGAGGTAAAAGAAATACTTTCTTATGAGAGGGTTATTATCAATGTCTTACAACGTCTGTCCGGAATCGCAACGCAGACGAAAAATCTTGTTAAACAAATAAATTCAGACAAACCATCAGTCGCCGCGACAAGGAAAACACAATGGGGACTCTTGGACAAAAAGGCAGTCGCGATGGGTGGGGGACTGACACACAGATTAAGCTTATCAGACGGCATACTCGTTAAAGATAATCATCTGATGTTTTTGTCCGCCAAAGAAACATTAATACATTTATTAAAAACTGTGAAACAAACACTTATCGAAATTGAAGTTGAAGATGAAAAAAGTTTAAAACAATTAGTGCAGCTTTTTGAAGAAACAAAAACAGATAATGCTCTCGGTATTCTTCTCGATAATTTTACGCCGGAGCAAGCGAAAAAAATTTTGAGCAAAATGAATCAGCATCCGAATATCGTCTTTGAAGCATCGGGCGGAATAACAAAAGAAAATATTTCTGCATGGGCCCGGACAGGCGTCGATATCATTTCTTCGGGTGCATTAACGCATTCTTCAAAAGCTGCAGATCTTTCTCTGGAAATTAAAGCATAAATCATGTATAATACGTTATATGGCAAAGAGAGATACAGGTGTCGGCAGTAAAAAACAAGGCCACCCAAACAAAACAGCAAAAAGACTTGCAGCAAAAGTTGTAATGCTTACTGAAAAGGCCGGCAAAAAAAGACGTCACAATCGTAAAGTCGGTTCCCTTAAAAAGCAAAACTAAGTTTTGCTTCTTACCTTCATTAACCTAACCACTTGGATTTCAGCAGATGAAAACTTCCTTCTCCTATTGCTTCTCTGATGTTTTTCATGAGTGAGGTAACAAAAAAGAGATTATGATACGATGCCAATCGAAATGCGAGCAGCTCATTCCCTGAAAAAAGATGATGCAGGTAGGCCCTGGTGAAATTTTGACAAACAGAACATTCGCATGAAGGATCAATAGGTTTTGAATCGGTTACGAATTTTTTGTTGGTTATATGAAGCGTAAAACTATTTTCCTTTCGCCCTCCGTTTTTCGGATGAATAAAAAGACTGCCATGTCTGGCTTTTCTCGTTGGCGCGACGCAATCAAAAAAATCCATTCCCCGGGAAACCGCTTCAAAAATATCTTCAATTTCACCGATACCGAGCAAATGCCGCGGTTTTTCCTCGTCAAAATATGGCACACATGACGAAATCATATGCAAAAGAACTTCTTTTGACGTGTACGAACCGCCGATTGCAATTGCGTCAAAATATTTATTGGTAACTTGGGCAGAAAATTTTCTTAATTCTTCAAAGCGGCCACCGTGGACAATACCGTACATAAGCTGATCCTTTCTTTTGCGCGCAGCAATGCTCCTGATAGCCCATCTGCTTGTCCGTTCAAGTGATAACTTTGTTGTTTCAAAATCCCAAAGAGGGGATTCATGATCATCAAAAGCCACGATGAGATCCGCTCCCAATTTTTCCTGGATTGCAATAGATTTTTCCGAGTCAAACCACTCTTTGTTGCCGTTCAAATGAGAATAAAACCAGACACCGTCATCATGTATCAAAGCACTTTTTAGCTTTCGTTTTTGCTTATCCTCAGTTGTCTTTGTGACAGCAGGAAGTACCGGAAGCGCATCTGCAGGATTGAGAAATACCGACGGCGTAAATTTATTAAGTTTTTTTCCGGCGCTATCTTTTATTACTACTTTTTTGAGAGCGACCCCCAATGAAAACACCTGATACCCTCCGCTGTCAGTCATCGTCGGACCATCCCACGCCATAAACTTCGCAAGCCCACCCATTTTTGCGATGACATCTTCGCCCGGTTTCAAATGGAGATGATAGGTATTTGATAAAACTATTTGTGACCCGATTTCATGCAGATCCTGAGGAGTTATTCCCTTAACACTTGCCAATGTTCCTACAGGAACAAATTCAGGTGTAAGAATAGTACCGTGAGGAGTTTGCAACTTCCCAAGTCTTGCAAGAGACTTTTTATCTTTTTCTAAAAGTGTAAATCGAAAGGGTGATTTTGTGCTCATCGGAATGATTGTAAGTATATCATAGCTCAGGTATAATATGACCTTATGCACGGGAAAAAACCGACACAATTTCGTTATCTTGATATTATTACCGCGGTCTTTGTTACGGTTCTTATTGTCTCCAATGTGACCGCTTCAAAAATCACAAGCTTGGGGATGTTTACCTTTGACGCAGGGACACTTCTTTTTCCGCTCTCGTATATTTTTAGCGACGTATTAACAGAGGTCTATGGATACTCACGCAGCAGACGCGTCATTTGGATCGGATTTCTTTGCAACATCCTGATGGCAGTTACGCTTATGATCGTCGGCGCTCTTCCGCCGTCACCAGATTGGCACAATCAATCGGCATTTGAAGCGATTCTTGGTCTCACTCCGCGAATTGTTGCGGCAAGCATGATTGCTTACTTTGCTGGTGAATTTTCCAACTCGTTTATTCTTGCTAAATTAAAAATAGTAACGAAAGGCAAATATCTTTGGATAAGAACAATCGGATCAACGATTGTCGGAGAGCTTCTGGATACAGTCCTCTTTGTCGGTATCGCGTTCTGGGGCGTCATGCCAACTGAAGTACTTATGGCAATTTTGATTTCAAATTATATTTTCAAAGTCGGCGTCGAAGTATTATTCACACCGATTACCTATTGGATCGTCAATAAACTCAAAAAGAAAGAACATGAAGATTATTACGATAGAAAAACCAACTTTAATCCATTTACCTTTAAATATGCCGACAAATAAATCCGATTTAAAAAATTTGACTCAACTTGGCAACAAAAAAGCCCAAGCAGAGAGAAAATTGGAAGTCTTCCCAAATCACGCACCGGGCAACATGACAGTGACATTAAACTGTACAGAATTTACCTGTCTGTGTCCGATGACGCATCAACCGGATTATGCACAAATTGATATTATCTATACTCCCGATAAGTTCGTTGTCGAGTCAAAATCTATGAAACTGTATTTGGAAACGTATAGAAATGAGGGAGTATTTCATGAACATCTCGCTGTTGATATCGCCAATGACTTCATCAAATTTGTAAAACCATTATCGGTGAATGTTATTGTTCGTTTTAATGTCCGGGGCGGAATAGCAATCAGCGCAGATTATCACTGGGATAAGAAAAAATAAAACTTGTGTACGCCCAGAGGGATTCGAACCCCCGACCATGTCGTTAGAACCGACGTGCTCTATCCAACTGAGCTATGGGCGCGTTTACTATAGTGATTTTAACAAACCTGAGCTTCGTTGACAACTGAACACATTTCTCCTATGATTAAGTAAGAAATTATCATGCTTCATTCATTCATCAAATACTTACTCAGAAATCAACTGTTGCTCGTTTTGTTCATCATCGTTTTCGGTTGGTTTGTCGTACAAATCAGAGATATCATTGTCTCCCTCTTTCTGTCATATATCATCATGGCTGCCGTTCTCCCAATGGTTGAATTTTTACAGAGGAAAAAATTCCCCAAAGTATTTGCGGTCCTGATACCTTATCTGAGCATTGTTATTGCAATTTTTTTGCTAATTATCCCGCTGGTACCGTTTGTTGCTGAACAAATCCAGACGCTTATTCTGAAATTTCCTCAGATCCTTGATCATACCGTAAAGAATTTTGGTCTTACCATCGATCAGAAGCAACTTCAGGGCTATATAACCAGTCAGGGAAGTACCCTCAGTAAAAATGCAGTTGATGTCACGACGCAGGTTTTCGGCGGCGTATTCTCAGTGATTACTATTTTTGTCGTCAGCTTTTATTTATTGATGTACAGCGACGCATTTAAAAATTTCATGGCAAACCTTTTCCATGATGGTTCGCGCGAATATATCAGACGGACACTCGATGAAGTAAACGAAAAGTTAGGAGCTTGGCTCAGAGGCGAGATCACTCTGATGATCTTTATCGGTCTTTTCTCCTGGATTGGACTCATGATCCTCGGCTTGCCGTATGCATTGCCTCTGGCACTGATTGCAGGCCTTCTGGAGGCCGTTCCGACGCTCGGACCTATCCTTTCAGCTATACCGGCAGTTATCGTGGCGCTGACCGTCTCACCGACAATGGCGCTGACCGTCATTGTGCTCTATATGCTTATTCAGGCATTAGAAAATCAACTCTTGGTTCCCAAGATCATGCAAAAAGCAGTCGGCCTCAATCCCGTGCTCGTCATCCTAAGCGTGATGATCGGTGCGAATCTCATGGGCATTGCGGGAGCATTGTTGGCAATTCCCTTTGTCTCTTTTCTTATCGTACTCATCAATAGTTTTGAATCCCGCAAATAAAAAATTTCTTGAGGTAAAAAGTATTTTTTGGTATACTCCAATAAGCAAAATAACTATCGCGGGTGTAGTTCAATGGTAGAACAACAGATTTCCAATCTGTATACGAGGGTTCGATTCCCTTCACCCGCTCCACACACTACTCCTTTACGTGGTTGCGTCTAATAACAAGCATAAGAGAAAATAGCCCATTTCCTACTGCCCAAGTGAGAAGCCAAGAAACAGACAAAAATGTATACGTTCCAATTGCTGCTACTGCTAACGAAAACCGAAAAGTGTTCGTAACATACATTGACAACGTTTCGCTGTATGGCTTATGCCATGATTTTCGAACAGTCGGAATAAACGCCAAGATATCAGCAATGATGACGAGAATCATTGAAATTATCGGCTGATCAGCGATAAGCCAAAAGCCGATTGCAACAAGCGACAAAACAGCAACTATTGTATCTGAAATTGTTATATCTTTTTTCCCACTCTTGAGACTCAAAAAAACAACACCCATGCACAACAATCCGGCGGCGATTGTAACCCAAGTTGCAGGACCGGCACCTCCCTTTATTTGTAGAGCAACAAGTAAAACCGTCAGCAAACACCACAGCGACCAACTATAAATATGCGGATGTGTTTTACCTTTCAAAATGTCTCGGTAGTAAGGAACATAGCCGGCAAACGTCAGGACAACCGCAATAGCGCCAATTATTTCTTTCATTAGATGCAATTATAACAGGTATGAGAATTCCCAATTTGTCCACGTTTTGTCCATTGTCTGTCCCGCGACTGTCAAGCAAAAACAGAATAATAAACGTACACTATATGTATGAAACTGCCTAGAATTCTCGATCTCAAAAGTTGCTTACCGCCTTAAATGAGTAGAGATACCAAAAAGTAGTAGAGGAGGGAAGAGCTAAAGGTTCTTCCCTTATTTTTTTGAAGAAAAACTTTTGTCGGGGAGAGAGGACTTGAACCTCCGACCTCACGGTCCCAAACCGCGCATTCTAGCCAACTGAACTACTCCCCGTTTCGTCGTTTACACTCCTCAACGTAAACTTTTTATACTTAAGTGTAAACTTACTATTAATTTTTTCTTTTTTTCTCTTGACCAACCTTTAATTTCTTTTTCTCTTTTAGCTGCTGCTTCTCTTGTAAAAAATTTCTCCCAAAAAGCTAATTTTACCGGCCTTCTACTTGGCTGAATCATTGATTTGATTCCAGAATTATGTTCTATTATTCTTTTCTTCAGATTCCAAGTAATGCCAGTGTAATACATTCCATCCGCACATTCAACGATATAAACAAAGACGGGCATATTTTTTGTTTGCCTTAAGCTATGTTTACCCTGAGCGTAGCGAAGGGTGCCGCGGGAGAGAGTCGAACTCTCACGCCATTGCTGACGGGGGCTCTTAAGGCCCCTGTGTCTGCCATTCCACCACCGCGGCTTACCTTGTATTCTACTCAAAATGAGCTTGATATTCAAGCTCAGAAGCTAATCATGCAAGAAACCTAACATTACATTCTTTAAAAGAAGAATAATTTTTGTTACACTTATCCGAAAGTCGATGCAAAAAAAAGCATTACTCATACTCGGCGCCGGTGTTTCAGGACTCTCAACAGGAATTCTTCTCCTTCGCAAAGGCTATACAGTCACCATCTGGGCGAAAGATCTCCCTCCGTATACAACGTCAAATAAAGCAGCGGCGATTTGGTATCCGTTCATTTGCGGCCCTATCACCAAAACGCCTCAATGGTCCAGAAAAACACTTGATTTTTTCCGAACCGAGATAGTACCCGATAGCAAATCAGGTTGTAAAAAAATAACGGTTGTCTCAATTTTTGATCACAAAAAAGCAGATCCCTATTGGAAAGACAGTGTTGACGGCTACAAAAAGGTCGATAAAAAATACTTGCGCAAAGGCTATGTCGACGGCTACCAGATTGAGGGTCTCGTCATGGACACCGATGTATATATCAATTATCTTGTCGAAATGTTTAAAAAATTAGGAGGCAAAATAATCCAAAAAGAAATAACAAACATTATAGAACCTCTTCAAAAGTATTCATTGGTTATTAATTGCACCGGACTCGGATCAAGAACTCTCTTCGATGACAAAAAAATATATCCCTGTAGGGGACAAACGGTGAGAGTCAAAAAGAGCAACATTGATTATTCGCTTTTTGACGAAGAAGGACCCAACAGTATTGCTTATATTGTTCCCCGAACAAACGATATGGTCTTGGGAGGAACACTTCAGGACGACAATTGGAATCTTGAGCCCGATGACAACGATACGAAAAATATTATGTACAAATGTGCAAATCTGTTTCCGCAGCTGAAACATGCGGAAATTCTTGAAGTTAAAGTCGGACTTCGTCCGTCACGCAAAGAAATCCGCCTTGAAAGAGAAAAATTTTCCGATAGGTTTGTTATCCATAATTACGGCCATGGCGGGTCAGGGTTTAATCTTTCATGGGGATGCGCGCAAAATGTTGTCGATATCGTCGAATCAATTTCATAACAAACAATTTGCTTATTTTACTCATCAGAGGTATTATGAAGATGATCTCTTAAAAAACTATGGGCGAAATAGAATCAAAAAAGCTGCTCGTACCCGCATGGGGAGACCTCATTGATGCAACACGAACAATTGTAGACAACGCTCGGGAAAAAATTAAACAATATGGCTCACCTGAACCTGATGAGCTTAAAAATCAAACCGTAACTTTGCGAACGCTCACAAGTTTCTATGAGATTAGCGAAAATACATCCCTACACAGACTCCTTGTCTTGCGGGTAGAATTAGATGATCACGGGAACCCCCGCGGCGAACCTCGCACTGAAGAGTTTCCAACGGATACTATTACAGAGCGCACTCTTCTGCATTTCGGCTTGCGGGAGCCGATCGAGCCTGATTTGGTGAAGAGTTTAACAACAATAGGAAATGAATTAGCAGATGCCAAAAAGCTTGATCCAAAAATATTTAATGACACACTCGTGATTGCTTACAAAGCTCCGCTTGCTTCCCCTCAGATGAGTGCGCCGTTTCGCGCACTTTTCGACATAGGCAAAAGAACAGCAAGAAGAACAGCGCATAAGCTCAATCCACTTGGAGTATAAAAAAAATTCTTTACATTTTAACCGCCGCGATACTCCGGAGGATCGATATGCAAAGAACGTAATGAGTAATCAAGTAATTCTTTCATTTCCATTCGTCTGTTTTCACTATTAAGAAGTACGCCTATGATCTTGTGTCCTTTGTAATCCAGATAGGTAACGAGGCAAAGCCCCGCTTCGGGCGTATAACCCGTCTTAACGCCTCTCACGCCCTCATAGGTGGTCAAGAGATTGGTCTCATTTACAAGGTCGTACGCCTTATGCGTCGGCCTTTCCGAAATAAAATACTCGGGAGATGAGACAATCTTGGCAAAAATCGGAAAATTTTCAAGTGCATATTTGGTTATTACCAAAAGATCATATGTCGTGGTATATTGCTCCCCATCGCCTTGAAGACCCGAAGGATTACTGAATAAGGTATCTTTCAAACCAAGGGCCCGTGCCTTGTCATTCATTGCCTTAATAAATCCATCCCGTCCAAAAGGCGAATCACTTGCCAGTACTTCAGCGGCATCGTTGCCTGACGGCAGCATCAATCCGTACAGCAATTCTTCACGACTCAAAACTTCACCGGGAGTAAGTCCCATGCTGTCTTCGCCGACTAAATCTGCACCGACGACTTCGTAACGGTCATCACTTCTCGGATTTTCCAAACTGATAATTGCCGTCATTATTTTTGTGAGTGATGCCATCGGCAAACGTTCTCGCGGATTTTTTTCAAAAACCGCCTTTTGCGTGGTCAAATCATACATAAGCACGGATTTTGCAGTCAGCGTATCTGCATCAAATTCACTTCCCTGTGCCTGCTGAATAAAAGGCAACCACACATCAAGAAGCGTGACCTGTCTGTTTTTATTCATCGTAAGAAAATCGGGAAGGGGAGAATGGAGTAAACCCTGCTTCTTATCGTGCGTCAGATAAACAAACAGACCTGCAAATGTGACCGAGATAAACAAAACAAGGATAAAGTAAGAAATGAATTTTTTCATGAAGTCTTATGGTATAATTTTGATATTAATTTTTCAAGTGAGCTCTCTATGAAATTTTCACTTCTTAGCTTTAACACCCAGGGCACCCCTTTTTTCTCTCCCGATTTAACGCTTCGCTACAAAAAATTCTGCGAGCTTATTAATAAAGACGGCCCCGATATCATCTGTTTTGAAGAAATCACCAATTATTACAATCTTTTTTTACTGAAAAAGTATTTAAAAAACTATCCACATTTTATTTATAAACCCTTTTTTCACGCACCCAAGGGAGGACTCGTAATTGTGTCAAAGATACCGCTTACCGATGTGCAGTTTGTAAACTTTGTGAGAAATGAATCTTTTCGCGATATGTCTTTTATGGCTCACGTGATCAAAAACGGCATGCTCATGGCAAGAATAAAAGATACCGATCTTACGATTATCAACGCTCACACGTTTACTGATTTTGAATTTGATTGGTCACCGGAAAATCAGCTTTACCGTTTTGTGAAAGTACAAATTGAACAAGTGGCAGCTGAAGTAAATAGGCTTGTCGATAAGGGGCAAAGTGTTATCTTGACGGGCGACTTAAATAGTAAAAAGAATTCACGACTCTATAAATATGTCTTGAGTGAAACAAAGATGACCGATGTTTTTGCGAAAGAGTCGATTTCTACCTACTTTATCGACAGACTTGACTATAAATTCAAAGGAAAGATATCTGCGCGAATTGATATTGTATTTCTTAAAGATTTAACAAAAAAAATAAACGTACTTTCTTATGCACATTTATTTAATGAAAAATATAAACTCGCAAATAAAAAACAAAGTTATTTATCTGATCACATTGGACTGAAAGTTAATTTTGATATAGTTTAACCATTTTTGTCGTAATTGACAAAATGTTTCTCCTGCCCTAGTCTAGTAATATTAGACGAAATATTCATTATCAAGTAAATAATACTGTTACTGCAGAATAATCTTATCTCTTAACAGTAGAATTTATTAAAAAATTATTAACTTTCATGTATTTCTGCCCGGAAATTATCTTATATTATTTTTACAGATTAACCTCTTGAGTTCTGTTTTTGGAAGAATTCAAGAGGTTTTTTTATGAGTAAATCTCATGGGCTGAGGAGGTGAGTAATGATGATAAAAAAAATAATTTTAAGTCTTATGATTATTGCCGCAGTAGGCGCTACAGGCGTCAGTGCGACAAGAGCATTATTAAATGATTCTGCTGTGTTAGGAACCAGCACGTTTAGTACGGGCACCGTTGATTTACAAATCTCGTCGACAAATGGAAATTCATTCACCGACGGTCCCGTTCCCGGTTTTACCGATACATTAAATCCGGGTACCAGTAAAAATTATTCTGTTTGGCTGAAAAATGCTACACCGGATGTAGACTTTTCATTAAACGGTCATGCGTTAAATGTGGTACTTTCACCGGGTATAACAACCACCTTTATTAAAATCGCGTTCACAAAAGTCGCCGATGACGGCTCAGCGATTGTCGGTGCGCCGACTGTTTTAAAAACAATGACCCTTTGGGCGGGAGGTGACCCATTTGGTTCAACCTTTAATCTTGCTGCGAATACAGCACAAAGGTACAAGATGAATGTGTCACTCGATGATTCAGCTCCGGCCGGATCATTCTCATTTGACTTCCAATTTACGGGCACACAAGTGATTCCGCCATCACCAACGCCCACACCTACTCCGTAGGAGTAAATTGGCACCATACAAACCTTTCCCTCTCTCTGCAGGGGGAGGGAAAGGATAAGAGAGAAAAACGGCATGAAAAATATTTTTAAAACTGTTGCAATTATCGTTGTCCTATTTTTCGGACTCTGTTTATTCGTTCTATCAATTCACATTGGAGGATGGCGGGTATTTATTGTTAAATCGGGCTCTATGGAGCCAACCATTCACACAGGTTCAATGGTGATCAGCCGATATACTCATCCTTCGTTGTTAAAAACACATGACATCATAACGTTTGTCGGCCCGACGAAAGAACGTGAATTTATCACACATAGAATTACAAAAATTACCGATACGAATGAGTATATCTCGATCAAAACAAAAGGGGACAAAAATAACGCCGAAGACGTTTGGGACGTTCCCGGAGGAAGTGTTGTAGGAAAAGTGCTCGCTGTCATTCCCTATATCGGCTATGTCCTCGCATTTGCACAAAGCAAAATAGGAATACTGCTATTTATTCTTATTCCCTCCATTTTTATCCTGGTTGAAGAAGTGAGTTTTATCATTTCTGTTTTGAGAAAAAAACATACGGATCATCTCAAAGGTTCAACATTTCTTATGATCATGCTGCTTGTCGGAACTTTTCTTTCGCCTCAACCGACTTATTCGCTGCTATCTGATTCTGCATTAATAAGCGGAAATAGATTTACTGTAACAGCGGGCAAAAATCTGCCGAGGACTACTGTGACGCCGACCATGAAACCGACAATAACGCCGACTCCGATACAGGCATGTAAAGATGGCAATGAAGATACTAACGATGAAGACGACCAGGGAGAAGATGAACAATAAAATTGAAAATTTTACTTCAGAAGAGAAGAAGCCAACTCGTCAATACCTTGTGATAACGACTTAAACTGATAATCACCAATAACTTTCAGGAGTGAAGCATTATTTGCTTTTGAATGTAAAATGCCCACCGGTTCACCTGAAACATACGTTATTTTCAATCCATATTTTTCTGAGAATAATTGTGCCAAATCATTAATAGTTATCGAACTTCCTTTACCAACCTCAAAGACGCTCCCTGAAGCAACTTCATCACCTTTCTCAATCATGTGCTTAATGACAGCAACGATATCAAAAACTGAAATAAAATCACGTGTCTGCATTCCGTCACCTGTCACTTTTAAAGGTTGTTTATTTTTTGCAAATTCAAAAAATTTACTTATGACGCCTGCATATTCAGGATTTTGATTGGGACCGTAAATATTAAAAAATCGAAGACTGATCGTCTGAATTTTACTCTTATACTTTTCCATTAATTCCTCGCCCTGTTTTTTTGAAAGACCATACGGATTGTCAGCCGAGTAAACAGCCGCCGAAGACGCAAAAATAACTGTCTTACAACCTGCTTGCGCTGCTGCATTCAAAACATTTTCGGTACCAATAACATTGGTTCGATAATATTTTTCAGGGTAGTGGATTGATTCGTTAACGGAAATGAGTGCGGCAAGGTGAACGACGACATCGATATCCTTCATAGCGTCAACAAGTTTTTCAAAATCTAAGATGTCCTGATTGTCTTTCAAATCGTACGTCGTCGCAGAAGGAAAAATCTTGCTCAGATGTCCGCCAATAAAACCTTTTCCGCCGGTGATAAGAATTTTTTTATCCATTATTTATTTATTTCAATTGATAGCTTTTGAGAAGGATTTTGCTCTTCTTTCAGTATAGCAACAACAACAAATCTTTTGGAATCCAAAAATCCGGTACACGTGTAAAGAGTGATTCTTTTATCTTTTGTTTGAGAAAGAATGTTTGATTCGTCAGGAGTCACTACTGATGTGTATTCGATAATAAATTTCTTGACGGAACCGTCCGCGGTTGTAATATCTACTTCTTCTCCCGGCTTTGCTCGGGTTAAATTTCCAAAAAGACTTGCCCAGTTATGTGCATAAATAATACTGTTTCCGGTTTCTCCGGGTAGAGGAGATGAAACAAGATAAGAAGCGCCCATATTTGTCGTGTCCCATTTGTCATTTTTTATCTGGGCGGGGATCAATGCAAGATTTATCCCCAAATCATTGATGACAATTCGCTGCTGTGATTTCTTGACAACTGCCGATACCGATTTGGTTACAGTTGCTGTAACGGGATAATTCTTAAATTTCAATCGATTTGTGTCATTTTTCATCCACAAATAATATCCTCCAAGAAGACACCACAAAATGCCAAAAATAATAAACAAATAGGAAAACTTTTTCATGGTTTGAATTATTTACTAAACTTATTTAGTAACAATCCAGCGATGAGGGATGTAATCCCTGCGAGGATAAGACCGTAAATTGCAAATGCATTACCGGTTGAAGCAAGACTCAATACCTGACTCTCTACCTTTGACTCAGATGAAGAACTTGAACTGGAACTAGAATTTGATGATGACCCGCTTCGGCAAGAAAAATCACTGTTTTTAGCCAAATAGGGGACGTCTTCAAGACCCCAAGAAGATCCCGTAGCAACATAAATCCATCCGTCATTTTCAAGAACGTTTACCTCTGCCTCTGAAAGATCGTTTACTTTAAGCCAATTTGTCTGAACTCCCGATCCGTTATCAGGACAAAGACATTGCAGAACGTTACCGTTTGAAAGTGTATAGATACTGTCTGTGCCTTTGTAGCTGGTAATTTGTCCGACAACACCATGATTGTCGCCATTATTAACTTGAGATGCTGCAACTTGCGGATTCAAACATGAACCAAAATCAGGTGTGGATACTGCAAAAGCAGGTTGAGCTGAACTCCCCAAAAGGGCAACTGAAGCAAGAACGGTAATAAACAATTTATTTTTCATAAATTTTTTTATAAGTAGTAAACTTATAATTTATTATTATAGGTAATATTACCACGTTATTATAGGCTTGTCAAGAGTCAATGTTATGGGTCTCTTTTGGAGTTTTTAGAAGATTTTGTGGCTGGAATAGTAAGCTGATATCGCGCCAACTGCAGGTTTTGCTTTACCGGAATCATCCCAAAGGGCCGTAGAGCCGCCGACATTTACCCAATAATTTACCCCTATAACTTGAGGCACCTGACTCAGCTGCTTAAGAGCCTCCGCAATCCATTGTTTTTGCTCGTCATCGGTCATGTTTCCATGAATATCCGGAATCGGCGCACCGAACTCTCCCAGCATTACCTGGCCGCCGCTTTGCTCAGCTATACTGCGCAGATTGTCTGCCAGGTCCTTCGGTGAGGCCACGTAGTGATCTACGACGACCATTCCGTCAAGCGAAGCCGTTGTCGGCTTATCCATGACAGCGCGAGCCACGTCACCGTTCATAGAAAAGTAATTTGAGGCTACTTTTTTATTGATGGCAAAAAAGCCATCTTTTGTCGTCTGATATTCCTCGATCAAAAATGCCCGGTAATCAGCCACCCACACCGGATTACCGGTCTGAATCGTCGATCCGTTTTCGCATTCAGGGCAAGAGCTGAAAAGATCACCGTCCTGAAAGAGATCTTCATTTTTTGCTATAAAACTTTTTGTCATTGCAATATGGGTTTGTCTGTCAATTCTGGGATAATCAAACCACCCTTCCCAGCCGGAAAAATTACCACGAAACCAGATATGCAGATGGTATTTTCTTGCTGCATTTACCCAACGATGAAGAATTGGCAAAAATTCATCATCGTAAGGCGTGCCGATTGCAACGTAATTCGCTCCTGTTCTGGCAATATCTGCCATTTGCTTATCAATAACGAGGTTGAATGATGAATCATTCAATTTTTCCCGGGAAGGATCACGGGAATACTTCATCGTATCAATTGATTGAATCTTCCAATATTTGTTACTTAATGGACTGAGAACGCTGTAGCCCGGCACTGTTCGCAGGGAAAGAACAATATAGGTGGCAATAAGAACAAAGAGTGAAGAAATTATCACGCGTTTCATAACAAGTTCCATTATAGCATTCTCCGGATTATTTATTGGATGTGAGCTTCGGAAGCGGTTGAAGCGAGGAGACATATTCGGGTTTTAATTCATAAATATCGGCAAAAGGGTAGTGATGAACAAGTCGATATTTCTGAGCAAATGCACTATTATGCTCCAATATCCTGAATGTTGAATCGTTTGTGTCGTTTGTTCTCATGATCATCCAACGAACCCATCTTTCGGGATGCGCTGTCGCAAGATCCCAATATTGTCCCGTACCTTCATGAATAAATTTACTCATAGGAAGACCCGAAGAGAAGACGATCGCGTCGTGAGACGCGACTGAAATAAGAACATAGCCATCTTTCCCGGGAACATTATTTCTCAACCAACCGCTTACTTCACTCACATTTTTTCCGCTTGCTCCGACTCGTGCGTCATCAATAGTAACGGCGTCGTTATTAACAAACGTGAAAAAAGAAACAAAAAGAATAAGTCCGAGAAGAACCCATCGGAGCTGTTTGGCGCGATACAAGAGATATCCGGTAAAAATTGCAATTATGGGCATCATCATTAATCCGTATCTGACGTTAAACCACGTGTTACCCGATAATCCCTGTACGAAAAGTACAGATTGACCCAAATACAATGCCGTAATATTAAAGAAAAAAGGTACAAGAATCGCTATTGTAGCAATCCGCACACTTGACTGAATTCGCTTATCCGTCCAAAAAAGAAAACCGCCTGCAATGCTCAACAAGACGGTAAATAAACTTGCATTATAAACAAGCGCATACCAATATGTTTTCAAAGAAAAGGCCAAATTGTGCTTTGTAGCCAAAATTCCTGCTGCAGCCAATTGATCTTGTTGTGCACTTGCCGAATACGGACCGAAAATAAAATACAACGCATCCTTAAAGATCATTTGATTCCAGAGTAACCATAAGAAAATACCGAATCCTCCAAGGGTTGCGAAAAGAACGAGAACTCCTTCCGCAGTTTTGTATCCATATTTTCTAATTGTGTGAAGAAAAATGAGCCCGATAGCGAAGAGAAAAAGAAACCACCCGTCATAGCGAATAAGCGTCGAAAGCATAACCCAAAATGCTGCTTTAACCAGACGAAAAATTGTCTCTTCTTTATGCCATAACAAAAGTTCGTACGCTGCAGCTGTCATAGTTCCGATAAGTAACAGCTCTGTCATAGCCGTTGACTGCATGTAAAGAATATTGATATTCAAAGCAAAAACAAAAACTCCGATAAGTCTCCCGAATAAATCGGCACCGAGTTTTTTCAAAAACTGATAAATCAACAGTCCTGTTCCGACAAAAGAAGCCATCGATGCCAGCGCGCCTGCAAGGCCGGAATGCCACATAAAATCGTTCCAGATTGTTGCAGTCATGAGCAAATGAGGCAAGGGAAGCCAAACGCTTCCGAGCTGCGCAAATCCGGGCTTAAGATTTTCTACGACACGTCGTCCGATATCCAAATGGGAACGGGCATCGTTATATGCAACGCCCAATCCGTTCATATAATAATAGATAAAACTACCGATTGAGATAATCGATAAAATAATAAAAAGAATAAGCGTTGCTCTTCTTTCAAAAAAGGCATGCGCGCGGGCAATGGTGATATTTTTAAATGAAAAGTCGACTGTGGCCGTCTTTATATTAAACCTCATTGATTCCTCCTTCGGATTTTGTTTTTGTAAATCTTAAGAAAATCAGCAACAGAGCGGCCGTGAAAACAATTAAAACAGTAAGGATATAGTAGTAATTCCATGCGGAAACGTAATTTTTCATATACGTCTTAAAGAAAAATGCCTTTGACTGGCCGGCTGCCAGCATCTGCGCGTTTCGTAAAAAAGTATACTCTTGTTTTATTCCCGAATCTTTCTCGAGAGAAAGAATTTGAATCTGCGGAGGATTTCTGCTTGAGGTAATTGCCCCCATTGTATTGACGGCAATTGAATAGGACAAAACAATAAAAAAGATGAGCAAAAAGATGCTGTTCTTTTTAAATCTTGTCAAAGCTAAAGCGATGAAGAGAGATAAAAGTGCATAGGCCGGAATTAAGTAGCGTGAACCAAATGCCCACCCTCCATATGGATCACCCCACATAGAGTAAAGAAGAATATTTGCACCCAAAACACCGAAAATAACAAGAATAGTTTTTTGTCGTTTTTTTAAGGCAAAATAAATACCTAAAATTGCAAAAAACATTATCGGCGCATACACGAGTATCCCTCGGTCAGGACTGAAAAAATGGATATAAAAACCGTTCATGAGATTTCTATTTTGAAAAAAATTCAGAACATTTCTTTGTGGTTCTGCCTCTTTTGTCGGCGGGGGCTCGTCTGCATTCGTTTTTTTAAGCGCGGCCGTTGCTCTATCAACAAAAATCGGACTCCCATCCGGAGCAACATCGGAAACAGCTGTTAATCCACCCGCAAGCTGCAAAGGATTGCCGTATGAAACCGTATTAGACCAAAAGAAAAATAAAAGGGGAATAACAACGCTTACCACGGTAAGAAATTTTCCAAGAGAAAAAAACACATGAGTCCGTGTCTCATCTTTCTTTACGATAAACGCTCTCCCCAAAGCAGCTACCGCTATCGGAAACATCAAGAAAAAATTAGGATAATCAACAGAAACCGACAAAGCATACAGCATCCAAATAAGACAAAGGGAGAGAATGTTATTAAATCGTACAAGCAAATAAAGACTTAAAAGAATAAGAAATGTTGAAATGTGGTGCTGATATAAATTAACCGCATAGGCAAATGACGGTGAAGCAAAAAGAAACGCAAAACCTCCGATAGTAGCGGCTACGGAATGTGCGCCCAAACGAAGAGCTATTGCCCTGATGAGGAGAACGTTGAGCAGTGCAAAAAAGGCAATTACAGCATACGCACCGAATTGAGCGTCTCCAAAACTCTTACCGATAAGATATCCCGGAATAACCATAAAAGAAACTGCCGGTGCAAAAAGTGATACATATCCCTTTTGAGGAGAATACGCAAGATCGGGTACGGTAAATCGGGCAAGCTCAGGAGTGAACGAGAAACTCTTATTTTCTACAAGCGAATAGAGGAGCGCATATCTTCCCCGTTCGGGCGATAACTCAAAGGGGCCATTATCTCTCCAAGAAAACTGATTAAGCTCAACGGGAGTAGGATTGCCCGGCAATCCTCTGATAGAAAAAAATAAAATAAGGGCACAAAAAAAGAAAAAGAGCATCGTGCTCATAACTTTTAAAAACTGACGGTGTTGGGATAAAAACCTCATGGTACTATAAAGTATATATTATTATGCTGAATCTTTTACAGGTACAAAACGCAGACTCTCATAGGAAGAAGCACGCGACTGCACATCTAAGCTTTTACCGAATAATTTATAAAATGCTTTGGCACTCTTATCCCAATCAAAATTTTTCGACCAGACAAATGCATTTTGCGAAAGCATAGTTCTGTAGGGGGCGCTTTCAATTATTTTGTTCATTGCTTCGGCAAACTGGACAACATCCTTAACCGGCACCAAGATACCTGTTTTCTCATCAACAACCGAATCTTTGAGCCCATTAACACGGGAAGCAATAACCGGCGTTCCGGCTGCATTTGCCTCAATAACCGTTATTCCCCAACCCTCAACTTGTGACGGCTGCAACATAGCCCAACTTTGTCCCAGAAGAATTGCCTTCTCCTCTTCGCTGACTCTCCCTAAGAAGGTGACACTATTTTCAATGCCAAGATTTGCAACAAGTTTTTTTAAGAATGAGTCATGCTCGCCGGAGCCGACAATTGATAATTTTGCGGTTGGATGAGACCTCACAACCGAAGCAAATGCTTTTATTGCAATATCGATATTTTTGTATTTTCGCAGTCTTCCTAAGTAAACAAATGAAGGCTTAAGAGATTTCGGCATATTGGGTAAAAAGTTGCTATCAACCCCATTGTAGATAACTTCAATTTTTTCTTCTTTCGCAAATCCGAGTCCGAGAATTTCTTTCTTTGATGACTCAGAAACGGTAACAATAATTTTATTTCGGTAGACAAACGGCATAACTTTTGCTTCAAGAAATGCAGCAATCTGCTTCCAAGGAAAACTAAGAAAATCACGAAATACCTCCTGATGGACATGATGAATAAGTAAAATTACCGGCTTACTGGTAAAGAACGGCGAAAAGAAAGGAATGCCGTTTTCACAATCAACGACCACGTCGTATTTACCCCTGAACTTAAGCAGATAATACAAGAAAGCGAATATGTAAACGGTGTATGTACCTCCCCGTCGAATGATGTCAACTCCGTCAATATGTTCATTAGACTCACGTCTGTTATCGTTCCCGCAGAACATTGTTACTTTATTTCCGTCTTTTACCCATCGTTTTGCTAACTCATGGATGTAGACTTCCGCTCCGCCGGCATAGACATGCTTTGTATCCCGCCAATTAAAAACAAGAATTCGCATTCGCTTCTCGTGCCAAGCTTTTTCTGCGGAAGAACTCTTCCACATGCTCAATAAACTGGTGAAATTATTTTCAATTATACCCACGACATTTTTATTTACATGCAGAAGAATCATTGCCATAATATTGATTGTTCCGAGGTAAGCTACGACTGTCGCAAGCTCTTTAATGCTTCCGTGATAGGTAAAGAAAAAGTAAACTTGGAAAAATACAATAAAAAGAGACACGAAGGTAAATAGATAATTTTTACCTTTTGCGTGGTATCGGCCAAATATATTTGCAATAGCAAAGCACATACAGCCGAACAGGAAAAAGGGAATGTAGGGAAGAATCGAATCAAATCTTTCACCGAATAGATAGGGAATAGTAAGATATCCTTCAAGACCGAAAACCACAAATGCTACCCATTGGGTAACGAAAACAGAAAATACGAGATCATAAAATCTATCAATTGATTTTTTGTGCTTGGAGAAGAGTTCATTGGCAATATGTGCGATACCCTGAGCAATGATGGCAATTATTTTACATGTCAAAGAGAGCAGGAAATAAATACTTGCGTTTTCCGGTGAAAGAAAAAATCTTGCCCAAATAAAATCAAATGTGAGCAAGACGCTTACTGAAAGAATTTGGAGAAATGACAAAGTAAAATCTTTTCTCGAGAACACTAAAGAAGGTATGTAAGAGATTTTGTTCACGAATCCTTTTTGAGAAAAAGCGCGGGTAAGAATCGTCGCATATGCTGGTACGGATTTTGGAGCTACTGCCGAACGGCTTACTGCAGCTTTTTTCTGCTCTTCGTTCAATAAATGGAATCCGTGCAATGTTTTTTCCCAGTAATGCGGCTTAAAAATTAATTGATATAATGCCATGCCGCCGGCAACGCTCATCATTCCCCAATAAAACGGAACCAAAAAAACATATTTCATAAGATCCCATTGATTTCGTTTGCCGCAACCCAACATGTAGTAATACAAAAACAAAAAGTTTCCGAAGATCCAAGAGAAAACAGCAATATATGAAATAGGGGGTTGATAAATCGCTTCAACGGTCGGGCCGAAAAAAGGATACGCTGCGAAGTAGCCGATGGTAATAATCCACATCAAAGGATTTAACAGGAGAAAAAGTAATTTACCGCCGACGGTGAGCTGAAAAATAAAATTATGAAAAAGTCCTTTTTCTTTCAGAAAACTTCCGGATGTCCTCATGTGAACGAGGTACGTCTGCATGTATCCCTTGATCCATCGTGATCTCTGGCGAATCCAGTTTTTCATCTTACTTGTCGCTTCTTCGTAGGTTGTTGAATCAATAATTGCTGTTTGGTACCCCTTCTTAAAAAGACGAATTCCCAAATCCGCATCTTCGGTAACGTTAAACGGATCCCATCCCTGCAAGTCGAGCAAGATTTTTGTTTTGAAATGATTGCTTGTTCCTCCAAGCGGGATAGTTGAATTAAATGACTGCAAACCGGTAAGCGTTAAATCAAACCACAAAGAATATTCTGCTGTAAAAAATCTGGTCAGAATATTTTGGCGCGCATTATAATAATTAAGTTTTGCCTGCAGGCAAACAATATGAGCAGGAACTTTTTGAAAACCGAGAAACGCTTTTTTGAGTTGTAACGGATCGGGGATATCTTCTGCGTCAAAAATAACGAGGTATTCACCTTTGGCGAAGGTTAAACCGTAATTGCATGCCTTTGGTTTGGTCTTGGGTTTTGAATCAGGGACAACAATCGTACGGAAATAAAAGGGCAAATGCATTCTTTCAACTGACGCAATTGATTCTTCATCATCCTGTTCCAAAAGAAGCATAACATCAAGTTTGTCTTTCGGATAATCAAGCTTGGCGATTGCCTCGACGAATTGCGGAATAACATGAGCTTCCTTATAGAGTGGGCAGAGGATTGTATACATGGGCAAATCTTTATCTGACAGTTTCAGAAGCTCTTCTTCCGAGGAGTAGATCTCATTAGGCTTATGTAAACTTCGCATAGTTAGGACAAAATTAAAAACAGTATCGATAAAATAAAGAACACTAATGACTGCTACGAAGGCTTGAATGGTAAATAAAGGGAAAAAAATAAGTCCGAGAAGAGCACTCAGTCCTGCAAACCCAAGAATGATTCGCTGAGACAAGGTAAATGTTTGCGCGGCAGAAAATGCAAACGGAAGAGTCGTGTGTGTGATATATTTTTTCTTTTTGTACTCTATGCCTGCGCCTCGCATAGAATTTGTATTACTATTTTCATTCATAATATCGAAAATAAGCCTATGGGTTGTTATCTTATAGTAAACATTATACCAATTATTGTGGCTATGTCAAGTTTGCACTGGTTCAATAACATAAACTAAAATTACATGCACAATAATTACTCATTAATTGACGACATTTATTATCCATTAGCCTCGAAAAGTCGCAAATGGAAAAAATTTACTATTTGACAAAAATAGGCAGATAGTGTATATAATTTACTCTAGGATTAAACATAGTAATCATATTTATGAAAGCACTATCTCTTGTCATACCCACTTGGAACGAAGAAGGCAATATCGAGGAGCTTGTCTCACGGATTCACAAGTCTCTTCATGCAAATAGCATATCCTATCAGATAGTTTTTGTTGACGATCGTTCCACAGATAAGACACAAAACATTATTAAACGTCTATCTAGAGTATACCCCATAAAACTGCACTTGAAAAGTGGCTTACAAGGAAAAGCGCATTCTCTGCTTGAAGGTTTTACGTTTGCCAAATACGATGTAATCTGCATGATTGACGCAGATCTACAGTATCCGCCGGAAGCTATTATACCCATGATGAATAAAATTGAAAAAGGCGCGGATATTATTGTTGCAAATAGATCCGTCGCACACACTTCGCTCATCAGACAAATAGTCAGCAGGTCATTTATGTACATTTTTGCTAAATTAATTCACGGGTTTGATTTTGACGTTCAATCGGGGCTTAAGGTTTTCAGAAAAGAATCCCTTACGGGATTAGACCTCAATCCGTCACCATGGGCGTTTGATATGGAGTTTTTGAAAAAAAGCATCGATAGAGGAAGCCGCGTCGATACGGTAAATATTAAGTTTGAAAAAAGACTGCACGGACAAGCAAAGATCAACTTACTCAAGGCGAGTTGGGAAATTGGCATCCATGCACTGAAATTAAAATTCACTTCAAATAAAATTATCAATCATGTCTCAATGCTTAGTTTTAGAAAATCAGCCTAAAATACCAAAAATTCCCTCTATAAACAACCACCTTGTTTCTGTATAATGATTTTCGTGATCGATCAAAAGAAAACGTATTTTTTTATTGATTTTGACAGTACATTTATAAAAAGCGAAGGCCTCGACGAACTCGCAGAAATCTCCTTAAAAAAGAACAAAAAGAAAAAAGAAATTATCTCAAAAATAAAAGAACTCACAAAAAAAGGGATGAACGGAGAAATTCCTTTCGATAAAAGCCTTCAGGAAAGAATAAAACTTCTTAAAGCTAATAAGTCAGATATCGAAAAGGTAATAAAAATTCTTAAAAGGAATATTTCTTCATCGATCATCCGCAACAAAAAATTTTTTAAGAATTATAAAGAGACTATTTTTATTATTTCCGGAGGATTTAAAGAACTTATTGCACCGGTCGTCAAACCGTTCGGCATTTCCGATACGCATATTTTTGCCAATACATTTCTCTTTGATAAACAAAATGCCATTATCGGCGTTGACAAAAAAAATCCCTTATCGCAAAAAAACGGCAAGGTTAAATTACTTACATCCCTCAAACTTGACGGAGACATAACAGTCATTGGAGACGGTTATACCGACTACCAAATGAAAAAATCGGGTTTGGTTAAAAATTTTATTGCCTTTACCGAAAATATCGAGAGAGAAATCGTAACCAAAAATGCGGATACGATTGCTCCGTCGTTTGATGAATTTTTGTATAAAAATAAGCTTCCGATGGCTATTTCATACCCCAAAAGTAGAATTTCCGTTATGCTTCTTGAAAATATCGATCAAAATGCTGTTCTCAATTTTGAAAAAGAAGGGTATGACGTATCTTATTATGAAAAAAGTTTGAGCGAAGATGAACTTATTGCAAAAATAAAAGATATATCGGTTCTTTGTGTTCGGTCGCGAACCGCACTCACGCCAAACGTTGTAGGGCACGCAAACCACCTTTTGTCACTCGGCGTATTTGCCATCGGAACGAATAACCTCCACCTCCCGTCTCTCACCCAAAAAGGCACAGCTGTTTTTAACGCACCTTACAGTAATACAAGAAGTGTTGTCGAGCTCGTCATCGGAGAAATGATCATGTTAATGCGGCATGTTTTTGAAAAAAGCACAAAGCTTCATGCAGGAATTTGGGATAAATCTGCCAAAGGAAGTTATGAAATAAAAGGCAAATCACTCGGAATAATCGGCTACGGTAATATCGGCACACAAGTCGGACTCTTGGCTGAAAACTTGGGAATGCATGTATATTTTTATGATTCTTTGGAGAAACTTGTTCTCGGTAACGCCAATAAATGCAACACCCTTGAAGAACTTTTAAAAAAAGCAGACATCATTACTGTTCATGTCGATGGGAATTCTGAGAATAATAATCTCATCGGAGAAAAAGAATTTGCGCATATGAAAAACGGCGTGATTTTTATCAATGCGAGCCGGGGATTCGTTGTCGATCAGAAAGCGCTTATTGATAATCTCAGATCGGGGAAAGTTCGTGGAGCCGCAATTGATGTTTTTCCGAAAGAACCAAAAAGCAATAAAGATCCGTTTGACTCCGAACTTCGTGATTTTTCCAATGTCATTCTTACTCCGCATATCGGAGGTTCCACAGAGGAGGCGCAAAGAAATATCGCAGACTATGTATCAAAAAAAATCATTGAATATATAAATACCGGTAATACTTATTTGAGCGTTAATATGCCGGCAATTCAATCACATGAGCAGGAAAAGGGTCATCGATTTCTTCATATTCATAAAAATGTTCCCGGGGTTTTGGCCCAAATCAATAATGCACTCGCACAAAATCATATCAATATTTTAGGCCAATATTTAAAAACCAATGAAGAAATTGGCTATGTTATCACCGATGTTAATAAAAAACATGATGAAAAAATTGTTCAAGTATTAAAACAAATTCCCGGTACAATCAAATTCCGGGTTCTTTATTAATATGAAAAAAATATTTTTTACCGTCGGCCCGTCGCAGCTCTATCCGTCTGTTCCGACACATATTAAAACTGCCTTAAAAGAAAATATTTTTTCTCTTTCTCATCGAAGTAAAGCATTTGTTGCAATCTACAAAGAAGCATCAGACAATCTCAGAAAGCTTTTAGGAATCCCCACAACTCATCATGTATTTTTCACTTCCAGTGCTTTGGAAGGAATGGAAAGAACAATTCAAAATACCGTTCACAAAAACAGTTTTCATTTTGTTAACGGCTCTTTTTCCCGCGAATTTTGGCAAATCGCAGTCGATCTCAAAAAAAATGCCGAAAGAGCTGACATTCCTAACGGAGAGGGATTTGACTTTCCTACAGTTACCATACCTAAAAATACAGAAGTAATTTGCATTGTTCAAAACGAAACCAGCACCGGAGTCGCAATTCCTATGGAGCATATTTATACAGTAAAAAAGAAACATCCGTCTGCTCTCATCGCAATTGATGTTGTATCTTCAATACCGTACACGACGATTGATTTCTCGCTGATTGATATCGTTTTATTCTCAGTACAAAAAGGTTTCGGACTACCCGCGGGACTTGGCGTGCTTATTGTAAATGATAAGGCGCTAAAAAAAGCAGCACTTCTCGAGAAAAAAAATGTCCCGATTGGGAGTTATCATAGTTTTCCGAAGCTCTTTGAATTTGAACAAAAATTCCAAACAAGAGAGACGCCAAACGTCAGTGCAATTTATCTTCTCGAAAAAGTGACAAAGGATATGCTTACCGTCGGCATAGATACCATAAAAAAACAGACTGAAAAAAAGGCAGACATTCTCTATGCTTTTTTTGATAATCACAAAAAGTACAAACCATATGTAAAAGCACCTTTTCGATCAAAAACAACTATCGTAATTGACGTGAAAGGGGAGTCGGAAAAATTAGTTAAAAAACTCGCTGAAAAAGGATTTATTGTCGCACAGGGATACGGTAAGAGAAAAGATGAGCATATCAGAATCGCTAATTTTCCGTCTCTTTCAGTAGTAATGGTAAAGAAACTAATCCGGGCTTTTTCTTAAAAATATTTGCTATACTTACTACATGAAGCATTCTACGCGATATCTTCCATATGTCATTTTTGCCATCGCATTACTTTCATCGATTCTCTCTCTGTACTTTAGTGAAATTATGAAACTTACTCCTTGTATTTTGTGCTGGTATCAGCGGGTTTTTATGTATCCTTTGGCAATCATCGCAGCAGTCGGAATTTTTAAAAAAGATAAAAATTTTCTGCTCTATGTCTTGCCACTTGCCGGAATCGGTTGGCTAATTAGTATCTATCACAATCTGCTATATTACGGCATTATTCCTGAAGCAATTGCTCCATGCACGGTAGGCGTTTCTTGTACCCAAAAACTCTTGCAGATATTCGGCTTTATCGACATTCCGCTCGGCTCATTTCTCGCCTTTACATTTATTCTGCTTTGTACCATAATATATCTCAAATCGCAAAAGAAAAAAATATGACACAGGAAGCAAAAATACTGGCAGGAATCGGAATCGCAACACTCGTCATCGTCGTCGGAGCAGCATTTATGTTCGGCGGATCATCCTCTCCCGATAAAGCAAAACCCGTAGAAAAAATCTCCCAAGATCAGGCAAAGGCATTGGTACGAAAGGACAGTCACGTTCAAGAAGCAAAAGGAGCAAAAGTAACACTTGTTGAATTCGGCGACTTTCAGTGTCCGGCTTGCGGAGCATCATATCCGGTCATAACGCAACTGCTGAGTACTTATAAAGGAAAAATTACTTTTGTTTTCCGACAATATCCTTTACCAATGCATCAAAACGCACAAAGTGCAGCTGAGGCAGCAGAAGCGGCGGGAACACAAGGCAAGTTCTTCGAGATGTACGATGCTCTCTATCAGAATCAGGCTGACTGGGGAGAAGCAAAAAATCCTATGGAATTCTATGAAAAATATGCAAAGATCATCGGACTTAACGGAGAACAATTCGCAAATGAGGTAAAAGCAAAAAAATATGAAGCAAAAATTCAGGGGGACATAAATGACGGAAATATCGTAGCAGTAACAGCAACGCCGACGTTTTTCCTTAATGGAGAGAAAATCACCGGGGGATTGCCTTACGATCAATTTAAAGCAAAAGTCGACGCCCTTCTCAAATAATTTTTAGCGCTTGCGAAAGATCTTCAATCAAATCTTCGCTATTTTCTATACCGACAGAAATTCTAAATAACCCGTCTGATAATCCTATTTTTTCTCGTTCTTCTTTCGGTATTGCACCATGCGTCATGGACGCCGGATGATCAATAAGTGATTCAACGCCACCGAGACTTTCCGCAAGCGGAAAATATGCCAGCGAAGAAATCATTTTTTTTACATCATATTTTTCTTTTAATTCAAACGATATCATCCCTCCGGGACGCTTCATTTGTTTTTTGACAATTTTCCCTTGTTCGCCGGCAAACAACCCAGGATAATACACTTTTTTTATTTTCGCGTGTTTACTTAAAAAATCTGCAATTTTTTCTGCATTGTCGACGTGGCGCTGCATGCGAAGCTCAAGTGTTCGAAGTCCTCTAAGCGTCAACCACGAATCAAACGGAGAAAGAATAGCACCGATTGAATTTTGAAGAAATTTCAACGTTGAATATAAATCTTCATTACTTGTAGTTAACGCACCGCCGACGACGTCACTATGTCCATTGATATATTTTGTCGTTGAATACGCAACAATGTCAGCTCCATGTAGTGAGGGTTGCTGTAGGATGGGAGACGCAAATGTATTATCTACAACCAAAAATGCGTTATATTTGTGAGCAAGCTCTGCAAGTCTTTCAATGTCAACAACTTTCAAAAGAGGATTGGTCGGAGTTTCAACCCAAATAATTTTTATTGATTCTGCTTTCAAAATTTTTTCCGTTGCATCATAATCGGTAAGATCAACAATTTTATATTGTATTCCCTGTACGCCGGCGACACGAACAATAAAACGATAGGTGCCTCCATAGGCATCTGAGGAGAACAAAATTGTCTCTGTCGGCTTAAGAAGCGCGACGATATTTGCCAAAGCCGCTGATCCGGAACTATAAGCAAGTCCGAATTTGTTATTGTCCAACGCTGCCATTGTCTGTTCCAAAATAATACGTGTTGGATTTACCGTACGTGAGTAATCATAATGTTTGCCGCCATTATTAAACTTCAATTGGTTTTCCGCCTCCCACTCTTTACGAGGGATTGATCCGTCATAATACCCGCCATTATTATCAAATTCAAATGTCGTACTGAAATGAACCGGCGGAATAATTGCACCATCATCTTTATTTGGCTTGTAATACGTGTGCAGTGCTTTTGTTGAAAATCCTTTTGCTTTTTTCATAATAAGCCACCCTCCTTCATCCATTCATCATTATACATCTTGCTGACATAACTTCTACCACCGTCGGGCAACGGAACAACGAGAATATCTTTTTTTGTAAGTTTTTTTGCAACTTGCAGCGCGCCAAAAACTGCCATCCCGCTTGATCCGCCTGCAAAAATTCCTTCTTTTTTAACTAATTCACGTCCGGTGTTCAACGCATGTTTATCATTCACGACAATTACCTCATCAATCACGCTAAAATCCATCGCTCCCGGCATAAAATCTTCTCCGGGACCCTCAACTTTATATGCTTTTGCCTCACCTTTTGTATGATAAAAATAATGATGAAGAAGCGACCCCTCGGGGTCGATACCGATTACTTTAATCTTTGGATTTTTTTCTTTTAGATATCTTGCAGGACCTGAAATTGTGCCTCCCGTCCCCATACATGCGACGTAATGTGTAATTTTTCCCTCGGTATCCCGCCAAATTTCAGGACCTGTGGTTTGATAGTGTGCTTTTAGATTTGCAAGATTAAAATACTGATTGGGATAATATGCTCCTTTTTTTTCTGCAATAATTTTTGCAGCATTGATGTATTGTCTTGGATCATCGGGTTCTGCATCAGCCGGGCAACGAATAACTTCTGCTCCGTATGCTTTGAGTACCATTTCTTTTTCGATACTCATTTTTTCAGACATGGTAAAAATTACCTTATATCCCTTAATTGCTGCAGCAATGGCGAGTCCGACACCGGTATTGCCGCTGGTCGGCTCAACGATCGTTCCACCTTTTTTCAACAAACCTTTTTTCTCAGCATCTTCAATCATTGCTATTCCGATCCGATCTTTCGTACTTCCTCCGGGATTGAGATATTCGAGTTTCAGTAAAATTGTCGGCAATAAACCTTTTGAAAGAGTATTTAGTCTAACTAAGGGCGTATTACCGATTATTTCCAATAAATTTTTTGCGTATTTCATAAAATCTTTTAAAAAACAAAAAACCTCCCGCTTGGGAGGTCATCTTTTTCGCGAAACAAAACCTCCCTAAAGAGAAATTCTGCAACAAATAATACTAGTTCTGTTATTCATAAAAATTATGAAGGCTTTGAGCTTCTGGTTACTAACTTTGAGATGCTGACAATTGCATAAATTTTTCCATCACGTGCTTCAATTTCTGTTGCTCCTGTCTGTTCTTTGAAATCCTGCAGAAGATCTGAAAGAGTTTTGCTTTGCTCACTGATATCAAATCTTATGTCATCAACTTTTTGCTTAAGCGTAGCAACCGCGGGTTGCTTAACGAGTTCTGATCGCACTGAAGCCTTGGCTTTGTTTGCTTCTTTTACTTTATCCATATGCTCTTTATACGTAAGACTGTTGTTGAAGGTATCTTCAAACATTTCGCGTTTTTGTTTCAGTTCGTCTTTGAGCTTATCGATAGCTTCGATGTGATTTTTAATCAATTCTTCAAGATTAAGAAAAGCAGCAGCCTGACTGATATCGGTTCCCTCGCTTGCTCCGGAAGAATCGGAAGCGACTTCACCTTCAATTATTTCGTTTTCTTCCTGAATTTCGTCTAATGTTGTTTTGTCTTCGTCCATAATTACTAACTATACAGAAATGTATGAAGCAAAATCAAGTAGCAAATGCTATAATTTACATATGACAAAAGAAGAAAAAGTTAAAGAGATCATCAAGCGATTATCAAAAGTATTCCCGCATCCGAGAACTGAACTTGTCTTCGCTAACCCACTACAACTTCTTATTGCTACAATAATGTCTGCCCAAACAACCGATAAATTAGTAAATACGCTCACCCCGGAACTTTTTAAAAAATATCCGACGGTACAGGATTTTGCGAAAGCATCAGTTGCCGATATCGACGAACTAATTAAAAAAACGAATTTCCATGGTAATAAAGCAAAAAATATCAAAGCAGCTGCTGAAATGATCGTTGAAAAATTTGGCGGGGAAGTGCCAAACAACATGGAAGACTTAGATTCATTACCGGGTGTTGCGAGAAAAACAGCCAACGTGGTCCTCGGAGATGCATTCGGCAAATCTGAAGGGATTGTTGTAGACACGCATGTGATCCGATTATCAAACAAACTCGGTCTGACCACGCAAAAAGATCCTGTTAAAATTGAACAGGATCTGATGAAAATTGTCCCGAGAGATAAATGGATTGATTTTCCCCATATGCTCACACTTTTCGGAAGAAGATATTGTCCGGCGCGCCCACATGCCTGCGACGATTGCCCGCTTGAAGATTTGTGTCCTGATAAATAATTTTACTTAAACTGTTTACCCTCTGGGAGACATTACCTGTCTAACCTTTTTTACATCTGCTCTTATTCGTCTGACACGAGCCAATTCGCTACTTGTAGGACTTTCGTCTATTTGCCTTTGTCTTAACGGTTCGGTTCTCAGATATTTTCCCTTACCTTCTGTAAGCTGACCGGGTCCGGTAAAAAATCCATAGCTATCAAGACCCTGAAACCCGGAAGGATCTTTTGGAATGGCATAATATGAAATACCTGAAAAACGACTATAATTTGGAGTGCGACTTCCGGTCATATCTTTTGCTCCGCCGAATTCTAACTGAGCTCCTATATAATATTCACCAAGTACTTGTTCATGTTCACTCCCAATGATGACAATCGGTGTTGGCATTGGTGGCATTGGATAATCAGAAAGTTGACCTTCAACTACTGCGTCAATGATGCTCCATGCTTCTGCGGCTACACCATCTCTCTCGGCTTTAATATACTTTGCAAGAATAGCGCGCCTTCTTTCCGCCTCAGGTGTTGTTTTAGTATCACCAAGGACATCAAAAGCTAATTGACATATCTCATTTTCAGCTGACATGAAGAGTATTATAGTATAGAGTAGCCACGGAATCAATCTAGAACATTTGCTCTTATGCTAAGCCTTGGGACTTGAGGCGGCGGGCGAGGACTTCATCAAGAATCATTTTTCTAATTCTCACATTTTTCGGCGTTACTTCAACCAATTCGTCTTCTGACACATACTCCAATGCTTCTTCAAGATTCATAACATGCGGCTGATCAAAGTGGTCCATGGAACCATCTCCCTTTGATCGCATGTTTGAAAGTGCTTTTGCCTTACAGACATTGACTGACATATCTTCTGCTCGGGAATTTTTTCCGACAACCTGTCCTTTATACACTGCATATCCCGGACCGATAAAAAGCGTCCCTCTTTCTTGTATTCCGGTTAATCCGTAAAGGTTTGATTGTCCTGTTTCAGAAGAAACGAGGGATCCATGTTCTCGTCTCAAGGGTTCACCTACTTCAACATCGTATTTGAAAAAAGTTGTATTGATAAGACCTAAGCCCCGTGTATCGGTAATAAATTCACTTCGGTAGCCGAAAAACGCACTTGTCGGAATAATAAATTGAAAGAAAACAATGCCCTTATCATCTGTGGTCATATCCTCAAGAACAGCTTTTCGTGCGCCCAATTTTTGCATGACTATCCCTGAAAATTCTTGCTGCACTTCAATAAAAACGCGTTCAAACGGAGACATCTTTTTCCCTTCGATTTCTTTTAAGATAACATGCGGACGTGATACTTGGAATTCATATCCTTCACGTCGGATTCTTTCAATAAAGATTGCCAGATGGAGTTCTCCGCGGCCGGAAACGAGCCATTTTCCATCAGGTGCGTCCTCAACCCGCAATGCTGTGTCTGTTTCTAATTCTTTAAAAAGTCTTTCTCGAATTTGTCTTGAGGTTTTGAATTCTCCTTCTTGACCTGCAAAAGGGGAATCATTGACAGAAAACGTCATCTTCACTGTCGGTTCTTCAATCGCCAAAACAGGCAATGCAATCGGATTGGTAGGATCAGCAATGGTTTCACCGATCGTAATGTCCGGAATCCCGGAAATGGCAACGATATCACCGGCTTGAGCTTCCTGAGTATCAATTCGGCCGAGCCCTACAAAGGTGGTCAAAGAAGTCAAACGATATTTCTTCATTTCGCCTTGTCTATTGATATGCATCACTTCTTGATTTGCTTTCAATGTTCCGTTGTAGATACGGCCTGTGGCAATACGACCTTTGTAGTCATCCCGACCGAGTGTCGTCATAAGCATTTGCAATGGCTTTTCAGGGTCTGCAGCAGGAGCGGGAATATGCTGCATGATTGCTTCAAAGATAGGGGAGATATCGGTCATTGCGGAAAGATCATCCTGCAGTCCCGCTTTTCCGTCTTTTCCGGAAGCGTAGACAATAGGAAAATCAGCCGTATCGTCATCAGCGCCGAGTTCAAGAAACAAATCAAGCGTTTTATCCAAAACGTGATGAATACGGGCATCGGGCTTATCAATTTTGTTCACAACCACAATAATACGAAGTTTTTTCTCAAGCGCTTTTTTTAGAACAAATCGGGTTTGCGGCATGGGGCCTTCTTTGGCATCAATAAGAAGTAAGCAACCATCAGCCATGGTGAGAACACGCTCAACTTCACCACCGAAGTCAGCATGGCCGGGAGTATCGATAATATTTATTTTTGTTCCATGCCAATCAACCGATGCATTTTTTGAAAAAATAGTAATGCCTCGTTCTTTTTCGAGTTCATTGCTATCCATGATCAAATCAGATCCGGCAACTTCTTTATTTAATTTTGTTTGTGACTGCCTGAGTAGTGCATCAACCAGCGTTGTCTTTCCATGATCAACGTGAGCGATGATACCGACATTACGAATATTTATCATATATCAATTAAATAACCCTCCAACGCAAACGGTACGGAGGGTCTTAGACCGCTGTTTGCGGCGTTACTATGATATCATTTTGAGGCAAATATAGCAAATTGACCGGGATTTGCAGTGAAAAAATCTCCGGAGGAAACGTGAATTTTTCTTGTATCATCAAGTAATTCTGAAACGGTAACAAATGCATATCCTCTCTCTTGCAGTGTCGAAATAATCTTCGGCAGTGCTTCAGCGGTCATAGGAGCATTCGGTCCGCCATGCATATGCAAAACAATAATTGACCCATTTTGCACACGATCCAAAACATTTCTTTCAATAGATGCGGTATCAAAATTAAACCCGTCATCTCCTGCAACATCCCATTGAATTGCCTGTAAACCGTTTGCATAAACATCATTCACGTCAATCTTGCTGTAGCAGCCTCCGGGAAATCGAAAAAGAACATTATCGAACCCAGAAAGAGACTGCAATAATTGCTGTGTTTTTTGTATTTCGGCATCATCTTCATCATCTGAAATGTGTCTCAATCCGTAACAGTCACCGTCAAAACCGGGATGGGAATATGAATGGTTTCCGAGTTCAAACAAATGATTTCGCGCTAATTCCCGTGCATCATCGGGATACATTTCAATCCACATACCCGTTAAAAAAAGCGTTGCCTTTGTTTTGGTTTGATTAAGGATATCAATTACCTTTTTATTATAATAACTTTTTACTTCGCCCGATCGAATTTGGTTTTCCATACCGAGTGTCATATCCGCGTCAAAGGTAAGCGCGACTTCTTTTCTGTCTCGACTTCCGTTAAAAATAACCTGATCGCTTATTTCTGACGTATCAACGACAAAATTTTCACCGTCAGGAATCGTGACCAAAAATTTCTCAAATGTTTTTGAATCATTTGTGGCGTACACGGTCACCCAATTGTGTGATATATAGTTTCCGACGGAGATAAAAAATATAAAAAAGAACAGTAAGAACGGAAGGATGAATACATTTTTGTGCAGTGGATAATATTTGATGCGTATCGTGATGAAACGGGGTTTGTTTGATTTTTTTTGATTTTTTCTCATCACGAATCGTATTCTATAAACTGATCAGAAAGGAATCAAGAGGGATTATTGATAATTTTATAAAATTTTCCGGCGCTTTCACAAATCCCGGGTAAATCCGTATGTATCTCCATCGTTACAAGTCCTTCATATTTTTCTTTTTTTAACATTTTGACAAATTCTTCAATCGGCAACTCTCCTTTGCCTAACGGCAAATGCTTAAACCGTAATGGTCTGAGATTCGTATTAAAAATACTTTTTCGATAATCGCTCAAATGAACATTAACAATTCTCGTTTTGTTTTTACTGAAAAAGGCAATAATATCTCCGCCGGAATGTGCAAGATGCTGCACATCAAATGTAATAAAAAAATCATTCGTATTCATTAGATCAGCAAAATGATCACTATGCCAACTATGCCTTCGATGCAGAGATCCAAAAAATTTTTCCATGTTTTCAAATCCCACTTTTATATCATGTTTTTTTTGTAATACATGAATTGCTTCGATATAATCCTGAGTAAAAATCTGTTTTCCGACAGTATTCATATGCAGTACAATCACCTTCGCTCCAAAAATATTTGCAATTCGGAATATTTCTGATATTTCTCCAATACGTGTTTTTGTAAAAAATCGCAGCTGCTGATGGACGCTCAGGACAGGCATATCATGTCTCTGAAGCAGCTCTTTTACTTCCAATAAATCTGCATCACTCACCTTCGTAAATTGGGGAAGCATCAATTCAATCCCATCAAATCCTGCTTTTTTAAGCGTAGCGAAAACTTCTGATGAAGTATTATTGCTCAGAATCTTATTTTTCACAATTTTGTTGTACAGTCGTCTTCTATGAGGAAGGATGTCAGTTAAAAAGAGAACCGCGGATAGTTTCATGTAAGCTATATATAATTATACAGTTAACGCACACTTGACAGCAACAAGAAAAAAGCTATAGTAGGAAAGAGCATATGAATAAAAAACCGCAAATTTCACCATTCGGTAAATATTTTAGTTACCTTGATCGTATTGACGGCAGTTTGAAAACAAGCGACGAATTCGGTTCAATTCTTATTCTTAATCTTGTTGAAGAGGTAGGCGAGATGGCGCGGGCATATCTTGCCAAACACGGAAGAAAAGGAACAAATATTGCCGCGCAAAATGACGAGACGTACCAGCAGGAATTGGGAGATATTCTGGTTGCAATTGTCCGGTTCGCGAGAGTAAAGAATATTAATCTTGATCAGAGAATTATGTATACACTGCGAAAGATTGAAAAAAGAAAAAAGGAACCGAAGAAATAACCTCTTAAACAGGCTCTTTACCCGCGGGACATGTCCTCATTTTTATATCTGCTTTTGCCCGTTTTAAAAGTATCGCTTCATTTTTTCGATAAGCAATTTTAAAACTCCCATCATGAACTATCATATCGATACAGTCACGAAGCTCTTCATCGTTTGCTGACGTGAGCCAAAAGTTCACGATCGGTTGATTGGCATGGAGATCTACGAAAATATACTCTGCTTTTTGCAAATTTTCGGGATAATAAAAAATATTTTTACGATTTGCAGTTTGCGGCGACAAATTGTTTACGGTAAGCAAATATGCATCCGGGGGGATTTTTTTAACCACCTCATTATTATCTTGAATCCAATTTTCTTGATAATAAAACTGGTGTTTGCCCAAAACATTCAACGGCAAATGTAAAAGAACATCAAACACCAATGCATTTGTAATAAATAAAATCGCTAAGATTATTTTTGCCCGATGTGTATCAAAAATCTTCGGCATTTTCTTCATGAGAAATACATAACCGAGAATCGCACAAAAAATAATCATTGCCGCAGAGTACCCGCGGTAGTGAAGATAAATTCCCCAACGGCCGGGGAAATCAGGATTGGAAAAATTAATGAAGAAATGTGCGAAAGGCATCATGAGAAAAAAACCGGATAAGAAAGGAAGGAAAAGAAGATTGGAAAACGTCAAAAACATCGTATTGAGTTTTATTGAAGAATTAAAAAATACAGTATCAAGATAATCGGGACGCAAAGAAAAGTAGGAAAGTGAGAATGACTTAAATGCGAGATGCGCCAACGACGGCATAATCTTCTCTGTTACAACATACGCGTATCCGAAAAAGATAGGGAACATAACTAGTCCCAATTTCCAATTACGCCTTGAAAGAATCAGATACACGGAAAGTGCAGCAACGTAGAGCGGCATGTCTTCTTTAAATCCCGAAGCGACAACAGAAAGGATGATGAATGTTTTCCATTTGCTTTTAAACATCGCCCACAGAATCCATGCCAAAAATGCCGCAGCCATTGTCCCCAAATGAAAATCAAAAGTCAAAGGAAATTGAACGCCAAAATAAGTCAAAAAAACAAATGCGAGCGATAATGCTAAAAAATTACTTTTTAATTGTTCTTTTGCAAATCGATAAATCGGGTATGCACCGGAAACAAACGCAAATGATTGGATAATAAGAAGCATCCGCGGATCTTGCCAAAGTGCATAGATCGGAGTTAGCAACATGAGACTCGGACCGAAATGATCTGCCCACACCAAGTCACCGTTTGTCGGATAAAGCGTGACATATGGAAGCTGAAAGTGGGTATAAAACCACATGCTCTGTACATAAATCGCGATATCAAGACCGGTTTGATAATGAATATACTTTGTAATCGCGATGATCGTATAGAGGATGCCAAAGACAAGGATCATGAGGAAGATCGCGTACGAATTAAAGAATACGGAAAGCTTACTAACCTTCTTGGCAACAACTTTTCCCTTTTTTTTCTGAGGCATATGAGTAATTATTCACTATAATAGGAATTCCTGATCCTACTGTCAAGAGATATTTTTATTTTATAATATTATTTTTTATTTATCTGTTTTTCTTTATGACGAGTAACGATCCATGCGCCCAAAAGTGTTGTTATCGGAACCGCCATGATAAGTCCAATGCTTCCGGCAAGTGCCCGAACGATCTCTTCAATAATCATCTCACTGTTAAGAATTGCCCACAACGGCTGCTTCATTGGGTTAAGTATAATAAAAAGAAACAAAGGTAAAGCAACGCCGGCATATGCTAAAACCAACGTATTAACAAGTGACGCGATATGTTCACTCCCTACGCGAAATCCACTTCGGACAAGATGTAAAAATGTATAGGAAGGATTTGCCAGCTTGAGTTCTTCAATCGTTGCTGAAAGACCTGTGGTAATATCATCCAAAACGCCCAAAGCACCGATAATGATACCACCAAGAAGAAGACCTTTGAAATTGATATTTGCTGTTTGACCGAATTGCAAAGAAAACGTATCGTCGTTACCGAGTCCGCTTAAATGGACAAAATCTACAAAAAAATATCCGAGAAATCCTGTCACTATCAAGGCAATACATGTCGCAACGACAGCCACATGTGTTTTGCGCGAAAATCCATGGGCGAGATAAATTGTCGTTATCATAATAAAAAAAGAGCCGAAGATGCTGACAACCAATGCGTCCCGACCCGCAAGTATCTGGGGAACGATAAATTGTGTAATAACCAAAAGGCTGACAAACAAACCCGCGATAGATCCGAGTCCTTTTAATCGGCTCAAAATAAGGATCAAAACAAAAAAGAAAACGATAAGCGGTAACAACGAATCTAAACGGTACTTATCAACAATCTGATAACTGACTCCTTTTGGGACCGCTAATTTCAAAACAACAACCTTTTCTCCAACCTGAACTTTTTGATTATCCCGTATTGAAGAAATTTTCCCGTGCTCTATGGTAACTTCCTTTCCCATATTTGGGCCGTCTAAAAACTTTACGGCAACAATTTGATAAGGAAGGCTTTTACCGCCCTCAATAAATGTCTCGCCCTCAGTAATAATCCTAACTACTTCTGCTTTGTAAATTTCCTGAGTCGGGGAAGCTTGTGCGAAGCTCTGTGAAGGAAAAAGAAAGAGAAATAGTAAAAATGCGGGGAAAAAGATTTTTAACACAGTAAACATAATGCAACTATTATATCACCCGTTTTTAAAAAACTTATGCTATACTAGAGTCAGTAAACGACCGTGGAAGCAATTTTATTATCATTTGTCACATTCATCTCAACAGGCCTCGGAGGATTATTCGGCATTAAAAACCGCGATAAATTACATTATATAATGAGTTTCACTGCAGGAGTCCTGCTTGCCGTAACATTCTTTGATATTCTTCCGGAGGCATTCCACATAACACAGGAGAATAATTTCGACATATCACCAACAATGATTGCAGTTGTCGCAGGATTTTTGATCATTCATATTCTTGAAAAAGCTGCAAGCATTCACGTTTCTCATGAAGATGAATATCCGGAACACAAACATCCTCTTGTCGGAGTAGTTGGAGCTTCAGGATTGTCATTTCACAGTTTTTTGGACGGTGTCGGCATCGGTCTTGGATTTCATATCAACCCTCATGTCGGTCTCCTTGTCGCATTTGCAGTTATCGCTCATGATTTTTCAGACGGCCTCAATACAGTAACTGTCATGCTGAAAAATAAAAACACCACAAAAAAGGCATTCCTTTTTCTACTCATTGACGCACTTGCGCCGATTGTCGGAGTCCTTGCAACATACTTATTTACTATTCCCGATACCGTACTGACTATCTATCTCGGATTCTTTGCAGGATTTCTTTTATACATCGGCGCGAGTGATTTATTGCCGGAAGCACACAGCAAACACAGCTCGTTTAAAATGATTGGATTGACACTCCTTGGTGTTCTCTTTATCTTTATTGTTACCAGATTCACTGCTTAAAATTATGCAAACATCGTTCCGCGAAACAATTTATACATTACTTCGGAAAGTCCCCAAGGGAAAAGTCGCCACCTATGGACAGCTGGCAGAACTCGCCGGAAGTCCGGGAGCTGCACGGGCTGTGGGCATGTGCATGAGGGTCAATCCTGATGCCCCGCAGACACCGTGCCACAGAGTTGTCGCTGCAAACGGGAAACTAACGGGGTACTCGGCAGAAGGGGGACTGAAAAAGAAAAAACAAATGCTGCTTGATGAGGGAGTAAAGTTTATCGGGGACCGGGTAAATCTTAAACTTTCCCAATGGCAGGTAAAAAATTAAACCTTCTTCTGAATCTCTACCGCGTGTTCATGAATTGCTTCAAAAAGTTTTTTAATAAAATCTTCCGATAAATGAAATGATTTTGCTTTTTCCGTTATTGCTTTCACTACTTCTTCATATCTTTTTTCATCAATAACCGGTAGCCCCTGAACATTCTTGAGATCCCCAATCTCTTTCACTGCGGACATTCTCTTTGCAAGTATCTGCAGCAGCTCATGATCAAGCGAATCAATCTCTTCCCGCAATTCATCCAATGTCTTATTCATACAGACATTTTACCAAATTCTTTCTTGACTTGATAGCACTTTTGCGTTACCTTATACATATGAATATCTTATCTTCTGAAGGCAAAGAAACCCTCAAGGCTCACGCAGATATGGCAGGCGATAGCATTACCGGGACGGCAGAATTTGTTGAATATGAATTCGTCGAACAAAAGGTTGTCAAAATTACCGTTGAGGTTCAGGGAGATCCTGAAAAATTTAAACCGGGCAAGCACGCTGTTCATATTCATGAAAAAGCTGATTGCAGCGGGGGATTCAAGTGCGCCGGCGGTCACTTTGACCCGGGACCGGGCGGCAACTCCGACCCCGATGTGAATCATCCGTTTCATTCAGGCGATTTGCCCAACATGACAGTTGATGAAACGGGCAAGGGTACACTTGAGGCAATCACTACCCGCGTCACCCTTTCTGAAGGTGCTGTGTGTATTTTAAGCGGAGAAGGTACATCTCTGATGATCCATGCCAATCCTGATCCGTACAAAGGCGGGGAGCATATGTCGGGAGTCTCGGGGGGACCAAGACTTGTCTGCGGAATCATCAAAAAAGCGTAACCTCATTTCAAATATTTCTTAAAAAACTCCACTGTTTTTTCCATTGCCTGGGTAAAACTGATCCCTTCAATATTATGTCCACCGCTTTGATATTCATTCAATTCATGAGGAATCTTTGTTTTATCGAGTAATTTCATCAAGTCACGACTATAGCCGATATTAACAACCGTATCATCCACCGCATGATCGATTTGAATTGCTCCTTTGAAGTCATTAAGATAATTTGTCGGGATAACCTGTCTCCAGAATGGGCTTGTCGCACTTGGACTTCCGTATTGCTGCATAAGCTGCTGTCTTCTGTTCTGGGTATTTGCACTGAGTGTCGGCGGCCTGTAGCTATTGTCATTGATGCCGTACTTTTCTCTATCAACATAGGAATAAACAGCACCTGCCCAAATAACCGTTGCCGGAATATCAGGTTTAACGGCAAGAGAGCGCAATAAAATATTTCCTGCCATACTGTGACCCCACATACCGACTGCCTTTGAATTAACAAAATCAGCAGATTGCAAAGCAGCATACGCATTTAGCGTATCGACGACATAATCGCTGCCGAAATAACCGCCTCCCGGCTCTCCTTCGGAATCTCCGTGTCCGCGAAGATCTATCTTAAAAACAACAAATCCGTTTCGTGACAAATAATCGACATAGGGCACATATCTTTCAGTTGTTTGATATTGCGTGGGTGCAATATATCCGTGAACGAAAACAATTGCAGGCCATCCTTCTCTTGGCTGCTCTCCTTTGGGCTCGGTTAACAAGGCATTAATGCGCAATCCATCCGAATCATAACTCGTCAGATAGGAGGTATAACTTCCGGAATCAGCATACAATGCAAGCTTGCCGAGAGAACTTTTGTATGACCGCTCACGCAATGCGGGAATCGTTAATTCATGAAACGGAAAAGGGGTCGGAGAAGAGAGAAGTGATTGTTTTATTTTTTGCTGTACCGATTGTTTGTCTTTTATGATTTTAAAGTTAAAAATACCGACGAGGAGAAAACTAAAAAGTAAAATTACTCCCGAAATAAAAGCAATCCGCAGGCGAATTTTTTTATCAGATTCGACGGGTAAATCTTCAGAAATTTTATAGATTACCATATACTTCCTTTTTTGAATTACTTCCATTGTATAATACAACAATAAACTCAAACAAGTTCTATGAAAAAAATAATTAATATATACAAACCTCAGGGCAAAACACCATTGGAGATGGTAAAAGTAATAAAAGAAACATTTCCGGAATATAACGATGAAAAAATCGGTTACGCGGGAAGACTCGATCCGCTCGCCCACGGGGTGTTACTTTTAATGATTGGAGAGGAAACGACGAAACAACGAGAAACATATTTACATCTGCCAAAAGATTATGAGTTCGAAGCGGCATTTGGTGTCTCAACTGACACCTATGACGCCCTCGGCATCGTTAACAATGTAGCAATGAAACAATTGAACAACAACCATCGTGATGAGGTTGAGAAATTTATAAAATCTAAACTTGGTAAACAGAAGCAAACTTATCCTCCCTTTTCCTCCAAAACAGTGGACGGTAAACCATTGTTTTTGTGGGCAAAAGAAAACAGATTGTCTGAGATAACAATTCCTGAAAGAGAAATTGAAATTTATAATTTTAAATTAATTGAAACGAATAACATTTCAACAAACGAATTAAAAACAGAAATTTTGAAACAAATAGAATCGGTAACCGGCGAATTCAGACAAGCAGAAATAAAAGAGAAGTGGGAGAAATTTTTCGAAAAATATTGTCATTTCGAGGAAGCGAAGCAACGAGAAATCTCATTGGGGATCTCTCAGCCATTACAAGGCTTCGAGATGACAAATCAAAACACCTTCCAAACTGCTCGATTCTCAATTTCCTGTTCAAGTGGCACCTACATCAGATCACTCGTCAATGAATTAGGAAACAAACTTGCTACCGGCGCGATAACTCTTGAAATTTTACGAACAGAAGTGGGAGAATATTCACTGCAGGATTCGCTAAAACTCCTGTAATTTGTATAATAGAATTATGAAACCAAAAATCGGTCTGGCACTCGGAAGCGGAGGAGCAAAAGGCCTCGCACACATCGGTGTTTTAAAAACACTTGAAAAACACAATATTTCTGTTGACTACATTGCCGGAGCAAGCATTGGTTCGCTTATGGGCGCACACTATGCGGTATTTAAAAATCCTCAAAAATTAGAAGAAATCTTTATTAATTTGACACTGCAAAAAGGATTTCAATTGTTTGATCCTGTTTTAAAAGGCGGTATCATCAAAGGGAAAAAATTTGAAAATTTTATTGGTGAAATTCTGGAAGGAGCATCATTTGATAAGGTACAAATTCCGTTCGCGGCAGTCGCGACAGATTTTACTACCGCAAAAACAGTTATCCTTACGGAAGGAAATCTTACCAAAGCGATCAGGGCAAGCACGTCTGTTCCGCCTCTTTTTCAGCCGCTCATGTATAAAGACATGCTTCTTGCCGATGGAGGATTATCAAATTCCGTTCCTGTTGATATTGTCCGGGAAATGGGAGCCGATATCGTCATTGCGGTTAATTTGGATACTATTTATTCAGAAAAGGGAATTCTTCCGGCACTTTCAAAAGCTCCCATGCATTCAATCAATATTCTCCGTCATAATCTTTCATTACAATCAACAAAAACCGCAGATATTATCATTTCACCCGAAGGCATCTCGCAAATCGGTCTGATCGGCTGGGAATATTTTTTTAACACGGAAAAAACCAAACAAGTGATTGATGCGGGAGAGAAAGCTACGGAAGAAATACTTGATGCTTTGGAAAAATTAATTAATAAAATGCCCGAGAAGAAAAATAATTTTGCTAAACTCGCAAGTTTTTTCAAAAACGTGTATAAATAACGTTATTCAACGAAGGTAAGTGCTGTGCCTTTTTTGTCTGCTCTTCCTGTTCTTCCTATTCTATGAACATAATCATCGTAGGACTCAGGTGCATCATAATTGATGACGTGCGTCACATTATCGATATCCAGACCGCGTGACGCGACATCGGTTGCGAGTAAAATGCGAATCTCGTCCTGTTTGAATTGCTCAATTGCACGCTGTCTTTGTCCCTGTGTCTTATTGCCGTGAAGTGCGGCTGTTTTAAAACCTCTTTCAGTCAATGTTTGGGACAATTTTTCAATTCCCCATTTAGTTCGACCGAAAATAAGCACTTTATCAAACCCTTTGGTTGTTAAAAGTTCATGAAGTTTTTCGATTTTTTGTACTCCATTACCTGCACGTATAATGTCTTGGTCAATATTATCCGAAGTTGCTTGTTGCTTCACGGATACTGTCACCGGATTGTTTACAAAAACCTGCATCACTTGTTTTGATTTGTCTGAAATAGTCGCTGAGAAAAAGAGAGAATGACGTTTCTGAGGTAATTTTTCAATAATAAATTGGATATCCTTCAAAAATCCGATATCAACCATCCGGTCAACCTCATCAAGGACAATTGATCGAAAAAGGGATAGATCAAGCTTTCGTCTGTTAATAAGATCCTTGAGTCTTCCGGGTGTGCCGATAACAAAATGAGGTTTGTGCCAAAGTCTTTTTTCCTGTCGTTGAATGTTTGCTCCTCCGATACACAGGGCACTATCCAAATCCATTCCTTTTGAAAATTCATTAAATTCATCGACGATTTGCAGTGCAAGTTCACGTGTCGGGGTAACAATAAGTATTCGTTCGTCACGATTTTTAAAGGCTTTATCAATTAAAGGGAGTAAAAATGCAGCGGTTTTTCCTGTTCCGGTGTTGGCAATACCGATAACATCCCGACCTTCCAAAAGATAGGGAATAGCCTGCTCTTGAATCGGGGTCGGCTTAAGATAGCCATGATCAACAATATTTCTTTGCAACTTGTCGGAAAGTGCATAATCTGAAAAACTTGCTGACGTTACATTTTCATCAACAGAAACGACGCTCGGCTGAGCTTTTCTGATAAACAAGTTTACGTCAAGCTTCTTAATCGTTCGGCGCTTGCCGAAACCGAAGCCGCCGCTGTTACGATTACCATAACTGCCGTTTCCACGGTTTTTATTGTACGCATTGGATGAACCGCTGCGTTGTTTTTTATATGAATTATTTCCGTATGATTTATACATAATAATAAAATATACTGCCTTAATAGCTCTGCTTAGGTAAATGAGGTGTTCTAAATTGAAAAAAGAAGATACAAGTGGAAAAAATATTTAGGGTATCTTTATCTTAACGATTCAAAAAACTTTGTCAAATTTAAGCAGAAGTAGCAAGGCAGTATCTGCACTACTGAAGAGTATAGCACACTACGGGATTTTAATCAAATTTACGCTCTTTATCGTGCGCTTTCTTCTCAAGGCGCTTTTTATCCGTAATAGCCTTATCCTGAAGGATTTTCATGCGTTTTGCGGTCTGTTTATCGATTTCATCCTGGCATTCTTGATTGGAACATCGGTACTTTATCGTGGTTTGCGGAAAACGGGAACCCTCTCGGAGTTCGGTTACTTCACTAACAAAAATCAGTGGAGAACCACATTGAAAGCATAATGGAGTAGTCTTTTTCTGTTTCAAAGTAAGCATAGTATAGCACAAATCGTGGCTAATGTCCAATTTTGAGAAACAGGCTATATTTTTCTTTCGATTAGCTTACTTACACAGTATAAGAAGAGAAGGGTAATAAAAAATAAGGTGATAAATTCATCAATTTGGCGGCCGAATCCGGCGTTATAAACGTAAGCTCCATAATCCAGTAAAGCAACTGCTGCAATAAGAAGGAGAGAGCCAAAATTTTTCTTCTTGAAAACAAGCACTGAAAAAAAAGCCAAGACACCGCTCAAAACCATCATAATAGGACCCATACGCAAATCGGTAAAGGACGGATACCAACTGGCCATATCATACCCTTCAAAAAAGCAAAACGAAGCAAAAGCAACGATAACCAGGCACATCAAAGTCTTAAGAAGGATATCTGTAATTTGAAAAGCGGGAGATGAAGGTTTTTTCATTTTTTATTGCGGGCTTCTTTGATATCTTCATGCATCTTTTTCAACAAATTTTCGGCTGTTTTTTTAATTTTTGCTTCAGCCTGCTCTACTTTGAGATTGAGAAAATCCCAAATTTCGTTATGCTTGGGCTCTTCGTGTGCCAGAAGAACCAAAAATCTTTTCTTGTCCTCATCTGACAACTCGGACAACAGCGCATCAAGCACGCTATGATGAATATTTGTCTCTGCAATAATGATCAGATGCTCTTTTTCATGCGGCTGCAAATCCAATCCCGCAAGCGCTATCTGGATAGAATCAATCTGCACAATATGATGGTAAAAATGTTTTTTCATAATAAATTACTAATCCCTCACTGCAATCGGCCCCAAAGGTATTGTATCATCGGGATCGTCAATGAAAAAGTAGAGTACCGGACCACGCTGTTTGCCGTCTTTTCTATCAAGAAGCTTCATTACCTCGGGAGAACCGCCTAAATGTTTGCCTGTCCACTGGGCAGGTCCGGCATCCGCAATATCGGCAACAACCGCATGTCCGTTTTCGGGATTCACGACAAGCATTTTGCGATATTTATAAAATTCATAGTGCTCTTTCACATTTTCGGCATATCCCGGAGCAAGAAATGTCTGGACGGCAATGTAATATTTTTCCCTATCTGCATCCTTCTGTGTCATAGTTGATGCGGAATCGGCAAAATACCCCCACGCGCCGCGCCCCGGAGCCATACCGGAAGAATAATATTTAGCCGCATCTTCAGCCGAATCAAAATGACTTACCATGGTATCACCCGGATAGCGCATCAAATGCTGCTCTGCGCCGATAATTCCGTAAGAACGGTTCAGGCGTTTTCCTTGTAATTCTGCCGCAACTGTCATACCGAAATGCCGGCTTAATGTCTGACCGATTACCTTCTCCTGCTCTTCGGTTAACGGTTGCACGTCTGAGGGCAGAGAGTAGGTAAGATCGAGAATAAGCTTGGTCTCAGGAGCGATAGCCCGGTCGTCGGGTATTTCAAATTGTGAAGGCGTAGGAGGTCGTGTAGCCGCGATAGAGGCTGAGACAGGCTGCGCAAACATGATGAGGCTTCCAACCGTCCCAACGACGAATTGCTTTGATTTATGCTCCAGCCACTCAAAAGCCTCTTTGTGCTTTTCAAGTAAACCTTTTTGAAGATCCTTTTGCTGATCAAGCCATTTATCTTTAAGCTCCTCGTAGTGTGGCTTGTACTTAAACTGCGTCATATCCTCTTTAATAGTAACATAAACAGGTGCTATACTAAAAATATGATCGTCAAGAAGCCTGACGGCTATTATGTTTTATCTGAAAAAACGAAACGCAACCTTGGCGGCCCGTATAAAACAGAAGAGGAGGCAAAAAAACGATTAAAACAAGTTGAATTTTTCAAACACAAAAAACGGAATTAACGCTATGCAAATTCGTGATTCATTACCCCAACACTTCGCGGCTCTTCCCGTACAAACTATTTTAGACCAATTGCGCACTACGGCAAACGGATTAACGACAAACGAAGCTGAAAACAGATTGGAGAAAGAGGGATTTAATGTTTTGCGTGAAGAAAAAAAATTGCATATTGTACTTGAGTTTCTCTCAAATTTTAAAAACCCGCTGGTGCTTATCCTGCTTCTTGCGGCAATTGTTTCTTTCGTTATCGGTGAAATCGTAAATGCAATCATTATTGGAACTATTGTTATCTTCAGCGTCATTCTTAATTTCTTTCAGGAATATCGGGCAAATCAGGCGGCACAAAAATTAAAAGAAAATGTTTCAACAAAATCTGAGGTAATTCGTGACGGAAAAGAAAAAGAATTGGATATCAAAAACATTTGTGTCGGCGACATTGTCGTGTTACGCGCAGGTGATATGATTCCTGCAGACGCAAGAATAATAGAATCAAAAGATTTTTTTGTCAATCAATCATCGCTCACAGGAGAATCTCTCCCTGTTGAGAAAACAACTGCTCCACTTCATAAACAAAATGCATCGCTCTCTGATCTGACAAATATTGTCTTCTCGGGAACAAATGTTATTTCAGGCTCAGCAAAAGCACTCGTGATTGCCATCGCCGGCAATACGGAATTTGGCAAAATTGCAGAAAAATTGAGCGAGACCCCACTTGAAAGTGAATTTACTATCGGCATGAAAAACTTCAGTCTGCTTATTATGAGAACCACAATCTTTTTTGTTCTTTTTATCTTTTTTTTTAATACGCTTCTCAAGCACGCAGACTTCTTTGAGTCATTCACCTTTGCTATTGCAGTTGCCGTTGGACTAACGCCTGAATTATTACCGATGATCATGTCTGTGACGATGAGCAAAGGTTCTTTATCAATGGCTAAGAAAGGTGTTATTGTCAAAAAACTCGCGGCGATTCCCGATTTTGGCGGAATGGATGTGCTGTGTACTGATAAGACCGGAACCCTTACAGAGGATAAAATAGAACTTGTTACCTATACTGACGTTTTTGGCAAGCATTCTGAAAACGTACTCCACCATGCATATTTGAACAGCTTTTACCAAACGGGCGTTAAAAATCCTATGGATCAGGCTGTTGTTTCCTTTAAAAAGGAAAGCATAGACGATTACGAAAAAATTGACGAGATTCCCTTCGATTTTGAGAGAAGAAAAACAAGTGTTGTTGTTGCACAAAGAAAAAAACGATATCTAATCACCAAGGGAGCGCCTGAAGAAATGATGAAAGTATGCACAAAATATCAAAGCAACGACGTATTAAAACCACTTGATCCACACACGATAGAAAAGATAAACAAACAATATCATGAGTTAAGCAATCAAGGATATCGAGTTCTGGCAGTTGCGAGTAAGGAAATTCACGATAGCAAAACAGTATATAAAAAAGACGACGAAACAAACCTGGCATTTTTGGGTTTTATCTCATTCTTAGACCCCGCAAAAAAAGGCATAAAAGAATCGCTTTTTGATTTGGAAAAAATGGGTATAGAAATAAAAGTGATCACAGGAGACAATGAACTTGTCACACAAAAAATTTGTCGTGATGTCGGACTTGTCGTAAAAGGAGTACTTCTGGGCAGTGCTATTGAGACGATGAGCGAAGAGACCCTACGGGTAGAAGCAAAAAAGACCACAATCTTTGCCCGTTGCTCACCAAATGAAAAAAATAGAATCATTACTGCACTCAAAGAAAGCGGCCATGTTGTCGGCTATCTTGGGGACGGCGTCAATGATGCTCCGTCGTTGAAAACAGCTCATGTGGGCATTTCCGTCAGTAATGCAGTTGATGTCGCAAAAGAATCTGCCGACATGATCCTAACCCATAAAAGTCTTCATGAATTAAAAGAAGGTGTGCTTGAAGGAAGAAAAACATTCGGCAATACAATGAAATATATCATGATGGGAATCAGTTCAAATTTCGGTAATATGTTTAGCGTCCTCGGTGCGGTACTGTTTTTACCATTTTTACCCATGCTTCCCATTCAAATACTTCTGAATAATCTTATGTATGATATTTCTCAAATTTCAATTCCGACGGATAATGTCGATGAAATCTACATTCAAAAACCAAAGAGGTGGAATATGAAATTTATCAAACATTTTATGTTTATTTTTGGACCGATCAGTTCACTTTTTGACTTTGCAACTTTTTTCACACTGTACGTTGTCTTTAAATCATCTGCGCCGGTATTTCAAACAGGGTGGTTTCTTGAATCCCTTGCGACACAGACGTTAATTATTCATGTTATACGAACGCGACACATTCCGTTTCTCCAAAGTACTGCAAGCAAATATCTTCTCATTACAACAATCCTTGTCGTTATTATCGGTTGGGTAATGCCCTACACGTTCGTTGGTGAATTCTTTCAATTTGCCAAGCTTCCCTTCCCGATTATGCTTGCAATCGCAGGAATTGTGACCGTCTATATGATCTCTGTAGAACTGGGGAAACGTGTATTTTATAAATATTACTCTAGTTAATTTTGTGCAGTATAATAATAGATAAAATAATTATTAAACTCTTCTTCAAATGCTTTTTGTGAGAGCGGCGTACTGTCTATGCTCCAATTAATGCCATTGTCCGCTATATCAAACCACAGTATTCCTTTTATCACCGGATTATTATTAATATAGTGGGCAAGCGCCTTGATCCAATTCGCTTTCATTTCCGGCGTAGCACCATCAGCACTTGCGGTTTCGGTAATCATAATCGGTTTGTTAAGCTGCTTCAAAACTGATAGTGTCTGCGCATACATATCTTCAGGATCCTTCCAAACATTATGCTTATACTGATTGGCCCAATTAAATGAACTGAAGCCGACCCAATCGACATACTCATCTCCCGGATAAAAACGCAGTATGTCATCTGCGTAGGGAGTTCTCGGATCAGTGTAGATTTCATTGGGTGACCAGACCCATGTTGCATTGGTCGCCCCTTCTTTCACAAAAATATCGTGCACATGGCGCCATGCGGCGATATACTCATCGGGGGTATTAAACGTGCTCCCCCATGAATACCAATTGCCGTTCATTTCGTGAGCAAAACGTATCATAACCGGTTTACCGAATTTTTTAACGGCGGTCGCATAACTTACAATGTATGAATCAAAATCATGGTTAGTAATATTTTTAAGTGCAAATTCAGGCTGATATACCTTACTCTCTGATCTGTCATAGCCGCTTATCGGCTTCCACGGTTCCCAGGTGATAAACGGGATACTCCGATGAGAAGCGATACTTCTTGCCCAATCACTATTAAACTTATTTTTCGGATCTCCCCATGCCTGATATACACCAACGAGCGCAAAATGTTTATTTACTTTTTCTTCAATATCAACGAGCGTTTTATAATTCTGGTCATAGAGCGATACTCCCAAAAAAGCGCCGCTTCGTGGAGCTGTTACTGGCTTACTTACTACCGTTGCCTCCGGAATAATCTCGACTTCATTTGTTTTACTGATAAGATTTTTAATCAGAAAAAAGGAAGGGATGAAGAGCAGCAGAACAACAATAAGTTGCATGAGATTAATCTTTTTCAAAAATCCATTTTTCTTCCTTTTTAGCTTCATATACTAAGTGAAGCATGTTTTATAGGCAACGTCAATTAATGGATTAAAATGAGGATAAATACATTGAACGCTTTATGCTTTCTGAAAATGCCTGAAGTGAGTCGGCTGCTGAGTCAAAAAGCCAATTAACATGTTCTTGTGCCGAACGGTCTTCGTTATAAAAAACAACGGCAGTAATTTTCGGAAAATTATTGGGAATTTGAATTGCAAGCATATCGCGATACCATGCCGCCTTATTTCCTCCGACATCTGTGGTATTAACTTCGGCAATCATAAGCGGCTTTGCAGGTGCCAGATTGGTTATCGTTGCATATGAAGAGCTAAAGATGCTGCTGAATGTCTCCCAATGAGTCCATGATTGCGTTGTTCCCCAATTATATCCATCCAACCCTGTCCAATCGACATAGCCATCACCCGGGTAGAGAAGATTATAGGCAATACTTTGATATGCGTTGACGTTTGGAGCAAACACCCATAAAGCATTGGTGCCGCCCTCAGAAACGACGATGTCATGAAATCTTCTCCATGCCGCAATAAAATCACTCGGACTGCTGCCGGTTTTTTGGATACTCCATTGCATGCTATCAATATTCATTTCCCAAGCAAAACGAAGAAAAAGCGGATTTCCATATTCTTTAATTCGCTTACCTATCGCATGAAGTAATTCATCACAATTACCGTCGGCAATTGCTTTATAGAGTGTTTTTCCGTTTGCCGAACAATTATCAGAAAAGCTCGGATTAATACTTATCATCGGCCGCCATCCGTTCACACCGATTGTTTGTAATGCAGTTACGGTCGACGCTTTACTCAGATTGTGCCAGCCGGTATAAAAATGAGCAATTGCAACTTTTTTTCCGATTGCATTTTGCACCCCAAGTAGTTTTTCCGGATGTAAGATGCTTGAAGAATCGTCCCATAGGCCCTGTGTCCACATGCCGATATACACGGGATGTCCCAAGGATATAGTCGGAGTTGGAGACGAAGTAATCGTCGGACTGAGTAACGATATTGTTGGTGAGACAGCGGTAGCACTGCTCAACACATTTTCAGGAGAAGTATGTTTCTTTTGCTGAAACTTTGATGTAACAAGAAACCCTCCAATCACAATAAGCGCGACAAGACAGAGGAGAGAGGTCACTATTATTTTTTTCTTTACTATTTTTTTGAAAAAGATCACCACGACAGGATAAACTATGAGCTCAATTCTGTCAAGTAAAGAAATGTATCGAGGTGTTAGGCAAAAGCGTTTTGAATCTTTCGCAAAGATGCGAAGGAAGGAAGCTTCCATTCAATAGTTGGTACGCTTTGAGCAATTTTTTTCAATCCTTCATTCAAAACGAAGTAATACATAACAATCGTATTCATCCAAGCCCAGAAAATAAGCTGAATTGATTGATGATGCGTTGAAAAAGAAAAGATAATGTCAATTAAGGTAAGCGATCCCAGTACCAAATGGGGTACAAAAAGAGCAAGCTGTGCATCATTATCTTGTTGTGATCCCTTAGGTGTCACTTTGTAGGTCAATCGTTTTCGACGTATTACACCGACAAGAGCAACGAAATAGATCGGCCATGCAGCACAGTTAAGAATTCTGGATCGCAACATAAGCCCTGATTCGTTCTTCGGATCAACGTTAAATTTTTGAAGCCATAAAAAAATTACCTGCTGAATCACAAGCAAAGGAATATAGGTCGGTAATAATCCCTTGAGTTCCATTTGAGTTGATTGAACACCGAACACGAAATAAAGAGTCAACAAAACGATACCCAAAACTTGCGCAATTCCGTAAAAGTAATACTGTTGCAGCAAGAAGTAATTGAGAGCATGCTTCAATTTCATTTTTCCGAATAATTTCGGACTTTGAGTAAAAAGAATATCGATCAAACCATATGCCCAACGCATTTGTTGACTGAAATATGCATCCCACGTCGTCGGACCTTCACCGACAGCAAGAATTTCCGGAACATAGACGCTTTTCCAACCCTTGGCATAAAACTTCATTCCTGTTAAATGGTCTTCCACAATATGTCCTGAGTATCCGTCAATAGTATTATGCGCGGCAACACGGACAACGTGGTTTGCACCGATAAATAACTGCATATCACTTCCAAAAAAACCTTTTTGCATTGATCCATAGAAGTTATATGCCTGTTCTGCAGCAGCACGGGCAATCCATGATTCATCTTTATTTCCATAAATTTGCGGAGAACCGACGAAAGCTACTTGTGCATCCTGAAAGTAACCCAATGTTTTGATAAGAAAATTTTTCTTCGGAATAAAGTCCACGTCAATTTGTGCAACGAATTCATAATTCTTTCCGAATTGATCGTACCAAGAATTATAATTTCCTGCTTTTGTTTTTGCTTTAAATAATCCGCCCTCGGTGTTATATTTTGCAATTCCCTTACGGGTATAATGCTTTACGCCATACAGCGCACACAACCGCTTTGCTTCGTCATCATTTCCTTCATCTAAGAGCCACGTTTCATGAGGGTAATCGACTTCAACCATAGCCTTAAGCGCTTTTTCCAAAACATCATAAGGTTCTTTACCCGGAACAAAAGCAGTAAGAAAAGCAACTTTCTTACCGGGATACGGTGCAATATATCGGGGATGCTTCATTGAAGAAGCGGTAAACCATGAAAATAATTCATTAATAATTTGATACCAAACAACATAGCTCAAAACGATAAACAAGGCGATATCAAGCACATGAAGTGATCCTGAAAAATTTTGCGGGATATGACTGCTTTGAAACCAAAACAGACCAAATACTGTAGAAAGTATTAAGCCCATAGAAAAAAGACCTTTGAAGAGGATTTTATCTCCGAATGAGAAAACATCACGTTTGTAAAGAGTCTTCATATTGACCCATAGTATATCATATAAAATTACTATAAGTCAATACCCAAAATAGCTTTAGTTAGCCTCAAATCATGGCTAAGATTAAAAAATATAAAAAATCCTATAAGATACGAGTGGTGTTGCGTATGCTAATGACTATTTATCCAGTCATTGATGATGCCGAAGGAGGTGTCATTACTTGGATGAAGCGCAATATCATGACCGGTATTTGCAATCGTACGGGCAGTTAAGCTTGCGGCCGAGGTATAAAATGGTGCTTCAAAATTTTGAACATTTGCGTCTTGCGAGCAATCTAAAAGAACTCCGCAGAAAAGAATGTCTTGTTGTCCGAGAACCACCAAAACCGGAGCATGTACGCTGTTTGAAATATTGAGACCTGCAGGCACTTGCAATTCAGCAATACCGTTTCCAAACTGCGTAGCAGATGCAACGTCTTTGGTTGCTTCATCTTCGGCAATGACTGTAGAGTCCCCGGTTGATGAATAAAACAACCCTCCTCGGGTATTTTGCTGACTTGTTAAATACCCGGCATCATACCCCTGACCGGCGAATTTTGGATCAAGTGCTGCGGGAATAAAAGGGAAATTTCCTGTTGTAAATATTGTTCCGAGTGCATGCGAGAGGCCGGTAGCAACAACCCGGTCAACGTCGTTATATGTCGCTGCTTCGTCTACTGCCATAATTGAACCGAATGAATGACCAATGCTGTTTACTGTGGGAAAATCTTTTTCATCACGAAGCCACTGGACTATTTGATGCAAAACATATGAATCTGTTCCGGTTGTAACAAGAGCACTAACCGGACGACTTGTCGCTCCCGTACCCAACCGATCATAGGCGAACGTAGCGCGTCCGGCTCCCAGTGTTTTCTTTACATACGAATATTGCGGATAGTTTGTGGGAAAGTCCCAATAAATACGATTATAACTTGCTCCGTGGACAAGGACATCAACCTGCGTACCGCTTGTATAGGACGAAGGAGTGCACAAAGTCCCCGAGACAGTTTGATTTTTTGGTAATCCCAGAGCAAGTCCTACGTGAATTGTTGCTGATTGACAGGTATCAGCGAAAGCAGATTCCGGCAAAAAGAAAAAGAAGAGAGAAAATAAGCTAAGGAGAAATACTCTAACTTTCACACTATCTATTTTGAAGATTCTTTCTGATAAAGATATAAAAATATTGTAAAAAAATTGTAAATACTAACACGCTTGAGAAAAAGAGAAACCAATGTATATGAAGCGTTTGTATAAATACTGAAAAAACGGTCAGGATAATATAGTGAAGAAAGAAGAGTGAGTAAGAAAATTTGCTGAAAAAATGTACTGTTTTTATAACAAATTTGTTGCTAAAAATATACTTATGAAAAAAAGATAAAAGAAGCAGGATTGAGACACCATAGGATAAATAAAACACATTCGGAGGATATTTATTGTGAATCAGCACAGTACTATGATGAAGCTGGCTTTGGACAATGTGTGAAGAAATAAACATCGATAACGTCAGTAAAAAAATCAGCGAGAGTATATTTTTCTTATTTTCGTATTTGATGTAAAACCACGTGAAGTAAAACATCGTTGACCAAGGAAGCCACATCACAAATTTATAAGAAACGGGAAATTGATAAAAAAGCAATAAATAATTACTCCCCAGCGCCAGAGCAAAATAGAACCAAAACAAGAACTTGGAATGTTTTAAAGCCCATGTAAAAAAGGGCAAGAGAACAGTAATATAAAGAAACAATAAGACCAACCAGTTAATATCCGTTCCGCCGATAAGCAGAATGCTTTGCCAAATGTATGTAAAACTAACAACATGCGGACTGACAAAAAATAATGCAATCAAAAAAAAGAAAAGATAGATGTAGTAGGGGACAAGTAATCGAACAACCCGCTTTTTAAGGTAAGAAAAGAAATGAGGAGGTTTATCGCTGCTCTTTTGTAAAAAAAGATACGCCGAGCAAAAGAGAAAAATTGGCACCGCGAAATGACTCAAATTCCAAAGTGTATAGGCAATTTTATCACTCGGAAAAAATGCTGTCGTATGGGTCAAAATAATAACAAGTATCGAGAAGCCCCGTAGGTTATCAATCAATTGATTTCTTTCAGTCACATCTATATCATAACAAAAATTTCAATCGACTGCGGCTGACAAATCGATATTCTTAGATATAGTTGACACGTTATGATTGATACGATACGCTAAGTTTATGAATGATTCTTACTCTCAGTTAAATAGTCCGGTTGCCTCGGCACCGCTTCCTGCCGGATTCTACATGGGATATACAGCCTTCTGGATAATTATCTTAGTCATCTCTGTCATTGCTATGTGGAAAATATATTCAAAAGCGGGACAACCGGGGTGGGCTTCTCTCGTACCATTCTATAACTTATATATTTTCTTAAAAATTATCGGCAGACCGGGCTGGTGGATTCTTCTTTATCTCATCCCTTTTGTAAATATCGTCATATCTCTTATCAACGCAATTGATTTAGCAAAAGTATTCGGAAGGAGTACTATTTTTGGTGTTGTCGCGCTCTGGCTTTTCCCTTATGTCGGATACCTCATGCTTGCTTTTGGCAGCAGCAAATATGAAGGGGTTGCCGCACAAACTCAACCTGCTTCGGGGACTCCTCAAGCTCCGACTCAAAAACCGACACCTCCATCTGCAACACCGCCTCAACCGGTGCAATAAAAAAGTTATTGTTCGTCCAAGATTGTTTTTTCAGAATTTATCAATTCCCTGGCAGCCGATTCGGCCTCTTCAAGCGTATCGACAATGCTCAAATTATTGCTCAGAAAAATTTTTCCGATAACTTCAGCAACTTTCCTTACCTCTCCATGTGCGCCAACCATCCATGAATGAGAAATATGCCTGAGAAGGTCAACGCTCGCAACTGCCTTAGAATAGTCACTAAGATGTAGTTTGAGATTTGTTTTGTCAATATCAATGAGAACATCAATCACGGGGATTGTTTTTATATTATTCTTTCTAATAAGCGCTATCGCCTGGACTTCAACGTCCAAGATTGCGGATAAAGTTATCTCACCGACAAATTCGTTATACATAATGCCGTCTTTAATATACGCACGGCGTGAGGGAGAAACGGGTTTGGAAGTTGACTGTTCCATAAGCAACTTAATTATATTTTAATTATTACACGAATAACAAAGAATGTACAAGTCTATTATTATTCATAAATCTGACGTGCTACAATTATTCTATAAAGATGAAAACGCTTAATTGGCTTTTTACCCTTACTTCGATTAACGTGCTTCTGGTGACAATTGAACGATTTTCACCGACGACAAAAATTCTCCTGCAACCGTACAACTTTCTCAGGCTTCATGAAATCTTGCAGATGACCACGCTTATTTTATTTACCGTCGTGTTGCCTGTTTTTATTTTAAAAGTTGTAACAAATAATTTTGCAGCGTTAAAAATGAAACATGGACTACTGTTACTCTTACTCTTTATTTCCGGCATTTATTTTTATTCGACGGGCAATGGATTACATGAGGTAAGCAGTTTTAATTTTAATAATTTTTGTGACACCAGACACATTACGGACGATGTCTGCGGAAGTTTTTTCTTTAATGATTTTTATACCGGAAATATCTTTTACTTTATCGGTGCGGTCCTCATGGTTATTCCGTTGCTGTTGTTTGAAAAACAAAATCCGATAAATACATTTGATAAAAAGAACATGATAATTCTTGTGATTAACGCGCTGGTTTATTCGCTCGCAATTTTTGCATATGCTGCATTTGACCGCGTGCTCGTTGGCTTTGTTTACGCCGTCGCAGTAACAGTCGTCACAATTCCGCTCTTCTGGTCAATAAGAAAGAACTACAAACGGTATCCGTTTATAACGGACACAACAATTACGTATGTTGTGGGGTTACTTCTTTCAATCTATCCGAGGTTTTTAATAAAATAATACTATTTATCTTTCGTTTTCCAAAACAGATTCTGAAGCAGTGATGAGCGACTGCGCTTCTTTTTGAGCCACTTCAAAATTCTCGGCAAGATGCATTTTTCCTTTAAAAAATGTCGTATTGATAATATCATGCATCTTCTTGATGCCTCCCGATGCTCCGACAATCCAAATACCCGAGATATGTTTGGTGAGGTCAAAACCAAGAATAGCTTTTCCGAAATCTGCAGGAGAAAATTTATATTCCGCCTTCTCGATATTTTTTAACAAAACAATTATTGGAATAAATTTTATATTTTTATCTCTCAATAGACCAAGAGATTCTTTCTCAGCATCAAGAATGTGTGAAAGAGAAATATCACCCATATACTCATGATAGAGAATACCGTCTTTTATATAGACGGCGTAAGAAGGGTTAGATGTTATCTGAGGTATCGTTTGGTCCGCCATAGTTATTTTAGCGTCGATAATCCGACTTTGATGCCGAGGCCGATTAAAACAACTCCGATGAATTTTCCCGCGAAGTTTTGCACCTTTTCAAATCGTGACTTTACCACATGAAGTGAAATAAGATACGCAACCAAAGTAAACCACAAAGCAGTCACAACAGTCATCTCAGCTCCCATAATTAATTTTACTATGAGCGGTGTGGAGGGACTGATCACCAGAGTAAATAAACTTAAGAAAAATAACGTCACTTTCGGATTGAGCACATTCGTCAGAAAACCAATCCAAATTGCTTTTTCACGAGAGATCTCTGTTTTGTGTTCATCGGTTGTCAATTTCAAATGAGAAGATTTGGAAAGCAATGATTTTACTCCAATATAAATAAGATAACCCGCGCCAATAAATTTAATAATAGTAAACAAAATAATTGATTGGGAAATAATCAAAGCGATTCCGATTAAACAATAAGTAACATGAACGATGACTCCAAGTCCAAGCCCGATCGCAGAATAAATCCCTGTACGGCGTGAATAAACCAAGCTATTACGAGTAACCATCACAAAATCCGGTCCGGGACTCATAGCTGCCAAAAGATGAATCACGGCTACGGTCAAGATAATTGAAAGATATTCCATATCTGTCCATTATACAATATCGATTCGTGGTAAAATACAGTAATGAATCAAATACGATTTACTAAAGAAGGATTTGAAAAAGCCAAACAGGAATATGAAGACCTCTTAAAACAGCGACCAGCTGTTGTTGAGGATCTGAAAAAAGCCCGCGAGATGGGGGATCTCAAGGAAAACGGCTATTACCAAGCGTCACGGCAAAAACTTTCTCACATAGACGGAAGATTGTTTCGCTTGAAGATGGATATGAAATATGCTGTCATTTTTGAATCAACCTCAGAAGATACAGTTTCAATCGGAAGCAAGGTAACTCTTTTAGACAAAGACAAGGAACTTGTCTATACCATAGTCGGTGATTTTGAAGCCAATCCGTCGGAAAATAAAATATCTCTTCTTTCACCACTCGGCAGAGCTCTTGAAGGAAAGAAAATCGATGATGAAGTCCACCTTGATCTGCCGCGCGGAAAAGTGATCTACAAAGTACTAAAGATTACCTAAAGAGCTACTTGCATAAACATGTGAATAGGCTACACTAATTGTATGGGACAAAAATTTTCCAAACCTCAAAAGGAGAAGAAAAAACCAAAGAAGGATAAAAAGAAATAAGTAGATCCCGAAACAAGTTCGGGATGACATCAAACTTTCAGATACTCTTCAATTGTTTTCTTTAACTCACTAATACTTTCCTCGTCATAAATTGAGCAGGTAAGTACTTGTTTTCCCATCTTCTCAAAAAGCTTCACATTTTTTTGCACAATCTTTTTGTCGACCTGATCTGTCTTGGTAAATAAAATAATTTCCTTTTTTTCAAGAAGCGCGGCATTATATTCCGCAAATTCGTGCCGAACCGTCTCGTAGGCTTCTTTTGTATTATCATCCGTACAATCGATACAGTGAATTAGTACTTTTGTTTTCTCAATGTGCTTTAAGAAAGTAACCCCCAATCCTTTTCCGTGCGATGCACCTTCAATAAGTCCCGGAATATCGGCGAGGGCAAAATCACCCAACATTCCGATATTCGGCTCAAGCGTTGTGAACGGATAGTCTCCGACTTTCGGATGAGCATGAGTAATCATAGCAAGCAGACTGCTTTTCCCGGCATTGGGTAAGCCGATCAAGCCAATATCGGCAATTAATTTCAATTCCAAATGCAATGTTTTTTCTTCGCCCAATGTTCCCGGTTCAGCAGTCGTCGGAGATTGATTCGTCGAAGATTTAAATTCAGTGTTACCGCGGCCTCCAAGACCTCCCATCGCGATTAAATATTTTGACTCCGAATCTTCAATTGTATATATTTTTCCGGTCGCGGTATCGGTAACATGGGTGCCAATCGGTACAAAAATCGTCAGATGTTCGGCATTTTTCCCATGCATCTTCTGATTCTTTCCTGCAATCCCGTCTTCTGAGCTAAGCTTTTTTTTAAAACGAAATTCTTTAAGATCTCGGATATTGACTGACCCTTGCATGTAAATATTCCCGCCGTTGCCGCCATTGCCGCCGTCAGGTCCTCCTTTGGCTGTCAGACCGTTACGAAGAAATGAAGACTTGCCATTCCCGCCATTGCCGGCTTTTATCTGTAAAGTAACATTATCGACTAACATACTAATGATATTGTATCATGGAAGTATGCATTCTTCGGATATTGCTCATGCGAGACTGGAAAATCAGCACCTGACAGGAGCGAAGTTCAAAACTCCATATGAAGCGGTATCGTGGCTTGTGGCCGTACAATCCCAAGATTATTTTGCAGCAAGTTGGTCTCTTGCACAAAGAATTGAAAACGCGACTGATGAAGTAATAAACCAAGCCTTTAACGATGGTAAAATCCTCAGAACACATGTTATGCGACCAACGTGGCATTTTGTCGCGCCGGAAGATATCAGATGGATGCTTGAGCTGACATCGCCGCGGGTGAAACAGTTGATGAAACATTACAACCACAAGCTTGAGCTGACCGATGCGGTATTTGCAAAAACCACTGCTATCATTGTGAAAGTATTGCAGGAAAAGAAACATGCAACCCGCCAGGAATTAAAAACTGCACTCACAAAAGCGGGGATTACCACCGACGTCCAACGGCTCGGGCATATCGTCTCATGGGCAGAACTTGACGCGGTTATTTGCAGCGGTCCAAGAATCGGCAAACAATTTACCTACGCACTCCTTGATGACCGGGCTGCAAGGACAAAAAAGAAAACACGTGATGAAGCATTAGCAGAGCTTGCCAAACGGTACTTCAGAAGCCATGGCCCGGCACAACTGAAAGACTTTGCCTGGTGGTCAGGACTAACCATAAAAGATGCACAAGAGGCAATCAGCATGGTGAAGTCACAATTTTCAGAAGAAATAATTGATGAGAAAACCTATTGGTTAAAAGAAACAAAAGCGATCAAACAAAAATCCCTGGGGGCTTTTCTCTTATCAATTTTCGACGAATACACGATCGCATACAAAGATCGAAGTACGCTTGGCGGTGAAAAATATTTTGAACGAATCATTTCACAGGGGAGCGCTTTAACCGGAGTTATTATTTTTGACGGGAAAATAATCGGTACCTGGAAACGGGTGATTAAAAAAAATAACGTTGAAATAATCCTTGCTCCGTTTGAAAAACTGGATACACGACAAACTGAAGCGCTTAAAAAAGCAGCAGAAACCTACAGCGCATTCATACGGCTTCCTGTCACCGTGAAGCAATAATTTATTTTCCAATTGTGTCAGATGGGGGATTTTCGCGGCGCGCGCGAAGGAGGAACGGAAACGCTAAGATTGAAAATACTCCGCCGACAATATACGACGTGCCATAACTCCACATATCTGCAGCTCTTCCGAGGATCGGTTGGATCACCACACCGCCGCTTGACCCGAGGAGCGAATCAAATGACAAAACAGTAGCACGCTCACTTGATGGAATCAGTCCATTCAGATACGCCTGACGCACAGGAGATGCCGCAGCAAACGTCAATCCCCAGACAACCAAAAGAATAAGCGCGATCCAGAAATTATTCGACAAACCAATAATAATTAAGAGTATCGTATTAATAACAACACCTCCCAAAAGAATTGTTGTTCGACGCTGGAAGAATTTTTTCAGATGAACGGCAACCATTCCTCCGATAATTTGTGCGCCCGCGACAATTGCTGCGGCAAGACCTGCAATTCCATACGCGTGCTGATTACCATACAACTGCAAAAGGTACGGCTGGCTTGCATAAAACACATAAAAACTCACACCGGTCGCGAAAGGTGCTGCGAGCATGACCCATCTGATGGCAGGTTTTCGCAAGCCATTATCAATCGACGTATTAAATATTTGTTTGGTATTGCGAAGGATGCCGTTGTTTGGCTTTTTCACAAATCCTAAATCTTTCATGAATAAAAAGGCAACCAAAAAATTAATCCCCAGCATTACTGCACGGAAAATATAGGGAACACCCAGATTAGTAACCTGTGCGATATAGCCGCCGGCGACAGAACCTGAAAGCATCGCAATACCGCCGACAATCTGCGCTTTTGCAAAAACAGGTTCAAGTTGCCCCTTATAACCTGTTGCCGCAAGCGCATCGACAAGCCATGCCTCGGTTGCCCCTGAGAAAAAGGTGAAACCCAAACCGAGGAGAATTGACGTTACAGCCCATGCCCAAAATGGAGCATGCACCTGCCAGGCCCAAAGATAGAGCAATGTTGAGATGGACAAAGTAATCGTCCCCAGAAGATAAGACATTCGTCGTCCCCACATATCAGCCACAATTCCTGTCGGAACTTCAAAGATAACCTGTCCAACGGTGAAAAACGCATTGGCGGCAAACGCTTCAAGATTGTTGAGTCCCGCGTCAAGCAAAAAGAGAGTATTAACCCCCCAGATGAACGACGCTGCTAACGTATTAAGAAGCGTGAGGAATAAATAAATTTTTTGAATATTTTCCGGTTTTTGTTTCATACTCCTATTGTATATCAAATCTAAAAAATCTTTCTGTCGACTTTCCGCCGTTTCGCACGTAAAACTCATGGGCGTTGGTCAGTTCATTTCCGCTGTCTAATTTTATTACCTTGATACTATTTTTTCGACAAAACTCTTTAACCGAATCAAAAAGTAATTTTCCAACCCCTTTGCCACGCATTGCTTCGGTAACGAAAAAATCTTCAATATGACCTCTGTGCCAACCGTGACGGATATTCGGTAATAAATAAAAGGTAACAACACCGACTAATTCACCATTGTCCTCTGCAACAAAAATTTTTGCATCCTCTCTGCTGATTATTTCATCAAAGATATCTCCGCCTATTTTTGATGGGAAATCTTCGGCATGTACAAAACGACTAAACTCATCAAACAAACGAAGTATTTGCTCTTTATCCTGTGCTGTCGCAATTCGCACCATCATAACGAAATTATATCAGGAATTTTGATACAATACACTCATGGATAAAGCAATTGCTTCAAAAATTAATACGTTTTTTTCAGAATTCAAACAACTTGAATACAAAAAGGGGCAGATCCTGATCCGCGCGGACGAAGATCCCACAGGAGTACTTTATTTAAAATCAGGTTTAATTAAAGAATATTTTCTCACAAAAAAAGGAGATGAATTCGTGGTGAATCTTTTCAAACCCGGATCTTTCTTTCCGATGTCATGGGTTATGAATAATACTCATAACAAATTTTATTTTGAAGCAGTAATAGAATCAAAAATCATAAAAGCTTCGAAAGAAAGAACGCTTACTTTTATCAAAAACCATCCTGACGTTTTATTTGATCTCATGAGTCGTGTCTATAAAGGACTTGACGGATTACTTCTGCGAATGGCATATCTTATGTCCGGAGACGCCTATGAACGCTTGATTACGGAACTGTTAATACAAACAAAACGTTTCGGAAAACAAGACGCAAATGGCTCATTCAGACTTGTACTCAGTGAAAAAGAGTTAGCAGACAGAACGGGACTGACACGAGAGACAGTGAGTAGAGAATTTAAAAAACTGAAAGAAAAAAATCTGGCGATCTTTGAAAAAGGATCGATAACTATACCTCATTTTAAAAACCTCGAAAACGATCTGTGATCCAAATCATAGCATTCATATTTTAAATATATATGATTAAATCACCTTGAACGACTTAAGGAGGTGATTAATATGTTTGCAGAAGATATAAAAAAACTGACAAAAGAAAATACAAATTTTCGAAAAGTTCTCCATACAGGAGTACATAGTCAAATTGTTGCGATGAGTATTCCTGTTGGCGGAGAAATTGGCGAAGAAACACATCCGGCAACGGATCAAATAATTTTTTTTGTTGAGGGAGAAGGCGTAGCGACGCTTAACAACGAGTCAAGACAAGTTGAAAAGCACGACGTAGTTTTTGTCCCGGCCGGGACAATACACAACTTTATCAATCGAGGCGAAGAAGATCTCAAACTGTTTACCGTCTACGCTCCTCCTGCCCATGCGGATGGGACTGTTCATGAAACAAAAGAGGACGCAGAAAGAGCAGAGCACGAGTAAAAAACGTAAGAAATAATTGGAACACATATTTTCTATAACGCCGTGATCCAAATCACAGAACTTGCAGTGGAGATGGTCTATGGTTAAAGAGATGAACAAAAATAAACTTTTCTTTGCCATTAAAGCATTATCGATCGTAGGAATTATTCTCGCAGTCTATCTCTTGTGGCAACAATTTTTCCACCCGGCATTTCAACCCTGTTATGTAAACGCGACCATTAACTGCGAGGCAATCATCAACGGTGCGGTTGCCAAAACCTTCGGACTGCCAACTCCGCTGTACGGCTTCATCGGGTATATCGTCATCTTCTTTGCGGCAATGTTTCAAAAGAAAAAATTACTTCTTGGGATGACAGCATTCGGTCTGACCTTTTGCCTATGGATTGCCTACAGAGAACTTTTTGAACTACATGTTATTTGTCCGATCTGCATTACCTGTCAACTGATTATGATAAGTGTATTTAGCCTGGCAATAGCGAGTAATAAAAAAAATAATTAATAAAAATATGCTATGCTAAATACGTATGAATAAAATCGTTTTCTTTGAAATTGACGAGTGGGAAAAAGAACATATCCAAAAATCATTTTCCGACGTGCCGTTGTTTTTTACCCAAAACAAAGTCCAGGAAGAAACAAATCAGGAATTCTTTGATGCAGAAGTGATCTCAACCTTCATTTACTCATCACTTACGAATGAACAGTTAAACAAATTTCCCAATCTTAAGCTCATCGCAACCCGTTCTACCGGCTATGACCATATTGATCTTGCTTATTGCAAAGAAAAAAATATAATCGTCACCAACGTCCCATCATACGGAGCAGCATCGGTTGCAGAACAAACAATCGCCCTCATCCTTACCCTCAGCCGTAAGATTATTCCGACGGTTGAGAGAACCAGAAAAGGCAATTTCGATCTGGAAGGACTCCGGGGATTTGATCTGCAGGGAAAAACGCTTGGAGTTATCGGTGCCGGAAAAATCGGTCAAAAAGTAATTGATGTTGCTTTGTGTTTTGGCATGAAAGTCTTGGTGCACACGGAATATGGGGGAGAAAATAAAGAAAACCTTTCGTATGTTTCAATAGATGAACTCATCTCATCTTCGGATATTATTTCGCTCCACGTGCCATACACACAACAAACCCATCATATGATCAATCGTGATAATATCAAAAAATTCAAAAAAGGCTGCATTCTCATCAACACCGCTCGAGGACCGCTTGTTGAAACCCAAGCAATTCTTGACGGACTCGAACAGGGATATCTTCAAACTGCAGGGCTTGATGTTCTGGAAGAAGAATGCAGCTTAAAAGAGGAGCGGGAATTATTAACAGATGACTTTCTCAAATCGTGTGACATCAAAACGCAACTCCTGAACCATGTCCTCCTGGAACGCGAAGATGTCATTTTCACCTCGCACAATGCATTCAATACGCAAGAAGCGCTCTTGCAAATTCTTAAAACAACAACTGAAAATATTATTGGATTTTCTCAAAACGAACCAAAAAATATTGTAGAGACATGAGGATTATCCGTTATTCGCTTCTTTCCATGCTTCCGCTTCTTCGATAATCCGATTCATAAATTCAACGCATAAAATGGGGTGATCACCGATAGCAGTTTCTTCAGAAAGCATTACAGCAGAAGAGCCGTCGAATACTGCATTTGCGACATCGGAAACCTCTGCGTGCGTTGGCTTGGGGGATTTCACCATCGAAAGAAGCATTTCTGTTGCGGTAACGAGAAATTTTCCCTGCTTCAATGTTTTTTTGGTAAACTCCTTCTGAAGCGGGGGTACTTTTTCGATAAAAACAGCATCGCTCAAGTCGCCGCGGGCAACCATAATACCGTCTGAAGCGGACAAGATATCATCAAAATAGGCAACACCTTTTTCTGACTCTATCTTTGAAATAACGAATGCATGAGGTAGTTTTTCACGAACTTCTTTTATTTGCTCCATCGTTTCTGCAAAAGAAAGCGCTATATGATCAATAGTATTTTTAAGACAGTAGTCAAGAGCATCGGGATGTTTGATATCAAAAATAATTTTAAGCTCTTTATTTTCCAATTTTTTTACGTTTTCCAAAATCTGATCATACTGCTCAGAGGAACCATAGGAAGTATTAATTCTAATATAATCAACACCTGCCGCGATAAGATTATGAAAGGTGGGAAAATCAAGTGTTGCAGGACCGATCGTTGCGATAATTTTTGTCTGACGAGCCATCTCATCTATTGTAGATTACGATCATTCTCTTGGCAATTAGGCAATAATTCCATTGAGTAAAAAATACTTTTTTGGTTTATAATAAATATACCATGTCAGATTTACACCCCGAACAACATCGATACAATACAGGATCCAAACTGAACTGGCTCAGAGCCTCTGTGCTCGGAGCAAATGACGGAATAGTTTCTATCGCGGGGTTGGTTCTGGGCGTAGCGGGAGCAACAAATTCACCTGCCATCATTTTTACCGCAGGAATGGCGGGTATTATTGCAGGTGCTATTTCCATGGCTGCCGGAGAATACGTTTCCGTAAGCAGTTCACGGGACACGGAAAGGGCACTGCTTAAAAAAGAAAAATATGAACTGCAGCATTATCCTGAACAGGAACGGGAAGAATTAGCAGGTATCTACGAAAAAAAGGGTTTATCCAAAAAAACAGCTCTTGCAGTAGCAAATGAATTAACCGTAAAAGACGCGTATGCCGCACACGTTGATGCTGAGCTCGGACTTGATCCGGATAATTTGACAAACCCATGGCATGCTGCTTTTGCGTCAGCTGCCTCATTTCTTGCAGGCGCGGCAATTCCTTTGATAGCTATCATAGCACCGCCGGCAGCATTACGTGTCCCTGTAGCTTTTCTTTCGGTTATTGCCGCTTTGGCACTCACAGGAACGGTAAGTGCGAAGGTAGGAGATGCCAATATTGGCAGAGCTGTTGTCCGAGTCGTCTCAGGAGGAGCGCTTGCGATGGTTGTTACTTATGGTATTGGGAAACTTTTTGGTGTGAACGGGATATAGAAACCCAACTATTGTTCAAGTTCCAGTTCAAAAATATTCCAGCGCTTGAGCGCTTTGGGGAAGGGGAGAATGCCGAGAAGATATCGAAGCAAAACCAGCTGCTGCAGACACCACCCCAAAAATCCGTCGAAATGAATCCCGAATTCCAATTCCGCGACAGCAAAACGACCCCCGATCGGAACAATATAACCGAAATGGCGGGGATGATATTTCTTCAACGGCTTATTCTTAACTAAGTGTGCAATATTTTCTCCCGCTATTGCCCCTTGTTCTTCTGCAATTTGAGCAACCTGCGGTATCGGTTTTTGCGTCTTTGGATCAAGAAAAGTGGCGACATCACCGACTGCAAAGATATGCCCAAATCCTTCCATTTGCAAATATTCATTAACCTTAATTCCTCCATGATCATTAACGGATAAATTATTTTCTTTTGCAAGATGATTCGGAGTCACCCCTCCGGTCCAGATGAGAATGTGATAGGGATATGCTTTCCCATCATCTGTTAAAACCTGACTGCTTGTTACTTCTTTAATGTGTCCGCCAAATGCGAGGTGGACATTGGGAAAAGTTAATCGTTGTGTTGCAAGATCCGAAACATGTTTGTTTAATTCTTTCAACAATTTGTCGCTGCCCTGAATGATTGTCAATTCCAAACAATTTCTATCAAGAGCATTTTGCACGGCAATTTTATCTTTATATGATAATAGTTCAGCGGCAAGCTCTGTGCCTGCAAATCCTCCGCCTCCGATAATCACTTGTACTTTTCTGTCGCATTTGCCTTCTTTGCAGCACATGTTTTTGATTTGATTTTTGATCTCTACTGCATCACGAAGTGATTTAAAGGCGACACTATGCTGCTGCAAACCGGGGATTCCCATATATGCAGCTTCACTTCCGACAGCAACAAGTAAATAATCGAAAGACACTTGAGTTTTATCCTTGAGGGTGACGGAATTGGTTTTGGGATCAATGAGAGCAACCTCACCTCTGAGTAATTTTACACCTTGTTCAAAAATTTTATTAAGAGGAATTGCGATATTTTTTTGCGGGACTTCCGACGTCGCAACTTCATACAGAGAAGGAGTAAATAAATGATACGGGTTTTTATCAATAAGGGTTATTTCCGCTTCAGCACTGTCCAAATTTTTTTTTAATTGCAATCCAGCTGCGACACCTGCAAATCCACCACCGACAATAACAATTTGTTTCATATGCTTAGTTCAAAATACAAAGTTTTTGTGAAGTATTCATGCATCGGTTGAGGACAATCGCCTTTTTGTTATAAGAATATTTATAGAAACAAGGCAGACATATACAATGCCGCTCAGGCAGGCATGTCCGAGATTTACGTGTTTATCAAAACCCAAGAAGACACCCGATGCCAAGGTGCCGCCCATCAGGATGTACGTCATTTTTAATTTTGCTTGAGAGGGAGAAAAAATACCGATTGTGGAATGAATAACACTGGTAAGCGCGATAATAATATGAACAACGAGAATCATTACATTAATAGTATTAGAATGGGAGATAAACGTCAACAGACAGAACAAGACACAAAACTAATAAAACAAGTAACGATGCGCCAAACAGCTTCCGTGCCCATTTCTTTTCATCTGTTGCTTTAAAACCTTTCACACTCAGTAAAAGCCACCAGATACCAAGGAGAAGCATGGCAATGAGAGAAAGATATCCCGTTAATCTAAAAACAGTAAACAAGATGCACACAAAAAGAAAAGCGAGGATATACAAAAGCATCTGGATCTTCGTTTCTTTCATTCCTTTTTTTACCGACAATACCGGAATTGCTGCGGCTGCATAATCAGCGTATCGAAAGATTGAAATTGCGTAGAAATGCGGCATCTGCCAGGTAACCAAAACAAGAAACAACAAGAGTGCGCCGATGTCAAAATGGTTGGTCACAGCCACGTAGCCGACAACCGGCGGCACAGCTCCCGAAATACTCCCAAGAAGGGTCGAATGGACTGTCGTCCGTTTGGAGAATGTATACACAATGACATAAAAAAAGAATCCGATAAAAGCGACAAAGGCGGTTAATACATTGGTAAAGTACAGAAGGAGTCCGAATCCAACTATTCCCAGAACGGTCCCGAAGATAAGCGCATTTTTTACAGAAATTTTATTGGTCACCAGTGCGCGCTTTTTCGTTCGCTCCATTTTTTCATCGATGTCGCGATCGATATAATTGTTAAAAACGCATCCTGACGCCATAACAAGTCCTATGCCGACAAGCGTTGCCAAAAAAAGAAGGGGATGAAACAATCCCTTTGATGCAAGAAAAAAACCCGCAATCACTGAGAGAGAGTTGCCGTAGATAATTCCGGGCTTGGTGAGATAGTAATAGCGTTTAAACATCAGTCTGCTTTATGCTCCATGTGCATATGCTCATCGTCAATAATTTTATTTTGCATTTGCATCGGTGTCATATTGTAATTGAGGTGATACATAATCCAGAGAGACGAAATAACGATGAGGAGAATGAGAGAAATAAAAGCGATAAAAACTGACATGTTCCATCTGGGTTTTTCTTCTCTTCCCATGTGCAAAAAGAAGAAGAGTTGGACAAGAAGCTGGGCAACAGCAAGAATGAGAATCGTTGTGATGATAAATTCATGAGAGAACTCCAGGTGGTGCGTCGTCACATGCTGGTTCACGATAAAAAAGGCACCAAGTGTTAGCACAATTGATAGTGCGAATCCGATAAGGTATGGTTTGATTGTCAATTTTTCATGCATATATTTATAATACTCCCATTAAATAAACGACGGTAAAAATGAAAATCCAAACAATATCCAGAAAATGCCAGAACAGACTCAGCAGTGTTAATTTACGAATCAGTCCGGTGGTAAGTCCTTTAAATCCTACACTTATCATAACAATCAGCATCCAGAGAAGACCTGAGGCAATATGTGTCCCATGAGTTCCAACGAGTGCAAAAAAGGAAGAAAGAAATGCGCTTCTCGTAAAGCTATTTCCTTCTTCAATAAGCTTTCCGAATTCACTTAACTCTAAACCGAGAAAAGAAGCTCCCAGGATAAAAGTAAACCCAAACCAAATAAGAACCTGATTTTTCTTTTTTTTGTGTGCCATTAACATCCCGACGCCTGAAGTAAAACTACTAGCAAGAAGAATAAGCGTTTCAGCAAGCGCGAAAGGTAGATTGTAGAGCTGTCTGGTTGTCGGACCGCCAAAAGAGTTGCCATGAAGCACGGCATACGTTGCAAAAAGCACACCGAAGATGACAAGGTCGGTCATGAGGTACACCCAAAAACCAAAATAGTTTTTATCAAAGGAGTGCTCCTCGAGATGCATGAGCTGTTCTTTTGTCAATTCGTCTACTAGTGCCATAAGGTATATTTATCAGGTAATGATTTTGGATCTTTCTCATACTTCTCGATATCCGTTGCTTTCAGAAGATATTCAGGTTCGTCATTAAATCCGCGAATAAAAGCACAAGCAATAGCACCGACTAAGCCAACAATTGCAAGCCAGACAATATGCCAGACCAGAGCAAATCCGACAAGGAAAACAAAACCCGAGAGATAAATACCCATGGCGGTATTTTTGGGCATAATAATATCCTGATATTTTGGTTTCGGCTGCGCTTTTTCCTGCTTGGTATCCCACCATGGTTCACGAGATTTTACTTCAGGAATGAGGGCAAAATTATAAAATGGCGCGGGGGACGTCGTAGACCATTCAAGCGTCCGACCATTCCAGGGATCACCTGTCGTATCACGAAGCTGCTTTCGTTTCCAGATACTGACACCAACCTGAAGAATTTGCATGGCAACACCGAGGCAAATAATCAGACTCCCAATAAAGGCAATGATAAAAAGCGGCTGCCAGCCTGTTGAAGCATCATAATGATCAAGTCGTCTGGTTGCTCCCATAAAACCTAAGACATAGAGCGGGGTAAAGGCAACAATAAAACCGATTTGCCAGCACCAGAAAGCTATTTTTCCAAGTGTCTCATGGAGTTTAAAACCGGTAATTTTGGGGAACCAATAGGTGAACGCAGCAAAAATTGAGAATAACGCCCCGCCGACGACAGTCGTATGGAAATGCGCGACAAGAAAAAGACTGTTATGTACTTGAAAATCAACCGGTGGAGAAGCCAACAGAAGTCCTGCCATGCCTCCGGCTGTGAAAGTGAAGATAAATCCAAGAAACCACAGCATGGGTGAGTAATATCTGATGCGCCCTCGATACATCGTTCTGATCCAACTGATAATTTGTACGCCGGTCGGTATCGCAATAACCATCGTCATAATGCCGAAGAATGCGTTGACATTTGACCCGGCTCCCATGGTAAAAAAATGGTGCAACCACACAAGAAGTGCAAGTGATGAGATGCCGATAAGTGCCAGAACCAGCGAGACATAGCCTGCAAGACGTTTTTGGCTGAAGACGGAGACCAACTCGGAGAATGCACCAAAACCCGGAAGGATGAGAATATATACCTCCGGATGTCCCCACATCCAAATAAGATTGGTATACATCATAGCGTTCCCTCCCGCACCTGTGGTAAAGAAATGCATACCGAAATAACGGTCTAAGAAAAGGAGCGCAATCGTTGCTGTCAGAACCGGGAAAACAGACATAATAAGCACCATGCTCACCAATGATCCCCAAACAAAAAGAGGCATCCGCATCAGACTCATACCCGGAGCACGCATTTTGATAATGGTGACGAAGAAATTTATTCCCCCAATTAGTGTTCCAAGTCCTGAAATCTGAAGTGACCATATCCAATAATCAACGCCGACTCCCGGACTGAATTGCGTTTCTGAAAGCGGTGCGACGGCGAGCCAACCCGTAGCTGCGAATTCTCCTCCGACAAAGAAGAACATATTGACCATGATAACTCCTGCGACATAGAGCCAAAAACCTAAGGTATTAAGGAAAGGAAACGCAAGGTCGCGTGCGCCGATTTGAAGCGGGACGATTAAATTGATCAGTCCGAATAAAAAACCCATCGCAAAGAAAAAGACCATGATGTTGCCATGCGCGGTCATAATTTGCTGCAAGTGCTCTGCGGAGAGATAGCCGTGCGTGGACTCAATAAATCCGGGCATATTACTGGATGCGAGCGACTGCTGCAGCCAGATCATTACCGCATCAAGTCCTCCCCGAAGGAGCATAAACGTTGCGACAATCAAATACATAATCCCGATTCTTTTGGGATCTACCGAGGTAAGCCATTCATTCCAGAGCCATTTCCACCGTTTTATTTTTGTCATGAAAATGATAACCGCAAGACCGGCTATCCCAAAAAACCATGTTCCACCGATCGTGAACCACTCATGAGGAAACGCTGCTGTTGTTAATTTACCGAAAAGAAATTCTTGCATAATACTATTTCATTCGCTTCATGTAATCCGCGTGAGTCTTTCCCTCCATCGTTTCACCATTTTCCATTCTATGAAATTCGCCTGTCGGTGAAGGAGGCAGCATAAAGCTCATCATTATTGTAGTAAAGATATCTCCCTCTGTCGATGAATAAAAGATGGGAGGAGTATCCTCACTTGGTTTTGCAATCTTTTTATATTCATCCAGAGTAAGCGCGTGAGGTGACTGCTTTACGGAATCTACCCAGTGTTCAAATTCATTTTTTGAAACTGATTTTGCGATAAATTTCATTCCCGCAAATCCATGACCGCTTATCTCTGCGTTGGAGCCCCTAAATTCTCCTTGTGTATCGGCAATAAGATGCAGAGACTGCGACATGCCTGTCATGGCATACAATTGTCCTCCGAGCTGCGGAATCCAAAAGGAACTGAATGGTCCATCGGCGGTTAAAGTAAAGGTAAGCGGCGTTTTTTCGGGGAATTCAACATAGTTGACTGTGGCGATTCCTTGTTCGGGATAAATAAAGAGCCATTTCCACTGAAGAGCAATAACTTGGATCGTCAGCGGTTTGACATTGCTCTGGATAGACTGGTGCATATCAATTTTATGTGTAGCGTCCCACGTGATGACGGACATGACTATGACAATCAATGTCGGAAACACCCATAACATAATCTCAGAAAGTGCACTATGTTTTTCATCGGGTTTGAAATGTGCTTTCGCGTTACCGGCGCGGTATTTCCACGCAACAAAATACCCGGTGATAATAACCGGGACAACAATAAGAAGCATGATACTAACGTAGGTAATAAGCAATTTTTTCTCTTCCAGTGCAACAAGTCCCTGAGGATTGAAAAACTGGATATTACCCTGTGAAAGAAGAATCTTTACAAAAAGAACGATGATAACGAAGACAAGCGTAACGATAATCCCTATATGACTTTTCTTCATAGCTAATTTTAGTATAGCATTTCTCTGAAAAACGAAATAGGGATGTTATTGTTTGTTTTGAACGTACTTTGTTAACTTGATCAAACTCTCAACCGGTGTGGTCGGCAAAACCCCATGACCCAAATTAAATATGTACCCATTTTTTCCCGGTAACGAGGCAAAAATTGCATCGACATGTTTTTTGATCACCGAAAAATCAGCAAGCAGGACAACCGGATCGAGATTACCTTGAATAGCTTTTCTATACCCGATGGTTTTCCAAGCCTCTGCAAGAGAAACTCTCCAATCGACACTGACAACATCGCACGGCACTGACACAAATGATGGTAATAAGCCTGCTGTATTTGTCCCGAAATGAATGAGTGGAACTTTTGTATCTCGCAGACTTTCAAAAATATGTTTGGTATACGGCAAGACATACTGCTGATAATCTGATTCGCTCAGACAACCAACCCAGCTGTCAAATAATTGAATCGCCTGAACACCAGCTGCTGTTTGTGATTTGAGATAAATAATAATCATGTCGCTTAATTTTTTCATTAACAATTTCCATGCAGGTGTATTGGAATACATAAATGATTTTGTCTTGATAAAATCTCTCGTCGGTCGTCCTTCAATCAGATAGCTTGCCAAAGTAAACGGTGCAGCAGAAAAACCAATAAGAGGAATTTTTTCATGTAGTTCTTTTTTAAGAATGTGGATCGTCTGCAATAAATAAGGTATATCGTCTTCCGGATGTAAAACGCGCAATTTTTTTACATCCTGCAATGACTGAATTGGATATTTTATCACCGGGCCGATGCTTTCAACAATGTCTAAATCTACACCACTTCCAAGCAGAGGAATCATAATATCGGCAAATAAAATTGCCGCATCTACCCCAAGAATTTCAACCGGCTGTAAGGAGACTTTTGCTGCCAGCTCTGGGATTTTAACGATATCCAAAATCGTATATGTTTCTTTTAACTTACGGTATGCAGGCAAATATCGACCCGCTTGGCGCATATACCACACCGGCGTGTATTTTGTTTTTTTTCTATAACATGCATCTAAAAAGGTTGTGTTCATAAAAATACTGATAATTCTTGTAATGATTTATAAACGCAGAGAAAAATCGGGGTGTCTTTCAGCGTATATGCCCGTACCTTATCAGTTCGCAACTCCATTACCAAGCTTTGAAACGCTGCTATGTCATCTGTTTCATAGGACACGATAAATTCACTATCATCTACGCCAAATGAATACAATAATAACTGCGTAATTGCAGTATTATATTTTTTTCCTATGGACACATGGCCCCACATAAGATTTTTTCTTTTTTCAAAATCAAGCATATGCCACTCCTGTGTTTTAGAAAACGGATAAATAATCAAATATTTCCCGCCTTTTCTCCTCGTGTCTTCCTGAGCAGCTGATTTAGGTAAATATTGTGTCAGCCGTGTCATACCAAAAAGCGTATGTGTCATACGAAGATATCTTCCCATCCGTGCATGCATCAGTGTGTTAAGAAAATTCTGAATAAACTCAACGGTATCTGCCTGCATCCAAAAAAGAATTGTTGTATGTGCTTTTAAACCAAGTGTTGTGTAGGCGTACACAATAACTTTTTTTTCACTTTTTATTATTTTCAGAAATTCTTTTTTAAACGTTTCGCGTTTTGCTTTTGTCAGATCCTGAAAAAGAGGATCGATAATTATGGTAATAAAATTATGACACGTCATAGATAAAGTATACTATTTTATTTTAATAATGCTCTCCTGCAATTTTTTCACCATTCCGTCAGTGGTAGAGGTATCTGCAGTGTATACGTTTGTGAATCCATAAGACAATGCTGCCTTTGTCGTGACGGAACCGATTGAAACAACCGGTAAAGAAAAAATATTTACTTTTTCTAAAGAATTTTTAAAGTTTGCAACGAACCCTTTCACCGTTGACGGACTGGTAAAAGTGAGACAAAGAATCTGATTATTATGAATTAATTTTTCAAGTTTTGTCAGATCAAAACGAACATTTATTGTTTTATATATCGGCATATCTACGACATGTGCGCCTTTTGCTTCCAATTGTGTAACGAGAAGCGGATTGGCGATATCAGCTCTTGGAAGTAAGACGTTCTTTCCTTTCAAATGTGAAAACTCTTTTGCCAGATCCTTGCCCGTAAATATTGCCGGGATAAAGGAAACTTTCAGACCATACGTTTCAATTGCTTTTGCTGTTTTTGTTCCGACAGCAGCGAAATGAATTTTTCTTAATTTCTCTCGTGATCCGCGCTTCTGCATGGCATCCATAAAAATTCGAACACCATTTTGACTCGTAAAAACAATCCAATCAAATGACGAAATTTTACCTAAATATTTTTGCACCTGAGGATCTGCTTCATTATCGATAATCGAAATAATAGGGGAGACAAAAACATGATATCCGCTCTTTTCCAATTTTTTTATAAAAGTATCTTTTGTATCACTCTGTCTGGTAACGATTACATACGTTGATTTGTACCAAGCAGCTGAATTTTTTAAAAGATTCTTTGCAAGTTTTTTTGCCAAACTTTTGTAGTGTGAAGTTTCCCCGCTTACTGATTCTCTGATCATATGTTTTGCATCCAACGATCCAACCATACCGCAGATTGTTATTTTTTTTCCTTTGATTTTTGCATAGGCACCAATCGGCATTGAACAACCGCCCTCCATAATCTCTGAAAAAATCCGTTCAGCAGTGGTTGTAAGAACACTTGGTTGATGGCTGAGTTGTGCAAGTAATTTATTAAACGCTTTATTCGTTTTATTCGTAACAAGGGCAAGCGCACCCTGTCCTGGGGAGGGAACAAAATCCTCTGCAGCAAAATACTGCGTTATCCGATTACTCAACCCCAATCGTTTCAAACCCGCAACCGCAAGACAAATCGCATCATATTCGCCATTATCTAATTTTTCGAGTCGGCGATTTACATTTCCCCGAAGACTTTTGACGATAACATCAGGTCTGACATGCAAAATTTGTACTTTTCTTCTGATGCTGTCAGTACCGATAACCGCTCCTTTTTTTAATTGGAATAAGCTCGCCCCATTGTTGGATACGAATGCTTCCCGCGCATCCTCTCTTTGCGGAATTGCTGTAATAGTTAACGATGCCGGAAACGTTTCCGGAATATCTTTAAGACTATGCACTGCCAAATCAACTGTTCCATTCATTACCGCTTCATCGAGTTCCTTGGTAAACCAACCTTTACCGACAGTATCAAGAGGAATCGGTTTCATATTTTTGTCACCGAGAGTTTTGATAATTCTTGTTTCAATTATGTAGTTTGGAAAAAGAGGTTGCAGTAAATTTTTTACAATGTTCGTTTGCGTCAGAGAAAGTTGACTTCCTCGTGTACCGATAATAATTTTTTTCTGCCTCATTAATTTCCATGATTATAATACAGATTGCAATAAAAAGGAAAACAAGATACTATTAAAAAAATTATGGCAGCATTTCCACTCACTCGGTTGCGACGCCTCAGACAGACAAACGAACTCCGAAGTCTGGTCCGCGAAACAAAACTTTCCATCGACCAATTTATTTATCCGCTTTTTATTTCAGAAACAGTCAAGAAATCTACGCCGATTTCTGCAATGCCCGGAATTTTCCAATGGCCACTTTCTTCTGTCACTCAGGAAGCGGAACGAATTTACAAGCTCGGCATACCGGCTGTGTTACTTTTTGGAATACCAAAAGTGAAAAATGCAGAAGGTAAACAAGCGTATGCCAAAACCGGGATTATCCAAAAGGCAATTCGTTTAATCAAAAAAAAAGTTCCTGAGTTACTCATCATCACGGATGTGTGTCTCTGTGAATATACAGATCATGGACACTGCGGAGTAATTGATAAAAAAGGCTATGTCAAAAACGACGAATCATTACCGCTTCTTGCACGAATGGCACTTTCTCATGTGGAGGCAGGAGCGGATATGGTTGCTCCGTCTGACATGATGGACGGACGGGTAGGCGCGATACGAAAGCTTCTCGACACAAATGGTTATACAAACATACCAATCATGGCATATTCAGCAAAGTACGCATCAGGATTTTACGGACCGTTTCGTGAGGCTGCTCAGTCGACACCGCAATCCGGCGATCGAAAGTCATACCAAATGGACCCTGCCAATGTCCAAGAAGCATTACGTGAAGTGGAGCAGGATATCAGAGAAGGAGCAGATATAATTATGGTAAAACCGGCACTCGCATACTTGGATGTTATTAGACAAGTGAAAGAAAAATATAATGTACCGCTTGCCGCATACAACGTCAGCGGAGAATTTTCGATGGTGAAAGCGGCTGCGCAAAACGGCTGGATTGATGAAGAGCGAATTGCAATGGAAATTCTGACCGGTATCAAGCGCGCAGGTGCAGATATCATCATCAGTTATTTTGCCCCGCAAGTCGCGGAATGGCTGCGTAAATAATGTATGAAAACAAAAAAAATCGGCGTTATCCTCATGACCTATGGATCTCCTAAAACCCTCAACGATGTACCGAAGTATCTGAAAAATGTGTATGGGGGAAAGAAACCCAGTCCGGAAAATGTTAAAGAATTTCAACGACGATATAAACTCATCGGGGGCTCTCCGCTTATTAAGATTACCAAACAACAAGCAAAAGCTTTGGAGAAAGAATTGAACAAACAACATAAGGATAAAACATTTGTTGTTACCGCAGGGATGCGATTTTCTCCTCCCTTTATTAAAGATGTCGCTGCAAAACTGAGCAAGCAAGTAACACACATTGTCGGCATTATCATGTCACCGCAATATTCACCGATTATCATGAGAGAGTATAATCGGGAACTTACCGAAGCAGTTGCACCATATAATTCGATACAACTCACTATCGCCGAGGATTGGCATCTGCAGCCACATTTTATTGAGTCACTTGCACAACGTGTTCAAGAAGCACTGATGAAACTCCCACCAAAAGTGAGAGCAACAACGCCGGTGTTATTTTCGGCCCACAGTATGCCAAAACGGGTCATTGAGAAAGAACCGGGGTATATCGATGATCTGAAAGAAACGGCAGTGGCGATTGCCAAAAAAGCAGGATTGACAAAAAAACAATGGCTGTTTTGCTATCAAAGCGCAGGGCATACTCCGGAGGAATGGCTTAAACCTGACTTTGCGGATATTATGCCGCAGCTACAAAAAGAAGGAAAAACACATGTACTGATCGCACCGGTACAGTTCTTGGCAGATCATTTAGAAATTCTCTATGACGTCGGAATCGGTGCGCGTGAGCAAGCAGAGGAACACGGCATTATCTTTGCAAGAACCGAATCGTTAAACACATCACCGTTCTTTATTAAAGCACTTGCTGCCGTAGTCGATGAACAGATCTAAAGAACGCGTTTTCCATCATTTTAGGTAGTGCTTCCAAGGTCTCGAATTTCGCCAAGCACATCGCGTAAATCTTCAAACGACTCAAAATGTGTTCCCCGACCAATAGAAAATTCTACCTGTGCAGTCATCATAAGTTCCCGTAATCTTGCTCCATGATCCGAGGGGAAATAATCATCATTTTGTTGGTAATAGAGGCGCACCTTCCCACGAATATCTTCAAAATTAAAACCCCAGTCTTTCCGCAGTGCCCGTATATCATCAATCCATCCTCCGGCATCAAATGATCCATCAGGTCTTTTACGAAACGCTCTGTTATATGATTGTTGCATGGCAATATCGACACCAAAAGTACGTAAATCGCGTCGTGCTTGATCGGTAATATTCGGTGGAAAATGCTGAAATGTCTCTTTTGGTTCCGAGCCGGTATTAGCCGTTACAGCAAGCCGGGCAAATTCAGTACACTGTCGGACAATTTCATCATCACTCATATCCGGTATCGCTGCATTACTATCAACCATTTTCTTTGACCAGTCTTCACCCATCATGTCAAGTGGCGCAGGTCCAACGAGGCTACCAGTATATATGACACGCTCCGGAAGCAATGCTGCACATGCAAGCGCATACGGTCCGCCGCCCGAACGACCGACGACAGCAAATTTTTCGATTCCCATTCCATCGGCAATTGCTTTCACATCATCAACCGCATCGGCAACCGATCTCCCTTCCTGTCGATCTGATGTGTCATATCCGGGTCGGGTATAAGCAATGAAATGGATACCCATACGATGTAATACTGAGGATCGAGGTTTAGGACCACCCCCATAACCGGGACTTCCATGAAAATAAAAAACCGGTACTCCTTTCGGATCACCTGAAGTCTCAAAGGACAACATACGTCCTCCCGGTCTTTCAATTGCATGCATCCTATTCCCATCTTCTGAAAAACCACGATCTTTGATAATACTTCTGTTATTGGTAAACCTCGGGTCTTCAACCATAGTCGATAATTATAACAAATGGGGTAAATTTAATGGAGCTTTTCGCCTTTTGCAAGCATTTCAAGTAATTGCTTCATTCTTCGCGATCGTGTCTCCGGTTTTTTCGCAGTTTGGAGTCTCCACGCAATCGCGTAGGTGTTCGCTTTATTGAGTGTTTGGAAAAACGCTTGTGCTTTTTTATCTTTCGCCAAAGCTTGAAGAAAATCTTCCGACATCTGCATATCGCTTGGTTTATCGTATGCCGCATCCATTCGACCGTCATGTTTTGCTTCTTCAAATTGTTTCAAACCGGCGGGCTTCATACGACCTTCTTTCATAAGCCGCTCGATATGCTCAATATTCCTTTTTGACCACATGCTTTTTGAGCGTCGAGGAGTAAACTTTTGCAGATATGCTTTCTCATCAAACGGCTTCAGTTGACTGTCAATCCATCCGTAACAAAGCGCGACATCGAGCGCTTCGTCATAGGTAATCGTCTGCATGCCGGAATTTTTTTTAAAAAATTTCAGCCAAACCCCCTGCGCGGTTTCGTGATTTTTCGCAAACCACTCTTCCCATTTTTCTATGGAATCAAACGAGAGAATAGGGTAGTCGGAAATAGGCATGGCTTGTATTTTACCAAATGAATGGAATAAGACGATACCGGGTTTTATGACGATAGTCGGCATATCCTTTCAGATTTTTTACCAAAAATTTTTCTTCTTCAAGTAATCGAATAATCATCATAATCGTTAAGAGAACTGAAAAAACGAGCATCCAAGAAGATCCCAGTGCAAACGGTGTCGCAAAAAATAACAGGAGTGCACCTGCATACATCGGATGGCGGACAAGATGATACGGGCCGGTGCTGATCACTTTTTGCTCTTTATCAGTTTCGATGATTGCCGACGTAAAACTATTTTCTTTAAAAACAAGAAAAATAATATAAAAACCCAAAGCAACAAATACTTCTGCAACAATTGAAATCATTGGGGGAAGAGAGGACCACATGAACCGATGATCGATCCCCGGAAAAAGCATCATCGCAACAAAGGTTAAACCGGTAATCGCTTGAATAATTTTTTGACTTGTTTCTTTTTCTGCACCGGGTCCGACATTGAGCCGGCGTTCAATAAGCTTTTTGTCATATTTTAAAAAATATACGGTAATCAGCAAACACGAGAAAGAAAAAACAAACCAGTACAGCCAGGCTTGCCAGAAATGAAGCGTCCCAGCGGGAAGAAAGAGAAAAAGAAAAAGAGCGATAATAAATTGTCCAAGTCCCTGATATGCTTTTTTCTCCAAACCGCTCATAGATTGATTATAACAAATGAGGTATCAAAAAAATGATTAAGGGAGGACGTCCCAGAAGGAGCCGTTTCCGGCTAAACCTTGTGAATCTTTCGGCGTTGCTTTACCTTGTCCTGAGATAGGAAGGGCGTCGTTACTATTATTATAGGCATCAAGCTGTGATGCATAGGATTGAATCAAACCTGTGTTTGTTCCTGCCCATGCAGCTGCAGCGTTTGTTAAGAGCGTTTGCGTAGCGACACTGCATCCGAACTTTTTGCAGTTAAGTTCTGCTGCAAGCCATTGCTGGAGCATTTGCATGCGTGCCTGATCAAGCTGTGATCGTTTTGCGCCGGTACTCGTCTTGGAAATACTTGCATAGAAGCCGGCAAACAGCCTTGCAGGGCTATTAATGACGTGTGTACCAATCGTCAAGGTGCCAAGCGTACCAAAGACTGTCGTGGTGTATGATGTGTGCGTCTGCCAGAAGCCCTGTGTTCTGGTCGGGTGAGGAGTATCGTTATTGGTAATCGTGCAGGTTTTTGTTTGACCGTTTGCAATGGTACCGGAACAGTCAGCGCTTAGTGTTTTGGTGTACCCGTCATGATCGGTTTCATCAGCAGTATAAGCACCTGCATTAAGAGTTACGTTGATACCCGCTTCGCTGCCGGCAAAGTCGTTCGTTGATAAGGCACTCCCGGTAAGATGCATTGTGAAATCTGATGCTGCCGCAACATCTCCATCATCATTGATGACATGTTTTTTGACGATAAGATGAGCCGGGAGATCATCGTTGGTTATGGTGCAGGTTGCTTCGCCGCCGACACCCAAGGTTATGTTGGCACCTTGTTGCTGACCACCAACGCAAACCCAATTGCTTGCATCATATCCCGACGGTCCGCCTGTTTCAGAGAGTGCAAAGGTGTCAGCGCTCAATGTGCTCCCCGAATCGACAGGAGTACTGCCGGAGAGATCATTGGCACCTGTCCCATCGGCATGCAATGTCCATGCAGATGCATCTGCTGTTCCGCCGTTATTGTTGGTTACTACTTTTCGAAGATGCAGTTTGGGTGCGACATCATCATTGGTAATCGTACAGGTCGCTTCCTGTCCGATACCCACAGTAATATTTGAATCGCTTTGTTGCCCGCCGACACAGACCCAATCTGAAGCAGAGTAGCCCGAAACGTTTGTCTCGCTCAGTGCAAAGGTATCTGCTTGGAGCGTGGCGTCTGAATCAACCGGACTGGTTCCTGTAAGATCATTTGCTCCTGCACCGTTAGCGGTTAGAGTAAAATCATCAACACTTGCTGTTCCGCCGTTATTGTTGGTTACTACTTTTCGAAGATGCAGTTTGGGTGCTTTATCATCATTCGTCACAGTACACGTCTTCGTTTCACCGACTGCAATAGTCCCTGAACAATCAGCTGATAACGATGAACTATATGCAGGATTTGTTGTTTCGCCTGCGCTATAGCTTCCTGCATCAAGTGCAACGTCTGTTCCGGCTTCAACTCCACCGAATATTGTCGGAGTAGCATTCGTTCCGGTCACAAGCATACTAAAGTCACCAGCTACAGCAGTTCCGCCGTTATCGTTGATCACGTGCTTTTTGACAATCAACTTCGGTTGGATATCATCATTGGTAACGGTACATGTTGCGGTATCGCCAAGCCCGAGGAGTAGGGTATTGCTGCTGACCGGCTGAGCTCCATTCTTTACACAACTGTAATCACCTGCGCTATATCCTGAAGGACCGTTTTCTTCGCCAAGCGTATATTCACCTGCATCAACTTTGGCATCCGTAATTGTTGCATCGCCCTCGACACCTGAAATCTGCGTCGGGCCGTCTCCTGTCAGTGTCCAATCGGTATCGACTGCCGTACCGCCGTTATCTTTAATAACCGTCTTAAGAAGCGTCAGGTGAGCGGGCAAATCGTCATTGGTAATGGTACAAACCTTTGTCTCACCAAGAGCAATCGATCCGGAACAATCATCACTGAGCGATTTATCATAGCCGGCATGAGTTCCTTCATCAGCAGAGTAAGAACCGACATGCAATTTTGTTGTTGTGCCAAGTTCATCTCCGGGGAATGACGGATTCTCAACCGAAGTCCCCGTGACACTCATCGTAAAATCACCTGCAACAGCTAATCCGCCATTATTGTTGATCACGTGTTTGATAACTTTCAGTTTGGGAGAAATATCATCATTGGTGATTTCGCATGTTTTGTCATCGCCCACATGCAGCGTGATCGATCCGTCCTCGCTACAGTCTCCGCTCCAGTCCGATGGCGCATAGCCGTCTTTGTTGGTCTCGCTTGCCGTATAATCTCCTGCGTTAAATCCGTTACTTGCACCGCTTGTGACGCCCGTCGCATCGACAAAGAGCGGGAAGTCCGCGACACCAAGTGTGCCGCCATCATTATTTACAACATGTTTGATAAGCGTCAACTTCGGTTGAATATCATCATTGGTAATCGTACAGGTCTTGGTTTGCCCAACTGCAATACTTCCCGAACAATTTGAACCCAAGGTCTTTGTGTATCCGACGTGTGATCCTTCATCAACGCTGTAACTCCCTGCGTCGACTGAAACTTGTCTTCCATCTTCAGTTCCTGGATGTGATGCTGGATCAGGATTCGTAGCAGTAACATTCATTGTAAAGTCTCCTGCAACCGCAGTACCACCATTATCATTTATGACATGTTTAATAACTGTTATCATAGGTTTTGTATCTCCATTAGTAATGGTACACGTCTTTTCTTCTCCTACATTAATTGTCCCTGAGCAATCTGCTGAAGTTCCTACTGTCGTATATCCTGAGACCTCATTCTCTGTTACTTGATACGTTCCTTTATCTAAGGTGACTTGAGTACCGGATTCCGAACCTGGGAATGATGGATCTGAAACATTAGTTCCTGCTACATTCATTGTGAAATCAGCAGAGCCAAGCGTACCACCGTGATTATTTTGTACAATTTTAATTACTGTTAACTTTGGCGCAATATCATTGTTATTAATAGTACAAGTGACATCGCCGCCAAACGGTACAGTGACATGGGTTGCATTGGGCATTGTTGCTGCTCCGCAATTCCATGCGCCGGCAGTATAGCCTGACGGACCTGATTCACCAAGTGCATAGGTGTCTGCTTTAAACGTCCCCGTGCTATCAACAGGCGTTGATCCTGAAAGATTGGTTGGACTGCCACCGGTTCCGGTTGCTGTTAGCGTCCAATCGGTATTTGCTGCTGTTCCGCCGTTATCATTGGTAATTGTTTTTCTCAAGTGCAACTGAGGAGCGACATCGTTATTGGTAATCGTACAGGTTTTTGTTTGTCCTGTTACGACAGTCACACTTCCGTTGCTGTCACAATCTCCGCTGAATCCTGTTTGGGTATATCCTGATGGGGGAGTATTCTCGCTTACGACATATGCTCCTGCATTAAGCGTATAACTTGTCCCGCTTTCAGATCCTGCTGCCGGACTATTTGCAACATCATTTACGCCGCTTTTAACATGCAGGGTAAATGCCGATGCCGATGCAGAACCGCCGTTATCATTGACGACATGCTTTTTGACAAGAAGCGTCCCTGTTTGGAGGGTATTAGTAATAGTACATACTTTATTTTCACCGGCTGCAACACTTACCGTGCCATTTGCTGCACAATCGCCACCAATGAGACTTGCATAATTTGAGAGACTTGTTCCTGTACCTGCTGTTTCACTAACGGTGTGCGATCCTGCTGTTACCGTAACCTGTCCGGTCGTTCCGCCACATAGTGCGTCTGCTCCTGTACCCGCCGTATTTCCATCAATTCTCAAATTAAATTTACCCGGATCATTGCTTGGTACACAGGTCTTGTTTACCGTAAGCGTTGAAGGTAAAACAACCGCACTGGCCGCCAACTTGGCATCCTGATTCCCAATGCCTTTAGTATCATTACCTGTAGTTCTTTGAACCAATGAAGAATGATAGGGCGATCCGTTTATGTTGATAGCTGAATTACCGGCACCCCAGTCTGATTGTTTTGCAATGTGTGGAGCGTAGGCGATAACTATCGTACCACCGAATGTTGGCTGGGTTGCTCCCCACGCTACCTGAATCGTCGTCGTACAATCGGAGCTGCCCACATTTTGAGAAACATACGTAACGGTCAAAGGACCACTTGTACCCCATGCTTTAATAGTCCCCGCAGCCTGGGAACCGGCAAAAGTGTTACTACCACATGCTGCCGGAAATCCACTAAGTGCTGCTGCCGGAATTGCTCCGGAGCTGTCAGGCGTCGTCGGCAAGTCGCCACTGATAATATCACCAACAGGGTTGTTGTGATTCGCATGAGAACTTGTTGGAGCACCTGTTGTCTCAGTAGAACTAAAAGTACCAATGTAGTCATAAGCGTGCTTACCTCCTTTGGTAACGTCGATTGAGAACTGTATATTGCCTGCACCCACGCTATAATTTGTACCGACAATTCTTAGCGGTACAAAATCTCCTTCGAACCAATGAGAGTTGCCGCCATTGGAATTAGCGTTCCCTTCGTAACCATAACCGCTAGCAGCAGGAAAATCAGACTCATTACATGGTTGGAGAGGATCACCGATGCCACCGTTCTGACATTGACTGATATCTGTTGCGATATTGGCATCCGTAAATTTTGTCGTTGCGACTGTTGTACTGCCGTCCTTTATATATACAGTATAATTCGGGCGGTAATTGCCGTCGAGTTGATATGCATAAACAAATTCTCCTTTATCATTTGTCGTAATTGATGTCGCGAAATCAACAGCCGGTGCATCCGACGAAATAATTTCCAACGTATACGTTTTGTTCGGATCAAAACTGCTGCCGGTTAAGACTGCTGTTTCTATCGGCGAATAATCCGATTTGTCAGAGGTAATAGTAGCACTTGTTGAGTAAGTAGATGACGAAAGATCCAAAGACGGCGCGGAAACATTCTCAAGAACGATAGCGGTTACTTTCCCGTCTGATGATGTCGTCTGAGCATGGGCTTGAGAAAGAGGTAATGAAGATGATGCGAGAGCTTGCAGTAAAAGGCAAAGAGAAGCAAACCAAAAAAATGCTTTTGAGAAATATTTTCTCACAATAAACTATTGTATAGTTATCACTATTAAAATAATACTCTTTTTGAAACTTGTCAATAGAGCAAAATTGGTTATGAAAGAAATTTGAGGCTATTTCCGCATAGAATTCCGTCTACAGCCCCCTCTAGCACGATGAGACCTTGGGAGGCATAGAAAGGAAATGGAGCAAGAAATTATTTCACTACTCCTGGGGTTGTTTCATGATCTTTTGAAAATCACTTTTTCATTTGTCTATGGAATCAAACGAAAGAGCAGAGTGGTCTGGCGTGGTCAAGGTTACTTTATAAAATATCAATTCCATTTCCTTCTCTTTCCGTTGCGCACATCGTTTTATAATTCGGATTATATTTCTGAAAGTATGATCTTGCACTTTGAGCATCATTTATCCTGTAGGATTTTTTTGTTTTATAATTATAGATTTCAAGGTTTTTATACGGATATTCTGCCTTAATTGAATAAATTCTTGTGACCAATCCACCATCTGTTATTACTAATCCGGGAGACACAATATCTGCATTAATTGTTGGATCTTTATAGATTATTTGTAACGCTCCCTTAAGATCCCAATTTGCTTCAAAAATCGGAGCGGGTCCGTTATAGCGACATACGCCGTCAAGAATAATAGTTGCATGTTTCTGCAATACAGGATTATGATCACGAATGTCTGATAATATAACCTTTTCTTGCTTATAGGCATCTGCCCAATATGAAGAGAGCGAAGTAATGAATAAAAATCCACCGGTGCAAATAATTGAAATAATGCTGCAAAATATGAAAACAAAAAGTTTTTCAGAAAAAAGCAATCGACAGAGATAGCCTATGAAGCCGACAATTGACAATGCGATACCTATTCCGGCAGCGATTGCAATCCGATTTTCAACACCGGTAGGTGAAAATCCAGCATTACTATTTGTAAAAAATATAGTATATCCGCAAATGAAGAGAACTATTCCAGCAATAATCTGATTTCGCAACCATTTTTCGCTTGGAAAATAACTCTTGTTTTTTAACCCTACAGTTAATAGGTATGAAAATACTACTGTTCCAAAAATAGCCGCTCCAATAAGACTCTGTGTATCAACTATGTTAATAAGATTCCACCAAATATGAGGCAGTAAAAAACCAAGTGTTATGAAATTAACATAAAAAGCCGAAGAAGTAACGGTCACTATTTTTTCCAAATAGAAAGAGAGATCATGACCATGATCCAAACGCGTTGTAGTCATTACTTTAAAAATAATAGTGTAGATAAGGACAATAAGTGAAAGAACGATAAATGCAGATTTTTTAATCACTTGCTCAGTCTTTTTATTAAGTACCTCTTTATTTTTTTCGCCCGTATACCAAAATAAAACCATATTTATTATATAAAGCGGAATAACAACCTCGTAACTCAAGATGCTGAGAATCATAGTCAGGATACTGGTCGCTTTCCAAATTAAAGAATGTGTTGTTTTCTCTGAGAGTGATCGTAATCCTGAACTAAGACTTATAAAATATAACAGCATACTCATGTTTGCTTGAAATGCAGCAAACCAAAAACGGTCTGTTGCAAAATTGGGTAACAAGATATAAACGATAGGCAAAACAATCGTCATTATGCGAGGCAAACGTAATTGATGAAGCACACGGTAAAAAAGCAATGAAATACCAAGTAAAACAACAACATTAACAACTTGATACCCGAGCGGGTTAATTCCAAACAACATATAAAGGAGTACGTCATACAAATTTTGCACAGGTCTCATGAAGGTGTTCGTAGTCGTTGCTGTATGAAGCAATTCGACAAGAGTTTGATTTTGTGTCAACTGAAAATTTGCCAAAAATGACCAGTCATCACTGTAAAACCCAATTTTTTGAATATACGGAATTGCGGATGCAATAACCGTAAAACAGATAAAAAATATATCTAACAGAGTAGAATTTATGCGATGTGAGGTATGAATACTTTTTTGAGAAAGCCTTTTGAGCGGTTTTATATCAAAAGACTCTTGCCCTACGACAGACAAGTTTGTTGACTGGTTTACCGGATTATCCTGGAAAAATGTCTTTATACGACGCCATAAAGGTAATTGTTGTAATTTTTCTGAAGAAAATAACTGTGCAAATTGCTGACTGAAGGGCACAGATAGCATAAAAAGTGCGCAGTTACATGCCCAAAACATCATGAGAATATTTTGTCTATGGGTGAAAAATGATGAAATTAAGCCTATTAACGCTAATATTCCAAAAATAATATGAGGTGTAAATAACCGAAGATTCCTTCCTGTAAATTCAGACTTTTTCCCTTTCGGTGTCACTTTATACGAGATTCGCTTACCGAAGATCACGTTTATAAATGCGAGAAAATATATCGGCCATGCAGCAACACTGATTGTTCTTCCGGCCATTTGTAATTCTGACATTTCTCCTGAAAGAATATTAAATCGCTGTAATCTAACGGAAGTTATCCAACAAATGAGTAAGATTAACGAATAAAATACAGCAAATCGCAAAAGATCAACGGACGCAGCTTGTAAACCGGCAAAAAAATAGAGACTTAATAGTACGATACTCAATGCCATTCCAATACCTGAAAAATAATGTTGTTGAAGAAAAAAATAGTATACAGAACGCCGCAAACCCATTTGTCTGAATATTTTAAAGCTGTGATTAAAGAAGATATCCATACATCCATAGGCCCAACGCATTTGTTGGTTAAAATATGATTCCCAAGTAGACGGTCCATCGCCAACCGCAAGTGCCTTAGGTAAGTAGACACTTTTCCATTTTTTTGCATGTAATTTCATACCCGTCAATAAATCTTCAGTTAAATGAGCACTGTAAAGACCGACATCTTTAAGGGCGGCAACGCGGATAATGTGGTTTGCGCCAATCAGCAGTGTTGTCTCCATGCCATTCAACCCACGAAGTACAGTTCCGTAGAAATAATACTGCTGCTCGGAAGCCCCCAAGGCAATAAACGAATCTTTTGTATTTCCATAGATTTGGGGAGTACCGACGAAAGCAACTTTTGGATCTCTAAAAAAACCAAGTGTGTCTGTCAAAAAGCTTTCCAAAGGTACAAAATCAGTGTCGATTTGGGCAACAATGTCATAATCTTTTCCGTATGCATCATACCAAGCATTATGATTACCTCCTTTTGTTTTCTTTGAGAACTTACCAAGACGAGTATTGTATTCACCTTTTCCGAATCTACTAAAATATTTAACGCCATATAAATCACAAATTGCCTTTACCTCATCACTTCCTCCTTCATCAAGAAGCCACGTGTCATGAGCGTATGATGCTTTAATCATCGCCGGAAGACATTTATGAAGTAAATGGATAGCTTCGCTTGCCGGAACGATTGTCGTAATAAATGCTACTTTTAACCCTTCCTGAGGTGTTTTATTGGTGTGTTCAACGATATGAGATGAGAGCGACCAAATAAGGATGTCCATAAGAATAGGGTGCATGATAATATAACTGACCAAAAAAAAGAGGACAAAGTCAAACATTCTACTGAATCCGGTAAAGTTGTGTGCAATATTTGCAGGATTAAACCACCACGCAGCGAAGAAAGCAACTGCAGTAATAGCAAATGTCAATTCTAAATTATGGAAAAATTTGGAGAATCCCTTCATAAAGTCCTATAATACCAAATTTGAGGCTGAAAGTCAATACTCTAGGATAGTTAATCGTAGCTGATTGGGGGACTGTTTTATACTGTTATTTCCCGTATTTTTGGATGCCGGTTTTGACGAGATTGTAGGATGTTTCCGAATTGTTCAGCATCTCCTCATCCATAAAGCTGAAGGCAAATAACCCGGCACCGGTTAACTGCTGTATCGTCGCATCGGTAAAAAGCGTCCGCATGTCATTGTTGAAAACCTCCTCAGAGCCGTTTGAGGGTTTGTAATGAGAGAGCATAACAGGCTTACCATAGGCACCCAAAATTCGTGTCATATCAAGCATTTCCTGGATGTTGGTATCAGATTCCATTGTTTGGAAAGACTGAAAGTCGGATTCGCGCAGGACATCAGCAAAGTGAGAGACTAAGGATCGTCCTCCCTGTTCCTCCTCATTATCGTAGCGGCTAATCCATCCGCCCCACGAAAGTGATACTTTCGATTGCGGCGCATACTGATGGAAATTATCTTTAATTTTTCTGAAATTGTCTTTCAGTGTTTCATAATAATTTTCATTATCGATCCAATTATTGTCGGTGCATGTGTATGAAGGAAATTCGGTAAAAAGAGAAACGTACATCGGACCGGGTCCGTTATAAATTTGCGCCAATTGCTTCATGTCTTCCACGACCTGGTCAGAAACGGGATAGGGTCTCCCGCAGGCAGGTCCGTGTGGCGTGTCAATTTCCTCCTCAGGTAAATCGGTCCAGGTAACAAGATGTACAACATAATGAGCAGCATATAACCTGGGAATTAAATCAGTTTTTTGTTCCTGCATCCAGACAAGATCACCCGGTCCGTTGTACCAGCTGGTGAGCATATGCACAGGAGCCTCCTTCACAATACGAAAGTCCATCGCCGGCCCCGCTTGTGATCCGATACCAAAAAGAAGTTTGGTTGAAGACGTGGGAATTACTGCTTTGACTGTCGGTGTTGCAGTAGGAGTGGCAGTCGGAGTCGGGGAGGGTGTTGAGGTAATTGTCGGAGTAGGGGTAATTTCCGGTTTCACCGGAATATAATTTCCCTGTGAGCTTTGTAGCAAAAGAAGTGTCGCTGCACAAACAATGAGAAGATAGAGAAGAATAATAGAAATAAAACTTCTGTTACTTTTTGCCGTAATCCATGGTAGCCAGTGTCTCATATTCGTGGAATAGCATAATAACAAAATAGCGGAGATTTATCCAACTTTGGGCACGAATTACGAATAATAGTAGTCTGCGATGCCTTCGGCCAATACTTCATCAGAATTGATCGTCCTACTCCCCAACACTTCATAATTCATGGCAAGAGGCAATTCGGTACAGCCGAGAATGATAGAATCCGCACCCTTACTGTAAAAGTCATTGAGTGTTTGTATATACGCTGTCTTTTTCTCTTCGTCGTGCGAACCTGCTATGACGTTTCTGATGATTTGTTCTGCTACTTCGAGCTGTTCAGGTGTCGGCAAAATCGCTTCTATACCTTCCTTATCCAATGCCTTTGGATAAATACCTGAATTAATAAGCGTCGGAGTTCCGAGGACACCCACTTTTTTGAAATTATTTGCAGCACATTTTTGAGCAACAAGCTCAATCATAGAGATAAAGGGGACATCTGTTTGTTTTTCCAGATCTTCGAGAAGAATATGAACCGTGTTGCTTCCGATACAAAGCCGGGTAGCACCGGCAGCTGTCAACGATTTGGCAGCTTCGATAAGCATTGTTTTTGCCTGCTCAATTGTATCTTTATTTGAAATAAAATCCGGTACCGGAACCGATTCAATAACAAGTCGCGGATAATCAACATTATTTACTGCTTTATATTTTTTTTGAGAATACTCAATGATTTTTTCGTAAATAAAATTTGTTGATTGCGGACCGACGCCGCCTATAATTCCGACTTTTTTATTGGCTTTCATTACCAAAGTATAGCATATCTTTTTTTATTTACTTTTTCTGAAAAGCTTTTTGCGTATTCTCGATTTGGCCGAAAAGCCAAATATCAAATTGTTGTGCCAAGTGGATAAACAATGATTGTTCCCGGCACGCGTATGCAAGCTGTTTCATATCGCCGGGCGATACAGAAAAAGATTTTGTCGTGTTTGGATACATAATAGCAAGCGGGTCCTGCACATGATCCATGCCGAGCGCATGGCCAAATTCATGAGCCAACGTATGCAGCAGCTCCCGATGATTGCCGGCAAAATAGATGGTAATCGTATTGTTTCCTCCGTCATAAACTCCTTCCTCCGGTTTTTGGGCAATCGCATTATTAAATTGACTGACATCCTGATTTAGCTCGGAAACACCGGCATTGTAGTCATTTGTCGAAAGATTTAGCTCCCGCGCTTTTGCATTAAGCGCATCGCCTTCAGCATTTAATGCTTTCTGCTCCTTAAGCATATCATTATAGATAGGCTCAGGTGCGCCGCCCTCTTTATTGTATTTATCAACCTTATCATTGAATGCACCGAGTCGGCGCTCAAAGGAAGCCACCTGCGCTTTATAATCAGCGATTTGCTGCTGCAATGAACTATTTTTTTGGCTCAGCGCCGAATTGAGCTGGGTAATCTGCGAATCGAGTGCCTGACGCTGGTCATAAACAAAATTGACGATGAGATCTGCTTTTGGAGAAGGAGTAAAAAGTTTCTTGCCCTCTACATCGCTCCATAAATCCGTTGCAGTCTCACTATCGTCCAGTGCTTGAGCTTGACTTAAATTAAACCGGGCATCAATCGAACCGATCTTGTACGGCAAAGGCCTATCGCATCTGCTGTAGGAGAAAGTCTTTATAACTTTTTGGCGGTACGTGGGGATACTATAAATAATAAGCCCCGCCACAAGCATGCCAAAAAGAAAAAGAAGAAATGATCTCACGATTTAATTTTAAGCAAAGCGGACACAAGTTACAAGTAAAGAGAGTAACTGCTAGAATAATTATTAGACGAGATTAATATGGGTAAAGAAATTGACTTGCGTTCTCAAGAAAAAAAAGTTGGTAAGAAACTCAAGGATATCTTTAGTATCAACGCAATACTTCGTGCCGGAGAAAATCGCGAACAAAGAAAGCTTTCACGAATTAAAAATCGGGTTTTATTGTATCGGGATCAAGTAGAAGCAGAACTTGAAGGCGTCAGCCCGGAAGATCGACAACGAACACTGACAGAAAGAACCCATGAATTCAAAGACCGTTATCAAAACGGAGAATCGCTTGATGATCTTCTTGTTGAAGCTTTTGCAGTGGCTTGTGTAGCGGCGAAAGATGTTTTGGGATATGACGATATCCATGGCGTACAAATCATGGGCGCAACATCGATGCACTTAGGGAAAGGACGCATGATAGATATGAAAACCGGAGAAGGAAAAACGCTTACTGCTGCTTTCACTGCATATCTTAACGCACTTGCCGGCGAGGGCGTACACGTTGTTACCGTTAATGACTATTTAGCCAAAAGAGATGCCGAATGGATGGGGAAAATGTATAACTATTTAGGGCTGGAAGTTGGCGTCATCTTGCCAAACAGACCGTCTGCAGAACACCGGACGGCATATCAAGCCGATATCACCTACGGAACAAATAATGAATTTGGATTCGACTATCTCCGGGACAATATGGCATGGAGTGAAGATGAGTTGGTGCAAAGAGGGCATTTTTGCGCGATCGTTGATGAGGTTGATTCGATACTCATCGATGAAGCTCGAACGCCACTGATAATTTCGGGCCCTGCTGAAAATCCTTCGCGCTGGCATAGTGAGTTTGCCAAAGCGGTGGCAACATTGCAGCCGGGTAAAGAAGAAGATTATGAAGTGGACTTAGGAAAGCGTACTGTAGCAATAACAGAAAAAGGGGTAAAAAAAATTGAAGATGAATTAGGCATCGATAATCTCTACGATATTCATAATACCCCATTAGTAGCCTGCATGGAAGGTGCCCTTAAAGCAAAAGAACTGTTCAAGCGAGATAAAGACTATATTGTGCATGACGGTGAGATACTGATTGTTGATGAATTCACCGGCAGAATTCTCTACGGCAGGCGTTACAATGACGGTATTCATCAGGCAATTGAAGCAAAGGAAAAAGTTGGGATTAAACAAGAAAACCAAACACTCGCAACCATTACGTTGCAAAATTACTTCCGTCTTTATGGGAAATTATCCGGAATGAGCGGAACCGCTCAAAGTGAAGCCGCTGAGTTTATGAGAGTATACAGTGTTCCCACAGACAGTATTACGCAGCACAAACCATTGATCAGAGATGATCGTCCAGATGTCATATATAAATCAGAAAAAGCAAAATTCAATGCAGTTGTTGAAGATATTATTGAAAGACACAGAAACGGCCAGCCGGTTCTTATTGGCACCGCAAATGTTCATGATTCGGAGGTGCTTTCACAAATGCTGCACAAAAAAGGTATTCAGCATAATGTTCTCAATGCAAAATATCATGCACAGGAAGCGGATATTATTGCTCAAGCCGGAAGAGTAGGAGCGGTCACTGTTGCTACCAATATGGCAGGACGGGGAACTGATATTTTACTCGGCGGCAATCCTGAATATCTCGCAAAAACAAAATTAAAAACAGATGGCATCTTTAAAGAGGATGATCCTGAAAAATACGAACAGGAATATCAAAAACTTTTGAAAGATTTCCAAGTACAAGTCGCGGACGAACACAATGAAGTAGTAGGCCTCGGAGGATTATACGTACTGGGAACACAGCGACATGACTCAAGGAGAATCGATAACCAATTAATCGGTCGCTCGGGCAGACAGGGTGAGCCGGGAGAATCACGATATTACTTATCGCTCGAAGACGAACTGCTAAAAAGATTTCGTGCAGACGCGGTTGCTGCTGTGATGGAACGATTAAATATTCCTGATGATGTTCCGATCGAAAGTAAAATGGTAACAAGAATGATAAGAAGCGCACAGGTGCAAATTGAAGCACAGAATGCTGAGGTACGAAAAGATGTGCTCAAATATGATGAAGTCTACAATAAGCAACGTCAGATTGTTTACAAAGAACGAAGAGACGTACTTGAAGCAAAAGGTAAAGGAAAAGATTTACGACCGCAAATTCTCGGATTCATCGATGATGTTGTCGATGCATATGTCGACGGCGCAACCGGCACTGGCATGCCGGAAGAATGGGATTTAACTACTTTATTTGATGTTGCATTTGCACAAATTCATCGGCTTAGCTTTTCACCTGAAGATCTTTTTCCGGAAGACGAAGGTGATATTTCTCGAAGAGAACCGGATGTGGTAAGAGATGAAATTAAAAAAAGAGCAAAAGAAGATCTCCGTACTGCTTATGACCAACGAATTGCATCATTCGGAGAAAAAGGTGAGGAGATAATGGCAAGGCTTGAAAGACAAACGCTTTTAGACACTTTAGATCGTAAGTGGAAAGAGCATCTGTATGAAATGGATTATTTGAAAGGTGGAATTCATCTTCGTGCATATGCACAAAGAGATCCATTAGTAGAATTTCAACGGGAAGGATTTGACTTGTTTAACCAAATGATTGCCGGAATGAAGGAAGAAGTTGTGGGATCCCTCTTTAACCCAAGTGAGGGTGCGGAACCAAAACAATAATAGATATTTTTTCTCTTATTGCCAATTCTCTAAATATGCTATGCTGATAACGTTATGAAATATATTGTCTTTACCTATGATGGATCAGGTACTCCGGTTGCCCAACATCTGCACATGGAAGGTCAGGACGTCGTCTTGGCTCAAATTGAGAACATGAAAACGTTAGCAGCTAAAGGTGATCAGGAATACACCGAAGAAAAAAAGGATAAGGATATGCGTCTCTCGGTCTTTGACGGAATGATTAAGAAGAAATCGGCAGAAGAAATCCTCAAAGAAATGAAAACATATAAAAATCCGGGGGAATATTTCGTTTACTTTGACACGAACGGACTCTATGCGCTTTCTGAGCAGATAAAGGATTTGGGGTTCCATGGTAATTTTCCGACGCATGAGGACTATTTGTATGAAACCGACCGCGATAAAGCGAAAGAGTTTGTAAAAAAACATTACTCCAAACTCAACATTGCCCGAAAGAAGGAATTTAAAAAAGCTACAGAAGCAAAGAAATTTTTGGCAGATACCGATGAAGTCTGGGTACTCAAAGGGAATAGTGACGACTCAAGTGCATTTGTCCCCGATGTTGATGATCCGATTTTGGCAGCCAAACAAGTCATTGAAACACTCGATAAAGATGTCGATACGTACGAAGCGGAGGGATTCATTCTGGAACTCTTGATCCCGTCAGTTATGGAAATTACTCCCGAAAAATTATATTACGACGGCGTACCGCTTGGTGTGAGTATCGATATTGAAAATAAACCGATCGGCAGCGGCAATATCTCCATTCAGACAGGATGCGCCGCGGATCTTGTTTTTCCTATTGCCGACTCAGATAGAATCGCTCAAATTGCTTTTCCTCCTATCGTTGACGAATTAGCCAAACAACATAAAGGATTATTTTATTGGGACGCGTCAATTTTAATTAATAAACGCGACGGGAAAATGTATTTCGGAGAATTCTGCCCGAATCGGCCGGGATATAATGCGAGCTTTACTGAATTCGCCCAGTGCGGCAGTGTGCATGAATTTTTTGAAAAAGTGGTACAGAAAAAAAATCCGTTCACGCTGGGAACCGTTGCTTCTTCGATTCGGATTTTCAATTTACACCGCGACAACGAAACACAACAAACGCAAGGCGGCTTAACAGTCGATTTTGCGCCGGAAGTTGAAAAAGATATTTGGTTGTGGGATGTGAGAAAAAAAGGAAAAAAACTGGTAAATGTCGGTTATGGTGATATTATCGCAGTTATTACCGGATCAGGTGACTCGATTGAGGATGCAGTAAACAGAATGTACCGAAACTTGGAAAAATTTTCCTTCCTTGGGGCGTACTATCGTCCGAAAGCCGATTACTTATCGTTTGGGTATTCTACTTCAATTCTGAATCGTCTCAATTATGGGATGAACCGCGGACTCTATCAGATACCGTTTAAAGTCAAAGTGGGGGTTTAGCGTACTTTCCAATTCTTCTTTGTTTTCTTCGCTCCAAGTTCTTTTGTCGAAGTTACTTTCACTTTTACACTGTAAACTGCTTTTTGATATTCCTTCCATGAGACTCCCATATTTTCAATGAAGATGCGTTCTATGTTGTTTGCCATCCGGTGATATTTACCGTACAGCTTATATTGCTCAGGATATTTTTCAGGAGCATCTTCATCGGTATCAAAAGCATCAATCATTCCGACAGGTATTCCGGCAGATTTAATCAATGAATATTCAATAAATTCATGCAGCATAATACCGTTATTGAAAACAGGATTTTTCATATCATATGAGATGATGGTATTGTCAAAATAATCTCCGACATCATCATATCTCATTGATTTTTTTACTCTGAATTTAAGCTTAGAGTAATCTACTAATTTGGCAAGGTATTTCTTGGTCATAGGCTTATATTATACATCACAGGCAGGGTTTAGTAAAGGAGTCAATTCCGAGGCTAGGAGGCTAAATAAGACATCTTAGACCCATAGTCTTGTACTTGAGGGACTTTTTATACTATGTCTTCCGTTTTGACTGTTCCCGCACGTTTGTATGAAGCAAAAATAACACCGGTTGGGGAAATTTTCGAAGAAACGAGCTTGAAGGCAGCAGGTATGGTGCCTTTTTCAAACAACCGTTTTCCGCTGCCGAGAGTAATTGGAAATATTTTAAGCCAAAATTCATCTACCAAATCATGCTGCATTAATGTCTGAACAAGATTAGCGCTTCCGTACACCTGCAGATCCGGACCTTTTGAGTTCTTAAGCGCCTTTAATGCTTTGACATCTCTTATCACTTCTGTATTTTCCCACGTGGGATTTTTTAAGGTTTTTGAGACAACATATTTGGTTATTTTGTTTACCTGTGGCCATGTCTCTGTATGTTCCGGCCAATATTCCGTCCAGATGTCATATGTTTTGCGTCCAAGGAGTAAGGCAGCCGTCTCCTTCATTTGCTTCTCCATCTCCTGACCCCCAACTTTAGCTTCAAAATACGGACCCATCCACCCACCGTATTTAAAACCCTCGACTGCATCTTCTTTGGACGCGCCCGGTGCCTGAATGACGCCATCAAGAGTCATAAATTCAAGAACAAAAATCTTTCTCATAAAATTATTCTATCACAGAGTAATGAGAAATGAGACTAAACCTTGTAAGAGCTGAGTAAACATGAGGCTAAGCGAAGTGTTGCACTGAGAGAGCAGAGCCTGCCGAAGTGTTTACACTGAGCCTGCCGAAGTGTTGTCGAGCCTGGATTCGAACCAGAATAAACAGATCCAAAGTCTGTTGTCCTACCATTAGACGACTCGACAGTATGCTTCATTTTACTAAAATTGAGCGGGAATTGCCACTGGCGGGCACTATTTGCTGCTCCAGCGGCCGAAGATACCGGTTGAAAGAAGCCTTTTTGAACCCTTTTCCTCCAAAGCCAGCTCGCCGACTTCAATCTCTCCATCCAAACCACGGGCAAAATCCTGTAAGACATTCTCAAGCATGAGTGAGGAAGCCGAAATCGCGTACGCATTCACGATAACAAAGAGCGGCTTGGCCGAGAGCACCTGACGGCACACATCCATCAGATAGGGAAATGAGGTCGCAAAATTCCATTTCTCGCCGTTTGGGCCGTGACCGTAAACCGGAGGATCCATAATAATACCGTCATAGCGAACGCCTCGTTTTATTTCCCGCTCGACAAACTTAATCGCATCATCCAAAATCCAGCGAATCGGTTTGTTGGCTAATTTTGACGCCACTTGATTATCTTTTGCCCAGCCGATTGTCGGACGGGAAGCATCAACATGCGTTACTTTGGCATCGACTGACGCTGCAACAAGACTCGCGATACCCGTGTATGCAAAAAGATTTAAGACATTAATCGGGCGTTTTGCTGCGACAATTTTTTCCTTCATCCACGACCACTGGAGAGATTGTTCGGGAAAAACACCGGTATGCTTAAAAGGAGTTAACTGTGCCCAGAAAAACAGATCTTCGTACTGTAGAAGCCATTTTTCAGGAACGGGTGTTTTTCTGATCCACTTTTCTTCCACTTTATCAAAGACGGCGTCGGCTTTTTCCCATTCTTTTTTGTCCAAACGCGGCTTCCAGATGATCTGTGGATCCGGCCTGACCAAACGATATTTTCCGAAACGCTCAAAGCGCATTCCGTCACCGGTATCCAAAAGTTCGTAATCTTCAAAACCGGGGGTTGCAAGTATTGTCATGGTGAGATTATACCAAATTACCGGGTAGTATTCTTATTTGTGGCCAAACCTAAAGAACAACTGGAACCACGCAACAAATTGCCCGAACAAACCATGTGATTTTCCTTCAGGCTTTTTCTCAGAAGATTTATTTTTACCCTCAGACTTTTTATTGCCCTTGGTATCTTTTGTTTCCTTGTTTTTTTCAGCGGCAGCAGGTGCAACGGTCGTTCCAAGTGTCTGACCTGTCGGCTGCGTGGTTGGTGTCGTCCCCGAAGACTGAGTGTTTGCATTTGTTGAAGATGCAGACGTCGGCGCCTGTGTTGGCGATGAAGCAGTAGGAGCTGTCGTTGGAGCGACAATGGTAAAAACAGTATCAGATTTATCACTCAAATTGAGATCGGATAACACGACTGCTATTTTATAATCATTTCCTCCATAGGCGGGCACCATCCAATCATAATGACTGGAACCGATTCTTGTAATATTTTGATTATTCACAATTGTCTGCACCGTTGTCCCATCAGCTTTTTGCAAATAAATACTCGTTTTGAAGGTTTGATTGGTATCGGTAATGCCTGATTGATTCAATCGCCAATCTATCTGTACCATTGTGGACGGAGTAAAGGATTGTCCGCCGTTTGGATTCCAAACCACCACGCCCTCATCCGGGGAAATAAAATTTGGCTTTACGGAAAGATTACTGAAATGAAGCACTCCGCTTCCTCCTGAAAAACCTGCATAACTGCTGAGGTCTAACGAACCGGTAGTATAGGTGCTGCCCAAAGGTCCACCGGTAAATCCATAATATTGCAGCCAATCTCCGTTCGGCTGCCCGTTATACGTTCTGATTTCGCTCACTCGCCATACTCCATTTGTAACATAAAAATACATTTGCAAACGCATCTCAACATCCTGCTCATGCCATGATGCTTCAAGAGTAGTATAGGTTGGAGTTCCGGGATCGGAATGAAGGCTAATATTCTCACCGACAAATGTTTTTCCGTTTGTCGTTATAGAAAAATCGCTTGCGTCAAGGGCAACACGGTCATTCGATAAATGAAGTTCGGCAGCGTACGCGGGGCTTACCTTTGGACAAAAAGCCAAAAAAGCAATAAAAACGAAAGAAAATAAGAATACTTTCAAGAGTTTCATTTTCTGTGAGATACTATATCATGAAAGCCTATAGTTGTCAATTGTCCGAAACTTTATCAGTTTTTTGTCTTACGAAATGTCAGGAAATAAACAAGAGAATATGCTATAAATAAAATCACAAATGCCGACAGATCTATCTCTTCACCACATCCGAACAGCCAAATCAGTTCATCGAAACCTTTCTGTTGACGATCTCGTTAGTCACGCAGTAAAAAATAAAGAAGTTGTTCTGAGTAAAAACGGCGCGGCAGTTGTCTACACCGGTAAATACACAGGGAGGTCTCCCAAAGACAAATTTATCGTTGATACCAAGGAAGTTCACGATAAAATTGATTGGGGCAAGGTCAATGCGCCGATAAGCGCAGCTCATTTTGAAAAACTCTACAAAAAAATGGGGAAATACTTGTCGACGAAAAAAGATCTCTATATCTTTGACGGATTTGCCGGAGCAGATGAAAACCACAAAATTCACGTCAGAGTGATCTCGGAATATGCCTATCAATCACTATTTATCCGTCATCTCCTGCGCAGACCGACCAAGGAAGAACTAAAAACACACACTCCGGTGCTTACCGTCATTTGCGCACCGAACTGTCTTGCCGATCCGAAAACAGACGGGACGAATTCGGAAGTGTTTATCGCGCTCAATCTGAGTCAAAAAGTAGTTCTCATCGGCGGAACTAAATATGCAGGAGAAATTAAAAAATCGGTTTTCAGTGTACTCAATTATCTTTTGCCGCAAAATGATGCTCTTCCGATGCATTCATCGGTTAATGTCGGCAAAAAAGGTGATGCAGCACTCTTCTTCGGACTTTCGGGCACGGGTAAAACCACATTGTCGGCAGATCCCGCACGATTTTTAATAGGAGATGATGAACACGGCTGGGATAAAAATGGCTTATTTAACTTCGAAGGTGGCTGCTATGCCAAATGCATTCATTTAAAAAAAGAAAACGAACCACTCATTTGGAAAGCAATCCGCAAAGGAGCACTCCTTGAAAACGCAGTACTCAAGCCAAACGGCGAATTTGATTTTGATGATAAGAAATATACGGAAAATACCAGAGTTGCGTATCCGCTGGACTTTGTAAAGAATACGATAAAAAATGGCAAAGCGGGTCACCCCAAAGCTGTCATCTTCCTTACAGCCGATGCATCGGGCGTCCTTCCTCCTGTTGCCAGACTTACGCCCGACGGAGCGGTGTATCACTTTCTTTCAGGATATACGTCCAAAATTGCAGGGACCGAGCGGGGCATCATCGAGCCCCAAACGACATTCTCGGCCTATTTCGGCGCACCATTCATGCCGCTTAAGCCTGAGGTTTACGCAAAATTGTTTAAGCATTACATTACGACGTACAAGAGTCCTGTGTATCTCATCAATACCGGCTGGTCGGGCGGACCGTACGGTGTCGGCAAGCGAATCAGCATTAAGGATACGCGGGCGATTGTCACGGCTGTCATCGAAGGCAAATTGAACAAACAAAAATATCGACATGATGCTGTTTTTAATCTTGATGTGCCGCTGAAGGTTCCCGGAATCGCAGATGAGATTCTCACACCGAGAAACCTCTGGACAGATAAAGCAGCATATGATACAAAAGCTAAAGAGCTCTCTGTTCTTTTCCGGGAAAATTTCAAAAAATTCCCCAAAATTGCCAGACAGATTGTCAACGCAGGACCAACCATATGATTTCCAAAAGAGCACAAAAAATTCTCCCTTCCGCGACGATGTCCATCTCAACCAAAGCAGGAGAGATGAAAAAAAACGGTATTGATGTTATCTCGCTTTCTGCCGGGGAACCGGATTTCGACACACCGCAATCGATTAAAAACGAGGCGATAAAAGCCATAAACGAGGGCTTCACCAAATACACACCGACAAGCGGCACCAAAGAGCTCAAGCAGGCGATCTGTGATAAATTGGAAAAAGATAACAAACTGACGTATAAACCGGAAAATATTTTGGTCTCAAACGGAGCCAAACATGTGCTGGCTAATCTCATTCTGACCCTGATCAATCCCGGAGATGAAGTCCTTATCCCGATCCCGTACTGGGTAAGCTATGCCGAAATGGTAGGATTGGCAGAGGGAAGATGTATTTTTTTACCGGCAAATAAAGCATTTAAAATTACACCGCAGACAATTAAAAAATACACAACTGCCAAAACCAAACTGTTGATTTTGTGCTCTCCGTCAAATCCCACGGGAGCAGTCTACTCACAAGAAGAACTGGAGGCAATTGCGCAGGTATGTCTGAAAGAAAATATTTTCGTGATCAGCGATGAAATTTATGAAAAACTTATTTACGGCAAAACGCATTACAGCATCGCACAGGTCAGTCCTGAAATGAAAAAAATGACCGCCGTCGTCAACGGTGTTTCAAAGGCATACGCGATGACCGGTTGGAGAATCGGCTACGCTGCAGCTGAAGCAGACATCATCAAATCCGCGTCCAAAATCCAGGATCATACCACGTCCAACCCCAACAGCATTGCGCAAAAAGCAGCACACGCTGCGCTCACCGGCGATCAATCATTTATCAAAGATATGAAAGCGACCTACAAAAAACGACGCGATTATATGGTAAAACGGTTAAATGCCATCAAAGGCATTGCCACGCAAACACCCGACGGCGCATTTTATGTCTTTCCCGATATTTCCAAGCTCTACAAAAAGGGTGGGATAAAAAACTCTGCAGAATTTTGTGAACAACTTTTGGAAATTGCTCATGTTGCGGCTGTTCCGGGCAGCGCATTCGGCGACGACAACTGCATCCGCCTCAGCTATGCAACAAGTGATGAAAATATCAAAAAAGCCTTGGATAGAATTGAAACGTTTGTTCAAAAAATAAAGTAGCCTACTTACTGAAGACCCCAATTAATTCCGCCTGGGCGACGATATGTCCCTCCATCGCGTTTTCTATTGCTTTCTTGTCTGCATGGGTGTCCAAACCAAGCAGAGAGTCAAGCGCATAGAGTTTGAAAAAATATCTGTGTGTTCCTGACGGCGGACACGGACCGAAATAACCGGTCTCTCCGGCTCCGTTTTTTCCTTCAGTTCCGGCAGGCTTACTGTTTTCCGCAATGCCGGTTGTTACAGCTGGAATATCAAACACGACCCAATGGACAAATGTCCCCATCGGCGCATCGGGATCATCCATAATGAGCGCTAAACTTTTTGCATTTTTCGGCACATCGGAAAATTCGAGTGGGGGATTGATCCCATCTTCAAGACATGTATATTTCAAAGGAATCTTTTGCTGATTTTCAAATGCAGAACTGGCAATCTTCATACTCTGACCTTTCTTATTCACTATAACAGATTTTGTTTTTGGAGAAAATATAAACCCCCCGACAAGAACAAGAGACAAAACAATAAAAATGACAAAAAACTTTTTCACTTATCAAAAATGGCAGCTTTTTCTTCAGATAAAATCATCTGCTCCTTGAGACTGCTATCACGCAACAAAGCAAAAATAGGGAGTGTCGCTGCGACTGCAAAAAATGCGGCACAATAGAAAAAGACTACCACACCGAATGTATCAGCGATCAATCCGGCAATAATCGGCGCGATTGTTATCCCGATGCCCGACATGGTCTCACTGATTGCAAATACTTTCTCATAGTGATCCTCGTGAACAACCTTTGCAAAAAGCGTACTGATGACAGGAAGCGTTCCCCGGGTAAACGCACCGAGTAATAATGAAATTCCGAGAAGTAAGAAAAAATTATAAGAAACAGTTAAGACCAATAGCGTGATTGCCATCGATAGTTCTGCTCCGATAAATACTTTTCGACTTCCGAAAATATCTACACCGCGACCGAAAAAGAATTTCCCGAACAGACTCCCTATGAAAAACGCGGCAATAAAAATACCGAGCATTCCCGTGGAGAATCCTCTGCCGAGCAAAAGAAAAGGCAAAAAAACAAAAATCGGGTTTGATGCCAAGTTATCAATCATCCCTGCCGCAATGACCAATAAAAGTTTTCTCTGCCGAAAGAAAAAGGGGAGTTCCCGTAACCATTCTCCGTAAGATACGTTGCTTTTTTTTGTTTTGACGTGGACGATATGTTCTTTTAACGGCAATATCCATCGAAAAAGATAGACGATCAAACCCAGACCCGCGACCGCAAAAAAAGCTTCCCGCCAACCGAAATGCGAAACAATAAAAATTGCGGCAATCGGCATCAGCACTCTTCCCGTGTCACCCAAAGCGGCAAAATCACCCATTCTGCGGCCGAGTTGCGCTTTGTCGATAGATCTGGCGACAAGAATATTTGCAATGGTGTGAAAGACACCAAATCCTACAGACGCAGAATAAAATAAGACAGCAATAACAATAAAATTAGGAGCAAAACCAAGCCCGATTGCCCCAAAGGAATAAATCAACAATGCAAAAAATAATATTCTAAATCCGCCGATTTGAAGCGCCAAATATCCTGCAGGGATAGAAAAAATTGCGGCAATTGCTCCGAGCGAAGCGCCTAAAAATCCAACTTGAGTAAAACTTAAATGAAGTTCCTTTGCGATGAAAGGAAGTAGAGAAAGAAAAACCGTTCTGATTCCGTCATTAAAAAAATGAAGAACGTAAAGAATAATAAGAATCATATTCATAAAAGTAACACTGTAGGGGAGCCTAAACCAAGTATACGAAAATTTTGTTGTAAAAGAAAGATGATGACCGGTTGCTTTCCAAATCCGTTAAAACTATAATAAAAAAGTTAATGAACGTCAAAGTAAAGATAGACCAAAATGTTTGTATCGGATCCGGCACGTGTGTGATCCTTGCTTCAAAACATTTTGCGCTCAACAAAAAAGGCAAAGCACAACCGACGCAATCAGAAGGTGACAAGCTCACAGGCGATGAACTTATTATGTCAGTCACCGCGGCCGAAAGAAAAAAGCTTATTGAAGCGGCCCGTGCATGCCCTTCCCAAGCAATTACGATTGTTGATGAAAACGGAAAAAAAATCTACTAGTACCCTTACTTCGTTTTTGGCGGAAAAGGCGGAAGAAACACTTCTTGTTTGATACGCGACTCTGGAACTTTTAAGGTATGCAATAACTCACGAATATTCTCTGTAAAGCGTTTTGAACCGCAGATAAAAAATACGGGATGTTTTTTTAAATCAACTTCTTCTTTGAGGAATGCTTCAGTAATCCGCCCCCTGCGTTCATCGGTTGCAACTATATCCGTCTGGGAAATAAGAGAGATAAATTTCCATCCGAGTTTTGTTTGAAATAAATTCTCAATATGTGTTTTCTTCAGAATTGTTTGGGAAGATTTATTGGCATAAATAAGCGTTACCAAACTTGAGCGGCCTTTTTCATGAAGCGATTGTATTATGGATAAAATCGGCGTAATGCCAACACCTCCTGCAATAAAAACGATATCCGATGTTTTCTTTTGCAGGATAAATTGACCCATCGGTCCAAAAAGCCAAACACTCTCACCGCGTTTTTTCTTAAGCAGCGCTTTTGTCCATGGCCCGTACGTTTTGACACAAAATTCTATATACTCTTTTACTTTCGGTGTTGTTACGACGGAAAACTGACGAGTTTCGTGGGGCTTCCAATAATGAGGATTTCTCACATGATAAAATTGTCCGGGGATAAATGCTGAAACATACTTTTTCTTTTTCGGTTTGAGACGAACAAGAAAGACATCGGTAACCTCGGGAGTGATTGTGATAATTTCGTACTCTTCAAACTGCATAGCGTTTTGTATTGTAGCAAATAAATTGCTCATTTAAGCAATAAAGGTTTATGATAAGATAAGTTGCGAATTATTTATGTCATTTTTACAAACACTTATCCTGGGCGGACTTTCAGGATTAACCATTTTCTTGGGGATGCCTCTTGCGAAGATGCATATTGCGAAAAAACAATATACCGTTTTTTTAAATGCCTTTGCGATCGGAGTTTTATTCTTTCTTTTTGTTGACATCATCACGCATGCGCTTGCTCCTATTGAAATTGCAATAAAAGCGGATGGGTTGTATGCATTCTTTTTAATCCTTGCCCTTATTTTTGGGTTTGGCGGAGGACTATTAAGTCTTGTTTATTACGGAAGAATTTTCCTCAAAAAAGGAGACGATCTTTCACATAATCATCTCTCACTGCTCATTGCGACAGGCATAGGACTGCATAATTTTTCTGAAGGTCTTGCAATCGGAAATTCCGCACGGATGGGAGACATCAAGTTTGCACTGCTTCTGATCATTGGTTTCGGATTACATAATATTACCGAGGCATTCGGCATTGTCGGGCCACTGACCAATAAAAAAGCGAGCTGGGGATTTCTTGCACTTTTGGGACTTATCGCAGGCGGACCGAATATTATCGGGACAAGTATCGGCTATTGGTTTACTTCGGATTTATTGTCTGTCTTGTTCCTCTCTGTTGCGGGCGGAGCAATCATGTATGTCATCGGCGAATTGCTGGCAGCGGGGAGAAAACACGGATCTCATGCATGGAACGGGTGGGGATTAACGGCCGGATTTTTTGCAGGAATTGTCACTGATTTATTGCTCGTTGCGGTGGGAGCATAAAGTACTTACTACACAGAGCGCGCTACGTGCTGGAGTTCGGACAAAATAATCTTGTTTGATTCAATGATTGTTGTCTGAGTAAACTCCAAATTTCTTTTTCTACAAATTTTCATAACGTAAGGAGTAATTTGTTTTAATTTATTTCTTGCCGTATTAGGAAACAAATGATGTTCTATCTGATAGTTAAGCCCCATGTAGATAAAGTCGGTAAAAAAGTTTCCGTAGATATTGCGCGATGTCATGATTTGCTGCTCCATAAATGAGACTTTTACGTTTTTTGCAAACTGCGTCATTCCTTTATGATTTGGAGCGAAGACATTGAGTAAATAAAATCCCGTGGTGAGATTGATCGCTAAAAAGACAACAATGCCTTTTGGAAAACCGAAGAAAATAAAAGGGAAGGCAAACCAGACAAAAATACTGATACTTAAAAGAACAATCTCCCACAAACGTCCGACACCAAAATTTCTTATTAAAAATTTGATACTTTCAATCCGTACTGAAAAACAAACGAGCGAACCCATCGGATAATATAAAAATGCCTGATATTTTCTCAGAATTTGCGCCAATCCTTTTTTATTGGCAAGTCTTTTTTGGGTAAAAGAAAGTAACGGTATTTCCAAATCGGGATCTTCTTCTTCCTGATTGGGATGCGCGTGATGCTTATTATGCTTGGACTTCCAACCGCTGTATCCCATGGCAAGAACGATACCGCAAATGTAGCCGACGATATCATTCATAAACGGGGATTTAAAAATTGTCCGATGTCCGGCATCATGGAGAATCCCTGAAATTTGTACGGTAAAAAAGGCAAACAACATTCCTAGGACAATAAGGAGAGGAATTGATTTTATAGTAACAATGAAATATGCACAGACAAAAAAACCTGAAAAAGCAAAGAGAGCGAGCAGGAAATAATAGCCGTATGCTCTCTCAAAAACACCCTTACCCGCGAGATGCTGCCGCAATTTTCCATATTCGCTGATACCATCCAGAATTTGGCTATGCGTGCTATTTTTCTTAATTACTTTTGTCATGGCTCTAACGTACCACACTTGAATATCGGTTTACAAGATCAAATTTAAAATATATTATCTAACGTTCCACTGGGAAGATCTTCTGCCATTTCTACGTGAGACATAACTGTTTCAAACATGGGTATAAAGCTGGTACCAAAAAATCTTCTCATCAATTCCGGAGCGGTATCCGGAGTCATGTTCAATGCTCTATACAAAAAAACCCCGGTAGCACTCCAATTTCCTCCCATAAGAAATTCTGCTACACCATAAACAGTAGGAACGGAAACGGAAATCTTACTAGCATCATCTATCGCATCTCTGCCGTTTAGATCACCTTTTACCTGACTTGAAGAATCGCTAACCAGTGCAGGACAATAATCTGCGACAAAACGTCTAAAAACCGTCATGCCCGGTTGTCGAGTTTCTCTAATGTGAATACCCATACCCTGTCCAAGTGTTCGTCCAAGTCCCTGACGATATTCCAACCCCTCTCTAAACATCTCCGGATCTATCCTATATGGTTTAATTTGGGGCTCTTCGGGTCTTCCTGTGAGCCTATCTGCTAAAGACATACTGCAGATTATAGCAAAATGATATTATTTATTTCTTTTTTGTTTTTCCGAGGAGTTTCCATCCGTTAAATGCGATATACCAAGGCAGCACAACTCCGAAGATACTTACCCACATCGGGACACTCCAACCTCCGAGAACAACATCCCAACCGACTAAAAGGCGGATTCCGTGTGCCAGTCCGACGAGAAAAAAGATAATTTTTGTTATTTTAAGATACGTATATAAAGACATTTCATTTCACCTCCCTTGTTCAGTATTACTCGGTGAGAATTATTTGTCAAGAATTTACGCCAAAACTTTTTTATCTTAAAACAGTGCTTTTTTATCCTCCATAACACCATTCACCACTTGGATCACATCCAAAACCCGGCGGTTCAGGAGTAATTGATGGAACAACAGTAGGCGATGGGACAACTGTTGGTGTTGGCGTTGGCTTTGCCGCTTCTGCTTTACTTGAAATTGAAGAAGAAAGCATAGAAGAGATAAAAACAACTGCAACAATTACAATATACTTTTTCATATCATCACCTCCTTTACTAATTAAATTATACATGAAAATAAAAAATTGTGTTATTTTTATATGGACTTCAATATCGACAGCGGCTATAATAAGACCATGAGTAAATCGGTAAAAGAGTTTATTGCTACCCTTGATGAGCAAACCGCAAAAGAAGCTCAGGTGCTCCTCGAAATGATGCAGCGAATAAGCGGGCATGAGCCAACACTGTGGAATGTGGGCACTATCGGATTTGATACCTACCATTACAAGTATGACTCGGGACGCGAGGGAGACGGTCTCATTATCGGTTTTTACCCAAGAAAAGGGAAGATTACCGTTTACCTGATGGATGGCACGGCGCGCTACGCTGCATTGCTGACTAAACTAGGCAAACATACAACAACCGGGTATTGTCTGTATATCAAACGGCTAAGCGATATCGAGCTGCCGATTCTTGAGAAAATCGTGCAAGAGTCTTATGAGTATATAAAGTCACTGTCCCAAAAAGGTCCGATAGACAAAATCCTCTGGCAAACCGCAAAAAAATAGGCATTGCTCCGAGGGCGAACCTCGCTCTAAATGAACATTTGGAGCGGGCGATGGGGATCCACTATCTTTAACTTGGATTATAAAAATATTTTGCTATGATTTAGTTATGCAACAAAAAAAATTCGTTACATGGTTCAGTATTGCAGGCGTAATTGGAATATCATTTGGTCTTTTTTATGCTTTTTTTGGTCTCATGGGATTTCCTGCCTACCACACACTAGTGCCCAAAGAGTCCATTACTGCTTGGAGTAATGGTTTATATGGAGCTGCGTTTATTGGATTTAGCGTTCTGCTTTTCTTTGTCGGACGCCATGCCTTTCAAAAAAATGACAAATGGTTAATGATGGTACTTCTTTACGGAATATCCTCTTGGCTCATTGTTGAAGCAGCATTTTCGTTCTATTACAAGGTATATTTTAATATTGGTGTAGATGTTGCTCTCATGATCTTTCTCGGGTACCCCTTGATGAAAGGTATGAAATCCTCAAATAAGAAAAACTAAACCTTCGCAAATGACAATTAATCCTAAAAATGGGTTGGAATAGAAAAGATTGTATTCTTCTGAGCGGGCGATGGGGATCGAACCCACTACCTTCTCCTTGAAGGTATCCCGTTCCGCACGTAAAGAATCAAAAGTTAATTATGATATTAACAAAATTTATAAAAGTTTGCAATAAATATTGAATAAATTAGAAGACAAAAGAGCCCTTCTTATCGCAATCCCATTTGAAAATATTTTTTTATTTTCTTCACAAAAAATGAACTAAAAACACAGCCTTTTAGGTGGTACATTTTATGAATTGCCTATTGATTTTTAATCCAGATACTAATAGAATGTCTATATTAAAGCTAATTTCGACAAAAATAACATGGCACAAAAAAATGAAATACAAGATATATTGTACCAGATAGTTAAACTCCTTGTAGAAAATAAGCAGGAAGATTTACAAGTTTATCTTAATCGCAAACATAAAACAATTAAAACTTTTTATCCTGACTTAAATAAAAAGTTGAACTCGCTCATAAAATCACCCCCTAATGCCTTTAGAAACACAAAAATTGCTAGCGTTCCTGTTGATATTGACACAAGATATGAACTTGTTAATATTTTTCACAAACCATCGGTGGACTTTGAACCAATTTGGGATAACTCCATACAAAGAGCTCTAAATCAAGTAATAATCGAGAGGGAGGGGAGAAGAAAATTAAGAGAGCATGGCTTACAAGCAACAAAATCAATAATCTTTACAGGCAAACCTGGCGTAGGTAAATCACTGGCAGCAAAATGGCTGGCTGCTAAACTTAATAAACCTCTTCTTATTCTTGACTTATCAGCGGTAATGAGTAGCTTTCTTGGTCGTACAGGGTCAAATTTAAGAAATGTACTTGACTATGCTAAAGGTATGGAGTGCGTTTTACTCTTAGATGAAATCGATGCAATCGCAAAAAAAAGAGATGACAACACAGATGTAGGAGAACTAAAAAGATTAGTAACCGTAATTCTCCAAGAAATTGATGAATGGCCAGAAAGTAGTTTGTTAATAGCCGCTACGAATCATTCTTCATTATTGGATCCCGCTGTATGGAGAAGATTTGACCTAGAAATTGAATTTCCAATGCCTTCAACAGAACAAATAATTAAAACAGTTAATCTATATTTAGGTAATGATAAAATCAAATCAAAAGAAATTCAAAATTGTTTAATCTCTTTTCTAAGCTCATCATCTTTTAGTGATATAGAAAGGGAAGTGTTATCAATTCGTAAGCATGCGCTTATGAAAAAAACTACATTAGATTATGCGATAGTTGATTATTTTTCCCATAGAGTTGATAAGCTCGATAAAGAATCTAAGCTAAAAATAGCTAAGTTAATGGTCAAATTAGGAACCTCACAAAGAAGCTCAAGCGAGCGGATTGGTATTAGCAGAACAACATTAAGTAAAAAATTGAAAGGAGAATAGATATGGCAAAAAATTTTCTACTCGGTTTTGGTGAAAGATTAACTGAAAAAATGGATCCTCCAAAGACAGCTTTGAATAAAAGTATGCCTTACTCTTTTGAAGAATCTGTCAAAAGACTCGAACCACAAATTAGTAACACGTTAAAAACTGTTACCTCCTTGCCGGCATTAGCATGTCCTAATAACAAAACTGTGTTTTCTCTTGTTTTGCATCCAGAATTCACAGCGAAATCATATTATCCAGAAGCTCTATTTCGGTCATGGAACCTAGAACAAGTTGGAAGTCGAATGACAAATATAAAACCTGAAAAATGGACAAAGAAAAGAGATACAACAGATGTTCTTACCACAGAAATTTTTGTTACAGGTGAAAAAGCAAGATTAGAAAAATTGCCTGATCTATTAAAAAATATGGATCGAAATTCAGTAGAAGGAATTGAATTATCTAAAATAGAGACGATCAGACCACTAAGCGTAGCAGAAAAATTGATGCCGATACTTACACAAAAAGAATTGCTGACATTTGAGGCAGTGCTACATGCATCTGCTGATCAAACGTACCTCATTGACGGATTCAAAAGTTATCTAGACTCGATTGATGATAAGTTAATCATTAGTGATCTCATATTTTCTAAAGGCTTATGTTTTATATCTTTTGATGCAAAAAAATCAGAAGCTGAAGAAATCTCTAAATACTCTTTTCTAAGAGTAATGCGAGAGATGCCAAAACTACGTGGTTTTGAACCGATGTTAAGATCGACTGGCATGAATTTTTCGGTCACTTTACCTGATGTAAAACCAGTTGATCCAAATTTGAGAGTCGCAATATTTGACGGGGGGTTACCGGATAAAAGTTCTTTATCAGATTGGGTGGAAAAGAGAGAGATTGGTAAACTAGGTAAGCCTATACCCCTTGGAGAAAGTCATGGACAATGGGTATCGTCGGCTTTTCTTTTTGGTTCATTACAAGAGGGTGTCCAGCCACCTCAACCTTACGCCTATGTTGATTTATACAGAGTTGTTGATAGCAATGACACTACCACAAATTTAATTAAGGTACTTAAAAGAATTAAAAATATTCTCAATTCTACCAATTATAGTTTCATCAATATAAGTTGTGGACCCGATCTACCTATTGAAGATAAAGATGTGCATGCATGGACTTCAGTTCTTGATGAAATCTTTTCAGACGGATCAATACTAGCAACCATAGCTGCTGGCAACAATGGACATTTAGATAAAGCATCGGGAAATGCACGTATTCAACCCCCTTCAGATTGTGTGAATGGATTATGCGTAGGCGCTGCAGATAGCCAAGGCGACGATTGGAAGAGAGCTAACTATAGCTGTATTGGTCCAGGTAGGCTTCCGGGATACGTAAAACCAGATTTGCTTGGATTTGGAGGCTCGACTAAAGAATTTTTCTGGGTGGTAGATAATACTAATCCTGGTTTTGCTGCCGGGGTCAAAGGAACCAGCTTTGCAGCACCTTTTATATTAAGAGCAGCGGCTGGTGTCAGATCAACCTTTGGAGGTAACCTAAGCACACTCGCAATTAAAGCATTGCTTATTCACTCAAGTGAGAGAAAAGATTATGATGCAATCGAAGTAGGATGGGGCAAGTTAAGCTCCGATATTGACCCAATTACCACATGCGACGATCATTGTATAAAAGTTGTTTATCAAGGCAAGTTAAAACCGGGAGAATGGTTAAAGGTACCTGTTCCTCTACCTCTTACGCAAATAAAAGGAAAAGTTTTAGTTAAAGCTACCATGTGCTATGCTACCCCAACTGATCCGCAAGATTCTGCAAACTACACTAAGAGCGGTCTTGAGATAGTCTTTAGACCACATGAAGATAAAAAGAAAGACCCTGCTCAAGAATATCCTAATTCTAAATCATTCTTTTCATCTTCTCGACTTTATGAAGAGCTTGAAGATGACGATAAGAGATCTGATTCTCATAGATGGGAACCGACCGTCTCTTCTTCAAGATCAATGCTTGGAAGCAGCCTTAAAAATCCTGAATTTAACGTTCATTATATTGCTAGAGACGGTGGCAACAAATCAAAAGACGCCCAAGAAATTCCTTATGCGTTAGTCGTTGAGGTAAATGCCCCCCGGGAAGTAAATTTATATAATCAAGTATTTAATAGATTTAGAACAGTACTGGAGATTCTAAAACCGACCATAAAAATTCAAGTACAAACATAGTAAATTACAAATAAAATATGCCAGAAGTAAAAACCACATCTAGTGACACCGAGTTCACACAAATTGAATCACTGAATCAGTTGAGCGATAAGGAGTTGGAGACAATCGTTATCAAAGGCGATAATCTACATATTCATACATCAAGAGCCTCTGTTGCCAAAAGACTACTTGAGAATAGAAGGCAAATTGCACAACAGTCCGCACAACTCAGCGCACAAGCCTCTGCAGAAATGAGAGAAGTATTACTGAAAGAAAATCTGTTCATGCTCTACCAAATAGTTGATGCCTTAGATTACATAAAAGCACGGTGGTTACCTAACAAACCACTCTGGGTGAAATTATTGGCTTTCTTTTTTGTCACGGTGCTTCTTGGTATTGCTTTAAACCTTGCTGCAACGTGGATTGCATTATATTGGCTTCATTGGAGATAACTAGCCAAATAACTAAGCTATTAAACTTAAGAGAACAGCTCACTGACTTTAACTTTTAATGCCCTTGCAAGGCGTTCCATGACCTTCAGAGAGGGTGCTTTTCTTCCTTGTTCTATATGCCCCATGTGCGTCCGACTTATGCCTAACTTTTCTGCAAGTTCTTCTTGAGTATGCCCTAAATCCTTTCGGAGTTTCTGTACCTTCTTACCTAATTTTTCTTTTGCTGTAGCCATAGGGATATTATTTATAGCTATGAGCTATCAATCCACTAGCTAAAAGCGAGCATTTAGCTTCAATAATGTGCTTGACTGAAATTTAAGTTTCTCTTATAATTTCTGTAGGCTTATGGACAAATCTAAATTCATCCCAGCAGGCGATATAATTGAGATCACAAATTATCTCTCTAGTAAAGGCTACGACACAAAAGAGCTAAAGATAGAACAACAAATGGATCTCTATGCAGCATTAAAAAAGAGCGAAGGGATTGCCACACCCAGCATCGGCGTCGCTTGGGTTGTAGGAGGTTGTATTATTATTTACTTCCTTACCAAGATATTGAATCTTTCCTTTGATGAGAATAGCGGATTTTATACAGTGATTGTTATCGGTTATATTGCTCTGGGCATTTACTTAGGTAAGATCGCCGATTATTTTACAAAACTGTATATAGATTCTCGCTTAAAGGATTACAAAATTGAAAACCTCCAGAAAGATAAATAATAATATGAATAGATATATATCTTATTAAAATATATTTATATATGTATATAAGGTAGATACCCTTTTGAGAGTAATTTATATATAAATATATATGCTTTATATATTATCTATATATAGAATATATATATAACTTTCTCCCCAAGCTCTGTGTACATAATAACCTATATGTTAGCAAAAACAAATCTAATTTAGTGCTACTACTACCCTCCATGTACTTTTGGAACCGGTAATTTCCTTAATTTTTCCTTGACTCCTTGAGGCTAAACAGATATAATTTATATTAGCTAGACTAAGGCTAAAGGTTTTAAAGGTTGGGTCTTGTACCTATAGTTCACCGAAGCACACCGATTCTTAATAGCTAAGAGAGTTGGGGGTGCTTTTTTTTGTGTAGAAAAGAGGAAGGACGTATGGATAAATCTCAAAAACAATCGATACAAATCATACAAATAAAACCTAAATTTTATGCACAGGAATGCCCTGTATGCCATGGATTTGGCACGCTGAGACACGCTACAAAGGTCTGTCAAGGCTGTGAAGGCAAGGGGTATATCTTTGTACCAACAGGGGTGGAGGGATAATTATGGAAGAAGTTAATCCACTAATACCAAACACATACGCTAAGCATGAAGCTAATAAAAAATATCATGGATATTTGATAGCTCCAAGACACTCTCTTTTATTATTTGAAGAATTAGGATACGAATTATTTGGCTTTTATCTGGGACTTATTATGCATGCGAGATGGCATAGGGGGAGTAAATACTTTGGTCGAATACCTCTAAGTCAAACTGAAATAGCAAAAGAATTAGAGATGACTCAAGCTACTGTTTCCAGAAAATTAAAACAACTTGAACAGCATAAATATTTTCTTATTCGTCGCAAAGGATATATGATACTAGGATTTTTACCTCTTTTTCTTCCGGATATTGCAAGGAAAATACATAGTAAAAATTATTCAAATCTGCATGAACTGTATACAGATATGCATAGAATAAATGCAGAGATGCAAGACAATTATGCAAAATCGCAAGAGCGCCGAATTCAAAATGCCACACAAAGACTTAATAGTTCATCTAATGATGATTACAGTTCTTTATAATAAAAGATATAATATTATTAGTAATATATTTATATTCTTAGAACTATTATTAAAGGGGTACCAAAATTGAAGTAGTTTAAAATTAAAAAAACGATTCCGAGCCTAATTATAAAATATAATTAAAGATTAAATTGTTTAATTTAAATATTTACCTCTTTATTATCTAAATTCTTCTTTTATATATAAGTATATATAACATTTAATTAACTTAGATGTTATTTATATAGACCAACTAAATAGAGCTAATGTTATTTATTATATGAATAAAAATACATATACATAGATATGTGTAACTATAAATTGAACATTAAGAACACTATAAAGTGCTCGATAAAACGAACCAGGACGTAGTAAGACTCTGTTTGGAGCTAAATAATTGACCCCCTAGCAATTCCTGAACCATGAGAAAACCGTAGGAAAACCTTTTAGAGAGTACTGAAGGAGACTATTGACAGAATTACAATTCCATGATATAATAGGAAAACAATGGATTTTAACTTCCACAAATTTGAAAACACCAACCAACGATTCGAGGATCGCATCACCGTTACCGGCACAAATGCGTTCGGTTTCCCTACCAAATTTTTTAAAGACCAAAGCATAGAAAACTACAAGTATGTCGTGATCTTTTATGACCCGGATAAAAAAGCAGTCGGTTTGCATTTCACTAACAGTGAGGAAGAAAAACACAAATTTACCATCATCAAGAGTAAAGGTTATGGTGGCAGCGTAATCGCAACCAGCTTCTTCAAGACCTATAATATTGATCCTAAAAAATATCATGGAAAATATGAATGGGAGAAAAAAGAAATGCCACCAACCGGTACGCTGTTTGTCATTATCTTAAAAGAAAGAGTACCCAAGGAAAAAAATCAGCTTCAATCAGACCCGGGAACACCACCAGTAGAGACTCAAGGAGGAGTGCCGGAGCGATCATAATGGGGCGGCTTTACACGCTGATCTGTTGGCTAATTTACCTTATACGTACAATGATGTCACACATGGGTTTGAATCCCATCTCCTCCGCAAAAAGCCTATAGGTAATTGACACTATTGACTTAATGTGATATTATATATCCGTACATAATTGTACGTATAAACAAAAAACCTCCGAAAGGGGGTTTTTTGTTGGCTAAAACAGTATACAAACATCATTTAATTGAAGTCTGAATCCTAACATTTCCTTGGTTATCATTATTTATTTCAACACCTACTCTCAAATCGCTTCCTATGACCTTCTGGAAGGCTTCTATAGCCTTACTAATTAACTGATCCGTGGGTAATGCGTGCTTGATAAGAGGTGAATCATTGATCGTACTTACGAGATCATCAAGTACATAGTCACTATAAAATTTGTCGGTTATGGCAACACTTGAATGTCGCAAGGTGCGGGAAACTAACTGCAAAGAATTACCTCGGCGTAACCGGGAAAGACTATAAATATCTCTGAGCTTGTGACAGGTAAGAGGAATCTTTATATCCAATTTTTTCATTCCATCTTTAAGATTCTTATTGCAGGTTTTCTCCGTTGTTTCAAAAACCCGTTGCTTACGCATGCGCAGCTTCATCTCAGAAATCATGTCAGCCGGGATAGGAAGAAGCGATATCTTTCCTCCTTTTGATCTTACTTGAAATGCAGGCTGGTCATCATAGGGGGTGAAGTCTTGCCCTTTAAGATTGAGAGCCTCTGAGATACGCAAACCCGTCCTGAGAATAAACTGTAGACACAATCGTGTTTCTGCTTTAATTCTTTTATTCCTCTCATTGTCTCCTACACCCGGTTCAGTACCTGCTATGATACATCGCTCTGTGTCTATCTCACTTGGAAGCCGTAGAGGGGGTCGAATTACTTTTGGTTTAATAAGTTTCTTAGAAAAATTCTCTGATATATAACTACGTTCATAAAGAAAATTCACAAACGCTCGGAGGTTCTTGATAATGTTTACACGGCTGTTGGGAGCGCTCCAACCGTTCTTATACATATAGAAAGCATACTCACGGCACGTTTCAAATATAAGGGGTTTTCCGTTAAGAAAGGGGATGAGTTTACCAAGGATATCTTTCTTGTTCTGGATGGATTTAGCTTCCAACCCTTTCTCAAGAGAGTAGTTAATGATGTAATCGTCGTAGGCTGATTGTAACTTTTGACCTTGCAACATAAGAAAATCTTTCGATTTCTTACATGCAAAGCGCCATCTATGCTATATTTCTATAGCTTGCCAATTTTCAGCAAATGTAAGTTTTAAATGATAATATAATTTGTACGGATTGCTCAGTTTTACTTGAGCGGGCGATGGGGATCGAACCCACTACCTTCTCCTTGGCAAGGAGACATTCTAGCCGGTGAACTACGCCCGCGTACATTGCAGTATACCAAAAACCCTTCCCTTCCTCAAGGAGAAGCGCTACAATACAAAAAATATGCAACTTTACAATTCACTTACCCAAACCAAACAGCCATTTACTTCGATCATTCCCAAACAAGTAAAAATGTATGTTTGTGGCATTACTCCCTACGACACAACGCATCTTGGCCATGCATTTACGTATCTAATATTCGACATACTGCAACGATACCTTACCTTTAAGGGTTATACTGTTACCTATACGCAAAACGTTACCGATGTTGACGATGATCTCCTGAAGCGGGCAAAGGAAACAAAAAAAGATTGGGAAGCGCTGGGACAATTTTGGACAGATAAATTTCTTAATGATCTTCATGCGCTCAACATCATCATGCCGACCTATTATGTAAAAGCAACCGACAGCATCGACAAAATTATCGAGATAAATCAAACCTTAATTGAAAAAAACTTGGCCTATGAAAAAGAGGGAAATGTATATTTTCGAACAAAAACAAACAAAGAGTATGGCAAACTCTCTCGATTTGATCGGAAAACAATGATCAAGCTCTCCAAGGAACGCGGCGCCGACCCGTCAGACCCAAGAAAAGAAGATCCGCTCGACTTTATTCTGTGGCAGAAAAGCAAAACTGACGAACCTTACTGGGACTCAAAATGGGGAAAAGGCCGCCCCGGCTGGCATATCGAATGCTCGGCAATGGTAAATGAATATTTGGGAGAGCAAATAGATATTCATGGAGGGGGAATTGATCTGATTTATCCGCACCATGAAAGTGAGATTGCCCAATCGGAAAGCTTTACCGGTAAAATACCATACGTGAATTTTTGGATACATACCGGCGCAGTTGCATATCAGGGAGAAAAGATGTCAAAATCTTTGGGAAATCTTGTTATGGTATCTGATTTACTCAAAGCCTATTCACCAAACGCGATCCGCTATTTACTCCTTTCACATCATTATCGACAAGGGTGGGAATATAAAGAGGGAGATATGGAAAAAGCGGAAAAAAGAGTAGTAGCAATCAAAAGTGCACTCAACAAAAACTTAGCAAAAAAATACGGAGAAAAATCCCAAATCGATAATGCAAATCATGTTATGGAGTTTAATTCGGCTTTACAGAATGATCTTGACACACCGAAGGCACTCAAGATAATCGATACCATGGCGGGAGAAACGTCGCGAACAGCAAATTTTGAGAATCAAAAAACGCTCCGTGAGATGTGCGCCCTCTTAGGCATCACTTTCTCGTAATTATTGGTAGATAGAGACACTTAAACTGTTATTTTCGTTCCGAAAAACAATCGTAACAGGCTTATCTGTCGTATTTTCAACATACAGATTTTGGGTTTCAGCAGCAAGTGACGGACCGGCAGTTGTCACAATTGACGTACCATATATCTTCGGTATTTCAGGAATGACAGCAAAGTCATGTCTTGTCGGCGCGACAACTGTTAATCCTGCGTCTCGGGCAGCCCAGGTAATAAGGGAAGCAAGATGACAAACACCGTCACCATACAGGAATCCGTCAGTTTTAAAACCCTGGGAAGGTCCAAAGTTCGCATGGGTAGTTGTAATTGTTCTTCCTTTATATTGCGGAAGCACATCTCCATGAAAAGCAAACACTTCACCGGGTTGCAGAACTAAATCATATCGGGAAGACGACCGGACCTGATTCCAATTGATTTGAGATGCATTATGAACTCTTCCTGATAAATAGGAGAGCGTAAGTAAGATATTATCTTTAAAAACATCATTAACTGCTTTATTGTCATAACGATCTTCAAGCGACATCTGATGCTCTGCAAGTAATCGTTCATTTGAAGAATATGCCTGTTCCACAACGGTAAGCGGCAAGCGCTGTTGAGAAAGTGAAATAATAGTAAGAATAAGAAATGCGATAATTAATTTCTGTATCATAATAAAAATATAAGTCTGCAAACACAGACTTATGAGGTTATTTTATCACACTATAAGTCTATTTGTCAAGTTTACCAAGGCTGTTTTTTCCCTCTTTATTTTTTAACCCGCTTCTTTTATGCTACATAAGTGCCCAAAAAAAGCGCTAAAAACCGTAAATCTCTACCGGATCATTCTTTGAGGCTAACTTTTTTAATAGTAGCCTCGTTTGTGCTCTTTATCGCGGCACTCGTCCTCCTCAAATTCACCAATGTGCCGCCGGTTTGTGCCAATTCCATCTCATGCGTTCATGACCTTTCAGGAAAGAAAGAGGCGACAAACACGGGCATTTTTATGGGACGTGCCGTACAAGCCCCCAATCTGCCCGATAAGCCACTCTATGCCATGGAGCAGGTGCAAAACGTCCTGGGTGCCGCTACGCGTGATGCGAAGCATATCTACGTTGATCTCACCAATCAAAATCTCTATGCCTATGACGGCAATACAAGAGTCTTCAATTTTCCGATCTCAAGTGGGAAATGGCATCCCACGCCGACCGGTACTTTCAGGATTCATGTGTGGTTGAGATATACGCGTATGACCGGGGGCAGTCAGGCTCTAGGCACGTTTTACGATTTGCCAAATGTACCATATACAATGTATTTTGGCAATGCTTCGATTCCTTGGAGCCAAGGATACTCATTGCATGGAGCTTATTGGCATAACAATTTCGGACATCCGATGAGTCACGGATGTGTAAATCTCAAACCGGAAGATGCGGGAAAAATCTATTACTGGACGAACCCGACCGGGGGAAATGTGGCCTATGAAACAAAAACTAATCCCGGAACACTGATCACGATTTATGGCGTTGCTCCGAATGAATAATTAGTAAGAAGTCTAAATCAAAAATGAAATTTTTACCGAAGAAGCGGCTGAAGTAGAAAATTATTCTCCTTCTTTGCGAATTCGAAATATATGAATCCCTGTTCTCTTTGTGCCAATTGTCGTTTCACGAGCAGTTGGATCTTTTCTTAATGCATCAGTTTCTGCAGAATATCTTACTCTCGTTGCTCTTCTGAAGCCAACTTTTGCTTCAACTTTTCCAATGCGCAATCTCATATAAACAATATTATAGCCTATAAGATTAATTTGTCAAGAGCTACCGCTGAAGTTCAAATCCAGCTTGATCCTCCGTACAAATTTAGCTATAATCTGTCTACGGACGATTAGCTCAGCTGGTAGAGCGCTTCATTTACACTGAAGATGTCGCGGGTTCGATCCCTGCATCGTCCACAAAAATCATTGGCCAAAAATTAAAAATAGTTTATAATCGACCAATAACAATTGCCGCGGTAGCCTAGGTGGTCATGGCGCATGTCTGAAGAACATGATATATCAGTTCGACTCTGATCCTCGGCACACTTCGGCAGGCTCAGTGTAAACTGAGTTTGCAGAAGTGCCAGATCATGAGGAGAAGTTTATCCTGAGCTTGTCGAAGGAACTCTGATCCTCGGCACTAGATCCACCACGTCTTCAACCATGCAAATTTGCTGATCTATCCGCTCATCTAAACACTTAAATAAGCATCATCTTTATTAACAGAACCTATAGTGATATAATGGTGCTATGACAAAAGGTTTGGAAAGACCAGAAAATAAAGGCACAGAGGAGCAAGTATATCCTCCCTCAAAAAAAAGAATCCCATTGGTTTCAGCAAAACTTCGTTATGGTCTAACGCGTGAAGAAACGGTAGAAACAAAAAATAGAATTGTACATGGCCTCCTTGCAGCACGATTGTTTGGCGACATGACAGATGCAGAAGCCAGAGAGAGAAGAAAAGACCCCGTACCAATAGGGAAAAAGGGGATGGTGGATATGGTATTAGCTGACGGTACAAATCTCACCATTGAAACCATTGAATATGGAGACGAGGAGGGTTGGCCGATTATCGAGGCCCACGGTACACCCGGCAGCTCCCTTCCGACTTCACATCTCCGTAATCTTGATTTATATAGGCTTGGTCTGAGAATTATAAAATACAGTAGACCGGGTTATGGTGATAGTACCCCACATGACGGACGGATTGTTTCTGACTGTGCAACCTATGTAGAAGCAATTGCCAACGCTTATGGTATCGAAAAATGCAGCGTGTACGGCCGATCCGGAGCTGGACCCGGTACAATCGCTGCCCTTGCCGAACTGCCCGGTCTTGTGGTGAATGGAGCGATAATTTCGGGTGCGGCTCCGATAGCAGGAGCCTCTCATTGGCATGAAGACATGATTAAAAGTAATATCGATGCATACACTTCCGATCCGGATACACTAGAGGCAAAACTCGAAAGAATAGCAAGACAGTCGAAAGAAGATTCTATGGCAGTAATAAATTCAATTATAGGTGAATTGGGCCCTACCGACCGTACATTTTTGAAACAAAATCCATTTCTCATGCAAGAACTCGCCAGATCACACGTTATTGGCATGAGAAGGTTTGGCGCAGCCGGAAGAATCGCTGATGTGCAGGCAGCTCAAAAACCATGGGGATTTGACTTCAAAGATCTTGCTAAAGTACAAGGGAAAATTTTCTTGGCTCATGGAGAAGACGATAACGTCCATCCCTTACAGCACTTTCAACAACTCAAAGCAGCAATACCTAACTCTGACGCTACGGCTTATCCGGGAATGGGACATTTGGGAACATTAAGGTTAGATGAAGAGTATTACATTAAATTAAAAGATAACGCTCAAGCGGTTCTCGGCGCAAACCATTAAAAATTGAGAAGGGAAACTAACATAAAACCGGATACACTATTTAAGGACGCAAAACGTCGCGAGGGGGTGAAATGCGAGCAGATACCATAGACTCACAACGATCAATAGATCAACAATCTTCGAATTCACCTTCTTCTTTTCTAATAAAAACTTAAAACCCAGCATTGACCAGGCGACAAACGGAAAAGCAATCAGTGTCAAACGAACCGCAAACGGTAAATAATTGAAGAGAAAAATCTCAACAAGAGGGGAGACAAGCAAGGCAAGAAACGCAATCCAAACCGCAAACCGCTTTTTATTCGTAAAAAAGGAATAAAACTGCGCTCCGAGCCCCACAATACCGGCAAACGAAAGAAAGCTCGTCAAAAAAAGAGCACCCCAGAACTTACTATACGAATCAAATACAGCAAAAAATGCTCCGACAACTTTATTGTGAAAAACACGAACCAGCCAAATCGGAATCTCCCGGTCATTATGAATTGCGCCGGTCAGCTGGAGATCAAGATTAATTTGTGAATAATGAAATTCTCCCACAAAATCACGGCAATTTACCCACTGAAATACGGCAAACAACTCAAGACATACAATAAGAAACAGTAATAGTTTTATCTTCATAGTTCCCAAAATACTGCAAACGTATCATGATTCAAGTTGGAAAAGTAAATATTCTTAAGATGCGTATGCGGTGTTTTCGCAAAATTGTAATCCTTTGTAACATCTTCCGGGGTAATATACAGTACTTTTTCACCTTTCCATGCTGCGGGCTTCTGCCAGTTGTAGCCGACAAACTCATACTTCAGCGAGGGATCATAAAAATTACTATAACTTGGAATCATACCGATACTTGAGTTTATAACGATATGAGAATACTGTTTTTGTTGTTTTTGCGCTTCAAGAATCACTTGCTTGTATTCACCACCCCAATCGAGTGCAGTTCTTGAAGGATAATGGACATAATAAAGATGGAGATACAAACTGCACTCATAGACGGCAAACAAAGCGATTCCCAAAACAACTATCTTTATTACTCTGCTTTTTTGCATCCAAAGTGTCACAATGCCATACGCTGTAAGAATTGTCAGAGGAACTACCAAAAGCAATGATCGAAGCGCATGGGGACTCGGAAGCGTCAAGGCTGCCGCCATCGGCGCAACGAGCAAAAGAAACCAAATTGTTTTTGCAAAGAATTCTTTTCTTTGTTTAAAAAGTGCAAAAAAACCAAAAAGAAGAAAAGGCGATTCCCATCGGAATAACGGCCCCATTCCTTCAATGGTGTGTCTCCCGAAACCGTCGTTGGTAACAAATAAAAACGGCAAAGAAAAAAATGAAAGGTAATTTTTAAAATAAAGCATCGGATATATCATGATCTTTTGGACGAGAGGCAACCGGGTATATTCGGAAAATGCAGATGCTTCCAGAAAACGATTATTCCCTCCTGAAAACAACAAAACAGGCAGCAACACTATCAGAAGAGAAAGACAAACAACGAACAATTGTGTCATCCCGAATTTGTTTCGGGATCTTCTGAGATGTTGAAACGAGTTCAGTATGACGAAAATTATGGTAAGAGGCGCAATAACCTTATAAGCGTTATAGGTATAAATAGTTGTCACAAAACAGAAGACTGACAAAATAAGAAACATGATTTGTCTTCGATGACGATACTGCAAAAAGAACACTGCGCCCAAAAGATAGAAAAAAAGAGCGATGTTTGCTTCAAAACCGCCTCGCGAAAACTGAATATGCCAGGGCGATATCGCGAGAAGAAACGCGGAGACGATTGCCGTCCGATTATCTTTAAACAAAATTCTGACCAAAAAGTACAAAAGCAAAACGCTTATCGTACCAAGGAGTGCAGAGGGGAAACGAACCGCAAATTCTGACTTTCCGAATACTGCCATCGAAGCCGATGTCAGATAAACAGCCACGGGCATCTTGTACTCACCGAACGCTTTAAAAAAGAGGGGATAGGACACGCCATATTCATCAGCGCCTTTTGTCAGAATGGTATAGGCATTGTAGCCGATCGAAACTTCATCAATATACAGACCATGGGGAATCGTATCAAGTTTATAAAAACGAAGGAGTGAAGCGAGAAGAAGAATACCGATAAGAAGTATTTGTGTCAGTTTCACGCTTGTTCCTATGGTAAAACAGTCGTAATACGTTGTCAATGAGTTAGCGAGGGTGACGATGAATTATTTGATACCAGCTTCCTGAATAACTCTTAGCGGAATTTGAAGAACGAAAAGAATCCGCCGAATAAATTCTTGAGCATCGTAAAAACACTGGTATTTGTCGGTTTCTTTGGTTTGGTAGGTGTCACATGTGGCGTAACTGTGGGCGTCGTTTTGATTCCGGTGTTTTTTTGGTCCTTTTCATACGATTGACCTTGAGTATTAGTCGGCACAACGGTAGGCTTATTCTGAATTGTCGGTTTTTGTGTTGGAGCCGGAGTATTGGTAACTCCTGTGTTTCCCGTTGAAGACGAGTTATTTGTCGATGTCGGAACCGATGTAACTGTAGGAGCCGGAACGTCCGTTGGCAACGGTGTTGGTATCGCAGTTGGAACCGCAGTCGGCATAGGACATGAAATGCTTCCAAAACTTACATTTTGTGATTCTAGTGTACCCGGATTATTTTGTTTGTAATACTTAACTGTTATTGTTCCAGAACTAACACTTTTATTGTTTGTTTGCATGCCTACGGGTTGTGTTACGCCTGGAGCAATCGTACCACCTTCATAATCCGTCGATGGAGAGTTAAAGACGCTGCTTTGAACAGTTGCAACCAGCGTATCAGATTGCTCATTATTGGTAATATATAATTGAAAAAAGACATGGTCAGGATCACATCGAAGTTCCACCGATGGAGAGACACTAAACGCATATACAGATAGGGGAGCGACAAGCGAGGTTGCCGCAAAAACAGTCACAAAAACGGGTAAAGTAATAAATTTTCGCAAAAACATATCTATAAGTTGAGCATTTTAACAAATTTAGAGTTACTTGTCAATCCTATAGGCTCTATATATTGTATGGATCTACGAAGGAAGAAATAAGAGTATTTTGACTCATACACCCTCTTATGAGATAATTTTTTCAAGTTTACTTTATATTCATGCAAGAACTTCCCGGAAAAAAAGATCCCTCTGGCGCAAGAGGCCCTGTTGACTCTACTTCCATAATCAGAGACCTGGCTAGCTCTTTGGAACGATCCCGAATGGAACTCCGACCTGCTCTTGCTGTAAAAAATACTGTGGACTGGATAAATCCTCGCCTTACTACACCATTTAGTTTAACGGTAGGCGAATCATCGGACTTTGGTGTTTTTCTTATCAATGATGGCTCGTCCACGCAACCTGCCATGAAATTGGGCGTATCCAGTTTTCATGGAAGAAGTGCACTCGTTGGCGAAATTCCCACTGCAGATGATCAGGGAAACCGTTATCACTTTGTAGATCTTAAAGGGGTAGGACATGTCGCTGCCGTTGAAGATACTGAAGATATTGTAATTTTAACTCCTAAACCAAAAGGTGTGAATAATACATGGGGCACATGGAGGCATGAAAGAGCGATAGAAGAAAAGGATATCAGTGAGAGCTTAGCAGACAAAGGAGTAAGAGTAGTTAGGATTGGAGCAATAATTGCACCACAAGAAATAGCACTGCCTGATGGTACAAAAGTTGATTTACAAGAAGCGAGAGAACGAGGGATAATTAGAGCTGATGAGACTCCGGCGATAGGGCTAAGAGTCTATCGAATGAGAGAACGAATTGATCATGATGAAACTCAGTCAGAAACTCACTTAGCAAAAGCAAAACAAGTAATTGAAGAAGAATTGGGATATCAAGCCGGAAGCCTTAGTTGGGATGAATACATTAAGTGGTTCGCAGAAACTCTCGGACAAAATGTGGCATTAGTTCATAATAACCGTCCTTACCACGGATCGCTCGGCCCCCATAACATAACCCTTGCCTGTGAAATCTTTGATTTTATTCGTGCGGGAAGTGAACGAGAAGCGATCACCCAGAGACGGGTTGACCCGGAGCAAGCCAAATATAGTCTCCATGTACTTGCTGATACTTTACGAGGCCTCCATTACACAGAAGTTTCCAACGGTGATTTAGATAGATTATTTAATCAAAAATACACAGATACTCTTCACTAAATTCATTCGTATGTTTGAAGCTGAGAGATCTCTTTCTGTGCGGACGAGAGGACTTGAACCTCCAAGCCTTACGGCACAGCCACCTCAAGACTGCGCGTCTACCATTTCGCCACGTCCGCATTTAGTTATTCGTCACTAATCACTTGTCTTTAGCTTTAAAACATTCTTAAGCTAATGACCATTGACCAAAGACCAATTTGCTGTGCCCAAGAGAGGACTCGAACCTCCATGCCCTTACAGGCACAGCGTTCTGAACACTGCGTGTATACCATTTCACCACTTGGGCATTATCGCGTCTCGCGTGGATTTGATTTTACCAAATGTAGACAGACTTGACAACGAGGGGATATTTTGACACTATAATTGATACATGAGAAAGTTATTTTTTACCACGGCTTTCTTTACTGTCACGCTCCTGGGATTCCTTTTTTCACTGATCATCTCATTGTCGGTCTATCACACATCAAGCGCTTCTCTTGCGCACAGCAAGGCAACTCCTGCCTATGCAGCGTTACCGACGAGTGAAAACGTTTTCGCAACCGAAATTATTGCTTCGGACGGTCGGACGGAGAAAATCCGCCAATTCTTCGCAAACTATGGCTCTCCGCTTGAACCCTATGCCCAAGATGTCATTGACGCAGCCGATCAATATGAACTTGACTATCGTCTTATTCCGGCAATAGCGATGCAGGAATCCAATCTGTGCAGAAGAATTCCCCACGGTTCTTATAATTGCTGGGGGTATGGAATCTACGGAAAGACAATCACGAGATTCGACAATTATAAAGATGCTATTTATCAGGTTACCAAGACCCTTGCTACCAAATATAAGCCGCAAGGACTTGTTACCCCCGACGAAATTATGACAATGTATACACCGTCAAGTGACGGAAGCTGGGCTTTTAGCGTAAACCAGTTCATGGACCAGCTGGAATAATCTCCTCTTGTTTCCCAACTACGACCTTAAAAAGCACTTTTTTCGCTGCCTCAGATCACTTTGCTCCTACATTAGCCTCAAATTCACTCTAGATTGGGGTATTGACAAACCCATAGTTATTAGTTATAATACTCAATAGATCCTTAGGTATGTGCCCAAAACACATACGTAAGGATTTTTTTTACCTACATAGCAATATAAAGTTACCTCTTTATTTACCCCCGTATTTGAAATTGTTCGCATAAAAGGATGTTGAAAAAACAATCCGTTATGCAAATAGTTTTAAGTCGAGAGAAATAAGGGATTATGAAAAACATATATTCATTTGTAACAATTATATTTGCAATTGCCATTTCCGCCGTGGCTTCTCTTGCTATTCCGCAAACAGTGTTTGCTGCAACAGCTGCACCTTCTGCCGTACTGACAACTCCTCTTGAATTACAACATCGGGATGACAAACGTGCCCAGTTGTTACGAAGTTACCTTGAAAGCCGCAATTCGCCGCTTGCGCCGTATGCTCAGACCTTTGTCCAAGAAGCAGATAAAAACAATATTGACTGGAAGCTTGTTGCTGCTATTTCGGGGTTAGAGTCTTCCTTTGGCGTTCATATTCCTTCTAACTCATATAACGGATGGGGATATGGCGTGTATGGTGATAACGTCAGACGCTTTGATTCATGGGATGATGGTATTGCCGTTGTGTCAGGTGCTCTCCGAAATGACTATATGAACAAATGGAACGCGAAAACTATTCCTGAAATCGGAAGACTTTATGCTGCAAGTCCAACATGGGCTGTTCGTGTTCAGTCTTTTATGGACTCGATTGACGCATACGAGGTAAAGAAGCAAAACGAAAACAAGCTCACTCTTTCTCTTTAATTTTCACTGTAAATACAGTATAATAGGGTAAGTTGGACTGAAGGCAGAGTTTTAGTCGGACCAATGCGCGGACGTGGCGAAATGGTAGACGCGCAAGGTTTAGGACCTTGTGGGGTAACTCATGGGGGTTCAAGTCCCTTCGTCCGCACCAAATAAAAAATATGAACAAACCACTCATTGAAAAACAACAAGACGGCACAATTAAGGTAACCATCACGCTTGCGAAAGCGGATATTGCAAAGGCACGAGTCGAAGTTATTGAAGCTCTTGCAAAAACCGCAAATTTACCCGGCTTCAGAAAGGGCAAGGCTCCGAAAAAAATGGTTGAAGACAAAATCAATGAAGATCAGGTTCGCGAGGAAGTTCTCAAAAAACTTATCCCCCCGGCGTATACAAAAGCTATTCAAGACGAAAAAATCAAACCAATTATGAATCCGAAGCTTCACGTTGAAAAGATTGACGAAGGCGAAGACTGGCTTTTCCATGCATTCACTTGTGAGCTTCCGGAAGTTGATTTGGGTAAGTACAAGGAAAGCGTTAGCAAAGTAACCGCAAAGAGTAAAATCGTTATCCCGGGTAAAGAAGAGCAGAAGCCAAGCATGGACGATATTATGAAGGCTGTTTTGGAATCAGCAAAGGTTCAGGTTCCGGGAATTCTTGTCGAACAGGAAGCAGACAGACTCATTGCACAGCTTCTGGACGATATTAAAAAACTCGGACTCAGTCTTGACCAATATCTCGCAAGCACCAAGAGAACTCCTGAAGATCTTCGCGCAGAATATGCCGGTCGGGCAGAGAATGATATTAAGCTTGAATTTGTTCTCCAAAAGATTGCTGAAACCGAAAAAATAACTGTCGAAAATAACGAAGTAGAAGAGGCCATTCAAAAGGCCCAAAACCCGGCCGAAAGACAAAATCTTGAGGCTAATAGATACCTTCTTGCAGGTATCCTCAGACAACAGAAAACCCTTGATTTCCTGATGAATCTGTGATAGAGTTCTATCAATACTATGGGCAAAATCAAGTCAATGCATAAGGGTTTTAAGTCTCCTGAAACGGAAAAATTTTCCGATGTAGCAGAAGTTGCAAAAGACCAAATAAGTAGCTTCGGTAACGATTTTTTTGAACAATTAGTTGGTTTTAGTCTCGGCAAAACCGATGAATCCCCTGAATCATTTCAAAAATCACCGGACAAGCCACTTGTCATCCAAGATCCTGTAACAGGCGCAATCGAACTCTTTAACGCAGCCAACAAAAAATCACCGTCAGAAACACAAAAACAGTATGCTGAAAAAGCACCTGCTCACAAAAAAGAAGCTGCTATCAACTATGGAAGTGACGTTTTGCAGCATGCGGAACGCGCTACCCACCAAGAAGCAAGAGAGATCAGTCAAAAATTACAGGAAATTATGAATGAACTTCGAAGACTTGTCAGCACCTCAAAAGTATTGGAGATGGAATTTGCCGATGTCAGCGTTGAACAGGCACCGACACAAGCAGGAGAATACCATCTCAATTTTTTTGACTGGCTTCTTTTGACCATCCGCGCGGCACGACAAAAAGTAGAAGATTCGGGAGCATGGCTTGCAACGGCAAAAAATAAAGGCGGCAAAAAAGGCGGTTACTGGGGCATGTTTAAAAAACACGGAACAACTTTTGGTCTCTCCAATGAGCGTTCAGTCGCCACACAAACAGGATAAAAATACTAATTGACGCTTCTTCTTCTCTCTGTTACAATCAATTTTAGCTATGAAAAACAACGTGCTTAACATTGTCATCCTTATTACCCCCTAAGGCGGGTGATTTTTGACAATCACGAACCCCGCCGAAATAGGCGGGTTTTTGCGTTTTTAGGAGTCTTTTTATGAAAATAACAGGTTCACAAGCAGTTATGGAATCCCTTCTCGCAGAAGGTGTTGATGTCATTTTCGGTTATCCGGGCGGAGCAATTATGCCCGTCTATGATGCGTTGTATGATTATAAAGAGAAGATTCGCCATATCCTTGTCCGCCATGAACAAGGTGCGGGACACGCGGCAGAAGGCTACGGCCGAATGACAGGAAAACCGGGCGTTGCTCTCGTTACCTCAGGCCCCGGAGCAACCAATCTGGTCACGGCAATCACCGATGCGATGCTTGACTCTGTACCGATGGTTGCTATTTGCGGACAAGTTGCATCACATCTCTTGGGAACGGATGCTTTTCAGGAAGCCGATATCGTCGGGATTACCACACCAATCACTAAATGGAATTATCAGATCACCAAAGCATCGGAAATTCCTGAAGTGTTTGCCAAGGCGTTTCATATCGCCGGAACAGGCAGACCGGGTCCGGTGCTGATTGATATCACCAAGAATGCACAAATGGAGCTCGCAGAGTTTTCCTACAAAAAAGAAGTACATATTGCCGGATATCAACCAAATATCGTTGCCAACGACAGACAGATTGAAGCGGCAGCCGCATTACTGAATAATGCCAAAAAACCATTTATGTTTGTCGGACACGGTGTGCTTATCGCAAAAGCAGAACAAGCTGTTAAAACCCTTGCTGAAAAATCAGGTATTCCTGTCGGGGTAACCCTGCACGGTCTCTCGGGACTCGCGACCGACCATCCGCTCTATATGGGAATGCTTGGGATGCATGGCAATTACGGTACCAATATTTTGACAAACCAGGCCGATGTTATTTTGGCGGTCGGAATGAGGTTTGATGATCGCGTAACGGGGAGACTCTCCGACTATGCAAAACAGGCAAAAATTATTCATATCGATATTGATCCTGCAGAACTGAATAAAAATGTTCATGCAGATGTCCCGATTGTTGCGGATGCAAAGCAGGCGCTTAAAGCATTAATCCCGCACGTTAAGAAAAATGCTCACACGGCATGGGTAAAAGAATTTAAAAATTTTAATAAAGAAGAAAACGAAAAAGTTAAAAAACATGAAATCCATCCGACAGAGGGAGGAATCACAATGGCTGAGGTAATCAATCGACTATCCGAGAAAACAAAGGGCGAGGCCGTGATCGTTGCCGACGTCGGACAACATCAGATGATAGCCGCCCGCTACTCAAAATTTGCCAAAACAGACAGCTATATCACCTCAGGGGGGCTGGGCACCATGGGATTTGCATTGCCCGCTGCACTCGGTGCGAAAATTGCCAAGCCAAAACGTGAAGTTATCGCTATTATCGGAGACGGAAGTTTTCAGATGAATATTCAGGAACTCGCGACACTGGCACAGGAACAAATTCCCGTAAAAATCATCGTTCTTAATAATAATTTCTTAGGTATGGTTCGACAGTGGCAGGAATTATTTCACGGCAAGCGATATTCATTTGTGGAGTTGAAGAATCCAAACTTTGTCGCAGTTGCCAAAGGATTTTTTATTGACGCGGAAAAAATTGAAAAACGGGAAGCCATTGATGCTGCGCTCGACCGGCTTCTGAAGACAAACAAACCGACACTCCTTGAAGTTGTCGTACGAAAAGAAGAAAAAGTTTTTCCGATGGTACCCTCCGGCGCATCGGTATCAGAAATGAGGCTTGAATAATATGAATGAAAACAAACTTTATACAATTATTATCTTCGCTGAAGACAAGCCTGGTATTTTATACCGTATTGCCGATGTGTTTTTGAAAAGAAAGATTAATATCGAAAGTGTAACTGTTTCTGAAACTGAAGCACAAAGCTTGTCGCGTTTTACTGTGACAGTTAAAGGAACCCATTGGGCAATTGAAAAGATGGTTAAACAACTCTATAAAATTATTGAAGTCACTAAAGTTCAAGAAAAAACCGATGTTGCCCTTGTTTTCAAAGAAATTGCACTCATCAAAGTTGCAACAAAAAATCCAGCACAAAGACGAGAGGTAGAGGATCTTACCTATCTTTTCGGCGCAAAAATTGTGTATGTCGGTTCTGACAATCTGATAATTGAAAAATCAGGTTCTGAAGAAGAAATTAATTCATTATATTCACTCCTCAAACCGTTTGGTATTAAAGAATACGTCAGATCCGGAAGAATTGCGCTCACAAAAGATGAGGAAGTACACACTCCCAAATCCGCCGGCACGCAACGTGATGTCTCAACCATCGCTTCGTCAATTGAGGTCTCTGCAATCAAAAAACTCCAACTTATGGCAAATGAAGAAAAAGGTGTCATCTCACTGGCTCAGGGAATTCCGTCTTTTGCAACATCAGATTCAATCCGCAACGCAGCTATTGATGCAATTAAACAAGGAGTCGCCGACAAATATACTTCCGGTTACGGCATTGTCGAGTTGCGAAATGCCATCGTCAAAAAAGTAAAACGTGATAATGAAATCAACGCTACTATTGATCAGGTCATGGTAACCCATGGCGCAATCGAAGCCATGATGGCAACATTTATCGCACTGCTGAATCCGAATGATGAGATCATCGTCCTCACTCCCGACTATGCATCGCACATCACACAAACACAAATTGCCAGACACGGTGGCAAACCGATTTTTGTCCCGCTTCTTGAAACAGAAAAGGGTTGGGTGCTCAACAGTGAAAAAATTGAAGCAGCGGTGACCCAACGAACAAAAGCTATTTTGATCTGTAATCCCTGCAATCCAACCGGAAAAGTATATTCATATGAAGAACTAAAACAGCTAGCGAGTGTCGCAAAACGCTACAATCTGTTTATCATCTCGGATGAGATGTACGAATATTTTACCTATGACGGGAAAAAACATATTAGTATCGGAAGTTTTCCGGAAGTTGCCGATCGCGTTATTTCAATCTTTGGTGTTTCGAAATCATACGCTATGACCGGGTGGAGAATTGGGTATATTGTTGCCAACAAAAAACTGATTACACAAATATTTAAAGTCCATGACTCACTGGTAACCTGTCCGACTGCAGTCTCACAATACGCTGCGCTTTCCGCGTTGGAAGGAAATCAAAAAATGGTTACAACGTACAAAAAAGCATTTGAAAAAAGACGCAAGATTGTTCTCGACGAGCTTGCCAAAACTGATAAAATCAGTGTTATTGCCCCCGAAGGAGCGTATTACGCATTTATAAAAATGGAAAAGGAAGTCGACGATTATGAACTCGCTTTGCGGCTTATTCGGGAAGCAAAAGTAGCCGTTGTCCCGGGAAGCGCATTCGGTCTCGGCGGAGAAAATCATTTACGAATCTCTTTCGGAGGAGATGAGAAATTGCTGCGAGATGGATTGAAAAGATTAGTTGCGTTTGTTGAAAAAAAGGGAGGGGGTGACAAATAAATTATGGCAAAATTAAATTTTGGAGGCGTTAAGGAAGACGTCGTTACACGAAAAGAATTTCCGCTTAAAAAAGCACAAACTGTTTTAAAAAAACAAACAATTGCGGTAATCGGTTATGGTGTTCAGGGACCTGCGCAGGCAATGAACCTTCGCGATAACGGATTCAACGTGATTGTCGGCCAGCGAAAGTCATCAAAATCCTGGAAAAAAGCTGTCGCTGACGGATGGAAACCGGGAAAGTCATTGTTTGAAATTGAAGATGCGTTGGAAAAAGCAACAGTTATTTGTTACTTACTTTCTGATGCAGCTCAAATTCAACTCTGGCCTACTGTAAAGAAGTATCTTTCAAAGGGTAAAACATTGTACTTCTCACATGGATTTGCCGTCGGATTTGCGAAAAAATCGGGCGTTGTCCCGCCAAAAGATATCGATGTCGTTCTTGTTGCTCCGAAAGGTTCAGGAAGAACTGTCCGAAAAATTTATCTTGAAGGACGAGGTATCAACTCAAGCTACGCAGTCTACCAAGACGCAACGGGTCATGCTGAAGATACTGTCCGCGCACTGGGAATCGGAATCGGTTCAGGATTTTTATTTAAGACAACTTTTGAAAAAGAAGTTTTCAGTGATTTGACAGGAGAACGAGGCGTGTTGGTCGGTGCAATTGCAGGGATTATGGAAGCACAATACAATTTGCTCCGAAAAATGGGCCACAGTCCATCTGAAGCGTTTAATGAAACAGTAGAAGAAGCAACCCAAAGTCTCGTGCCGCTCATCGGAGAAAACGGTATGGACTGGATGCTTGCAAATATTTCCACAACTGCACAACGTGGTGCGCTTGATTGGAAAAATAAATTCCGTGATGCTGTCGCACCTGTTTTTGACGATTTATATAAAAGTGTCAAATCCGGAGCAGAAGCAGAGCGAACTATTAAGAAAAACAGCGAGCCGGATTATCGGGAAAAGTTACAAAAAGAACTTGACGAAATCCACAACAGTGAAATGTGGCAAGCAGGAGCAACCGTCCGGAAATTACGTCCGGAAAACCAAAAATAAACTAGTTTATACGTCATTGCGAGCGACGTTAGGAGCGAAGCAATCTCAAAGAGATTGCCGCGTCGCCTTCGGCTCCTCGCAATGACGTAATAAGGAAACAGTATGAATATAACAATTAAACAAATTGACGAAGCAGCCAAACGGGCGGAAGGAGTTGTGGTAAAAACACCATTACAGCTATCCAAACGCATGTCTGAAAAGTTTCATGCAACTATCTATATTAAACGGGAAGATCTGCAAGAAGTACGATCGTTTAAGATCCGGGGTGCTTACAACAAGATACAGTCACTTACCGACACGCAAAAAAAACGAGGCATTGTCACCGCAAGCACAGGTAACCACGCACAAGGCGTCGCACTAAGCTGTTCACTCCTGAAAATTAAAGGTGTTATTTTTATGCCGACCGTTACTCCCAATCAAAAAATTGAAAAAGTAAAACATTTCGGGGGAAAATTTATTGAAATACAATTAGTAGGCAACACGTTTGACGATGCCGTCGAAGCATCAAAAAAATATCGGAACAAGCATGACATCTCATACATCCATCCTTTTGATGATCTTGATACGATTACCGGACAAGGAACGATCGGAAAAGAAATTTACGAAAAACTTGAAGGCAACATTGATATCGTAATCGCACCGATTGGCGGAGGGGGAATCGTTTCAGGGATTGCTACGTATCTCAAGCAAAAATCTTCAAAAATTACTGTTTATGGAGCGGAGGCGGAAGGCGCTGCGAGTATGGCAAAATCTTTGGAACAAGATAAAGTTGTCGCCTTGGGCGAATTTGATACCTTCGTTGATGGGGCTGCAGTCAATACGGTCGGTGCCCTTACTTTTCAAATTTGCAAAAAATATCTGAAAAAAGTACTGGTGATACCTGTCGGGAGAATTTGCAAGACAATGCTCGATCTTTACCAAAGTGAGGGTATTATTTCAGAGCCGGCAGGTGCGCTTGCAATTGCAGCACTCAGCAGTATCCGCGAGGAAATTAGCGGAAAAACTGTCGTGTGTATTTTAAGCGGAGGAAATAATGATATCATGCGTTATCCTGAAATCCTCGAAAAAAGCCTTGTCTATCAAGGACTCAAACATTATTTTATTATTCAGTTTGCACAAAAACCGGGACAGCTTCGCAACTTTCTTGAAAATGGTCTTGGACCAAATGATGATATCGTACGATTTGAATATATGAAAAAAACAAATAGAGAAAAGGGTGCAGCGCTGGTTGGAATAGAATTGAAAGATAAAAACGATCTTGACAAGCTTCTTGAACGATTCAAAAAAGCGGAGATTGTCTATCACAAATTATCAAACAAAGAATTGTTGTATGATTATATTATCTGATTTATGAAATGTGATAATTGCAATTGCGGACATGACGAAAAAATACCGGAAGATTTTATTTCCGATGATCCCGGACGGGATGTCCAACGCGTGGGAACTGCAAGATTTTTAAATCAAGACCCCTATAAAATCCATAATCCTGTTTGGGCAGTTACCGGCAGTCTGGGCGACAGTCAATGTTACGTCGGCGTCACGGAAAAAGTCGCAGCGATACAGAAAGCACTTGCAGATCGAATCAACAATGATAATCTTCCTGTCCGTCTTATCCCGCCGGCATATACGATTGGCATTTCGGACGGACAACTCAACGGCACCGATGAGATGCGATTTTCTCTCATCGGACGCGAAGTAACACATGACAGTATTTCGCTGCATCTGAGCGGAAGCAACGTACAGGGGTATATCGCAGTTGTTGCTTGTGACAAACCACCTGTCGGCACTCTGGCAGCAGCACTCGAACACAACCAGCCGACGGTAATTCTTTCTGACGGATCAATTCATCCCGGAACAGATCCTGAAACAGATGAACCGATTGATATCGTTACCGGTTTTCAAGTCGCAGGCGATAGCGATCAGGAGATGAAAAATCGAATCGCCTTAAACGCTTGCTGCGGTAAGGGAAGTTGCGGCGGTATGTTTACCTACAATACCATGCAAACTTTTATCGCTGTCTGCGGTATGGAACCGCTCCACATGGTTTCTCCGGCATCCGATGACAAACGTCGTATTGAAACATTTCCAAACGAACTCATAGACTGCCTTATCAGAATGACTGAAAAAAAAATACGACCCCGCGATATCGTCACGCCAAAATCTCTGAAAAATGCTATGTCTGTGGCAATTGCGATGGGCGGATCGACCAATGTTGTTTTACATTCCGTTGAAATTGCCAGGGCTGCCGGCATTGATTTTTGGAAAGAAGTTATGACACAAAAAGAATTTAATCAGCTTTCCGAAAGCATCCCTGTCCTTGTGAATGCACGGCCGTTTGGCATCTATTCAATGGTCGATATCGAGCAAAGTGGGGGACTTCCCGTTATCGTTAAAGAACTTCTTGACGCAGGATTTTTGGATGGGGACTGTCTCACCTGTACCGATGAAACACTTGCCGAACAGATAAAACGGCTCGATCCGCCAAAACCAGATCATGAAGTTATTTTTTCTATAAAAAAGCCTTTTAAGCCAACGGGCGGATTACGATTACTACACGGTAATCTCGCACCCGACGGAGGAGCGGTCATCAAAGTTGCAGGAATTGAAGGAGGACTTGAGAACGGAATATTTAAAGGAAAAGCCCGCGTATTTAACAGTGAACGAGAATTGCTCCGAACACTTGAAAAAACACCGGATATTTTTAAAAACCACGATATTGTTGTGATTCGCTATGAAGGACCACGAGGGGCACCGGGCATGCCGGAAATGCTCGATCCGACAAGTCGAATTACTACACTTTGTCGCGAAAAAAACATCACCATTGCACTGATGACTGATGCCAGATTCTCAGGCGGATCAGTCGGTCTGGTTATCGGTCACGTCGGACCTGAGGCCTATCTTGGCGGACCGATCGCCCTTATTGAAAACGAAGATACGATTGTCGTTGATATCAACGAGTGCACGATGGACTGCGAAGAATTACATGACGAATCAATTTTACAAGCACGAAGAACTGCATGGGAAAAAGAAAATGAAAAATACGGCACTCATCCGCTTGTTAAAAAAATTGGCAATCGATTGCTCAAAAGAATGAGAAAACAAGCCAGATCAGCACTTCAGGGCGCTGGTATGGAAGAGTAAGTTTTGTTAAAATAGTACTATGAAATCAATACATACTGAAAAAGCACCAAAGGCATTTGGACCTTATTCGCAAGCAATTGCTGCGAACGGTTTTATCTTTTGCGCGGGACAAGTAGGCTATAACAGAAAAAAAGATGCGTTTGAAGAGGGAGTCGAGAAACAAACACATCAGGTGATGAAAAATCTTCAGGCAGTTCTTGAAGAAGCGGGAAGCAATTTTGAACAGGTAGTCAAAACAACAATTTTTCTTAAAAATATCGCTGACTTTGCAACGGTAAACGAAATCTATGGCAGCTATTTTGTAAAAAATAAACCCGCCAGATCAACAGTTGAAGTTGCAAGACTCCCGAAAGATGCACTCGTCGAAATAGATATGATAGCAATAGCAAAATAATATGAAAACAGGATCTTTTCCTTATGCTTTTTTCCAGGATAAAATCGTCAACATCGAAGACGCAAAAGTCTCGATTATGACAAACGCACTCCAATACGGAACTGCTTTCTTCGGCGGCATACGGGGATACTACAACGAAGAAAAAGGCTTTGTATCATTTTTTCGAATCGATGATCATTACAAGAGATTTCTCTCATCAGCCAACATTGTGGGGTGTGAATTTCCGTACAATCAAGAAGAGCTAAAAAAAATAACATTGGAACTCATTGCAAAAAATAAACCCAAAGCCAACGTCTATCTGCGACCATTTGCGTATGTCGGCAGCACTGAGCTCGGTCCGAATTTTGCAAATGCAAAACTTGATTTTTCACTTCATATGATTCCTTTGGATGACTATATGCCAACAGGCAAAGGATTGTCTGTTGTTGTGTCGAGCTGGCAACGAATCAGTGACAATGCAATTCCGACACGGGCAAAAATTTCAGGCGGTTATGCTAATTCAGCACTCGCACGCAAAGAGGCAACTGACGGAGGATTTGATGAAGCAATCTTGCTCAACAGCAAAGGACATGTTTCGGAGGGTTCTGCGGAAAATCTTTTTCTTGTTCGGGACGGCAAGCTCATTACGCCGAGCGTTTCCGAAGGAGTGCTTGAAGGAATAACCAGAAGGTCCATTATCGAAATTGCCACCGACATGGGAATAATAACGATCGAACGATCAGTTGAACGGAGTGAATTATATGTCGCCGACGAAGTATTTTTGACAGGAACCGGCTGTCAAGTCGCATGGGTTGAACAAGTTGACAGACGAAGTATCGGCGGTGGGAAAATCGGCAAAATTACAGAAAAATTGAGAGAAAAATTCTTTAATACCGTACGCGGAGACGACGATAAATACAAAAACTGGACAACCAGAATTTCGGTTAACGCTTGACCAATCGTTATCAGTTTTGTATACTTACAAAAGTCCTATGAAAATAACATTTGTAAAAATTCTCAACCTTGCACTCCTTACCGTTTAGGCGGGAGGTTTGTTTGGTTAAGAAACGAACAAGACCCCGCCGAAAGGCGGTTTTTTTATGTTTACAACAGCTCTGATTGCATTTAGGGAATTCCTGGAAGCCTTTTTAATAGTCGGCGTTTTTCTTGGCGTGTCAAGAAAAATGGGATTAAAAAAAGAAATGGAAATTGCAATCGCAGCTTCTGTTGGTATTGCTATCTCTTTTCTGCTATCAACCGGTACCTACGCATTCGGTGACGCTGCGCGTGCTGTCTTAACCCAAGAAAGGGCAGAATTATTGGAAAATTATCTTATGTTGTTTTCAGGATTTTTCTTGGCATATGTTGTCTTTTCACTTCACCAAAGAATAAGCAGTAACAAAAAAGAAATTATTCAAAAAACCAAAACAAAATTGGAAAAACGGGCATTTGATTTTTCGTTATTTGCAACGATCGCTTTTTTAGTAACACGAGAGGGATTTGAGATTGCGTTATTTACTGCCGGCACATCACTCTTTGCCATATTTTTTCAAAACATGCTGGGATTGTTCCTCGGTTTCGGATTAGCAGGAATTGCCGGGACTGCAGCATTTTTCGCTTACACCAAATTTCCTATACAAAAAGTATTTCGTGTCACGGAATATATGATCATCCTTCTCGGCGCATCTATGGTGCAAGTCGGGATAACAGAATTATTGGAACATCAATTCAATTTTCACCTGGCAGATATCGTCTCCTTTCGATTTTTCTTCATGCCTGATGAACACAGTGTTATCGGACATGCACTGCGAAGTTTTACGGGAATTGACTCGGAATTCAGTCTGCCAAGATTATTGATTATGGTTGTATATATTGCCGGAATTTATTTTATTACCCGACAGCAGAAAATAAAAACCTATGAAAAATAACGTACTTATTTTTGATACAACACTTCGTGACGGAGAGCAGGTACCTGGTTGCCAATTAAATACTGTCGAAAAAATTGAAGTTGCTCAAATGCTCGAATCCCTCGGCGTTGATATCATCGAAGCTGGATTTCCAATATCGAGTCCCGGAGATCTGAAGTCAGTTCAGGAAATTTCCAAAGTTGTTAAAAAACCCATTATTACCGCACTCTCACGTGCGATAAAAGGGGATATTGATGCGGCAGCCGAGTCACTCAAATTTGCCAAGAATAAACGTATCCATACTTTTATCAGCAGTTCCGATATTCATATCATTCATCAATTTAAATCGACACGGAGAAAAATTACACAACAGGCGATTGAATCGATAAAATATGCTAAGAAATTTACTGACGACGTAGAGTTTTCAGCAATGGACGCAGGACGAACCAAAAACGAATTTCTCGCACAATTCATTCAGGCAGCAATTCAAGCAGGTGCGACTACGGTAAATATTCCCGACACGACGGGGTATTGTCTACCAAGCGAATTCGGCGAAAAAATAAAGTATCTTTTTAATCATGTCAAAGGCATTGAAGATGTTATTGTCTCGGTTCATTGTCACAATGACTTGGGTATGGCGACAGCAAATACCATTGCAGCCGTCCAGAACGGCGCCAGACAGATTGAAGTGACCATCAACGGTCTTGGAGAGCGGGCAGGGAATACGTCGCTTGAAGAAGCGGTGATGATTCTGACAACAAGAAAAGATCTTAATGTAACAACTAATATTGATACAAAGAAAATTTTCCCGGCTAGCCGGTTGGTTTCCAGACTTATGAAAATGCCAGTTCAAGCAAATAAAGCAATCGTCGGACGAAATGCATTTGCTCATTCGTCAGGTATTCACCAAAACGGCGTTCTCAAAAATCGTTTTACGTATGAAATTATGAGCCCGCAGGATGTCGGCATTAAGGAATCATCGCTTACCCTGACAGCGCGAAGCGGAAGAGCGGCACTCAAACATCACTTGGAACGATTAGGATATGAAGTCACTAAAGAAAAGTTGGACGAGATTTATGTAAAATTCTTAACCCTCGCCGACAAGAAAAAAGATATTAACGATGATGACCTTCGTGTTCTGATGGGAGACAGTGCAAACAGTGAAGGCGCAAAATTAAAAGCAATAACAGTAACTGCCGGAACGATACATACACCGTCTGCAACGGTAATACTCATTAAAAATGGTTCAGAGAAAACAGCAACAGCGAAAGGGGACGGGCCTATTGACGCGGCCTTTTCTGCAGTAAATAAAATTCTAAAAAAGAAAGTAAACTTAGAAGAATATTTGGTTCAGGCAATGACAGGAGGGAGTGATGATGTCGGGAAAGTGCACATACAAATTGGGTATAATGATATGGTGTACTATGGTTTTGGCGCAGATACAGACATCATCGTTGCATCAGTGAAAGCATATATTAATGCACTTAATAAAATATGAAATCACGAACACTTTTTGAAAAAATTTGGGAAAGTCACGTCGTTTTCCAAAAAGAAAATTATCCTGCAGTCATATACATTGACGCACATATGATCCACGAGGTAACAACACCTCAACCTTTTACAAGTTTAAAAGAAAAAAAATTGCCTGTTTTCCGTACAAAAAGAACTTTTGCCACAGAGGATCATAATGTCCCTACCAAAAATCAAGACCAACCGATTGCAGAACCTATGTCTCGTAAGCAAGTAGAAACATTGCGTAAAAACTGCAAAGATTTTGGCATTGAACTTTGGGGGCTTGGTCATCCAAATCAAGGCATTGTCCACATTATTGGTCCACAATTAGGTATCACAAAGCCTGGTATGACGATAGTTTGTGGCGACAGTCACACGTCAACCCATGGTGCCTTTGGCACAATCGCCTTTGGTATTGGCACAAGCGAAGTGGAACAAGTATTGGCTACTCAAACAATTCTACAATACAAACCAAAAACGATGAAAATCCGAATTGATGGCACACTTGGTAAAGGAGTTAGCTCGAAAGATATTATTCTCTACATTATTTCAAAAATTGGCACATCCGGAGGTACGGGTCATTTTGTTGAATATTTAGGCACAGCCATTGAAAACCTATCTATGGAAGCGCGAATGACCATTTGCAACATGAGTATTGAAATGGGTGCGAGAGGTGGCATGATTGCACCTGATGAAGTTACTTATAAATATATGAAGGATCGTAAATATGTACCCAAGGATAATGACTGGGAGAAAGCCTTAACGTATTGGAAAACATTGCCGTCTGACAAAGGAGCGAAATATGATAAGGAATTATTTATTAATGCAAATGATATTGAACCGATGATTACTTATGGCACCAATCCGGGTATGGGCATACGTATTACTGATAAGGTGCCAACTGAGGATGCATTCATCACAGAAACGGCTAAAGAGACTTTTAACCGTGCTCTTGCATACATGGGACTTACTCCAGGTCAAAAAATGCTCGGCCAAACAATTGATTATGTTTTTTTTGGCAGTTGCACAAATTCGCGAATCGAAGATTTTCGTAACATAGCAAAAATTGTAAAGGGTAAAAAGAAAGCAAAAAATATTAAAGTATTAGTAATTCCCGGATCTGCCGCAGTTAAAAAACAAATGGAAGAGGAACAATTAGATACAATTTTTGCCGATTGCGGTTTTGATGTACGAGGAGCAGGCTGTTCTGCATGTCTTGGTATGAATGAAGATAAAATTCCTGCAGGTAAATATTGTGTCTCAACCAGTAATAGAAATTTCGAAGGAAGGCAAGGTCCGGGAGCCAGAACATTTCTGGCCAGTCCGATTACAGCAGCTGCATGCGCCTTAACAGGTACCATTAGTGATGTAAGAGAATTTATATAATATGAAAAATAAAGTAACCAATATTATTTCAACTGTACTTCCTTTACCTATGGATAATATTGACACCGATCAAATTTTACCAGCAAAGTTTTTGAAAGGTATCGATAAAACCGGCTACGAAAAATTTCTTTTTTATCACTGGAGATTTGAAGAAAATGGTAAACCAAAAGCGAGCATATTTAATAATGAATATAAGAACATAAAAATTCTATTGACTGGAGAAAATTTCGGATGTGGATCGAGTAGGGAACACGCGGTTTGGGCATTAAAAGATTTTGGTTTTAAAGTAATTATTTCCAGCACTTTTGGTGATATTTTTAAAACAAATGCCTTAAATAATCATATCTTGCCACTTGAAGTTTCGAATGACTTTATTAAAAAACTTTTTAAAATTGTTGAACAAGACCCTGATGTTACCTTTTCTATTGACATCGAAAAACAAACACTTTCGATTCCGTCCAAAAACTTCGTTGTCAACTTCCAAATCAATCCATATAAAAAGAAGTGCCTGATCTATGGATATGACGATATTAGTTTTTTATTAAGTCTTGAAAAGAAAATTTTGGCGTTTGAAAAAAAACGCAAAAATGATTTCTCAGTAGTGTAATAAGTAACAATAATTCATGAATACATTTTTACTTCTTTTGATAAAACTTTTGCCATATTATTTTGTTATTTTTCTTGGCTACGGAATTGCCAAACGATTTAAAATTAATTTAGAAATAATTTCACGATTCTATATATTTGTTTTTCTCAGTCCGGTTGTATTTTACGGTGTTCTGAAAACCCCACTTTTTTCAGGCGGGATGTTAATCCCTGCAATTTTCTTTTTTGTATCAACTTTGATTTCTATCATTTTTTTATTTATCGGCAAATCATTATGGAAAGATGCAACCGCAAATTTATTGAGCTTTACATCAGGAACCGGTAATGTCGGCAACTTTGGCGTACCGCTCTCAATCAGCCTTTTAGGCCTTGCTGCAACTGCTCCAGCAATTATGGTTAATGTCGGAGTGATCTTATATATTCAAACTATTGGGTTTTTCATTGCCTCAAAAGGAAAATATTCAATTAAACAAAGTATTATCAATCTTGCAAAGCTTGCCCCACTCTATGCATTTTTTATTGGGATAATTGCACAAGTATTTGCTGTACATCTTACAAATACTCTTAATGATTTTTTTACAAAGTTTATTTCTTTTTATAATATAATCGGATTTCTTCTGGTAGGATTTGGACTTGCCAAAATAACGAAAGAGTCAATGGATAAACTCTATATTATGTTGAGTTTATTTTCTAAATTTATTGTCTGGCCTATGGTTATAGCAATAATTGTTTTTTTCGATAGAAATTTTTTTCATCTTTTAAATCAACTCACCTATAACGTCATGCTTATTCAATCAATTACGCCCATCGCTCTTTTTGTTATTTCTTATTCAGCTGTGTTAAAACTCTACCCTGAGAAGGCATCGTTTGCAGTATTTGTTAGCACTATATTTTCACTTTTTTATATACCATTAATTGTAGCAATTTTTATAAAGTAGTCAGTGCCTATGGTATAATTTATTTTTCAATAAAATTATATGAATAAAATAACTCACTGGGGAGAAAACCCCACAAAAACAATTAAAACAGCTTATGACTTATTGCTTTCAGGTGGAAAAGCGATTGTTTCTCCGACCAAAGTTGGATATATCATTATTACTATTGATGCAAAAGGACTTGCAAAAAAGTTTGATCTGAAAAATAGACCGCATACCAAACCTGGAGTTGTTTTATGCTCTTCTCTGGAACAATTGCATATACTTGCGAAAACTGACGAAAAAATTGATAAATTATACGCTGCATGTTTTGAAAAAAATATTCTCCTCGGCTGTATTTTACCGTGGAAAGAAGAAGCTGAAAAAAAGTATATACCGGAAAACGCCAGAACTATGGTCCAGGACCCCAGAAAAACCAGTTGTTTTGTTGTTAGATTTGGTGAACCGTCTGAGAAAATCGTAGAGAAAATTTGGCAAAATAACGGCAAACTCGTTTTCGCTTCTTCAGCAAATCCTTCAGGACAAGGAAATCGAGGTCAACTTAACGGAATAGGTGAGAAAATTGCCCAAGGCGCAGACTTATTAATTGAAGCAGATGATTATGTAAAAAAACAACAACCTAACAAAACAATAGAAACTCGCTATGAGCAAGGAGTAATGGTTTCAATGGTCGATAACAGAGGTGAATTGATAGACATACCTGTGGTTATTCGAAAAGGTCTTGATTTAGAAAAAATTATGCTTGAATTATCGCAATTATTTAATCACTTTGATTACCGCCACGGACAATATTACTAATGAAAAAAACAATCGCATATTTACCGGGAGACGGAGTAGGACCTGAAGTTGCCGGAGAAGCTGTAAAAATTTTGCTAGCAATTGCTAAGAAATTTAATCATGAATTTATTTTTACCGAAACTCCCATCGGCGCTGTCGCAATTGATCAAACTGGTAATCCTTTTCCCGATGAAACAAAAAAATTATGTGAAGCGTCTGACGCAATTTTATTCGGCGCAATCGGTGATCCGAAATATGACAATGATCCGTCTGCAAAAATAAGACCGGAATTGGGACTTTTGGAAATGAGAAAAACACTTGGACTATATGCCAATGTCCGCCCAATCTTCACATTTAAAAATGTTCTGAATAAATCTCCGCTCAAACCGGAAATTATTAGTGACGTCGACTTCGTTGTTATTCGTGAACTCATCGGAGGTATTTACTTTGGGAAAAGGGGCAGAAACAAAGATCGAACCTCTGCGTTTGATACAGCAGAATATAACAAAACAGAAATCACGAGAGTCGCAAAATTTGCATTTGAGTTAAGTAAAAAAAGAAAGAAAAAACTATCCGTTGTTGATAAAGCAAATGTCTTGGAAACATCACGACTCTGGCGGGAAACTATTCAAGCAATGGAAAAAGAATTCCCAACGATTGCTGTTGATTATATGTTTGTCGATAATGCTGCGATGCAAATCATTAAAAACCCTTCACAATTTGATGTCATAGTCACGGAAAATATGTTTGGAGATATTTTGACAGATGAAGCATCGGTCATCACCGGATCACTCGGGATGTTACCGTCCGCATCAATCGGAGAAAAGACAGCTCTTTATGAACCGATTCATGGATCGTATCCGAAAGCAAAAGGACTTAATACGGCAAATCCTATTGGAAGTATTCTTTCTGCAGCGATGCTTTTGGAATACAGTTTCGGTCTCAAAAAAGAAAGTGCGGCAATATATAATGCTGTTGAAAAGGTACTGGACGAAGGTTACGGAACAAAAGATATTACGACCGATAAAGTCATGGGAACAAAAGAATTGGGAGAGAAGATTTGTTCCAAAATTAAATAACAATTATTTTTTTTCTGCACGCTGCCAGGGGACGAAAAAGTTTTCCAAAACATATACAAATCCGAAAAGAAGAAGACTTAAAATCGAGGTAATAACAATTGTCACAAAAACTAAAGCAATCGCATAAGAGTGCGCTGCGGTTTGCATATAAATTCCCAACCCCTGATATGCCCCGACATATTCTCCCACAATCGCGCCGGTAACACTATACGTCGCTGCAATTCGAAGACCGGAGAAAAAAGATGGTAATGCACCCGGAAATCGTGCGAGACGAATTATTTGCCATTGTGTCGCCCCCATACTTTGCAAGAGCTGGATTACGTGAGGATTAATCTTTCCCATACCGTCAACAAGTGCAACAGTAATCGGGAAAAAACAATAGAGCATGACAATAATTACTTTTGGTAAAAGAGTAAATCCGAACCAAATTAAAAGGAGTGGGGCAAATGCAATAAGCGGAATGGTTTGTGAAATAACCAAAATCGGATAGAGCGCTTTTCTAACCAATGGTGAAAAAGAAATCATAACAGCAAGACTTACTCCCAAAATAATTGCAAACAATAAACCGATAATTGTTTCCAGAATAGTTTGTCCGATGTGGGGCAATAAAATATCGAAGTGATCTACAAACGCCGAAAACACAGCACTGGGAGCGGGGAGCATTTGAGGATCTATTTGCAATAAATTCACAATATATTCCCATATAAGTAACAACATTACGATTAAAAAAAATGATGGGAAAAATTGTTTTAAAAATTTCATATTATTTTTTTGTCAGTAATGATAATAATTTCTTTTCGAGAGCGACGGCATGCGAAGAAGTAAGATCTGTTAATGCACGCGGACGGGGAAGGCTAACTTTTACTTCCTGTAAGATTTCTGCGGGACGATCACTCAACACATAAATTCTATCTGATAACAAAATTGCTTCCTGGATATCATGTGTGATAAAGAGAATACTCGATTTAAAATTTTGATAAACACTTAGCAGCCACATTTGTGCTTCATGACGGGTAAGTGCGTCGAGTGAGCCGAACGGTTCATCAAGAAGAAGAAATGACGGATGAAAAAGAATTGTCCGAAGCAGTGCCACCCGTTGCTGCATTCCTCCTGAAAGTGTTTCGGGAAAATAGTGTGCAAAATCTGAAAGATTAAATTTTTCCAAAAGCGTTTGCGCCTCCTTCTTTGCTTCCTGCTCAGGCTTTCCTAAGACAATTAATCCGAGCATCACATTTTCCAAAACTGTTTTCCAAGGAAGAAGCGATGCGTTTTGCGGCATATAGCCAAATTTTCCTTTTCGATTCGGCACATTTTTTTGATCAATGAGTATTTCTCCTGCCGATTGTTCTTCAATTCCGGCAAGAATATGAAAAAGTGTACTTTTTCCGCAACCGCTCGGTCCGATAACGGACACAAATTCATGACTGTTTACCTGTAATGAAATACTATGTAAAACCTCAAGACTATGAAAGGTTTTTGACAAATGCTGAATGGAGAGTTTGGAATTCATATAGTCGGTTGTCCGGGCGTTTTGAATTTATTGCAAGAAGTCGTTGGTATAGAGCTTACCGAAATCCAATGTCTTGATCGGTTTACTATTCTTGTCCAATGCTCCGCCGGCATCAATAATAAATTGAGGATACTCATGCCATGCTTTTTTATCCTGCACGCCCCAAAGACGCCCTTTGTCAACATAATGTGCGCTGAGAAACTTCTGACTTGCCTGGATAAAACCAACATCCGGGAAGGTGCCTTTCGGAGCGGTTTTAATTAATAAATCTGCCGCTTCTTTCGGATGGTCGATTGCATACTGATATCCTTTACTTGTCGCAGCCATAAACTTTTTTAACAGTTCCGGTTTTTGTTTTATCTCGGTTTGACTTGTCATAAGTACAGGTGTGTAGTAATCAGGAATGCCATAGTTACTGCTTGGGAAATAAACAATATGTAATCCCTGTTTTTTCGCTTGAATAACTTCCCATCCTTCAAATACCCAGAAAAAATCTATTTGCTTGTTGGTCAATGCCTGCATCGCTGCGACATCAAGATTTACATTTTTATAGACGCCCTCTCCGCCGTCCGTTGTGATAATTTTGTGAAGAATAGCTTTTTCGATTGGGGATCCGTAGCCACCGTAAATTTTATTGTCGAGATCTTTGGGACTTTCAATGCCACTATCGGCAAGTGCCATAAATCCCGAAGTATTATGCTGTACAATTGCTGCGATTGACACGATAGGACTTCCCGCCGCCGCACTGGAGACAACTCCCTCTGCGCTACTAACACCAACATCGGCTTTGCCGCCGTTAACCAAAACATCAGGTGGTGTGCTTGATGAGTAGGGAAGAATTTTAACATCAAGTCCCTGATCTTTGTACCAGCCTTTTGCCAACGCAACATATATACCGGTATGATTGGTGTTTGGGGTCCAATCCAACACAACGGTAAAAGGTTTTAGTTTTTCTGGCGTCGGCTTTAATTCACTTTTTACAAACGAACTTCCGATGAGAATTAACGCCGTAGCAAAAAAAAGAATTACGAGTATATATATTTTTTTCATCGATGCTTTGTCACTTTCTGTTCAATTGTCATAACGCCTTTCGGATTATAGAGAATTTTAACGTTGGTAAAAATTTGGACCGCGCCTGCTTTCATCGCTACATCTTGTGCTTTTCTGACAATCGCAAAGAGTGCATCCAAATCTCCCTCCATTGTTGTCTCCATCGGACCGACTTCATAGGTGACACCTGATTTTTTAACAATTGCAATGACTTTATCAATAATCGCAATCGTATCGACACCTGACGGTGCCTTTGGCATTATTTGAAATGCGATACTTGCTGTCGGTAATTTTATTTTCATAGTATAAAAACAAAAAAGCGATCCCCTGCAAGAGAAAATCGCTCAACAAAATTTTCTTCTCCCTTCGCCGGTATTAACCGCACAGGTTCATTGGGTCGTTTGATAAATTTCAAACCTCTCAGCCCGCTTACGAGCTCCCCTTTACGTATATTGTATAATAAAACAGTGAAACGTGCAATAATTTTTTACAATGGAGATTTAGCCGATCTCACACAAGCAAAAAAATACATTCACCCGGGTGATTTTATTATCTGCGCCGATGGGGGAGTAAGGCATGCTTTTACCCTTGGCTTGCAACCGAATATTGTCATTGGAGATTTTGATTCTTCATCAGAAAATCTCCAACAACAAATAACGGATCAATCAATTAAAACAATAAAATACAAAACCGACAAAGACGAAACGGATTCTGAACTTGCCATTAATTATGCAATTGAACAGGGGTACGAAACAATAATTGTTTTCGGATTACTGGGAACACGATTAGATCACTTACTGACAAATATCTTTTATTTAGCAAACAAAAATGCGGATATAATGATTATTGAAGGCAAACAGGAAATTCGTGTTACACAAAAGGCACTCGTAATAAACGGCAGTGTCGGCGATCTTGTGTCACTGCTTCCGCTTCTCGGTGATGTCAAAAATGTATCAACCGAAGGATTACAGTATAAATTAACCGGTGCAGATTTACGCTTTGGTTATTCATTCGGACTCAGTGATGTGATGACTGAAGAATCGGCAAAAATTTCTTTTGAAAAAGGAACGCTACTTGTTATTCATGAACGGATCTGATTTTCGAAGTGTTTGGTAAATAAGTAATGCACATTTCATTCGCGCGGGAGTCAGGTCAATCCCTACATCTTTTAAAACATCCTCTGCGGTAATTTTTTTAATTTCGGTAACTTCCATTCCTTTTATTTTTTCAGTAAACAGTGATGCTGATGCTGTAGAAATTGCACATCCTTCTCCCGAAAAAGCAATTTTTTTCAATGTATTATCTTCTATTTTCCCGGTAAGACGAAATTCATCTCCGCATAAAGGATTGCTATCTGCAATATCAATGTCGGCATTTTTGATCACACCAAAATTCTGCGGGTGCTGCCAATGCTCTAAAATAATTTCTCTATACAACGGGTCTTGCATAATTATATTTTAAATGTCTTTTTAACTGATTCTATTCCCTCTACCAACTTATCAATATCGTCCTTAGTATTATACAAATAGAGGGATGCTCTTGTTGTTCCCGTAACACCGAAATGTTCAAGCAATAACTGTGCGCAGTGATGACCGGAACGAACTGCTACATGGGATCTATTCAAAATTTCTGCAGCATCGTGCGTGTGTACCTTACCAACTGCAAATGCAAAAACTCCCAGACGGTTTTTTGCATCTTTTGGACCGAAGAGTTTAAAATTTTTTATTTTATGTAATTTTTCGAGTGCATAGACAGTTAATTCGTTTTCATATTGCTCAATATGCTTCATACCGATTTTTTCCAAATACTCTATCGCAGTACCAAGTCCGATAACACCTTCAATATTTGCTGTTCCGGATTCAAATTTGTTCGGGAGATCTGCCCATGTTGCGAATTCTTTTGTTACTTTTTTAATCATGTGTCCGCCTGTGCGCATCGGCTCCATCTCTTCAAGTAATTCTTTTTTTGCATAGAGCACTCCAACTCCTGAAGGTCCGAGCATTTTGTGAGACGAAAAAGCAAAAAAATCTGCATCTATTTTTTTTACATCGACAGAAAAATGCGGAACGGATTGCGCACCGTCAATCAAAATTTTTGCTTTTGGAGCTATTTTTCTGAAATAGGGAATTATTGTTTCAAGTGGATTTATTGTTCCCAGAACATTTGAGGCATGAGTCAACGCAAACAATTTTATTTTTGAAGTTGGATACGCTTCAACAGCTTTATAGTCCAAACGAAAATCTTTTGTTACCGGCAAAAAGAGCAACCTTGCTCCAATTTCTTTTTTTAATTGCAGCCATGGAACGATATTTGAATGGTGCTCCATTTCTGAAAGAACTATGACGTCACCTTTTTTTAGCAACTTTCTTGCCCAACCGTATGTAACTAAATTAATTGACTCTGTTGTATTACCGGTGAAAATAATTTCTGACGGGTCACCCGCTCCGATAAATTTCGCAACTCTTTGTCTTGAAGTTTCAAAAGCATCTGTTGCAGTTTGACTTAAATCATAAACAGCACGGTGAATATTGGAATTGTATTGCAAATATACTTCTGAGACTTTATCGATAACACTTTGCGGTTTTTGTGATGTAGCCGCACTGTCAAGATAAATGAGATTTGGATGATTTTTAAAAATAGGAAAATCTTTTTTTACATTTTTCATAAGACTATTGCTTTTTCTGCTTTTGCTGCAAGCTCTTTCGGAAATTCCGCAATCATACTCTGAAGAAATCCTTGAACAATTAATTCTTTAGCAGTTTCTTTTTTCAAACCCCTGGACATCAGATAAAACATTTCCATATCATTAATTCTTCCGACAGTTGTGGCATGACCCGCTTTAATATCATTTTCCAAAATTTCCAAACTCGGTATCGCCCGACCTTTTGCTTTTTCCGAAAGAAGCAGCAAATGTGCGGCAAGCCAGGCATTCGTTCCTTTAGCACCTTTCTCTATCTTTACCAAACCATCGAAATCGACTTTTGCACTATCCGATAACGCACTCTTAATAACGACATTACTTTTGGTTTCAGGCGCTTGGTGAACAACAGTTACTTTTAACGTCAAACTCTGCGTTTCTTTTCCCAGCAACAATGCAACAAACTTTATTGACGCGCCGCGCTCCGAAAGCTTGATAGAGTAGGAGAGCTCTGTTTCTTCACCGATCCAAAGAATGGGAATAACTTTTTCTTCATTTTCTTTAACAATAATTTCATTCATAATTTTCTACTAGATACTAGATGTAAAATACTAATTACCCGACACTTCCTTCCATTGATAAACTAATCAAACGATTCAGCTCTACCGCATATTCAAGCGGCAATTCTTTCACAATCGGCTCGATAAACCCATTCACAATCATTGATGTTGCCTGCGTCTCTGTTAGGCCGCGGGACATTAAATAAAACAATTGTTCTTCGCCGACTTTACTGACTGATGCTTCATGTCCGAGCGTCACATCTTCTTCATTAACAATATTTGTCGGGTAAGTGTCAGAACGGGATAATTCATCCAGTAACAATGCGTCGCAGCGAACAAATGACTTACTCCCTTTTGCGCCGTTGATGATTTTGACCATACCGCGATAACTTGACCTGCCCCCATGAACACTAACTGACTTGGAAGTTATCGTACTTGTTGTGTAGGGCGCCAAATGAATTGCTTTTCCGCCCGCGTCCTGGTGTTGTCCTTTTCCGGCAAATGCTAAAGACAAAACTTCACCCTTTGCGCCTTTTCCGTTCAGAATAACCGAGGGATATTTCATAGTAACTTTTGATCCGAGATTGCCGTCAATCCATTCACCGAATCCCTCTTCTTCGACAAGCATTCGTTTCGTGACCAAATTATAAACATTGTTGCTCCAATTTTGAATTGTCGTATAGCGAACCCGTGCGCCTTTTTTAACGATAATTTCGACAACTGCTGCGTGGAGCGAATCGGTTGTATAAATAGGCGCTGTACATCCTTCGACATAATGAACATAACTTCCTTCTTCTGCAATGATGAGTGTTCGCTCAAATTGTCCCATGTTGGCTGCATTAATCCGGAAATATGCTTGAAGCGGGATTTCAACGTGAACGCCTGCAGGGACGTATACAAAACTTCCGCCGCTCCAGACAGCAGAGTTAAGTGCTGCAAATTTATTATCGGAGATCGGTATAACGGTCCCGAAATATTGTCTGAAAATATCGGGATATTTTTTGAGCGCCGTATCGGTATCGACAAAAATAACTCCCTTATCTTCCCATTGTTTTTTTAAATTATGATAGACAACTTCGGAATCATACTGTGCGCCGACACCTGCAAGAAATTTTTGCTCTGCTTGAGGGATACCGATTTTATTATAAGTATCTTTGATATCTACCGGCACATCATCCCAGTTGCTGAATTTTTTTTCAGACGGACTGATGTAGTAAAACATATTGTCAAAATCGATTCCTGAAAGATCTGCGCCCCATGTCGGCATCTGTTTTTGCTCAAACATCATCAGAGCCTGCAGTCGAAATTGTCGCATCCAATCGGGTTCATTTTTATAATGAGAAATCGCTTCGACAACTTGCCGATTCAGTCCTCGAGGTGTTCGAAAACCGGTAGACTCCGGCTTGTGAAAGCCGAACTCGTATCCGTCTTTGATAATTGGTTGCGATTTCATTACTTTGAAAACTCTTCGTATCCCTTCTCTTCAATTTCTTTCGCCAAACTCGCATCTCCCGATTTTACAATCTGTCCCTTTACGACAATATGGACAAACTGGGGTTTAATATAGTGAAGTATCCGTTGATAATGAGTAATTAAAACCAAACCGAGCGGATAATCAAGACTATTAATTGCTTTTGCTATATAACGAAGTGCGTCGACATCAAGACCAGAATCCGGCTCGTCCAGGACGGCAAACGGCGGCTTAAGAAGTCCGAGCTGCAAAACTTCTGCCTTTTTCTTTTCTCCGCCGGAAAATCCCTGATTCAAAAAACGCTTCGCTAATTCATCAGAGAATCCTAATTGCTCCGCCAATGGTTCTAATTTATTTCTAAACGCGATCGGGGACAACTTTTTTGCCTGTCCTTTCGGGGCTTGAGCGGAGGAAGATTCGTTCATCGCCATACGGAGAAAATTGCCGAAATTTACACCGGCAACTTCAACGGGATATTGAAATCCGAGAAACAAACCTTGCTTGGCTCGTTGATCAGGAGTTAAAAAAGTTATGTCAGTACCGTTAAGAACGATCTTCCCCTCGGCAATCTTATAACCGGGATGCCCCATGAGCGCCTGTGCTAAAGTCGACTTGCCGCCGCCGTTTGGCCCCATGATTGCATGAATTTCTCCCGGCTTAACAATCAATGAAATTCCGTTGAGAATTTTTTTCCCGTCAAGGGTCTCAACGTGAAGATTGGTAATAACTAACTTATTTGCCATTTGCTTTTCTCCATTCTTTTTCAAGCTGCACATTAATTTCATCAATCATTTCCAACATTTCTTCCTCACTCATATTATGCATATCCGCACCTTTTTCAAGCGTATCAAAATCATTTGCAAAACAACTTGCGCAATGCAATCCGTACTCAGATAAAAGTTCGACAGCACGTGGACACTCCTGCATGATGACGCCAAGAGGATCATATCGCGTGATAACATAGGGAGAAGGCTGGTTCATGACCATTAGTTTATCACATTTAGCCTCAATTAGCTACATCCAATCGAAAAAATAAAGAAAAATTTTGTCAGATTAATGTCAGCACTTTAGTCCTTTACAAATAAAAAGAAGAGGTCTATAATTTTCTCATAGATATGAAAAATCTTCGCATGACAATTAAGTTTCTTATTACCCCCTAGGGGCGGAGGAACGATATTGGAACGAATACCCGCCAAAGAAAGGCGGGTTTTTTATTTTTTATGAAAAAATCAAATAAATCATTACTCATACACCAGGATGCAAAAAGCGACATAACGACCAGCATCGTCATCGACGAAGATGACGTGGTGCAGAAAACAAAAGAGTTTCTCGAAAAAATCGCAAAATCATACAAAAGCGCAACTGTTAATGTCTATCACCCTCTGGGAGTTGTTCTTAAATCGGAAGATAAAAATTACAGTGCTGTTGCTTACGAAAAAGAAAAATATGTTATTGTTGCGCCAAACGGCACAAAAACAGCCGCAAAACTCTACGGAAATTGGAATGAAGCACTTGCATTTGCGCAAAAATTATTAACTCCCAAAAAGAACCACGAAAAGAAAACCCGTATAGTTCTTGCTCAATATATAACGAAAAACTGAAAGCCAATATGCTATAATCAAAAGCACACATCGGAGCTATAGCTCAGTTGGCTAGAGCGCTTCATTGACATTGAAGAGGTCACTGGTTCGAGTCCAGTTAGCTCCACTAAAAAGACAACCATGACACGAAACGAAGCACATCAATTACTTACCAAATATCTCCAAAACAAAAATCTCATCAAACATTCTCTTGCTGCTGAGGCAAGCATGAAAGGAATTTATAAGCATCTCATACCTCAAAGTGAACAAAATGCAACAGTCGAGGAAAAATGGGGGATTACCGGTCTCCTGCATGACGTTGACTACGAAGAAGCCCAAAAAGCAGGAGAAGTTCACCAGCACGGAACACTCAGTTTTATTAAAGAGAAAGAGGAAATCCCTGAAGATATTCTACACGGCATTCAAGCACATGCGCATGAATATTCGGGCGTTATGCCGGAATCATCCATGGATTGGGCAATTACCGCATGTGATCAACTAACGGGGCTGATCATTGCCTGCGCTCTCGTCAGACCGGATAAAAAATTAGCATCCGTTACTCCCGAATCTGTTATGAAAAAATTTGGTCAAAAAGCCTTTGCTGCAGGAGCTGACCGGGAAGCGATTAAGCAATGCGAAACAAAACTTGACATTTCTCTGGACAAATTTATCGAGATCGTCCTTGCTTCGATGCAATCAATTAGCTATGATCTTGGCCTCTAATCTGTTGACAAGAATCTCATCACGGTGATATAGTCAAACTAATGAACAAAGAAATTGTCGCAACAACTACTACAACAGCTTCCTAAGGAGGTTTTTGTAGCATGCGACAAACAAACCTCCTCAAGGGAGGTTTTTTGTTATATAATTACTTTGTATGAACGGTCAAGAACATCTAAATCAACTTCGACACTCATGTGCGCACTTACTTGCCGCCGCAATGCTGGAGCTGTATCCTGAGACCAAACTTACCATCGGGCCGGCAATTGAAAATGGGTTTTATTATGACTTTGATTTCGTCAATCCTATTTCGGAAGAAAATTTCACTACGATAGAGAACAAAATGCGGGAGATTATCAAAACGTGGGAGGGCTTTTCTCACAGAGAAGTATCAGAACAAGAAGCAAAAGAATTTTATAAAAATAATCAATATAAAAAAGAATTGATTGATGAAATCGTCAAAAAAGGAGAAAAGATTACATTTTATAAAGCGGGTAACTTTGAAGATCTGTGCCGCGGCGGTCACAGTGAAGATCCCCGAAAGGACATCGGAGCATTTAAATTACTTTCACTTGCAGGTGCATACTGGAGGGGAAATGAAAAAAATAAGATGCTTACCCGAATCTATGCGACTGCGTTTCCGACTAAACAAGAACTGGAAGACCATCTGAATATGCTTGAGGAGGCAAAGAAACGTGATCATAAAAAATTGGGAAAAATCTTAGAGCTTTTCTTTTTTGATGAAACAGCACCCGGAATGGCATACTGGCTGCCGAAAGGATTTATCGTCTATAGCACTCTCTATGATTTTGTCCGCGAAACATACAAAAAATACGGCTATCAGGAAGTAATGACGCCGCAAGTAAATAAAAAAGAATTATACGAAACGTCGGGACATTGGTTTCATTATCGGGACGATATGTTTATTTCTCCGATGAGCTATCTTCGGGAAGATTCAAAAGATCCCTATACGGGTACCGAGACGTTTGGCATCAAACCCATGAATTGCCCAAATGCGATGACTATTTTCAAGCAAAAAACGCGCTCCTACAATGAACTGCCTTTGCGATTGGCTGAGACGAGCATGCTCCATCGCTTTGAATTATCCGGAACCCTCAACGGGCTATTTCGTGCCAGACAATTCCGTCAGGACGATGCACATGTCTTTATTACCCTGGAACAAATTAAACCGGAGTTCGGACAACTGATGAAAATGATTGAAGACATGTATTCGCCGTTTGGACTGAAATATCGTCTCCGATTCGGGACACGGGGTGAAAAATTTATGGGAGAGGCGTCTGATTGGGACGTTGCGGAAGCAGCTCTCCAAGAGGTACTTGATGAATCAGGACAGGAATATATTACCGAAGCAGGTGAGGGGGCATTTTACGGTCCGAAGATTGATATTTTGATGAAAGATTCACTCGGTCGCGAATGGCAAACAGGGACCATTCAGCTGGATTTTCAACAACCCAAAAATTTTGGACTTCACTATATTGATAGTAACGGCAAAGAAGTACAACCCGTAACGTTCCATAGGGCTATTTACGGATCATTGGAACGATTCCTGGGAGTTCTCATTGAACACTATGCCGGAGCGCTTCCTTTTTGGCTTGCACCGGTACAAGTTGTGCTTTTGCCGATAGCCGATCGACACAACGAATTTGGCAAAAAAGTCCAAAAAGAGCTTCAAGATGCCGGAATCCGGGTCGAACTTGATATACGGTCAGAACGCCTCCAGGCTAAAATCAGAGACGCCACTTTACAAAAAGCACCATTTATGGGTATAATAGGGGACAAAGAAGTAGACAACGGTGCTATTTCTGTGAGGAAAAGAGATGGAGAAGACTTGGGTAGTATTACAATTCCTTCATTTCTTCAACAACTAAGACAATCAATTGATAAAAAGATATAAACAACAACAAGAAAAAAGGTACCGGATAAATCAACGTATCTTTGCCCAAAGTCTTCGCGTTTTGGATAGCGAAAACAAGCAAATAGGCGTCTTATCCAAAGACGAAGCACTTAAGCTTGCCCAAGAACAAGGACTTGATCTTGTTGAAATTGCTCCGATGGCTAAACCGCCGGTAGCAAAGATCATTGATTATAATAAATTTCTTTACCAACTGGAAAAGAAAAAGAAAGAGGAAAAGAAAAAAGCAAAGGTTTCCGAGACCAAAGAAGTAAGACTTGGTCCGTTCATGTCCGCTAACGATTTGCAGGTCATGATAAAACGAGGTCGGGAATTTTTAAATGACGGTGACAAGGTACGGCTGGTTGTCAAATTCAGAGGGAGACAAATTACTCATCCTGAATTCGGACGCGAAGTTGTCGATAAAGTGATCAATGCACTTTCAGACATTTCAAAAGTCGACCGTGAACCGCATTTTGAAGGAAAACAATTTATCTGTCTGTTATCAGCAGAGAAGGGTAAAAAAGTACATGAAGAAAACGAAGAAAAAAATTAGAGACTCAGTCTCAAAAAGATTTAAGGTTACCAAGAATGGCAAAGTAATGTTTGGCCATCAGTATGGTAGTCACAAAAAATTGCATAAATCAAAAAACAGAATCCGAAGACAAAAAGAACCCGGACAATTAACCGGAGAATTCGCAAAGAAAGTCAAGCAAATGCTTGGAGAATTATAAAGGAGTAACTTATGGCACGTGTAAAAAGAGGCACAGTCTCTCGAAGAAAACATAATAAATTATTTGACGCAACCAAAGGCTATTTGGGAACAAAAAGCCGATTGGTTAGAACAGCCAAACAGGCAAGTCTCCACGCGGGACAATATGCTTTCCATGGCCGAAAACTTCGCAAGCAGGATTTCCGAAGCCTTTGGATTGTAAGAATTAGCGAAGCAGTCAAACTTGAAAATCTTTCTTACAGTGTTTTCATTAATAAATTAAAACAGGCAAACATTACGCTTGATAGAAAAATTCTCAGCAATTTAATTGTTGAAGATCCGACGACATTTAAACATGTTGTTGACATGGCAAAGAATGTATAATAAACTAACTATATGAAATCGACAAACGTTACATTTTATTGGTTTTACTTTACTTCCCCCAAGGGAGTGTCGTTAGTGGTTTAAAACACTAACAAAGGTAAAAACCTTTACGACCTCCCAAGACAGGGAGGTTTTTTTATGGTTATAAACTTATGAATGACGAAACAAAAAAATATGATTTAGAAATTATTGCAGGTCCGTGTTCGATCACGCCTGAAAATGCCGAAGAAATTATCAATGAAACTGCAAAGATAACAACTCCGGACGGTAAACGTGCAATTTACGGCACCCGTGTTGTCGGACTTAAGTCCCGAACCGCATTAGACAGGAACGGCGAGGGTATGGGAATTGATTCTCAAGTCATGCAGGAATGCTTCAATCTTCCCGCAGAAGAACGCAGTAATCTCGTTATTCCAAGCATAGAACTTGCAGATAAAATTGCACGAAAAACAGGACTTCTGGTTGCGACAGAAATCATGATTCCGCATTTACAACTTCCGTACTGGGAGGCAAAACAGGGACTCAAAGGCAACCTGATGATATGGAATCCTGCTGTCGAACAGCTCGGATGGCATATCCTCGAAATGAGTGAATTTGCTTTAAAAAACAAATGGGACATCGGCATCAAGCACGGAAAATTTTTGGGCGAAGATCCACTTGAGGTTGCCAATCATCCCGACTATGAAGGGGAAACATCTCTGGAAAAAGTCGTGCTTGGATTAACGACATACGTTCACAATCCGGGAAGAGATCTCATTATTATTCATCGCGGAGTCGATGTGCCGGGTCGCGGGCAATACCGCAATGCACTGACACATGAAATTATGAAAAGGATCAAACCGCGGGTTCCCGGAGCAAAACTATACTTTGATCCGACACATAGCATCGGACCGAAGATGCGGCATCGTATCGTCGACGAAATTCTCTACGCGGCACAATTAAAACTTGATAATGAATTCCTGTACGATGGATTTCTTATGGAGGCGGCAAGCTCGTCACCTGTTGACTTGGGTGAGCATTTAAGTATTAATGAATTAAGAGATCTTGTCCGTGAACTGAGTAAATTCAGAAAACTGAGATCTCCCAAAGAAGCATGAAGCAACTTCACCTTTCGATTGTCAAAAAGCAAAAAGAGTATGCCATTTGTATTGGTCAAAATATTTTGGGAAAAATTGGAGAATTTTTCGATCTGAATAAGTATTCCCGAATTTGTGTCATAACCGATGAGCATGTTGCGCCACATTTTTTACAAAAACTTTTGGAGGCATTACCCGAAGATTCAACAAAAATAATTTTACCGGCAGGTGAATCAGCAAAAACAATTCAGACGGTTCAAAAAATTTGGACTGCGATGAAAGAAGTACAACTTGACAGAAAATCATTGATCATTAATCTTGGCGGCGGTGTCATAGGGGATATGGGCGGATTTGCTGCATCTACCTACATGCGGGGAATTGATTTTATTAATATCCCAACAACGCTACTTTCGCAGGTTGATGCAAGCGTTGGGGGAAAGACCGGGATTGATTTTGCGGGAACTAAAAATAGCATTGGAACGTTTGATCAACCCGTCGGAGTCATTATTGATACGATAACACTAACGACGCTGCCAAAACGCGAATATATTTCAGGTTTTGCGGAAATGATAAAACATGGACTGATTGCCGACAAAGCATATTTTAAAAAAGTAACCGGCAAAAAACCTGATGAATTTTCACAAGATGAACTTGCAGAACTCATTACCATTTCTTGCGAAATAAAAAAAAGTGTTGTTGAAAAAGACGAGACGGAAAGCGGCAGTCGAAAGCTCTTGAATTTCGGACACACCCTCGGTCATGCAATCGAAGCACTCAGTCTTGAAACAAACAAACCATTACTACACGGTGAATCAATTAGTATCGGTATTGTTGCCGAAGCAAAACTATCTGAAATTTCAGGTATACTTTCTCACGAAGATTTTCAAACTATAGAAAGCTCACTGAGCAATGCAGGGCTACCAATATCCTTACCCAACCTCAACCTTGATCTCTTACAAAACAAAATGCAGTCGGACAAGAAAAATGAAAAGGGGAAAATTAATTTCACGTTACTTTCATCTATCGGAAAAGCCCTTATCGATCAAGACGATATTTCTCAAGAAAATATTTCTCAAGCAATTGCATATGTTACCAAATGAAATCTATAGAAATAATTCCATTACAAAAACCGATCACCGCATCCGTTTCGGTGCCGGGCTCCAAAAGCTACACAAATAGAGCCCTTCTCCTCGCAGCGTTAACGCCGCACCCTGTCACACTTTTCAATCCGCTTTTCAGCGATGACACGACGGCAATGATCGCGTGCCTCCAAGCACTTGGCATTAGAATGAACGTCTCAGAAAACCAAATTCAGATAATCGGATCAATAAACGATATAAAGGGTAAGGCATATACTTTAGATGCAGATCTGTCCGGCACAACGATACGATTCATAACTGCTCTTGCCACAATTATCCCGGGCGTAAAAACAATTCAGGGAAAAGAAGGGTTAAATAACAGGCCCATTAAAGATCTCGTTGACTGTTTAAGACAGCTCGGGGCAAAAATAGCATATCTTGAAAAAGAAGGTTTCCCCCCGCTTCAGGTAACTTCTTCTGAACTGACACCCGGGCCGGTTTTCTTAAGCGGAGAAATCAGCAGTCAATATTTATCTTCGCTTCTGATGATAGCGCCGGTTGTCGGTAGTATCACGATTGCAATCGAAGGAGACCAAATTTCAAAACCATATATTGATATGACCATTGATTCGATGAAGCACTTTGGCGTCACAGTAACAAACAATGAATATCTTGAGTACGTGATTGATCAAAAACAAAAATACACCGCAACCGAATATGTTATTGAAGGAGATTTTTCTAGCGCCGGATATTTCTTTGCAATTGCTGCACTTACGGAATCAACAATCACAGTAAAAAATCTCAATCCGGATTCCAAGCAAGCGGATAAAAAGATACTGGAAGTTTGTAAAAAAATGGAGAGTGTTGTCACGAGTGGAGAAAACGAAATAACGATCGCTGGGAAAGGCGTTCAATCTTTAGAGATTGACGTTGCCGATTTTCCTGATCAGGCGCAGACACTTGCCGTTCTGGCAGCATTCGCAAGTGGCACAACCAAACTCTTGGGAGTACAGTCACTCCGAGTCAAAGAAACAGAAAGAGTTGTCGCATTACAAAAAGAGCTTGAAAAAACAGGTATCCAAACAGAAACAACAAATGATTCGATAACAATCGTCGGGGGGAATCCCAAGCCGGCAAGTATTGAAACGTATGGAGATCACCGCATGGCAATGAGCTTTGCTGTCGCGGGGACAAAACTTTCAGGAATGAAAATAAAAAATCCGGATGTCGTCAATAAAACATTTCCGGAATTCTGGAAAAAACTCAATGGAATCGGTGTCCAAACAAAAACCGAAGAAAAAACAAATATCGTTCTCATCGGCATGCGGGGAAGCGGCAAGTCAACGATCGGAAAACTTCTCGCGCAAAAATTAGAAAAAGATTTTATCGACTTAGATAGCCTACTCGAACAAAAAATCGGTATGCCGGTTGCGGAAATTGTTGCAAAACACGGATGGGACTACTTCAGGGACTATGAAACAAAAATTGTTCATGCTGTTGCCAACGTTACCGATACCGTTATCGCCACCGGCGGAGGTTTTGTTTTACGAAAAAATAATATTGACGCTTTAAAACAAAATGGTATTTTCGTTTTTCTGAAAGCACCTACGACAACACTTATCGAGCGAATCGGAGATGATGCAAATCGAGCCCCTTTGACTGACAAAAAAACAAAAGAAGAGGAAATGGAAGAAGTATGGAAACAAAGAAAAGACTTGTATGAACAGACTGCAGATATTATCATTGATACAGCGATAATAAATGAAAATATGGCAACAGAAATAATTATGGAAAAACTGAAAGGCAAACTATGAACATTACTGCAAAAACAAAAATTTGTATGACAATCGGAGATCCGATAGAGCACTCAAAATCTCCACAAATGCATAATGCCGGACTCGCAGCAACAAATCTTGACGGCAACTTCGTCTATGTCGCAGGCCATATAAACATTTCAGAAATAGAACAATTTATTATTGGAGTACGTGCGATGAAACTGCATTTTATAAGTTGCACGATTCCTCACAAAATTGCTGTCATGCAATATCTTGATGAAATCGATGAAACTGCACAAAAAATTGGCGCAGTGAACAGTATTTTTAACGACCATGGTATCCTCAAAGGATCAAACACTGACTGGATTGGCGTTGTTAAATCAATTGAAAAAAGAACATCGCTTGATGGCAAAAAAGTTGCTCTTATCGGAGCAGGTGGCGCTGCACGCGGAGCAGCATATGGTGTCACAAGTCGGGGAGCAAAACTTTCTATCTATAACAGAACTATAGAAAAAGCAGAAGTACTGACAAAAGCATTTGGTGGACAAGCATATTCTCTTAAAGAATTGGAACAAGTAAAAGATACAGATATTATTATCAACACCACATCAATTGGCATGCAGCCAAATGTCGGCGAGACACCTATTTCAAAAGACTATCTTTCAAGCAACCAAATCATCTTGGATGCAGTCTACACCCCCGCGGAAACAAGATTACTCAAAGAAGCACAAGAAAAGGGAGCAACTGTCATACAAGGAGCAGAAATGTTTGTCGAACAAGCAGCGGCACAATTCAAGCTCTACACAGGACACGACGCACCAATTGATGCAATGAGGAAAGCTCTATGAAAATAAATTACTGTTTACCGGTTATTAAAGAAAATAAAGCGGAAATTCTGAATCTCATCTCAGAACAAAAAAATAATTATCAATATTTTGAAATATGGATTGATTATGTCGAGGATGTCGATAAAATATTTATCGGAGAATTGCTCACGATCTTAGAAAATAAATTAATTATTTTATTCCGAAGAAAAAATCTTGAAACGATCTTGATAGATATTCAAAAACGTTTTGATATTATTGAGCTACTCAATGGTACGGGTGCATATGTTGATCTTGATGTCACGCAAAAAGCGGAATTGGAATATATAAAAGACAACTACATCAAAGTAAATACGATCGTTTCCTATCATAATTATCAACTAACACCAAGTGATGATGAACTTTTGCACGTCATAAAAAAAATGGAACAGTATTTGCCGAAAATATATAAAGTTGCGACTATGTGTAATGATGAAAATGATGCGTTACGATTATTGCAACTTCAACAAATGATGAAAAAAGAAACGAAAGAACATATTATCCTCGGTATGGGTAAATTTGGTACAATAACAAGAGTGTTCGGAACATTGTGGGGTAATGAGATGATTTTCTCACCAATAAGTACTGAAGAGAACTCAGCACCCGGACAATTAACAAAACCGGAAATGGAAAAAATATTTGATACGCTTATCACTAAAAACTAATAACTAATCATTAGCTTATGGCCGGAAACACCTTTGGACAATTATTTAAAATAACAACTTTTGGAGAATCTCATGGCGGGGCTGTCGGTGTCGTGGTTGACGGTTGTCCTCCGGGTTTGGAGATTACAAACGAAGACATTCAGAAAGAACTGGACAGACGAAAGCCGGGACAAAGTGCCATAACCTCTCCGCGAAGCGAACAGGATGTGATTCATATTCTTTCAGGAGTTATTGACGGAAAAACAACAGGGACGCCGATTATGATGCTCGCATACAACAAAGATGCAAAATCGGAGGATTATGATCATTTAAAAAATCTCTATAGACCCGGACATGCCGATTATACCTTTGAAAAAAAATATGGTATCAGGGATCACAATGGGAGCGGCCGCGCATCAGCTCGTGAAACACTTGGTCGGGTCGCTGCGGGAGCACTTGCCAAAAAATTTCTTAAAGAAAAATTACATATTGAATTTTTAAGCTATGTCGAAAGTGTCGGCGATATCAAAACACACAGAGATTTTAACGGTGTAACTCACGAGGAGATTGAAGCAAATATTGTCCGATGTCCGGACCAGGAAGTTGCGGCACAAATGATAAAACTCATTGAGTCTGTTCGTGATGACGGAGATTCTATCGGCGGTGTCGTCCGCGGAGTAATCAAATATGTTCCGGCAGGACTCGGTGAACCCGTCTTTGACAAGATTCCTGCAGAACTCGGAAAAGCAATGATGAGTATTAATGCTGTCAAAGGATTTGAAATCGGGTCCGGATTTGAAGGGACAAAAAGCCGAGGAAGTGAACACAATGATGAATTCTATGCAGACGAATCCGGTACTATCAGAACGCGAACAAATAATGCGGGCGGAACACTTGGAGGCATTTCAAATGGCGAAACAATTTATTTCCGCGTCGCATTCAAACCGGTATCAACAATCAGAAAGCAGCAAAAAACAATAAACAAACAAAAAGAAGAGGTAGCACTTGAAGCAACCGGCAGACATGATCCGTGCGTTCTGCCCCGCGCTGTTCCGATTGTCGATGCGATGGCTGCCCTCGTGATCATGGATCACTACCTTCGCCACAAAGCACAAAACTTATAATCATGAAAAAAATAACCATCGTCGGCTACGGCCGATTCGGACAAACATTGCATCGATTGTTGAAAGACGATTTCGATATTACAATTTACAAACGAAACGGTGACGTAAGTCTTGAAACAGCTTATGAAAGCGATGTTATTTTTTATGCTGTACCGATTTCGGCATTTGAAGAAACAATTAAATCTCATAAAAAATATTTCACGGCGAATCATCTCCTCATCGATGTGCTATCAGTCAAAATGCATCCGGCAAAAATTTTTGAAAAATATATAAACGAAACGTCAACCCAGGCCCTTCTCACACATCCGATGTTTGGCCCCGACAGCAGTAAGGACGGCTTTGAAGGACTCCCGATGATTTTGGATAAATTTAAAACTGACGATCAAAAATACGAATTCTGGAAAAAATATTTTGAAAGTAAAAAGCTTCGCGTTATCGAGATGACTGCAAAAGAACATGACAAAAAAGCAGCAGACTCACAAGGACTCACGCACTTCATCGGAAGATTACTCGAAGAATTTGATTTACAGCCGACGAATATTGATACCGTCGGCGCAAAAAAACTTCAGGAAGTGAAAGAGCAAACCTGCAACGATACCTGGGAGCTTTTTACGAACCTGCAGCACTACAATCCTTATACAAAGCAGATGCGCCTTCGCATCGGCAGTGCCTATGACAAACTCTACAATAAATTATTACCCAAGCAGATCAGTAGCGAACACATCACCATCGGAATTCAAGGCGGAAAGGGAAGCTTTAACGAAGAGGCGGTTCAGTATTATCTGCAGAGAAATAATATTTCAGCATATAAAATAGAATACCTTCATACTTCTGAAAATGTCTTGCGGGCATTGCATGAAGGAACAATTGACCAAGGCCAATTCGCGATCCATAACTCAATCGGGGGGATTGTTAATGAAAGTATTCAAGCCATGGCCAAATATAAATTTGCAATCGTTGAAGAATTTGCAATTACAATTGCACATGCTCTCATGATCAGAAAAGATGCGTCACTAAAAGAAATCACAACGATCATGACGCACCCGCAGGTCCTTGCACAATGTAAAAATACGCTCGCCAAAAAATATCCGCATCTCAAGCAAACATCCGGAGAAGGAGAACTTATTGACCATGCCCTCGTGGCTGCACAACTGTCGGAGAACAAATTACCCAAAGATTTAGCAGTCATGGGGAGTAGAGTGCTAGCCGACATATATAACCTGAAAATCGTCGAAACAGACTTGCAAGACCTGAAAGAAAATTATACGAGTTTTCTACTCGTTGAACGCTAAAGAGGTAAACTAATAGAATCAAATTGCGAGGGGTGGCACGGAAAATACTTGCGCGGGAGGAGCAAATTTTTTCGCAAGGACGAATGCGACCACGACATGATGATAACAAGAAGAGGTAGTCATTAACTACCCCGAATAAACGATAACAGGATAAGGCGGGTCCAAGAAAAAATTTCGTTCCGACCTAAGCAGTCAGTCATGTCCCGCAGACTAAACTAAAAATGATATAATTATTACAATGCAAGAAGATTTACTTAAACTAAAAAACAATGCCCTCTCACTTATCATAGAAGCCGGAAGCGGCCGTGAACTCGAAGAAATTCGCTTAGAATTCTTGGGAAAAAATGGTGAACTCACACAGCTGTTAAAGAACCTTCCAAATATAGCAATTGAAGACCGCCCGGAAGCAGGACGATTAGCCAATGAAGTCAAACAAATCATAGAAGATACTCTTAAACAAAAGGAGGGTGAAGTTGGGAAATCAAAAAGCGAAAAAGCAATAAACATCGATGTAACCGAACCGGGAATGAGACCTTCACTCGGCCATCTCCATCTTGTTACCCAAGCCGTTCGTGAGATAACGGAAATCTTTGAACGCATCGGATTTTCCAGAGTCCGTTATCCTGAAGTAGAATGGGATTGGTATGCCTTTACTTCTTTAAATTTTCCAGACAACCATCCGGCACGCGACGATTGGGAAACATTTTTTATCGACCAAAAACCTGATCCGAAAAAAGGACCGGTTGTCCTCACTCCTCATACATCATCGGGACAAGTGAGAGAGATGGAAAAAAAGATTTTACCGATCAAAATGCTTAACATCGCCAAATGTTACCGACGACAATCAGATGTCAGCCATTCACCGATGTTTCATCAATTTGAAGGACTCGTCGTCGGAGAAAATATTTCCATTATGCATTTGAAAGGAACCCTTGATTATTTCGTCAAATCATATTTCGGCAAAGACCGTGTAGCGCGCATCCGTCCGTACCATTTCCAATTCACCGAACCGTCTTTTGAAGTAGACATCTCATGCGGCGTCTGTCTCGGAAAAGGCTGCAAGCTTTGCAAAGAAGGGTGGCTCGAAATGGGAGGAGCAGGAATGGTCCATCCGAATGTCTTAAAACACGGAGGCATCGACTCAAATAAATATACGGGGTTCGCTTTCGGCTGGGGAGTTGAACGCGTACTTATGATGAAAGAGGGGATAGAGATTGACGATCTGAGGTTGTTATATAGTAACGACCTGGACTTTTTGAAACAATTTTAATATGAATATAAAAATTTTAGACAGTTGGCTCAGAGAATTTGTAACAACCAAAGCAACTCCCAAACAAATTGCGGAGAAATTATCACTTGCAAGTGTTTCGGTCGAGCGGATTGAACAACGCGGAACGGATTTTGTCTACGACATTGAAGTAACGACCAACAGACCCGATCTGATGTCACTCGTCGGTCTTGCGAGAGAAACAACAGCAGTCCTGACTGAGAACGGTATTCATGCAACGTTTATACCGCCAAAATTAAGTCAACCGAAAACGGCAAACACCGTTGAGATAACAATTAAAAATGACCCCAAACTTGTCAATCGAGTTCTGGCAGTCGTAATGGAAGTTTCTGTTAAAGATTCTCCGAAAGAAATAAAAGAGCGACTTGAATCAACAGACATCCGAAGTCTGAACAATCTTATTGATGTCACCAATTATGTCATGCGGGTTATCGGTCATCCGACCCATGTCTTTGATTATGATCGTCTCGATACGAAAACTCTAACAATTCGTGAATCGAAAAAGGGCGAAGAAATTACAACACTTGATAAAAAAACTTACAAACTTCCGGGCGGAGATATTGTAGCAGTCAACGACAAAGGTCATATCGTAGATCTTTTGGCAGTCATGGGACTTGAGAATAGTGTTGTGACCAATGATACCAAACATATTTTGTTCTTCATCGATAATTGCGATCCGAATAGAATTCGTAAGACCTCAATGAATCTTGCGATCAGATCGGAAGCAGCCGTTATCAATGAAAAAGCAATTGACCCACAGCTCGCACATGACGGACTGCTGTACGGCATCGAACTTTTTGAAAAAATTGCAGACGGAAAAGTGATCTCCCATATCACCGATATCTATCCCAATAAAGTAAAGACGAAACCGATCACTGTCTCGGAAGAAAAAATAAAAAGCGTTATCGGCGTACCGATTCCTTTGCATAAAGCAAAGGATATGCTCGAAGATTTGGGTTTTACGGTAGAAAAGCAAACAGACAAACTTACCGTCACGCCGCCGTCATTTAGGGCATCGGACATGGAAATTCCTGAAGACATCATCGAAGAAATTGCGAGAATTTACGGATATCACAATATTCCCAATGTCATTCCGCCAATTACCTCGGGGGTAATCAATCATACGCACAATGAATTTTTCTGGGAAGACCGGGTAAAAGATGCAATGAAATATTGGGGATATAATGAAGTTTATACCTATCCTATGGTCTCAGAAAATCTCTATGAAGGTCCGCTTGCTGATGCCGTAGCCATACAAAACCCGCTTTCTGAAGATATGGTGTATATGCGCCGAACACTTGTTCCGAGTCTTCTGCAAGTCATTCATAAAAATAAAAATGCCGACAAAATAAAAATTTTTGAAATTGCCAATATTTATGAAAAGCGACACAATAATTTACCGGATGAGCGGCTCATTTTTGCAGGTGTTATAAAAAAACCAAAAAATTCTTTTTATGAAATAAAAGGTCTGATTGAGCAATTGTTAAATGATTTAGGTATCAACAATTTGGAGTTTAAACAACTTGAGCGAGGAGGGGACGGGGCAAGTATTTTTATCGGAAAAGAATATCTTGGAGATATTGAAATTTTGGACCGCGAAACAATTAACTTTGAACTGGAATTCAGCGTTATCTTACAACATGTCACTGCAAAAAAGATCTATAAACCGATGAGCAAATATCCCTCCCTCATTGAAGATTTGGCAATGCTTGCACCCGCATCTACCTCAACAGGCGAACTAATGGATGAAATCAAAAAACAAAGCGACCTGATCAGAGAAGTGTCATTACTTGATAAGTATGAAGAAACAAGAACATTCCATGTTGTCTATCAAAGTTATCAAAAAAATTTAACAAGCGAAGATGTGACACCAATCCGAGAAAAAATCCTGAATGTCCTCAAAGAAAAATTTAACGCGCGATTGAAAGAATAATATGAACGAAATAGAAGAATTACAACGGGAAATACAAAAAATAAAAGAAAGAAATAAACGTGTCGAAACAAATAAGGCGTGGGAAATAAGCTTTACACGAATTTTACTACTGATGTTATTAACTTATATATTTACGGTAATCACTTTAATGACTTTTAAAAATGACTCCCCATGGTGGATAAATGCACTCATCCCGGCTCTCGGTCTCTATTTATCAACACTGACCCTTCCTTTTGTAAAAAACTTCTGGGAAAAATATTTATACAAAAAGCAGAGAGTTGTACAAAAATCCTTAAAGCATTGAAAAATTTAACGCACGACTGAAGGAATAGGTTTTTTCCAAACCACCTTTTCTCCCTCACCATGAAAACTTCCTTTACCTCTTCCACGTCTTTGTTCAGGAACAAACATTTTGACTGTTTTTGTACTTGAATCAAAGACAACGCTTTCTTTCGCTTCACCTAGATAATCGCCATCAATCTGAACTGCGATGGGATGAGAAATATTTGTGATTTCAATCTTTTCACCTTTCCTCCGTTCTTCCGATGACGATGGTCTTCCTCCTCTAAAAAGAGTATTGCCCACCGCTGTTACCAACGTTTTTATCCCTGTAACTCGCTGATTATCAGAGCTTCCTTTAACGCGAATAAAATTAAACAACTTACTATCGTAAAATCCCTTACCAAAATTAAAGTAACCAAGCCTACCGGCTCTTTGTATAATCAGGTCTGTTGATCTGTTTACATCGACAGCGGTCCCATCAATCGCAACATCCGCGGAGACATGCTTTGCGTGCCACATAGCTCGTAGTGCACCAGGGGTATAACCAATGAGTCCACCAATTCCTAGGAATCTACTCTTGAACATTTCTGCGCTTGGCCCCATGCTGGCATTTGAGACAAAAACCTTTTCCGGACCGCCGTCAATACTAATTGTCCCGGGACAAACATCATGCAGAGTCATTTTTCCTTGAGCAATTGCACGAATCGCCTTTTTAACACCATAGGGCATTCCAATTTCTTTTCTGAGAAGATTAACTGAACCGCCACCAAAGACGGCAAGAGCGGGAAGATCTGAAGAATCAGTATGAGGATTATGGACTAAATTCTCAATGACGGTCCTCACACTTCCGTCACCACCCAAAACACCAACGATACCTATCTTTTCATCAACGGCACGAGCTACCGCGTTCTTTGCTGCTTCCAAGCTATCGGTTTTTACAACTTCTACAGCAATACCGTGCTTCTTTGCTTCTTTCTTTATTGCACGTGACCTGATACCGGATCGAATCTTACGTGTTGAGTTATTGGTAATTAAGAGCATTTTTTGCTCTAGTTCAACCATAAATTGGATTCTATCACAATAGAAAAGGTTTTTATACTATGGGGTGGGAGTATCGGTTGGCGTCGTGGCAGCGCCCTGCACTTGCGGAGTAGGCGTCGCGTCGTCATGATGAGGATTTACCAGCTCATCCGGCGGGTGATACATCTTATCGTCTTTGTGTTCGGTATTTATCCAATCATCAATTCCTTTTTGCCAAAGGTTTTGACCGTCAGTTGAGACAGGATCATCCTCGTGAAAGACGAAATAATTCTGACCGTCTTTTGCCTTATAGATCGGCGATTCGGTTGTCGGTTCCGTTCCTTTTATGAAGTATTCAGACCGTGTCGATTGACCGCCATGAGGAAGACCTCCAAGAAATGAATCGATATCCATTGCGACAACATTATCGGGCTTTTCCGGTTGTTCATCGGATTTGCCCTTAAGCACATAAGTCATAATTTTATTCCAAATCGGCGATGCACCGGTAATACCTGAGGAAATTGCCTGATTCATCGGTGAATTATCATTATTTCCGACCCATACGCCGACAACATACGAAGGCGTATAACCGAATGTCCAGTTATCTCTTTTCTCATCGGTCGTTCCGGTTTTGACCGATACTGTCTTACCCGGAATAACAAGCCACGAATTTGGGCCGAATTCCATTGTTCTTGCATTATTATCCAAAAGAATATGCGAGATTAAAAAGGCAACCTCTTCCGACAGCGCTTTCTTTCCTTCTATTTTCTTATGTTCATACAACACATGTCCATCTTTATCTGTTACTTTAAGAATGCTTACCGGATCCTGACGAACACCCTTATTTGCAAAGACACTGTATGCGGTTATCTCATTCAAAAGTGTTGTCTCACGTCCTCCCAGAACCAGAGACAACCCAACATGAGAAAGCGTCTCTTGTGTGGGTTGCCACTGAGTAATTCCCATGTCGTAAGCTTTTTGCATGACCGGTTCGACACCAACCATCGCAAGCATTTTTACAGCAGGAATATTCAGCGAATTACCCAGAGCAAATCGCACCTGCACCGGACCATGAAACTTCCCATCGTAATTAACAGGAGTATAGACTTTTGAATCGGTTGAATTGGGTGTTGGGAAATCAGTTTTCGTATCCATAATAACCGTCGCCGGTGTATACCCTTTTTCAAAAGCGGTTGCATACATAACAGGCTTAAGCGACGAACCCGGTTGTCTTTCGGAGAGTGAGACATTGAGATTCGGGTCAAAAACGCAGTCAACACCGGGCTTGCAGCCTTTCGGCAATGACTCACCAAAGTAATCCTTACTTCCAACCATCGCCAAAATCTCCCCGGTTTTTGGATCCGCAACAATTGCTGCTCCGTTGCTTGCTTTATAAATTTTTAACTTCTCAACCTCATCTTTAACGATTTCTTCTGCCTTCTCCTGAATATCGTAGTCAAGCGATGTCGTTACCTGCAAGCCGCCAGTCGTCACCATATTTTCTCCAAATTGGTTTGCCAAAAGCTGTTTAACATACATGACAAAATGCGGCGCTTTAAGCCCCGTTGTATTTTCTTTTTTAAATGAATAATGTTTGATTTCGGAAAGCGCATTTTCCTGCTGTTTTTTGGTAATTTTTTCGTCCTCGGTCATTCGCTTCAAGACAGCCTCGGTTCTGGCGATATAATAATCGTTTCCGGTAAATGGAGAGTACACGCTCGGACTCTGAGGAAGCCCTGCCAGGAAAGCCGATTCTCCCAAATCCAAATCTTTGACCTTTTTTCCGAAATACATTTCTGCAGCTGCTTCTGCGCCGATTGCAGAACCTCCGTACGGAATATTATTGAGATACATCTCAAGTATCTGATCTTTGCTGTATGTTTGGTTAACTTGAATTGAAAGAATTAACTCTTTAATCTTACGCGGTAAGCTGCGCTCATTCGTTAATAAAACATTTTTCACAAGCTGTTGACTGATTGTCGATGCTCCCGCGAGTCCATGTCCCAGAAGAACATTTTTAAAGACACGGAGATAGCCGATGGGAGAAAACCCTTTATTGCTATAAAAATCCTTATCTTCAATAGATATCGTTCCTTCCTGCAAATACTTGGGAATTTCTTTGAGCTTCACATACGTTCGATTCTCGTCCTGATACACAGAGTACAGCAATACTCCTTTTCTGTCATAAATGCGGGTTGCGTCTTTATATTTTGAGACAACCAGCTTACCCGGAGCGGGAAGATCACGGCTATACCACAAAAAAAGCAGCGGGGTAAGGATAACCAAACCAACCAAAGCAAAAAAAGCATACTTAAACAATTTGCTGAGAAGAAACATTTGCGATGCGTTAATCTTGATACCCTGTCGAAGCAATCTTCGACGTCGCCTCGTTGCTCTGAAATCCATAGAAGTATAGACATTATAGCAAATTTTCACCGATAAAATATGCTATACTCAGCCTATGGACACTATCGAAGAATTGCTCACCAGAGGCGTTGCAAATATCATTTCCAATAAAGAAGAATTAAAAAAACAGTTGGAATCAGAAAAAAAATTAAACGTCTATCTGGGCATCGATCCGACAAGTACCAAAATCCACTTAGGTCACGCTGTTGCACTGCGAAAACTGCAGGCATTTGCCGAACTCGGACATACTGTGAAATTTCTGATCGGCGATTTTACTGCACTCATAGGGGATACCTCCGATAAAGATACCGAGCGCCCCGTACTCACTTCTGAAGAAATTGAAATGAACTTTGAAACATATAAAAAACAGGCAGAAAAAGTCGTCGATTTTTCAAAAGTAACCGTCGTTCACAATAGTGACTGGCTCAAAAAGCTTGATTTTGAAGAAATCGTCAAACTTTGTCAGCATTTTGCCGTGGGGGATTTTGTCGGACGCGAATTGATTAAAAAACGTTTGAGTGAAAACAAACGGGTCGGACTTCATGAACTGCTTTACCCTGTCATGCAGGGTTATGACAGCTACTTTATGGACACCGATATACAAATCGGCGGAACTGATCAGACATTCAATATGCAGGCGGGGAGAACCCTCCAAAAAGATCTCAGACAAAAAGATTCCTTTGTCATGACCAATGTCATTTTGGAAGGAACAGACGGCCGAAAGATGAGTAAATCCTGGGGCAATGCCATCTGGCTTGATGATGAACCAAACGACATGTATGCCAAAGTCATGGCAATCAATGATGAACTCATTATTCCGTATTTTGAACTTGCAACGAATTTACCGCTTGATGCTGTCGGAAAACTCAAACAAGATCTGGAAGGAGGACAACATCCTATGCTTCTGAAGCAACTCCTTGCCAAACAAATTGTCACAGAACTTCACAGCCAGGAAGCATCGGACAAAGCCGCTGAAAGTTTCAAAAGCAGGGTACAAGAAAAAATAGTACCAGACGAGATTACTCTACATACATTTGATATTCAATCATTAAGTTTAGTCGATATTTTAATTCATACAAAACTCGCATCGAGCAATTCCGAAGCAAAAAGACTTATTGCACAAGGTGGAGTTTCAATTGACGATGAAGCTATAACCGACCCAAACAAAATGATTGATCTTAAAAATGAAAAATTGTTACAAGTTGGAAAAAGAAAATTTGTAAAAATAGTATCCTCTTGATACCAAATACGAAATACCATATACTAAATACGAAATTATGGAAACGTTTAGCAAGCATAAAAAAACCTGGAGAATTATCGTTATCGTCGCAGGACTGGCGCTTATTCTAACATCATTTCTGCCATATCTGGCGCTTTTGCAATAATTGAATAAAACAAATTGAGGGGTGGCAGGAATGGAAGGGTTCCCGACAGCGCGCAGTCCGATAATCGGACGAGCACTAGTGGGAGGGAAAGTCCTGACAGGACCCCGATAAAAACTCTCAAAACTTATGAACCTACAAACTCCTCTCACACAAGGCAGTAGAATTTTCAAAATGTATGCAGGCCGACTGGAAAATCTCGGCATCACTACATTTGCAGATTTTCTCTTCCATCTTCCGAGTAGATATGAAGATTACTCGCTCATTTCAAAAATCAGACACGTCCAAGCAGGAGAGACAGTAACTATCCAAGGACAAGTACTCGAAATGAAAACCAATTATATGCGCGGCGGAAGAATCAAAACAATGCAAAAAGCGACAGTCGCCGATGAATCGGGAACCATGGAACTAACCTGGTTCAATCAACCGTTTCTCGCCAATGCGATTTTACCCAAAAGCACCATCTCCGCATCGGGAAGAGCTCAATGGTTCGGCAAAAAACTATCGATAGCAAATCCGGAATATGAAATTTTTTATGACGAAAACAGCGACGCAATTCATACCGCTCGTCTCGTCCCCATCTATCCTGAAACAAAAGGCATTTCGTCCAAATGGCTCAGGCGACAAATCCATAATCTCCTTGAACAACATCTCAACGAGCTCACAGAATATCTGCCGCAAACGATTCTTACTAAAAATAATTTCATGGGATTTGTCGAGGCAATCAAAGAAATTCATTATCCCCGAACACTGGAAACAGCAGAAAAAGCCCATGAACGGTTGGCTTTTGACGAACTATTTCTCCTGCAACTTGCAAGCCAAAAAAGACGACACGAATGGGAGATAGACAAACAAACAACGCCGTACAACATAAAAAAATTTCAAAAAGAAATTGACAAAGCCATCGCCTCGCTTCCGTTTCAGTTAACAAATGCGCAACGAAAAGCCATCAACGACATATTACGCGATCTTGAAAAAAACAAACCGATGAATAGACTCCTCCAGGGGGATGTCGGAAGCGGAAAAACAGTCGTTGCCGCAATTGCCATGTATAGTGCTTATCTGAATGGTTTTCAATCGGTCCTCATGGCGCCGACTGAGATATTGGCAAATCAGCACTACGCAACGATTTCAAAATTCCTAGAGCCTTTGGGATTACAGGTTGATTTAGTAACCGGAAACAGCAAACCAAGAATCATGAATAAAAAAGAAAAAAATAAAATACTAAATACTAAATACGAAATACAAAATACAAATATTTTAGTCGGCACCCATGCGGTATTATCGTCAAAAGTAATTTTCAAAAACTTAGGCTTAGTAATAATAGACGAGCAGCAGCGATTTGGTGTTGAACAAAGAGGATTGATCAAACAAAAAGGGGAGAACCCTCACTTACTGACGATGACTGCTACACCGATCCCACGAACCGTTGCCTTGACTATGTACGGCGATTTGGACCTTTCATATCTTAATGAGATGCCGATAGGACGTAAAAAAATAAAAACCTGGGTGGTGCCTCCTGAAAAGAGAGACGCGGCTTATGTATGGATACGAAAACAAATCAAAGAAACCAAGTCGCAGGCATTTATTGTCTGTCCGTTTATCGAACCGTCGGAAAGCATGGAAACAGTCAAAGCAGTAAACAAAGAATATGAACGTCTCAGCCGCGACGTGTATAAAGATTTGAAACTCGGTCTCCTGCACGGAAAATTAAAAGGGAAAGAAAAAGATGAGGTTTTAGAAAAATTCAGAAAGAACGAACTTGCTATTCTTGTTGCGACACCGGTTGTTGAAGTGGGAATTGATATTCCCAATGCGACCATTATCATGATTGAAGCATCGGAACGCTTCGGTCTCGCACAATTACACCAGCTCCGGGGTCGGGTGGGAAGGGGAGACAAGCAGTCATATTGTCTGCTTTTTACCGACAGCAAAAGTGCGCTTAATTCGCAGCGGCTCAAAGGCATGGAGACCATGTTTGCAGGTGCCGAACTTGCTGAGCTCGATCTCAAACTCCGCGGACCGGGTAATCTCTACGGTACTGCCCAACACGGCGTACCCAAGCTCAAAGTTGCGACCTTTTCAGATCAAATCATGATCCAAAAAGCCAGATATGCGGCAGACGATATTTTCGATGAATTAAAAAACTACCCGAAGTTAGAGGAAAAAATAAATGAGGTGACACTACAAATCGTAAGTCCTGATTGATACTGTTGCACTCTTCTTTGTCCTGGAATTTGCTTTATGTATATGCAGCAGATATTCTTCTATCTTAAGAATCGATTTTTCCGACATTCTCAGTCTTTCTCCTATTGCCTCTGCCGACATACCCTCTCGGAACATTCGAGCAATAGATTGATCTCTCTCTGATAAATTGGGATATTGTAAGACCGCAGCAAACGCAACGGGATCTATTCTCCCTAATTGGCTTCGCGAATCTTTTTCTCCATCTTCTTCAACGCTCAACTCTTTGCGTATCATTTCTTGTATTCCATTCAGCAATCGGGAAACATGCATTTGAGAAAGTCCAACAGCTTTACCGATATCAGACTGAGTTTGGCCAAGCACGCGACGAATAAAGATTTCCCTGTCTCTTTCGGACAACCGCGCTACGATAGCATCAATCATCAAGCTCAAGATTATTCTTTCTTCGCTACTGTGCTCCGACAATGTTGCACCCAACTCCAATGCCCCTTCCCCTCCTTGCACCTGCTGACTCAAAGAATCGACCCAGAGGGTTCGGTAAAATAATACATCTTCAACCGCTTCTACGGTTAATCCTGTCTTTGCAGCTAATGCCTCGGAGGTTGGGACAATGCCATTTCCTTCAAGTTCAGCACGGGCAGCCATTACCGGTGGGTCGTTTTCCCACACTTTCCGGGGCTTTGAAGTCGCAAAGATACCGTCCCGAAACGACCTTATGACACTACCCCTTATTGACCTCACGGCATAGGGGGCAAAAGGATATCCCTTTCTCCAGTCAAATTTTGGGGCGACTCTGGACAAAGAGAGAAGTGCTTCAGATTCGAGCTCATCATCAGGAATATTTCTATTTCTGTATTTACCTACCCCCTTAGGAATAACATCAAGATTGTCTCTGATTAGTGCATCCTGAGAAATCTTCGCGCGCTCATCCAACAATCTCAATTTTCGACCGAAATGAGCACGAGCAGAACTATCGAGCTCGTCAACCGCTTCATTCCACTCATATCCGATAACTGCCCGTCTGTCTTCTACTTCTTCAGGGGTTAATGTCTCTTTAAAATCAGGGTTAAGACCGATAACTTCGTTTGCATTTCCAAGGTGGAGAACCACGTGAGAGGCGAGACCCAACAGGCTTAATTGTTCTTCTGCTACTGTCTTTGCAAGAGGAGCGGGTGATTTCTTATCTCCAGGCTGCACCAAAAGACGTGTTTCTGTACCAAAATGTCGGGAAGTAACATCGTCCAACAAGCAGGCAGCCATAGTTCGAAAACTTAACAACTTTGCATTCCTGATATTTGCGAGATCTTTTTCTGTTTTTTCGACATGCGCAGCAGCCTCATCTGGGGGAGGATTTGAGCTTGATCGACGGGTTCTTTCGACTGGCATAAGGGATTAGTATACCATACTATAAGACTATTTTCAAGTTTTAAGAAGATTTTTGAGGCCTGAATTAGGGAGTCGGGGTTGCTGTTGGTTTAGATTCTATTTTTCCGAATTTCATTAGTCCGACGATAACTTTTCTCGCGTCTTGGCGTGCAGTATTGAGATCTTTAATGCCCATAACTACCATTTGCCGTGCGCTCTGAAGAATCGTCTTGTTACCGGGATAACCGTCAGGTGTTAACGGCGTCACTGCGTTAATTGCGTTTTGCCCCTGCGTTTTGGCATCTGTTACCTTTGCATTCATATCCGCAAGAAGTGTTTGCAGGTCTGTCACATTTTGTCCTTTTGCTTGTGCTTCATTGATCTTTGTTTCAAGCGTTGCTGCATGAGAACTCATTTCATCAGCAGTAGTAAGCAATCTGTCAGCTGCTCCCAAAATCTGAATTTGAGGCATAAACAACGCATAAATACGATACGAACCGATGATTGATTGCACATCTGTCTTCAGTGTCGCCGGATCAGTATCTGCTTTAATTTTTGCCTGAAGCGCAGTCAGACTCGTTATTTGCGCTTGTACCTGTGTCGTGAGTGCTGTTTTTTGAGCTGCGGAAAGTTTTTTAAACTCATTGATACGGGTAATGAGTTTTTGTAAGGACTCCAATCGGCGTGTTATTTCTTTATCTGCGCGAGCCTGTAAATTACCGGATATTTTTTCATTCCTTTGCTCCTTCATGCCCGCCCCATTTGAACCTGAATGAAGACTGTCGAGCGCAGGTCTTTCTACGGCAAATGCAGGAGAAGCAACCAGTGTCATAAAAAGAACTACGCTAAAACTAAAAGAAAGTATTTTTTTCATAGATTATTGATTTAAATCAACAGATTGGTCTTTCAACCCGCTATCAACGTTACTGACATCACTATCAAGTTTCTTCATACTTTGATCAATCACATCACTTTGCTGGTCAATCTCTGCGTCACCGCTTGTTACCGGCGGAACAGGTGAAGGAGTACTCGTCGGTACAGCTTGTTTTGCTCTATAGGCAGCTTGATACATTTCGTCTGATTTTTGCTTATTCATATACCATTGATAACCGAAAACACCGCCGCCGATAACAAGAGCGAGAACTAAAAGCATAACCAAAACCTTCATAGGTGAAGATTTTTTCTTGGCATCACCGCTCGGCGCACTGTTGCCGGCCGGAGCTGCAGGTTGTGCCGGAGCAGCGGAAGCTGGAGGCGTTGCTGTTGGAGGTGTGACGGGTTGTGCAGGAGGTGTCACAGGCGAAGTTGGTTGCGCGGGCGCTTGATTATCCATACTCTATCAGAGTAGACGATTTCCTAATCTTTTGTCAAGTCCTGACTAACTTTTTGAGGGTAAAATAACCCAAGCAGACAACAACAGAACAAAAGAAATAAATGATACAACGATAAGTGCTACATCTGTCAAATTACATCACCTCAATTCTCTGCCCCCGACTAAAGCCGGTAGGCCTTTTCCCCGTGCTGTGAGACATCAAGCCCCAACATCTCTTCTTTTTTGGGAACACGGGTTCCGACTGTGAAATCAACAAATTTGAGAATAATAAATGTCATAACAGAAGAATAAACCCATACAACCACAATTGCTGTAAGCTGAACAATAAATTGATGAGGATTGCCATAGAACAATCCATTTGCACCTGCGCTGTTTATGGCAACCGTTGCAAAAAGACCTGTAGCCAAGGCTCCCCAGGTTCCACCGACACCATGAACGGCAAAAACATCCAGTGCGTCATCAACTCCCACTTTTACTTTTATCTTCACGGCTACAAAACAAACGATCCCTGCAACAAAGCCGATCAGGAGCGCCCCGGGGACAGTGACGAACCCTGCTGCCGGTGTAATAGCAACAAGTCCGGCAACCGCTCCTGCCGATGTTCCCAAAACGCTCGGTCGCTTATGGATAAGCCAATCCATAGTCATCCAGGTGAGCGCTCCCATTGCAGCCGCGGTATTTGTCGTAACAAAAGCCAGAGCTGCAAGTCCGGCTGAAGATAATGCGCTTCCGGCATTAAATCCAAACCATCCGAACCACAAGAGTCCTGCTCCGAGAATTGTCATCGTTACATCGTGCGGATCCATTTTTTCTTTACCGAATCCTGTTCGTTTACCGAGCATAAAAGCAGCAACAAGCGCTGACGCTCCCGAGGTAATATGCACAACTGTTCCTCCGGCAAAATCGAGTGCACCCATAACATGAAGCCATCCGCCGGCTCCCCACACCCAATGTGCAACCGGATCATAGACAAGCGTTGCCCAAATGAGACTAAATAACACAAATGCCTTAAACTTCTTTCTTTCCGCAAAGGCTCCGGTAATAAGCGCGGGCGTAATAACAGCAAACATCATTTGAAATACCATAAATGCGAGGTGGGGGACTGTGGGGGCATAATCTGCGTTTGGACTCATGCCGACACCATTGAGCCCCACCCATGAAAGATTACCGATGACACCTTTCACGTCAGGGCCAAAAGCCAAGCTGTATCCCCACAAAACCCACTGGACACTGATCAGGGCAAGAATAAAAAAACTGTGCATTATCGTTGCGAGAACATTTTTCCTTCTCACTAAGCCTCCATAAAAAAATCCGAGTGCAGGCGTCATAAGCATGACCAAAGCAGAGGAAATAAGGAGCCAAGCTGTATCACCGGAGTTAATATTGCCCATACGTTCTAGATTCTCTACTATAAAATTAACTTAATTATTATAAATAGTCAATAGTTAATATTAATAAATCATAATTTAATCATAAAAAATATAATATTTATTATTAATAATCTTTCCATAGTCAAGGATTTGATGACACAAATGATGCATGTCACGTTCAATTAGCATGAACGAGTCTTGCAATACGTACCTAAATGCAGTAAAATACACCTTATGGCAAACGAACCGAAGAAAAGACATTCCAGACAACGTCAAGGCAAAAGACGAGCAAGTATCAAATTGGCAGTCCAGACAGCCGTCACCTGCGATAATTGCGGTATGCGACATATGCCGCACAGGGTATGCGAACATTGTGGATTTTACAAAAAACAGCAAGTTTTGAAAATAAAAACGGCTTAGCCCATGAAGACCTCACTGGATCCACGACACAGGAAAAGACAACGTCTCATCCAAGAGTTATTCAGTATTGATTTTCAGAAACAACCTGTCAGCAGTGAGACAAAAACGGTTCTCGATCACAAACTTGAAATTGATACAAAAATTCAACAAGCTGCACCTGATTTTCCGGTAGAAAAGATCAATAAAATAGATCTTGCTGTACTCAGACTTGCTACTTACGAATTGCTTATTGAAAAAACAGAACCGCAAAATGTTATTATAGATGAAGCAGTAGAACTCGCGAAAGAGTTCGGCAATGCGACAAGCCCTGCTTTTATTAATGGTGTCCTGGGGCATATTATCTCTTATGCAAGATCTACCTAAATTTAAAAATCAACAACTCTATGAGAGCGCGTTTATTCATCGCTCTTATTTGAACGAAACAAAAACGCCGATTGAGTCCAACGAGCGACTTGAATTTTTGGGGGACAGTATCCTGTCGTTTGTCGTTTCGGGACATTTGTTTGAAACGTATCCCCAGTTTGATGAAGGAATTTTAACCAATCTGCGTTCACTCGTCGTCAATACCAAAAGCCTTGCAAAAACCTCAGAAGAGCTCAAATTTGGTGAATATCTTAAATTATCCAAAGGTGAAGAAGAATCAAACGGCCGCAAAAATGAATCAATTCTTGCAAATACATTTGAAGCATTTGTCGGAGCGCTTTTTCTGGACCAGGGAATCGATGCGGTACGGGACTTTTTACATCAGGTGATCATTCCGAAAATCGAAGAATATGTTCAGAAAAAAGTATTTAAAGATCCGAAAAGCCTACTTCAGGAATATGTCCAATCGAAAAAACAAAATTCGCCTCTCTATAAAGTTCTCAAAGAAGTCGGCCCGGCACACTCCAAAACTTTCACTATCGGCGTTTTTGTCGGCGACGAACAATTTGGCGAGGGAGTAGGGCACTCAAAGCAGGAAGCTGAAGAACTCGCAGCAAAAGAAGCACTTGCGCATATCGAAGCAACGACACAAAACGGTAACAAATCTCAGAATGGCGAGGAATAATAAGACAGCTACTTGAGAAGATCGTCAATTAATGGTAGAATAGACAAATAAATTATGGCACTTGTAATAAGACTCAGTCGAACAGGAAAAAAGGGAGAACGTAAGTTCCGCGTTGTCGTGAAAGAAAAAAGAAGCAAACGAGACGGCGGCGTTATTGACATGCTCGGCTGGTACCAAAAAACAAAAGATAACAAGCAAAAAGAGATTGATATGAAAAAATATCAATACTGGATTGACCACGGCGCACAACCAAGTCTCACAGTTTCTGAAATCGTTAAATAATGAAAGATACCCTGCATTACATCATAACCGCTATTGTTGATCTTCCTGATGCTGTACAAATTGAAGAAAAAGAAGAGGATGGCATCCTCAATCTCATTGTTACCGTTGCACCTGAAGATATGGGGAAAATAATCGGCAAAGAAGGAAAAGTTATCCGTAGTATTCGAAACATTATGAAAATTAAAGCAATGAAACATGATGTCCGCATCAACGTTTCCCTCGCTGAAGTACCTCAAGAATAAGTATTTCGTATCTAATATTTTGTATATTGTATAACCAATAATTCCTTTTTATACTAAATACTACATACAGATACAAGATACAAAGCTATGACAATTACCATTCTCACTCTTTTTCCGGAAATGTTTGCAGGACCCTTTGATCATTCGATAATAAAACGTGCAAAAGAAAAAGGATTGGTTGAAATTAATTTTGTAAACATTCGTGATTTCGGCATAGGAACACACAAAATGGTTGATGACACGGAATACGGCGGAGGAATCGGCATGCTTATGCGGGTTGATGTACTCAATGAAGCAATCAAGCACGCCAAAGAAGCATTCTCTCAACAATTTAGCAATAAAACAATCAAGCAATCAATTATCCTTCTCGGTGCCTCCGGTAAACAATTCAAACAAGAAACAGCCAAACAATTCTCCGGCCTCGATCACCTCATCCTCATTTGCGGACACTATGAAGGGTTTGATGAACGAATAAAAAGTTATATTGATGAAGAAATCTCAATCGGTGATTTCATCCTGACAGGAGGAGAAATACCCGCTATGCTCATCACGGACAGCGTCACACGACTTATCCAAGGTGTTCTACCGACAGGCGCAACCGAAGATGAATCCTTTGCCGACAATGAAGAGGGGAAGCTCCTGGAATATCCGCATTACACAAAACCGCAAGTTTATGAAGATAATACGGTTCCCGAAATTCTCCTATCGGGAGATCACAAAAAAATAAAAGCGTGGAGAAATGAACAAGCATTGGAAAAGACAAAGAAAACACGTCCGGATCTATTAAAAGAGCGGAATGCCTGATCCGGATGCTTCTGACCCAACATCTGCTTGCTGCTCCTGCGGCTGCCAATCTCCCAATTTATGAAGTAAGGCAGCATTTTTATCGGAAAGAGGCAGCAGCGGCTGATCATCCTTAAAGGTAATGTGTGGAAATTCTTTTTGATAAAATTGCAAAGTAATTGTTGTCGAAGCGACATCTCCGTCAACATCGGTTACTTCGGAGAGGGGAAGTTTTTCTTCAATATTCTTAATGAATATCCCCACTGCATCAGGTCCTCCGTTGATAGTAACACTCAGCTTAACTGTCGATAAATCCTTTTCAATTCCGACCTGTTGCCCTGAAACAGATGCAATATTACCGACTTGAAACGTATAATCGTCAAGCGATACCCCAGACTGAACAGCAGCATCAGACAAAGCGCCGACAATGGCACCGAAATTTTTCTCCAGAGGAAGTGCGGTTGTTGCCGTGTTAACCTGTTTATTTAATAGCGATTTATCAACATTGTTCAAAAAACTTATATTTCTATTTATCACTCCTATTCGGCCGCGTGTTGCGACAACTTCATCGCTTATAGAAAACCAATTTTGTAATTGAGGGAGAACAACCTGAAAGAAAATACCGATACTTGCAATAATAATAAAGAGCAATGTCGCCAATACATAATACGATGTATCTTTATAACGGTAATACAAAAGGCGGAGACTGTTTTGACTGATTGATATATCTTCGTTCATAATGTCGCTACCTCAATGGTAAGAAAAAAATTATCGCGAACCTCGTCAGCAAGGAAATTGGTCATAGTAACTTTTGAAAAGTCTTTTTTTGAATCAACAGCGTCAACAAGACTGTTGAGAAAATTATCGAGCGATGAAAGCGACGAACTTGATACGGTAATAGAAATAGTGCTTTTATTCATTGTAATCGCTGTTATCGAAACATCGCTGGACATCCTTTGTTTAATGAGTGAAAGAGACTTATCAAAATTTTGCCTTTTGTCAATAATTGTTTCACTGCTTTTCAGACGGTCGTTAATAAGAAACAATTTTGCAATGTCCGGATGAGAACCGGATATGGTCGCAAGCAAAGTCTTTTCTTGTTTTTGAAGATCAGGAAGCGGAGAAAGAACGATGAGTAAAAAAAGGATTATTGAGAATGCCGAAGTACAAAAAAGCAACCCAATAGCAACAAGGCGAAGAACGGTTAATTTTTGAGACGCTACAGCAACTGAAATTTTTTTTTCAGTTTTAAATAGATTGATGCCTTTATTCATATTCCTTCAAAGCGAGTCCTATCGCGACCGCGTACTCCGACCCATGTGCCTGAATATTTTCGGGAACCTTCTGTATGTTTAGCATTTTCCAAGGATTGGCAATAACTGTTTCTATTCCGATATTTTGGACAAAAAAAAGATCAATTCCGGGTAAATTTGCTCCCCCTCCAGTAAGCAGAATTTGAGAAATAGGGGATTCATTTTTATATTTCTCAGAGTAAAAAGCCATCGCCTTCCTTACTTCTGAAACTATCTCAGTCAATATCGGCTCAATCGCACGACCCACTTTTCCGCCGAAATTCTTATCGGATAGACCGTAAACTTTTTTATACTCTTCTGCTTGCGTCGGACTAAAACCAAAATCAGCAGCGATACCTCTTGTCATTGCAATGCCTCCCAAAGGTATTGAGTAATTAAAAATCATCATACCGTTTTGTATGATCGCAATTGACGTACTCAAAGCCCCCATATGCATAGTAAGTGAAGTTGGAGTAGTTCCTCCGGGAACGATACTTCGAACGACAGAAAGAATTTCCGTTTCAACAGCAACCAAAGATAGCCCCGCAAGTTCCAAGATACTCTGATATCGTTTTACAAGCTGAATCGGGGCGGCAACGAGAAGTACCTGCATCTTTCCCTCAGACTTTGCATCAAGAGGCCTATGCAACACACTCCAATCCAGTGTCATGGTATTAAGTTGTGCCGGAATATACTGCTCTGCTTCCCAATAAATAGCATTGGATAATTCCTTGTCGGAAAGGACAGGGAGATCGATAACCTTCGTAAAAACCTGGTTTTCAGGCAAAGCAATATTGACATAATTAGTCGTAATTTTTGCTTCGGCTACATATTTTTTAATAACCTGAGACATCTCCTGGTGATCGAAAACAGATTCTGACTGGATCCCTGAGAGGGGAGTCGGAATGAGCAAAGATGAGCTATATTCGATCATGTTTTTTTCACGACCGAACCAGACCATCTTTATTGTGGAAGTTCCTATGTCTAAACCAAATGCGTTACTTTTCATTATCTGGGTGAAAAAATAATATACGGAAATAATTGAATCGGCATACGAGGATATGACTTATATGCTGTGAGCTTTGTTTGTGTATTGCTCGAAGATCCGACCGACGTTACAATCGTTCCCTGAGCAGGAAATACCGAACAGCCTCCTCCTGATTGATCACAAGCTCTCACGCCAATAGGAGAAGAAGCATACAGAGGGACAATACGCATTAATAAACCCGAAGCAACGGTAATTTCTTTATGAAATGCGAGATCTCTATTTCCTATCAGCCTGCCGCTACGAAATACCGCTTCAAAAGCATTAGAACTAACACGAGTTCCTTCGGGAGGAGTACAGGGATCAACAGGATAATGAGACACCACCGGATTAAATTTTGTTCCCGTTATGAGAACAATATCAAGCGCTGCCATAGTATTCGTATCTTCATCATTAGTGCACTTGTCCGGACTGGACCCCCAATAAACAGTCAGTTTTCCTGACCACGGACCGACATATCCCGGATAAGAAGAGAGCCAAAGATCTGCAGCCTCATCTTTCAGAACAGGTGCGCCGTCGTTGAGTAAGATTTCCTGTCCGGAAACAGTCGCAATAGTGGTTTGATATGTCGAACTATTCGTAAGTGACCCAGAACTTCCGTTTAATTCCTGTAATGCTTTCTCCATGCCCGCTTCAGCTGCAGAAAACGATCGCTGAGAACTTTCTTCTTCTGTGCTTGTTCGAACATTTGTAATTGTGCGGGTCGCGATAGAAAGACCGATTGTTAGGGCAACAGTCATTACTAATACGACAATAAGGAGGATTTGACCTCTCTGATAATTTTTCATCCAATCTTATCGTAACAACCTCTGAAGTAAGTGTCAACTTACTTTGTATAGTTTCTCATGGTGACGGAAGTTTGGAAATCAACTCCCGATTGGCCTTCTGTGAAACCGGAATCCGTTGTGGGGGTTCCCAAAGAAAACGTTACCCTAATGGTAGGCTGACTATAATAATATGTTTGAGTACAAGTGAAAGTACACGTGATAACTTGAACCTGATTTTCGTCGATAAGACTTGCGCCATTAGACGCAATCGAGGAATCGACATCATTTGGACAGGAGTATGTTGTTTCACCCTGATCTGTTGCTGAGGTTATCGTAATCGAATCTGTTGTTACAGGAGTCACGCACGTTTCCGGATCATTTAGGAACCTGGCATATTTTATACCTCTCACAATTTGTGTCATTACGGCATCACCATTCTGCCTAATAGTGAGTAACGTATCGGATTTTTTACTTAAGCGAAATGCTGAAAAAAGAGCCGTTAAAATAACTCCGCTCACCACAATAAAAATAGCGGAAGAAATAAGCAATTCCGCCAAAGTAAATCCTTTATAGTGTCTTTTTCTTATTTTTTTAGTCATTATGGCGCGCTAACAGGCGGTACTGTTGAAAAACAAGAAGTAAGCTTACTCGAATGACAATATGCACCGCCTGTACACTTACCGTCCGTCCATAACACGGTTATTACTATATTTGTAAGATTAGTACTCACAGCACCACACCCACTATTTTGTGCAATAGTAACGAAACGAATATATTTATTTATCACATTAACCGTATTGCACGCAGCAACAGGTGACCCCAAAGAGGTATCTCCTTCAGCCAAACAATATTTTCCGCTATAGCTTCTAAATCCAACGTAGTTATTATTTCTTATTCCTCGAATAACTTCCATTCCCTCCTGAGCATATTTTGTCGATTGATCTTGATCTCTTGAAAATTGCGCATTGTTGAGCGTCACGATTGCAAGGGTTGTTATAGTCGAAATAACAACCACCGCAGCAGCTAACGCAATGAGTACTTCAATGAGCGTATCTCCTTTCATAATTATTGAGCTGATATGACTCCCGTCTGACTGACGGTAATCGTCGCGGTATTCCCGTTACCGCTCATGGCAATAGTTTGTGTCGCATCCGTTGTTCCTGTAGAAACAGCAAAATTTATCGATATTGGCGCTGCGTCGGTAAAGGTAACACCTGTGGGGAGCAATTTACTCTCAAGGATTGAAAGCGTGGTGTCGCACATAACTTTCAACCGGTACGTTGACCCCGGAGCAATAATGTACACCTGATAATATTTCAAAGTTTTGCCGGCGCATATCGGCGGCTTAACCCGAGATAAGGCTCTCGATCTGGCTAGATTTAAATATTGTTCTATATCAGAAACAGAAGATTTAAATGTTTGATTCTTCCCGAAAGAAGAAAATGAAACCAAACTACCCATCATTAGCATGCTCATAACGACAAAAACAACAAGTAATTCAATTAATGTAAAACCGGATTGGAGAAAAAAAATTTTTTTACGTAAAGTAACCATATGAATATAGTTGCGAGTTAAGGATTAGCTAACGTATATGACCATGCCGTAGTCCCGTCACAATACGTTCCGCCACTCGGATTAGGGGCATTTGTCGTATCTTTTTGTAAATCTCTTGTATTTTCTATGCATGAAATCAAGGTGTACGTGATTCCATCACTGACATACGTATAAATAAATTGACTTGGATTTCCATTTTTCGGATCGCAGGGAATTTTCTGCATATACATTGCCGAGCCGACAGATAAGGGTGAGCCACATGTAGGCCACACAGCTGTCAGCGGATATGCTCCTTGATCAGCGCGATAGAGCTCGAGCCCGGCCTGAATCTGTCTGAGGTCGGTTTTTCTTTGGGTATCTCTTGTTTTCTTAAACTGAGCAGCAGGATCAATAAGAGAAATAACGGTTGTGGCAATAATACCGATGAGCGCAAGAACCAAAATGATTTCGATAAGAGTAAATCCTCGAGAAACAGAAAAATTTTTCATTCATTTATCATTATGAACCCTTTATTCTTACTTCGTCAAGTAAACCATGATCATATCAACAAACCGTTGCCCCCAAAACAGACTGACAATCGTTCCGAAAACCAAAAAAGGACCGAAAGGAACAGTGCCACCTTTCATTTTTTTCTTCTTACGAAGAATGAGAATAACTGAGATAGCTGCTCCGCTCAAAAAAGCAACATATAACCCAAGAATGATATTCGGAAAGCCGAGCAGCAAACCCATAAAGAAGGCATAAACAACATCGCCAAAACCCATACCCCGACCGCGGGTACCCAAGAAGATAACAAGAAAGAAAAGCATCGCACCGAATGCTGAGAGCAGATTAGTCGGCAACAAATAATTTGCAGTAAGAAGTATGCCGAGAAAGGAAACAAGAGTAACGGGAATCATCACCGAAAAAGGTATGATACCGTACTTCAGGTCGATAAAAAATATTACTATGAGTGAAGAAACAATAAATAAATAATAAAATAATTCCAGAGTGCTAACTCCGTTAGAGACCATACCCGTATGTAAGCCGGCAAAAACGAATAACACCCCCGTTACTACTTCAACCAAGGGGTAGTATAAGCTCAATTTTGCTTTGCAGTACCGACACTTTCCGCGAATAAAAAGATAAGAAAAGACAGGAATAAGATCGACAAATGTCAGCTTTTTTTTGCAAAATTCGCAATATGATCTACCCGCAGCAATACTTTCACCCCGAGGTAAACGATCGATAATAACTCCTAAAAAACTCCCGATGTATGTCCCGAAAAAAAATAAAAATAACAAAAAAAATATTTCCATATTACAGTTCCGTATGTACAATATCGATCATCGGTTTATTTTCATCAACAGGCGTTTGGGCAACTTTTTCTAAATCTTCTTTCGTTGCAACTTTCAGAGAGAAAATAAATTGCGTTCCTTTGCCAAGCCCTTGTGATTCAGCCCAAATCTTTCCCCCGTGAAGCTCTATGATTGATTTAGAGATATACAGTCCAAGACCGGTACCTGAAATCGGACGATCAGCAATATACGAGCTGGCAATCATGCTAAATTTTGTAAACAACTTTCCGATATCAGCAGGATTTATTCCCGTACCCGTGTCGCTTACTTTAACTTCAATCATGTTGTCTTTTTGAGCGAATGAAACAGTAATCGTTCCGCCTTTTGGTGTAAATTTCAACGAATTTCCGATAATATTAAACAATACTTCTTTTACTTTATCCGAATCAGCCAAAACCTGCGGTATATTTTTACCGTCATCCTTCTTTAGCATAATACCTAACTCCTGAGCGCGCGGCAACACATCGTCAAAAACTTCCTGAACCAAGGTATCTAAATTTACTGAACCGAGCTGAATATTAATTCTTCCTGAGTCGATGCGGGACACATTAAGCATGTCATTAACGAGCCTGATAAGCCGGTCAACCGAACCATATGCGCGTTCAAGATAAAACTTCTGCTTCTCTGAAATATTCCCTCCCTTACCGGCAAGCGCCATCCACAGATAAGATTTAATTGCAGTCATCGGCGTACGTAACTCATGAGAGGCAACAGAAACAAATTCATCTTTCAGTTTATCCAGTTGCTGCAGGCGCACATTTGCTTCTTTTAATTCTTTTGTCGCCTTATCTATTTCCTGTCTAAGGGTTACGTTAAATTTGCTGATTTCTTCATACGATTTTGCATTTTGGATTGCAACCAGCATTTCCGGCCCAAAAATTTCAAGAACTTCAATATCCTGCTGTGAATAAATTTCACCTGATTTTTTCTCACCGAGCAGCAAGATTCCATCTCTACGATTTTCTTCATACAGCGGCAAGGCAATGCTGACATTCATTTCTCTCATAATTTGCTTCAGAAGTCCTTCGCTTTCTTCCGCAAAAACGATGATTCGCTTTGCCTCACACAATGTGTTGATTTTGACAGTGTCATAGGTAAGTGACTGCTCATAGCCTTCTTTTATAACCAAATCTTCAGCCTCTCTTCTAAAGATAATAAATGCTCCATTTGCTACGCGTAGTGTTGCAATCAACTGATGCAATGTCTTTTTCGTTAACTCACCGATATCAATCGTCAACGCCATGACTGTAGTCAAATCCAGAATAAGCTTATTGGAGTTATATTTTCCTTTAAAAAATAATTTATCAGTAATTTCTTCCAGAGAATTTTTTAATCTTTGAAAAGTAAACGCGACAAAAAGAGCAATAAGCGCATACACAAGCGCCTGAACAGTCGTTATATCGCGTCGGAAGAAGTATTGGCTGACCAAGAAAATAGCTGCCGTATAGGCGGTACCGGCAATAGTAACAACCAACGTATATGCAAGCGACCTCGCGACAAAAAGTCGGATATCCAATAATTTGTGTCTTATGATTGCATAGTTCGTCATGCCAAGAAAAATTAACGTATAAAGAGGAATAAAAGGAACAAATGTTGTCACTTTAAGAAAAATAGCAGGAAGTAATATTGTCACGATGATCAGTCCCAGCATCAATAAAATTCCATACATAACATAACGGAATTGTTCTTTTTCAAAACCCATCGAAAGCCTCATTCTTTTTCTTAAAATATAAACGGCAGCTACACTATAAAAGGTTGAAAGGAGCGTAAAAGGAAGCATCCCGGGACCGGGTACCGGGCTTACTGATCCGTTTACTATTTCAGCTTTAGTGAAAGCAAACGGAGAAAGCGTTACCAACATCACAATCGCAGTAAGAGAAGCCATTAACCAAAATCTTTTTCGATTTATTGTAAATGTATTTTTTGGAAGAATATCTGCGAGAAGAAAAAACAGAAAACTCATTGGAGTAGCCCAAAAAAGTGTCAGTCGGGTCCAAAGAAGCGTACCCCCTACGACTGTACTGTCCAAACTTAAATAATTCGTCAAAATCCAAATGGAAATAACAACACTCAGCAAGCAAAAAAGAATGTTTGTGGCACTTTTACGATTATTTACAAAAACGACAAATGCCAAAAGAAGATTTGCACCAATAACAAAAATAAGAGCTATTAAACCTAATAGGGCAGAGAATTCCATAGTTACCTAATAAATTGTATCACTTCTGCATTAAATTTATTAGCATGCTCCAAGGAGGGAACATGACCTGTATGTTGATACGTTTTAATTATTGCATTAGGAATCGTCTTTTTTATTTGCTCTTTATTAAACGGTTTGATATTCGGATCTTTATCGCCCAATATTATCAGGGTTTTATTATCAATTCTTTTACCGTGTAAAATATACAATTCTTCTTTGAGCTTAAAATTTCGTAAAAAACTATTCATTAAAAGAAACGGATGCGCCTTATTTGCATTTACGCTATTTACATAGTGATCAACAAGATCATCGTTTATTGTCTTATTCACCATAACCGTGGTTAAAAAATCCAGCATATTCTTTTTTGTCGGTTTCATTGCAGTTTTACTAATAAACTTTGCAAACGGTTTCATCGAGAGCAATTTATGCATAAAAGGGACCTGCTGAGCAAACCCCATCGGACTCACAGCAATTACTTTATTTACCTCAACCTTCTTTCGCTGCGCGAGCGCGAGAGCAACCAGTCCTCCTGATGAATGCCCGACGATATTGATTTTTTTCAATTTCTTGTTGAGAATAAATTTCTCAACAACTTTTACAAAATCTCTTTCAACATTCACTTTTTCATAATCTATTTTGGTCGAATTACCGCTACCGGGAAGGTCAATTGCATAAACGGTAAAATGTTTTGCCAATTCAGCAATATTCGGATACCATTCACCCCATCCGATATTTAATCCATGAATTAACAGAAGGGGACGTCCTGATCCGGCAACAACGTAATGAAGAATATAATTATCTATTTTTGTATTCTGCAGAACAATGGGCGTTGGGATTGATTTGATAATTTTTTGTTCGACTGTTACCGGTAAATAAAAGGTATCGAGACTCCTTCTTGGTGTATGGTATGGTTTGTTATTACTGTAACCAAAGCGAAGAACAAATCTCGGTTTTTGTTTCTTGAGAAGCAGTACATCAATTAATTTTCTTACATTTTTTTTATCTTCAATAACCGCGTGCATCGGCGTACATTGTATCCCCAGAGATGCTGAGGTTAACCCGATACGCTGATATAATCGGCCAATGTTTATTGCCTTTTGTTGACTCATCTTGTCGCTTATAATGACTCCGACGAGCGGACTTCCGTTCAAGACTCTTCCATTTTTCTTTGCAATAATCGCAACAATTATTTTTGGAAAATAACGGAGTAAAAATTTTCCGAGAAGAGCCATAGGGGAAGAGAAGCCTTCAACAAATCCGGGCATTCCGTCAGCTCTTTGTGAATTATTTCCTGTAACCCACTGTGAAAGTTCACCGGTAAATTTTTTGCTTGCAACTCCTTTCACTGCTTGTTCATGTACGCGTGCAATTTTTGAAATCGTACTTTTTTCATCAATGTATAAGGCGCGAACACCATCGATAGTAATTTTTTTAAGTATTTCTTTCTTGTGTTTTTCAATTTCTTTATGAAGATAGGGGCGTTTATTTGAATATCTTTTTGTTATATAAGGCGCGAGGTGGGTTAGCGTTTTGTCACGTATAGTGGTAGGTTTAAAACTAAGTATGCAAAACGAATTGTTTTCTTTTTTACTAACCGTTATATCCGTTTTAAAATTAAAAAAACTTGCTACAACTTCGATATTTGCAATACAACAACCGACAGTAATATAGATATTGTTTCCGTCAGGATCTCCTCCGGAAAGTTGATACTGAGGATTAGTGAAAATCGATAATCTCTCTTTATTAACATCAAACAACCATGGCTGTGTATTATGAAGATTTGCAGCAAGAATACCAAATCGAGTAAAAAAGATTATTTTTTCTTCCATACTTCCATTTTTCGGAAAGTCTGAAAGTTTTATATTCCATGCTTTATAATTATTTCCTGCTGATCTCATAAATATTTTTAACGAATTTTATCAAAAATCTCATCAAACGCAACGCGGACCCTTCCGCTTGCCAATTTTTCTTTCAAGGTAATTTTTCGGACAAAATAAGCTGCAAGCGCGCCGCTTACACCAACGGTACTTGATAATTGCGGTCTTCCGACCAGCGTTTTTCGTATCTCTCTCACCGAATTCATAGCGCGTTCAGGAACATTTTCCCGCCCGACCATCATAACAGCATATTTATTTTTATCCTCATCGGGATGTTGCAATATTTCTTCAGGAAGCGGACCCAAAACACCGTTAAATAAAGGAAGTTTTTTATTCAAGTCGTATCTCTCAATATCAAATAAAATACTATCACCCAGATTTGCCGGTGTGATAACGGGAATTCCTGCTTTTCGTGCGGCAACACGAAGTTTTATCTTCATCACAAAATCATCGATAATTTCAAAAATAATTTTGGGTTTTGGTTTTCCCATTACAAACTTATCTAAATTTTTCTCATTCAATCCGTCGGGAAATGAAACTAAACTACTGAACGGATTAATCTCATAAACTTGTCTTTCTGCGATTTCTATCTTAGGCAAACCGATGTGATGAATGCCCGCACGAATTCTGTTCAGATTGCTCGTCTCGAGTGAATCAAATTCTGCAAGTTTCATTGTGTCTGCAATTCCCTGATAAGCTAAACCTGTTGCAATTCCGCTGCCAACTGACAATCCGACAATACCGACAGTCGTATTCTTCAAAATTTTCTGTTCTTTTTTTGTAATCAAATTTTTATTTCGATTCGTCCGAAGTGCATAATAGTCATCCTCATTCACCATGTGAATAAAATGACCGCTCCACGGAAAATAAATCCACGTTCCCGCGAAAACGCCTTTCATTTTTTTTTGAACAAACTCCTGTTGTTTTTTTTCAAATTGAGCTGTTCCTATCAAAGAGGGGAAAGTAATTTCAAACAATTCTCTGAGCTGCTGTTCATAGATATCATTAACCGACCAAACGGGATTGGTTTTTTGAAATTTTTTAATCAATTGTTTTGTATGTTTTCCTTCAGGAAAAATTATCGGCTGCATAATATTTATTTTTTTACCCATTTTTGTTTTCCGCCGGGCGAAAAATGCGTCGGATCTTCATAACGCCATAAAACGATTTTAGGTAATTGCTGCTTTTGCGCTTCTTTATAATTTGATTTATATTCCGAATTCTCATGTAAAAGATAGGTAACAATCTCTTTCTGCAATGCATCTTTTAACTTTTTCGTTTCGTTAACTTGAGATTTTAATTCAATATTAACTTCCAGATATTGATCTTGTTTGGAATTAAATTTACTTGCCATGGTAAATTTTCCGGTGAGAGAATTGCCGAATATATCTCCTTGAATTGCTCTCCTAACAGTATCCGGATAAATATTTGCTCCATACAATTTAACGGTAAAATCCAATCTCTCATAAACATACACCAAAGGAAGATGCCAAATAAGATCGGTGATACCTCGTTTCTTTTCTTCTTTTTCAACCTTGATTCCAAGCCTGAATAATGCCTCATTAGTCTTATCGTAAGAAAGAATACCCCCGTAATCTTTTAAATCATAACGGACAAGAGGTATCCCGCTGAAAGCCGAACAAAGCAATGTATTATTTTTTTCTTCAAAAAAGAAATGCTCCGGATGATACTGTGCTACAGTCGGCTGTTTATGTATTTCCGGAAAGAGAACTGATTTTATTTTAATATTTTCTTCTGATAACCTTCTGATGAAAATACTAAAAGGCGTTTCGTGCGCCATGGTTCCCAGATCAACCGTTCCATAATGATTTAACGTGTATATGTAAGCATTTTTTAATCCTGTTTTTTCAATGATGGAATCCCGAAATTTTTCTGTGAATGATTCCGCGGAGAAAATAAAACCTAATTGATACTTTTTCCAATCCAAACCTGCTTTTATTCCATCATCAATGGTATCTTTAATGAGTGGGGGATAGCCACCGATAATAATTTGATCAAATCTTTGACCGAGGTTTTTAACCGCATTGATTATTTCTTTCTTAAAAATTCCCGGAGAAATAACGCTTAATGCATAATCGCCTCGCTCTGCAAGAAGTTTTATCGCCTCATAGGTAAACACTCCTCCAATCCATGCGCCCATTGCAAAGCAATTGATGTACAGAGTTGATTTATCTTGAATTTGAAAATTATTTCGCAAATATAATTCAGCAGTCAATGCATATTGCCAATCTTGCTCACTTTGTCGCGGAAAATAAAACGGCTCACCGGTAGATCCGGATGTAGTAGAAAATACCCAACGTTTTCCTTTTAGCTCTCCGTCCCAGCAGAGTTGTTCGAGCGGATATTTACGAAGATAATTATCTTTATCGACAGTCGGAAGTTTTTTAAAATCAACGATTGAAACAATGTTCTTTGGATTAATATTATTTTTTTTAAGAAAATCTTTATACGCGGGAACCCTTTTTGCCATCCGGTGAAAAAGTATTAATGCTCTTTCTTCGCCTCTTTTAATCCAATAAGATTCCGATTTTGATTTTAAATCACGTAATAATTTTTGGGGAGTATATAAGCCAGCGGGTGAAGATGTCATTATATTAATTATATGTATTAAAAATCTTCTCGGCCATTTGATCTGCGATTCGATTGGTCGGCACTTTTTGTAATTTACTTTGTTCGACGATTAATTTCATGGTTTTTTTAATTCCCAAAACTTTTTTTGCAATTTTCAAATCGCTAACTTTCGGATCCTCATATTCCTGAACAACAGCGATCAGTCCGCCCGCATTCACGACATAATCAGGAGCATACAAAATACCTTTTTGGAAAATGATATCTCCGATTTTGTCAGTAGCAAGTTGATTATTGGCCGGACCGACAATAATTTTACACTTAAGTGTTGTGACACTTTTTGCGGTAAAGACATTTCCGAGTGCACATGGAGAATACACATCAACTTTTTGTTTAAAAATTTCTGATGGTGAAACTACACTGATATTCGGAAATTCTTTTTTTACGGAAGCAACTTTCTTCTCATCAATATCGCAGACAATAATTTTGGCGGCGTCTTTATAAAGAATTTTCAGGAGAGAATAGCCGGTTTTTCCGAGTCCTTGAATTGCAAAACTTCTTCCCTGCAATGAATCCGTACCGAATTTTTCTCTCAAGCACACCTGCAGTGAATAATAAATTCCGAGAACCGTAAATTTTACCGGATCTGTTGATACGCCGACGATGTATTTACTTTCTTTGCGCATCATCTTCAGATCATCTTCGTTAACTCCCACATCGGCACCGGTAATAAAACTGCCACGTAAGTAATTTATTTTTTGCGCATATGTTTTTATCAATAAACTTCTTTCGTCTGCATTTTTTGCATCGGCAAATAAAACGGCTTTTGCACCGCCATAGGGGAGTCCTGCAAGAGCTGCTTTATATGACATAAGCCGGGAAAGCCGCAGTGCATCTTTCAGGGCGTTAACATCACTTGAATATGACCAAATTCTTGTCGCACCAAAAGAAGGAGATTTGTAACTGCCGCGGTGGATTGCTATAAAACCAATGAGGTCGCCGGATTCACCATATAATGAAATGACTAATTTATGATTATTAAATTCCTTTAAATGATTGTATCGAACAGGACTCATGAATATCTCTTGTCTATAAACTAATTTACAATAATGGACAAATTATATCTCGTCGGGTTTTCTTACACAATAGGATTTTTTCTAATCGATCTAGACTATTTTCTGACAACACCCGTATTGACATTACCCTGCATATTGCTAATAATCATTTCATAATGGCTAAAAAGATTCTCCTGGTTGATGATGATCTCTATATTCGGGATGTTTATGAAGAAGTCCTGAAAGGTGAAGGCTATGAGATTGAAACCGCGATCAACGGAGAAGAAGGCCTTGCTAGGCTCAAACAAGGCGGTTATGATCTCATTCTTCTGGATGTGATGATGCCGACACTTGATGGGATTGGTGTCCTTGAAGAACTGAAAAAAAACCCGCCACAATTGAAAAACGGCCCAATTGTTCTTTTAACCAATCTGGGTCTTGATCCTGTCGTCAAAACAGCAAAAGACAAAGGAGCAACCTCATATCTCATCAAAGCAAATATTACCCCCCGAGACCTCGTTGAGGCAGTAGCGCGTCTGCTTGGCAATTAATCTACTTAATTGAGGAGAGAAGACTATAAATCGGAGTAATAACTGCAAAGATCAAAAATCCGACACCAAGTGCCAAAACAACCATAATAAGCGGCTCCATAAGTGTTGTTAATGTTTTGACTGTTTGTTCAACTTCTCTTTCATAAAACTCGGAAGCTTTGATAAGAGAATCATCGAGTTTACCTGTTTGTTCTCCTATTTTTACCATTTGCACAACATACGGCGGGAAAAGCGGACTTGCATTCATAGCATCGCTTACCGTGATTCCTTTTTCAACCCGCTTTGCAACAAGATTAATTGCATCCTTATAATGAACGTTGCTCACCACATCTGCGCTCTTAAGAAGTGAATCGACCACCAATGATCCGGATCCGATAAGCAAACCAAATGTCCTGCTAAACTCAGCCATCATACTTTGAGAGAGCAGTACGCCGAAAACAGGTATCTTGAGTAAGTAAAAATCAGTAATGCGCCGTCCCGAAGGTTTTCGATGCCATCTGCGGAAAAGATAAACACAAAGAGCCCCAAATAACAAAACAATCGGCCAAAAATTATTGACGATATTTGAAACACCGACGACAATCTGAGTCTGAATAGGTAATTGTACATTTAAATTACCGTATAATACCGTCAGCTGCGGAATAACAAAGATCATCATAATAATTGTCACGGCAATCATCATAAAGATAATAATAATCGGATAGAGCATAGCACCCCTGATTGTTTGCCTCAAGGCTTCCTGCTTTTCAACGTTATCCGCAAGACGCGTCAGAACCTTGTCAAGAAGACCTGATGCTTCTCCTGTCTTGATTAATGCAATGTAAATCGGAGAAAAAATCGTCGGATATTTTTCGATAGCCGATGACAACGTCTTACCATTCTCAACATCCGAGACAATGCTTTGCACGGCTTCCGACATCGCTGCATTTTTCATTTGATCGCGCAATATTACAAGGGCCTGCATTAATGTTAATCCCGAGGTAAGCATCGAAGAAAGTTGTCTGGTGAAAAAAATAAGCTCTTTTGTCGAAGTTTTTTTCAAAAAATGAAGATACCTGCCGATACCCATTTGATCTGAGGCAATAATCTTAACAGGGATTAATTGATGCTTTCTAAGATATCTTGCTGCCTCCTGAATATCTTTTGCTTCAATAAATCCCTGTATTTGTTTTCCGTTTTGAGTTACAGCACGATAATAAAGCTTCATATTATTTCACCAAACGTAATAATTCAGCTTCTCTGAATGAGTAGGCTTTCGCGTCATCAAGTGTCACGAGTCCGTTTCTTACCAAATCGGACAGCGAGTCGTCAATCGTTACCATTCCCGTATCCTTTGATGTCTGAATTACAGAATCGATAAGATGCGATTTTCCGTCACGAATATTGCTTGCAACAGCCGGTGTTCCGAGCAGTATTTCAACTGCTGGAATACGGCCTCCGCCGATACGGGGGAGCAAGCGCTGCGAGATAACTCCTTTTAATGTCGCTGCAAGTTGGATACGCACCTGCGGTCGTTGATCGGCAGGGAAGGCATCGACAATTCTATCGATACTTTGTGCTGCCGAGTTTGTATGTAGTGTTGAGAAAACAACGTGACCTGTTTCGGCAAGAGTAATTGCCGCCTGCATTGTATCAGGGTCACGCATTTCTCCGATGAGCACCACATCGGGATCTTCACGTAGCGCAGACCTGAGCGCAAGATTCCACGAGTGGGTATCTGTTCCCATTTCTCTTTGGGAAATAATACTATTCGATTTTGGATAAACGTATTCAATTGGGTCTTCGATGGTTAAAATGTGAGCGTGTCTCGACAAATTAATTTCATTTAATATTGCCGCCAGTGTGCTTGATTTACCGTGTCCTGACGGCCCGGTGACCAGAACGAAGCCCTGCTTGAGCTTGGCAAACTCATGACAAACTTTCGGCAAATTCAATTCCTCAATCGTCCGGACATTGGGCGCAAGGAATCGCAGTGCAGCCGAAAGATAGCCTTTTTGAAAATATGCATTGATACGAAATCTTCCGTCCTCTTGTGCGATATTTTGACCGATACCGAACGAAAAATCGAGTTCTTTGTTAGCGATCAGAAGTTCTTTTTGTTCAGGCGTTAACAAAGAATAGACCATTTGCTCCAAATCCTCAGGTCGCAGAGCAGGAGCCGTGCCGAGCGGGCGAAGCACTCCGTCAATACGAAACGTTGGTGGCAGACCCACCAGCAGATGTAAGTCTGAAGCACTATTTTTAATTGTAAGAAATAACAGTTCTTTAATATCCATAAACTAATCACTAAACACTGTGCCCTAATCACTCACTATTACTCCTGCGCTACACGCAGCACCTCTTCAATAGTAGTGAGTCCTTGGAGCACTTTCAAGTAACCATCTTGCTTCATTGTAATCATACCCTCTGCCATAGCCTCTTTCTCGATTGCGGCACTGTCTGCATGTTCGAGTGTTAAACGCGAAATTTTCTCCGATACACTTAATAGTTCATAAATACCGACTCTTCCCAGGTAACCGAGATTCGCACATTCCTTACAGCCTTTTCCCCGATAAAACTTCACTTCGTCTTTTGCTGTAAAGAGCTTACCTAAAGCTTCCTTGATCTCAACAACAAGCTGCGGCGGCGGGACGAAAGAAATTGTACAATGAGGGCAAACGCGCCTGACAATTCTTTGTCCGACAATTGCGTTAACAGTTGATGCAAGAAGAAATCCTTCAGCTCCCAAATCCAAGAGACGGGGAAGAGCACCCGCAGCGTCGGAGGTATGGAGTGTGGAAAAAACTAAATGGCCCGTCAATGCAGCTTGAATTGCGAGATCTGTTGTCTCTTTGTCACGAATTTCTCCGACCAAAATAACATTCGGATCTTGACGTAAAAAGGAACGAAGTCCCGAAGCAAACGTCAGACCGACAGCCTGATTAATCTGCACCTGATTAACTCCCGGAATTTCATATTCGACAGGATCTTCCAAAGAAACGATATTGATTCTTGTGGTATTTAATCTGGACAACAACGCATAGAGCGTGGTTGTTTTTCCGCTTCCGGTAGGCCCGCAAACCAAAATGATGCCGTGCGGACGAAGCACCGCGTTCTCCAAACTTCTCAGAGCAGCACCGTTCATACCGAGATCCTGGAGCGTCGGAATACCGCCGCTTTTTCGAAGTAAACGCATAACAATCTTTTCACCTTTCACTGTTGGGATCGTCGAGACACGAAGATCAACTTCATTTTGTCCGACTTTAAAATTAAACCTTCCGTCTTGGGGCATACGGCGTTCGTCAATTTTAAGTTCTGCGAGAATTTTAATACGTGAAACAAGCGAATCTGCAACCTTATGGGGAAGACTCAGCTTGTCGTATAGAATACCGTCAATACGATATCTCACGCGAACGCGATCTTCCTGAGGTTCAATATGCACATCGGATGCACGACTATTTACGGCATATTCCAAAATAGTCGAAACGATTTTAGCAATCGGTGCATCTGAAATAAGTTGAGCAATTTGGGTACTGTCAACAACTTTTTTCTGAGAATATTCTTCTGTTTCTTTAATCGCTTCACCAACTTCACCAACCAACTCCTGACGATATTGCTGGTTGATGGCATTTTTGACCTCGGTCGGCGATGCGGCAAAGGTTTTAATGATAAGTCCTGTTTTTTGACGAACAAATGCAATCGCATCCAGATCAACCGGGTTTGCCATGGCAACGGAAAGCGTCTTTGTCTTGTCGTCATAAAGAAAAGGGATCAGGTTAAATCGCTCAACGACAACTGAGGGAAGAAAACCGAGAGCCTGAGGAGAAAAAGAAACAGTTGCAAGGGCAATATACGGAATACCGAGAAGTTGGGCCTGAGCCTGCGCGATTTTATCGTCACTGATAATATTCAGCGACTGAAGAACGGCTGTCGGTGATTGACCCTGGGTGGCGCTTTTGACTTTAATATCTTCATATTGTTGTTTTGTCAGGAGCTGCTCGGCATATAAAAGATCGATAACTGATTTCGCCTCCGAAATTGCAACACTGTTATCGACGACAGGGGTCGGTTGTTGATTCGACGACGGAGGTGATGATGAAACATCGGGCATTGCTTTAATAGTAAAAAATATGGACAATGAAGTCAAGGCGAGAGACAGTTATCACTGGCTAAAATTATGGAACGACGTCACGGGTTCAGTGAAAATTTTCAAGCAAGACGTGTCAGACGACGACAAAGAAACAAAAAAGCGGTATTTGTTGGCGATCCCAATGCCGACACTGAACGCGAAGGGCTCGCTACTTTCCATACGAAGCAGGCAAAAGAAGCATTCTCTGCATTATCACCGAATGAACAAAGAATTATGATTATGCATTTTTGGCAAGATATGTCGTTTGCTGAAATAGCTCAAGCAGTCGAAGGAAGTACAAGCGGTACGATATTAATCTACCATAAAGCACTTAAAAAACTACGGAAAGCTATGCAAATCTGATTGCGCTATAATAGTCCACATGACAAGTTTTATTGTCGTCTCAACGAACAAAAACAAACGGGATGAATATATCGCTCATTTTTGCGACGAAAAACAGATTGATACATTCGATCGAACAAATCTCACTCTCGAAACATCTGTCAAACAAAACACCCAGAGCATCGGCATCGAAGATATCAAGCAGATGCAGAAAAAAATTTTCCTCAAACCGATCAAAAGTGAGATGAAAGCGGTAATTGTCGATGACGCGCAGCTTCTGACACATGAAGCACAAAATGCACTTCTTAAAGTACTTGAAGAACCTCCGGCGCATACGATGCTTTTTTTAAGTACCGACAGTAAAGAAACACTCCTTCCGACTATTCTTTCACGCTGTCATATTGTGGAGCTTGAAACAGTTGGCACAAAACTAACCGATAAAGAACTTGCAGACTACAACGATTTTATTGAGAGGTTAAACAATCTTTCAGTAGGGGAGCGACTCAAGAAAGCAGAAATGCTTGCAAAAGATAAAGACAAAGCAATTATCTGGATCGGCAAACTCATTCTTGTCTTGCGAGAAAAACTATTGGAGTCTTCAAACAATGAAACCGCATCAAACGCGTCTGACGCAATGCAACAATTCAGCAATCGTATCAAGTCGTTTCAAGCGCTCCACACGCTGTTAAAAACAACAAATGTGAATCCCAGATTTGCCATCGAAAACACCCTGTTTCTACAGTAAATTAGACCTATAGTTGATTATCCCTCGAATTTTTGCTATACTTTGTGCCTATGCCGATCGAACAAGCACCACATCTTGCAGCACGAATTAAACGCCAACAAGCAATTGAAGCAACCATGGAAATTCAAGGAAATACGTGGAAATGGACATTAGGAGATTATACCGACAGAAATTACGATATCTATAACAACCATCATTCAATTAGAGAAATTACTACCGGTAAAGGAAAAAAAGTAATACTGAAAGGTTATGAAGTCTTTCTCCATGACACAGCCTTACAATTATTAAAAACAAGGAAGAGACCGCTTGTGATGCTCGATCTGGGAGGAGGAGCAGGGGCAAGCTGGAACCGCCTCGCAATTGCACTGGAAGATGAAATTGAACAAAGTCGTATAGCACTTGTTGTTTCAAACATCGCAGCTACTCCTGAACAACAACTACAACGTTTTGATGCTGTTGCAAAAGATATCCCTCCTTTAGCCAAAAACTTTGATACGGACATAATGAGGACCCTATTAGACGAGACAGAGGGATTAGTTCATTACGTTACGGGTCCATTCTTCTCTTTGCGTATGCAACATATTACGCTTCCAAATGGACAAAAAATCAGACTTGAAGAGAATACGGACTTTATCGCAGAACTTCGTTCTCTTACCAAACATACAAAAACTCCTGAACTTGATTTAGCAATTGTAGGATTTTTGCTTTCTGAATTTGGTATGTATACTGTTCCTAACCATGATGTTCTCTTAATAAATGAAAAATCACCATTTACCCAAGAACGCAGAGAAGGTATCCAAATTGGTCATCGAATGCTTGAACAACAATTCGGTTTACGCAGAATATATACCGCTGAATCGGGTCGATTTGCAGGAGAGCCATTTACCAACCATCATGTTTTTAAAGCAACTTCTTCCAGTACCGTCTCGTAAAACGAGTATGCTACAATAGCATCGAAATGAACCTCTCATATCGCCTCAGACCGCAATCATTAAACGAATTTTTCGGACAGGGACATCTTGTCGGCAAAGACAAAATCATCCAAAAAATGATTGAGACACAGACCGTGTCTTCGATGATCTTCTGGGGCCCTCCGGGAAGCGGGAAGACAACACTCGCGTATTTAATTGCCAATGCTTCCAAATCTGAATTCCATCATTTGTCAGCAGTTGAAACAGGAAAAGCCGATCTTCGCAAAATTGTAGAGGAAGCAGAAGCAAATCTCAAAAAGAATAAAAAGACCATTCTCTTTATTGACGAAATCCACAGGTGGAATAAGGCACAGCAGGATTCGCTCTTGCCCTATGTAGAGAGTGGACTGATAACATTGATCGGTGCGACGACCGAAAATCCGTCGTTTGAAGTCATCAGCGCCCTCTTATCCCGTTCGCGAATCTTTGTTCTTAAAAGTCTTGAAAAAGAAGATCTGGAAAAAATTATTGTAAATGCACTAACCGACACCAAAAGGGGAGTGGGGAAGTATAAAAAAGTAATAAACCCGGAAGCAAAAGACTTACTCATGAGACTATCAGGAGGAGACGCGAGAATCATGCTTAACGCCATTGAAATCATGGCAACAACCTACAAAGAAAAGAAAATTACACCGGAAATTGTTCAAGAAGTTTTTCAAACTCGAGCCGCCGGTCTCTACGACAAAAAAGCAGATGAACATTACAACATCATCTCAGCATTTATCAAATCGATGCGCGGCTCAGATATCGACGCAGCACTCTATTATTTGGTACGCATGCTTGAGAACGGCGAAGATCCCAAATTTATTGCACGACGAATGATTATCTTTGCATCGGAAGACATCGGCATGGCTGACCGCGGCGCACTGATCCAGGCAAATGAAGCATTTGAAGCCGTGAACAAAATCGGTATGCCGGAATCGCAATTAATCTTGGCACATGTCGTCATCTATCTTGCCAGCGCCAAGAAATCTCGCGCAGTACCAAACGCTTTAGGGAGAGCCAAACAAGCAGTATATGAACTGCCCAACGAACCGATTCCGTTGCATTTAAGAAACGCCCCGACCAAGCTCATGAAAGATTTGGGATATGGCAAGCAATATGAATGGTCAGATAAATACGTCGGCCCGACAGAAAAACTCTCCTTCCTGCCCGACAAACTTAAAGGCAAAAAATTCTACGAGAATTAATAAAATATCCCATAGTCCTTGCTCCCATTCGCTTCATCATATATAATCCAGTTTTATGAACGAACAAAGAAGAACATTTAAAGAAGTTCCTCTCGATAATAAAGCAGAGATCGGGAGAAAATTTTTTAACTATGCCGCCAACAGGCATCCGAAATCAAATACAAAACAGGGCGCACTCATTGCCATTTTGTGTAAAAAATCTCGAGGATATACACCGGAAATGCTGGTAAAACCTTTATTGGATAACGATACGGAACTCGGAAAGATAAGGACTGCAGCTATTGCCCGACACAAGGGAAACCCAAACGCTCCTCAGGAAGATGAATTGACGCTTGAACGAGTAGGGTGGACTGTGGAGGCAAATTTTCTTAATGCTTCTGATTTTATGATATTAGATATCGTTGACCTCGAACAAATATTATCCTGCCCCACACCGAAAAATCAGGGAGAAGAGGATAAAATTTTTGCTTATGCCACATCTCTCCTTAATTTGGTCTAAAAATCATCTTTGTGCTAGTATTTATGTAGTGAAGAAAAAAATGCACAAACAACTTATTGAAATCTTCGGATGGTATGGAACAGTTGCCATAATAGGAGCTTATGCCTTATCGAGCTTTTCAATCATCAAGCCGGACAGCCTTATTTATCAGTTGCTGAATCTGACAGGAGCACTTGGGATAGTTTGGGTTTCATATGATAAAAAAGTCTTTCAACCTGTGGTGCTCAATTTGATCTGGTCGGTCATCGCGGCAATCGCAATCTTTAACATCATCTTCTAACTCTATCTGTGCACAAATAGCACAGCATTCGGGATATTTCTTCCGGGACCGGCTTTGTAGCCGCCTGACCACAGTGCAGTCGAGCCGCCGCTATCCAGATTCAAAGCGTTTTCCAATCCTAAAGCTTTCAAAACATATGCCATTTCTGCAACCGTCACATTGTAAATAACACCGATATAAACCGTCGAGCCTTTGTTGCCGACAAAACTTCTCGCGCCCTTGCTTCCTTGCTTCGGATCACTTCCGCCGCTAAAGGCGATGTTCCCACCGGACAACAATAAGGGTTGATTTGCAATCACACCATCAACACTCGTATCCCGGCCCCAACCGCTGGACGCACCGATAAACCGGGCGAATCCAGAGCCGAAAACCGCAACCGGCACATTGGAATACACATTATTATCAGAATTAAAGTACACTTTATTCTTATTCATCAAAAGTGTATCAAACGAATTTGTTTTGCCTGCGCAACTCGGATAGGAAGCAGGACAGAAGTAAGAGCCATTGACGCCCGCAAACGCACCGCTTCGCGCGACATAATCACCCAAAGATAAAACGGGACAATTATCATGACAGTCACCGTCGGATGCTGTATCGATAATTACTTTTGTCGAATTCAAATCTGCCGAGATAATCGCGATACTATATGTACCGATTTCTGTCTTCACCGCCTGATAACTATAGCCGCTTCCGGGAGGCGTATTGCTTTCAGTTGCCGGCGCAGCCGGGACTCCTGCCGCGCTCAATGCTGCCGCTTTGGCAGCCAAATCATCGTTAATTTTTTTAATTTGCCCGTTGAGATCTTTCAAATCGCTTTCCGCTGATGCATATTTTAAATCAGCCAAATTTTTAACAATCAACGCATATAAATCGGTTAATTTCGTCGTATCTTGTTTTTTAACTTGTAAATCCAGAATATTTTCATATGCGGTAATCGAATTTGTATACGCATCGTGGGTTTTCTTCACATCATCTTTAAGCTGGAGATTAATTTTATATTGGTCCTGATTTTTTAAATCCGTATAAGCGGTATTTACTTTTGTTTTTTCCGCACCGAGCAGAAGAATGTCATTTTTTGCCTTGATTGTCTGTTGAACAAAATAAGTAACAGTCACCGCGAGCACCAAAACAATCGCACCGAATGCCAAGAGTTGTTCCTTTTCATACTTCTTGAGGAACTGAATAATAGTTGCCGAGTTAAAATGAAGCATATCTCTATTTAAAAACAAAATTGTAGTAAAATGCAAATATGGAGAAGCAAAAGATTCTCAAAGAATTTCAAACACTTCCGGGAGTAGGTAAATCCATTGCGGAAGATTTGTGGAATATGGGCTATCGCTCAGTGAAAGATTTGAAACATAAAGATCCCGACAAACTGTACGATGAGCTAAGCAAACTGACCGGTACCACCGTCGACCGATGCATGCTCTATACCTTTCGCTGTATCGCATATTTTGTCAATGAAAACAAACACAAACCTGAAAAATTAAAATGGTGGAATTGGAGCGATAAAAAAATGCTAAACTAAGCTATGGACGGAACTGTAGAGTCACAAGAATACCGAGAAAAATCCAACAAAAGAAATGATGGCTATGCATTGTTCAGCCGGACAATACGAGAGCAAGTGAAAGGAGCCCAAAACAGCACGCGCGTCTTTACGATACCGACACCGGGGGGTAAAAAAACAGTACAATTAAGTAATTTACCCGATAGGTGGGGGTATGTCGGAAATTCGGCGACCCTATCCCTTATCGACACAGATAAACCAATCATTGCCGAAGACGGTTCAATTTCATATCCCTCTCACAGTATCAAAGTGACCAGTGTTGTAGAGCCGAGCGAATTTTTCACGTCCGGGCACTATGAAGCTCCGGTAAAGAAAGATCCGAGCACTGGGCAATACGAAATAATAGAACCTAAGTATAAAAATGACGAAGAAAAACAAGCAGCTTTGGAAAAATTAAGAAGCATAGATCAGGATGCTCTTTTTGCTCAATTTCAGGATATTCTGCAATCGCTTCCAAAATCACCTAAGGCGATAACATATGTTAAAAATATTGCAAAAAGAATACTACCTCCAAGAAAAAAATAAATTAGTTAACATTCTTTTCGACTTCTTCATTTTTGCCCCCCAAAAACTTATTACATGACCACAGAATGGCATTTGCAAAATCAATTTGGACTGGATATAATAGTTTTCATCAATGGCTAAACAAAAATCCTCAGACTATTCCGCACAACAAATCCAAGTACTTGAAGGACTTGAGCCTGTACGAAAAAGACCCGGTATGTATATCGGCTCCACAGACGTCATTGGTTTGCACGAAGCGCTCCGCGAAATTATCGATAACGCAGTTGACGAAGCCCTCGCAGGATTTGCAAAAAATGTCTGGATCTTTCTTAACCCTGACGGTTCTGCAACAGTTGTCGACGACGGCCGGGGTATCCCGATTGATATTCATCCAGGTTATAAAAAATCAGCACTTGAACTCGTTATGACGAAATTGCATGCCGGAGGAAAATTCGGCGGCAGCGCATACAAAATCTCAGGAGGCCTACACGGAGTCGGTGCATCTGTTGTCAATGCGTTATCAAACCAAACCTGGGTCGAAGTACGACGGGATGGTAAAATTTATCGCCAGGAATATGAACGGGGCATCGCCAAGACGCCGGTTGAAGTAGTCAAGACTTCCAAGCTTGAAACGAATTATTTCGGTGTACCCGCAGAATCAGGAACAACCGTAACTTTTTATCCTGATGATTCCATTTTCCAAGTGGTCGAATTTGAATTCGATATTATTAAAAAGCAAATCCGAGAACGTGCTTTTCTTTGCTCCAAATTATATTTCCATCTTATCGATCGCCGCACGGAAGAAGTAACAGAATTAAATTACTATTTTGAAGGCGGTATTTCTGCACTCGTTGAAAAACTCAATGAAAATAAAGAAAAAATTCACGATGTTATTACTATCAACAAAACAGAAGGTGACGTACAAGTTGAAGTCTCAATCCAATATAACGGTACCTATTCAGAAACCGTCGAATCATTTGTCAACGTTATCAATACCGTTAACGGCGGTACGCATTTGACAGGTTTTCGCATGGCATTGACCCGTGCTGTCAATGACTATGGCAAAAAGATCGGCGCATTCAAATCCGAAGATGATTCTATCATCGGAGACGACACGCGTGAAGGTTTAACCGCTGTTGTTTTCATTAAAATGCCCCAGGATAAAATTCAATTTGAAGGACAGACCAAAGGAAAATTAGGCAACTCTGAGATTCAGTCGATAGTAAACACGATTGTAAAAGAAGCGCTGCAAACTTATTTTGAAGAAAACCCGGGCGACGGAAAAAGAATTCTTGAAAAGGTGTATCTCGCAGCCAAAGCCCGACTTGCAGCAAAAGCCGCCAAAGAAGCGGTTATCCGTAAAGGTGCTCTTGAAGGCTCAACGCTTCCCGGTAAACTTGCAGACTGTCAAGAAAAAAATCCTGCTGTTTCAGAACTCTACCTCGTTGAGGGAGATTCCGCAGGAGGAAGTGCCAAACAAGGACGGGACAGAAAATTCCAGGCTATTTTACCGTTAAAAGGTAAAATCTTGAATACTGAACGCGCACGTCTGGACAAAATGATTGAACATGAAGAAATTAAAAATCTTATTATCGCATTGGGGTCGGGGATAGGGGATACAGTGAACATGGATAAGCTCCGCTATCACCGGGTAATCATCATGACCGATGCCGACGTCGACGGTGAGCATATAGAAACACTTATTTTGACATTTTTCTTTCGTCATCTTCCAGACATCATCAGAAACGGCTATTTGTACGTCGCCATCCCGCCGCTTTTTAAATTGCAAAAAGGCAAAGATATTCGTTATGCCTACACCGAAGACGAACGTGAAGTTTCACTGAAAGAAATGAAATCGGGAAATGCCAACGTAACAATCCAACGATATAAAGGTCTTGGAGAAATGAATCCTGAACAGCTCTGGGAAACGACAATGAACCCGGCAAATCGAATCTTGAAACAAGTAAATATCGGTGATGCAGAAGAAGCAGATGCAGTCTTTACTATGCTCATGGGAGACGAAGTCCCGCCAAGAAAACATTTTATCCAAACAAACGCGATTACCGCGGATTTGGATATTTAAAGCGACTATAACATTCTGTTATAATAAAAATATAAACGTATATGCCAGACTTTAATAAAATATTAACTCCGGGAAACATCGATGAAGGTTGGGTCAATGCAATTGTCGATATCCCTGAAGGGTCCTCACTCAAAATAGAATATGACCGAGAACACGGTATTTTTATGCTCGACCGCGTTGAACCGAATATCTTTCCAAAACCGGTAAATTACGGATTTATTCCCGGCACAAAAGATACTGACGGTGATGAATTAGATGTCCTTCTTGTTGCTCATGAACCGATCCCGACAGGCGTATTGGTCAAATCAAAAATTCTCGGCATTTTCAACTTTGAAGATGATGGCGAAATGGATTACAAAATTGTTTGTGTCCCGGCAGATGACCGTAATACCGGAGACAGCATTAATACACTTGATGATCTTGGTAAAAGATGGAAAGAAAAAATAGAATTCCATTTTGCCCATTACAAAGATCTCAAAAAACCAGGTACAACCAAAGTGCTGGGTTGGGGAGATGTTGAAGAAGCAAAGCACATTGCCCACGAGTGCGTTGACCGCTTCAAGAAGGAAGGCTTCTCCAAATAACATTTATGTCACAAATCGGAAAGTTACAACAAACAGATATTACACAGGAGATGAAGAAGTCGTACTTAAACTACGCCATGTCTGTCATCGTCTCCCGTGCATTGCCGGACGTCCGAGACGGAATGAAGCCGGTTCATCGCCGCATTCTCTATGGCATGCACCAGATGGGACTCGGTCATTCATCTAAATTCACCAAGAGCGCCAAGATCGTCGGTGAAGTCATGGGTAAATTCCATCCGCACGGTGATGCTCCGATTTATGACTCACTCGTTCGTCTTGCTCAAGATTTCTCGATGCGATACCCGCTCATTTGGGGTCAAGGAAACTTCGGATCAATTGACGGCGACCCGCCGGCACACATGCGATACACCGAAGCAAAAATGTACGCAATTGCCGCTGAAATGCTCGTTGATATCGAAAAAGAAACCGTCGATTTTGCACCCAACTTTGATGCTTCGGAAAATGAACCGACCTATCTTCCTGCAAGACTGCCAAACCTTCTTTTGATGGGATCAGAAGGTATTGCTGTTGGTATGGCGACAAAAATCCCGCCGCACAATCTCGGAGAAGTCATCGATGCAATCCTTCACACCATTAGTAAAACCAAAAATGTTGCCGCACTTCCTGAAGAAAAAAATGCTTCGGCAAGCTCAGCACAAGCAAAAAAAGCAGAAAAATCACTTGAAGCACCAAAAGTAGAACTCGCAAGCGATGTCACTATCGATGAGCTTCTTGAATTCATCAAGGGTCCTGATTTTCCGACAGCAGGAAGTATTTATGACATCACAGAAATTAAAAGTGCCTACATGACCGGACGAGGCAAGATCGTCATCCGAGGAAAAGCAGATATTGAAGACATTGGTAACGGCAAATCAGCGATCATGGTATCAGAGCTCCCATATCAAGTAAACAAAGCACAACTGATCGCACGAATCGCAGATTTGGCAAAAGAGAAAAAAATTGAAGGTATATCTGATCTTCGTGACGAATCGGACAGACGAGGCCTCCATATCTATATTGAACTTAAAAGAGATGCGTCGCCAAAAAAAGTCTTAAATAACTTATACAAACTTACCGCTCTACAAACAACTTTCCCGGTCAACATGGTCGCACTCGTCAACGGTACACCGCAAACACTTAACCTCAAACTCATTCTCGAAGAATACATTAAGCACCGATACATCGTCATCCGCAAGAGATCCGAGTTTGAACTTCGCCAAGCAAAAGCGCGTCTGCACATACTTGAAGGACTCAAAATCGCCGTAGATCATATCGATGCGGTGATCAAAACAATTCGCGAGTCCAAAGATCAGGAAGATGCAAAGCAAAATTTGATGAGCAAGTTCAAGCTCAGCGAAATCCAATCCGTTGCTATCTTGGACATGCAACTCCGAAGACTTGCCGCACTTGAACGACAAAAAATTGAAGATGAACTACTGATGATCAAAGAAACCATTGCTTATCTGGAAGATCTTCTGATGCATGCGGAAAAAATCTTGGATGTTATCAAAACAGAACTTGTTAAATTAAGAGAAAAATATGCAGATCCCCGCCGCACCAAAGTTTACAAGAGTAAAGTAGGGGAGTTCTCCGAAGAAGATTTGATCCCGAATGAACCGACCGTTCTGACGCTAACCAACACGGGATATATCAAACGCCAATCAATGAACAGCTTCCACACTCAACATCGCGGCGGCAAGGGGATCACCGGAATGAACGTAAAAGATGAAGACGGTATTTTCCACATTAAATCGGCACAAACTCATGACAATATCATTTTCTTCACCAACAAAGGAAAGGCATATCAGCTCAGAGCTTATGAAATTAACGAAAGCAGCAGGACGAGTAAAGGATCGGCAATTGTAAACTTACTTAACATCGAAGCCGGTGAAAAGGTCGAATCATTTATCGTACTGAATAAAGCACAAAAAGCAGGCTATATTTTCCTCACAACGAGAAACGGTACCGTGAAGAAAACATCTCTCAAAGAATTTGAAAATATCAGACGCAACGGCATGATCGCAATCAAACTCGACGCAGGGGATGAATTGGCATGGAGCAATATAACCGACGGAAAAAATGATGTCTTGATCGTTACCAAAGCAGGAAAAGCAATTAAATTTTCAGAAAGTTCTGTTCGCCCACTCGGCCGCGCAACAACCGGCGTACGGGGAATTAAAATTGAAAAAACCGATCAGGTTATCGGTATGGCCGTCGTCACCAAAGGAGACAAGTCAGAACTTCTTGCAGTCATGGAAAACGGACTCGGCAAGAAAACTCCGGTTGAACAATTCCCGCTGCAGGGCAGGGGAGGTCAGGGTGTCAAAGTTGCCAAGGTTACCGATCGAACAGGTACCGTAGCTGTTGCCCAAGTTATCCCTGACAAATCAGAAGAAGTAATTATCACCTCGAAAAAAGGACAAATTGTGAAGTTGCCGATCGTACAAATTCCAAAACTCTCCCGGGATACCCAAGGCGTCATTCTTATGCGCTTCTCAGACAATTCAGACGGTGTCGCATCCGCAACCTGCATCGAACAGACACAATAACTTGTCCTGAGCCTGCCGAAGGATTCTTACAGAGTTCTTACTGTATCTTCATCAATAATTTCAAACAAAGCACTATACTGACAGCAGTACTATGTTAACTGCATTATTTTTAATCCTCACACTTTTATGGTTCTTAGGGTATGTCCGCATCGAAGGACTCTCTATTCCCGACTTGTTCCTTTTTTCTATTAACGGACAGCAGATTACTTTATGGAGTATATTAATTCTTCTTGTCGTTTCCTGGGCGGTCGGAATTCTCCCGACTCCTGTCAGACAAATTGTTGCCGTCCTCCTCATCATTTGGATACTTGCGGTCCTGGGAATCATTTCGCTAACCGGCATCGCTCTTGCCAACATTCTTGTTCTCGCAATGATCATTGGCATAATCTTCGTTCTACTGAGTCCTCGAGATGTTGTATAATAAAATCCTGTGAGACTGAGCGGTAATGATATTGCAGAAAAAGTATACGAGACTCTCAAAAAAAGAGTGGGGGACTTGCAGCAAAAAAACATCACCCCACACCTTGTTGTTATTTTAATTGGGGAAAACCCAGCTTCTGTTGCGTACGTAAATCAAAAACAAAAAAATGGTGAACAAATCGGCTGCAAGGTCACTGTAGAAAAATATGACGAAAGCATTACGACGGAGATGCTTGAAAAAAGAGTGATGGAATTAAATGCTGATCCGACTGTTCATGGCATTTTAATACAACGTCCTGTACCGCCACAGGTCGATATCGACAAACTTGAACTTTTGACCAAACCAGAGAAGGATGTCGATGGTTTCCACCCAAATGCACCTTATACCTTTCCAATTCCTCTTGCAGTAATAAAAATTTTGGAAGAAGTATGCTCTCTTGAAAACAGACATGACCCCATCGTAGATTGGCTCAAAACAAAAAAAATCGTCGTCGTCGGCAAGGGACCAACAGGCGGAAGACCGATTATCAGATATCTAAAAAAACTCGGACTCAACCCGTTTATGATTGACAGTCAAACACTCAATCGCGAAATGCACTTTAAACAGGCAGATATTATCATTAGTGCTGTCGGACGGGAAAATGTCGTTAAAGCACACGATCTCAAACAGGGAGTCATTCTGATTGGGGTTGGTATTTTTAGAGGGGCAGATGGAAAGCTCCATGGCGATTATGATGAAACTGCAATTGATAGCATTGCGTCATTTTATACCCCAACACCCGGAGGCGTCGGACCCATCAACGTTGCCATGCTTTTTGAAAATGTCTTAACTGCTGCGGGAGCACAAAACGCTTAAGCGGTTAACCTACATTTTTTCAGGGGCTTCAATACCGAGGAGGTCCAAACCGTTCTTAATTACCTGCGCTGCTGCTGCAGTCAAACGAAGCCGTGTATTTCGTGTTTCTCCGTCAACATCATCTCTGAGAATAGGTGCATCTTTATAGAATCTGCTGAACAACTCCGCGGTTCTTTGTGTATATGCAGCAATGACACTCGGTTGATTATCCTGCATCGCTTTAACAACCGCTTCGGAGAAGGCACCCAAATGCTTTACTAAATCCTGTTCGGCAGGTAAGTCAAACTCTGCGGGTTGTCCTCCGTCAACAGCTATGCCCCCTTCTTCTGCTTTTCGCAAAACAGATCTTGCGCGCGCGTGCGCATATTGAATAGACGGTCCGCTGTTGCCTTCAAAAGAAAGCGCCTGTTCCCAGTCAAATTTGATATTTCTTTCGCGACCCTGACTCAAATCCATATAAATAAGCGCTCCGACGCCAACCTGTCGTGCAATTTGATTCTTTTCCGCATCAGTAAGCCCCCGATCGGTATCATCAACTTTTGCCCGGGCCCTTGCTATGGACTCATTAAGTACTTCTTCAAGGAAAATAACCCTCCCGGCTCTTGTCGACATCTTGCCTTCGGGAAGAGACATCATGCCGAAATGAACATGCTCGAGCTCAGGAGCCTGAGCGCCTTGCGACTGCGCAAACCGGTCATAAGAAGCGAATACTTGCTGGAAATAATATGACTGCTCGCCTCCGACGACGTAAATAATCTTTTTCGGATTAAACCATGCATCCCGTGCGGCAATTGTTGCAAGATCCCGGACACCATAGAGACTTGTCCCATCGCTCTTTTGCAGAACCAGCCGTCTCGGCTTGCCTCCCTTATCTAGTCCGAATTCTTCTTCGGAGAATCTTACCATCAACGCACCTGTTTCATCACGAACTGCTGTACCGCTTTGCTCCATTGCCTCATTAACAGACGGGACCATAGAAAAATATTCCGATTCGCCCAATTGATATTCAAATTGTTTACCGAGAAGATTGTATACCCGCTGGAATTCCTGCAAACTAAGCTTTGTAGCCCAATCCCGAAGAGCCAATGCGTCTTTGTCTCCGCTTTCAAGTTTTCTAAACCATGCTTTACCTTCTTTTTCGAGTGTTGATTCGGGATTTTCCACGCCCCTCCCTTTTTGATCTGCTATCTCTTTTGCCATTTCGGCATGCATTCTCGCATACAGTTTGTAGAGTCCTCTCACGGGATTTGAACCGTCTGCAAGTTCCGGTACTTCATCTTTCCAGAGATCATAGGCGCGGCCAAGCATACCGAACTGCGTGCCCCAATCACCAAGATGATTATCGCGAATAGCCGTATGACCTGTCTTTTGATAAATTCTTGCAAGCGAATCTCCGATAACGGTCGAGCGTAAATGTGCAATGCTCATGTGCTTGGCAATATTGGGCGAGGACGTATCAAGAACGACAGCGGCTCCCTGACCGACATTTACTTCACCATATCGGCCACCCATTGCTTCGATTTGGGAAAGAATTGCATTGCCGACCGGTTGGGGGTCAATATCAAAATTGATAAAACCGCGATCGGCGGATGCGCCGACACCGGGAAGAACGTGACCTCTTCTCGCATGGGCACGGGTCATTCCTTCAGCCACATTCGCTGCAGGTTGCTCGAGTACTTTTGCCAGCGGATGCATGGCAGCCGCAATATCCGCGCCGACTCCGACTCCGGAACGGGGAGGCTTAGCTTCTAAACCTACTCCATATAATTTACCCCATCCATCTACTTTTCTCCCCAATATTTCTCCAATTCTTGTCCAGGGATAATCGCTTGGAGACGGCATGATTCTGGTGTCGGGTGTAACGATAGGAATGTCGCTTTTGGGACGAGGCGGGATATCGATGCCAAAAAGCTTAACTTGCTCTGTTACTCTTGGTCTTGCTTGTTGTTCGCGTAGATCAGGCATAGGTAGCTTCTTGTCTTGCTCTTCTGAGTTGTCCGGTCATGCAGTGCGAGGCACCGTAACCGCGAGTACTTTCTTTAAGATCTAAGTCAATAACTGTTTTTCCTGCAGCTTCAAATTGAGAAATTGCACTTGTATTGGTACCCAAAGGCACCAGAAGCGTGTTCTGGTCCAGTGCAAGGAAATTACATCCGAACTCCTGTTGTTCTTCTTTAGGGATACGAATCACATTATCTTCTGTGTCGATAAGATGCTCTAGGAAATTCTTTCCTGTATCTATCCGGACAAGGCGTCCGAAACGACTTGTTTCAAGAAAAATAACCCTGCGCCTCTTTGCTTCTTCTTCGCAAACAGCAGCCTCGCGATCTCCGATAGGACCTGAGAACGTATCAAGATGCATGAAGTCCATTTGTTCGTTCTGAGGTCTTCCTTCAGGATCCGGATCAACAACCATAGCAAACTTCAAGCCTTGTGCCTCTAATTGTTTGTGAAGTGTTTTGTAAATAAATTCCGCTCCGCCTTGGGAGGTTCGGGGACCGACGCCGACATAGACAGTTCCGTTATGGACATATGCATCGCCGCCTTCAAATGTTTCTCCCTTCGGTATTACTGCCGTCGGCGTGTCCGGACCGAGGATATCGGCATAGACGGACTCATAGATATCAACTTCCTTACCTCGTATCGGCTTCTTCATTCGTGATACAAAACGCGTCCCCAGAAGGACATTCATCTGATCACGGGCATAAATAGAATTACCTAGAGGTAATTCCTCATCAAGACAAAGCTTTTGATTAATATTAACACCTCTTCCGACGCCGTATCTTTCAATGTCCGCATCGACAAGTGTACCGATTTGTCGGGAAATATCATTCAAATCTATTTCTCGTCTTTTTTCTAATTCACCTGTCGCCGGATCTATCTCAAGAGGTCGATACAGATCTTCTGCTGCAAATCGTGCAGCTTTTGCAAGGAGTTGTACTTTTAAATCAAGCGGGGTTAACGCTGGCTTTTCAGATAATTTTGCGGCTACACGATCACGAACGCTTACTGTCTGCACACCGAGTCCTTCAAGGGTTGCGGCAAATTTTGCGGCCTCTTCCCGTGCAATAACAACATCCATTGCCTCGTAAAAGAGAGATTTTCCCGGAGGAAGAACCTGAGCAAGAACCGCTTCAGCGCCTATCGGTCCCCATAAAGCTGCGCTTCGAAGTTTGTCTGTTTCATTGTAGATACCAATACGAAAACGACCACCGCGTTCGGTTTGCGGAGCGCCGTCTACTTTTCTCGTAAATTGTCTCGGATCACCTGATCCGCCGTTATCTATTGGTCTAGTCATATCCTATAAGCAGGTTAGAATTGTTATTATAAAGAGTTTTTATAATTTATCAAGTGGGGAAAATTTTGAGCGTATTTTCTGTCATATTTCTGTCAGGTTTCATCCGATAGCAGTCTATAAAAAAGAGAATTGACTTTTTTTAAAATAGGATATATAGTACGGTATTCTATGGCACAACAAGAACGATCAAGAATTATCGGACAACCCCAACCCCTCAGAGTAGAGGACCCGACCGCAATCCTGCAAAAATTTCAAAGAACAACCAATAGATTTGTCGAGGTAGTACCGGGAAATCATGCTCATATTCAAATAAAACATGGAGGCAAGCTCCACAGAGTCGATTTTGCATCTACTGTTGATGATCTTGTCGAAGCAAAAAAGCTTGACGATGATGCATTCGGAAATCACCACGGTGTGTCGCTTCAAGAATTACAAGACATTTCTCGAAACGGTCATGTACTGCTTTTACGCGATGCTATGGGAGGACTCGTAGGTGTCTCAGAAGTAATTACCGATCCCACTCCCGATCATCCGGAATTGGCTGCGGATTTGGCTGCAGATGAGGTGTATTGCTACGGAACGGCAGTTATGCCCGGCGAAGAAGGCAAAGGGTATACGCAAGTCCTCTATAAGGCGCAGGAGGTACTTGCACGAACATTACTGTATAAAGATTCAGATGGGGTTAGGGAATTTAACAAACGGAGAATGACTCTGACGGTCAGACCTGAAAATGCAACAGCCATCAGAACAAGAATGCACAGCGGTTTTCAGATTGTCGGACATGAAGATGTTTCGGGCCCAATTAACGGAGGCGGTGCGCGATTTGTCATGGAAAAATCGCTAACATCGGAACCGCTTCCTTTTTATCCGGATAAGCAAAGCAAACGCGTTCAGGAAGGCGCGACAAAAATAGTCACACATGCAAATATCGATTTAGTATTACAAGATAAACCGATTGAAATCGCTGTCCCTATTCTCACCGGAGACGTGGTCGACCTCACTGCGCAACAGATTGCCATGGAAGCTCTTGACGCCGGATATGTCGGGACGGGTCTCCTTCGCCCCGAGGAATGGGGAGACGCCGAGCAAAGCTTGTTGGTCTTTCAAAAGAAAGACTCACCTCCTATCACGGAACACCTGACGCTTCCTCCTCACGTTCGTAATGATTACGGACGCTTGAGAGAAGTTATTGTCTCCAATTCACCTTTCTCAGCCGGTGTTGATGTGGGCAATTACATCAATGCCGTTTCTAACGCAAATGCGGGAAATGTGGATTCTATTGCGATACGACTGGAACATGAGGCACTGGTCGCAGCACTTGAATCTGTCGGCGCCAATGTCATCAGAACAGGTGCATTTGCAACAAAAGACACAGACGGAAGAACAGGAGGATTATTCACACGGGATCCTGGTTTTGTTTTGGGAGACACGTTAGTCACCGGAAAAATGTTCCGCGAAAAAAGAAGATATGAGACTAACGGAATGCGACGGGCCGCAGAAGGATACAACTTGACCGACCTTGCCGATCCGGAAGGGGATGCATCGATTGAAGGAGGAGACATCATTCCGCTTGGTCCTACGGAAGTACTGGTAGGTATCGGACAGAGAACAAACGAAGCAGGCTATCAAAAACTCATAGAAACATTTCCTGATATAAATTTTATCGGCGTTCCTCATTCCGATTTGCATCTTGATGTCTTATTCACCGTAGTAGGGGAGAAAAAAGTCCTTGCAGATGTAACGCAGCTTCCCGGTGAACTTTTTGAATGGCTGCATGGGAAGGGATATGATGTCGTCATCGCTGACCCGGAGGAACAAGTGCCTTTAGGAACAAATGTGTTAGCGGTAGATAATAATAAAGTAATTGCCGTGGCCGAAAATCCCAATACCAATGCAAGACTTCGCGAAGCGGGCGTTGAAGTCATCGAAGTCAGTATGCCGAATATCATCAAAGAGGGCGGGGGACCCCGATGTCTCACATGCCCCACGAACCGCGACTAATCATTCACAATACTCTCCTATAGTCTTATTGCATTAATCTAGAAAAAGGTATAATATAAGGGCCTCATAATTCATTATGGACAAAATTGACAAAAAATTTTTAGAGCAGTTGCTGATAACATGCGGCAAGATGAGCTTAGATCATTCCGAAAAGCTTACTATTATTAACAAAGGAGGGAACAAAGGGTTTGCCACTAACGCAGATACTCTGATCGGACAATTCATTCACGACGAACTGACAAAAAAATATCCGCTCGATTCAATAATTTGCGAAGACGGTCCCCAGCATAAGCTTGGAACAAGTAACTACGTCTGGTACGTCGACCCCCTAGACGGGACAACAAACTATATCCATTCATTACCTTTTTTTGCTGTCAGTATTAGCTGCTACGACAAGAAAAATGCTTTTTTTGTGGCAAGCGGTATTTATATCCCTTATTTTAATCAATTATTTACTGCCAATGGCACGGAACCAACTTTGTATAACGGAAAAAAAATACATGTCAGCAGTAATACAACTATTAAAAATAGCCTGGTACTGACAGGCTTATCGGTTGGCATTAAGAAAAACTCACAGGAAGCAAAAACCTTCATGAACATTTCTTCTCTTTCTGCAGGGACGCGCCGTTCCGGTTCTGCTGCTTTTGATTTATGCTATGTTGCTGCAGGCTTTGCCGATGCATACTATCATGCAAATATTATGCCGTGGGATATGGCAGCCGGATGTCATTTAATAAAGAACGCAGGAGGATATGTCAGTAATATCGGTGATATAAATACTTTTGACCTCACCGGAAGAACTCTTTTGGCAACGAATGGAAAAGTGCATAAAAATCTCAATAAAGAATTGTCAAACTATGAAAATTAATACGCTTGCAGTTCATCATGGAAACGAAGAAAATGATCCCTTGGTCTTTCCTGTGCCGAGTTTGGTTACTAATTCTGCGGTATTATTGAAATCTGTGGAAGACGGCTGGAATATGTTGACAAATGAAAAAATTGATAATATAGCCTATCAGAGATACGCAAATCCGACGGTCAGAGTCCTGGAAAAGCAATTTGCAGCAATTGAAAAATGCACCTATTCTCTCGCGGTAAACTCCGGCATGACAGCATGCCTGCTTGTTTTCCGCTCTCTCTTGTCGGCAGGGGACCACATAGTAACGCAGCATAGTTTGTATCATGAAATTAGTGACCAACTGAAATATGACAAAAAAGGCTGTGGCATTACGGCAACGTTTATTAAAAATTATTCTGTTCAAAAATTTAAAGATGCCATTCGCCCGAATACAAAGATGGTTTTTGTTGAAACACCTACGAATCCCGCGATGTATGATGTCGACATAGAAGCGTTATCAAGAATCTGTAAATCACATAAAATAATTTTCGTTGTCGACAATACGCTTCTCTCTCCCATCTATCAAAAACCGCTAATGAAAGGCGCAGATATCACCTTATATTCAACAACGAAAGCAATTAACGGACACGGAGATGCAATGGGAGGAATTATCAGCACCAATAAAAAATCTCTCTATAAAAAAATAAAAAGCTACAGAGACAACACAGGGTTAATTATTGACCCGTTTTCGGCATGGAATACGATAAGAGGAATGCGGACGTTGCCGCTGCGCCTGGAAAGACATACGCAAAATGCCCGGAAAGTTATTGCTTTTCTTAAGAGCAATTATCCAGAATATCCAATAGTATATCCTGCAGATTGCGAAAATTCTCAGCAAAACGGTGTTACTCATGGAGGAGGGGTCATTTCAATCTTACTGAAAAATAAAGAACAAGGTATTAAATTCATTCGCAGCTTAAAACTCATTCGCATCGGCACAACGTTCGGCAACCTAGAATCCTTATGCTATCATTTCGGCGCATTTGCACGACCGACAAGAAACATTAAAAAAATCGGTATTCCTCTCGGATTGGTCAGACTCTCTATCGGGATAGAAGACGCGGACGATATAATAGCGGATATTAATCAGGCACTTCAAAAAATATGAAAAAATTTGAGCCGACTTGGCGCAGAGCATTTGAAGAGTTTATTATTGACGACAAAGGCAAAAAATATATTGATTTTACCTCAGGGGTTATCACGACAAATTTGGGACACGCAAACCCGGCAATTGTAAAGGCAATTACGAAGATCGTTAACGCATCTTTACTCTTTAGCTACCGATATCCTTTTGCCGAAAAAGAGCTGCTGCGAAAAAAATTGCTGGATTTCACAGGCAACATTTTTTCGGACGTCTGCTTTACTGCTATCGGAGCGGAAGCGGTAGAGAATACCATGGTTATCTGCTCAAGATATTTTGAAGGACAAAACAGAAACACTTTTATTGCTTTTTCAAATGCATATCACGGCAAGACATTGGGGGCTGCAACGCTCGGGGACATTAAACGATATAAATCCAAAGTACTCATGTCGGACTCTTCCCGCCTGGTAAAAAGACTTCCTTATCCTTCCAATCCGAAAGAGGCGGAGGAAGTAATAAAGCAATTGTCAAAAATCGGAAAACAAAGTATGGCCGTCTACATAGAAGGTGTGCAGGGGAGCAGCTTATTAAAGGCGAGCAAATCCTTCGTACAGAATTTAAGAAAATGGACTGAGAAAAATAATGTCTTATTGATTTTTGACGAAATCCAAACAGGATTTTACCGAACGGGTTCAAAATTCAGCTATCTGGATGCAGGCATTAAACCTGATATGATTTGTATAGGGAAAGGGCTGACATCGTCACTGCCCTTGTCTGCGGTTCTACTCAATAAAAAACTGGCAAAGTTTACCGACGCAGAGCTTGACGCTTCAACGCATTCGGGAAATCCAGTTGCTATTGCTGCCAGTCTCGCGTGCTTAAAAGAATATCAATCAAAAAGCTTTTTAAATACATTTAAAATGGCAACGTTAGCATACGGAGAGATGATGAAAGAAATTTCGTCCAGGGTGAATTCAAAAATACAAGTAATCTATCCCGGAGGAGTATTCGGAGGATTAAAATTTGATTTGCAATCCGCGCAAAAAAATTCACTCGATGATTTTGTTTATTCGTGCCGGATGAAAGGCCTATTCCTCTCATTACCGATTGGCCAAGATTCAAATATCGTAAAGTTCACGCCTCCTCTTATCATTAAACCCAAACAACTCAAATTGGCTACAAAAATTATGCTGAGCGAACTGAAATCCCGCGGCTACCTTTTATCTGGTTGATGCATTAAAGACAATGTCGGAAGAACTTTTAAGAACCGCAACTGCTTCATGCGTCGCATAGCAGAAGGGCGACGAATAATAATTTTCAATATGTATGGGGACTGCTCCTATAGATTCTAATTCGATGCGGGATAAAACAGTTGTCGTCAATCTCCCGGAGCGATCAGTCTCTAAAAATCCTGTTCCGTGCCAGGGCTGTATTCTCGCACTCGTTTCTCTGGTTGTATAAACCCCCAAACATGATCCTGGCCTTGGATTAATTGTCGTACGGAATGTTGACGGACCGATAAGCGCGGCAGCGTCAATTTTTGCTTTTGCATCTCCAGCTTCTTTGGCATTATGTTCAATGGTTGCTTCCCAAGACTTTTTTATAATTTGTTGTCTTACGTTTTCTTCCTCACTATTCTGCCTGACAGACAGTAAATCTTTAAAGAAATTGAGATAAACATGATCGTAACTTTCCCCCTTTTTTTCCGCATACGCTTGCAAAAATTCGTAGGGGAGAGAGTTTAAGATTGACCTCCAGAGAGGAATGAAATTTTTTTCCGGGTTGAACGGATCGTTTTTCGGATCTAATGTAATTGCTTGCTGAATAAGTTCATTTGTATCAGTTAATTTTAAGATCGGCATCATCAATTTTTTATACAACTCAAGCTCTTCCTGATAACACTCCTGACGAAACAGCGACTCTTCATGACTGAGCTTCTTGCTCAAAAAATCTTCATAATCTATGACAAAAAGATGATCTAACTTAAGCTGTTTCACCCAATAATCCAGATTTTTTCTATACTTTATTGCCTTTTCTATGCTATAGTCAAAAGCTTTCGCGTAGCGCTTGCCCTCACTGAGAATAATATAATTTACTCCCAAAGGATAAAATTTGCTGATTAAAGCTGCAAAACTATTCAGATGAACGAGGGAGAAAATTTCGGCAAAATCCGTCACGGTTTCATCACCGTCTCCTCGTTTAAGCGGGCAAATATTTTTCCTCGTAAACATCATACCCACCAAATTAATCGGCTCCTGCTTGCTTATTGCTATGGAAATTTTCTTTACCACTTCTTCTTTCGACGGGCCAAAATGCTGTTGTTTTCTAAAATGACTATCGTAGAGAGCTTCAATAATTTGGTTTATCTGTAGATTGTTTGTTATCTGAGATTGAGCAGCTCGCTTTTTAATTGCTTCAACTCTGGTATCGAGATGATTTTCAACGCCTGCTAAAACTGAAGCAAGCAGGTGATTATGAATTCTTTTTGAATTGATAATAACCGCACGCTCTTTACGCTCACTTTGGGAATATAACCTGGAATGCGGTGATGCAAGCAGTTTCAAAAATCTGTTTGGATAATTCTGCGTTATGGCAAGAGAGTTATTTTGGGTAATCATATATGTCTGTAATTCTGCTTTCCCTTTTTTGTCTCTATAAGTAAAATATTTTACATCTTTATCCGCACGTTGTCTATAGCAAGTCTAGAGCAGAAATTTCTAAAATTAGGCTCAGACTCGCTTGAAAAGAAGGCAGACATTGACAAAAAAAGGACATTATGGTATGATCGTTTAAATGCGTTTGAGTTTACCGCAGTAAACGAGCAGCGTAGGAGAAAGCCTTAAACAAGCATTACTACGACAGAAGGTCACTGTAAAATACATCAAAGCGTGTCGGCAACGGAGCGCAGATAATAAGCGTTAGCTTATAACTGAATCTCCACCGCAAGGTGGTTTTTTTATGGCTAACGGAAGCAAGGTGGTACCGTCCTGCTTGAGGACCCTTGTAAGTTTCTAATTCGCCAATTGGTGAAATTTGGAGATTTACAAGGGTTTTTTGTTTATACTGGAAGAACTATGAAAAAAGTAATATTATCATTTTCGGGAGGATTGGATACCTCATTTTGCGTCCTGCATTTACAACAGGAAGGCTATGACGTGGTAACGGTCACTGTTGATACAGGCGGATTTACCGATCAGGACGAAAAAGATATTGCAGCACAGGCAAAATTATTAAAGGTAAAAGAGCATTACTTCGTTGACGGAAAAAAAGAGCTCTACGATAGCTTAATTTCATATATTATTAAAGGTAATATCTTACGGGGAGGCGTTTATCCGCTCGCCGCAGGAACGGAAAGAATAATTATTGCCGAAAAACTTGTTGAAATTGCCGAAAAAGAAAATTCGTTATTTGTTGCCCATGGATCAACCGGAGCCGGCAATGACCAAATCAGGTTTGATGTCTCGCTCAAAGTCTTAAATCCAAGCCTCACTGTTCTTGCTCCAATCAGGGATTTGGGAATAAAAAGGGAAGATGAAATAGAGATTCTTGAAAAAAATAACATTCCTGTTTCTAAAATTGTTAAATCTTATTCTCTTAACAAGGGTCTTCTTGGAACAACAGCCGGCGGCAAAGAAACTACCGGATCATGGGAAACTCCTCCGGATGATATTTTCCCGGAAGTGACACCGATTGCAAAGACGCCCGACGCTGCTGATAACTTTGTCATTAATTTCAAAAACGGCTTACCGGTCGGGCTCAATGGAGAAACCATGAAGAGCATTGCTCTTATGAAAAAACTCGAAGAGCTGGGAGGCAAACATGGCGTCGGAACAAGTATTCATCTCGGCAACACAATTCTCGGAATCAAAGGCAGAATTTCTTTTGCAGCGCCTGCAATTACCATCCTGATAAAAGCCCACAAAGAATTGGAGAAGCTTGTGTTGACGAAATTACAATCTTTTTGGAAAGATATTCTTACCGAAGCTTATGGTAATCTATTACATGAGGGACATTATTTTGACCCGATCATGCAGGACATCGAAGCATTGATTGACAATAGTCAAAAAAATGTCACCGGCGACGTAAAAGTAAAACTTTTCAAAGGAAATATCATTATTGAAGGCTACAAGAGTCCTTATTCTTTAATGAATCCTGAAGTTGCAACCTACGGTGAAGAAAATATGCTTTGGGACGGAAACGACGCTAAAAGTTTTGCAAAAATCTACGGTCTACAAAGTATTTTGGCAGCAAATGCCAAAAGAATAGGGGATACATATGAAAAAAATAACACTAAATAAAATTCCGTCAATCTATAAAAACGTCAACCTTGCAAATGAGGTAAATCTTGACGACAACATTCCCGCACAGGAAGGGACGTTCATTGTCGTGCAGGCACTGGAAAATGAAGGATTAAAAGACGTTCTTGATTATGCCTCAGGAAGGCTGGGAAAGCTGGTAGAAGGTGATATTATTGCCGGTGTTCTTGGTTTCCGAAGTGCACCGATAGAATTTGCCGGATTTGTTCCCGAGAAAGTAAACGTCGGCGATGAATTATATCTCTTGTGCGAAAGCGGATTAATCGGTGAAATTTCAGGAATTTATGAAGCGTGGGGAAAACCGATGAAAGTGAAAATATTAGGATCGATCGTTACCGATCAGGGAGATCATATGAATCTTAATGAATATGCGCTTCCGAAAGCAGAAGAAAGTAAGAAAAAAACTCCTATCATTGCCTTTTTGGCAACCAGCATGGACAGCGGCAAAACGACAATGGCGTGTAAAATCGCTCACGCGCTTACGTTGCAAGGAAAAAAAGTTGCCGCAATCAAAACCACAGGCGTTGGCTATACGCAGGATTTATATAAAATGAAAGAGTACGGAGCATCTCCTGTGCTTGATTTTGTCGATATGGGCATCCCCTCAACATGCGGCGTGGGCGGAGAAAATATTGTCGCTCTTGCAGAAAATCTTATTAATACGATTGAAAAGACAAATCCGGATGTCATTCTTATGGAATTCGGAGACGGCATCATCGGTGAATATCATGTCAAAGATCTGCTCAAACATGAACCCATTAAAAATCAAATAGCATTTTTCTTACTTGCTGCAAATGATTTCAGCGGCGTTTACGGAACACAAAAACTTCTCGAAGAAATGAATCTCAAAATCGATCTGGTAACGGGGCCGATTGCCAACAGTCGACTGGGCGTTGATCTTGTTAAAAAATACTTCCAGCTCGATGCAGAAAGTAATCAACACGAAATTCCGGCCACAACCTCACTTATTAACAAAAAAGTTTTTGGAGAAAACGTATGAAACATCTTCTGACAACTCTTGATTATTCTCAAGAGGAAATAAATAAAATTATTGAGTTAGCAATACAACTCAAGGCGGGAAATGTTAAAAACACTCTCCCGGGAAAAATCTTGGGATTATTGTTCTTTAACCCATCGCTGAGAACAAGGCTTTCGTTTGCTTCCGGCATGTATAAATTGGGCGGAACGGCTGTCGATCTTCCTATTAAAGGGGCTTATACGTTTGAATATGAAACAGGTGCTGTTATGGATAAAGATAAAATTGAACACATCAAAGATGCTGCAGCTGTCATTTCCCGATATTGCGACGCAATCGCTATCAGATCAAGTGATCTTATTACAAGCTCTCAAGATAGCGTTAACGTCTCGTCATGGGAAGAGTTAAAAAAAGACACTGTATTGCAGGGCTTTGCAAAATACGCAACTGTTCCGGTAATTAATATGGAGTCAAACGTCTGGCATCCTTGTCAGGGACTGGGAGACGCCATGACAATCGTTGAAAAATTAAAAAATCCCAAAAAGAAAAAGTATGTACTAACATGGGGTTATCACCCCAAAGCATTACCGATGGCAACGCCGAATTCACAAATTTTGGCAGCGTGTGACCTCGGTATGGAAACAGTTGTCGCATATCCGAAAGGTTGGGAGCTCGACGAAGAAATCGTAAAGAAAATGGAAAGTCGAGCAGCGGAATCCGGAGGCTCGCTTTCATTTACAAACTCTCAGGAAGAAGCATTCAAAGATGCGGATGTTGTTTGCGCAAAAAGTTGGGGTGCATTACAATATTATGGTAACTGGGAAAAAGAAAAAGAAATCAGAGACACATTGAAGCATTGGATTGTCAATAAAGAAAAAATGGATCTTACCAATAATGCTCTCTTTATGCACTGCCTGCCTGTCAGAAGAAATGTAAAAGTTACCGACGAAGTTCTTGATAGCCCGCAATCTGTCATCATCGATGAGGCAGAAAACAGAATGTGGGCACAAATGGCATTACTCACAAATTTACTGAGTTAATTATGAAAAATGATGAACCCCAAGCACACAATCCAAAACCCGTTTTGAAAACAGGCGGTTTTGTGGTGAGCGAAAAACAAATGGCCTTGGACCTTGATATGGTTTCTTATGATCTCTGGGGGACGACAGCGCACGTGCTCATGCTTCACAAACAAAAAGTCATTTCAAACGAGCAAATCAAACCGATCCTCAAAGCCCTCGCAGAAATCCAAGATGAAGTAGATACAAAGACATTCGCTATTGATCCGAGTAGAGGAGCGCAGCTGACGCTCGAAGCGAAGTTAGTTGAAAAAGCCGGAGACGCAGGCTATTCGGTTCACACGGGGAGAAGCAGAAATGATCAAATCATGGTCACAGAAATGCTTTACCTGCGGGATAAATCACTTGGTTTTTTGGGACTTGTTGAGACCGTTTGCCAAACACTGCTTGCACTCGCAGAAGAACACAAAGAAACTGTCATGCCCGGATATACCCATATGCAACCCGGAAAGGTGACCACGGTTGGACAGTGGGCGCTTGCCTACGCCAACGGCATTCTCAGGGCAAGTAAAACACTGATCAATTATTACAAAACGTTTGCGATGAATCCTTTGGGCGCATGTGAATCTTATGGAACTTCCTGGCCGCTTGATCGGGAGTATACCGCAAAATTACTCGGATTTGATGCTGTGTGGGAAATTCCTCAGGATGCAATTGCTTCACGGGGATTAGTTCAGCTTGGTTACCTTACGGGACTCCGGGATATTGCGATCGTTTGCAGCAAATTAACCGAAGACTTACTGCTTTTTACGACATTTGAATATAACATGGTTAGTCTGGGAGACGATGTGGCACAAAGAATGCATCCGATTACCGGCTCCTCGGTGATGGCACAAAAGAAAAATCCCGATGTTTTGGAAATTATGCGATCGCTTGCGCCGCAAATTATCGGTTTTTCATCAATTCTTGCAAACATCTTATCATCACTTCCGATGGGCTACAACAGAGATACGAGAGAGGCAAAAGAATATATTGACCTGGGATTTTCCAAGACGTCTGAAATGTTGACCACATTACAAAACGTACTTTCGTCCCTAACTGTCAATAAAAAAAGAATGGGAGAGCTGGCAATCGCGAATTATTCATTAACAACAGATCTTGCCGATTATATTTCCCAAACATCCGGTATCGGATACCGATTAATCTACAAAGTAGTCGGCCAGGTAGTCGATGAATCAATCAATCAAGGCAAACTCTTAACGGAAATTACCGCCGACATGCTCATGCAAAAAGCATCATCTCTGGATATTAAGCTGGAACTTACCGATGATCAGATTAAAGAGGCAATTGATCCGACAAAAGTAATCAATAAAAGAAATCATATCGGAGGCAGCAGTGTTGAAACCATGAAGACGGCAATGCAGCATACAAAAACAGAAATTTCTTCATTCCAGGATTGGACAAACAAACAAAAGGAGATGATACAATCTGCAAAAGAGAATACTTCTCAAGAAACAAAAAACTTTTTGCAGGAAATATGAAACTCTTATCTGATCTTGTAAAAATAGCGTCCGTCTCCGGCAACGAACAAGAGCTTGCGGAATTTTTAGTTATCCATCTTACTTCGCTCGGTTTTTCTCCTTTTCTTCAGGACGGGAACGTCGTCGTTCACATCACCGGTGAGAATCAAGACGAGGCAATTATTTTTAACGCTCACATGGACACCGTATCCGCAGGTGATCTTTCGTCCTGGAATTATCCTCCGACGGGGGAGAAAGCCGGAGCAACGAGTGACGGCAAACTGTACGGACTCGGAGCCAGCGACGACAAATCGGGAATCGCATCTTTAGTGCTACTCGCAGAAAGCCTGAAAAATTCGAAGCCAAAAAACGATGTCTGGCTGACATTCGTGACGAAAGAAGAAACAGACGGATCTGGTACAAAAAACTTTCTTTCCCGGTTTAGTAAAGACGGATGGATGAAAAAATATAAAAAAATTTCAGCAGTCATTTGCGAACCGACCGACTTGGAAGAAATTAAAATAGGGCATCGGGGAAATATGTTTATTAAAATTACCACCTACGGAGATGGGGGGCACGGATCACGACCGCATTTAGTCAAAGCCAATGCGATAACACAGGCGAATGAAATAATTAAAAAACTGGAAGTGTTGGGTTCTGTCTGGGCAAAAAAATATCATCATCCGATTCTCGGCCAACCGACCCTCGCAGTAACGACTATCTCAGCAGGTGATGCATCATCACCCAATAAATTCGCTGAATCATGCGTGATTACACTGGATATCAGAACGACACCCGCTCTCCATCATAATGCAATTTCACTGCTCAAAGATGAGCTCAAAGAATTTGACGCAACAATAGCAATGCTTCATGAACCGGGACTCATCGGTGATACAGATTCCGATTCGGAAATTGTCCAAAAAGCAAAACTGCTTACGGGAGCAAAAATAACTATGAGTGTCGGCTCAAATGATTTGGGATTTTTTACTGAAGCAAACATACCCGGAATTATTTTCGGACCGGGCGCATATGCCGCGATACACAAATCAAATGAATACTGTGAGATAGAAAAAATCGAAAAAGCCGCGGATATCTACAGGAAGCTAATCTAAAAGTTTAATCGAGTGGAGGGAATACTTCGGCAACCATACATCGTGCGCTTCCGCCGCCGACAAATTCAATCGTTGGAATTTCTACCGGAACTAAATCTCCATAGTGTTCCATTCGCTCACGTTGTTCAGGAGTGAAGGCCTCGAATGCCGTTTGGGACATAATAATTTTTGAATCACCATTTACTGCTCTTACCTGAAGAATATTACCGGCAAAGTTGTTCATTTGTTCCGGAGTAATTCTGATAAGCTCACCATGCTCTTCCAAGCTTGCTTCTACCATTGCTCTTTCCTGCACATCAGGAATTGCATCCGAACAGAGAACCGAAAAACCGTCTCCGACACTCATAACCACATTTGTGTGATAAATTGGGTTTCCGGTAACGGTATCGACTGCATGAAAAAAGACTTGATCAAAAGCCATAGCGTCAGCCCATTTATCAAATTCTTCCTTTGTCGTTCGAGGAGATTCAAGCGCGTAAGCAATTCTATTTGCGCGGTCCAATACCAGACTGCCGGTCCCTTCCAAGATGCCGCCGTTTGCCTCGTCTCCGGTCATATCAACAACATCACTGGAAAGCCCCATGTCGGTCAATGCGCCACGCAGTGCGTCAATCTGTCTTTCTTCTCGTCTATTTGGAGTGAGCATTGGGTAGAGTACTACATCACTGGCTCCGGGTTCGCCGGGAACTTCATGGGTAGAAAACCAATTATTCGGAAAAACTGCGTCAGGAGTATCGGCATCTTTTCGTGAAGGCAGTACGGTGACTCTAATCCCGGCCTCCCGAAGAGTACCGACCATTCCTTCAAATTCCGTAAGAGCCCTCGCTCTTGCTTCTGCCTGATTGGCAGGAGGGTTTTGGAAAGAATTACTCACAGCTGTTTCTGCATTATAGGCAAAATGATCGGGACGGATCATCACCACGCGATTGGTGAGCTGATGAGGTTTTCTTGGTGCTTCTACTCCTATTACTGGCATATTAGTAGGCTGATAGTAGTACAAACGGTGTTTTTTGTCAAGACTCTAGAACACAAAACAGATTCCTGTAAAATATGGTATACTATGAGACTGAATCTATGGGAAGAGAAAAATTTGATGCAGGAAAACCAATAATTAAATGGCCACAAGGAGAAAAAGTCACGATCCCAAGCGCTGTGGACTTTGTCTATGTTATGAGAAAAGACAATAAGTTTACTATGTCTCCGATCGCTGCGAGTGTGGCAAGAGATTATTCGCTTGATGAAGCTCAAACAAGACAAACCCTTATTGCCGAATATGATACTTTTTTTAGCAAATTAACCGATTCCTTCATTCGTAGTTTTGCGTCCAAAGGAAATTTTGAAATCCATTTATACGACCCCGCACAGCTTGAGGCAAAAACACGAAGAAAATCAGCCGACAAACCTATTGTCAGCTTGGATCCGCTCATACATGACGATGTTTTTTCGCTTCATATTGCGCGAGGTTATTATCCAGGAGGAACAAATGATTATGGCTCAACCGCAAGACCGGGAAGCAAGGATTTACCAGAGCAAGCCCAACTCGTAGCCCAAAAGCTGAACAACGGTTCTGTTGTTCTCATTGATGATGATGCATTCAGCGGAGGATCTCTCGCCAGAACGGTTGCCCAACTGCAAAGAGAAAGTGTTGCGGTTGATAAAATTATTCCGGCAATTCAAATAGGAAAACCGGGTAGTTTTATTGATATTGGCACGAAAAGTGATTCCGTTGTCGAATACCAAACAGAAAACGGAGAGAAAATTTTCGACAAAGTAGACTTAGGTGATCCGAGAGATTTTCTGATAGGAACAAGCGGGTTGGTTGTAAAATTACCCAACGGAGAGACGGGCAGAGCACCTTATTTACTTCCTTTTGTCAGTCCATCCGCACGGGCAAGTATTCCTGAGGAAAATGAAAAAGAATTTACTCAAAGAGTACTGATGGCGAATAGGGAATTTTTTCTCGCTGCTGCCGATAAAATCGGTCACGACATATTACTTCGACATATGGACCCGGACTTTGTAAAGTTTATGCATACAATGTACGGATTTGCAGACAGTACCCGCATGGACCACATTGTCACCTGGGCGATAACAAACAACGATAGACTTTGGGAAAGAACAAAGACATGGGGAGAATTACATGAAAAAATCGATAATTTACAATTACCTCAAAACATCGTGTTCGTTGATATTAACGGCACATTGCTGCCGCATGATTCGGATGGAACAATAGCCGATGAGAAAATTGACGAGCTGAAAGATACGATTCTATCTGCAAACGAGAAAGGTATCGAGGTTGGTCTTTGCTCGGACTCTCCGCTACCGCAACTCAGACAATTTGCAGATAAATTGGGCTTTACCGGTCCGATTATTGCCGAAAACGGCAATATCATACATTTCAATAATAAAACGGTAATCGTTAACCCACTTCCCAACCGGGAGACATATATGCAACAAATTGCGGGAATCGCTTCCGAGTTTGATTATGAACAGTCGAAAGACTGTATTGCCCCGGAATTTGGCGGAGAACCGCTTGATATGTATGATAACCGTTGGGGCTTCGGAGCCGGCAGAGAAGCTTCGGTTACCGTTTTTGGTCCTCCTGAATTAATTGAAAAACTTGGCGAGGTTATCCCCGCAGGAAAAGATATCAGTCGCGACTGCAGTCCGCAATATCATTTTTTCGCGATTCATCCAGGTGCTGATTATAAAAAAAATAAAGGGAAAACTCTGCATATGCTGAGTACGCTTGGTCACAATGTCATTATGGTAGGCGACAGCATGTCGGATTGGGCAGATCCGAAAACAGGGGTACAATGTTCATTTGTTGCGAATGCAGAAATTTCTGATGAAGCAGCTTCATCAGCAAAGATGATTGCACGGGCACCATTTATTGACGGTGTAAACGAAATTATCAACTCTATTCGGTAAGACCTCTCACTTAGTACTCTACGAATCTTCAAGAAATAGACAACTACATCAATTTATTCTAGAATGAATAACACATGAAATTTTTTGCTATCAGACACGGCATAACCGAATCAAATAAGAAAAAACTCCTCAACGGACAAATAGACGAGCCGCTTCTCGCTGAAGGATTTGAACAAGCAAAAAAAGCTATTGCCGAACTACCGAAAAGTATTAAGCAAATCTATGTTTCACCGCTTCTGAGAACCAGACAAACGGCAGAAACAATAAATGCACACCTTAAGATCCCGATGAAAATCGCACATAAAATAAAAGAGATACATATCGGTGATCTTGCCGGCAAAGCATGGACGGATTTTGAAGACGGCGCGGAACTAAAGAAAAAACACCGTTCGATCCAATTTGATTACAGCGCAAAAGGAGGGGAAACGGCAGAGGAGGTAAAAAAAAGATTAGTAGAATTTTTAAAAGAAATTAACAATAAACATCACGATCATGAAGTATTACTTGTTACACACGGTGGGATACTTCGTGCTCTCCATATGCTTGAACATAAAAAAGAAAATCTTGACGAAATTGAAAACGTTTCATTGCACACTTTTGATACCGATAGCATTCTAATCTAGAACTTGATAATGAAAAATATTTCTGTTATAGTATAATACCAGAGGACAAAAAAACTCTGGATTTTTTATGGGTAAGGCTACTTTAAACAAAATTAGCGGTAACTTCAAAAATAAACATATCCTTTCCCTCGATCAATTCTCCTCAAAAGACTTAGACAAACTTTTCAAAGTGACACAAGACATGAAGGAAATTGCCTCAAACGCAAAGCCTTCTGATATTCTCAAAGGCAATATTGTCACACTCATTTTTTATGAACCTTCAAGTCGTACGTTCGGTTCATTTGCTGCAGCAGTCAAACAATTAGGCGGACAAACAGTTGAAATTCAAGACCCACAACATTTTTCATCTGTTTCAAAAGGTGAGACGCTCGAAGACACAATCCGTGTTTTTGAAGCATACTGCGACGCAATAGTCATTCGCCATCCGGTTGCCGGAACAGCTCAACAGGCAGCAAATGCAACGACGACCGTCCCAATTGTCAATGCAGGTGACGGCATCGGTGAGCATCCGACACAAGCACTTCTTGACATGGCAACTATTTATGAAAAAAAGGGAACACTCAACAATCTTACCGGTGTCATGGCAGGAGATATGCTCAACGGCCGAACAGTTCACTCGCTCATCCGCGCGCTCTCACTCTACAAAAATGTCACTCTTTACCTTTTGTCGCCAGATGAACTCAAGCTTTCTCGGAAAGACTTCACTGCCTTCAAATCTAAAGGTATTACGTTAATCGAAATCAATACCGATAAAGATATTCCGAAAAATGCTGACTTCTGGTATTGGACACGGGTACAGAAAGAACGGTTCACAAGCAAAGAAGCCTACGAAAAAGTGAAAAATAGATTTATCGTTACTCCGAAATTGGTTCAAGAAAAAGCGGGTAAAAAAACGATTATCATGCATCCGCTACCGCGGGTGGGGGAGATCGATCCCGCAATCGATACTGACGAAAGAGCAGTGTATCTCAGATCAGAAATCAGAAACGGAATGTATGTACGAATGGCGCTTTTAGCTTTAGTCCTCGGAAAAGTAAAGTAACATCTTGAAAATGGGCAAAACAGAAGCCTGAAGCGAAAACTATGCAAGGAAAACTTATTCTCTCAGACGGAACAGAAATTGATGGCATTTCATTCGGAAAAAATCAATCGATAGCAGGCGAGGTTGTTTTTGCAACCGGTATGACGGGTTATCCGCAGGCATTTACCGATCCGTCATTTAAAGGGCAAATCCTCGTTATGACCTATCCGATCCTCGGCAACTACGGTGTCCCTGAAAGAAAATTGTGGGAATCCAAAAATATTCAAATCTCAGGACTAATCGTCAGCGACTACATCGAAACGCCTTCACATTTTCAAAGCAAAATGACGCTTGGTCAATGGTTCAAAGATGAAAACCTACCGCTTCTGCAAATAAAAGATACAAGATTTCTGACACAAAAAATCAGAGAGAAGGGCGTTATGCTTGGAAAAATCGTTATCGATAAACCGGTAGACGATTATGACCCGAATCTTGATAATCTTGTCGCACAGGTTTCAACAAAAACAGTGACTACAGAAGGAACGGGTAAGAAAACAGTTGTGCTTATCGATTGCGGCGCAAAAGACAATATTAAGCGCTGTTTTCTCAAGCGTGGGGTTAAGGTAATCCAAGTACCATGGGATTACGATCTGTTCGGCAACCGCAGCAAAGACAAATTTGATGCGGTTTTTGTTTCTAACGGACCTGGTGATCCTAAAATGGCAGCAAAGACGATTGAAACAGTCAAAAAATCTCTGGAAAATAAAATCCCGACACTCGGCATTTGTCTAGGAAATCAAATTCTGGCACTCGCAGCAGGAGGGGACACCTATAAATTAAAATACGGACACAGAAGTCAAAATCAACCATGCATTGATACAAAAACAAACCGCTGCTATATCACAACACAGAATCATGGATTTGCAATCGGAAAAGTTCCCGACGGATTTAAACCCTGGTTTGTCAATGCAAACGATAATACCAATGAAGGCATTTATCACGAACGTTTACCGTTTCTCGCTGTACAATTTCATCCGGAAGCAAATCCCGGACCGAAAGACGCAGAATGGATTTTTGATTACTTTATAGAAAAAATAAAATGAAAGAGATAAAAAAAGTTTTAATTTTAGGATCGGGAGCTCTGAAAATAGGGGAGGCAGGCGAATTTGATTATTCCGGTTCACAGGCAATCAAAGCGCTCAAAGAAGAAGGTAAGAAAATAATTTTGGTCAATCCGAATATCGCAACGATTCAAACATCTAAAGAACTTGCGGATGAGGTGTATTTTCTTCCCGTGACACCGTATTTCGTTGAACAGATTATCGAAAAAGAAAAACCGGACGGCATCTTTCTTTCTTTTGGCGGACAAACTGCGCTCAACTGCGGAATCGCATTGCACAAAGAAGGAATATTAGAAAAACATAACGTCAAAATCCTCGGAACACCTATCTCTGCAATTATCCTCACCGAAGATAGAGACAAATTTTCCAATCACCTTGGAACCATCAATATCCCGACTCCTCGTTCGCACGCAACAACAACACTTGCAGAAGCTCTCATGATCGCAAAAGAAATCGGTTATCCGGTGATGATTCGTGCGGGATTTGCGCTCGGAGGACACGGGAGCGGTGTTGCTTACAGTCCGACGGAACTTAAAAAAATTGTCAAAAGAGCATTGGCTTTTGCTCCACAAGTCCTTGTCGAACGATATCTTCACCACTATAAAGAAGTTGAATATGAAGTCGTTCGGGACAGTGCTGATAATTGCATAACCGTGTGTAATATGGAAAATATGGATCCGCTCGGTATTCACACCGGCGATTCGATTGTCGTTGCCCCAAGTCAAACATTAACAAATGAAGAATATCATTCACTCCGAAAAGCATCAATCGATATCGTCAGAAGTCTCGGCATAGTAGGGGAGTGTAATGTGCAATTTGCACTCAATCCCAAACCAAAAGGCGAAAATGAACTTGAATATTATGTTATCGAAGTAAATGCCCGTCTTTCCCGAAGTTCCGCGCTTGCGAGTAAGGCAACAGGTTATCCGCTCGCTTATGTCGCTGCGAAATTAGCACTCGGCTACAATCTTACCGATCTGAATAATAAAATAACAGGCGTCACTCAAGCGTGTTTTGAACCGGCACTCGACTACATTGTCACCAAGATTCCCCGATTTGATTTGGAAAAATTTGAAGGAGCAGATCTGAAACTCGGCAGCAGCATGAAATCTGTCGGCGAAGTCATGGGAATAGGCCGGACCTTTGAAGAAAGTTATCAAAAAGCAATTCGCATGCTTGATATGGATTACGAAGGCGCAACTTCCGAAAAATTATTTTTTGAAAATGTCGACATCGTTGAAGCTATTAAAAAACCCACGCCAAGAAGAATGTTTGCTGTCGCACGGGGTCTCAAGCAAAACATGCCGGTGAAAAAAATTAATGCGCTCTCAGGCATTGATCCATGGTTTATTAATAGAATTAAGAACATTGTCGACAATGAAAACATCCTCAAAACAACAAGAAAACTTGATCACGATTTCCTGCTACATCTCAAACAGCTTGGCATATCGGACAAAAGAATCGGAGAACTTCTGGAAAAAACAGGTCTTGAAGTACGGGAAATCAGAAAAAAACTGGGCATTCTTCCGGTAACACTCCAAATTGATACACTTGCAGGGGAGTTTCCTGCGCAGACGAATTACCTCTATATGACTTACAATGCCGGTCATAATGACATCAAACCATCCGGAAAAAACGCAATAATCGTCTTGGGTTCGGGGCCATACCATATAGGATCATCGGTTGAATTTGACTGGTGCTCTGTCAATACCGTTTCAAATCTTAAAAAATACGGCAAGAAATCAATTATTATCAATTGTAACCCTGAGACTGTTTCAACGGATTATGATATTTCTGACCGGTTGTACTTTGAAGAGCTCACCTTTGAAAGAATTGCCGACATTTATGAGGCGGAAAACCCGGAAGGTACAATCGTTTCTGTCGGAGGACAAACACCAAACAATCGTGCTAAGGCTTTGCACGAATATGGCTTTCATATTTTAGGAACAAGTCCTCTTGATATTGACCGCGCTGAAGATAGAAATAAATTCTCATCGCTTCTTGACAAACTGCACATTAAACAGCCTGCGTGGAACGCATTTTCTTCACTTGCGGAAGCTGAGACATTTGCGGAAAAAATCGGTTATCCGGTACTTATCCGTCCTTCCTATGTCCTTTCAGGAAGTGCGATGAATATTTGCTACAGCAAAAAAGACCTGATGACTCATCTTGATGAAGCGGTAAAAATTTCAAAAGAATACCCGATAACCGTCTCTAAATTCTTTGAAAAAACAATGGAGATAGAACTTGATGCAGTCAGTCAAAACGGCAACGTAAAAGCGGCAATCATCTCAGAACATGTTGAATACGCGGGTGTTCATTCGGGCGATGCGACAATCGTCCTCCCCGCACAAAAAGTTAAAAAAGAAGTTCAGGAAAAAATGATTACGACAGCAAAGCATCTTGCAAAGGAATTGCATATCACCGGTCCGTTTAATATACAATTCCTCCTCCGCAAAGACGAGATTTATATTATCGAGACCAATCTCCGTGCATCCCGAACCTTTCCTTTTATTGCAAAAGTAACAGGCATTAACCTTATCACTCTTTTTGTCGATGCTTTGTTTAAAAAAGAAATACCGGAGGTCGTTATGAAACCGCTCACCTTTACCGCAGTTAAAGTCGCTCAATTTTCATTTGCCAGACTTATCGGCGCAGATCCGGTACTCGGCGTTGAAATGGCATCAACAGGAGAAGTCGCATGTTTCGGAGAGGACAGGGAAGAAGCATACCTCAAAGGCATTTTGTCGACAAACGGAACGATACCTGAAAAAGGAATCTTTGTCAGCCTCGGCGGCGATCAAAAGAAAAAAGATTTTCTTGCAAGCTGCAAAGAATTACCCAAGCTCAATATACCGATTTATTCAACGGAAAAAACAGCAAAATTCCTTTCGGAAAACGGTATTAAGACAAAAACGCTCTATAAAATTCATGAAAAAAAATCTCCCAATATTCTGGACCATTTTCAAGCCGGTAAGATAGATTTGGTTATCAATATTGTCGATAACTATGTGACAAAAGATTTAAATGATGACTATTTCATCAGAAGAGCGGCTGTCGATAACAATATCTTGGTACTGACAAAAGTTAAAAAAGCCGAGCTCTTTATCAAGGCGCTCGTCAATAAAGGACTGAAAAAGCTGGCAATCAAACCCTGGAGCGAATATACTAAGTAAGATGATAACTTTACCCGGACTTATTGACCCTCACGTACATCTCCGTGATCCCGGACAAACCCATAAAGAAGATTTTTTCACCGGAACGCAGGCCGCATTGGCCGGAGGATTTACAACCGTTATCGATATGCCCAATAATCTTGATCCGATAACAACAGCCGACAAACTCCGGGAAAAAATAAAAAATGCACGGGGAAAAATTGTCTCCGATCTCGGATTTCATTTCGGTTCTCTCGGCGAGAATATGGAGGAATTTGAAAAAGTACAAAACGAAGTAGTCGGTCTGAAAATTTATCTTAATCAAACAACCGGCAACTTTATTGTCACGCCTGAAGTGTTTCATAAGATAGCAAAAGCATGGCCGATCGGCAAACCGATTCTTGTCCATGCAGAAGCGGATGTTTTAGAACAAATACTACAAATAGGATATGAAACCAAACAGCGCATTCATGTTTGTCATATCAGCTCGCAAAAAGAACTGGAAATAATCATACAGGCAAAAGAAAAAAAGCAAAATGTAACGTGCGGAGTCACGCCACACCATCTCTTTCTTACGGAAAAAGACGGTGAAGAACTTGGGCCCTACGGCAAAATGAAACCGTATTTAAAATCACAAAGTGACGTTGATTTTCTTTGGAAAAACCTTGTATCAATCGATTGTATTGAATCAGATCATGCTCCACATGCCAAAAAGGAGAAACAAGGTAACAATCCGCCATTTGGTGTCCCGGGACTTGAGACGACACTACCGCTCCTGCTGACAGCAGTATCTGAAGATAGACTCACGATCGACGACATCAAGCGCCTTTGCCACGACGGTGCTGCAAAAATATTCGGTATCCAAACTGATCCGGAAAGCAAAATTGAGATTGCTGAGGAAGAAGAATGGACCATTGAAAATGATAAACTATTTACCAAATGCGGCTGGACACCCTTTGACGGGTGGAAAGTAAAGGGAAAAGTAAAACGTGTTTTCCTGCGAGGGACAAATGTATTTGAAGATGGTAAAATACTCGTTGAACCGGGATTCGGTAAAATAATAGTATGACCAAACTGCAAACGCCATTTTATAATCCTCTCAAAACCTATGAGGAAAATTATACTGAGGGACCATTCGGCGCATTTGCAGATAAAAAAATCTTTGAACAAAAAGGCGAACCGCAATACGACTATCACGGACAAAAAGTCTATCTTCCATTTGGCATCCCTGCAGGCCCCTTATTAAACAGTAAGTATGTCAAAGCAACATTTGAAAAAGGGTTTGACATTGCCGTTTATAAAACGATCAGGAGCGATTTTTACCAAACCCATCCTTTTCCGAATATTCTCTCAGTCAAAATAGAAGGAGATCTCACCCTTGAAAAACTGAAAGGTCCGCTGGTTGCTGGCACCAATTTTGTGCCCCCGATTGCTATCACCAACTCTTTCAATATTCCTTCAAGAAAACCGGAAATCTGGCAGACAGACATGAAAAAAGCACTAGCATATGCCGGACGCGGACAAGTTATGGTTGGCAGTTTTGTCGGCACTGTTCGCGAAGGACAAACACATCAAGCGTTTATTGACGATTGGGCATTGGCGGCAAAATTAGTTTTGGAAACAGGTGTCAAAATAATTGAAGCAGACATCTCCTGTCCGAATAACGGTGCTGAAGGGTTAGTTTGTTACGATATTCCCACAACCGAAGAAATCTGTAAAAGTGTCAGAAAAATTATCGGCAATACGCCATTTATTTTAAAAATCGGTTACTATGAAAATCAGGAACAGCTTGAAAAACTTGCAGAAATTGCCAATGAATATGCCGATGGTATCGGGGCTATCAATACGCTGCCGGGTATTATTGTCAATGAAAAAGGTGAACAAGCATTACCCGGTAAAAATCGCGCAAAAGGAGGAGTGTGCGGCGCACCGATAAAATGGGCGGGCGTTGAAACGGTAAGGAAATTAAACGAGATTCGAGAAAAGAAAAATTATAAATTTTCACTTGATGGAGTAGGGGGCGTAACGGCACCCCAAGACTATTTAGAATATAAAAAGGCGGGTGCTGATGCAGTCTTTAGCGCAACCGGCGCAATGTGGAATCCGCTCCTCGCACAGGAGATAAAAAATATTTATTGAAATTGTTCACGTATCCGTTCGGCAATTTCCTCACTATCAATATCACCAAGTTTTGCAAATTCTTCTGCTCTCATATGATGCTCCTGTATCCAGTCGATAAGTGCGGGCTGCCAATACTCCCGGTCTGTCTGCAGGGAGAGCCGTGTTCCCGGATCAAATTGGTGAAAGATTGCATCCAAATGAAAAAGTGAAAAACCGGGTAGCCCTTCTGAATTTTTCTTATGCAACGCATAATGAACATTTAATTCCCCTGATAATGAATCCCGTTCATCTGCCAAAAACTCCTCAAGTTCACTCGTTGTATAAGCATATTTTAGTTTCTTTTCTGTATTAAACGTACGTTTTGTCATTACTGCGCAATATCCTGAATTCCTAAGATCACTAAAAGAAGTTCCGGAAATAAATTTCGCCAAATCCAAAAAAGAGGCACCAAAAGTAGACGGAGAAAGATCCCTTCTTGGCCACCGGAAAAGATTGTAATTGTCAAAGCTTCCGAATAATGACCCTCCCAGATAAATGCCCATTTTCCCTCCGACTTCTCTCTCAAACGTAGCCTTTACTGCGGGACCCGGCTTGCGATCCTTATCGACACTCATATTCGGGCAGATTATAACATGTCCGCACTTTTTGTAGTATACTTGAGCAATGAACTGGATAATTTTTGCATTGGGAGCAATCGGCGCCGGAGCAATTTCAGATCTTTTCCGCAAACTCGGATCAAACCTCAAAGATCCGTTCCTGAGTAATGTTATCTTTCAAGCAGCATCATTCGCAACGGCACTCATTCTCTATTTTCTTTTCAGTAAAAAACTGGAAGGCAATCCGCAAGGCATGCTCTATGCGCTTATCGGCGGCGTCCTTATCTCAATCTTTACCACATTCTCTTTTAAAGCTCTTTCCGACGGCCCGAATGTCTCAACAGTCATTCCGGTTATCCGTATTGGCGTCGTTCTGCTCGTCGTTATTTTAGGAGTTTTGATTTTTAAAGATAAACTTACGTGGAATATTATTTTCGGTATTCTTCTTGCAAGCACGGGTGTTTTTCTGCTTTCATTAAACAAATAGTTATGCCATATAAAATAATCTTCTTTGATCTCGACGGCACGTTGATAGACCCAAAAATAGGTATCACAAAATCCGTTCAATACGCCCTCAATAAATTCGGTATTAAAGAAGATACTGCCAATCTACTCCCGTTTATCGGTCCGCCTCTCAATAAGTCTTTCCAGAAATATTACGGTTTTAGCGAAGAAGAATCGATGGAAGCAGTTATGTACTATCGTGAATATTTACTTCCGAAAGGGATTCGGGAAAGTATTATTTATCCGGAAATTCAAACGCTCCTGGAAAAATTACAAAAGGCAAATAAAGAATTATTCGTTGTCACATCAAAACCGACGTTTATTGCCGAAGAAGTTATTAAGTATCATGATCTGGAGAATTTTTTTGCCAAAATTGTGGGTTGCAAGTCAGATCTTTCAAACGCGGATAAAACAAGTCTTATTAAAGAGGCAATGCTACTTCGTCCCAAAGAGAACAAAAAAAGTTTTGTAATGATAGGGGATAGGGAGCACGATATTATCGGCGCAAAAAATAATGCTATTGACTCAATCGGCGTTACTTATGGTTATGGATCTATTGACGAATTGACTGCGATAAATCCGACACACCTTGCGGAATCAATAGAAGATTTAGCGAAATATTTGCTATAATACCTGTATGTCCTTTCAGGATAAGCTCAACGCTATCATCGAAAAAAATAATTCCCTCGTCTGCGTCGGACTTGATAGTAATTTTGACAAGCTTCCTGAAAGTATGAAACAAAAAGAACATCCACAATTTGAATTTAACAAAGCAATAATCGACGCAACACACGATCTTGTCTGCTCCTACAAACCGAACTCCGCATTTTATGAAGCTCACGGAGAACAAGGGATAGGGGAGTTAAAAATGACCTGTGATTATATCAATCAAACCTACCCTGAAATCCCGATTATTCTGGATGCCAAACGAGCTGACATTGGCAACACGAACCTTGGTTATATGAAATTTGCTTATGACTATCTCAGCACGGATGCTGTAACCTTACAACCATATCTTGGTAGTGAAGCTCTCAAACCTTTTTTTGATAAATCTGATAAGGGTTGTATTATTTTGTGCAGAACTTCAAACTCTGGAGCAGGGGAGTTGCAAGACTTACAAATCGATGGAGAAAAGTTATATATGATTGTTGCAAAAAAAGCGACCGAGGAATGGAATAAGAATAATAATTGTTTATTGGTAGTTGGCGCTACTTATCCGGAGGAGCTTGCAAAAATAAGACAAATTACCGGCGATATGACATTTCTCGTTCCCGGAATAGGCGCCCAAGGAGGAGATATCGAAAAGACTGTCAAAGCAGGACTTAACTCGCAAAAAAGGGGCTTGATAATTAACTCATCGCGAGGTATTATCTTTGCATCAGGCGCTGATGACTTTGCAGAAAAGGCACGGGAAGAAACGGAAAAACTCAGAAACGAAATTAATACATACCGATAATTATGAATAACGAAGTAATAGAGATGCTCAAAAAATCAGGTGGTGTTATTATAGACAGCCATATTGTCTACACATCAGGAAAGCACGGGAGTGTCTATATTAATAAAGACGCCCTCTATCCCCATACAGAATTCACATCCAGAGTCGGAGAATTATTTGCTCAAAGCCACAAAGATATCGAAATTGATGTTGTAGCTGCTCCTGCACTTGGAGGAATTATTCTTGAGACCTGGACAGCATATCATTTGTCAAAGCTTAAAGGAAAAGAAGTACTTGGTATTTATACTGAAAAGGATGACGAAAAGAATCAAATTTTTACAAGAGGCTATGACAAATTAGTAAAAGATAAAAACGTTTTAGTTGTTGAAGATCTCACAACAACAGGCGGTTCTGTTCTTAAAGTAGTAAATACGGTAAAAAATGCCGGAGGAAATGTTGTTGCTGTTTCTGTTATGGTTAATCGTGCTCCGGAAATTGTTAATTCCGACATGATGGGAGTTCCGTTTTCGTCTCTTGCAGTTCTGAAAGCAGAGGCATGGGATGAGGCAGATTGTAAACTTTGCAAAACAGGCGTACCGATCAATACGACTGTCGGTCACGGAAAAAAATATCTTGAAGCAAAAAAAGCGAATAATAAATAAGTCCAAAAAAGCATGGGCACGCTAAATGGTAAAAATATAACCACGACATCCGCAAAAGGGGAACGCGAAGGTTCCTATTCTGTTACTGTTATCGATCCAATACCTCTCGACCAAGCAAGACGGGAAGCAGGAATTATGCCAGAGTATGTCGGAAGAGGAAGAGACGCACATCCGGCTCACATTGTCGCTGCTGGCCTTGACGGAACTCCTGAAATTGTCACAGGCGTCACACCCCCCTCAAAACCTGTAAGGCGGGGAGCGCCTGCTATTCGCTTTGCGTGATATATGGTAGAATAAATCTTCATGGCAGACATCATCGTTGTTAAAAACCTCATTAAAAAATACGGAGATTTCACTGCCGTCAACGATATCTCCTTTAGTGTCAAACCGGGAGAAATCTTCGGAATCCTCGGACCCAATGGAGCAGGGAAGACCACAACGCTTGAGATAATTGAGACGCTGAAAAAACAGACAAGCGGCGACGTTTTTGTCGACGGTATTAACGTGAAAGACCACCCCTGGGAGGTAAAACGAAGAATCGGTGTTCAGCTCCAATCCGCTGCGTTCTACCCCGAGCTGCGCCTCACAGAGCTTCTGGACATGTTCGCAGCGATGTATGACGTAAAGGTTAATCCCATGGAAATGTTGAAAAAGGTAGACCTTGCAGACAAAGCAAAGAATTATGTCAAACAACTCTCAGGCGGACAAAAACAACGCTTCTCCATCGCGTCGACACTTATTAATCAACCGAAAGTTATTTTTCTTGACGAGCCGACAACCGGCCTTGATCCTCAAGCACGAATTCATCTCTGGGACATGGTTCGTGACATCAAAAAAGAGGGCGTCACGATCGTTCTCACAACTCATTATATGGACGAAGCAGAACAACTCTGTGATAGACTGGCAATTATGGATCATGGAAAAATTATCAAAACCGGCACGCCGAAAAAATTCATTGACGATCTTCTCAAGGCAGGTTTCAAAAAAGAAGTGAAAGTAGAACAGGCAAATCTCGAAGACGTTTTTCTCAACTTAACAGGAAGAAAATTGAGAGATGAATAAACCATGAAAACACAATACAAAAAACCAAGACAACTGAAAGCATTTCTGAAGATGACGGGATATTTTTTCCTTGCACAAAGGAGAAACCCTGCCACCTTTGCATTTGGCTTCATCTTTCCGGTAGTCTTCATCAGCATCTTCGGTCTTATCGGCAACACGCCGCAAAAACTCACCATCGGACTGCCTGCAGAAGTACAACGTACCAATCCGATTGTCAGCGTGATTGAAAAACAACCTTTTGTCAAAATTGATCAGGAAGAAGAAGGAATTCTTGAAAACAAACTGAGACAAGGTAAGCTTTCGGGAATTGTCGATATTCAGATGGCAAATCAAACCACGCCGCACTACGATGTCAAGCTCACCACATCAATCGGCAATGTTCAAGAAGGAGCAGCGCTCAATTCACTCGTCCGGGGGGTCGCGGACCAGGCGAATCTTCGCATCGCAGGAGTAACTAACCCGTCAATTATCGTTACACAAAGCGAACTTTCAGGCAGACAGTTTCGCTACATCGACTTTGCGCTTCCCGGGCAAATCGGTTTCTCACTCCTATCCACAGCTGTTTTCGGAACGGTTTTTGGCCTCATCTTTCTCAAAAAATCGCTCGTACTCAAGCGTATGTTTGCATCACCAACCAGAGCCATAACCATACTTCTTGCCCAGGGAGCAAGCAGACTTATCTCCGCGATGATGCAGACCCTCCTTATTCTTGCACTCGGAATTTTTGTCTTTAAATTTTATTTGCCGCACGGATATGTCACCTTTTTTGAACTTCTTCTTCTTTCTGCATTCGGACTTGTCGCTTTCTTGGGCTTTGGGTATTTTATGGCTGGACTTGCCAACGATGAGAATTCAGCAGGCCCGCTCGTGAACCTCATTACCTTGCCGCAATTTTTGTTGTCAGGAACATTCTTTCCGACAGACAGCCTTCCCGCATGGATTCAGCCGATTGCAAATAATTTACCCCTTTCCTACTTCAACATGGCAGTGAGAAAAATCACGACAGAAGGGGGAGATATCACGCAAACCGTTCCGTATATCCTCGGTCTTCTTGCCTGGGGCACTGTCATGTATCTTCTTGCTGCAAAAACATTTAAGTGGGAATAACATTGACAAAATTATCCAAAAATAGTTAGATAGAAAGAGATGAATAATTTATGGAAAAATATTAAAAATCCGCTGTTGACTGCTGTTTTTGTTTTGGTCGGCATGTTCCTCTATGTAAATTATTCCTACGCACTTCCTTTCGGTTATCACTCAGCCAACAAAGACGCTGTCTTTACTTCTGACGGAACAGGGGAGGTAACCTATACGCCTGACACATCGCTACTTTATTTAAGTGTCGAAAAAGCAGCAGCCACGCAAGATGAAGCAAAAAATCAAGCAAATAAAATCATCAATCAAATTACCGCAGATCTCAAAAAATTGGGAGTAGAGGAGAAGAACATCAAAACAACCAATTTTTCAGTGAATCCAAATTATAACAATGAAATTTCACCTGAAGGAAAAATGATGCTTATGCCCGTTCGCCAAACAACACCGAATGGATTTGTTGCAAATGCGAGCCTTGAGGTCCGGGTAAAACCGCTCAGTAAAGCTGAGCAGGCAATTGATATCGCTACAAAAGATGGGGCAACGCAAGTCGGCACATCTCAGATGATCGTTGACGATGCAACGCAAAAAGAACTTCAAAGTAAAGCAAGACTTGCAGCAATCAAAAATGCGAAGGAGAAAGCAAAAGAACTCGCAGACGCTGCGGGAATTCACCTCGGACGGGTCGTCTCAATTCAAGAAAATGGCGGAGGATATCCGCGACCTATGCTCATGAAAGCTGATAGCGCGGGAACATTTGAAGCAATTGCGCCAACACAACTTAACCCGGGAGAAAACACTATCTCAGTCACCGTCACCCTCTCCTTCGAAACATATTAATCTTTATTCCCGCTATGAAAGGCTTTATGCACATCTCGTAATTGTTTGTTTGTAACATGGGTATAGATTTGTGTTGTAGCAATGTTTTTGTGTCCGAGCATCTCCTGAACCGATCTCAAATCTGCTCCGTTGGTCAATAAGTCGGTAGCAAACGAATGCCGCATTGTATGAACTGTTGCGTCAACGGGAAGTCTTGCCATATGGACATATTTCTTCACGATTCTTTCAATCGAACGAACAGTTAAGCGCATCTTTTCACCATCGTCATCTTCATCGACTCCCCTCGAATATCTGATAAATAACGGCTTAAACGCATCCGTTCGTGCCTGTAAATATCGCTGAATCCACTCGGCTGCCCTATCGGAAATAAAAACGACGCGCGCGCGTCCCCCTTTCCCCACAACGCCAAATTCCCCGCGTTCGATATTAATTTGTTCATGATTGAGCTTCGTTAATTCAGAAACACGAAGGCCGGTAGAGAAGAGGACTTCAAGTATTGTCCGGTCGCGAATCCCCTCTTCTTTGGAAGTATCAGGCATAGTTACTAACCGCTCAATCTGGTCTCTTTCCAAAAATTTGAGGCTGCGACTTTCTGTTTTCGGCAGGTCAATTTTGCTTGGCTCAAGTGTCTTTACATCATTTTTTATGAGAAATCGTAGGAACGACCGAAGCGCAATTACATAATAATTCTGGGTAACCTTCTTACGGGTTTGGCCCTTTATATCGACATGATTTGCTAAGAAAACACGGTATTTTCTGACAATGCCCAGATCCAAATTTTCAACGGTTTTGCCGGGAAGAGTAGAGGAGTACCAATCATGAAAAACAGACAAATAATAACGATAATTGCGAATCGTGAGCTTACTTGAATTCTTTTCAACTTCTAAATATTCAAGAAAATTTTGAATTTGTTTTGCTAAATTATTTTCCATTTTTGATAGGGAACACCTATTACACTAATCGACTTTTCACACTTTGTCAATGAGATTGTGCGACATGGGAAAATAAACACCAAGAACGTTCTATGGCTTTAACGTTAAAACGTTTTAACCATAGAACGTTTTCAATAACGAATCTTCTCTTTAATGCAAATCCTCTCATGTATTTATAATCTTGCTAATGCAAATTTTTAATAAGGTATCAACCGTTAAGCATCGATCATTATCCATTTATCATCAGGGGTAATAAATCGTCATCAAACGACATGTATCAATGGAAAATCTAGACAGTACAGCTCATCCAAAATCTAACGTTCAAACCAAGATGACCAATCATACGTCTTCAAATAATCAGGGACCTTGTAGGTCACTACATGACGTCGTATTTTTAGCCTCGGATTGCTATATTAGTCCAAATAGGACTCCTCTACCATTATTTTGACTGAGGGGAGTAACCAAGGCTAAAAAACCGTAATTTAGCCTCAAAATCCTGGCTTATAGCAAACGAATCAGCCACAAAATAACCATAAGCCACGGCAGGGAAATAACAAGGATGTTTCAAATATGTATGCTATGCCGATATTGCAGATACTCTTTCAAATTTTTCTAACTCGCAGACGGAGAAGTCCTCCCCCCGGAATTTGTCATACGTCATGTCGTAAAAGTTATATTGTACGACATAACCAGTTAGAGATCCCCGCACTTTAGTAAGCAACACTTCTCCAGAGAACAGCACATAAATCTTAGCGTACACATATCGAGCAATTCACTTACATACTGAAAACAGGTATCCCTCTCTCGCGTATAGGAGGGCGGTCAAAACCGGCCCCTCTCCCAGTAAGGGAAAATTGAGGCTAATTGGCCTCAAAACCTACTTTATTATCTATAGTGAATCTCCATCGGAAATAAAGGTCTAGTGTAGCTTTCAAAACTCTATCGAGTTTAGATTGTTAAATCAATCTAAACTCAACATTTTAGCCTCAAAATTGTAAAGATTGGAAAATCATTTTCGTATTTTTTTGCATAGAGAATCCAGTTAGCAAACACCGTGGAAGAGTGCAGCCCTCTTCTTCTCTCATGAGCGTAATGCTCTGTAAGAATACGGCTGATCAACAATCATCACGCAGCAAACGAAAGTTAATTACTATAAATTTTCTGCTCTGTGAAAACCCTGTTCTGTGAAAAGTAGCCTCGAAGTTATCCACAAACTATATCATACTATATCAACATATTATAGGACTCTTCTCCCCTCTCTCTTCTGTCGATACCAAAAAATATTTCTTTTTAGCCTCAAATTTGCAGATTTTATGCGGATTATTTACCCCAGGGCGTGAATAAAATAAGCAGAAAAAACGTTATACAACCCACCCAGACATACTCCCACAATATCCCCTTAAATAGCCTCTTTTCAAACCAAATATGAGAAAGTCCAACCGTGGTATAAAAAAATCCTGCCAGAAATAGCGCCAGCACTGTCGGACTGCTTGGCCAAAACCAAAGGACTGTCGCCGCCTCTACCAAGCAAATTGTAAGCGCAATTCCCCACGTCTGAATATTTTGAATAGTTTTTTGCAGATTGTAAGTCCACAAAGATCCATAGACTAAAAAATAGGTGTAGATAAAAACAAAAAGAATGACAAGGAATACATTTACGTGCAATGTGTAGACGATGTTGGTCAAAAAGAAATAAGAAATAAGCGTGATGACAAAGGAAACAATCCGCGCGCCTGAAAGAAGTGCTATCGATCTCATTGATGACACCACTAAAATATTTTGACTGAGAAACAATGAATAAAGTCCAAATGCATATACGACGGTAAGGATGATTCTTGATAGAAAAATTGTCGGAGTTAAAAAATAAAACATACCGAAGGCAAGATTATAAAAGAAAGGTAAAATAAATATTTGATATGCTCTATTCTCCCGAAAATCTTCATGAATTGCCCACCAAAGGAAAAGGTTTGTAATAAATGCTAAAAGAAAAACAATAGAAAATCCGGATTTACTAAATTGAAATTCTGTTAAGAAAAGTCCTAACGATAACAGAATGGTGGCAATAACAAACTTTTGTCTTTTATCAATCGAAAAAAAATGCAGTCCTCTCTTCCCTCTTTTTATGCGAACTAAACGCATCAATCGCAAACCCCATGAATTTTCTTTACTTCTCCTCCTCATTATGCGTTCCCTATCTGCATTACCTCTTCCGGTATATCAAAATTTGCATATACTTTCTGAACATCATCAAGATCTTCTAATTTTTCAAGAAAACCTAATGCTTTTTCAGCAGCCTCTTTATCCGTAATTGATTTAATTACTATAGGCTTCCACATGAGTTCTGCTGTTTTGACGCTTATTCCCTGCTCAATTAACGCATTACGGACACGAGCCAAATCGGATGGAGAAGTATATACTAATACTTCATCCTCTACCTCTTCGACGTCTTCCGCCTGATGATCTGCGGCAATAAGGAAAATATCATCAAGCGTCTTGCCGTCTTTTGAAACGGTAATCATACCCTTTTTTTCAAATTGATATTGAACGCTTCCTTGATGTCCCATTGTCCCGCCGTTTTTATCAAAAATATTTTTTACTTCAGAAACGGTTCTTTGATTGTTATCACTGAGGGTTTCAACAATCAGACTAAATCCTCCCGGGCCGAATCCTTCATACATTGCTTCTTCAAGATTTGTTTCCTGCTTGCCTGAAGCTCGTTGAATAGCCCGTTCGACATTTTCCTTTGGCATATTAGCTGCTCGTGCCGCTTCTACGGCAAGACGAAGTCGAAAGTTACTGTTCGGATCGACAACTCCTCCACCCTCCCGCACGGCAATGGTTATTACCTTTGAAAGTTTTGTAAAAAGTTGACCCCTTTTTATATCGTTGGCACCCTTCTGACGTTTAATGGTTGACCACTTGGAATGTCCGCTCATAGGCATACATTATACTCTTTCTCTCTTGACTTTTGCAATAAATATTAGTATCATTTCACTCAACCGTTTTGCATGACACCGCTTAAATCTCAAGCTATCCAAACTGCCTTAGTCGGAGACTGGAGTAACGCAATAGCCCTGAATCAACAGATTCTTTCGGAAGATCCTAACGACATTGATACCCTCAACCGTTTGGCATTTGCATTTCTCAGTCTTGGTCAACCAAAGGATGCAAAAGATCTCTATGAAAAAGTACTTTCCCTCGACATGAAAAATCCGATTGCGATTCGTAATCTCAAACGACTTAACGACGGTAAGGCGATGAAGATAAACATTCCTCTTAACAATCTCTTTATTGAAGAGCCGGGAAAAACAAAGGTTATTGAACTGTTAAATGTTGCCGATAAAAAAGTTATCTCACATCTCAGATCAGGTGAAATGATTTTATTGACAATAAAACGTAATAAAATATTTGCATTGGACTCGGAAAATACGTATATCGGCATGCTACCCGATGACATTTGCCAAAGACTCATCAAGTTCATGAAGGCAGGAAACCAATATGAAGCATATATCAGAACTGTCGACAACCACAGGGCATGTATTTTTGTTCGGGAAACAAAACGAATCAAGAGATTCCGCGATCAGCCTTCTTTTGTTTCTACCGAGAAAGCAAAACTTTCTTTCAAATCCGAACCTCAGGATGAAGAAGAAGAATCCGAATAATTGGAACTTCTCCTCTGACCGGCATATCAATGATTTTTGCGCGGGGCATAAAAAATTACCTTTTTTCTGTGTAGCTCTTTTTTTACTTTTTTAACATGCTCAATCTTTCCCTGTCTCCAGAGAGAGAAAAATGCAAGACAAACTGAAATGACAGCAATAATAAGAATGACCGAAACGAGCTCCATAATGAATTGTAAAAGTTAAAAAATCTCAGGACTTTTATTGTCCTCGCCTACGATTATAACGATATCTGCTATCGGTTGATTTTTCATTTCTTCTGTCGGAAAATCAAGAGTTCTTTTCAGCTTCGTCATTGTATATGTTTCTTTTCCAAAAAATTGCATTTTTGATGATTTTTGGTTATCGCGGGCTGTAGTAACCGAAATAACATTACATCCCAAGTCGGTAAGCGCTATTTCCAAGCGTTTCCCTATTCCGGGGGTTCCGCTGGCATTGATTATTTGAATACTCACATTTTCAGAAAATATTTTTTGGTCGGTAAAAAGATTTGCAAGACTATCTGCAGAAAACATATCTTTCGATAAAACAATTTCTTTTGTTGTCTGATTATTCGGAGATAGTTTTTGAGAAAATATCAATAATCGAACGGCATCAAAAATCGTTAGGTTAGTTTTTAATGAATAATAATGAAATGCGATTGCCCTCATTGTCGCGGCAGGATCTACCATAGGTAAATCAGACACAGTTTCCACTTTTGCATCGGTAATTATACCCAAAGTCTTGCCCGCGGATGATAAACGAAGATCTTTTCCTTGCAACCTAATAATAAGCGCTGTTTTCTCAGACGGATGGAAAACGAGTATCTCCTTTACTGTTTGATTGCTTACTACCCCAAGGATAAATTGATTTTTTCCGTCAAAACGGCTGTCTTGCATGATGAGAATTGCTTTAAGAGTTAAAGAGATGAGGATAAAGAAAAAAACAACCGCAGCATAGATAAAAAAGGTTTTGATACTATTATTATCGTTTCGGGCAGAACTCGATTTCATGTTATTTTATTATACAACTTATCGAGTAATTCCCGAAGCTCATTTGGAAGCGGACTTTCAAATGTCATTATCTCATGCGTTTTCGGATGAGAAAAACTTATCTTTGCGGCGTGAAGAAAAACTCTCGGCAAAATAATGCGGTCTTTTCTGGCTGTTTTACGACCGGCATACAAAAAATCGGCAAAAATGGGATGACCGATATATTTTAGATGGACGCGAATTTGATGCGTCCTCCCCGACTGCGGATAAAGCTCAACGAGCGAGAGAATTTCTTTATCTTTCGAATTTTCATATGTAGCCAGCACTTTATATTCTGTTTTTGATTCGCGGCCTCCTGGTACGATACCGAATTGCTTTCTATTCCAAGGAAGTCTGCCGACAGGCACGTTGATCTCCCCTTCCTGTGGAACTTTTCCGTGTGCAAGGGCTTGGTAGACTTTCTTCACTTCATGTTCTTTAAATTGTCTTTGAAGCTCAACGAAGGTTTCCGGATTTTTTGCAAGAAGGAGAACGCCTGAAGTCTCTTTGTCCAACCGATGCACTACCCCTCCCCTATTGATGAATTCCTGTACCGGATCATACTCTAATGCTTTATTAATTTTTATTTCATGCTCGGACGTACCTATTTTTTCTGCCGCCCAGTCCTGAATTGTCATTTCATTCTTTGTCGTCTCTGCCCTATTTACCGTAATTCCGGCAGGTTTATCAATGACAATCATGTCTCCGTCTTCATAAAGTATTGTTATTTGTCTATCGCTCATAATCTTTTTCTATTGGTAAATCCGCTTCTTGCTTGTTTGAAAAAGAGAAAAAGACTGAAGAAGAAAAATAAAACAAGTAAAATATTTTCAACGGTTATCAGAGGAAATTTACTTTTTTGATACAAAATGATCAAATCAAGAAATGAAACGAAACAGAAAAAAATCAAAAAAAGAATATGCAAACTTCCTTCTTTAAGTTCTCGACTCATCAGTCTCGGATAAATAAATTTGCCTGAGAAAACGGCAAACACAGTATATAGCAGCGCATTCGTACCGTACAAAAATAACATATAATCCCGAAAAAGAAATGCGGAGCATGCATAACCGATAGGAAGTGCGACAACAAGAGCAAGGGTGAAAAAATCAAAGAGCCGACCGAGCGGAAATTTTTTATATTTTGCGATTATATAAAGAAAAGCCATTCCTCCAAGTACCGCACTGAAAAGTGAAAGTTTTAAAAAAACTAAACTGACAAAAATAATAATAAGAGCGATATCAAAAACCTGTTCCAATGAAATATTTCTTCGGATAAAAACATAATCGTCTTTGATAACTTTATAAAGACAATAAAGAAAAACAAGAAATGCCGGAATGAGAATAAGTATCTGCATAAATTTATTTCATAAAAACTCGCGTTAGCCCAAGAAGCAATAAGCATATCCCGATACCGACAATAACAGCGGCAACACCGATCAAATCCGACAATCCTCCGACAAGAATAATCGGCAGTAATGAAAGTACACCGACAATGGTATTAAGGAACCCGTAAATTTTTCCTCTAAATTCATCTGTTGCCTTTTCTTGAATTAAGGTATTTGCAGGAACAAACACCAACGAATTCGCAACTCCGAGAATAAATGCAATAAATGCCATAATATGCAAAATAGTAATTTCAAAATAATGAGGTAAATAGACATTCAGTATTTGGACAAAATCTCTTGAGGCAACTTTAGATCCGAAAGGCAAAAAAAGCATTGTCAAACCGGAAAGAATAATCCCCGCAGTGATAACATTATTTTTCGGATGACTATGGAACATGTTGACAACAATTACTGCGCCGGCAATCATACCGAGTGCTGCCGGGGCAACGATAATAAGCGGAAATTCTTCAACATTAATTCCTAAAACCTGATTGGCATAACCCGGTGCAATTGTCGCTAAGATAAGAATAAGAATTTGCGATAACGCGATAAGAAAAAGTGAATGAGAAACTTCTTTTGTTTTTGAAATAAGAAGTAATGTATGTTTTATGTCCCTGAGAATATTAAAATGTTCGCTTAACTTACTTGGTTGATCACTTTTTACATAGGTCAATTTTACAAATGAAATAAAGAGCGCACCGAGAAAAAGGAGGCATGACAAGATAAACAGCGTATTCATGGGACCGACCAAAATAATAAGCGGACCCGACATGACATAAGCAACAAGGAGAGAGCCAAAAATACCCATACCGAAAAGTGCGTTTGCTGAAAGAAGATTTTTCGGGCGAACAACAAGTGGAATAATCGGGCTTTCTGCAGGGATAAAAAATTGAGTAAAAATAGCAACAATAAAAGAAGTAAGATAAATAATAAAAATATTATTTAGACAAAATGCAAGAATGATAAAGAGACAAGACCGGACAATATTGGTAATAATGAGTACGTTTCTTTTATTCCATCGATCAACAAAAGCCCCGGCAATCGATCCGAAAAGAATTGCGGGAATAGTAAATGAAAGAACAACTCCCGATACTGCGGTGTTTGAGTGTGTTAATTTGAATACAATAAGAATGAGAAAAAAATTAAAAAGATTTGCGGAGATTTGAGTAAATACTTCTCCAATCCAGAGATTAAGAAAGGATTTCTCCGACAGGGCACGCAGAATATTTGTCTTCATGATTGGGCTTTTTCGGCATAGCTCCCATTACGGGTGTCGACTTTAATTAATTCACCGATATCAATAAACAAAGGGACTCTTGTTTTCAAACCATTTTCAAGAGTTGCTTCTTTAAATACATTCGTTGCTGAATTTCCCTTTACACCAGGTGATGTTTCAGTAACACGAAATGTCATTTTTGGCGGAAATGCTATCGAGAGTGGTTCTCCTTTGAGAAAGCTGATATTAAATTCATCTCCTTCTTTCAGATAAATATGATCAGGAACTAATTTAATAGGCATTGAAACCTGCTCATATGTTTGTGGGTCCATAAAATAGAGAGAGTCGGTATCTTTATACAAAAACTGCATGTCTCTTTTGGTGACCGGAACATTTTGTATCTTACCACCGCTGATATAACTTTTTTCAACTATTGTTCCTGATTTAATATTTCGAACTTTTACTTTAACATTGGCACTTCCGCGACCAACTTTATTATGTTCGTAGGAAATAACGGTAAAAAAATTTCCGTCTTCCTCAAATGTGGTTCCTGCACGAAGATCTGTTACTGAAATCATATCAACCCTTTCTTTTGACCCGAATAAACCCTGAGCACGCGATGACCTCTACTCCTTTTTCTGAAAGCGCATCAAAAAAAAGATTTGCGCCGATAGAATCAGAAGACATATGACCGGTATTGATCACATTGATATGAAGCTTTCTCATTTCTTTAACAACGTCATCGGGCATATGCATATCGATAACCGTACCGATACCTGCTTTTGCCATTTCAACATACATTTCTTTTGAAGGATTTGTCCCGCCGGTAAAAAAGGTAACAATTCTTCCCGGTCTGCTTTTCGGATTACCAGAAACAATAAGCGGACCTGCTTTGCCTTTCATTGCTTCAATATATTCAGGTAATTCCTGTAGATGTTCGAGAATTTCACCCAAGGTATCAAATTCTTTTGCTTTCAAATAATTTCTCATAAAATTATCTCCCATATTGTCCCAAATCGTATGGAGTGACATAAACGGAATATTCAAAAGTCGCGCAGTATCAATAACTTGCGTATGATTTGAAGGATGGATACGAAGCTCAATTTCTGACATGCGCTCTGTCATCAATGCATGAGCAACATTCATAGGAATTCCTGCAGCCGCGTACACATCAACCTGTAAATCCATGACATCATGAAGAGCCGCTAAACCATGACCTTCCGGATGATGACCGATCACTAAATCAATCTTTGTACCTTTTTCAATGAGACGATCAGCAAGGAGTATTTCCGAGGCTTCCGCATCGATTCCTGCAAGAATTTTCTTCACTTCGATTTTTGAATCACCAAAATAAATGCGGCTGTCTGAATAAGGATTGGTGAATGTTTCCGTATCAAAAAACTTTTTTTTCTTTTCAGGAAGTTCATCGTATGCTTTTTTTGCCTTAGCAAGTTGCTTTTTTACAATGGCCATACCGCGGGGATCTGCGGCAATTCCCATCTCAATGGCAAAATCATATATTTCTTGAATCGTCATACTTGAAAGTATATAATAGTGAAGCCTTAATTTCAAGGCTAAGAATATTTTGGAACGAGAAGTAATTATGGGGGCGAGTGGCGGAATGGTATACGCGATAGTCTCAAAAACTATTGGTCGCAAGGCCTTGGGGGTTCGAGTCCCCCCTTGCCCACACTTCGGCAAGCTCAGTGCAAGCCACTGAGATTGCTGATGTTTGGTCGGGACGAGAAGTTTATGGTGAGCTTGTCGAACCAAGTCCCCCCTTGCCCACTTCAATCAGGCTAAGGATTTGACAAAAGGACAAAAAATTACTACCATGGCACGTACATGATGCTACGTTTCATTTCTTCATTGGTCTTAGTATTGTTTCTCGCTCTTTCGCAGACGCAACTTACTTATGCGCAAACGCAAGATGGCGATCTGTTCGCAACTCCCGAACCAACCGCAACTGCCGCGGCAAAAAAAATAATTAATAAACCAGAAAAATCAGTCACCGAACCAGAGGCTGGGCCGGAAAAAACAGCAATCCTCACCCTCCTTAATAAACGCGGCGCAGGTAAGCTCACCTATACAAACTTCGTCCCGTATGCAGTACTTTATGCAGTAAAATCCGGCGTGCCGGCAAATACCATTATCCTAATTCTCCTTCTTCCCCTGCTTGCGACAATCGTCGTCAGCTTTCGATATCTCATCGGATTATCGGGGCTCGGTCTTTTGGTTCCGATTGCGCTCTCCGTAACGCTTCTTGCGACAGGAGTCACCCCAGGCTTCATTCTCTTAACATCAATTCTTTTAGCTTCGTTTTTCTCAAGATTTTTACTGAAAAAAATTCGCATTATGCAGATGCCGAAAATGGCTCTCTCGATGATGCTTGCCGCAATTCTTGTCGTCGCGACGCTTACTGTGAGTGCTGCGTATAACATTTTTGATGTCAGTAACCTTTCTATTTTTCCGATTCTTATTTTCCTGCTTCTCAGTGACAGAATCGTTGCGCTCTTTTTGGAAAGAAATTTATCGGAAACAATTCAAACAACTGCAGTTACGCTGCTTCTAGGAATGTTGGGATTCGCTTTACTTTCATGGGACGCCCTTCGCTCACTGATACTCCTCTACCCCGAGCTGATTCTGCTCTTAATTCCGCTTAACATTCTTATCGGAAGGTACTTTGGACTTCGTGTCACCGAGTACATTAAATTTCAACCCGTCATCAAACATGTCAGTAAGTAAAACAGTCTTGGGCATGAATGCCCGCAATTTTCTCTACATTCGTCCGAATAATAAAGTATCGGCAAAAAAACGTGCTGATGATAAGTTGGCAACAAAAAAAGTACTTCTTCACAACGAGCTTCCTACTCCATCACTCCTCGCTACATTTTATGATCGAAATGACGTACGCAATTTCGATTGGAAATTACCCAGTGAAGGATTCGCGTTGAAGCCGGCCCGAGGGTATGGCGGAGGCGGAATTCTTGCCTTCAGAAGCTGGAGCGGCAATGCCGGAATTACCATGGGAAATGATATTTATACCGTTAAGCAACTCAGTTCACATATTTTTGATATTCTTGACGGAGCTTTTTCTCTGCAGTATTTACCCGATAAAGCATTTATCGAAGAACTTGTGACACCGCATTCGTTTTTTAAAAAATTTGCTCCGACCGGCCTTGCCGACATCAGAATTATTGTTTTTCATAATATTCCCGTTATGGCGATGATGCGAATTCCGACAAAAGAATCCGGAGGAAAAGCAAATCTCCAACTGGGAGCAATTGCAGCCGGCATTGATATGCGAACAGGTATCACGACACATGCTCTCTATCACTCGCATCTTATCCAAAAAATTCCCGACACAAAAATAAAGGCTGCAGGAATAAAGTTGCCGGATTGGGAAAAGTTGCTCCTTTTGGCTACCAAAACCCAAGAAGCAAGCGGTCTTGGATTTGCGGGAGTTGATTTGGTTATTGATGCCAAGAGCGGACCGATGGTGCTTGAGATCAATACCCGGCCGGGGCTCAAAATTCAAAATGCAAACCTCGCGTCACTTCGCACAAGACTTGAACGCGTCGAAGATATGGATGTACCCACGCCACAACGCGGAGTTGAGATAGCAAAATCCCTTTTTGCTGAAAGTTTTTCTGAAAAAGTTCACACAGGACCAAAAATCCTCCCTGTCATTTATCCGGTAACAATCAAATTTGGCAATCAAATCAAAGTGTTGAAAGCAAAATTGGACACCGGAGCGTATCGAACCTCAATTGATACCTCACTTGCCAAAGAGCTCGATCTTCCCTACTCTGATAATAAAGTGTATGTGAAATCCGCAAGCGGTAAAGCATATCGTCTAACGGTCAAACTTTCATTTGAAATTGCCGGAAACAAAATTACAACACTTGCATCGGTTGTCGATCGGAAAGATTTAAAGTATCAAATGATTGTCGGACGGGCTGACCTCAAAGGATTTCTGATCAGTCCCGAAACTGAATACGAAGAAGGAGATCATCTTCTTGATGCTGATGAACGTGAAGAATAAATATCTTATCACTTGCGACGGCCCCCGCCATTAAGTGTTACTTCCGGCTTGCGTCCGAAACGACGACGCACAGTTCCTCCATGGATGAATGCATCACCTTCTGTTGGCTTGTACCTTCCTGGTTTTGCGCGCATCCCAAGTTCCTCTCTCAATGATAAACCTACTCTTGCCATATTTTCACCTCCTTATAACCTCATAAAACCAAAACTCACCTTGATAATACTACTTTGGTGAAAATTTACAAGAGCAAGTCTAAAACGAAAAATTAAACCCTATTGACGAGTCTTCCGGTTTGATTGCGCACAAAAGACGGCACATGGCGAGAAAGAAAAGAAACTCCCTTCTCCCATCTTGATAAGGGACTCAAAGTAACATGATGATAGGTATCTTTACCTCCAACTTCCTTTACACCGGTATCCGTCACTCTATATCCATGTTCAGCTAATCTTTGCTGAAGCAAACTGCTTGTAAGTAACCGATGCGTCGTACCTTCTCTTAGAAGAGCACGAAACCAAAAGGGTTGATCATTCTCCCTGATCCCTAAAAGATGACTAACCATTTTGAGCAACACCGCAGGATTACGCTGAAATTCTTTAGCTATGACGAATGCATCTATCTTTGCTTCAGGCATTTTTTCTTCTTCTTTTCTTATTTTGCTTATCTCTCTTGCTGAAAGATCCACCCCTTCTAACTCTGCATCCCCTTTTTTATCGAGAAGAATAAAACCCGCCGGTTTATCACCGACATACGAAATAAAGCTTACTAACTGTTTTCCTTCTGCGGCATCTTTTTCTGTTTTGGTTAAAAGATCTTTTATATAATTTCCCCTAGTAATTCTGTCCCCGCCATCACGTGCTCCTAAACCTTCATCATAATTATTCATGATAAAATCAAAATCAGCGGTCGTTGCAGTTCTTAGAGAAACTGTTTGGGGTAATCCTTCTTTTATGTCAACTGTGGCTTCAGGCATATATCAAACTCTCCTGATGACTTTTCTGACGCGTTCAATAAGGAGATTAATCAGATAGCGGGGATTATTGATAACAAGATCATGCGCGTGAAGATACTGGATATCTTCGCCGCCGAATCCTCTTTTGAAAATTGAAATACCGGAAAATCGGTGATCTTTAGAGTCAATCGGTGCTACTCCCCAAAAATTATATTTTTTCATTCCCCGTTTTTTTGCTTCTTTAATAACTTCCCATTGCAAAAGATATGCTCCGGGATATGTTCGCCCCTCCTGAGTGCTCACCGCATAATGATACACCGCTTCGGTGTTATAAAAAATAATAAATGCCTGAGCAAGAATTTTGTTTTCAAAAGTTGCAGTATAGAGAAGCGCTTTATCAGCTTCAAAGAAAACTTTAAATTGTTCAAGAAAATAGCTGTAGGAAAACGGAACAAATTTTTGTCTTTTTGCCGTTTCAAGCTGGAGATCATAAAAGTGTTTTATCAATTTTTCGTCCCTGCTCGTCTCAATTTTTATACCGAGTTTTTCGGCTTTTCGTATCTCATGTCTGGTTGTTTTTCGCATATTGACCAGGAGCTCATCTTCCGGCTTGGTGATATCAAGCTGCGACGTCAACTCTGCATGCATATACATCGGCGCATTTAGACAGTCATTTTCTTTAAAAATCTGCTTTGCTGATTCACTCTCAATAAGCTGCGGACGGATGCGGACAAAAACACACGAATGTTTCCCGGCAATTTTTTTCATTTCAGAAAAAGCTGCGGTTACTAATTTCTTATCATTCCAATCAATAATCGGCCCTCCCGGAACAGTGACATATTTTCCTCGCCTTGCAGGCTCGATAACTGAAAGCATGACGCCGACTAATGCTTCGTCATAATAAAACCCCGTGTGAAGAACTGTTTTTCCCAAACGCTCATGAAATTCTCCCCAGTACCATGACTGAAGAAAATTTGCTTCATCATTTTTTTGAAGAAATTTCTCCCACTCCGCTTTATCGTCAATAATTTTTATTGTAATGTCAGCCATTGATTAATTTCTGCAATAATTTTTTGTGCCTTTTTTTCTGAAACATTTTTATGTGTCGGTAAGTTAAGCATGAGAGTGGCAATCGAATCGGCACGAGGACACTGATTGGTGTAATTTGTTTGACTGAGAAATTGTTTGGGAGCTATCGGACTATCATACCAAATATCGGAAACAAAGATCTTTTTTTTCTTCAAATAGGAAATCAAACTTTCTCTATTATTCAGCATTAAAGGAAAACGAACGTTGGAAGATGTCGGAATCGGACGATCAATAACGCTGATTAATGCTTTATTTTGAAACTTTTCAAGATACAACGCCGCGATTGCTCTTCGATGCGCAAGATTTTTTTCCAAGTTCAAAAACTCTGTATAAATTAATGAACAATACCACGCAGGTAGTCTATGAATTTCCCCGGAATCGCTCATTGGATTCGAAAGTAATTGAAATTTCTTAAGGAGTGCATGGTACAATTTTCCAATGCCGAAAAACCCATACGTCATTCGGATTTTAAACGTAAAGAGCGGATATAGTCTGTCAATAAACTGTTTCTTGGTCGGAACATTTGAAAAAGCTTGCTCGACATTCTGAACGCTGAACGCCTGGTTTCTGACAATTAATGCGCCACCTGAAATCCCGTCGATAACTTTATCCTGACTGAATGAAAGAACGGTAAAGTCGCCTACTGTTCCCGCTTCCTGCTTATTTGGATAAACAGATCCGATTGAGTGCGCCAAATCCTCAATGAGAATTATTTTATTTTCTTTGCAAAATCTTGCAATACTTTCAATCTCACAAGGATATCCTAATGTATTTTGAATTATCACTACTTTTATTTTTGGATTATTTTCCACGCTTTTTTTAAACGTGTCGTACGTAAAATGCAACGTATTTTTCTCAATATCCAAATACTCTACGCCGTACCCCTCTTTTACAATTGCGTCATAAACCGCAAAACAGGTGTAGCCACATATCGCGACAGTTGCGCCTTTTACATTGCTTGCTCTGAGTGCCAGTCGAAGGGCTTCGCGCCCTTTATAGATCAGAACAACTTGGCCAACATATTTTTGTGCAAGGAAAACTCCCAGTTTTTCTTTATAAATCTGATTATTGCTGGCAAACAACGCACGAAAAACGAAATTTAAATTGTAATTTGAACCGAGAGAATTAAAAACTGTCATATTATTTTACTTCCTTAATTAGGATATCACTTACTTCATTTACATGGGTAAATTGCGGTGAGTGACGTGCGTTTATAATAATAAATAATTTTGAATCCTTTATTTTTTCATGCATCACAGCCGCGTCAACGACAGGTGTCGTCGTATCGTTTTCTCCCCAAATAATTGTTGTAGGAATTTCAATTTTTTGCAGCTGATCCGAGAGATCTGACTCGATCAGATTTTGCATGGTTTTTTTCATGAAAGGTGCGGCTTTATTGTAATCGTCCTCACGTGCAAGTTTGTATAAAATATTTTTCAAAACAGTGTTATATGCGATTTTTTTAAAACGCGCAAGATTTTTAAATGCCAATCGCTTCAACCAGAGTGAGAATTCATTATGATAAATTCCCGCGCTGTCGATAAGGAAAAGTTGGGAAACTTTTTCAGGATACTTCAGCGCAAACGCCAAGCTAATCCTTCCGCCGTTTGAATGGCCCAATAAGATTACTTTTTCTTTTTCATTTACAATGCTTTTTCTTAACCATGCAACATAATCGTCTAATGTCCACGCTTCATTAAGCGGCGCAGTTAATCCCGGTATTTTGAGAAGTTCATACGGAATATTATTTTGTTTTAATGTATGCAAAAAAGGCTCCCACTTTTCAGTCGAATACGCCCATCCATGTAATATATATATCTTCTTCATAATCCCCACTGCTTTCTTCGTATCTCCCAAATTTTTTCCCGTCGCGACAATTTAGCGACATCCTTTTTGTCTTTTAATATATTTTCAATAATACCTTCCATAAATCGCGCTCCTTTAAATAAAATTGTTTCTCCGCCTTTACTCTTCGCAAGAATAAAATCCAAAACTTCGCGCGGATTTAAAAATACGTCCAAAGAAATTTTTTCGTGAGAGAGAGATTGTAATTTCGGATAAGTATATTTCTTCACTCTCGGTCCGAGAAAAATAATTCTTTTAAAATGCTGTTTTGCCAAAAGTTCTGCCAATTTCTCATGTTCTTCTTTTTCACCATTTCCCTGTTCCAGCATATCCCCTATCACAGCCCATTTTTCGTCTCCCGGAAATTTTTCATACATTGCAATAATTGCCGTCATTGATGCAAGATTTGCATTGTAACAACTATCAACAATCATGATATCCTTTATGCCCTGAAAGACCGATCCCCTACCCGGAGGGGGTGAAAAACGGGAAAACTTTGGATCAAATGGAATATCCAAATATTCGGTGAGCATTTTACACATACTGATTGTGTAGAAAATTTCTTCCGGAAAAAGAAAAGGAAAGCGATAAGTATTTTCTGCAAATGCAAAAAGCGTTCCGTCTTTTTTTAACTCATATTTTTGAAGATCACTTTTTATAACAACGCGTATTTCTGCTTTTGTTCTGTCTTTTTGTGAAGCTTCCAGAACATCAGCTCCGTTGATAACAGCTAATTTTTGACAGTACTCAAGAAAATAACCGAATTCATATGCGATTGCGTCTTCCACATGAGAAAATTTCTTTTGCTCCACTAATTTGTCAAAGTTCATGCTGTGCGTTTTGGAAATACTTGCCAAAAGAACAACTTCAGGACGTAACAGTTCTCCCAAAAATTTTCCCTCTCCCGGTCTATCGACATCCGCTTCGACAATATACAAATTTTCCTTTGGTGGATTTTTAAACGCATGAAATGGCGCCTGCAGAAAGAGTCCAATCCATTCAGTTTTCAGGAGTGTTTTGCGCTGCAAATCTAAAATATCAAAAGGTATACCGAAAGCACTGTTGGCGTGATGAGAATATTTTGCTTTTCCGCCTATTTGAGACTCAAGCATGTGAAGTAGTGTTGTTTTGCCGTTGGAACCCGTCACGACAACAATTCGCGGATGCCATCGTTGCAAGCGGATCGCCGCAAAAAAACGGAAATAGGAAGCTATCGGAAAATAAAGCAATCTTTTCAGTTGGAAAACCATGTCTTAATTGTAGCAGAGATAGGAAATTTTATGAACAAAACTAAGCAGAAGGCATGTGCTTCTCAACACTCGTAAACCTGATTCTATTTCCTTGGAACAAAAGATCAATTTCCCCCGTCGGGCCGTTACGATGCTTGGCAATAAGGAGCTTTGTCGGAATCATCGGAGAAGTAATTTCCGTATCCGGGCGGTAAATGAACATAACAACGTCGGCATCCTGTTCGATCGCACCGGATTCACGAAGATCGGCAAGCTGCGGCTTCTTCTCTCCCCGATGCTCAACGGCACGGGACAACTGTGACGCTGAAAGTACCGGAACATTTAATTCTCTCGCCAAATTCTTTAAAGCCTGAGACACCATGGAAACTTCCTGAACACGGCTTTCAAAGCGTCTCCCCGGATCTACTAACTGAAGATAATCGACAATAACGAGCGACAAATCGTGTTCCATTTGGAGTCGTCGGGCTTTACTTCTCATCTCGGTAATAGACAGACCCGGAGTATCATCGATATAAATCGGCGACTCCGCGAGTTCCCCCATCGCATCCGAAATTTTGGAAAAATCATCTTCAGTGAGCCTGCCTGTTTTAAGCTTCCATGCATCGACATCTGCCTGCGACACAAGAAGACGATCGACCAATTCTTCCTTACTCATTTCCAAAGAAAAAATGCCGACCGATTTTTTTTGTTTCACGCCGATGTTTTGGGCCATGTTCAAAACAAGAGCAGTCTTTCCAGTTCCGGGACGGGCGGCTAAAATAAGTAAATTACTTTTTTGCATGCCGGAAAGCATATTATCCAAATCGACAAATCCTGTCTGGACACCGCGAAACCCTGAACCTTTTTTGTGAAGCTCATCAATTCTGTCAAAACTTTCTGTCAATGTCGATTTAATCGGGACAAACCCTCGGGTCATATGAGACTGAGAGATAGAAAAAATTGCAGATTCTGCCTTATCTAAAATTTCTTTGACTTCGGTAACATCGTTATAGCCGAGCTCTGCCACTTCAACGCCAGCTGAAATAAGATTTCTTTTGGTTGCGTGCTCCTTGACCATTTGCGCATACATTCTGACATTAGCCGCTGTAGGGACTTGATCAATCAAATCGGTAAGATAGGTCGAATCAATCGATTTAAGTTTTTTTCCTTTTTTTAATTGTACCGTCAGAGTAAGAAGATCAATTGCTTTTCTTTCATCATACAAAGCCATCATGCTTTCATAAATGATGCCGTTAACATCATTATAAAAATCTTCAGCACGTAAAATTTCAGAAACACCGATGATAGCGTCCTTATCAATGAGGATTGCTCCGAGAACACTTTGTTCTGCTTCGTCGTTATGAGGAAGAACCTTTATAGTTGCCATTGGATTACGCGAGTATTATTGTTTCAACTTCTGCGGGCAATTTATCTTTGGTGCTACTATACTTATTGAGTTCTTTCACATTTTCTTTCCCGAACGAAGCAACGACTTCCTTAGCTTTCTCGCCGTAGAAAATAACAACGTTCTCAGTTAATGACGTAATGAACGTTGCACTGCCTTCAGCGTTACAATCGACAACGACAATATTATGTTCTTTTAATTTATGCTGCATTTTATCCAGTGAATCAAGTTTACCGACCAAAATATCAACGCCGTCTACGCCAAGACTGTACAGCATTCCTGTCTCAGATTGCACACCTGTCATTTTGATGCCGCCGATTTCAAATTCACCGGTTCCGGAAATAATAATAGAATTTTCCTGTTTGGCAATTTCCTCAGGTGATTTTTCAATTGTCAGAACCGCTTCGTAAAACGATTTATCTTGGGGATCAATAGCAACTGTCGCTTGTTTTCCTTTTATACGAAGACCTGATTTTTGAAGAAGAGCAATTTCCATGTACCCCATACTAACATACGAATCTTTCCTTGACAAGATATTACATTTGTCGTATTATCAGACTCGCCCAACGTATGAAAGCAGAACGAGTCATTTTATCTTTTGTAGCAGTCATAATCGGCCTCATCGCAGCAGGAGTTGCATTTTATCTCTATCAAATGACCAAAGTTGTCCCGGATAATGATAAAACCATCTCACTTATGCCGAAAATTTCGGTCTCTCCTACTCCCGACAGTGCCAATCTTCTCAGCGTTGACTCGCCAACAGATGAACAGGTTTTTAATAAAAAAACAATTACCGTCAACGGAAAGACAAGAAAAGATGCAACGATTATCGTTACTACCGAAGATAACGATCAGGTTGTCACCCCGGCAGCAAATGGTAATTTTTCAATAACACAAACAATTCCCGGTGGCACAACGCTGATACATATTACTGCTGTGTTTCCCAACGGCGAAGAACAAACAATAACGCGAACTATTACTTTTTCAACCGAAAACTTTTAATTATGAAAAAACTATTACTTATCATTTTATCTCTTTTATTTTTATTCCCGGCATCTCCTGTTCTCGCTGTAACGCCGACCCCGACTCCCGCGAAAGTTTCACCTTCAGCTGCAGTAAAAGAAGGAATCAGCAAAAAACTTGATGAACAAATAAATGAATTAAAAGAAAAAATTGCATCACGCGTATCTGAATTAAATCTTGTTGAAAAACGAGGTATGATCGGCGTCGTAACAGACATCTCAGGTAATAAAATTACGATAAAAGACGTTGCCGATAATGTCAGATTTGTAGACGTTGATGAAATAACGAAATTCTCATCCGCATCAAATAAATCTTTCGGACTTTCAGACATTAAAAAGGGAGTAAGGCTCAACGTCCTCGGTCTTTATAACAAGCAATCAAAAAGAATTCTTGCACGCTTCGTCAGCACGACAGTTGATCCTACTTTTGTCAGCGGTTCAATTTCAGATTTGGATAAAACAAACTTCTTTATCACCGTAATCACTCCGGATCAAAAACAAATTAGAATTGACGTCCAAACGAGTACAAAAATTTCAAGCTACGACAAAACCAACGATTTGACCAAAATTGGTTTTTCCAAACTTTCCATCGGTGATCGAATTACTGTAATCGGTTATGCAGATAAAAAAATAGTAAATCAAATCGTCGGTGACAGAGTAATCGATTTTCTTGATCTTCCGAAAAATCCAAAAATTAAAATTTCACAACCTCAGCCGTCCGAAACACCAACGCCGACGCCTTCATCAAAAACGAAAAGCAAAATATCAACTCCATGATCAATGATCATCTTGCCGAATTAAAAAAACTTCTCAAACAAGAAGATCTGGATGCCGCTCTCATTTCATCATTGCCGAATATTATTCACCTAACCGGTTTTTCACACTTTACCGATATCGAACGCGAAGCTTACCTGGTAATAACACAAAAGAAACACTATATTTTTACTGATGCCCGATATGCGCATGCTGTAAAAACAAATCTGAAAAATTTTGAACTTCTCGAAATTTCTCTGCATCAACCTTTTATAAAACTCTTGGAAAAGATTATTGCTGAAGAAAATATTACACAAATGGGAATTGAAGAAGATAATATCACTGTTGCTGAGCACAAAAAAATTGAAACGGTCATAAAAAAGAGTAAACACTTTGATCTAAAACAAATAAGAATAATAAAACATGATGAGGAAATAACAAAGATTAAAAATGCCTGTGAAATTGGAGATAAAGCATTTTCATATATTTTTAAACAAATTAAACTGGAAATGACAGAAAAAGAAATCGCTTTTCTTCTTGAAACATTTATTAAAAAACAGGGTGCGCAAACATCATTTGATACCATTGTCGCTTTTGGACCAAACGCCGCAGTTCCTCATCATAAAACAGGCGACAAAAAGCTAAAGAAAAACGACTTAATCCTCTTGGACTTCGGTGTGAAGTATGAAAATTATTGCTCAGATATGACGAGGACTGTTTTTTTCGGCAAGGCAAATGTTGAACAAAAAAAAGTATATGAAATTGTTTTAGCAGCGCAGAAATTAGCAATTGAACAATTTAGCAATTTAGCAATCAAACAATCAAAAACAGTAAATGCTGCCGATATTGACAAAGTTGCCAGATCCTACATTATTTCTCAAGGCTTCCCCTCAATCCCTCACTCGCTCGGTCACGGTATCGGATTACAAGTCCATGAAGTGCCAAGTCTTTCTCCGAATTCCAAAAGTGTTTTAAGCGAAGGGATGGTTTTTTCAATCGAGCCCGGAATTTACTTACCTGACAACTTGGGAGTAAGAATCGAAGATCTTTTTGCTATTCAGAACAATAAACTCATTCAGCTTACAAAATCTCCAAGCAGCCTCATTGAGCTATGATATTTTACCTCTTGACTTTATCCTGATAAAGTATTACAATAACATTACTTTAGTTAAGTAAAGTATGAATTATTTAGATACAAAAGACGCAAAACAATTTTATACTGCTTTCCTCTCTTTAAAAAATGAAGAGGATTGTAAAATGTTTTTACGCGACTTATTAACTGAAGCGGAATTAAAAGAATTTATTAATCGTTGGAAAGTTGCACAGATGCTCAACAAAAAAATTCCGTATGAGGATATCTCAAAAGAAACCGGCATGAGCAGTACGACAATCGCGCGAATTAGTAAATGGTTAACAAAAGGTATGGGTGGATATCAGCTGGTACTTTCCAGAATAAAATAATATGAAAAATAATAATGTAATTGAAACAAACGAAGCTCATCATACTCGCTGACGCGGGGTTTTTGATGTGCTTTATATCAATATCCCGCTTGAAGCGGGTTTTTTTATACCTAAAATCAGTGTTATGAAAAAATTAAATAATAACAATTTAAAACTTGCAATACAAAAAGAAGGACGTCTCACAGAAGAAACGCTTGAATTTTTGCGCAAAAGCGGACTGATGTTTGAAAGCTACAAACAACGACTTTTTTCGTCATGTAGAAATTTTCCTTTGGAAATTTTGTATGTTCGCGATGATGATATTCCTGATTATGTAGCAACCGGTACCGTTGATCTCGGAATTGTCGGACAAAACGTTCTTAATGAAAAACGACCGAATGTTAAAAAACTACTTAATTTACGATACGGTTTCTGTTCGCTCATTGTTGCAGCACCGAAAGAATCGAATATCAAAACTCTTGAAGAATTAAATAATAAAACGATTGCGACGTCCTATCCCCTCTCAACAGCAAAGTATTTTAAAGAAAAAAATATTTCGGTAGAAATCGTTACTATTCGTGGTTCTGTTGAAATCACTCCGGCACTTGGTGTGGCACAAGCGATTGTAGATCTTTCGTCAACCGGCAGTACCCTTGCACTTAATGATTTACGAATCCTGGAGAAAATTTATGATTCCGAATCTGTCCTTATTGCCAATAAACAATCATTGCTCAACGGCAAAAAAGATGCCCTTGCGGAATTAATCGTTCGATTCAAAGGTGTTCTTTCAGCGAAAGAGTACAAATACGTTATGATGAATGCACCGCAAGAAATATTACCCAGATTAAAAAAGATTATCCCGGGCTTGAAGGCCCCGACTGTCACTCCTCTCACAAAGGTAGGATGGATTTCAGTCCAATCAGTAATTAAAGAAAATGTATTTTGGGAAACAATTGAGAAGTTAAAAAACATCGGAGCAACCGGAATAATTGTATTACCGATTGAAAAAATGATTGTATAACATTATGAAAAACACAAATCAATTAGTGCGAACACAAATCAAAAGAATGCGGGAGGTTAATTGGGGAGAAATTCCTGACAACAATCCCTATCGATTGTTATGGGGAGAAAATCAGCAGCCAATTAACGTTTACAAAAACGCACTGGGTGATGAGATAAAAAAAATTAATTTCTATCCGAGTGCAACAAAATTAGGTCTCAAGGAAAAAATTGCTGATTATAATGCGGTAAATCCTGATTCTGTCGTTTTGACAAACGGGAGCGATGAGGCAATTGAACTCCTAGCAAAGGTGTTTTTGAATTCTGATGATGAGGTGATAATTCCTTCCCCCTCCTATCCTTGTTTTGCATCAGTCAGTGAAATGATGGGAGCAAAAATTATTACTGTTAAACTGGAAAAAGATTTTTCAGTAGATGGAGAAAAAATAGTAAATGCAATTTCAAGACAAACAAAAATAATTTGGATCGCAAATCCCAATAATCCAACCGGAAACATCTTGCTAACGAAAATTCAGATAGAAGATCTTGCGAAGAAAATAAATTGTATCCTTGTTGTTGATGAATGTTATTTTGAATTATCTCAGGTTACCGCAGCCCAATTGGTAAAAAAATGTCCTAATATTATTGTCACGAGAAGTTTTTCAAAAATATTCGGACTTGCAGGCGCCCGCCTTGGTTATATCATTGCAAATGAAAACGTTACAAAATATCTGAACCGTCTTCAGCAAGCAAATCAGGTTTTCAGCGTTAATCGGTTTGCATATGCCGCAGGTATGGCAATAATGAGCGATACCGAACTAATAAAAGAATCAATAAATCAATTTACGCTGCTGAAACAATCTTTTGAAAAATTATTACAAAGAATCCCGTTAACTGTTTTCCCGACAAAAACAACTTTTTGTCTTGTAAAACTTCCGGACAACATAACCGGAAAGTCACTAAAGGAAAAGTTGGCAAATGAAAATATTTTTATCAAAGATTGTTCACTCTATCCGAATCTCGGAAAACAATATATTTATCTTGGTATCCCGAAAAAACAATATCAAAAAATATTTATTGAAAAGATGAAAATAGCATTGGAGGAATTATCATGTTAAAGATTTACCAATGGTCAAAAATAGACCAACAAACAAAAAAACAAATCATGGACCGTGCAATGTTTGATATCTCCTCTATTCAGGAATATGTTAAGGAGTGGATTGATGTGATTAAAAATCAAGGTGATCAGGGAATTTTGAAATATACTCGACAATTTGATGATAAAAATTTTGATTTAAAAAATCTCAAAGTGACAAAGCAAGACATCGCCGATGCATACAAAAAAGTAAATCCGAAAGTTGTGGAAGTAATGAAAAGACAGATCAATATCTCACGTCAAAATGCAGAATCAAAAGCCAAACAGGAAACAATACTCAAATCATTTGTTCCCGGTGTGCAGGTCGGTTATAAAATAACACCCATTGAATCGGCGGGGCTTGCTGTTCCCGCAGGACAAGTGCCGCTACCAACCGTCATGCAAATTTTGGCAGTTACCGCAAAAGCTGCAGGCGTCTCAAGAATAATTGCGTGTTTTCCTCCGACCGGCGACTATCCGGAAATGCTCATCGCGGCTGATCTTGCGGGTGTTGATGAGATTTATCGCGTCGGCGGCATCGCAGGGATTGCTGCTATGGCCTATGGAACACAAACAATTAAACCGGTTCTCAAAATTGTCGGACCGGGAAGTATTTATACGCAGGCAGCAAAAATGCTGGTCTTCGGAAAAGTAGTCATTGATATGGTTGCCGGGCCGTCTGAAGCGGTTATCCTAGCTGATGAATATGCCAATCCTGTTTATTGCGCTGCGGATATTTTGGCACGGGCAGAACACGCTCCCGATGCAGCAGGAGTACTCATCACCTACTCTGAAAAACTTGCACTTGAAACAAAAAAAGAAATTGAGATACAAATTAATTATTTATCACGAAAAGAAATTATCAAACAATCTCTTGAAAAATATTCATGTGCAATTGTTGTCAAAGATTGGCAGGAAGCAATTGTGCTCACCAATGACTACAGTCCGGAACATTTGGAAATCCAAACTAAGGATCCATTTTCTGTTCTCCCGGAAATAAAAAATGCCGGATCTATTTTTCTCGGTGAAAATGCACCCGTTGCGGTCGGTGATTATGCGAGCGGAACCAATCACATTTTACCGACAGGCAACTGGCCGAAGATGGCATCAGCAGTGAGTGTAGAAACATTTCAAAAATCATCTGAGATTCAATATCTCACAAAAGAAGGATTACAAAATCTTGAAGAAATTGTCGATGTGGTGTCGGGTATTGAAAAACTCGATGCACACTGGAACAGCGTCAACGTACGCATTAATAAAAAGAAACGATTATGGGAGGAGGTAAAAAATTATGAAAAATAAACTTGGTATAACATTTGAAGAGATATCGGAAAAAAGAATTTCAGTTACCCGTACAACGTTGGAATCTGAAATCAAACTGTTAATTGAAGACGGAGCGTGTCGTGATTACAAAATTAAAACGAGCAGTAAATTTTTTAATCACATGTTAACCGGTATCGCATCACGCGCATGTCTCAATATTGATGTTTCATGCACTCCGACAAATGCGGAATTACTTGATCACGTTATCGTTGAGGACACCGGGCTCACCTTTGGCAGAGCAATACGGGAATTAATTGACGCGCGACAAACAAAGGGTGTAATGCAACGCGGCACGTACACGGTGGCTTTTGACGAAGCACTTATTACCGTAACGTTGGCTTTTGACGGAAGAGCATATTGCTATTTGCGTGGCGAAGTTCCGGGAATGAAACTTGAATGGGCCGAAGACACCTTATCAACAAATATCCGTCAATTTTTTGAAGGATTTGCTCAGGGAGCAGGTTGTGTTGTGCAGATACAATTTTGGTCCGGAGAAGATAGCCACCACACATGGGAGGCAACATTTAAAGCATTTGGCGAAGCCCTGAGAGAATCACTTCTCCCCTGTCCGTACCGTGCAAATACAACAATCGGATTAAAAGGAACAGGAATGGAGGGAAAATTATGATTACGGTGATTGATTACGGACTTGGAAATTTGGCGAGTGTTGCCAATGCGCTTGAAAAACTTGAAATTCCTTATGAAATTTCAGGAAATCCTGACGTGATTAAAAAAGCAGACGGACTTATTTTGCCCGGTGTCGGTGCCGCCGGACAAGGAATGAAAAATTTAAAAAAAAGAAAATTAGATACGGTGATTTTGAACCAAATCAAAAAAGGCGTACCGATTCTGGGAATTTGTCTGGGCATGCAGTTATTATTTGACACAAGCGAAGAAGGAAAAGTGAAGTGCTTAGGTATTTTTGACGGCGTGGTGAAAAAATTTAAAAAGATGAAAAAAGTTCCTCAGATCGGGTGGAATAATATCAGAATTAAAAATCAAAAAACAAGAATCATGAAAAAGATTTCTGATGATAACTATTTTTATTATGTAAATAGTTACTACTGCAAACCAAAAGACCAATCAATAATTGTTGGCGAAAGTTTCTATGGTGAAACATTTGCAGGGATCGTTGCAAAAGATAATGTCGTCGGTGTGCAGTTTCACCCTGAAAAAAGCGGCAAAGTTGGTTTTACACTATTAAAAAATTTTATTACCTATTATGTTAACTAAAAGAATAGTTCCATGTTTGGACATGACAGAAGGAAAAGTGGTAAAAGGCGTACAGTTTGTCAATTTCAGAGACGCCGGTGATCCCGTGGAGTTGGCGAAGGAATATGACAGGCAAGGTGCCGATGAATTGGTATTCCTTGATATTACGGCAACTGTTGAAAATAGAGACATACTTCTTGATGTAGTAAGACGAACTGCAAAAGAAGTAACTATCCCCTTTTCTGTCGGGGGCGGGATACGGACTGTTGAAGATATGCGTGCAATTCTCAGAGCAGGTGCAGACAAAGTATCGGTCAATACGGGGGCATTTAAGAATCCTGATTTGATACGACAATGCGCTAATGAATTCGGCAGTCAATGTGTCGTGCTTTCCCTTGATGCCAAACAGGTAAGTAAAAACCGGTGGAATGTTTTTATTAACGGCGGAAGAACCGATACCGGAGTATCGGCAATTACGTGGGTTAAAAAAGCGATCAAACTCGGCATAGGTGAAATTCTTTTAACAAGTATCGACACCGACGGCATGAAGCAAGGATTTAATGTGGAATTAACCAAACGGATAACAAAATTTTCAACCGTTCCCGTCATAGCATCAGGCGGTGCCGGAAAATTGAAAGATTTTTCCGACATCTTTATTGAAGGACAGGCGGACGCAGCGCTGGCAGCCAGCCTTTTCCACTTTGGGGAATTAACAATACAAGACGTAAAAAAATATTTGCAAAAAAAAGATATTCTCGTGAGGAGGTAATGATGAAAATAAATATTAACAAAGAAAACGGTTTGGTACCCGCGATTATTCAGGATGAAAAAAGCGGAGAAATTTACATGCTCGGATTTATGAATGAAGAAGCAGTTGAAAAAACGCTTCAAACAAGTCTTGTCACTTTTTGGAGTAGGTCAAGAAAAAAACTCTGGGTGAAAGGTGAAGAATCTGGTAATACTCTGACAGTTAAAAAAATGTTTATCGATTGCGATAATGATTCATTACTGATCAAAGTAAAACTTAACGGAACGAATGTATGTCACACAGGCAACACAACTTGTTTTGTTGAAATACGGGACAGGACCCGCAAAATAATATGACACTTGAAGAACTTTATCAAATAATTGAAAAAAGAAAACAGGAAAAACCTGAAAATTCTTATTCCTCTTCCCTATTCAATCAGGGTGAGGATCGTATTATTCAAAAAGTCGGAGAGGAAGCGACAGAAGTTCTCATCGCTGCAAAAAATGGAAATAAAAAAGAAATTATTTCTGAAGTTGCCGATCTCTGGTTTCACTCAGTGGTTTTGTTGGCAGTGTTTGATCTTTCGCCGAAAGATATTTTGGATGAGCTAGAAAGTAGAAAAAAATAATAAAAACTGTATAATATGAAAGACATGGTAAAAACGCAAACATTAAAAGGCTTTCGGGATTTTTTGCCCGCTGAAGCCCGCAAGAGACAATATGTCATAAGCACCTTAAAATCGGTGTTTGAGTCATACGGCTTTGAGCCCCTTGAAACTCCGGTTCTCGAATATGAAGAGGTACTTATGGGTAAATACGGAGATGAGGGCGATCAACTGATGTATCGTTTTGAGGACAACGGCAAAAGACGGGTAGCCATGAGATATGATCAAACAGTCCCCACCGCCCGCGTCGTCGCACAATATGCAAATGTCCTCCCGCTTCCCTTCAAACGGTATCAAATCCAGCCTGTTTGGCGTGCAGAGAATACGCAAAAAGGAAGATATCGGGAATTTGTTCAGTGTGATATCGATACTGTCGGCACCGACTCCCCGCTTGCCGATGCAGAAATCGTTACTTGTGCAGTCGCTTTTTATAAAGCGCTTGGAATTAAAAATTTTAAAGTACTTATTAATGACAGAAAGGTATTTGAAAAAATTTCGCTGCAGGCAGTCATCGTTATTGATAAATTAAAAAAAATTGGTGAAGATGGTGTAACCCGAGAGCTAGTTGAGAAAAAACTTGCCGGAGATCTTACCGAAGCAAATTCATTATTACAGGAATTGTTGAACACCAAACCGACAGAACGATTAAACGAGATCATTGCAGTACTTGAAGAACTCGGTGTTGATAAAAATTTTATTGAGTTCTCCCCCACTCTTGCTCGTGGACTTAATTACTACACGGGAATGATTTTTGAAATAGAAACTCCCGATTATCCGGTCGGCTCTATCTGCAGTGGCGGTCGATACGACGAGCTCATCGGTATGTTTGCCGATCGACAAATTCCGGCAGTCGGACTCGCTGTCGGATTCGACCGGACCATTGAAGCAATGGACGCTCTCAATCTCTTCCCCGCAGATTTAGCAAACTCATCGACCCAAGTGCTTGTGACTGTTTTTTCAGAAAATCTCAAAGGAAAATCTTTGGAACTGACCAAGGAGTTGCGGGAAAACAACATCAATGCTGAAGTTTATCTGGGTGAAATTAAAGAAAAAAATCCGCTTGAAAAACAATTAAAATATGCGGATGCCAAAAAAATTTCCTATGCTCTTATCCTCGGCCCAAATGAAATAGAGAAAAATATCTTTACTTTACGCAATATGCAAACCCGCGACCAGCAAGAGGGATCTCTTGAAGAAATCCTCAAAACTCTTGCAAAATAATACATTATAGGATATAATTAGTGCCTATGTTAACCGAAACAGATTCATTGCCGAGACGTATTAGAGGAGACGATTCAGACCGACGCATCCCTCATGGAGCAGCCTCGGACGAACAACCTTCTGTAGAAATTCGTCGGGATCCTTTAGCTGACTACCAAAGACGCATAAATTTATTGGGCTTGCAGGATAGAAGCCCTCTTAGCAGAGCAACGGATACATTATTATCGCAAGTTGCAAGCAATTTACGTTTAACAGGTCATGCTACTTCTGAAGTCCCTACACAAATTTTTTCTGCAGATCCCAAACCTACTAGGCGAAGAACCGCAGCAGTAAAATCTCACCTTCCTGCATTAAGAGAAAGGATGGGAGAAGCCGTTACGAGATTGTTGGGCGGCTATATTGGGAAACGAAGATCTCTTGCGCCCGCAGGAGCAAGGTAAATCTCTTCATCTTGCATCCCGCAAAAAGCTTGTTATATAGTAAAACTATGAGCGAAACAAGAACGATCGATGATGCAACGGCAGAAATAAAAATCGTAACAGGACCTCAGCCCCGGGAACAACGCGCTGCAGCGAGAATAGCGGATGCTGCACGTGATATGTTCACTATACTAACCGATAAACCACTAACAGATGCTCAACGTGCAAAAATATCCCAGGATGCGATGCTCGGACATACTGTCGGAAAAATTGTTGATGATTTACTGTCAGGTAAAACGCTTCTTGAATCTGAAAAAGGACCTCCGGCAGTCGGCACGGCAAAAGTGGTTACCCCAGATCAGGTCAGAATGGGAATTGTGAAAGGAACCGGGAGAGATTTGAGATCTGACGAACTACGCGATCTTGCATCAGGCAAAAGAACACCCCCGCAAATAGTCGGCTCGGCAGAAACCGGTGTCGTTGTTCCGCATGTCCGAACATCACGAGGCGGCAGACATGTTGTCCCGCGCCACACCCAACCCGTACGCGGAAGACAAGCGGGATAACTACTCACTTCCCCTTGCGTCCCCAGCCATTCCTCAGCTATAGTATGTATATGGCAGACATGACCAATCAATCTACAAATACGCTTCAACACCATCTTGATGCAGCCGCACAGACAACCAAACAAAAAATGAACCAGAATCCTGCTGCCGCTCAAGCGCTTGGCGACACCCCTGCGCTCCAAGATGAAGTCGTCGATGTCGAAAAAGAATTATTGCAGGAAATTATTAATCGTTTGAATCAAAATAAAATGTCTTCGGAGGACGCACAAAAAGTCGCAAAAGAATTTCTCTCACTCCTCCCCATTCATGACCAAAAAGATTTACTTGCAAAACTTTATCAACTCAGTAAAGCAAATCAGGGAATGCAGGGTGTGTATCTTAAATTCGCGCAACCTTATGAAGAAAATGAAAAACAAAGAAAACTTTCCTTAATGAGTCAGCATCTTCATCAGGGCAAAATAGAAGAAGCATTGTCTGTCGCGAAAGGAGAACCAAATGGCTGAAGCACCCACAGGAGTAAAAACTGAGGTAAAAACGCAAACAGGACAACCGGAAGGTGCAAATGCAGCAACGGCAGCAGAAGCGAAAGCAGCGGCAAATAACCGTAAAACGGCAGGCGCTTTAACCGCGGCAATAACCTCCACCGATGCGCGCCCGGCAGCAGATTTACAAACAACACTTGGCGATTTGGCAAGAGGAGATGTACCGTCAACCCCTGCGGAAAAACTAAATGACATCGCAGAACAACAAGCGCATGCCGGACTGATAGACGGAGGAACTCCGGCAGTCACGCTCCCCGGCCCGCTTGCAATAGAAGGTTCCAAGCCGACCGATCAACCAAAAGTAAACGAAGACGGTTCTGTTGATGCGGTGGTCGTTGATGAAACAAAAGGTGAACAACCCAAACAACCGGACCTTCCAAATACTATCGACGCACAAATCGTTGATGAAAATCTTCCGGCTGTGAGAGAAACAGCAGTCGAACAATATAATCAGACAACAGACGATGGCGCTCCCGCAATCTCTGCAGCCGATAAAACTCCCGAACAATTGGCAATCGAGGCAGCAGCGGAAAAAGACAGACTAGCTATTGAACAGGCAAAAACAGACTTGGCAAATTTGACGGGAAATCCTGAAGATGCAGCAAAAATAATTGCAGATGATCCGGAAAATGCCCAAACAGCTGAAGAAATTCTGGCAGGACAAACAGAACCGGCGGCAGTCAACAAAAACGCTACTGACGCGCTGGCGCAACTTGAAGAAAAAGCAAAAACCAAACCCCTTACCGAAGGAGAAAAGAAAAAAATGGGCGTTATAAAGGCTATACTCCTCATAATCGCAACTCTCCCATTGACCGTACCTCTTGTGGCAGTTGGAGGAGCGGTTGCTGCAGGAGTAGCCCTTGGTGGCGCAGTAGGCAAAAACTAACCAATTTAAAATATGAACCTGTCCAAACGTCATCTCGCTCTTCTCGCTCTTACTGCCGCCAGTATTATCTGGGGAGCGGCAATTCCGATCTTCAAATGGTCGATGCAGGAGATTCCTCCCTATACCCTCGCGTTTTTGAGATTTTTCTTGGCTGCTATCTTTATTCTTCCGTTTGTTTATAAAAAAATTGCTATTAAAAAATCAGATATTGTCAGAATGCTCTTTCTTGGCTCGATCGGTATTACGCTCCATATTGCATTGTTTTTTGTCGGACTGCAGCTTACCACAAGCATTAATGTGCCTATCATCATTGCGGCGACGCCGATCTTTTTGATCCTCGGATCAGTTTGGTTTCTCCACGAAAAAATAAAGAAAAAAGTTGTTTTTGGCACGATTCTGAGCCTGATAGGTATCATCATAATCATTATCGAACCACTTTTGGTAAGCGGACCCGGAGGATCTATCGCCGGGAATCTGCTTGTTTTCCTCTCCATCCTTTGCGTCGTAGTCTATACACTTCTTCTTAAGAAATTTGATCTTCCCTACCCTGCTTTGACAATCGTTTTTTGGACATTTTTCTTGGGCTCACTGCTCTTCGTCCCTTCATTTATTGCTGAAGTATTTTTCCTGAATCCTTTTTCGCACATGGATGGAAAATCACTTATCGGTATTTTTTATGGAGCTATATTCTCTTCCGCTCTCGGATACTTTTTCTATAACTTCGGGCTGGAATATATCACGGCAAGCGAAATCGGTATTTTTACCTACATCGAACCGATTGTGACTGTACTCGTCGCTCTGCCGCTTCTCGGGGAAAAAATAAACTCAATCTATATTATCGGCAGTATCGTTGTCTTCATAGGTATATTCATCGCCGAAGCTCATCTGCACTATCATCATCACCACCGTCTCTTGTCAAAAAAGTAAAAATAAGCTATAATAAAGCAACATGAAGGCTAATATCCACCCAAAATACTTTGAACAGGCACAAGTAATCTGTGTTTGTGGCAACCGATTTAACACAGGCTCAACCCAGGAAATTATCCACGTTGAATTGTGCTACAATTGCCACCCGTTCTATACCGGTGAACAAAGATTTGTTGATGCAGGTTCCAGAATCCAAAGATTCCAAACAAAGCAGCAAACAGCTACCCAGTACAAAGCAAAGAAAAAAGAAAAAATTGACAAAGAAAAAGCAAAGAATCAGGCACCAAAGACACTTCGCGAAATGCTCATCGGCCTCAAATAGCAGCCCCCATTTTATGTATCTCGTATATTGTATGTAGTACATTTTCATGTTTATACTAAATACCATATACTAAATACAAAATACTAATTTATGACAGACTATCGATACACACAAATAGAAGAGCTCGAAAAAAAGATTGCCGAAACAAAAACGCTTTTGGATGATCCCTCTATGGCCGAATTGGCACAAGCTGAAATTGACCAGCTTGAGGAAGAAAAGAAAACCCTTCAGGAAGGTATAGACTCTTCACAAGAAAAAAGAGCAGAAAGCTTTGATGACCGGGATATTCTTGTTGAAGCCAAGGGCGCAGCAGGCGGAGACGAAGCAAAATTGTGGGCTGATGAACTTCTCCGTATGTACAGTCGTTTTGCTCAGCTGAAAGGCTTTCACGTCGAACAGCTTGAAGAAAGTGTCATAAAAGTATCAGGTCGCGGATCGAACGGACTCGGTGCATTCGGTGCATTGAAATTTGAAGCGGGCGTCCACCGCGTCCAGAGAATTCCCGAGACAGAAAAGAAAGGTCGTGTGCACACGTCGACAGCAATTGTTTCAATCTTGCCGGAACTTGAAGACATCGATATCCACATCAACCCTGATGATATCGAATTTGAAGCATTCCGAAGCGGCGGTCACGGCGGACAAAACGTCAATAAAGTTTCAACTGCAGTACGACTCAAGCACGTTCCCTCAGGTTTCGTAGTAACCGCACAGGCGGAACGATCACAGATTCAAAACCGTGAAATCGCGATGACGCTCCTTCGTGCAAAATTGTGGGAAGCGGAAGTTGAAAAACGACAGGAAGAATTTGCGTCACTAAAAGCAACTCAAGTCGGACGCGGTATGCGATCGGAAAAAATCAAAACATATAATTTTCCTCAGGACAGACTGACAGACCACCGCATGAATAAATCGTGGAAAAATTTACCTGTTATTCTTGCCGGAGAAATCCCGGACGAACACCCCACGGAATAAGAGTATTTAGTATCTGGTATATTGTATTTTGTATTCGAGAGAAGTATCATACAAAATACTAAATACTACATACCATATACTAATTATGCTGCCTCAGAATATCGCATTTGTCGACATAGAAACAACCGGACTTCGCGCTCCGCATGATCGCATCATTGAAATCGGTATTATCCGTGTCGAAAATAATCAGATTGTCCAAACATATCATTCACTGATTAATCCTGAAACCAATTTACACCCTGAGATTACTTCGCTTACCGGAATTACCGATTCGGAGCTGCAAAACGCTCCAACATTCCGAACGATCAAAGAAGACATCCTCGAAGCACTCATCGACTGCACATTTGTCGCGCATAACGTTCGCTTTGATTATGGATTTTTAAAAAATGAGTTTAAACGGGAAAATATCTCTTTTACGTCCAAACAATTCTGTACCGTCAAACTTTCCCGCGCTCTCTTCCCTGCTCAACGCCGACACAATCTTGATGCGATTATTGAAAAATTTAACATCGAATGTACCAATCGCCACCGGGCACTTGACGATGCAAAAGTACTTTTCCATTTTTATCAAAAAGTGCAGCAGGAATTTTCTCCCGAAAAACTTGAAACAGCAATTAACAAACTCCTGAAAAAACCCTCACTTCCGACAAAACTTCATGCATCCTTTCTTGAAAAACTTCCCGAGCAGCCGGGTGTATATATTTTTTATGACGGACAAAATATGCCGCTCTATGTCGGAAAAAGTAAAAATATCAGATCCCGTGTTCTTGATCATTTTGCATCTGATATTCATTCACCAACCGAAATGAATATCTCGCAACAAATGGAGCGGATCGAGACAATTACGACGGCGGGTGAACTCGGCGCTCTCTTTCTTGAGTCTCAATTGATTAAAAAAATGCTACCGATTTATAATAAAAAATCCAGAATCAAACATGAGTTGATTGCGTTAAAAAGGACAACGAATACTGACGACTACTACCAATGTGTCCTTGAGCCGATTACATCAATCAATCCTCAGGACTTGGAAGGATTCTTGGGATTTTTTAAATCACGCAAGCAAGCAAAAGGATATCTTGCAGAAATCGCCAAAAAAAATAGTCTTTGTGAGCGATTACTGGGTTTGGAGAAAACAAACGGTGCATGTTTTGCCTACCGGCTGGGTCGCTGTAACGGTGCATGCATCGGAAAAGAAAAACCTCTCGTCTATAATCTCAGATTTATCGCTGCATTTGCCGGAACAAAGATTCAGACATGGCCATTTTCAGGTCCGATTATTATAGAGGAACATGAACTCCTCGTGCGGCATGAATACTTCGCCGTAGACAACTGGTGCGTTGTGGGACATGTAATAATTGACGACGAAGGCAACAAAAAAAGCAACATATATGAAAATGTTACTTTTGATGTCGACTTGTATCAAATTCTCAGAAGTTATCTGAAAAAACCTCATTTTCTGCGGCAGATTAAACAAATAACGCGAAATGAACTGGCATTACATTTCACGTAAATGAGGTTATCCGACGAGAAGGAGTACTGTTAAAACAATAACAAGAAGGCCGCCGCCGCTAATGATTAAAAAATCGCGATCGACTCCCCAAACTTTGGAACCGCCTGATTTAACCTTTGCTCTCTTAACCGGTGCTGATCTTTTTGCTGCTGTTCTTTTTTTCTTTGTTGCCATAAACTACATCACCCACCTTCTTTTGGTATATAAATATCATACAATATTTCACAGATAGGTTGTCAAGGGGGTCATAAGTAAAAACTCACGTTCTATGGTCATAACGCTTAAACGTTTTAACCATAGAGCCATTAGCCTAAGCACGCAAACTGAAAATTATACGGGAAATAAAACTAATTATTTAAGTGGAACTAATATTGAACAAAGTAGATGATTTTTGCTTTTGCCTGAATTGACTGCAACCACGTTTGTACTTTTTCATTTAATTTAGTTTGTCTGACTGCGTCTGCTGCGGTTTTACGAAGCTGTTCTTCGCTTTGATCCTGAGGCATCGTTTCTTTGTTCTGGGCGATGTATTCATCAATTTCTTTATCCGATACTTTAACATCTTTTCCGACAACTTTCTCTACAATCTTTTTAAGTCTAAAATCTTTTCGGAGATCATCACGGGTTAAACCGTTCATTGCAAGAAGTTCATTGAAATTTCGTCCCTGCTTGGTAATCTGCGTTTCGATTTTTTTAACCTCACTATCAACTTCAGCATCCGAAACAGTAATGTTTGCCTTGCGGGCTTCCTGTTCGATCAGGGTATTGCGAATGATTGTTTCCAAAGCTTGCTTGCCGCTTTGCTTTTCACTTTCATGAACGATTGAAAGCCTACTGATCGGCTGTCCGTTGACAACAGCAGCGACGAACAGTCCGCGACCTGCAAAGAGCAATGCGCCCAATACCACGATCAACACAGCCAAAATAATATATGCTTTTCTGGTTTTTAATACTCTATTTTTTGTCGGTGTGGCTTTCTTTTCCGGAGTCTTTGAAACTATCGCAGCTGATTGGACTTGAGTTCGGGTTTTAACGGATGTCTTTGGAGCAGCTTTTTTTATTACTTTTTTTGTGGTCTCTTTTTTCGCCATGTCTTACATTATAAACAGATCTTTTTATTTTGCAAGTAGAAAAATAAGGTTACTTCAACAAAACATTGATTGCCTGTTCAAGCTGCGTGTCGCGCGCAGGATCTTTCGGGTCAAGCATGATAGTATAATCCGGTTCGAGTCCCTTCTTGTGTACCCATGTGCCGTTGGGAGTCAACCATTTAGCGATAGTGACGTGAAGTCCTGATCCGCCGCCCAAGTCCTCAGCTTCCTGAATTGTCCCTTTTCCGAACGACTTCTCGCCGACCAGAAGTGCCCGCTTGTGATCCCGCAGAGCGCCTGAAACAATTTCAGATGCCGATGCGGATCCACCGTTAATCAGAACAACAACCGGAACATCGGTAAGCATACCTGCTCCTGAAACAGGAAATCCTTTTTGCTCTTGATTCTTATCTTCCTGCAGCACTGCGTTTCCGTCTTTAACAAATTCAGAAGCGATATAGACAGCGTCGGTGAGATAACCGCCAGGGTTGTTGCGAAGATCAAAAACAATTCCTTTAATCGATTTATCATGGTGAATTTCCTGATTTAATTTAATAGCGATATCCGTCCATTCTTTATTTGCGCTATCCCCGAATTCAGACAAACGAATGTAGGTAATTTTATCATTGAGATGCGCTGAAAGTGTCGCTGATTTCTGGTTAACTTGTGCAATATCTTTTATTTTCTTTGTCCAACTCACCAAACTCTTCACGGTGATAACATCACGGACGATGCTGACAGTGACGGATTTTTCAGAAGACTTGTGAACAAGCGTTATCTTAACTGTTGTTCCCTTTTCTCCCCTGATTTTTTCGACCGTTTGAGCAAGTGTCCAACCGTCAATCGGTTGATCGTCAACTTTGAGGATTGCGTCTCCAGCTCTAACACCTGCTTTTTCTGCCGGACTGCCGTCAAGCGGCGCGATCACGATAATCTGCTTTCCGTTCATCCCGAGTTCCGCACCTATCCCCTGAAATTGTCCGGCCATCTGCGCTTTAAATGCGGTATTTCTGACCGGAGGAAGATACATCGTAAACGGATCATCAAGACTCCCAACCATCCCGATAATTGCACCGTCAAGCATTTTTTGCGAATCTATAGCTTTTTTATCATAGTAATTATCCTCAATCTTTCCCATGACTGTCCAAAACGGAGCAAAATCAAGTGTCTGAAGTGACGGCGGAGGTTCTTTGTTGATTACTTCAAGATGCGGTTTAAAATTTTTCCAATCATAAGAAATTTTGGTGACGCCGATGCTGTAACCGATAAGTCCTGCAGCGATCAAGGCAATAAAAAATCGTAGTCTTTGCGAATTCATGGTGATTTTTTTATTATTGCACAAAAAGATGTGATGAAGCAACTGGAAAAACGTACGTGAGGAGATTATTCGCCGCTGACGAAAGGAAGAAGCGCTAAGTGGCGTGCGTGTTTGACAGCACTGGTTAGTCTTCGCTGATGCTTTGCGCACAGACCGCTTCTGGTTCGTGCAAGAATCTTGCCGCGATCACTCACAAATTTCTGGAGCGATGATACGTCAGAATACCAAGGAGTTTTGTCTTCTTTGCAGAAGTAGCAATTCTTCGGTACTATTATTTTTCTTTTCTGTATTCTTCGTTTCTTATCTGCCATATGTTTAATTATTAGAAAGGTATATCATCCGGCATTACGTCTTCTTCGCTGTGCTCTTGTCCTGAGCTTGCCGAAGGATCTTCCTTTTCAACTTTCTTCTTTGAAACCTTTTCTGGTTTTTCTTCAGACTCTTCTTTTTCCTCTGCTACCTTCGTCTCTTTCGGCTCTTCATGGTCGTCTGAAGCCTTCTGGAAATTGCCCTTATTATCAAGAAGGATCATATCATCAATCACAACTTCTGTGGTTGATTTTTGTGTTCCGTCTTGTCCGGTCCAATTTCTCGTTGAAAGTCGTCCTTCGACATATACTTTGCGACCTTTAACCAAAAATTGACTACACAGTTCTCCCAACTTATTCCAGGCAACGATTCGATGGAAATCTACTTCTTCCCGCTTTTCTCCCGAATCGGTTGTCCATGATCTGTTTGTTGCAATACTAAAGGTACATACCGCATTTCCGTTTGGTGTGTAACGCAACTCCGGATCTCGTGTCAAATTCCCTATTAACTGTACTCTGTTTAAACTTCTTGCCATAAACTAATCACTACTTAGTTCTAAGTAGTAAGTGTCTGATAATATCGTTACTTCGTGTAATTCTCTGTTCAAAGTCGGTTTGAATTCCGTTTTCAGATTCCAAAAACCATTGTGAATAATATCCTGCGAGTTCTTTTTTGATCGGATATGCAAGTGGTTTTTGTCCCCAATCATCTTGTTTGGTAATTTTTGCAGTATCCTTCAGCCAGTCTTTGACTGTCTCAAGTAATTTTTTACGATCTGCTTCTTTTACTCCCGGCCTGATGACCAATACCAATTCATACAATCTCATATTGCGTTATTTTACCACAGAGGCCGTGCTAAGCTCAAGGGGTAAAACAATTTTATACTGGCACAAGGTTTTTCAAGAGGTAGTTTAGGCTCCGATTTTGAATTTCTCTATGTCGTTATTTTTCTATTTCAGGCTCAAAAGAAAACTAAAAACAATCCCAAAAAACATCGCGACGGGAATTGTCAGTACCCAAGAAAGGAAAATTTTTCTCCCCACTATCCATTTCACTTGTTTGTAATTTTTCGCACTTCCGACACCCATAATACTTCCTGTTATCACATGGGTTGTCGAGACAGGAATACCGAAATGTGCGGTAAAAAAGAGAGTCACCGCACCTGCTGTTTCCGCACAAAATCCCTCAAAAGGACGCAGATGAATGATCTTGGTTCCCATTGTTTTTACAATTCTCCATCCTCCGAAATAAGTTCCTATTCCCATTGCTGTGTATGATGAGATCATTACCCAGATCGGCACATGAAATGTCGGTCCGAGTAAATGATTGCTGTACAACGTCAAAGCGATAACGCCCATGGTTTTTTGCGCATCATTTGCACCGTGTCCCATGCTGTACCAAAAAGAAGAGACAATTTGTAGTTTGGAAAAGATTTTTGAAAATAAATCATGTGAACCGTTCCTTACAAAAAATGTAATGATTGTCGTAAAAACTACCGCGCCGAGAAGACCGATGAGCGGTGCAAGAATAATAAAAGTAAAAATCTTATTAATCCCTGCAAAAATAAGAACATGCGTACCTGATCTGGCAATACTCGCTCCGATCAATCCCCCAATAAGCGCATGACTTGAAGATATAGGCAATCCGATATACCAGGTAATAATGTTCCACAAGCATGCTCCGATTAATCCGGCGAGAATAATTTCAGACGAAATACCTTCAGGCTTAATAATCCCCTTCCCGATTGTTGCTGCGACTGCCGTAGAAAAGAAAAAGAATGCTGAAAAATTTGCAACTGCTGCCATAAGTACGGCTTGATAGGGTTTTAATACGCGGGTAGAAACGACTGTGGCGATAGAATTAGCACTATCGTGAAACCCGTTAAGAAAATCAAAAAGCAGGGCGATAACGACAATGAAAACAATAAGTGTCATGAGTTTGTGAGGATGATTGTCTCCAAAAGATCAACAAGCCGTCTGATATTATCGATTGCGTTCTCTGCGGTATCATACAGTTCTTTTTGTTTGATAATTTCAATCGCGTTCTTTTTTCCCGTAAACAAATCTCCGAGAGCTTTTCTGTATACGTCGTCTGCGTCCCTTTCCAATTGTTTAATTTTTTCAAGGGTAACTTTATTTCTTTTTGTTGAAAGCGGTTCCTGAAAAACATATTTAAGGAGTTTGACCGATTCCTGAAAAATATCTATTTGCTGGACAAAACTCTTATCAAACTTTTTTATCTTAAGATAGGATATGCTTGTTGCAATTGTTTTTATTGAGTCGGTAATAATACTTAAATTTGTTGCCAAAAATTTAATATCTTCCCTATCAATAGATGTGATAAATACTTTATGGAGCTGACTGTTTATTTCTTTGGAGACATCATCGACGGCATTGCTGTTTTTACGAATTTTTGAAATCTGCTGCAGAAGTTTTTTCGTGTCAAGATTTTTATCCTTAACTAAGAATGCAAACGTATCGGATGTATCATCCAATAAAACTATCTGCTTATTGAGGAGTTTAAAAAAATTCTTCTCCCGCGGGACAAAAAGATCAAGAATCCCAGCCATAACGCAATTATACTGCTGACACAAGGTTTTACAAGAGGTAATTTAGGCACCGATTTTAAATTCGACGATGTCTCCGTCTTTGACGATATATTCTTTTCCTTCAAGTCGGGCTTTTCCTATAGCGCGAGCACCTTTCCACCCGTGGCATTCTTCAAAGTCTGCAAACGCGACAACTTCTGCTTTGATAAACTTTTTTATAAAATCAGTGTGGATTTCTCCTGCGGCGTTTTGTGCGTTGATTCCCTTTTTAATAGTCCATGCGCGGACCTCCTTCTCTCCTGCTGTGAGAAATGAAATGAGACCAAGCTGTTCATAGGCTTTTTGGATCAGTCGTTCCAATCCAGATGCTTCAAGTCCGAGATCCTTCAGATATTCTTTTTGCTCTTCATCGGAGAGAGATGCAAGCTCGGACTCGATTTTGGCACAGATGACGACAAACTTGTCTTCCGGCTGTGAAAGTAGCTCTGCGTATTTTTTGGTGATTTGGGCAATCGCGTCAGGATTGTATTCGTCTTCCGAAACATTCAGAACAATCATTTCCCGTTTGTGAGTAAGAAGTGAAAGCTGATTAATAAAAACCAATTCTTCGTCCGTCAGATCAGTATCACGGGCTGTTTTGCCGTCACTAAGTCCCACAAATATTTTCTGCACGGCGTTTTTTTCATTGTCATCTTGAAACCGTTTCATTTTGGACTGCACGTTTTGCATCGTCTGCAGATCCGCAAGCATCAGCTCTGTCTCGATGGTTTGATAATCGGAATTGGGATCCACACTCCCCTCGCGGATGACATCATCATCGGCAAACGCCCGGACGACGTGAGCGATAACGGAGACTTCACGGATGTGTGAGAGAAACTTGTTGCCAAGTCCAGCACCTTCGCTTGCACCTTTGACGAGTCCGGCAATATCGACGAAAGAAACCGTTGCGGCTTTAATAGGCGGCAAACCCGTCATCTTCTCTTCTTCTTTGGTAATCTCGGCAAGTTTGGTGAGACGATGATCCGGCACCGGGACAATCCCGACATTGGGTTCTATCGTGGCAAAAGGATAATTCGCAGCAAGCGCCTGCTGCTTTTTTAACAAAGCATTAAATAAGGTACTCTTACCGACGTTTGGTAGACCTACGATTCCAACAGATAAGTTCATAATAATTTATAATCAATCCTGAGCTTGTCGAAGGAAAGATTCATGAAGCTAATTATAGCAGAAAATTATTTTTTCTTCTGGAGCTTGAGGGAGAGCCAGGCGACTTTGATGACCCAGACGATGTAGGCAACTACCAATATTCTGTTCGGCCAGCCCACATACGCAATCACTCCTTTTGGAAAAACCGCATCAACCCGTGGAGTTGTATCCATTTTGGCGCCGCTTTGAGCGAATGTGTAAAACATCACTCCCATCGCAATTCCCATCAGGAGAAAACTGATCCATGTCGCGTGCGCTGTCCACCACAATAATTTTTTATGATCCGCCCATGGCTTACTGCGAACAAGACTTTTTGTAATCAAAATCGCTGCAATCGGCAGCGCCGGGACACCAAGCATGAAAGCGAAACCATGCTGCGGAGTTCGCAGATCAAAGAGCCCTCCCATCGTCATCCCAACTGCGGCAAGGACAAGAAATACCAATCCGATCTTGCCGCCTATACCTTTTACCTGAGGAGCAATCGCAAAAAGTAAGACAAACGTACTCAACGCCCAGGTTAAAAACATCCCCGACAAGACAGCACCATGACTTCCCAGTGCGTATTCGCTGATCATGCGAAAAGACGGATCAAATTCGGGACTTAAAAAATGAAGACTGACAAGATGAGCAAGCGCCAGAAGACCTGAAAGAATAGAGACCCACGCAGAGACAACAGAAACTTTCATAGATACATAAAGTTTAACATATTATTTTTTCATATACTTCCACATCCGCGGCTTGCCTTCTTTCATCCATTCAATCGCCGTCTCAATCCGTTGCTGTCTCGTCTCATCGCTCTTTGCATCATTGATCCAGTCGGCATAATCTCTCTTATTGCTCGGACTGAAATTGTCATACGTCTCAAACGCTTTTTTATTGGCCCGGATACTGCTCATAAAATCTTCCGGCATATTCACGACCACCGGTTTGGGCGCCCGCTTGGGAGATTTGATCCCCTTTTCATTTAACTCAGCGGCAACGCGGACAAATTCGATGATATCTTTGTCAGGAGGAATGCCCTCAAGAGAAGTAATTCTTCCCCAGCTTCCCATCGCTTCTTTTTCTTTGATGTACTGCTTCATCCCGGGGATGAGATCCTGTTTCCAAAACCCGAAAACCGCGTGCTCTTTAAATCCCGCCATACTGCCGATGACACCATGATATTCAAAATGCGGCATCCCCCATTTCATGGTTTCGGTGAGCTCCGGACACCCTTTGTGCATCAGTTCGCGGATATGTTTGAGAATTGGCCTGGCAAAAGGCTGGGCATTGCTGATATATTCGTCTACCAATGGATTAGTATGCTTCATAGATACTATCTATTATAACAATAAATATTTGATTTTTAAAATTTATTTGCTATACTTTTTGTATGAGCAAGATGGATCCTGTTGTACATTTCGAAATGCCTGCTAAGGATAATAAAAGAGTTTCCGAATTCTATTCCAAAGCTTTTGGCTGGCAGATGAATCAACTCGGCGATGAAATGGGAAGCTATCTTCTCGCCGGAACCACAGAAACGGATGAAAACAGAATGCCCAAGACACCTGGCGCAATCAACGGTGGTTTTTTCAAGTTTCAAGAAAAAGAAGGATTTAACGTTCCCCACATCGTCATCTCTGTCGATAATTTGGAAGAATCCATGGAAAAAGTGAAAGCACAGGGCGGAAAAATCATCGGCGGTGCGTCAGGTCCTGATACAGTTGATGACATTCCGGGAATCGGCCGCTATATTTCTTTTGAAGATTCAGAAGGTAATCACGTCGGCATGCTTCAACCGGCCCCACGACAATAAGATCACCTGATATTCTTTTCTTGCAATTACCGGCAAACAACTTTTATAATAGTACTATGCAAAAGAATCTTATTCCTCTTTTCATTCTCATCCTCAGCGCAGGAATCGGCTTTGCCTACCAATGGCTCACTCCGGCAAATTTCGGACGGCTCGCAGACATCATTACGCCGAAAGCTATTTCGACAATCAAATCACAAGCAGCATATCAATTCGGAGTGCCGGAAAGTGAAGTAAAGATACTTAACTCAAACAAACAAAATTGGAAGGATATTTGTTTGGATATTAAAATACCTGATTATCAGTGTACAAAAGCTAAGCTTTCAGGGTATGAAGTTACCGTTGAAATAAATGGACAGAAAACAATCTATAGGGGAACCGAAGACGGCAAGATCATCCGGGTTGTGAAATAGTCCGGTTGCGTTTTTGGATCAACTTGAGTACACTATATATAAGATCACTATGAAAGCAGTCTTCCTTATTATACTAATACTGGTCATTCTCGGAATCGGCGTTGTTATCTTCGTGAATCCCTTCAAGCATACGACCAAACAAGTAGCTCAAACGCCTACCCAAGCACCGGTTGACAATCTCGCACCCACAGATGACCCGAACAGAGACTGTAAGCCGAAGCAATTGGATGCAGTTGTGTCCACACCCGAAGGCGCAGCAGGAAGTTTGTACGCAACGTTAACAATTACCAATATCAGTAAAACTCCGTGCAAAATTACTCTCGGCAATAATTTTACCGCTAAATCTCCGACCAATGTCACTTTACACAATCAGACTACAGCGTCTTCGGAAGTCACCTCGCTCGCTCCATCGGAGAAAGTTTACTCGCAAGTCCGCATTCCCAACGGCCCTCAGTGCCCAAGCGGCACAACGGAACAAGCAATCGTCTTCTATTATCAGCAGGCTGTTCAATTCATGACGAAGGATGGGGAATTACTAAAGATGCAGGCATGCAAGTCTGAAAGCGAAAAGACCGTCGTCGACGTCTGGCCGCTTTCAAAAACTCCGGCTACTCACTAGGCAACTCTTTTCTCAAAGAAGCTCTGTAGATTTTCCCAAGAAACCAGTATAATACTCTCAATGGACGCCTTCCTGAAGCTACCCCGCAATGTCTTCTTTCTCGCCGCAAGTCAGATCATCGGCATGTCAGCAACCTCACTTGTTTTTCTTGTCGGCGGACTCATCAGCGTCGACATTGCGCCATCCCCGCGTCTTGCGACACTTCCCGCAACACTTATGATTATCGGTCTTGCGACGGCGACACTTCCCGCCGTTCTTCTCATGAAAAAAATCGGCAGAAAAAAAGGATTTATTCTCTCCAGTATTTTTGCAGGACTGGCAAGTCTTCTCGCAGCATATGCTGTTGCCCACGCAAATTTTTATCTCTTTTGTTTGGCAATATTTTGTATCGGTACCAACGGAGCATTTGTTCAGCAGTACCGGTTTGCGGCAATTGAATCCGTCTCCAAAGTATTTGCGGGCAAAGCAGTATCACTCGTTCTTTCAGCAGGAATTATTTCAGGATTTCTCGGACCGCAACTCGGAAAAATGACCAAAGATTTATTTCCTCTCCAAGCATACACAGGTTCATTCATCGTGTTGTGCGGAATCTTTTTCCTCGCAGTCATCCTTCTGTCACTCACCAAAAATATTTCCATCCATGATGAAGCGGCAACTGATAAAGAACGCCCGTTGTTAGAAATTGTCATACAACCCAAGTATCTCCTCGCTCTTCTTTCGGCATGTGTCGGATTCGGCGTCATGCTTCTCATCATGACTGCAACACCTCTCTACATGAATAAAATGTCGCATTTTGGCCTTGATGCAACAGTATTTGTTCTACAAAGCCATATCATTGCGATGTTCTTGCCTTCCCTTTTTACCGGAATACTTATCGAGCGGTTCGGAATATTTCGCATTGTCACTGCCGGACTCACCAGTTTTTTGATAACAGTCGCGCTTGCTGTCACAGGCCATGCGATTCTCCCCTATTGGATTGCGCTCATTCTTTTGGGAATCGGTTGGAATTTTCTTTTTATCTCATCGACATTACTTCTCTCGCAAAGCTACCATCACTCGGAACGATTTAAAGCGCAAGGAACAAATGATTTTCTTATCGTTTTCTCGCAAATGGTTGCGTCTTTTTTCTCAGGCAATCTGCTCTTTACCATTGGGTGGACCAATCTCAATTTACTGACACTGCCGCTTATCGGGGTAACTTTTCTGATTTTTCTTATCTATAGAAAACAGCTTATCTTCGCAGCGAAAAAAACCTAAGGAAGGATTTGGATAAATCCGCCGTCTGCTTTCTCTCCTCTGAAATCAAACCATCTGATCCATGTCGGTGTAATTTTATAGAGTTCAATTTCATTTTTGTCCGATTGCATCTGAAAAAGCGGTGCAACATAATCGTTTTTGAATAATACTTTTTCCATGAGTGCCATCTTCAACTCGAATTCTTTCGGGTCGGTAATCTTTTCCGCTGTTCCCTGGATTTGTGCGGTAGCGGGTTCATTTCCGGTTCCGATAACAAGCGCCACCTCATGATTATGTTCCAAATTGGTATGTTTTCTGGTGAAATGTTTGGTAGAAAAATAGAAGTTAAAATTTTCATCAACGGCAAAATAAATTGTGGCTGACATCGGTTGTCCATTCGGAGAAACAGTGGAGATAACGGCAATTGACTTGCTTCTGAGGTACTCCATAAATTCTGTTTGCGCAGTGGTAGTTGACATGCTACATTTTTAACAATTCCAAAACTTTATACACAATCACTCCCGGCCAAAAAATAGCTTCAAAAATACCGACAATCCCGCCAAAAAATGACGTTGCATGCTGAAGAAAATAAACTAACGCACCCAACATTCCCAAACCATAGAGCGCACCGGAACCTGCATGTTGCTTCATATGATCACCTCCCTTGGTCATAATACTATTGTATTATATTCTGAAAAAAATTGCGTGATATGAATCACATCGCTTTATATTTTTGGGGGTTACGAAGTTTCAACGTGCTTTTTAAAATTATCTAGAATTGCTTGCCAACCCTGCTCTTGCTTCTCTCGGGAATTTTCATGCTCCATGTCAAAAGTCACCGTGACCCGGACAGCCTCTCCTTTCGGCTTGAAGACAACTGACACTGTTCTTTTGTCTTCGCCGTCCATGGTGTAGGCAAGCAGTTCATGCTCTTTTACTTCCGTATAGGTACCGGTAAAATCAAACTGAGCGCTTTTGTCTTTGGCAGCCATAGTTGTAACAAACTTTCCGCCGACTCGAAGATCATTTTCTGCATGTGGTGCTTCCCAATCATCAGATGCAAACGCCCACTTGGTAATATGCTCGGGAGCATTATAATATTCCCACACTTTTTCAATGGGAGCGTTAATTAAAGCGGTAACGATTAGTGGTGAAGACGAATTATTCTCCATAAAATTATTGTAGCATACCGATAATTTATTGCCTATTATGCACCAATTTCATATGTGACATATTGAAAACAAGAAACGCGACAAACGCCATGCCGCTTCCGTAAAGAAATGTCGCCGACGGACTGATACTTGACCAGAGCAATCCCCCGATAACCGACGCCAGAAAAACTCCAAGCGCCGTTACCATATAGTATGCACCGAAAAATGTCCCTGATTCTTCTTTGCTGATAAATTCACCGATATATGCTTTTGATACACCATCTGTTGCCGCGATGTACATACCGTAAACCGGAAACAAAATCCACATCCAATATGACGCATGGACCAAACCGAACATGAAATAGACTGCGGCAAAAACAATGAGCCCGAAAGAAAAAACTCTTCCGGCGCCCACTTTATCCGATAGTTTTCCCAGAGGCGTCGCGAAGACTGTTTGGGAAATATTATAGAGCACATACGCAAGAACAACGAGTGTCGTCGTCAACCCGAGGTGTTTGGCTTGAAGGAGTAAGAACGCATCAGAACTGTTCCCCGCTGAGAAAAGAAAACTGATAAAAAGAAATAATTTGAGTTTACCGCTGAGGAGGCTCCACTTGAAATTTCTGAAAGGAGATTTTCTTTCTGTCTCGGGCTTTCTTGTCTCATGAACAAAAATAAACAAAAGTCCGACAGCAATAAATGCTGGAATTGCCGCGATGAAAAAAGTGAGACGGATATTCTCATGAAGCAGTGCCAAAAGTCCAAGTGCGATCAGCGGACCGACCACGGCTCCCAGACTGTCAAATGCCCGATGAAATCCGAAGATAAATCCTTTATTACCGGCGTGAGCACTATCCAAAAGCAAGCTATCCCGCGGAGCTGTTCTCAGCCCTTTACCAATCCGATCAATAAATCGGGCAAACAGTACCAGCGGCCACGAATATGCGAGCGCTATCAGCAATTTTGATGCTGCTCCAAAGGAATAACCCGCAATAACAAACGGTTTTCGTTTCTGAAGATAATCCGAATACGCCCCGAACAAAAATTTCCCGACACTTGCCGTTGCTTCGGCAATTCCTTCAATAAGACCGACAACCGGAACTGAGGCATGTAAAACTGATGTTAGAAAAATAGGAACGATCGGATAAATCATTTCCGACGACAAGTCGTTGAAGAAACTTACGAGCCCGAGAAAAAAAACATTTCGGGGAATTGATTTAAAAAACATACAATTTAGTATACCAAAAAATAGCTTTTACAACGAAAACGAGAAGTAGTGAAACTTCTCGTTTTTTCGTACGTATGGGCTGCGTACATGGAATTATATTTTTTGTTGCTGTTTAATGATTCTTTTAGCATACTACTCTTTTATATGTATAAAATTCATAAAATTTATGTAAGGATTAAGCAAGACTATCCCTTTTTTGCTATAATGAGCTTCGGTAAACGTATTTATGGAGTTTCTCATCGTTCTTTTTCTGATCATCCTCAACGGTCTTTTTGCTATGAGCGAAATTGCTATCATCTCAGCAAGAAAGCATCGACTCCAGCAGCGGGCCAATGACGGAAGCAAACGGGCGCAAGCAGCTCTTGCTATCGCAAACAATCCAAATCGATTTTTATCAACTGTTCAGGTAGGAATTACCCTTATCGGTATTCTTGCCGGGGCATTCGGAGGTGCGACAATTGCCAAATCAGTCGGAGCATATCTTCATGCCATTCCCCTACTTGCCCCTTACAGCGACGGGTTAAGTATTGCACTCGTTGTCGGAGTAATCACCTACCTTTCCGTGATTATCGGAGAAATTGTCCCCAAACGTATTGCTCTTCATAATCCGGAAGCAATCGCGGTTGTCGTTGCAAGACCCATGAACTTCCTCTCAAGTATCACAGCGCCCGTCGTAGAGCTGCTGAGCATGTCAACCGACTGGATACTCAGTCTCCTTGGCATCAAACAGAAAACTGCTACACCTGTCAGCGAAGAAGAGATCCGCATGATGATTCGTGAAGGCGCGCGGGTCGGGGTGTTTGAAGTTACGGAAAAGGATATTGTCGAACGGACATTTACTCTGGGAGATAAAAAAGTTAATTCACTGATGACCGCAGAAAAGGAAATAATCTCTCTTGATATCGACAGTTCTCTCAAAACAATTCGCAACAAAATAATAAAAAATCCCCATCCGCATTATCCTGTTTGCAAAAGAAGTCTCGATAAAATTATCGGCATTGTCAGAACCGAGGATTTATTAACAGGGTTTTTGGCAGACGAAACAATCGAAATTACCAAGTCACTGCATAAGCCGCTTTTTATTCCGGAAAGCATGGCGGTCCTCAAAGTGCTCGAACTTTTTAAAAAGTCGGGAATCCATCTTGCACTGGTAGTCGATGAATACGGCAACGTTCAGGGACTTCTGTCGCTCACCGATATCCTCGAAGCAATCGTCGGAGATATTCCGACAGTCAATGAACTTGAAGAAAAAGAAATTATTAAAAGAGATAATCATTCATGGTTTATTGACGGATTATTGTCGATTGATGAATTCAAAGAACATTTTCGGCTGAAAAAATTATCCGGTGAAAAATCGGGCTCATTTCATACGCTCGGAGGTTTTGTTATGCACAAACTCGGACGAATTCCTGTTTCAGGTGATAATTTTGAATATGAAAATTATCGATTTGAAGTTGCGGACATGGACGGCAATAGGGTTGATAAAATTTTATTGAGCAAGAAAAGACTTCTGAGGTCGATTAATTAGTTTTTTTGAGGATAAGACCATTTGGACCGTAATCAGTACCAGGGTTTGTCAGTGTCAACGTATCGTCTTTTACGGTAAATGACAAATGTCGGACCTCGGGCATTTCTGCTCCGTCCTTTTTTGTCAGGGTGATATCCAAAACTCCTTGTGATTCCGCTGTCGCATCCCCTGTCTCAACAATCACCGGCTTGTCATTAAGATAATCTGTTGTAAGTGTTGCCTTGTTGTCACTCGTGATAGAAAGACGAATCTTTCTCCCACCAGAATCTGCTGAGGGCAATCCTGTTTCATAATCCCCTGCATAAGCAGATTGCTGCTGCGTTGCAAACATGGGAAGCCCATTACGAAGAGACGGTGTCATAAAAACATACGCTCCGACACAAATAAGAGCGAAAACCATAACCCCGAGAAAAATTGGATGATTATGCATAAAGTGGCTTACTGCGAGCTGCTTTGATCAGGTTGGCGGGTTGGCCTTTTATCCATGTACTCCTGATACTGTTTCGCTTGCTCCTGTGTCATTGTCGGAACTACTCCTGTTCCTTGAGACTGCATCATTTTTGAAGAATCGGTAAATTCGACATCTGCAGGAGGAGTAAACAGACTATCGGAGACGACAGCTGTTTTACAGGAATCTTTATACTTATCAAGTCCCGACATAAATTCGTCTTTTTTATTTCCTCCTTGTGGTGCCGCATTTTGTCCGGTTGCGACGGTTACCTGAGGAATGTCATACATATACCCTTTTTTGTCGGCAGTCCAGATATACATTTTTTGTGCCGTGACGATAATACTTCCTGAATCCTGAGCTGTTTTGCCGGTGTAATCTGAACGAACAGCACCGTTCTTTATGTATGTTTTTGTCACTCTTCCCTGCTCATCAGTATACTCGCACTGCATGCTCGCCGACTTTGAAAACGTATTTTTTACTGTTGTAAAAATATTGGAAGAACCGTTTTTATTTTGCGAAAGAACGAGTCCTCCTCCTGCGAGCAACAAAATGATAATAACTGCAACAATGATTTTTTTGTTCATAACACTAGATTACCACTTCTTGTTTTTTTGTCAAGATTAACCACTTGGCTCATTGTTTTCATTCGTTTTTGCAACATCTTTCTGAGAAACTTCCGCCTGCTTTGGTTGGGATGACTTCAATTTTGCGATTTCGTCTTTAAGCTCGATCATTCGCATTTCTCGACCAATCATCAACTTATTCATTCGATCCAGCTCATCATTTTTCTTATTCGTATCCGCTATCACCGTGCTCAAATTTTGCACCATACGATCAAATGATTGAGAAAGACTGCCGATCTCATCATTTCTTTCCAAAAGATCTTTGCTGACACCGATATTAAAATTTCCTTTTGAAATACTTTCTGCTGTGCCGGAAAGCTTGAGAATAGTACCGCTTAATTTATTTGAATAGCGTACGCCATAGACGATGCTCCCGGACACAATAAGAAGAACAAAAATAAAGGAAGAAATAAGCGAAAATGTCCTCAGCGTTTGCAATTGCTTCAGAAGCTCCTTGGAGTACTCGAGTTCTTTTAAGATAAGATCGGCAGTATTATCTCTGACGTAGCTTTTTCCTCGTACCGCCCGATCATACACCCCGGTTCCCTGTGAAAAAGTTCCCGAAGACAAATCGGACAAACTTGTGTCGCAATCTTTTTTCACGCTTACGGCAATATTTTTAATTCTTGAATAAATCTCCTGACTCGCCGGAAAAGTAATTGTATTATTTAATTGTAAAAAAATGGCATCAAGCGATTTGCCGGCGGCAGTATAATTTACAAGATATTCCTTATTATTCGGCTCCTGCAGTAGCGACGTATAACTGTCGATCATTTGCGAAAAGGTTTCGGTAATGCGATATTCAAGAATCAAATTTTCAGACATGGCTCTATATTTGCCTTCAATGTTGGAAAATACAAAGACCAAGAAGCTACTGAGAACGAGGGTTAAACCAATAATTATGGCATAAGAAACTAATAGGCTGGTTTTTATTTTTACCATTTTCCATCAAAAGGTTTATTGTACAAACGCCCACGTAGTAATGAAGTCTTTTTGTGAACTTTGTGTCAAATCGGCAAATGCTTTCGATGCTTTGTTAACATCTTTATCAGCCATAAACGTGACAAGAATGCCGTCTATGCCGCTTACATAAGATACCGGCAAACTGGTTCCCCGACTTGGTAAGAAGTATTTTGCAGATTTAAAATCAGCAATTGCGGATTTTTGATAATCATCATAAAGGGTTACATCAGAATCGGATCGAGGCGAAATTGATCCCTTCTTCGGATTAAATGCATCCTGACCTTCTTTTGAGGCAACAACTTTGAGCCATTTCTCAGAATTTGTCGGATGACTGGTTCCTTTCGGTTGAACAAATGTATCAACTGTTAAAACATATTCGCCTACTGTACCGGGAACCGGGAATGTGCCGTAATCTTTATTATATTTCATGCCGACAATTTTAAACTCTCCGTTCGCCCAGTCCCCCATCACATTAAACGCACTTTGTCCTTTTATAACTCTGTTGACCGCTTCATCCCATGGTGTATTTGCACTGTCAGGATTTGTGTAGCTCAAGAACTGCTTAAATATTTCCAATGATTTAATCATTCGCGGATCCGTTGCGGAGGTTACTTTTCCGTTTGCCCAATCCTGATAAAATTGTGGCCCTTGGCTTGCTATAATCGTTTCAAACACATGCGTGGCAGTCCAGGTCTGTCCCATTTGAATAGGATATTGGACACCCGCCGCCTTGATCTTATCGCATGCCTTAAAGAATGAATCCCAATCAGTAAGCGTCGCCACATTGACACTGGCTCTATCCAAAACGGCTTTGTTATACCAAACAACATTGTTTCGATGAACATCAATCGGTATCGAGTAATAATTTCCTTTAAACTTATTAATATCCTGTATTACTTTTGGTATAACTGCTTCTAGATTTTCCGATTTCCAGATATCGTCAACCGTGTCAAGCGTATTGGAATCATAATAAGGCGCAATCTCATAACCCGGATGTCCCTGAAACGAATCGGGAGCTTCTCCGTTAAGCACCATAGGCTGCAGCACTTTATGGAAATCAACACTGTTGCCGGTAACGGGAGCGGGCATGATGGCAACGTCAGCATTTTGTTTGGAGAAATCACTGACTAGTGCAGCCATTGCCGAGGCTTCCCCCGGAGACGTCCACCAATGGTAAATTGTCAACGCATTAACTTCTTTCTTTGCAGCAACCTGCTCCTTTTTTTGTGAACCCATCAGAAAGTAAAAAGCACCACCAAGCACGGCTACGATCAAAACGATGACAAGAAGCATAAGAGGATTTTTTCCGGATTTTTGTTGCGGTGCTGGAGCCGGTTGTGCGGCTGATTTGACTTCCTGATCTTGTTTGGGCGGGGTATCCATAGTATAGAGTGTATAGATTTACTACTCATTTTAGGTAATCATAATCACAAAACTTTGTCAACCGTTACAGACTATATCAGCACCAAAAAATGATAACGTCTGATTACTTCACAAAAATGACAATCTTCTCTATAATAAATAACATGAACAAGCTTACGCAGGAAGAAGAAGATGTCATTGTCTATAAAGGAACGGAAAAACCTTTCACCGGTGAATATGACGATTTTTTTGAAGACGGCACCTTTATTTGCCGCAGATGCAACGCTCCCCTTTTTTCTGCCGAAGCCAAATTTGATGCCGAATGCGGCTGGCCGGCATTTGATAAAAATTTTCCCGATGCAGTCAGAAGACTACTCGATCCGGACGGTGAACGAACCGAGATTCAATGCGCCAACTGCCACGCGCATTTGGGCCACGTCTTTGAAGGCGAACATATGACCAAAGAAAACACCAGACATTGTGTCAACTCTCTCTCAATAAAATTTATCCCAAAAGACAAAGAACTCCCCAAAGTATTACACGATTAAATTAATGATGAGGTAAATAAATACGTGGGCGGAATAAATTTTCAATAATAAATCTTGCGGGTGACACGACTGGAAGGGCTCCCGATCGCGCGCATGAGCATTATGCGAAGAGCACGACGGGAAGGAAGTCGGGGCAGGACCCGCAAATAACATAACAAATTTATTCCGACCTAAACAGATTATCAAACTTTCTTGTTGACTTGTGAGAAATAAAAACGTAAGATAAATTTTATGACAAAAACAGCAGAACCCACTCCTGAAGGAATGTGCCCCAAATGCGGCTCCCCTCTCGGCGAAATAACACTCACCAAAACAGGCAAAAAACTGCAACGCTGCTCAACCGGATCATGGGATCCTAATACCAAACAAACCATCGGCTGCGATTATGTCAAATGGCTTGAAGTCGAACCGGAAGAGCTCGATGAAAAATGCCCCAAATGCGGCAACAAACTCATCCTCGCGACAACCAGATTCGGCAAGAAAATGAAAAAATGTTCTATGGGCACCTGGAATAAAGAAACCAAAAAAGCAGAAGGTTGTGATTATGTTGAATGGATCAACGGCACCAAAGAACCGCTTGACGAAGACTGTCCCGAATGCGGAGAAAAACTCATCCTCTTCACAACCAACGCAGGAAAGAAAATGAAAAAATGCAGTACCGCCGGATGGGACAGCGCAAAAAGACAAGCGACCGGATGTACCTATATCTATTGGCTGAAACCCAACGAATATCCCCAACCTGCCGGATCAAATGACAGCGGCGGAGAAGAATTCCTCCCTCCCGAACCCGAAGAATAAGCGTTACACCCCCTTGTGCTCTCTTGTGTCAGAGAAAAAACATTGCTACTCTGGATATATGCGTATTTTTGCGTTACTTTTTTTTGTTCTCACGATGCCCGTTGTCGTGCTGATTGCAACCGTTCTCTACGGAGGACTTTCGACGACAATTCTCAAAACAGAACTGTCAAAAAGCGGTATTTATGACAAAACCCTTTCAGTACTTCGGGAACCCTCATCGGGTGATGAAAATTATCAAGCACAGCAGGAAGACCAGGTCATGTCCGCACTCGCCGTCTTTATTACTCCGGGATATTTACAGGAAAAAACTGAAAAAGTTATCGATGATTCAAGCGATTGGATTACGGGAAAAACCACAACACCTCCGGTCCTCTCCTTCAAAGAAATAAAAGACCGAATCGATAGCCAAAACCCCGGACTCTTGACCAATATCCAAGAAATGTCCCAATCAATACAAAAGGAAGCAAACGCTGAAGGAGGAAAAGACACATCAAATGTGCAAAATAAAACCATGGAGAAAGATATGCTGTCGGATTTTGTCAAAAACGACTTTTCTCTACCGCTTCAGAAAAACTTACAGGGAGTGAAAGATTTTTATGATAATCTAAAACTTGCTTTCCCTGCACTCATTGGCTTTCTAATAGTCTACCTGGCGCTCCTGCTCGGAGTAAACAATTCATGGAGAAAAAGAACCCGATGGATCGGAATCACCTTGCTCATTGCTGCCGGCTGGGGGTATCTTTTGGCAATAGTGTTTAATGTTTTGGTACAAACGATTATCGGAACAATCCTCCAAGAAAAGGATCAGCTGATACAACTTGTTGTCCCGATCATACAACGATTGGTTACTCCTTTCGCTTTACTCAACCTCTCCTATCAGACCACTGTCTCCATTGTCTGCTTGATTGTCGGAATTATTTCTCTCGCGCTCTCTTTTATCATGAAAGAGCAGGCTCCCCTTGTCGCCGTCCCGATAAAAAGAGTACAATCGAAAAAGACTCTTCGACATACTCAGGGTAAAAGAAAATAACCTATGAAATTTTTGCGACAAAATTACCTTACATACGGCCTCATTATGTCAGTCCCCCTTATCGCATGTCTTGCGTGGATGGAGATAAGCGGACAAAACAGCTCTTTTGATAAATCTCCTCTCACGCCACTTCTTATCATTATCGCCCAGGCACTTATTTGGTACATTGGTATCGCGGCAAAAAAAAAGTTGCTGAAGAACACCATATCTTTCAAGCAGGGTTTTGTTGAAGGACTTAAAATTTCACTCGTTTTTGCGACCGTTTCGTCTCTTATCGTTCTCTTCTATTATAAAATCGTCAATCCGGGCATCGTGGCATCGGTGAAAGAAGCGTATATGATGAAGGGTGCAAGTGATCAGGCGGCAATTCATGTCGATATGCTCATGCAATTTGTGACATCTATGATCTTCGGCATAGTCTCCTCCGCCATCATCGCTTTCTTTTTGAAGAGTAAGAAGAAATAATTACCTAGAACGAGAAGATATCGAGGAGGCGCTGAGCAAAACTTTCGTCCTGTCCGACTATATCGCCTGTCTGCGCCGAAACATCAATCGATTTATGAATCGTAACAGGAATAAAACCCAAGAAATGCTGCTTTGAATCTCCGGTAATCACGAAAACAGGATTTTTATTCTTCACTTCAAGAGAAACCGACGAAGAAGCATCGGGAGATGAGTCATCAAGATTGGTAATGATTTTTTTATCTACCAAATTCTGAACTGCACTCTCAGGTAAAACAGCAACATTTTTTGTACCGTTTGGCGTCGTAACAGTTAATTGTCTGGTGTCCGGATTAAGAGAAAGTGGGAATTTTGATCTTGCTCCAACTGATCCCTGCTTAATAACAAAATCATCTTCGCCGTTTTGCTCCACCTGCAAGTCGTTTTCATTCTCAAGTTCATTTTCCGGTTTGTGTGGCCTTATTATAATGGTATGCTTTTCAGTACCGATTCCGCCGGTAGGTCGAGGAGGACGCTGTTTGCCGCTTTCTGAAGTAGAACGGGAATTACGCCACATACGATTTAAATATTCACAATTAAAAGCGGATGTTTTAAATGATTTTTTATCGGGGGCAATGCAGGTAACGATTGTTACCCCTGCGCCTGTTTGACTATGTTCTTCATTGGCAGCAGCATTACCACTCTTCTCAGTCGTATTAGTATTTGTTTGCGTAGGCGTTACTTCTTCATGTTCGTCACCCGAACCGGAAATTCCCGATTCCTCTCCGCTTTCTCTCCCGTCCTGAGCCAAGAAAGTACTTATCCCCAGAACATTGGTGCGCTGCATCCAGTTGCCGAAAGATAAGCCGCAAAAAATAAGCAATATAACGCCGATCAGAACGATCGTATATCCGACCACGAGGTGTGATGCGTCTTTCGTTCTCCTGCCGTGAGCGTGCCGATGGGTCTTTTTTATCTTTGTTCGTCTCATAGATTAATGATAGAGAAAGATAAAACCTCTTGTCAACACGTGAGGATTATTACTTAAGCAGCGAAGCGGCAATTGGGTAGATTTGGGCTTCCCATACCTTAAGTTCCTTTGCCGACGGATGGAGGCCGTCAGCTGTGACGAGACTCGGATCATCACCCATTCGTTTCCCGAGATCAAAAAGATCCGCGACGGGAAGACCGCGCTTCTGACCCTCTTGCCTAATAATGTCATTAAACTTCACTATTTCTTTTCCCAGCTCTGCTGCGTTGGGCAAAACTCTTATTTGAGGAGATACCGAATAATCGGGAATCGTTACCAAAATAATTTTTTTATCATCAATCATATTCGCTTGCATCACATCGAGAATCTTTATTAAATTTGCACGATACGTATCGGCATCAACTCCCCGATAAGAATCATTTGCTCCGATAAGCAGTGTCGCAAACGTCGGATGCGCCTCAATAAATTGCGGCAATTCGCTATCAATAACATTTTGCGTTGTCCAACCGCTGACAGCAGGATTGGCGACGAGCTCAATGTCGTATCCTGATTGGTGTAAATGATTGGTGAGTAAAACAGGCCACGCATCTTGAGGCGTTTCCCCTTCTCCGTTGGAGTAGGAATCGCCGAGAGAAACGTAACGAATTTTCGAGGTTGTATTTTTATTTTGCATAGACAAAGGTCGCCAGAACAAGAATACCAAAAAAGCAAGACACATTACTACAAGTATTCCGAAAATTATTTTCCGCGACATTTTTATTCAATAATTCCTTCTGCTTTGAGGATACCGCGGACGCCGTTTCTGATTCCGAGGATTTGTCCTAAAAAAAGTCCTCCCATAACAGCAATTGTAACAGTGCCGATCATCGGACCATGGACAACGACGCCGACCAGTGTTTTCCGAAAAATTGCAAAAAGAATATAGAGAACCAACACCACAATCCCCACTGCATCAAGTCTTCCGACTACCTTTTTCCCGTCATGATCCCATGACAAATGATACATCCGGGATGCAAGCATCCCTACTGTGATACCGACGATGAGAGCACCAAGGAGGTACGCAAGCGATATCGTCCCGTTAAAAAAATCCTGGCCCAAAATAAAGACAAAAACGAGCGAGACGAATCCGAAAATGCGGGCACGCATAAGAATTTTCTTATCAACGTGATGGGAAATCTTTTTCCTCTTCTTGAGCATAGAAATAGTATACACCTTTAGACAAGTCCGGGGAAATAATCGGTTTTGATCTGTCTTTCAGAAATACCCATATTTTTAAGCACCTTTTTGGTCGCATCAATCATCCCTTGCGGACCGGAGAGATAAAAAAGCCGCTGTTTATAATCAGGAACTTCTTCGGCAATCATTTTTGGATCAATCCTCCCCACTCTTCCGTCCCAATTCGCCGGAACTTTTTCCTTTTCCGTCAGCGTATAGACTGTTTTAATTCCGAGCTCCTTTGCAGCCTGATTAAAAATTTCATGATACGCAATTTCTGAAATATTCTTATTCGCATAAAACAAAACGATCGGTCTCTGTTGTTTGGTGTCGAGCAAATACTTAATCATACTTCGGTAAGGAGTTATACCGATGCCACCGGCGATAAAAACAAGTTTTTGATGGGGATTTTTGGGGAGAGTAAATTCTCCTGCCAGCTGTGCGCCGACAATCGGTGTTTTTTCGTTAAGCGCATAAAGCGCGCGCTTATAGCTGCTGCCCTTTTCATAAAATTTTACACCGAGTCGGAGCTCCGACTCGGTTGGAGATGAGGCAATCGTAAAATAGCGTCGATTTCCGCGAGCATCTGTCTTGGGATGAGATAATGTCCATTCCAAATATTGTCCCGGATGAAAAGATATTTTTTTATTTGATGTGAAAGCAAAATCGATGACGTTTGATGAGACAGCAAATTTTTCTTTCGGAAAAAGAATTAATTTTTGCTTTGGACTGACTAGGTAGGAAAAAATATTGCCGACAATAAGGGCCAGTTCCGGCGTTGAAAAAATGCCCGCAATCTGCATTTGGGGCGCAAATAATATACCGACTAATCCACCGTAAATCATTTGGAGTCGTTTGGTCGGCGGTGTTGTGAGAGGTTCTGTAAGCATGACAAATGCAAAAAAGAAAAGCGATGAATGTAGAATATTACTTTGGAGCGTCGCTGAAATATTTCCCCCTTTTGCAAGAGCAAATACGGCAATCGTGACAAGCGCTGTTAGGAAAAAACTCAACACCAATTCAGCCCGTCTGATTTTTCGCACAATCAACATACCGCCGAGAATAACAACCGGCGCCATCCATGTGCTCCCCACCCACCAACTCGCCGATTGACCGATCGCGAAAGACGTGATCACCGCAGCAATTGCGACGGGATTAAAAAGATGTTTTTTGCCGATCGCAAAAATATATTTTGATGCCATTGTCCAGACGGCGACCCATGCGAGCGGAATCACCGTATGAATCGACTGCAGCGGTGTAAAAATAAGAGAAAGAATAAGTGCACTGATGTAGACAGATTCTACGTTTGTCGGTGCCTCAAAAATAAACGCAAAAATTTTATTCGTTATCCAAGTAACCACAAGAAAAAGAGTCGTTGACAGAAAAATCGCTCCGGGAGAATATGCAATGACGCCGAAAATACTTAAAAGAAAACCGTATGCCAACAGTGCAATAAGATAATAGAGCACCAGGCGATACATGGTAATTCGATCCAAAAAATAATCAATCAATGTCATCATATGAGATAGTTTTCAAAACCCGAAGTATAAGTCGCGATACCCGAACTGTCAATCATATAGCCTTCAAAGCCCGGTAAGGATTCAATAAAATAAATACCTTCCTTCTCCATCGCAAATCCTGCGGTAGCAAACCGGTCTGCCTCATAGGCATTTGGACCTATTACTGTCAAGCTTACAATCGATTTCGGCGGACTATCCACGCGATGCGGATTATAAATATGCATTCCCCTGACCGATGTTCCCGACGTTGCGATACCTTCTTCGTTGATAGCAACTGCTTTAACATTCTCAAAACGATTAAAAGGATTTCTGATGCCGACACGCCACGACTTACCTTTTCTATTTTTTCCCGAAACTTGGATATCACCACCGGCGTCGACAAAAAAATGCTTCATCCCCTTCTTTTTCAACAATGCTGCCGCGTTCTGTATCGCCCATCCTTTCACAATTCCCGACGGATCAAAAACTCCTTTGTGATACACATCAAAATATCCTTTTGTCTTGAGTTTTGTTTCTTTGGCTAATGCCAAAATTTCTTTCATCTCGGAACTAATCTCAGATAAGCTTATTTTTCCGTTATTTAATAGTGAAACCTCACTCGTATTTTTATATGGACTGAATTTTTCATCAACCCATCGAAAATAAGCAAAAACTTCCTGAAATATTTTTGTCGTTGCCTGTTCATCGACAATTTCAATTGCGACAGGCATTCCCATGATTATTTTTGTTTGTTTCATATTAATTTTTTGCTTGTGCCAATGCTGACGCGAGAGAATCCCGAAATGCCAGACTGCTATCCGTTGCGCCGCTGACAATATCAACTTGCGAATTTTGTGATTGGATTGCCTCTGTCTTCAAATATGGCATTGCCTGCTGATTAATTTCAACAGACGTTCGTCTGTCATTCGGATATTGCAAAAACTGCACATCGACAAGCGCGCCATCCTGAATAATTGCTTTTACTTGGATATTGCCGTAAATCGCATCTGTGACATTACCGATATATGCTCCGTCTTTATATCTCCTAACCTGTTTGGTAGGCGGTATCGCGGTTGGTTGCGGTGTTGTTTGTGAGGGTGGTCCGAAAGGACCTGCTGTTTCAGGAGTTGGCGGAACGGGCGTCACCGTCGGCTCTTCAGGTGGCATTGTCGGCTGCATCGGAGGGAGTAAGACTTTCGCTTCAGACTGTTCTCCGCGTTCATGCACTGCATAAAATACAAAAGAAGCAATTACCAAAAATGAAAGGAAGAATTTTTTAATCATTCTTTAAGTATCGACATCAAGTTGAAAATAAGCTGAAAAGAAACAAAAAAATATTATTACTTTTTATCAGGAATAAATTTCAATGCAGACGCATTAATACAATATCTTTTACCCGTTGGCTGCGGTCCGTCATCAAAGACATGCCCCAAATGACCTCCGCATTTACTCCCGAGCACTTCCGTTCGCACCATTCCTAGCGACTCATCCGATTTCAACGTCACTGCGTCAGGAGTAATGGGTTTGGTAAAACTCGGCCAACCGGTACCGCTGTCAAATTTATCTTCGGATCGAAAAACGGGCTGTCCGCAATCGGCAGTGACATACGTCCCCTTCTCGTGATTATTCAGCATATCCAAATGCGTAAACGGAATATCTGTCCCGCCTTCCCGAAGCACGTGATACTGCTGTGCAGTCAAAACTTTTTTCCAGTGAGCGTTTGATTCTTGTGTTGTTGCAGAGTCGGAAAATTTTGGTTGAGGAATCAGACGCACAAGCGCAGCAGCGGCCAAAAGAACGACAAGCAGAATTAAAAGATTTTTTATAGTAAGAATTCGTAACGCCATTCCTTCTTAGGATAGCATACTGTGAGGCTTATTTCATCATCCTACAGCCTTGTGGACAAATGATCGTGCCGTCAGCGTGCAAACAATTCTCGCAACAGATAAAGTGTCGGTGACAATCGTCATTCACACAGTTCACATAGTGTTCACTTTTTTTGTTGCAAACGAGACACCTGCCGACCACTTCATGCTTCGGGCTATCTGTGTTAAATCCCATGAGCATGCGATTATCAAAGACATATAATTTTCCTTTAAAATCCTCATTGGGATATTTTTCCATATAGGTCACAATACCGTCAAGCAGTTGATAGACTTCTTTAAAACCGTTTTTGATTAACAAACCTGAAGCGCGTTCACAACGAATTCCCCCGGTGCATACTGTGACAATGGGACGATCATTATATTTTTTCAGTGTCGGTAGAGCTTTTGGAAGATCACGGAAATTGTCAATATCCGGCAAAATAGAATCGGCAAAATGCCCGCTTTTATGTTCATAATTATTTCGCATATCCATGATATAAAACTTTTTCCCTGTTGTAATCCACTCATGAAGTTCTTCTGCAGACAAATACTTTCCCGTCACAATACGTGGATCAATCCCCCACTCATCAGTATGATCACTGACAAGATCTTTCCGGACTCGTATTTGTAATTTGCTAAGCGCATCGCCTGTCCCTTCGCTTTTTTTAAAAACAATATCTTTGAAACGGGAATCTTTATGCATTTTTTCAATGTATAAAGCGATATCTTTTTCCAAGCCTTCGACGGTAGCGTTGATACCGTTATGCGCAACAATAATTCTCCCTTTAAGATTCAGCTTTTCACATAACTGTTGCTGCGTTTCTCTGATTTTTTCAGGATCATCAAGAGCAACATATTTATAAAAAAGCAATACCTGGAATTTCATACGGAAAAATTATACCATGAAGGTGAGCATTACCCAACCTGTGCAAGATCAGCTTCGGTTATACCAAACTGTACCATTAACGAATCAATAAATACATTATGATTTCCTTCAGGAGGAAAATAACGTACCATCTTTGCCAATTCCTGAAACGAAGAGACAGCTCTTTGACCATACGTTGCTGAAATATACGATTCTGCCCTCGCTCTTTTTATCGAGCTCATTGATAAGTCGCTACAAATATCCCGGTATGTCTGCTGATCAAAATCTACAAAAGGCTTAATTGTTTGCTGCATAACAGCAACAACATCTTGTGTCGTTTGTACTGATTGATTATCGATACCTACTGCATCAAAAAATGATTTTCCTCGTGTGAGTAATTTTGCAGGTGTTTGCAGATTATTCGTATCAGAAATCTTTATACCCTTTCCGATAAAATCTACCATTATCTGGTCTTCGATTACAGCATGTTCTCGATCCTGCATATCTTCATAACAGGTAATAAATGCCGCAACTTCCCCTTGCATTTGTTGCGAAACATCACGAAACGGACGATATCTTCCAAGAGTAGGAATATCTCTGCTTAATGAATGACCTTCAATACGTTCTTGAACCATGAAATACTGTTCTTCTGTATCGGTATTCAAGGTAATAAATTCTGTGTAAGGAACAAATCTTCTACCGAAATATCGATCAACAAGTTCGTGTTCTTCTCGAAACGCTTTCCAGAGTGCACGAGCCGATCCTTGGATATAATTTTTTTCTGTACGAAGTCTTTTAAGAACCACATTCGGTGTTTCTGCCAATCCGTAGAGTGCAAAATAGATTGATGTTTCGACCTCTTCCTCCACCCTATGGCTATTCGCAACTACCTCAGCCGTTACTTGTGTAAATCTTTCATTGCCAAGATCATAATTTGGCGCGTTTAAGACACCGTAATTGGGCACGGCATCGAGAACATATTTCACGACACGATTTGATTGTTTGCCTTGAAAAGTTTGGCTTCTGTGTTCAGTCATAATACTATAGGGATTATACCAATGGTGCTTGCTGATTGCAAAATAACTCCAAAAAACAGTAGAATAAACAAATGACGCAAGAATCGGTTTTTAAAAATAAACGCTTTCTCTTTATTATCATTACCGTCTTTTTATCCGTCCTTGGCATCGGTCTGATCATCCCGGTAGTTCCTTTTATGCTGACCGAATATGTTGACCCTTCAAAAACAGCAGAGATTGCCTGGCATGTCGGACTCCTAACTTCGATCTATTCACTTTGCCAATTCTTCGCTGCGCCCGTTCTTGGCGCATTAAGTGACAGATTCGGAAGGAGACCGGTTCTCTTATGGTGCTTATTTGGTTCGGCAATCGGCTATATCATGTTTGGTGTCGGCGGAGCATTGTGGGTTCTCTATCTGAGCCGGATCATTGACGGTTTAACCGGCGGTGACATTTCAACGGTCTTTGCGTACATCGCAGATATTTCCAAACCCCAGGATCGCGGAAAATACTATGGTATTGTCGGCGCGACTGTCGGATTCGGCTTTATCCTCGGACCGACGCTCGGAGGTCTTCTCGCGCACATCAGCCTGACGGCACCGTTTTTCATTGCCGCTGCGATCACGTTCGCCAACATGCTCTTTGGCTTCTTCGTTTTACCGGAAAGTCTTGATAAAGAACATCGCATGAGTGACTTCTCTCTCCATCATCTTAATCCCTTTACGCAATTTGCGTATATATTAAAAAATTCACTTCTGAAAGCACTCTTGATCGTCGGAATTTTTTACTTTCTGCCTTTTGCGCAGCTTCAGAGTATTACGACGGTTTTCTTAAAAGATTCCGTTCATTGGGGACCAAGTCAGATCGGATTTCTTTTTCTGATTCTCGGACTTGGCGATATGTTTACACAGGGATTTTTGTCGGGAAAATTGCTGCCGAAATACGGTGAATTAAAACTTGTCTTTGCAGGATTTTTTCTGACGGGACTTGCCTATGCGCTTTATGTTGTTGTGGGAAATACATCTCAGGCCTTGTTTGTTTATATTGCTATTCTTGTCTACGCTCTGGGAAGCGGACTTTTTGAACCCGCTATGGGAGGCCTCGTTTCACGAACCGCACAACCTCAGGAACAAGGAAGAGTCCAGGGAGCAAATCAATCAATGCAGTCGATAACCAGAATAATCGGACCACTTATTGCTGCCTTTCTCTACCAATTCGGCATCGGCATTCCCTATATAACCTGTGTTATTCTTTCTGCACTCGGCATGTTGATCCTCTGGCAAAAAAGGGCATATATCCAAGGCCATCTCATCAAACAAGAAGCTAGTTGGTAAGCCGAAGAAATTGGCCTAAATAAGAAATCAATAATTTTTCAAATTCTTTCTCTGTCACCTTTTCCGGTAAATCCACCATAAACGTTTTGAAAAAATCGTACTTATCAGCAAAGTTTTTATCAATTTTCTTCAGAAAATGATCAACAGCTTTTTGCACTTTCCCTCCTGTATCAGCTATCTTATGTCTTTCCAAATTTCCCTGGGCAAATGCAACGCTCAATAATTTTTCAGCGTTCTCCCATTTTTGTTCCGTTGTTTTTGCAGCAACCGGCTCGTGAATCCATCCCATAAAAAATTCATTCAGATTTGCAGTTTTATCAAAAATCGCAAAAGAAATATCATCTGCGTATAAATCCTGAAGATTATTCAAAATTGCATGAATAATTTTTTCCTGATACGGCTCAACCGCTCTCCCATGCATAATCCATGCCGCAACCGAAAGAAGTAAGCCCTGATCGTGAGACGGGTGCCCCGATTGTGTCCGATACACGTGACTTAATTCATGAATGAGCAGATTAATCGCCATGTTTTCTTTCAAAGCAAATCCTGCGACCACAATAAGCGGATGACCGTTTCTCTCTGTCGTATAGCCCATGTATGGCAACTTCGGATCCGTCTCCACAACGATAGTACCGGTTATCGGAAAACCGGCTTTTTTCATCAACCCAAGTGCTTCTTCTTTTAACTGTTCCAATTTTTCTTTATCACTCATAGAAGTGCGTCCAAATCTTTCAGAATTTCCTGCGAATGTGTTTGCGGATTAACACCCTGATACTCTTTCGAAATTTCTCCTTTGGGATTTATCAAAACGGTATTACGACGGATGCCCAAATATTCTCGACCCATAAATTTTTTTATTCCCCATGCGCCATATGCCTCAATAACTGCGTGTTCAGGATCGGAAAGCAAGGTAAAATCCAAATGATACTTGTCGGCAAATTTTTTATGCGAAGCAACGGTATCCTTCGATACTCCGACAATCGCAACTCCCCGCTTTGCAAACTCTTCCGAACCATCCTGAAAATGACATGCCTCCTTCGTACATCCAGGTGTATCATCTTTGGGATAAAAATAGAGCACTAACCACTTTCCGAAATACTCTTTCAAACTATGAGAAACACCATGCTGATCAAGAAGGTCAAACGACGGCGCTTTTTTCATTACTCTATTATATCAGTGATGGACGAAGTAGTCATATACCGCTTGAGAAAGACGGGCAATCTGCTCTTCCGCTCCCGGTGGGTAGTTCGTTTTTGACATGACCACAATAATATATTTACTATCAGGCAAATATACAACGCCGGCATCGTGAGAATATGCTGCAAGCTCACCGGTTTTGTGCGCAACGACAACATTTTCCGGCAAGTACAATGGAAGCTTATTATTGAGCGTTTGTTCTTTCAATAGCTCTATCATCATTTGTGTATGTTTTGGGTCAGCCAATTCGCCATTATAAAGTTTGTCAAAAAATAACGCGATGTCTGACGCAGACGTCGTGGGAGGTTTATCATCGACACCGACAGTAGATTCGGCAAATCCATTGTCGGCAAGAAATTTTTTAATTGTTGATAATCTGAGTTTTTCAGTTAAAAGCAACGCGGCATAATTGTGCGATATGGAAATCATTTGGGTTAACGCGCTTCCGACAGTAAAATCTACTTCTCCTTCAGTTAGCTCAGCAGAATCCGTTGCTATGTGAAACTTCTTATTAAGCACAGCCACATCGCCTTTCAATACCGTGTCCTCCTTCAATTTACCGGATTGCAGCTGCTCAACAGTAACAGCCATAATCCATAATTTATATAAACTCGCAGAGTCATAAATACGATGTTCGTTCAATGAATATGATTGATTTTTCTTCTTATTTATTACAACGACCGAGTAATCTCCCTGTACACCTGTCAGCGATTGTGCGACAACATCTTCAAGAGGATTATGAGAGCCGACAACTTTGCCTGCCAAATAGGTAATCTCAGAAACAGTCGACTCGCCCAAAGTCCCTTTCTCATGAACGTTATGAGCAACAAACCGAACAAGAAAAAATACACCAACACACAGAAGCACAAGGAAAAAAATGAATCTTTTTTTTGATTTTTTTTCTCTTACCGAATAAGTTTTAAAATCATATTCCCGCATTTTATTGGCTTATTATAGCAGTAATAAAAACTCTTTTGCTGTGACAATAGATACGTTACGGAGTTTCGGTCGGAGCAGGATTTGCTTTTCGATAATAGTCTCTAAAATGAATATCTGTCGGCAAAATAAAGAGATTGTCCGGAACAACCGCAGGTTTACACGTTTTTTTATACTTTTCCATGTCATTCACTAATTGATCTTTCTGTTTTGAGTTATCATCCGCTGATGCCGCAAAGAATCCTTCCTTATCCTTTGTCCACCAGACATATGTTTTTCCGTCACGAATAAGAACACTTCCTGCATCCTCGGGTTTTGCATCGCTGAAATCAGAACGCAGCATGCCCGCCTTTGTGTAGGTCTTTGTGGTCAATCCGTCACTATCGACATAATCACATGCAATCTCTTGCGCATCCGAAAGAGCTGATTTGATTGAGGCAATAGGTTTTTTCTGGGGCCAAAAAAGAAAAGCTACCATACTCACTAAAAGAATTATAAAAATCGGAATAGAAATTTTAATAAGCATAGATTAAGCGTAGCAAATATGAGATTTATGTCAAGTCGTGGCTTTTATGGTAACAACAATTTTGCCTTTCGGGTGCTTTGTTTCAAAAAAATCAAATGCTTCCCGTGCCTGTTCCAAGGGAAACATTTTTTCAATCTCAGCTTTTATTTTCCCCGCATCAACCAATTCTGCAAGTCGCATCAATCTTTCTGTTGACGTCTTTGTTACTTGACCGATTGTCGTAACATCATATTTTTTATCGAGTTCGGCATCGGGCTTAGCGGCCATAGTTACGATAATACCGCCTTTTTTCAAAACGGTAAACGACTTCGTATACGTGTCTCCGCCAATCGTATCGTAAACAACATCAAAATCTTTCAGAATCGTTGAAAAATCCTGTGCTTTATAATCAATAACCTCGTCCGCGCCAAGATGACGGACAAAATCCGCATGTTCCGCGCTTGCAGTCGTCGCGACATGCGCTCCGATTGATTTGGCAAGCTGAATAGCAAGTGAGCCGATGCCTCCCGACCCGCCATGAATGAGAATTTTTTGTCCCTTTTCTAATTTTGCGTGCTCAATCAGCGCCTGAATTGCACTGACTCCGACAAGGGGTAATGCCGCAGCTTGAGCAAAATCAACCGACTCCGGCTTCTTTGCAACACTGCCTCCTTTTGCAGTGACAAATTCGGCAAGTGTACCCGAGCCGCCACCAACGACATTTGCCTGACCGAAAACCTCATCACCGACCGAAAATTCCGAAACGCCGTTCCCCACGGAGGTAATAACGCCGGCAAAATCACCACCGATAGTTACCGGTAAAACAAGCGGAATCATCTCTTTCATGTACCCGCGTCTTAACTTATAATCAAACGGGTTTAAACCGGCAGCATAAATTTGCACCAAAACTTGTCCGTCCTGCGCGAAGGGAATCTCAACTTCATTGATTTGGAGCACTTCCGGACCGCCATATGTTGTAAATTGTGCTGCTTTCATAAAATAGTTTAAACGCTGGTCTCACCAGTCTCATGGGTTGAATATTTTTCTCCCCACTTTATCATTGATCTGAGAATCGGAACGAGTTCGTGGCCTTTTTTTGTGAGTGAATATTTTGTATGTGGCGGATTTTGAGAGACTACTTTTAAAACAATATCCATTGTCTCAAGTTTTGTGAGTCTTTGAGAGAGCGTTCTTGGGTTAATATTATTGAGGCTTTCCTGCAACTGATTAAAACGCATCGGCTTTTGCATTAATGCAAAAATAAGACACGGACTCCATTTATCTCCGAGAACATAGGTCGTGTTAACCACACAGGTTGTTTTTTTCTCAAAATCATTTTTGCTACTTGACATAATTTTTTAATCAACTATACTAAGTATAGTGCTATATATTGTATAGCACAAGTATACTATGACCCAAACATCTTTGTCAAATCCGCTCTATGAAACAATCCCTGATGCAGAAACTGTTGAAAAAGTAAAAGCAGCACTTAAAGAACATGGTATTGAAGCAATTATTGTCGCGAACAAAGCAGAAGCCTTAGAAAAAATAAAAGAATTAATTCCCGATAATGCCAGTGTTAATAATGGCGCCTCGGTGACCCTCGAACAAATCGGTTACGTTGATTATCTCAAATCGGGTAACCATCACTGGAATAATCTTAAAGCGGCTGTTGTTGCGGAAAAAGATCCTGAAAAACAGGCTTTGCTTCGTAAGCAGGCTATCCTCTCTGATTATTTTCTCGGGAGTGTTCACGCCATAACTGAAGACGGACAATTAGTCATCGCGTCAAATACCGGAAGCCAACTCCCCTCTTATGCCTTTGCGTCCACAAATGTTATTTGGGTCGCGGGAACTCAGAAAATTGTCAAAACACTTGATGACGGGTTCACCCGCTTAAGAAAATATGTCTATCCTTTGGAAGAAAAACATATGAGGGAACTCTATAATGTAGGAAGCAACATCAGCAAAATTCTTATTATTGAACGGGAATCACCGTTTAACAAACGCAATCTGCGTATCATTCTCGTCAACGAACACCTCGGCTTTTGATATTGCACGTAAAATAAGAGAGAAGACCTCTCATTTTTGAGAAGTATAAATAAGACAAATCAGACAGTAATCTTATTTCATCAAACCTAAGACAACGCCCATCGCCAAAAGTGACGCGAGCTGAAATCCTGTGTTGATAGCAAAAAGTTGTAACTTTTTACCGCCAAACAAAATATCTGTTGCCTGAACCGGCATGACAAAACCAAGCCACACCCAAAAAGCACTGGTTACTCCTGTCATCACGGGACTGTAATGATAAAAGTTTTGGGATAAAGCCATAATATGCGTGAGCACATATGCCGTAAGAAGTGATAAGACAAAACTGATTGCGTATGACTTACCCATCTTACTCTGATCTTTTTTCATTGTTTCGGTAGTATAACCCATGAGTTTCATCCAAGGTTTGGCAAAAAGCATGGGCCCGTACCATAAAAATCCCGCTGCCATTGCTGCAACACCGGCCACTAAAATTGCAAGATAATTTACTTCAATATTCATTCTCAATAATCACCTCCTTTAAGCGGGATAGCAAAAGAGACACCCGCATCTTTACTGTAGAATGAAAACAGGAAATAATCAAGACACCTTTGGGGGCTGAGCAAGGAGAAGATTGACCTTTGCGACAACTTCATCAGGAGTATTATTTGCTTTTAATAAAAACCCGGTCGCACCCCAATTTTTTATAATGTCATCACCGTCAACGGTCACGTTCGTCAAAACAATAATTGGAATATTTTTGAGCTCCGGGTCATTCTTGGCAAATTTAAGCACATCAAATCCGCTTCGCTCCGGCATCATCAAATCCAAAAGAACAACGTTGGGCAAAAATGATCTCATTGTATTAATACCCTCTTCGCCGTCATCTGCAGTTTTCACTTCAAAATTCTCGTGAAGAAATTTATCACGATACATTTCAAGCAGGATACTGTCGTCTTCAATTAAAAGAATTTTACTCATAATCCTAAAATTTCTTTTGCTTTTCCCCAAACGTCATCAGGTGTCGTATTTGCTTTCATCAATGAATATGTCGGCTTATTTTTGATAATTTCCTCAAGCAACTTCCCGTCGAGATTAAGATTGGTAATAACAATGACGGGAACATTTTGCCCCCAAGGATCAGCGCGGAGATGCTTCATCATAGTCATGCCGTCCATTTTCGGCATCGCAATATCAAGCAAAATGAGATTTGGATGGTAACGAAACGCTGCTGCGAGTCCATCTTCTCCATTCAATGCTGTAATGACACCGAATTTCCCTACCTGAAATTTGTCACGATACATCTCAAGAATTATTTGATCGTCTTCAATAATAAGTACTGTATTCATTTAAGGCTTTGCCCCTTCCTTCTTATTTAACGATAATTCTGTTTCTTTTTCAAGCTGCGCCTTAACGCTGAGGGCTCTTGGTGTATCCGCTTTGGGCAATGCCAGTACAAAAATACTTCCTTCTCCCGGTACGGATTTTTCAAGAGAAACGTCTCCACCCATCTTCCTGGCAACCTCCCGCGCAATATACAACCCCAATCCTGAACCGATCGCCTTGCCCAGTTCAGGTGTTGAAAGCTGCTCAAATTTTCCGAAAAGCCTCGCTTGTCCCTCAGGAGGTATCCCTGCACCGGTATCGGTAACGACGACCATTGCCTGATCCCCTTCCAGTCGATACGTAACCGTAACGCCGCCTTTTGAGGTAAATTTGACCGCATTCACAATAATATTGTGGAGAATTTCTTTTACCCAAATATCATCGCCTTGGACAAATGTCTCCTGTCCGCCCTCAACTGCAAGCGTTATTCGTTTTTGTCTCGCAAGAAGCTGCATTGACGCAGCCACTTCTTGTGTTACTTTTTCAAGAGAAAAATTTAAGAGTGTGTATTTAATTCTCCCGGTCTGCAGACGGGAAATGTTTAAGAGATCGTTAATGACATGGATCTGCCGTTCTGCTGAAATATAAACGTTGGTCAACGGTTGACGAAGTCTCTCTGAAATTTCTCCATAATCACTGTTCAAAGCCATCGAAACAAGTCCTTTGACGGCGGTAATGGGTGTACGAAGTTCATGTGAAACCATGGAAATAAATTCATCTTTCGCATGATCAACTTCGACTGACCTGGTCACATCGCGAAATACTTCGATCGACCCGACAATACCGCTTGAGACGACAAGAGGAGTTACGGTCATCGCGACGGGAAACCTCGTCTTGTCGCTTTTTCTATAATAATATGACGCTGAGATTTTTTGATTTGATTTTAAAGCAAGGGACATCGGACGACTTTCTGATGGAATCGGATGCTCTCGTTCATCTTCCATCGTAACAAGATCAATAAACACTTTTCCGACAACATCGCGCACATTAAGACCCAAGAGATCCTGTGCTACCTGATTCATAATCATGATTTTTCCCGCAGCGTCGGTGACGATCAAGCCGTCTCCGATATTCGCAAGAATTGCCTGATCTTTAACCCGTTCTTTTTCCAAATCAAGCGTGCGCTCTTTGAGTTCGGTAATATCATGTGAAACGCCAAGCACATATTGAATAGATCCGTCCTGAGCTTTTTCGGGGACAAGTCTTGCTTGAAAATATCGTATCTGCTGATCAGGCGAACGGAAAGAATATTCAATCCTTGCTTCTTGACCTGTTTGAAAAACTTTTTCTATATTTGTCGCCCAATAATGCTCCTGATCTTCCGGCATACTCAGCTCTTTATTGGTTTTACCGATAAACGATGTCGGCGGAATTCCGGTCATTCTTTGTATTGCCGGATTGACATACACGTGACGGAGTTCCCGATCAAATCTCGCGATGATATCAGGGGAATCATCTGCAAGTGCCTCAAAATCCTGCATCTGTCTGTAAAATGCGTCCTGAATTTGTTTTTTTTCTATCTTCTCTGTTTGCAGTGCTGCTGATTTTTCTCGAAGCATAAGAATCATATTTTGAATTCCTTTATAAACCTCGGTAAACTCATCTTTTTTCTGGGGTATCTCAACATCGCGGGAAAAATCTCCGCTTTGCATGTTGATAAAAATCGGTGTCAGTTTTGCTAATTTCTCAGAAATGCCTATTTTATTGGGAGTTTGATCATCATTCATATTTTTTTGACCCGGTCAATTGTTTTTGTTGAACAACAATCTTTTTATAAATATCCTGTATCGAAAATCCAAAATCAAAAAGCGCGAAACCAAACAACAAGTAAGCACCCATCCAGAACGAGTCCAAGAGACTCTTATAGAACCACACCTGCTGGTTATATTGGTCTGCATAGATAGCAAAAAGAATATCCGCCACCAGCATCATGATAAAACTCAAGAATAAGGATATCCAGACCCGGGCAAATCTGCCTCCGCGAAATTCCCAAACTAAAATAAGGACAAAAATATTTGCCATAATAAGCAGCAGATCACCAACTCCGTAACCCATCGAGATGGCATTCGCCAAGAGAGCTTTGGCCGGATCATATGCATGATAAATACTGAAATAAGAAATAAGTACAATAAACAATAACGTAACAAGTCCGTAGAGGAAAAGTGTCGGCTTTTCAATAAGCTGCCAATTAATCTTCACAATACGTATTTCGTTAACCAAACCGATAAGGATAAACACGTACCCCAAGATATAAAACATATCAGCGGCTGAAGGAAACGGATTGCTATGGACAATATACTGATAGTAATCAAATAACACTTCTCCTATGAACCAGTAACCGATTCCGACGGTGAGAAAAAGAAGCGTCAGGGAGCGTGCATTTGCAAGACCGAACTTACGAAGTGCAAAAAATCCTGCAATTGTTGCAATTCCTGATGTCGATAAATAAATCGTTTCACGAAGTATTATGTTATCAAACCCCAAACGAAGCCAATAGACAACCATAGCTCCCCCATAAAGAAGGGCCAGCAAAAAGATAATAACTGCTCTTTTATTCATAAGGAACAACGACTGAATATTTCCGTAAGATAGTGTTAATTTGTTCTTTTGTTTTTTGCTCTCCTATCATTTCTTTGAGCACAAGATATGAATGGTGCAAAAAGATAGGCATCGTCTCATTTGAATATGAGTTGAAAAAAAAAGTTCCTACTTGATGACCGCAATTTTGATAAATAAGTGAGCCTACTTCTGCTTTAACAGGATCTGTTTTTTCCATGGTAATTAAACTATAGCATAAAGAAACATTGCAAAACATGCGCGTAAAGACCATACTCAAATGGATGAAGAGAAAAATTATTTTTATCGTCTGTCTGATGCTTGTTCTCGGAGGATTATTCTTCTTTACATTGCAAAATAAAACCGCTCAGCAGCAAGCTGCGAAACCTGCTGAAGATAGCTGTCCGAATCTTACGATTATTACACCGAAACAAGGAACAAAAATTACCTCTCCGATGACAGTTACGGTAATCGTTGACAATACCAAATCACAATCGTGTCATTGGACAGTTTTTGAAGCTCAAGCCGGAACGATGACCCTGACAGACAGCACGGGACAAACAATCGGCACAGGAGTGCTCACGACAACGTCGGAATGGATGACGGATAAAGCGGTTATCTACAACGGAACAATCAATTTGACAAAAATTCCGGCGAGCAGTTATATAACACTGACCGTCACAGAAGAAGATCCAAGCGGAAAAGGCGGAAAACAAATAACACTTCCTCTGAAATATTAATAAATTCATCCCGGCGCGCGCAACCGGGAATACTCACAAGCTTAGAAGCCTTTTCTGTGCACAAATCCCCACCCAAATCCGCCGAACAAGGATTTGAGATCTATGCCATTATCACTTGCCCATGTTGCAAGCGCATCGCGATCTGCCTTCAAAAATGCTTTTCGCTGATCCGGAGTCATAGATTGTAATTTTTCTCTATTCGCTGCCCTATCTGCAGCAATATCTTTAAATTTATCCAAAATAAGTTGTTTTTGAGCTTCAGTTATCTTCCCGCCTGAAACGAGCTGATCAAGCCGAGCATCAAACTTATCTTGTCTTTTTGCCTGACGATCACTTTTTGCCTGATCGAAAACCGCCTGAACTTCGTCTTTATTTAATCCGAATTTATCGGCAATTTGTTGTACAAGACTCACCCGGGTATCGGTGCTTTGAGCAAACGCATGACCCGTTGCAAAAAGTACCGTTCCGGCCATCGTTAACGCCAACGCCGGTATAAGTAATTTCTTCTTGATATTCCTCACCCCCTTTCGTTCTACCATAAAAAAAGTATAAAAAAGAAAACTGAAGAAGGGCTGAAAAAATGAAAAAGAGTCAAACACCTATGAAGATGGCATGGAGAATCAAACCCTTGCTCCCCTCGCAGCTCCACGAGAATTTCTTCTCGCTGCGACTGTTGCGGGTGTTCTCCCGGTAACAGTTGATCTATCAGGTGATCTGAGGCTTGCTGTTTGAGTAACAGGATCAATCACAAAAATGACTACTGGATTAGGAATAAATCCATCAGTTTTATCAGGGGTACGTTGTGCAGCCGCATCGCACACTTCTATACTTCCATCAACAAGCACGCGGGCTGTAAGTTCAGGCGTAGGACGACCCGGAACAGATGCGACTAATGCTCTTACAGGAAGAGGATCTCCTGAATCAAGTGTCCCTTCTTTTCTGGTGTAAATAATTTTACAGTCAGGATTTGAATCATTACTAAGACGTCCATTTATATCCAGTGCCGTCGCTTCGCCATCATTATAAACAAAATTATGTAAACCGCAGTTTAAAACGGGTTTAGGAATACAAAATTGATCAGGATAATCGTTTGGAAGATTCCCTCCAAGATCACGAACGGGCAACGCTTGAGCTTGACCACCGACATCTAATACAACCGGGCTTGCCGCATCAAATGCAGCACGTTGTCTTGCAATTTCTTCAGGACTCGGTCCTCCCTCGCCGCATGCTGCCAGGGTTGCAACTGCAACTGATGCTGCACCAAGTCTTATTGCTTCTCCTACTTTCATGAATAATATTCTACAATAACTTTAAATATTGTCAAGCCTATAGCTTCTGGGGGTTTACGCGGTAGATTTTGTCATCTTTTTCCTGTGGCGTTCCCCGTCCGTCTCGATTGCTTGTCGTGATATACAGCATATTATCCGGACCGAGAACGACATCGCGGATGCGGCCGAGCTGTCCTTCAAAATGTTTTTTCAAGGAAGAAACACCATCTCCTGACAAAACAGCCTCAAAAAGCGCCTGACCTTTGAGTCCGCCAAAGAAAATACTGCCGCGGTAAAATGCAGCACCCGACGGTGCCCATGTCGTCGTCGGGCCTGAATTAATAACCGGCGTTACCATCCCCTCTTTTTTCTCGTCTCCCTGAATTGTCGGCCACCCATAGTTCTTGCCCTGTTCAATACGATTGAGTTCGTCATAGCCCGTTGGCGCAGATCGTCCATGTTCTGTTGCCCACAATTTCCCACGGTCATCCCAGGCAAGTCCCTGCGGATTGCGATGACCATAAGAATAGACTTCAGCTTTTTCTCCGACAACTCGGAGAATTTTCCCCGCAAGCGACGTAGTGTTCTGCGCAAGTGACGGCGCTTCCGAATCTCCCGTTGTAATATATAAATTACCATCGGGTCCGAATTTTATCCTCCCTCCGTCATGATTGGAATTTCCCGGAATCCCATCAACGATAATCTTTTGATCAGTCAAATGTTTTCCGTCAAAGACAAACCGGACAACCCGATTATGCATATCTGAAGCACCGTAACCGTAACTGTAATAAAAATAGACAAATTTATTGGACACAAATTGTGGATCAACTGCAACACCCAGAAGTCCCCCTTCGCCTGTCGCATTCACATCCGAAAAGGTCATGATCGGTTCGGATATAAGATTGTGATTCACGTCAATGAAGCGGACCCTCCCGGGACGCTCAGTAAACAGCATGCTGCCGTCGGGAAGAAAAGCAAGTCCCCATGGTACTTGCAAATCAGTAGCAACAACACTTAGCTGACTTTGCTCTTGGGTTATTTCGGGACTTGGAGCTGCAGATTGAGACGGTGTGGGAGTTATTGAAAGAGGCGGATCAAAAGACCTAATCTTTTTACCGAAAATGACAGAAAATAATGCAAGGAATAAAAAACTGAGAAGAAGCGTCGCTGCCAACCACCGATTCATATCAGTAGTATACAACATTTTGAACGATTAGGCTTTACTCTTTGCGAACCTGCTTACCGTCTCCTTCTCGGAACTGTGGGCGGAGGAGGCGGAGCAATAGGTTCAACCGGCGGCAACGTACCCAGTTCATCAGCTACTTTACCGATAAACGCGCCGCCTCTATCTCCTCTTATCCCCACAACAACTCCCACAACACCGCCTTTAAACACCCGAAAACCATCTGATTCTTCAGGTGTTACATTATCAAACTCAATAGTTGCTATTCCGGATCTCATTGTAGGAAGCGTAGAGAGAGTTACCGTACCTCCCCTGGAAACATCGATCGTTCCGGAAACAGCATAACCTCTGCCTACGAATACGGGGTGTGCATCATCGATGGGAAAAGGTGTGACGGTTTCTAATCTTACTTCTCTTCTCAGGTCCAAAGGATCGTCAAGACCCAATTGCACGAATGACGCACGTTGGTCCGGCCTCAAGCCAAGCCCTTCTCTAATTTTTTCCTGCAAAGCCGGATTTGGGGCTGTTTTTCTTTCTCTTCTTCCTCTGCGTCGACCTCGTTCGTTTTGATCTGCCATAATTCGTTTCATGATCTATCAATCTAGATCATAACGATAATTATAGTAGATTTTTTTTAACCTGTCAAAGAGTTATTTATGAAGAAGTGTGGACACATGAAGTATCTGCCCATAAACCTTTTCCTGTTTCGCGGGCTTGCTTCTCTGCTTGTTTATATTGCACTTGATATGCGTAAGGTATGTCGTAGGTGTATTCATAAGCGTAGCCGTTTGCGATCATGTATTGTCCGAAGTCCAACGCTCCATTGTTCAAGAAAACATACCGGAGGAGTCGGCCGTATTTATCACGATTACTTTGTGTCGGGTCCGGTTCGAGAGAAATTGATTGACCTGTCAATGTCTTCTTAGCAAAATCTGATACTTCTTTGCCAAAGCACTGCACAGGCTTTCTCGGATCAACCGTCTCCGGCGTATTAATTCCGATGATCCGCACCTTTTCTTTTTTATTTTCAACCAAAACCTGTAAGGTATCTCCATCCACCACTCTTACTACCTGAGCATCCTGACGTGCTTGCGGTTGAGGAGTAATATGCTCACTGAGTACATTTGCTTTTTCCGGAACGGGCAATGACAAACCGAAAACACGTTGATAGATTGCTAAAAATGCAAATGCAAAAAGTGTTAACAATAATCTGTTTGTTCCGGATAATCTCATAGATGTGCTAGGTAGTATTTTTTAGATTCACCCGCTTCTGGAGTGTAAGAAAAACTGTTTGCAAACTCAAGAAGGCATAGGTAAAGAGAATATATCCAAAAATATAGAAATATTGAGAAACGATATAGATCCATCCGACATGGGATGTAAGCGCATCAGGAAAGATAGCGTACAGAAGATCGCCTACCATAGTACTGAGGAATCCTAAAAATAAGCTCATCCATACTCCTGATGCTTTCCCTCCCCGATATTCCCAAGCCACAACAAGAATAAAAAATCCTGCAACACATAAAAAGAGATCGCCAACCGTATATCCAATAGTCACCACGTTTTCCCAAAACAACGCTTTTGGATCATATGATGAAAAAAGTGTTAAATATGAAAAAGCTCCCAACATAAGTGCGGTAAATAAACCGGAAACCAAATAAACTTGTTTATTCATCTTTTTCCAGGAAATATCAGAAAGTTTAATTTCAAGCGTCAAACCAAGAAACATCAGAATATATCCTGCTAAATAGAAATAATCTGCTGAAGATGGATAGGAAAGATTATTAAGAACAAATTCATAATAATTAAACTGAACATCCGCAAAAAACCAAGCTAAAACACCAAGAGAAAGAAAAAGCAATGAACGAAACCGCGGTCCCTTACCGTAGGCACGTAAAACCAAAAATCCACTCACGGAAGCAATAAGACTTGCAACGCAATAAAGTGATTGTTCAAAAAGCGTATTGTTTGCTCCCAACGGACGAAAAGCAAAAACGGCAACAATCCACAGAAAAAACACGAATAAACTGATTACTATCTTGTTCATTAATTTTGTGTGATATTGTATCGTTTGTAAATGTCGCTGAGAAGCTCTCTCCCTTTTACTTCCCCTGCATATTCACTCATTAGTTCGTTTGCAGAGGTCAAAATAGTAGTAAGATCTTTATCTGCATAAAATTTTTTATAATTCTCAAACATCATTGAACCAAAATATCTCTGATAAAGAGCGAGAATATCTTGTTTTACTTCTTCATTATTTGCTGTAGTTTGCATGTCGTATGATTTAAGTATAGTTCTCTTTATAAAACAATGTCCAGAGGATTTTTGAAGCTATTTTTTTTCAACAAATTCTTTTAAAGGATGCATGTAGTAATCTTTCCATCCTTCTTCAATATCTTTGGCTTCCTGATCAGGAACATTTTCATGAATCAACTCAACCTCAGTCGATTTATTTTTCGCGGTCAAAACAAATGTCAGATGCGAAGCCTCATCCCATTTTCCGCCAAACCATTCCTGAACCAATTTTTTATGAAGAACAACTTCTTTGTTTGTGCCGTGAATATCCCCGCCCCAAAGAGAAAACTCTGTTCCGACTTTGTCACCCATATCCGCAGGTCCTCCGCCCCATTCATTGATATCTTTTGCATTGACAAGTGCATGCCACACTTTCTCAACCGGTGCGTTTATATGATATGTTTGCTTAATTGTCTTCATGAGTTCGACCTAAGTCTATCTTACAAAAATTAATTATACAAGACAGAATATTTACTGGTATAATATGCCAATAAATGAGTACTCTAGAAAAGCTGCAACATCTTGCAAAAATAATAAGACACTTCATACTCGTATCGTCTACTGAAGCCGGATCGGGACATCCTACCTCGTCGCTTTCTGCTGTTGAGCTCATGACCGTCTTATTTTTTGACGGAATTTTCAAATACGATCTGGAAAATCCGCACAATCCTACAAATGACAGATTAATTTTTTCCAAAGGCCATGCTTCTCCGCTTTTTTATTCTCTTTTTGCTGCAGCGGGAGCTATCGATGAAAAAGAATTGATGACACTTCGAAAATTCGGGAGTCGCCTTGAAGGACATCCGACTCTTGCATTTCCTTACACAGAAACACCGACCGGCTCGCTAGGACAGGGCCTGAGCGTTGGCGTAGGTATGGCAATAAATGCTAAATATATCGACAAACTTTCCTACAAAACTTATGTTCTTTTAGGCGACAGCGAAATGGCAGAAGGTTCCAACTTTGAAGCGCTCCAACTTGCCGCACATTACAAACTCAACAATCTTGTCGGTATTCTTGATGTTAATCGCCTCGGACAAAGCAGGGAAACAATGTACGGCCACGACATTTCGGGAATCGCAAATCGGATCGGTTCATTCGGATGGCATGTTATTACGATTGACGGACATTCCGTTCCCGAAATACAAAAAGCCTTTGCTATAGCGGAAAAAGAAAAAGAGCATCCGGTAATGATCGTTGCAAAAACGTTTAAAGGTAAAGGAGTTTCACTCTTGGAAGACAAACCGAATTGGCACGGCAAACCGCTCAGTAAAGAAGAGCTGCAAACAGCGCTGGCGGAACTCGGAGAGATTGATAAAAAAATTCGGGGTGCGATAAAAAAACCACGAACGGTAAAAATCTCCAAACAAAAATCGCTTGCAATCAAGCAACCTGCATATATGCTCAGCGAATCAATTGCAACGCGCAAAGCTTATGGTGACGGCTTGGTTCGTATTTTTCCAAAATACACGGATATTGTGGTTCTTGATGCTGAAACAAGCAATTCGACATTCTCCGCAAGCGTACAAAAAGAACATAGTGAACGATATTTTGAAATGTTTATCGCCGAACAAAATATGGTCGGCGTTGCACTTGGCTTGGCAAAAAGAGGCAAAATTCCTTTTGTTTCAACATTCGCGGCTTTTTTTGCCCGAGCATTTGATCAAATTCGTATGTCTCAGTATGCAGAGTCCAATATTAAATTCGTCGGCTCGCATGCCGGCGTCTCAATCGGTGAAGACGGAGCTTCGCAAATGGGACTTGAGGACATCGCAATGTTCCGAACAGTGTTCGGAAACGTTATCCTCTATCCGAGCGATGCGGTGTCGACAAGTAAGCTTACTGAGGAAGCAGCCGCACATACTGGAAATGTCTACATCCGCACCACCAGAAGCGCAACACCGGTACTCTACAAAAATGATGAAGACTTCCCTATCGGCGGCAGTAAAACGCTCAAAAAAAGCAAAAACGATGTCGTCACGGTAATTGCAGCCGGAATTACCTTGCATGAAGCGTTAAAAGCATATGAGGCGTTAAAAAAAGAAAATATTGCGATCCGCGTGATCGATCTCTACAGTATCAAGCCGCTTGATATAAAAACACTGCAAAAAGCAGCAAAAGAGACAAAAGCCTTACTGACTGTGGAAGATCATTTTGCAGAAGGCGGCATCGGGGAAGCCGTTGCAAGCGTCCTCGCTACAACAAATACCAAGCTTTACTCATTGGCTGTTCGCAAAATGCCAAAAAGCGGCAAACCGCAAGAGCTTTTGGACTTTGAAGAAATCTCAAGCCAAGCAATTATCAAAAAAGTAAAATCACTCCGCTAAACGCTTGCAATCTAGATCAGTTTATTTTAAAATAGTCCTTCTTATGGTAGATCGACACTCACCGTTCAGAAGATTTTGGGATGCAACAAGAGAAAAAGTTGCGACAAATATAAATAAACAAAATGCCAAAATAGATGCCAACGAGGCGATTGTAGCTGAAGCCGCAAGACTCAGGACACGACGTTTACCGGATTATGAGGGTACCCGTCTATCGGAGATACCTGCCTATGCGATAAGCACAACACAAGCAGATCAGTTGAGAGGTGGAATAGTTGTACCCCAAGCTCTTAAGGCAACAATTAGCGTTACGACAGCAGACGCAGACGATGTTGCTGCGCTCCTTGGACAATTACTCATTGATACACGAAGCAGAGTAAATCCTCGATTTGCATTTTCAGATAAAGCTATTGTTAGAGCGCGAGACCGGACTGCTGAATACCTCCAGGGTGAACCACATCATGTAACAATTACGTTCGTTGCCGACCGCAGACCACGTCATGATCAGAAATGGGGTACTCCAATTGTTGACTACAAACCCGTACGCAGAGGCTAACAAAAGACAAACTCTACAGATCCAACTGGAAAAGATCTACTTCATCTGCTACACTCTGTGTAATGCCCTTTATAAAAAACTACGATCAGTTAGCAAGTAACGACAATCGAAAAGTGGTTCTTGAACTTATCGAGACTGCTTTTGCCTCCATCACTCCGCAACAAGTTTTTGATAACCATTTCTCGTTTACAGATAATCTCTTAAAAATCCAAGACAAAACATTTACTCTTTCTCATTTTGATCGAGTACATCTTATTGGATTTGGCAAAGGCTCCGCTGAGATGTGTCGAATTATTGAAGAACGATTGGGAGACAAATTAACAGAAGGATTTGATATTGATGTCATCGACGAATCTCCTTTCAAAAAACTACAATATACTAAAGGCACGCATCCGCTCCCTTCACAAGCAAATTTTGACTATACAGAACAAGTTATTTCCCATCTCGCCAAGCTTGGAGAAAAGGATCTTGTCATTCTCGTTACCTGCGGCGGCGGATCGGTGCTTTTTGAAAAACCTCACACCTTTAGTCTTGACCAAATGATCGCAGTGAATAAAGGTCTTCTTGAATCAGGCGCAACAATCTCCGAAATGAATACCATCAGAAAACATCTCTCCAAAGTAAAAGCCGGGGGCCTGGCCAAAATTATTTATCCGGCAACAGCAGTCAATCTTATTTTTTCTGATGTCCCGGGAAATGACTTGTCCGTAATTGCCTCAGCTCCCCTTGTCAAAGATCCGACAACGATTCAGGACGCAACAGGAGTTATTGAAAAATACAAACTGCAAACACCGACAACAGCCGATCTTGTCGAACCGCCAAAGGAAGATAAATATTTTGAAAAAGTATCCAATATTGTCATGTTAAGTAATCTGACCGCAATCAATGCTATGGAAAAAAAGGCAAAAGAACTCGGATATAACTGCTACGTCATGTCGGATAGACTTCAGGGAGACGCACGCGTCATGGGAGAGAAATTACTGAAAGAAACACCAAGCGGACAGATTCTGCTTGCAGGCGGCGAAACGACCATTAAAATTACCGGACATGGGAAAGGCGGCCGTAACCAAGCTCTTGCTACCCATGCGCTTCCCTTTATTACCGATGGAACGGTGCTTGCAAGCTTTGACTCGGACGGGTGGGATTTTTACGGATACGCAGGCGCGATTGCAGATAGCGACACGCTCAAAAAAATCGAAGAACAACACCTTGACGTCAAGAGTTTTTTGGACGATGATAATAGTTACGAACTCTTAGAAAAAATCGGAGACGGCATCGATACCGGAAAACTCGAATCGAACGTGTCTGATTTATTCATTGTTTTAAAAAAATAGATTATTAAATTGGGGTGGCTCGACTGGAAGGGCTCCCGAACGCGCGCAGTCCCGCAACGCGGGACGAGCACGTTGGGAGGGAAAGTCGAGACAGGACCCCCACAATATACTATGGCCGGAGAAATACACGACGACAAAGTAAAAGAACTTGAAGACAAGGCAGAAAAAGCCCGCGAACTCTTGATCGAAACGCTTCTTGAAGCGGGCTCGGGTCATTCTGCGGGACCCTTAGACATGGCAGATATCTTCATCGCCTTTTATTTCCATATCCTCAACCACGACCCAAAAAATCCCGACTGGGAAGATCGCGACCGACTTGTATTGTCAAACGGGCACATCTGTCCGATCCGCTATGTCACCATGGCAATGGCCGACTACTTTCCCATTGAAGAACTAAAAACCTTACGAAAGCTGAACTCAAGACTCCAAGGTCATCCGCATCGAACTGCCCTCCCTGGACTCGAAACTACATCCGGACCACTTGGTGAAGGATTATCTCAAGGAATCGGTATTGCTCTCGCAGCCAAACTCGACAAAAAAAATTACTACACCTACGTCATCACCGGTGACGGCGAACTCAATGAAGGAAATATCTGGGAAGCAGTCATGATGGCCGGAAAAATTAAACTCAATAACCTGATTATGGTAATTGACCGCAACAACATTCAGATCGACGGAATGACAGAAGATGTCATGCCACTTGAACCGCTTCGCGCTAAATTTGAAGCATTCAATTGGCACGTCCTTGAAGTTGATGCACATAATATCCGTGCATTTGTTGATAGAATTGAAGAAGCAAAATCAATTTATGAAAAACCGACAGTTATTATCGCACATGCAATAGCAGGCAAAGGCGTTGCTTTTATGGAAAAAGATTTCCATTGGCACGGCAAGCCACCAAACAAAGAGGAAGCAAAAAAAGCACTGGACGAACTGAGAACATTACAAGGAAAAATCGTAAGCGAACACAAATAGTATTTAGTATATGGTATTTTGTATCTAGTATAAAAACATTTTCTCTTTCATACAAAATACTAGATACAATATACTGAATACTTATATAAAAATAGAGTAAGACAATTATTATGCTAAACCCTAACCTAAAGTTAAACGAAAAGTTATTCGAATCCGATGTAGAAGTGCAACCGACGCGCAAAGGCTATGGTGAAGGACTTTTGGAGCTAGGCGAAAAAAATCCCAATATTGTCGGCCTCTCGGCAGATCTTACCGAATCGACCTATGCACACCTCTTTGCAGAAAAATTCCCCGAGAGATTTTTTGAAATCGGCATCGGCGAACAAAACATGGCAGCAATCGCCGCCGGCCTTGCCGTCAGCGGAAAAATCCCATTTATGTCATCTTATGCGACTTTTTCACCGGGAAAAAATTGGGAAACCATCCGAACTACCATTGTATATAACGAGGCTAATGTGAAGATTGCAGGACATCACGCAGGAATAATGACAGCGCAAGACGGTTCGACGCATCAGGCAACCGAAGACATCGCAATCACTCGTTGCTGGCCAAAAATTGAAATTTATGTCCCGTGCGATGCAATTGAAGCAAAAAAAGCGACTCTTGCATCAGCTGAAACAAAAAGCCCTGTGTATCTTCGTTACACTCGTGATAAAACACCGATTATCACAACAGAAGAAACTCCTTTTGCAGTCGGAAAGATGCAGGATTTTTGGATAACGGATAATCCTGAAGTGACCATTTTTGCCACAGGCTATATGCTTTTTTACGCACTCAAAGCAGCAAAAGAATTGGAAGAAGAAGGATTTCCGACTCTTGTTATCAACGTCGCAACCATAAAGCCCCTTGACGAGGAAGGCATAATGAGATTTACTGGACATACGAAGGCAATTGTCACTGTAGAAGACCATCAAGTGATGGGAGGTATGGGAAGCGCAATCGCGGAAGTTCTTGCAAAAACAAATCCCCTTCCAATGGAATTTATCGGATTACAAAATACCTTTGCAGAATCCGGCCCGTGGAAAGAAATAATTGAAAAATACGGTATGGGGGTAAACTCGATTAAAGATGCTGTCAAGAAAGTTGCCCAGAGAAAACATTAATATGGATCCAAAACTGCTCAACGAATTAAAAGATAGTATCAAAGGAGATATTGAGACTGACGAACAGACCCTGTTTAAATACAGTCACGATACCAGTCTGTTTGAAGTCAGACCTCAGGTTGTGGTTACTCCAAAAAATGATGACGACATTAAAACGCTCATCAAATTTGTTACAAAACACAAAAAAGAACATCCCGACCTCTCCCTTACCGGACGATCCGCAGGAACCGATATGAGCGGCGGTGCAATCAATGACTCCATTATTATCGCCTTCTCAAAATATTTTAACCAAATTGTTTCCCAAAAAGATAAAGTCTTTACTGTTCAACCCGGCCTTTTCTATCGTGATTTTGAAAAAGAGACCTTAAAACATGGCCTCATCTTCCCTTCCTATCCTGCTTCACGTGAGCTCTGCGCTATGGGAGGGATTGTTAACAACAATTCCGGCGGCGAAAAATCACTCGAATACGGTAAAACCGAGCAATATGTACGAAAAATTAAAGTAATCTTGTCAGATGGGAACGAATATATGTTGGAACCGCTTAATGAAAAAGAGCTCGAAGACAAAATGAAGCAGGACAACTTTGAAGGACATCTCTACAAAAAGATGTACAAATTAATTACGGAAAACTATGAAACTATCAAAAAAGCCAAACCGAACGTCACCAAAAACTCAGCCGGATACAACCTCTGGAACGTCTATGACAAAGAAAAAAAGATTTTTGATCTGACGCAGTTGTGGATAGGCGCGCAAGGAACGCTGGGTATGATGGTTGAGGCCGATGTTGAAGTAGTGCCCGTTCGAAAACACCATGAAATGGAAATCCTTTTTCTCCATAACCTCGACCACCTTGGCGAAATTATCGATGCTGTCCTACCACTCAAACCTGAAAGTTTTGAAAGTTATGACGATAATACGCTCAAACTCGCACTTCGATTTTTCCCGGAATTTGTTAAGCAGCTCGGTGTTCCCGGACTCATTCAATCAGGCCTTGCTTTTGCACCGGCATTTATGGAAATGGCAATCGGCAAACTCCCCAAGCTCATTTTACAAGTTGATTTTGCAGGAGATGACCTCGATGAACTCAAAAAGAAAATAGAAGCGCTGCGGGAAAAATTAAAAAAGCTTCATCCAGAAACCCGCGTGGCAATAGATGATAAGGAGAAAAAATACTGGGTTATCAGACGGGAAAGTTTTAACCTCCTTCGCCAAAAAATAAGAAATAAACATACGGCACCGTTTATTGATGACTTTGTCATTGATCCGCACAAAATGGCTGAGATAATTCCGCAAATTACCGATACCCTTAAAGAACATCCCGAATACATCTTTACCGTCGCTGGTCATATCGGCAACGGCAATTTCCATATCATACCAATTGTTGATATTAAAAACCCAAAAGTCCGTGAAGCAATTCCTGTGATTGCCAAAAAAGTCTATGCGATCATTACAAAATACGGCGGTTCAATTACCGGCGAACACAATGACGGACTCATCCGTACTCCCTATCTTGAACAAATGTATGGAGAAAAAATAACCAAGCTTTTTGCGGAAACAAAAGATATCTTTGATCCGCTCAATATTTTCAATCCACGCAAAAAGGTCAATGCCGACCTGGACTACGCGATGAAGCACATCAGAACCGAGTGGTAATTCTCTTAAAAAATTACACTTCGCAATCTTCGTGAAGGTCTTGGAAGATGTGATTTAGTAAATAGCGTATAATGAACACCCTCATGCCTCTTTCTCATTCCATATTCCTCCTGCAACAAATGAATCCCAACCTCTAAACCATCTCGAATTCGTCGTCTATGATCTTCTGTATTCAGATCTACTGATCTTTCACCCACTTGAATACTGGATAATCGAGATCTCATCATATCGTCTCTTCTTCGAGTACCTAAATATAAACTTCCTTCAGTACTTAATAATTCACCAAATACAGCAAGCGCTATATCAGGAATGTGTGAATGCATTAGGGAGTATGATTCATGGATAATATCAACCGCTCCTCGTAATGGAATTTGTTTACCTTTTGATATGATAAAATTCGTCGCAAGCTCTGGCGCTGTAGCATCTATATAGGTGACAAGAGACTGGTTATCCTGAATGAACTGTAATTGTGATTGTGATGAAGTAGAATCTCCTAAATTTCTTTTCATACTGAGCCTGCTTGCAATAAGAGAATAGGAATTTCTATGACTCTCAGACTGAGGAAGATAACCAAGATTGGTTACAGCAAGAAAAAGATCGCCATCTTCTATTGCCTTTCTATGCCTACTGGCAATTCTAATCATCGACACTCCCAAGCCGCCACCAAAATCTACCGCAACAACCGGTTTATCATCTGATTTTCGTCTTGCCAGCAATTCTTGAATTTGAATATCCATTGCAAGCTCTGAAGCACCTAAAGGAGTGTCAAATCTGTGGCTATCTGATCCATAAAAACCTTCAAAGATGTCCCAAGATTCCTCATGACCAGATGAACGGTAATATTGAGCGATTTCTCTTTCGATTGACACGCGTTCATCAATATGATCCTGGTATTCTGTAGGATCAGCAACTACGTTTTTCACAACTTCTAAAACCCTGGGTTTAAGCTCAGCAATCACAAATTCCGGAGTCCTGAAAACACCCACTGTAGCTTCAACTTTCATAGATTTATTATCTCACTATAAGACTAATTGTCAATAGTTTATGCTTAAAAGAGTGTTACTTTTTCTTAAATGCGGAACCGGGATACCAAGGGGTACCCAGAAGAGGCAAAATATATCTGTCCAATCCAAACCAACCTGCAACTCTCCATGCAAGAATGAGAACAAGTTCAATCACAAACATAATCGGATTGACACTGATAGTCCCCGCGAAAAGATAATTCATATTCATAAACGCTCCAAAAAATGCGGCAATTCCGGTAAAAAGACCGAGGATAAGTCCGATGCCGACAAGAAATTCACCAAACGCAACCATATAAGAAAAAACAGCGGCATTTGGGATAACAACATGCTGCAGCCAAGAAGCATACCAAGCAGAAACGTCAGCATGTGCTCCGGTTGTTTTCGCCAGTGCTCCGTGAGCAAATCCTGCAACAGCCATCCCCGCCTTCGGACCCACCCAAACAGGATTCATGATTTTTTCCCATCCCGCTTCGAGCCAAATCCATCCGACGTACACCCGCAAAACAATCCATACGAGAGCCAGTCTTGTGTCTGCAAAAAGAAATCGCGCAATTGACGGTTCCGGTATTTGTGTGACTGCTTCTTTTCTGCTCATACATTCACCGTAACACACTATTTTATATCTTGCAAATGATGCAAATCACATACATCCGGCATTATCTCGGTCATTTTTCAAAAAAATACTTCATATGATAAGATACAGCAATGTATAAAGCAATCATTTTTGATTTTTTTGACGTCATTCATACCGATTGTTATCACGCGTGGATGAGGGCGCACGGACATACCCGAAAAGGTGAATTTGCAGAGGCTTCTCGCCAATTAGACAGAGGTGATATAAAAATGAAAGAATTTTATCAAAAGCTATCACTTGCAAGCGGTTTGCCGGCTGATCAAATTGAGACGGATTTTATAAAATTCTCTAAAATCGATACCGACATGGTGTCATTTATTCGTGACCTGCATAACCATTACCCGCTCGGGCTTCTCTCAAATGCCGATGGAGAATTTCTCAGGCCTATTTTGGAAAATTACAAACTCACCTCTCTCTTTGACGTCATTATTATCTCAAGCGAGGTACACATCATTAAACCCGACCCTGAAGTTTTCTTGCTTATACTTAAAAAGTTAAACATAAAACCCGAAGAAGCAATCTTTATCGATGATCATGAACATAATGTCGAAGCAGCAAAGAGCCTTGGCATAACCGGCATCCGCTATCTCAATCTCCAGCAACTCAAACAGGATTTGCAGCATATTGGAATTAAAACACACTAATTTTGTCCGATTTTTGTCTTGCAATTTATTTCTGCACCAGCTACTATTAAACGTATGAACCAAGAGGAATTGGAAAAGATTGCCAAAGCTCTCGTTGCCCCCGGAAAAGGCATCCTCGCCGCCGATGAAAGCTCTCCAAGCTGCAAAAAACGTTTTGACGGTGTGGGCGTCGAATGTACCGAAGAAACACGACGGGAATATCGAGGTCTCATGTTTACTACTCCGAATGCCAAAGATCACATGAGCGGAGTCATTCTCTATGATGAAACATTCTGGCAAAAAACCGATGACGGACAAGCATTTCCCGAATTTATGAAGGGACACGGCGTTATTCCGGGAATTAAAGTTGATAAAGGACTTATCGATCTCCCCGGGTTTGCCGGCGAAAAACTTACCCAAGGACTCGACGGTTTACCTGAACAAATGATCAAGTATCACGATGCAGGCGCACGATTTGCCAAATGGAGGGCTGTAATCACCATTGGAGACGGTATTCCGACACAGGAATGCATCGATGCCAACGCCTTTGTCTTGGCCCGCTACGCACGCATCTGCCAAGATGCAGGTATCGTCCCGATTGTAGAACCGGAAGTACTCTTTGACGGCAACCATACAATTGAACAATGTGAAGAAGTAGTAATCAAAACGTATGATGCGCTTTTTGCGATAATGAAGTCGCTTCGCGTCCACATGCCGGGAGCAATTTTAAAAACAAGCATGGTACTCCCCGGTAAAGACAGCGGCACGGCAATTGACCATGACGATGTCGCAGCAAGAACTGTCAAAGCGCTTCACGACCACGTGCCACATGACTTGGGCGGGGTTGTTTTCTTAAGCGGTGGTCAGACCAGTAATGACGGGTTCATCAATCTCAATCGTATTGTCAAAAAAGGTCCGCATCCATGGGGAGTCACTTTTTCCTATTCTCGCGCTATCCAAGATCCAGTGCTAAAAGCATGGGCAAAAAACAGAGACGATCGCGAAGGAACACAAAAATTATTTAAACGACAATTAGAACTGGTTGGAGCAGCGAGTGAAGGAAAACTTGATGAATCACAATTAAAAACGGATACTGAAGCTTCCCACGCGCAGGATTTATAAAAACTTCAAGGAACTAACTTTTTACCCGGTCTTCCATTTGTTCTTTTGTCAACAGTCCCGGCTCGGCACCGATAGCTCCGACCACTGAAGCTGCATTCACCGATCCCCACTCCATTGCCTTTTGTATGGGCAACCCGAGGACGGTGGCACCGATGAATCCTGTGGTGTACGCATCTCCTGCTCCTGTTCGCTCGACTACCTCCCCTTCAGCCATCGGCTGCGAATAAAACTCACCTTTTTCATTCAGCGCATGTGACCCCTCCCGGCCGTTGGTTATGACGATATTTTTCGGTCCGATTTTCTGCAGACTGTTTGCCAGACGTTGAATATAGCCTTCACTATCATCATCTTTTTCTCCGTAATGATTAAACAGCAGCAATTCTGCTTCTTCTTTGTTCACAAAAAGTATCTCTGTTTTCTGAAGGACTTTATGAATGATATCTTTTCCTTCTTCAAGCTGCAGATGTCCCGGATTAAAAGCCAATCTACTTCCATGCTCCGCAACAAAATCCAAAACGGTTTGGTACACATGCTCCCATTTATGTCCGAGACTGGTGAGATACATATATTTTGCCGACACTTCAGGAAATTGAAAATTGTGCTCACGTTCTACGTCTTGTACGAAAATGGTCCGGTCAGTTTTAAAATTGATAATCACGGAAAAACTTGATTGACCGGGTGTTTGAATCATCAGGAGTCGCTCAATATGCTCGGTTGCGAGACTGTTTCTGATTTTAATAGAAAATTCATCATCTCCTATTTCACTGCACAATGTCGCCTTGAGACCGAGTCTTGCAAGTCCGACAGCGACATTGGTCGCGTTACCGCCCATAAGAAAATCATATCGCTCAACATTAATTTTTTCTCCGTGGCGAAAACAGAGTTCACCTTCCGTGGTCAGATGATATTTGTCATGACTGTCGTGCAGGGTCATGAACGCATCCATCGTCGTCTCGCCGACTGTTATCACATCATAATCTCGGGTCATATATCTACGATACACATTTTGCTATTTCTGCGCAAGAGGAATTCGCTGGTCAATAATCATCCAACCTCAGTGAGGCCGTTGACAAAGACTAGTTATAGGATATAATGATCGATATGGCAGGACAAGCAGAACGTGCAGCACATGCACCACACATACCACAGCTGGGAAGAAGCAGTCTTCCACTTCCCCGGGAAGGCATACTTCAAGATGGTGATCCAAGGAAAGGCAGAGGCAAACTTGTTAGATTTAAAGGATCAACTTTAGCTCAAATAAAGGCAGGAGAAATGGAAGCGGCTATCAGAGCAGATAGAGCTCGAACCTTACCTGCTCTCATCGACAGTCTTACCTATACACAATACGCTGCAGAATCATATGAAGGGCGCACTATTGAACCGGCATCTCTTCCAAATGTTCCCGGTTTGCCTCGTTATGGATACACTATCGAAGGAAATGATATCGAATATAATGGGAGAGCGTTTCATGTGGATGTTGTCCTCAAGTTTCAAGATCCCGGTAATCCAAATCGCGTTGTCGGATATAGCTATGCAGGCACCCACTGGGAACCTGATGAAAAGGGTGCTGAACAATCTGGTACTCGCGCACCACTTCCTCCGGAAGAAGCTGAAGCACTTGGTCAATGGAGTTTAGGACTGTATCGGGAAAGAGAAGCCGAGAAAGTGCGACTTGAGAAAGCCAGAGCAGAAAAAATAAAAGCCGAAGCAGCCGCCAAAGCCGATCAAGCTGTTCATGACGCATTAGTAGCAGAACAAACTGCGCGACAATTAGCAGAAAGGGCTGCATTTGAACAATCTCTCCGAGATACTGTTACTTTAATTGACAATGGAAGAAGAGGATATAAATATACTGCTTCGCACCAAGGCACACTAGTCGAAGTAACGTATAGCAATCCCGCTTTCGGACGTCCTTCGCTAAGAGCTACTAGTACTTCCCCGGAACGAGGAAGTAAACCAACTCGGCTTTCTGATGAGCATGCCCAAGAGCTACTCGCGCAATTAAGAAGATTTTATCAAGAAAAAGCGATAGAACAACCGGAACAACCGGCACAACCTGCAATCGAACAATAATACCCTACAGATTATCTTCCTATCGAACGATAAGCAGCCAAAACACAATCGCGAGGACAATGCGATATATACCGAATGCGACGAAGGTGTGATTCTTCACGTACTGGATGAAAAATTTTACGGCAAGAAGCGCAGTGATAAAAGAACCAATAAAACCGACTGCAAGCACTCCCCATTCCTGAGAAGTAAACGAAAAATTACTTTTAACTAAATCCAACCCTGTCGCCGCGACCATTGTCGGGATTGCCAAGAGAAAACTAAACTCGACAGCGGGTTGTCTTTTCAAGCCCACAAACAGTCCTCCGAGGATTGTCGCAGCTGACCGAGAAACACCGGGAATCACAGAAATTGACTGAGCCAAACCGATAAGTATTGCTTTTTTGTAACTTAACTTCTCAATACTATCCAGATGGTGCGGCTGCTCTTTGTACAACTTTTCCGCGATGATTAAAATGACACCTCCCAAAAGAAGCGCCCACAAGGTTACCATCGTATTTCCCAGCAAAAATTGCTTAATCAATTTAAAAAGAATAAACCCGATAATCGCAGTCGGAATAAATGCGGCAAGAAGCGGCACCCACATTTTTCTTTTTTCAAGCAAGGTTTTCGCATACAACACAACGACTGCGAGGATTGCGCCGAGCTGAATAATTATTTCAAAACTCTTAACAAATTCCGTCTGGGATAGTTTTAAAATATCCGATGTCAAAATAAGATGCCCCGTCGAAGAAATCGGAAGAAATTCGCTGATGCCCTCAACAATTGATAAAATAAGCGCTTGAAGTATATCCATTTTCTTTAGGATAGCAAAATTTAACCGTCATTGCGAGGAGTGAAACGATGAAGCCCCTGCCAGCCGGCAGGCGGGAATCACAAAACGAACTACAATCCCGTATATTGTCCGTTTCCCAGCTGATCCAATGTTTTTGATACGCTCTGCATAAAACCTGCAAACACATAAATCGTTATACTGATACCGACAAATGTTAAGATAACAGCGATCCACCCGATCATCTTTGTTTTCGGATCCGGTTGTCTGAGATATTTAAACGCAGGATAGAGTCCGAGCGGAGCAAGGAAAAAACTGAGCAGATAAACCCCGATCTGCTTGAGCGCAGAAACCTTAATCGGCTTCGACCGCAGCTGCTTGGAACAATTCGGGCAATAATAAAAATCAGCCAAAACAGGAAGCGAGCAACTCGGACACGCTGTAAGATTTTTATTTTCCTCCATACATTTATTGTAGCAGGTTTAAAAACTTCATTTTGTGCTACAATTTAATTATGAATCTTCGTGCCCGATTCAAAAAATTCCGCGACCTTTTCAGAAAAGAAAACCTCAAGAAACTCATCTCTTTCCGTTTCTGGTGGAAAGTAATCAAACAGCGTAAAAAACAACTCTTCTGGGCAATCGGCATCGCACTGGTTATCCTTATTCTCATCCCGATCTTCACCTACATTTATTTCGCAGGTGACCTGAAAGATAAAAACAGCATCACCAACTACAACCGTACCGGCCTTACCCTCCAAGACGATCAAGGCAAAACCTTCTTCACCTTTTCCCAACCAAAAGAAGTCACCTATGTCCCCCTTTCAGAAATTCCACAATCAATCCAACAGGCAGTCGTCGCAGCCGAAGATCAGGATTTTTACAGCAATCCGGGTTTTTCAGTCAATGGCATGGCTCGTGCATTCGTTCGTAATTTTCTTGCAGGCAGAATTGTTGAAGGCGGATCAACCATAAGCCAAGAACTTGTTAAAAATGCACTGCTCAACGCTAACAGAAATTTCCTTCGGAAATATCAGGAGCTCGTTCTCGCAACAGAACTCAACAGACGATTCAGTAAAAATGATATTTTGGAAATGTATCTCAACTCAGTGTATTTCGGCGAAGGAGCTTTTGGCGTTGAAAATGCCGCAGAGACGTATTTCGGCATCCATGCAAATGAGCTGACACTTGCACAGTCCGCGCTCCTGACTGCAATTCTTCCCGGCCCTTCAAGCCTCTCCCCGCTTTCCAACGATCCGCAAAAAGCAGTAAGAAGACAAAAAACAGTTCTCGGACAAATGGTTGCCAAACAATTTATCACACAACAACAAGCGGATGCTGCAGCCAAAGCAGGACTTGTTTATAATCCCGCCCCCAAATCAACGACGAATGTTTTAGCTCCTCATTTTGCGCTCTACGTCAAAGATTTGCTTATCAAAAAATATGGTGAAGAACGAGTAATTCGTGAAGGATTTAAAGTCAAAACAACGCTGAATAGTGAGTGGCAAACATATGCGGAGAAGGTCGTCAAAAACCAAGTCTCCTATCTCCAAAGAAATAAAGCAACAAACGGCGCGGTCGTTGTCATCGACCCCAAATCAGGCAATGTCAAAGTCATGGTCGGCAGTCATGATTGGGATGATGAAGATAACGGCAAAATCAATATGACACTTCACCCTCGTCAACCGGGATCAAGCTTCAAACCGATTATCTATGCAGGAGCATTGGAGAAGAAAATTATTACACTCACAACGACACTTCATGATGATCCGATTTCTTATGGCACCTATAAACCGCTTGATTATGATAAGCGCTTCCGCGGTCCCGTTACGGTGAGACGGGCACTTGCAAATTCTTTGAATATTCCGGCAGTTGAAATACTGAATAAACTGGGAGTTTCAGAAGGATTATCTGTTGCAAAAAGATTCGGCATCTCAACACTCGGCGAAGATGCGTCACATTATGGCTTGGCACTTGTCCTCGGTTCTGCGGAGGTTTCTCTGCTTGAAATGACTGATGCATATGGTGTTTTTGCAGATCAGGGAACATATCATGAGCCCAACGCAATTCTGGAAATAAAAAATAAATATGGACAACCCGTTGACGGGAATCCGCAAAATCCTTGGCAGGCATTTTTCAATTTATTTAATCCCGCAACCATCTCGCTCATTATTGAAAATAATCAGGCAAAAACTGTCATCGGTGATAATACGGCATATCTTATTTCTTCAATTTTATCTGATAATAATGCGCGCGCGGAAGAATTCGGCGGACTTCTGACTATCTCACGAACCGCTGCCGTGAAGACAGGAACGACGAATGACTACAAAGATTCCCTAACAATCGGCTATACACCGAGTATTGTCGTGGGCGTATGGGTCGGCAACAACGACAATACACCGATGGATAATATCGCAGGATCTGTCGGTGCCGCACCGATTTGGAGATCACTTATGGAAGAATTTTTACGCGGCAAACCGCTCGAATCATTCATCCAGCCGCCGTCAATTATCAAGGCAGCATTCTGTCTGCAGCCAACACCGGGCGTCGCAATCGCATCGGCATCGGGAACCGAATTTTTCATCAAAGGAACCGAACCCGAAGCGTGCCCTACCCCCACGCCCAGCCCAACTCCCAATCCGACTGACACACCGACACCAACTCCCCAACCGACCGATACGCCAACACCTGCTCCGACAAATTCGCCGACTCCTCCCACCCTTAGTCCGACGATTTCACCATTACCTACAAGTATTTTGCCCACTACTCCGCCACTCTAAATAAAAATGACATAAAAATAAAATGGTTTATAATATACTCTATGAGTCCTGAAGATAAATTTGGATTTACAGAAGACAATAATCCGGCTCCAACAATGGCGAGTATTCAAGAATTTTTATCTCAAGACAAAAGCTGGGAAAAACTGGGTCAGCCGTTTCAATCACTGATTAGACAAACAACATTTGAGGTACTTCACTGCGACACAAATGGATTAGATGGAGCAGCATTTCAAATGAACCTCACAAACGACGCTTATCTCCAAGAACGAGTACGACTCGAAGGTCAACTTCTCTCTTATACTCCTAACCAACCTATTGACTATGATGCTCTTCGCGAAGATATTGCAGCAAGAGCTATCGGAAGTCGTTTGGCAAAAAGAGTCGGCTGGACCTCGGAGCGTGGATTCCTAACCCACCCAACCAGAGCATATTCTGCAATAAGACTTTGCAGGAAAGCTGTTTCTCACTTCGTTGCATCGTGATATACTATGCAAATGCATACAACGATTTATCTCATCCGTCATGGAGAACCCTATAATCCAAATAAAATTGTATATGGACGGCTCCCTGTCCCGCTTACCGAAAGAGGTAGACAGCAAATAACCCATCTGGCAGAAAAACTGAAACGAGACCAAGTGTCACCGGATATCATTATCTCAAGTCCGCTCAAGCGCACCATCGAAACAACTGAGGAAATTAAAAAAATCTTTCCCGATGCTCCGGTGATATATGAAAATGATTTGCAAGAATACTTCGGAGATTTTTCCGACATGACAATTGATCAATTTGAAGCTCTGGGTAATTATTATCGCGCAAAAGAAACACTTGCAAGAAATATTGAACAACCTGAATCGGTCATCGGGAGAATGCTTGGCGTCATGGAAAAAGCATTAACAGCACACAAAGACAAAACAATTTTCCTCGTCAGCCATGGCGATCCGATCATGTGGCTTTTTTGGAAATTAACCAATCCTCACGATGAGATGCCCTCTCCGATGATTCTTCATGAGACACACTTGCTCAAACAAGGTACCGCATTGAAACTCGTCATTGATGAAAAAGGAGAAATGTTATCTCATGAAATCATCACTCCGTATTGATTCAGCTTCGGCATCTTTACTCCCTTTTTTCGGGCTTTTGAGAGACCGATTGCAACTGCTTGCTTACGGTTCATTACTTTCTTATTACTCTTTCCGCTTTTGAGTTTTCCTTCTTTAAACTCATGCATTGTTTCCTCTACTGACTTTTGAGCTTTTTTACCGTATTTTGGCATATTATTCACCTCCTTCTTGAAAATACGGTGTGAGTATAACTAATAAAAGTAAAAAGCGGATAAAAAAAGTGTAAAAGTTGAGAAAGAAACTATTGTCCGAATCTTCTTTTTCTTTTCTCAAATTCGTCTAAAGCTTTTTCAAATTCTTTTTCGTTGAAATCCGGCCAATACACTTTTGAAAAATATAATTCGCTGTAAGCAGATTGCCAAGGAAGAAATCCGCTGAGTCGTTCTTCTCCGCTTGTGCGGATAATCAATTCGGGATCAGGCATGTTTTTGGTGTAAAGATATAGAGCAAACTCTTCTTCGTTAACTGTTTCTTTTTTATCTTGCAACAAACGATTTACCGCCTGAAGAATTTCTGCACGTCCGCCGTAATTAAGACCGATGTTAACGGTTATTGCAGTATTATTCTTTGTATCGTCAATAATTTTTCTTACTCTTTCGGCAATATCTTTCGGGAACGCATCAATGTCGCCGAGAACATTTATTTTTACCCCTTTTTTATGTAACCGTTTTACTATCTGACTTTGAAAAAGTCTCCTAAAAATTTGCAAAAGTATTTCTACTTCTTTTTTATCGCGGTTCCAATTTTCTGTTGAGAAAGCCCAAAAAGTCAGATGGGAAATATTTTTTTTATGAGCATAGGCAATAAGCGGCTCAATCATTTGATATCCCTTGGTATGACCGACAACCAACGGAACTTTATGCGCTCTCGCCCATCGCCTATTTCCATCCATAATAAATGCGACATGTTGTATCATAGTTTTTTATTCTTCACGAGTAGTAACGTTTCTTCAACGCACCATGGGGAGTAATTTTTAGGATTTTTTTTAATTTCTTTGAGCCATTCTTTCCAGGGAATCCATCTGATTGCTTCAACTTCATCTTTATTTATCTTCGGTGTTTCATCGGAATAACCGATCAAAACCGGACAGATTTCATTTTCTACAATACCGTCTTTTTCAGCTTTGTATCGATAGTCCGGTAGCGCCATTTTAATTTTAACTTTCGTTAAACCAAGCTCATACTTCAGTCTTCTTTTGGCAGCAGCAAGTGGTGTCTCCTTCAGTCTTAAATGACCGCAAACAGAATTGGTCCAAACACCCGGCCAGGTTTTTTTATGTAACGCTCTTTGTTGTAATAAGAATTCTTTTTTGTTGTTAAATAAAAATACGGAAAATGCCAAATGCAATGGTGTTTTATCCGAATGGGCTTTTAATTTTTCCATCGTTCCGATGATTTCTTTTTTTTCATTAACTAAAACAACATAATCTTTCATATTAAAATAAATGCTTACTAATCAAACGCGCGCCTTCACTTGGATGATTGATAATTGCCTTTTGTACTCCATCAACTTTTGAGAGAAGGAGGGAAACTTTTTTCGCATCTTTCTTTTGACAAATAACATGCATATCCTGCCCGGTATTAAGCGTGAAATAAACTTGTAAACCTTGTTGCCGCCATTTTTTAACCATATGCATAACGCGCAGGGTTGCCGGAAGTAAGTAAACCAATGACGGGATTGATGTTAAGTAAATTGCGTGCAATTCAAGTGCTTCTGCCTCAAGCAATTCTCCGAAATTTTTAAAATCTTTTGCGCGCAAATATTTCTTACACAACGAAACCTTTTCCTTCATATGTTTTTTTCTGACAGTAAAAAACGGACTACTTTGCGCAAGCTTGTGTCCTGAAGAAGACGACACATCTTTTTTCTGTGTACTTGTTATGATAACGACATCAACGATATCCCAATAATCAGGGGCGTATAAGCTTTCAGCGTATGATGTTTCATTTGTATCGCCATCCAACCATTCAACAAATCCATCCGGAATTGATCTGCAACTGGACCCGGAGCCCTGACGAGCAATAATCGATAATTCTTTTTCTGACAGTTTTAATCCGGCTGCTTTTACTCCTGCTACAGTCAATGCCGCAAAACCGGATGCTGATGAAGACAATCCCGTACTCGATGGAAAATTATTTTCTGTAATTATTTTTACCTTAGTAGTAATCTTTGCCAACTTCCTGATTCTATCGATATGTTTGATTGCGCGATTATTTTCAATTGGTTCATTTTTTCCATTAAAAACAACTGAGTCATTTTTAAAAGAATTATCAAATTCTACCGTTGTTGTGGTCAAAAGATTGCTCAAATTCATTGAAATGCTTCCGTTTTCAGGAAGACGTAATACCTCATCTTTCTTGCCCCAATATTTAATAAACGCGATATTTGATGGTGCGATGGCTGTTGCTTTCATAATATTCCTACTGCTCCTAATGCCTTTCGTGCAAACATAGTAAGGTTAAACATATTTTTTTTAATATCTTCCTTTGTTGCAAATGTAATCTCATCAATTTCATGTTCACTTATCACAAATGGTCCATTATGAGTTGTTCGAAAAATAGCGTCGTATTCTGTTTCATTGGGAAAATATACAATCATCTTTTTAACAAATATTAGTTCGGCTGAGATGCCAATTTCTTCCATCATTTCTCTTTGCGCTGAATCTTCATAGGATTCACCTTTCGCGACATGACCTGATACAGCAACATCATATTTACCCGGGTCGGTATCTTTATGTATACTTCTTTTCTGAAGCAAAATTTCACCTTTGTCATTAATGATGATAATACCAATAGCACGATGAATCAAACTTTTATCATGATGACAGTCATATCGTGTTCGGTAATTGATAATATTGTCCTCTTTATCAACAACAATAAATAATTCTTTTTGATTATCTAACATATTATTCGACTCTTACTCCCTCTGCGTTTGTTGTCAATTCAATAATTTCACCACCAACTTTTACAATCGATTTTTTGACTGCTGCAATTTTTTCTTTTGGGGCAATGGCAATGATACAATCTCCTCCGCCGGCACCTGAGAGCTTTGCTCCGTAACCGCCGGCATCGCGAACTGCATAAATCATGTCAGATAATTTTTGCGTACTGACACCAAGCGCCTCGAGGTATCCTTGATTAACGTTCATTAATTCTCCGACAGTTAACCAGCGATATTGCAACATCGCCTTCTTTGCCAGATCGACGGTTTCTTCGATATTTTGGTAGAGATGGTTAATAATTTTTGGGTATTTTTTTGACAGGATGCTTACTTGATTCATCAGTGTAACTGTGTCAGCTTTTACTCCACTATATGCAACAAGAAGCGGTAGTTTCTTTATTTTTAATGGTTTCATTATTTTTCCGCCTGTAAGAAAATACAGTGTTCCGCCATAAATTGCAGCAGCGACATCAAATCCCGACCCTTTTCCTTGGATATCCAAAACTGTTTTATATGCCAGATCAAATAATTTTTTTTCTGAGAGATTTTTACCGGAAAGTACGGAAAGCGCTTTTAAAACACAAACTGTGGATGCAGATGAAGAGCCGAATCCGAATTGTGAAGAAAATTCGGACTTTGTTATAATTTTTAAACCGAATTTCAGACCGTGTTTTTTGGCAAAGTTTTTTACGGCAATCTCTACAAACTTCGCTCCCTTTGGAATTTCTCCTTTTCCAAGATCACTGAGTTGTTTTTTGTAGTTTAAAACTTTTACATCCGGTGCATCCAAAATAAATTCAAACGTTTCCAGAGTTTCAACAGTCACCTGCATCCGCTGATCGACAGCTGTCACCACGCATGGATGACCATAGACAACCGCATGCTCTCCGAAGAGCATTAACTTTCCCGGTGCTGAAACGGTAATACTATTTTTTTTATTCATGAATCTTTACTCCCTCTTCACCCAAATGAATTTTAGCATAGTCTTGTGATTTCTTATTTGAATAAACTAAAAGCACACCAGTTCCTTTTGTTTTTCCGCCGCCGCCGCAAATTTTTGCTGCTCCACCGGATTTTTCAATTTGTCTAATAATTTTTTTAACAAAAGGTGGAACAACGCCAATTTTTTCCAAATTCTTTTCTCCGTCTTTTATCGCTGATATTATTTCGTCTTCATCATTTTCCTGCAGTGCCGTCAAAAGATTTCGTGTTAATAATTCCTGATCGGCAAAAATTTTTTCTGCATATTTTTTGCGTTTTTTAACAAACGCTTTAACTTCGGCAACCATTTCACCCGTTGACTCTTTCGGTTTACCTGTATCAAGGAGAGCAAATTTATTTGCAATCTTTTCTGACAAAGAAATATCGATCGGCTGAAGTATCTTCAATGAATCGGTCTCTTTCCGAAACCAAATAAATCCTCCGAAACAACTCGCACTGGTATCTCCTCCCGAAGGAAATCCATGTATGTAATGCTCTGCCAAAAAAGCTATCCTGTTAATTTTTTCCTTATCAAATTTTTCTCCAACAAACACCGTAATTGCCCCTACAAGAGAAACAGCTAAAGCAGATGAAGACCCCATACCGGAACCAACCGGTATTTCAGAATGCACTATGAGAGTAAAACCAGTTTTCAATGATGTATTGTAGAATGCTAAAGCTTCACCGATAACGATCAATAAATAATCGAGTGGATCTTTTGTAATTGTTTTAAGAAGAGAATATTTATGTGACTTACTAAAAACGATCCATATCTTTTTTGCCTGTTTTATTTTTTTCAAAATCACTTTCTCATCTGTTTTTTTAGAAACTTTTAAATCTTTTGAAATAATTTCTATTACTTTGTCTTTTCTCGGAGTAATCTCAACAAAACACCGCTTATCAACCGCAGCAAGAATTGCCGGTTTCCCGTAGACAATGCTGTGTTCGCCTAATAAATGTATTTTTCCGGGGGCAGAGACGTTTATGCTCTTCATAGAGGTTTGAATTTAATCGAGTACGCGATAATACTTTCTGAATTTTCAGGAAATAATTTTCTTATCACGGCGACCACTTTTCTTCCTTTGACCAAATCGGCCTCTTCCCAATCAACCAATTGTCCGATCATCTTTTTCCCATTTCCCAAACCGACAATGACAACGGGATACGGTGCCTCCTGAACAAAAGATTTCGGAGGAGTACGAATAATAGTCCACTGCACAATCTCCCCTGTTTTTCCGATTACGGAAGCAACTTGCTTTTGTCTTCTCCACAATTTTACCGGTGTTGTTATCATAGTTATTTTTTCAAAATATGTATCACAGCAACAGCGCCGCTGCCGCCAACATTATGTGTCAATCCGATTCTTGCATTTTTTACCTGTCTTTTTCCTGCTGTTCCTCTGAGTTGTTCAACAATTTCAACAATTTGCTTAATACCTGTTGCGCCGACCGGATGTCCGCATGCTTTAAGACCTCCCGATGGATTTGTAACGATGTTCCCGCTTCCAAGCGTCATCTTTCCCTCTGAAATAGCTCTTGCTCCTTTTCCCCGTTTTGCAAAACCAAGATCTTCCGTTGCAATAACTTCGGCAATTGAAAAACAATCATGAATTTCCGCAACGTTAACATCTTCAGGAGTAATACCTGCTTTTTTATACGCTTTTTTCGATGCAGTAACAACCGCAGAAAGACTGGTGAAAGTATCACGATTATGAAGGGCAAGGGTGTCGGTTCCTACTTCGCTTGCGACAAGAGAAATCGCCTTCTTTTTTATTTTCACCGGCTCGCTGGTTATAATAACTGCCGATGCGCCGTCCGAGATCGGAGAACATTCCAATAGTTTTAACGGATCGGCAATTTTTGTACTCTTCATAACATTCTCAATAGTAAGTACTTTTTGAAATTGCGCTTTGGGATTGAGAGATCCGTGAAAATGATTTTTTACCGAAACGCTCGCCAATAATTCTTCTGAAACAGCATATTCATCCATATACGCTCTTGCCATAAGCGCATAAATTCCCGGAAACGTTGCGCCTGATAAACGTTCTTCATCAGATCCCGCTGCCATCAGACCCGAGACAATATCATCGGGCTGACAATCCGTCATTTTTTCAACTCCCAAAACCATCACTGTTTTGTACTGACCTGCCAAGATACTATTAACTGCTGTGTGAAGAGCAAGTCCACCGGACGCACATGCTCCTTCAATATGAAAAGACGGAATAGATGCACCTAATACTTCTCCGAAAAATGAGCCAAGATTTGCCTGATTCCCCAAAACATCAGCGAGCATATTGCCGACAAAAAGCGCGTCAATTTGCTTAGCAGATTTTCCGCCGTCTTCGAGTGCCTGGGTCATTGCTTCGCGGGCAAGCGACTTAGGAGAAATTTTCCATAATTCTCCGAATTGTGTTGTTGCGATGCCGATTACGTTAATCTTCATATTATGTGGGTTTGCTTGAGATACTGCGCGTAAGAGATGTATGTCTTATTTTCAATCTGATCAAAAACAGGAATTGTTTTCTTTTGTTTTTTAGGTAGCTGTTCTGTCGTCTCAAAAATAAATCCGTCAGCTCCTGCGCCCGATCCGTATGAAACAAAAAATATTTTTTCTTTCGGTTTTGCGATATCAAGAACCGCAGCAAGTCCCAGAAGTGATGATGCGGAATACGGATTTCCGATTTTATCAACAGTCAATGACGGCGCGAGTTGCTCAGGAGTAAAACCCATTTTTTTTGCTGCAATACGGGGAAATTTGCCGTTGGGCATATGGAATACGCAGTAAGAAAAATCTGACGGATGTAATCCGGTTTTTTCAAGAAGTTTTTTTCCTGCCGAGACGACATGAGTGAAATATGCGGGTTCTCCGGTGAAGCGCCCGAAATGAGACGGATATCGTGCCCCTTCTCTCCGCCAAAAATCAGGAGTATCGGAAGTAAAAGAAGTCATTTCAAGAATTGATGCAATTATTTCCGTTTTTTTATTTCCCAAAAGATACGCGCATCCGGTGCTTGCCGCCGTATATTCAAGCGAATCATGAGGTTTCCCCTGCGCCGTATCACTCCCGATTACCAAACCGTAATTAATACGCTTACTGTCTAAAAGACCGACGGTCGCCTGCATTCCGGCAGTTGCTGCCTTACACGCAAACTCCAAATCTGCAGCGAAATAATCATTACCGATTCCCAAATATTCTGCAGCAATTGACGACGAAGGATTCACCGTATACGGATGACTTTCCGATCCGAAATATACACTGCCGACAGTCGTCGGTTGTATGCCCGCCATGGTAAATGCTTTTTTCCCTGCTTCGATACCGAGCGTTACCGCATCTTCATCGATTGCAGGAACTGCTTTCTCTGCAACCCTCAACCCTCCAATTATTTCATCAGGATTTTTATTCCATACTGCAGCAATATCCGCAAGTTTAATGCGATATTTTGGAATTGCTGTTCCGTAACCGATAATCCCTGTCATACTTTCTCTCCCCTTCCTAATTCTTTATGCGCCTTTGCTAACGTTCCTTCTGCCAAACTTGCTAATAATGAAAGTTCACCCGCCAAAACAGCTCCTGCAATGATTCCCGCAAATTTCTCAACCTTTCCCGCGCCAACGACGCCGAGCATTTGTAATGCTTCTTTTTGTGTTGCCAAATTTGTCCCCCCACCGACAGTTCCTATCAGTAATGCAGGCAAATAAATTGAGAAAAAAAGATCACCGTTTTTTAAAACCTTTGCGGTGGTTATTCCCATACTCCCTTCAACGATATGCGCAGGATCTTGTCCCGTCGCCAAAAAAAGTGCCGCAATCACATTGGCGAATTGCGCGTTAAATCCCAGTGACCCGCTCAGTGCTGATCCCAGCATGCACTTACCGAGCCATACATCAAAAATTTTCTGACCGGTTGTTTTTAACTCTTTTTTTATTACTTCTTTCTTAATGACAACTTCTGCCCATGCGGAAATTCCGCGGTTTTCGATAAAATTAAGCCATGCCGGTTTTTTGTCGATATCAAAATTACCGGCAACAGCAAGACAAGTTATTCCTGTTTTGGCAGTAATTATCTCAGTTATCTTTTGCGTAGCAATTGTCACCATATTCATTCCCATAGCGTCCGCAGTGTCAAACGAAAATTTTACGAAGACGTGATCAGCAAGCATTTGTACTTTTGTATTTTTAAGCTGTACATGTTTTGATGTTGCTTCAGCTGTTTTTTTCAGAAGTAATTGGTTTGTTTTTATCCATTGCGAAAATTCCTTACTTTTTTTAAGTGATCCCGTATAAAATACCGGTCCACGTGTCGTACCTTTTTTTTCAACATGTACAACTGCGCCACCTGACTGTGTAATAACTTTACAACCGCGGCTAATTGATGCGACAAGAGCGCCTTCGGTCGTCGCCAACGGCAAATAATATTTACTAACCACTGACCCCTGACCGCTAACCGCTAACGGTCCCGCAATGCCAAGCGGTATTTGAGTTGCTCCGATCATATTTTCACAATTTTTTACTGATGCAACGGATTCATCAAGTGAAAAATTTCCGGTATCAGAAAACGCGACATGCAGCTCTTCTTCTACTGCTTTTCTTCTTTCACTGACGGATGAATACCTTCTCAAATTCATAGTGCAACTATATCATTTTTTTCCACAAATAAAATACAGGTATTACCCTGTACATATATAGTCGCAAACGCTGGTAAAATCATTCGATTATGGATATAATACCCATATGGACGAACAACAAGCAGTTGCGCTCTATAAAAAATTTTCTCCCAAAATTTATTCATTTTTAAAAAAACGACTGCCGGAAAATGAAATTTCAGAAATACTCAATGATGTCTTTTTCGATGCGATTGACGACATCGCAACCTTAAAAAAAGAAGAAAATCTGCAAGCCTGGCTTTATAGAATTGCCCACAATAAAGTTGTTGATTTCTATCGCAAGAAAAAAATTAAATCATTTCTTTTGTCGCAAGTCCCCTACTTGGATTTGTTCGCAAAAGAAATGAGTCAGCCGGAATTTATTCTCGAAAAAAATCAATTGCGGGATAAAATTGAAGCAGCAATGCGTTCGATCTCTCAAAAATATCAAAATATTTTGCGCATGCACTATGAAGAACAAATGCCGATAAAATCAATTGCTCTCTCACTACATATGACCCCGAAAGCAACCGAATCACTTCTCTACAGAGCAAGGCAACAATTCATGAAAGCATATGAAGGAAAATGAATTTTTATATCTCCTGCAGGAAAGAGCCCGCGAACAAGAAAAGGCAATGGAGCAAGCCCCCTTCCCCAAATTTTTTGCGTTTGTTGTGGAATGGTTAAGTCATCATCCCTGGAGATTTTTAATTCCCTTAGCATTTATTGTCTCGTTCATTTTGCGGGGTATTTTTGGGAGCGGTTATACTGATTTTATTTTGGGACTTTTTCGAGGATTATGAAAAAAAGAACATTTATTATTTATACCAGTTATATTTGGACAAAAATGCTGCTTGGGTTAACATTTCATCCGTATAAATCTGTTAAGGAGACCGTTAAGCGTCCGATCTTATTGCCGGTTATTTTTTCTCCGATGATTGCTGTTGCGTTACTTTTCTTAGCTGCAAAAATCGGGTCATTGCTCATTGTCGTCTATGACCTGAAACGTGAAGCCGTTGCGATTTTTCTCAGTGCGACATTTATCTCAATTCTTTTCTGGCAGGCCCTGCTTCTCTATCTACTCATCAGTTTTCTCGTTTCAAAACAAAAAAGAAATTGATTTTGGTTAATTGACATACAGATACAGTAACTGTTACGATCGCCATAGATCTACTATGGGCGACCTCGAACCAAAACGAGTTGAAGGAGATCCTGGAACCAACAAACTTTTCCCCGTTGGAGATAAAGCTATTTCAAAAACTCTTTCTCGGATTGTTTCATACGCCGACCATACATACTTTACCAACAACATTGTACGTCCCCGCTTAAAAAGCCGTAACGAAAACTTAGATGCATTTTTTGAGTGGAGCGCAGGTTTTTATCAAATGAAAACAAGAGGCGTTGGAGTTGAGGAGCGAGATCATTTTATGAAAGGGACCCTGTTTGTCTATAGCGCACTTACAAACCAAGCAGAAGATCAAATTCCAATCATTACTTTTACCAATGAGCAAGATGATATTAAGGATATGTTTGGAAAAGAACTTGCAAAAATAACAGAATTTGCTCATGCACATGGTACCGATATGAATACTGATTATGCTCTTGAAGAAATTGCACAGGCACGTATTAGTCAACTGGCAAAAGAATCCGAAGGCGATCAGGCGCTTGGAGAAGCACTGATAAAATATGTAACAAACTATCCCCGCGGTGGAAATGCATTTCTTGTCGGAGCGATGTTTGCTTACTTCCCTCTAAAAAGAAGATATCTGGAAATTGAAGAAGAAAAGGCAAGACAAAACGCTGAAAGACAACAACAGCAACACGAAAGTATCTCAATTCAATCAACGAACACAGCGATTAGACGGTTGGACAATGAACATCCCGAACTGGATGATCTTAATGAAGAATTTGATCTTAGTTGGAATGTTGAAGTAGGAACCGAACCAACTAAAGTTGACGTATTCGCAAGAAGGAATGCCCTCGATACAACTGATTTAGGTGTAGATTTTGATTTGGGGCTTGGGGAGCTTGAAAAATTTCTCAGAGAACAAGGTCAATCAAATCAATAACACCACTTAAATTTTCTTTTTTACTTTGGCACCGTGCTTGCCGTCTTCAAGTTCGTATCCCAATTTTTCAATTTGTGCACGCATCTGATCTGCCGCATTAAACTGATGATGCTTTCTCAGACTCTCTCTTTCTGCGACCATCTTGCGAATCGAGTCAGGAACCATTCCCTGTTCACGCTTCAAATGGAGACTGATTTCTTTGAAGTTAAAACCCAAAATTTCATCCATCTTAAACAGTGCTTTTGCTTTTGCATCTGAAGGATAATTCGACTTCACCATCTCCCATACGACTGCCAAGGCTTTGGGCATATTCAGATCTTCGTTTACCGCTTCGGTGAAACGCTTTTCAAACTCTGCAAATTCTTCTCCCGGATTTTCACCCGAACCATCTTCCGGATCATCCCATCTGACAACTTCTTCATACAATTTCTTCAGTGCATTTTCTGCGGCTTCAAGTGCCGGAAAAGTAAAATTCATTTCCTGCCTGTAATGTGTCTGCATATATAAATAACGAAGTGCCAGCGGCTCATGTCCTTCTTTTTCAAGATCATAAATGCGGTAAATGTTCCCGAGACTCTTACTCATCTTTTGTCCGGCAACAAGCATAAAAGCAGTATGTACCCAATAGTTCACAAATTTCTTCCCTGTTGCCGCTTCCGACTGAGCGATTTCATTTGTGTGATGGACGGTCACATGATCAAGTCCACCCGTATGAATATCAAATGTCTCACCAAGATACTTCATACTCATCGCAGAACACTCGATATGCCAACCCGGGAATCCTTTCCCCCAAGGACTCTTCCATTCCATCTGACGTTTTCCTTGTCCTGAGCCTGCCGAAGGATCGTCGGTCGGGCTGAATTTCCACAATGCAAAATCACGCGCATTTCTTTTTTCTTCATTTATTTCAACTCGTGCGCCTTCTTTGATCTGGTCAAGTGTTGAAAGTTTGCCGTAATCTTCCAGGAGCGATGTGTCAAAATACACGCCGTCGGAAATAACATACGTAAATCCTTTTTCTTCAAGACGTTTAATAAGTTCAATTTGCTCCTGGATATGATCTGTTGCCTTTGCCATACGGACAGGCATCGTATAATTTAATTTTTTGTAATCATCAACAAATGCTTCGGTATAAAATTTCGCGACTTCCCAGGCGGTCTTACCTTCTTTTTTTGCAGACTTCTCCATCTTGTCCTCCCCGGTATCTTCATCGCTAACCAAATGTCCGACATCGGTAATATTCATAACAAACTTTACTTTCATGCCGTTGTGTTGTAAAACCCGTACCAAAAGATCCGATGTCGAATACGCTCTGAAATTGCCGATATGGGCAAAATCATAGACTGTCGGTCCACACGTATACATCCCGACATTCGGGGGATTAATGGGTCTGAATTCTTCAATTTCTCGGGAAAGTGAATTATAGAGTTTGAGCATACATGCATTATACCTGAAGCTGGAGGGAGATTCAAAGATAAAAGGAAATTAAAACCCTTTACCTTCTTCAAATCGACGAAATGACTCACTCAACTCATCCATAAACACAAGCATATCGGGATCCAAAGCTGTACTCAGAGATTCGGGTTCCGGTTTTGCTTTATGTACTTCCCTATCCAAATCATGGCCTAACTCTCCAAGCAATACCACAGTATCAGGATCAAGCGTTGTTTCAAAAGCATCTCGGTCGATGCGCAATGCATTCACTTCTCGCTGTTTTTTTAATTTTCTTGCAGTCGCAAGCGCCAGAGAAAGTGTTGTTTCTTTTTCCGCTTCTGAAAAATCTTTTATATACACATCCGCAGAAAATTCCTCAGCGGCTTCCAAAAATGCATCACGGGGTGATAGTCCCGAATCGGGACTCCACGAAGGATGAATAAATGGTGTCGCTGCGGGAGAAAAAGTTGAGGTAAATTCACTCGCATTTTTCTCATCTTGTGCAATCTTGTCGAAATATCTTTCTGATCGAGATACCAGTGGACCGACAATACACATTTCTGTGGTTTCACCCGGAAAGAGTAATAAAAATCGATTACTTTGCCAATGCTCAGCATGAGTGACATAAGGTAATGCATACATCATTCTTCTAAAAACTGCTCCTCCGGAGACACCTTTTGTTGTCGGCGAAAGATTTACACCAATTGTTCTTCCGAGTCCCTCCTCTTCCCATTTGCGAACTTCTGCCTCCAGAGGACCGGTGAATCCACTTAAATCATGCTGCATGCCTTGTAATTGATCGGGAGAGAAAAGCCCTTGAACAGCGTTTCTAAACGCTTTAGCGCCCGGATTTTCACTTCTTCTCTCTTGATTTGCCATATGTTTCTCCTTTAACGACGTTTTGTTCTATTCACCATTACAAGTTTTTCTCTTGGTCGAACAGTTCTCTCTCTTGGTTCTAAAGCAGATGGTGTACCCCCGTCTCCGTCAGACGAACCGCCATGACCTGATGAAAAAGTACCAGCGCCAAATGGTGATTTTCCATGGGGAGTTCGATCCTGCGCAGAGAGATTACCCATTATTTCAGCTATTAAAGCAAGTTCTATATCCTGTTCTCCAAGGCTAGCATTAACATCCTGAGTCATTTGATGGTGTGCACCAAAACTACCTGCTGCTGCAATTTCTTCACGCAGTAATTCTGCGCGTGTCGCTGCAAGTCTTGCACCTAACATTCGAGCTGTTTCACTCAATGAATTGCCGTCAAATAATAATTCGCCCATACTCGTTCTACTTTCTCAAAAAAAAAGCCCCGATCAACGGGGCTTCATAGTCGATTTTTTTTAAAACACTACGAAATCCGCCGTCGAAAAACAATAATACGAGATACAATTTTTGAAGATATCCGTGAGGAGAATTTGCCCATTCGAGTTCAGTGTAACAGAAATCTATACGTTGTCAATGACTTCTATAGGTCTAGATTGAATTACCCTGCGGCGCCGCGGTTGGATTCTGCTTTGTTTTTTGCTCGCGTAACGGCAATCGGTTCTTTTTTCTTTTGTTCTTCAAGTTCTGCCAATTGTTTCTTCTCTTCCTCTTTTTCCTGTTCTCGCTCCTGATCTCGCTGCACACGCTTTTGAGCTTCCTCCATCATATTGGCCTCAACATCAGCGATATTGCCAAATTGTTTATCATAATATTCTGTTGATTGTTGATACAGCTTTTTTCGGGTTTCTTCAATTTGCGCTTGCTCTTCAGGCGTACTGGCAGTCTGTGTCGTAGATTGTACTGCATGCTGTTGAATATGCGCACCGGCGAGTGCCTTTTGCATAGGTGCACCTGATCTTGCCGGCGTTTGTGCTTTCTGCGCGCTGGCAGCAGTATTTACTGCAGCGCCCTGCTGCTGATCGTCATCTGTTGCAGTCTGGGTACTCGACCCATAGAGTTGACTAACAAACGCTTTGGTCAGTGCCTTTGCCTGTGCTGCAGTATGTTTTACCGTCGTAGTGGCAACCTTATTTATCGATTGCGCAGAAGCCTTCACAACAGGAATATTTTCAACTCCTTCATCTACTTCAAATGGGTCCGCTGGATTTGGCATAGCACTATATTACTATAAATCTGCTCATTAGCAAAATGGATATCTTACATCTAATAATTACTTCTTCCTTCCATTGCACGTTCCAAGGTGGTAGGATCGGCATATTCCAAATCCGCCCCGGTGGGCAATCCTCGACCGATTCGGGTAATGATAAGATCTCCGTCATCATTTCGCAGCTGCCTGCTGATATACATCGCGGTCGCCTCTCCTTCCATTGTCGGATTTGTCGCCAAAATAATTTCGCGAATAACGGAATCTGGCTGCTTCACCCGATCAAAAAGTTGTCTGATGTAAATTTCGTCAGGGCCGATATTGTTCAATGGATCAATCTTGCCATGAAGTACATGATAAATACCGTGATATTTTCCGCTCTTTTCAAGCGCCAGAACATCAAGCGGTTGCTCAACAACGCAAACCAAACTGTGATCACGTTTGTCGTCGCTGCAAATTGAACACGGATCTGTCTCATCGACACAGAAACATATCGAGCACATCACGGTATTACTTTTTAAAGTAGAAACAGCATTCGCAAAACGATCCAATTCTCCTTGGGGAACATGTAAGAGGTAAAACGTTAAACGCTGCGCAGTCTTGGGACCGACGCCCGGTAATCGTTCAAATGATTCAATAACTTGTTGAATTGCTTTGGGAATTCTCATGCTTCATTTCTCAATGCTTTTGCTGCCATTTTTGAAATCGATAGTATTTCAAGTTTGGAAAAACGCTTTTCCTCGGGGACAAATACACTATCAGTTACAAATACTTTTTTCACTAACGAGCTTTCCAAGAGCTCCGGCGCTTCGGAACTAAAGACCGGATGCGTCGCAAAAACGTATATCTCCTCTGCACCTTTTTCATGAAGCAACTTTGCTGACTGCACAATTGTTTTGCCGCTGGCGATCATATCATCAACGATAAACGCCTTATTTTTAATGATGGATTCATCCCCTTCAATCCCGCTCATTACGATCTCGCCAGTATCCAAATCCCGATCTTTCACCGTAGCAACCCATGGCATGGCGTCAAGAAATTCAGACATTTTACTAATTCTTCTCAGTCCTCCAAGATCAGGTGATGCAAGAAACCCCTCACCTAACTCGCGAATCTTATCTGCAAAAAGCGGAAGCGCTGAGAGATGTACAACCGGAACATTGAAAACTTCCGGAATTTTAATTGAGTGCAAGTCAAACGTAATAACACGGGTTACTCCTGCGCCTTCCAACGCATGAACGGCAACGTCAAGCGAGACGGCTTCCCCATCGCGAAACACATGATCCTGCCTCTGATAACCGAGATAGGGAATTACGACGGTAATACTTTTTGCACCGCTTCTTTGCAACCCGTCAACAATAAAAAAGAGCTCCATGTAGTTTTCGGCAACCGGCGTCGCAGTTGACTGAACGACCACGCAGTCTTCCTCGACAACGCGTTCCTGAATTTGAATCCGTTTCTCGCCATCAGGAAAAACAAAAATTTCAATCGGTCCAAGCTCTGTATTCATTGCCTGAGCAATCTTTTCAGCAAGAGGCTTATTGGAAGTTCCGGAGAATATCTTCATTATCCACTGATTGTACTAAAAAGGTGAATTGAGAACAAGGGTAAAGACATGACAAAAGAAACTAATTGGTCTATAATCTCACGATGCAGGAAAATCGAGCTAAAACATACGTAAGGGAACGTCTTGTTCAAAAACTATATCAAGGGCAGAATCCTATTGATGTCTATATTAGTAACTCGCAAGGAGTTCTTCGCAAAGGGGAATCGGTAAGAGTTCCAACATCCCCCTTTCGATTCTTTCGATCGAATGAATATAGGATGGGGACTTTAGGCTATGGTGCAGCAAATCGAAGAATTGCAGATTATCGACGCATGGTCTTTGGAGATCAACAATTTGATAATCCAACCGTCTGGGATGCCCACCCAACTGCTTCGCCTGTTACAGAAAAAATTGGCGGAGGTGAAGAGGCAACTTTTGCACCCGGACAAGTGGTTGTAGACTTGGGAAGCGGCAGAGCTGTTGCTTTACATGAATATTCCCGCCTCTATCCTGAAGCAACCATCATCGGAATTGATAATTGTTATACAAAACAAAAGAAATTACATCTGAAAAAGCCGGGATTGCAACTTACGAAAGACGATTGGAAAACTTTAGAATCTCTCCCCGACGGGAGCGTGGATACCTTTCTTTCCGTCGTCGGAGTTGTTCCTTATGGTATTGATATAAAGAACCCGGACTCTTCAGAAATCTTGGATACAATAGGTCGTAAAATTAAAAAGGGAGGAATTTTCCGTTTTCATAGAGAGATTGCCTACCCAATGGATTCGGTCGCAGGCGTTATGACAAAAACCGATGAATATCGAATATCTTTGCAAAAAAGAGATTATATTGTCAATCTCTTACTTGAAAAGGGTTGGGAAGTTTATCCGGTATACGACAAGCAAAGTATAATGAAAGAAACAATTGTAGCCAGAAAAATAGAATAATCTACAAAATCAGATCTTTACTAATCGACTCACCCGTGCGGATACGATTGATTGCTTCAGCCAACAGTGGAGCGACTGAAACAATCGTAATTTTTGAATTCTTCAAAACTTCTTCGCGATGAGCAATAGAATCGGTAACAATTACTTCATCAATCGCTGAATCAGAAATTTTCTGTAACGCGTCTCCTGAAAAAAGCCCGTGAGTTGCGGCAATGCGGACACTTTTTGCCCCTTTTTCCCGAATATAATTTGCTGCGTTTACAATCGTTCCCCCTGTACTGATCATGTCATCCACAATCAAAACATCCTTACCTTCAACTTCTCCGATCATGGCAAGCGTATTGGAAACATCATGCAATTTAATATCCCGTTCTTTGTAAACAAGCGCCAATTCTTTTACGTGCAAAAGTTTTGCATATCCTGTCGCGCGAACCATACCGCCCTTATCAGGAGCAGCTACCACGGGGTTTTGCAAATTTCTTTTTTTAATTTCAGGGATCAAAGAATAACTGCCGAAGATATTGTCCCAGGGTTTATTAATAAATCCTTCTTGTTGTTCCGAATGGATATCCAGAGTCAGGATACGATCCGCACCTGCATGCATAAAAAGAGACGCAACAACAGAAGAACTGATCGGTACCCGTGACATTTCTTTACGATCCTGTCTGGAATAGCCGTAATACGGAAGGACGACGACGACTTCCGATGACGATGCTCGCTTGGCAGCATCAATCATAAAAAGGAGTTCCATGATGTGATCATTTGCGGGAGTTGAAGTCGGTTGGACAATAACGACCATTCGTCTGCGAACATTGGAGTTGATACGTACTCTGATTTCACCGTCGGCAAAACTACTTACCGGTTCATCAACCGCGACACCAAGCTTCTTACCGATCGCATGAGCGAGCTTCGGATTTGCTCTTCCTGTCAATAAAATAAACTCGTCGTTATTATTTGGCATGTCTTATTTTCCTCCCAACATTCCTGCAAGTCCGCCCAAGCCGCCCGTCATGGATTGCAATTTTTTAGCTGCTACTTCTTGAGATTTTTTAACTGCTTCATTGACTGCTTCCATAATATCTTCATCAGATTTTCCGTTTGACTTAATTTCCCAAATTTTCTGGTCGGCGCTGATTTTGACATAGACACCGCGCTTGCTTACCTCAACGATCTCCTGTTGGAGTTGTTTTTGGATCTGCATTGCCTGATCCCGCATTTTTTTGAGTTCTCCTATTTGTGCAAATGGATTATTCATAATCAATCACCTCCTAAGCCTTACTTTCCAATTCTACCCTAACTTCGACATCTTTTCCAGTGAGCAATTTTGCTATGCGCATCAATTCATCTCTCGTCTTCATGTCATCAAGTCTCTCCTTGTGAAATTTATAATTTGTCTGGATAATAAGGCTTTTTTTGTCAAAACTTCTCACCGAGCAGCCGCGCAAAAGACCGGCGATAGTATGATTATATTGCTTCATCTCGGAAATCATTTGTTTCCAGAATGCATCCATCCATTCATGCGTTACTTCTCCATTGGGTGATGCGTGCATCAGCTCAACTTTCGTATGATTCACTTCAGGAGCCTCTTCTTTTGCAGAAGGTTTGGGAACGCCATATAATGCTTCTTTTTTCTTAATATCCCCGACCTCTTTACGAAGACCGGAAACAGTGACACCTTTTTCACTCGTATGCACGAAACTCTTGCTTGGTTCTGCATCTTGTTCTGTGTAGTTTCGTGATCCGCAATACTCGATAATCGCGAGTTCTAAAGGCAATTGTGGCAAAACCGCAAACTTAATTTCTCCATACGCTTTGGAGAAAATTTCAACCAGTTCCTTTATTTCGTCCAGACTGAATGCCGAGGTCAATTGCTGACCGTTTATTTTCACTTGAATAAGTAATAAATTGTGAAGCGTTCGTATGAGTTGATCAATAAAATATTTTGCATCAACTCCCTGATCAACCGCTTGTTGAACAATGCTCAGACTTTCTTTGACATTTTTCGCTTTCAGATTTTTCAATAATGAATTAATAAAATTGATAATGCTTGCTACTTTATATCTTTCTTCGATCAACTCTTTTGTAATCTTTGCACCGTCTGCCAATGTCGACACTTCTTCCAGAATTTTTGCTCCGTCACGAAATCCTCCGTCCGCGAGACCTGCAATTACTTCCAAAGAATCATCGTCAATAGCAATGTTTTCTCCGAGAACAATCCGCTTAAATGATCTGACCAGTTCATCCTTTGTTGCCAAGGTAAATGAAATATGCATACATCGGGACATGATCGTTTGGGGTACTTTATGCGGCTCGGTTGTACAAAGAATAAACATCGCGTGGCTTGGCGGTTCTTCAAGTGTTTTCAAAAGTGCGTTAAATGCTTCTGTTGTGAGCATGTGAACTTCATCGATAATGTACACTTTCTTGGAAGCCGCAGCCGGAGCAAGACGTATTTTCTCTTTTAAATCACGAATCTCATCAATTCCGCGATTGGATGCTGCATCAATTTCCAAAACATCCATATTATTACCACTCGTAATCGAAACGCATTGGTCGCAGGTATTGCAGGGTTCAACTTCATCTTTTTTCTTTCCGGTGCAGTTAACCGCTTTTGCGATAATTCTGGCTGTCGATGTCTTACCTAATCCTTTCGGACCGGTGAAAAGAAATGCGTGCGTTTTGGGATTTTTAAGAACAGAAAAAAGCGTCTGGCGAACAGCCTCGTTATCTAAATCATTAATTGTTTGCGGACGATATTTACGATAGAAAACCATAAAGATTTTACTCGTGATGTAAACCTAATAAGTGCAACATTCCGTGTCGGACAAGCTCATCTACCCGTTCATCAACCAGCATTTCCATTTCCGAGGCTTCTTTTATAATCATCGGATAAGAAATAACGATGTCGCCCAATCTGGTAACTTCTCCCTGCAAATGTGTCTGCTCCCCTTCGGCAAGCGGAAATGAGAGAATGTTGGTTGTCCCCTCTTTGTTGCGATATTCTTTATTCAGCTTTGTCATTTTGCGGTCACCGACGATCGCAACTGAAACCTCAACGGGACTTTGGATGTTATTTTCCTGCAGCACAGAAGCAATCGCAGATTTTATTTTCTTTCGATTGACTTTATATCTACTTTCAACATAAATAAGGATTTTAAGGCTTTCCATTAGAATAGCTTAACTCGTGCAGCTTCTTCCTGTTTGAGCTTTTTTCGAAGCTTTTTAGCAAGAGAAGGTTTGAGATAAAACTTTCGGCGTTTAGCCTCTTGAATGATCCCGGCATCCATTACCTTCTTTGAGAAGTTACGAATAACCTGATCGTCTGATTGTCCCGGTAATTTTTTAACGTGTACCATAATAAAAACACCCCCTTTAGGAGTTACTCTGAAAGAGCAACCATAAGTACCTTATTTTACTCCAAAACGGCCTCCGTGTAAACACCTGCAACATATTATTGAAATCAGCAAATATATATGGTAATGTATTAATTAACTCACTATGCCTGAAGACGAATCAATCGGACCGGTACTGCCGGACATGGAAACAGCAAAACCCCAAGACGTACCACCGGTTTCTTTTTTTACAAAGGATGAATTGGCAGCACGAACAGAAGGCGATATTACAACCTTTCCTGCGGGAACAAGAGGACTTGTGGAAATTGTTATGCTTGATCCGACAATCGATGATGTTGAAAATGTAGACGAAACAAAGCTTCCCGGAGGAACGAAGTCTATTACGGTAAAACTGGGCTTGGCGCAAACAGAAGAAGATTTACGTGCGGTCTCCGGTCAAACATATTTGCGTACGCAACCCTATGATTATGCCGATCTTTTTGGCTATAAAATAGGTACCTCGAGTACTCCTGAAGCCTCTCCTGATGCTCAAGCACTGGGGCCGGATGCAACGCCGCAACGTGTATTAGAAAAATTATTTGACGATCCCGATGCTCTTCAAAGAGCATTGCGGACAGGTATTAATGAGGCCGTTATTGCACGCGGGTTCGGAAAAAATCCAGCGCTTCTATCGATAAATCCAAACCACATAAAAGATGCATATTTCCTGATACGGGGACCTAAGTTGGCAGATCCGGCAAATAGGGGGAAGCCTGTTCCTCCTCATCACGCATAAAATAATGCCTCCATGCGAATTTATTACACTACAAATACGAAGCTTTGTGGTAAAATAAAAACACCGAAATTATGAACAAACATCAGATTCATGATAGCAAAATTGTCTGCCTCGGAGGAGGCATAGGCACAGTCAATCTGGTTAAGGGCCTGAGAAAACATACTCCGCGTATTACCATCGTAGCCTCAATGGCTGATGACGGTGGATCTGCGGGAAGACTGCGAAGACTGTATAACGTCCTTCCCCCGGGAGATATTGTCTCGTGTATCGCATCGCTTACTGAAAGCGAAGAATCCTCTCAATTTTTGACATACCGCTTCCCGGGTGACCGCTACGGCAAAGATGATGAACTGTCGGGACACAAAATGGGCAATCTGATGATGGTCGCGGCGGAACAAATTACCGGAAGTTACGCAGGAGCTGTAGAGTATCTCAAAAAAATCTTTCAGGTGACGGCAGATATTTATCCAGCCACGGCTCATGCAGTTACCTTACACGCAATCACCGTTGACGGTCGCGAGGTCCACGGAGAAGAAACAATTGATCTCGGAAAATATGATGATCCCCGCATCCTGCAAACCGTGTATCTCAAACCGGAAAATCCTCAAGCTTCAAAAGATGTCATCGACGCAATGGACGTGGCAGATTGCATCGTCGCAGGACCGGGAGATTTGTATTCCAATCTCCTTCCTGTTCTCATCGTCCCGGAAATTGCTCAAAAACTTAAAGAAACGAAAACGAAAAAAATATATGTAGTCAATGTCGCAAATAAACCGTTTGAAACAACCGGCTATGTCGTCTCAGATTTTATCGAGGCAATCACCAGGCATCTGGGCACCTTTCCTTTTGATACGATTATCGTCAACACCAATCAAGGCGAGACATTACCGGAGCAATTTCACTATGAATATGTCAAAATTGATGAAAAATTACATCAGCAGGAATCCTTCAAATTGGTAGAAAAAGATTTGCTCAACTTGGATTTCCCTCTCTACCATAATTCAACTAAATTGGCAGAAGCAATCGTAGAACAATTATAATCCTTACCCCATGACAGCGGTTTTGGCCATTGGGCCCATGAGGTGAAAATGAAGATGGTCAATCAGCTGAGCTCCCCCGCCATTATTGGTTACCCGATAACCTTTATCCGCAAGTCCTTTTTCTTTAATCATTTTTTGCGCAACGGTTAAAATCTTCTGAAATAATTCCGGATGTTCAACAGCAACGAGCTCTGAAATATGTTTTTTCGGAATAATAATAAGATGTACAGGGCGAACCGGATGGATATCTGGAAAAACTAATACATCATCATCCTCGTAGAGCGTTGTTGACGGGAGTTCTTTGGAAACAATTTTACAAAAAATACAATCCATTATTTAAATTCTCTCTATTACTTTAATAATCTCATTCACACTTAGCTTTGTCGGAATCATCTTCGGATTTTTCGGCGTGCCGTTCAAAAGCATTTTGCCTGAGACATGAAGAAACCATGTCGCGTGCGGATCAATTTTTTTTAGTTGCTCATAGGCAAGCGTCAGATCTGCGCCCTTCTTACCTTCCCGATTCGGCAACGTTTTGATGCGGACATATCCTTTTCGCGGATCCTTACGGACAACAAGCACATATCCCATCTTTTGAGCAAGTTTTAAAACAGTATCATTGAGCGTCTCAAATCCGATACCCGGACCAAATCTCGTATCAAATTTAATTCCCTTTTCATTAATCTCTTTTTCCGCCCAAATGCGATTTTCAAATTGAGCAACCATTGCATTGAGGCACTGTATACCAAATTCCAAATAAAATGAATCTTGATTTTGCTTTTCATATTTTAAGCCTTCCATAAGGCCAAGTAAAGAAAATTCATGATAGTCGGCAGCTGGCTCCGACCAAAAAACTTCTTTGAAGTGATCCGTATCAACAACTATTTGTATCAATCTACTGATCGCTTCTTCATGCTGCGGATTTAATTCACTTCCGGACTTTTTTATCTCCTCACGGACATAATCCCACGTACGTGAAGCCGCACAAACATTTGTGTCTTGCGTTTGGTGATGATCAAGCGGACCAAGACCGGTATCAACATGGATGACTTCATCTTCACCAATCTTTTCGATCGGATCGGTCGTATCCGTTTCAGATACATGACTTCCGGGTAATCTTTGTCCAGCAGGAACAAATTTTACTGCTGCATCTTGCCAGCCTGAAAGAAATTTTTTAATAAGCCATACTGATGAAATGGCATCCCAGTCGGGAGAAATATGTGCAACAACAATCTTCATAGTTCGATAAACTCACTATGATCCTGAGCATGTCGAAGGATCATAAGGCTAAGTATACCAACAAAAGAGCAAAACTCAAAATGCAAAAGACAAAAGCAGCGATATTTTTAATCCTTTTTTAACCGAGAAGCCTTGACAAAAGATACGAAATGCAGGATCATAAATATAGCTGCGAAAGCAGTACTGCCTTATGGATCCGAAAGCGGTCAGCAACCTTGACCCTAAATTAAAAGAAACATATGATCGTGTTATGGGCACTGCCACACCCGGTGCTCCTGCGGGGGCTCCTGCACCGACGCCTCCCCCATCTCCGATGGCTCCGGTTAACGCCGATATTACCCAAGCTCAGTCCGGTGCTGCCACACCCGCACCAACAACCGATGCACAGCAAGCAACACCGTCACAGGCATTCAACGCCGATAATCTCCGTTTTCAGGCTGCGATACAGGCTCCCGCAGGGTCTGTTCCTGTCGGAGGAACTGTTGCAAAAGTCCCCGGACAAACTTCATCACTCCTTCGGATTCTCTACATCATTGCTGCGATTGTCTTTTTTATTGTCTACACGTTCGTCTGGATTAAGGTATTTAATCTTCCTCTTCCGTTTTAGTCGATGAAAAGACAGCTGCTCTTTTTGATAATTTTTTGTCTCATCTTTGTCGCAACAACCCTTTTGATAATCTCGGTAAACAACAAGGCATCAACGACAAAACAAATCACGCAGAAAGCATCCGAAACATTATCTCCTGAAGCATATAAAAAAATCAGAAACGAATTGGTAGGAATTGAACTCAATCAAAATCCGAAAATTGCCCTGAATAAGCTCGCCGAAATGATCAGGACAAATAATTCTGTTGCCCGGTCATGCCATGCATTAACTCACGAAATCGGACAAAACGCATACGAGAAATATAAAGATTTTGGCCGCGCCATGAAATATCAGGATGAAATTTGTAACTCCGGCTACCTGCATGGAATTATTGAAAGCAGATTTGCAGAGGCAACTGATATTTTTTCTACCATGCAAACGGTCTGCAATACCTATGCTCCCCAAAGCTATATCGGCTGGGAATGTTTCCATGGTGTCGGTCACGGACTCATGTATTTCACTGAAAATGACCTGCCGAAATCACTCTCATATTGCGAGACATATAAAAACTATGATGAACGGTCAGCCTGTACCAACGGAGTTTTTATGGAAAACTTTAACACCGATGAAAAACTCCATCACTCCATCTATTTAAAACCGTCCGACCCGTTCTATCCTTGTCAAAAACAAACACCGGAAAACAAACCAAATTGCTACATATATGCTCCGACGTATTATCTAAGTCTTCATAAAAATGACTACACAGATGGATTTGCATGGTGCCAAACAGCAGAAGTCGACTTCCGGGAAGTATGTATTTCAGGCATGGGTAGTCAAATAATGAAAGAACATATCAATGATCCGAAATTCGCTGAAGCAACATGCCTCCATGCCGAGAAAGGCGACCAAAACTCTTGCGTTGCAGGAATGATCGGATTATATATCAATCATTTCGGACGATTGGATGAAGCAAGAAAATTATGCGGCACTTTGGAACAAAGAAATAAACGGATTTGCGAAGATGTTGTTGTCTCACGCGAAGACTTCTTTAAGTTTTGAGCTTATGCAGTACTTCTTCAAGCGATAACAGTTCAACCACTTCACCGGCACGCTCTTTCCATTCAATTTTTTCACCGGTTTTCTGTGAGATAACCAATCTGACAGGAATACCGAGAAGATCCGCATCTGCAAATTTTGCACCTGCGGCTACATCGTCTCTTTCGTCGTACAAAACCTCAACGCCGGATTCCTGCAATGTGACATACACTTCTTCAGCTTTTTCATCAGAACGCAAAGAAATCAGATGCACGGCAAACGGGGCGATTGCTTTTGGCCACAAAATTCCTTTATCATCATGATACTGCTCAACGATTGTGGTAAGCGTTCGGGCAAGACCGAATCCATAGCAACCCATATAGTACGGCTGTTTTTTTCCTGCTTCGTCGGTAAAGAGTGCATCCTTCATCTTCGTTGAATAGTGAAATCCCAACTGAAAAATATTACCCACTTCAATGCCTCTTTTTTCAATTAATTTTTGTCCGTTTTCAGCGACATAGCCTGCTTTTGCCAATGCAAAATCATAAAATTTTTCAGGCTCTGCAAGATCACGGCCGAAATTAACATTGATCGAGTGGTAGTTTGTTTTATTGGCGCCCATTTCAAAATTTTTTCTTCCCTTCATTGATTCATCCATAAAAATCCGAACCTCATCCGGCAAGTTGAGCAAACCTGCATACCCCACCTCAGCACCCGTCACCCGCTTAACGGTCTTGGCTGTTGCGAGTTGTAGCCTATGAACCTTGGCAACGTGCATCAATTTGGTCTCATTGATGTCATATCCTCCGCGAATTGCCGCTGCGATGACATTTCCTTTTTCATCTTCAAAAAGAATTGTTTTTGTTGTTTTTTCGACGGGAATCTTCAAATACTCTGCCAACTCTTCAACGCCGATAATACCGTCTCCTTGGACTTCTTCCAGCGGCTTCTCATCCTCTGTATCATTGATTTCTTCCATTTTAAACTTGGCAACTTCTTCATGAGCAGCGTATGAACCGTCTTCCGTCATAAAAAATTTACTCTCTCCGGCTTCGTGTTCGACAACAAATTCATGACAATAATCACCGCCGATATAGCCGTTATCCGATTCGACAACGATGGCTTTCAAACCGAGGCGTTCACAAATTTTGGTGTACGTCTCCCGCATATTTTGATATTCCTTTTTGAAATCATCTTCAGTTGCATGAAATGAATACGCGTCTTTCATAACAAACTCCCGCAAACGCAACAGACCGCCCCGTGCCCGCATCTCGTCCCGAAATTTGGTCGAAAATTGATAGAGATTAAACGGTAAATCTTTGTAGCTGATCTGAAACTTGCGAACCAAATCAACAAGCATTTCTTCGGCAGTACCGCCGAGAACAAATTCCATCTCATTTCGATCTTTAATACTCATGAGTTCAAACCCGACAGAACTGGTTCGATTGGTTTCTTCCCAAAGATACTTCGGATGAAGTGTCGGCGTAATAATTTCCTGTCCCCCCGCGCTATCCATTGCTTCTTTCACAATTTTTCTGATCTTATCCTGGACGCGGATACCAAGCGGCAAAAGATAATACCGACCTGCGGTACTCTCACGAATAAATCCTGCTTGATAGAGCAGTTTATGCGACGTAAGCGTTGCGTCTTTCGGAATATCTTTTAATGTCTTTCCGAATAATTTGGAATATTTCATGCTGTTATATTATACGTTTATTTTATAGCGGAAAACAAATCCTTTGGATCCTTAAGATTTGGAATCATAGTTAATTCTTCTCCAAGATGATATTTTTTGGAAAGTTCATACGTTAATCGGAGTGCTGCATAGTCTTCAAGTGCAATACCGACACAATCAAACAACGTAATTTCTTTATCATTACTCCTGCCTTTTTTAGAACCTAAAACAAGCTCATACATTTCCGCATAGACTATTTTCTTTGCTTCTTCCTTCGTAAATTGCTGGATTTCTCCTTCATGAATTGATTGATCAAAATATTCTACAACGACTTTTGAGCGTGACACGATTGCTTTTTCAAGTTCGGTTTTACCCGGACAATCGCCACCCAAACCGTTGATATGCATTCCTTCGGTAATCCATTCATTTTTCAACACAGCTACATGTTCTTTCCAAGCAGTGCACACGGTAACAATATCAGCACCCAGAACTGCTTCCTTTGCGCTTGAACACCGGACCAATTTAATGGACTTGTCCTGAGCTTGCCGAAGGATGTTTTTTTCAAATTTATCCATAGCCTTGGCATCGATATCAAAAAACCTCACTTCAGTGATATCGCGCACCAACTGTGTCCCGCGAACCTGAAATTCACTTTGAGCACCCGTTCCAATTAAAGCCAAAACGCGGGAATCTTTTCTACTCATCAAATCGGTAGCCAATGCGGCCGTCGCAGCCGTACGAAGTGCCGTTAAAATGGTCATTTCGCTTATCATAACAGGATAACCGTCACGAATTCCGGACAGCTGCCCTGTCGCTGTTATTGAAAGCTTCCCATGCGAAGGGTTTGCAGGATACGCTCCCGATACATACTTAAAACTGAAATACTCCTCGTTATCACAAATCGGCATAAGCTCCAATACTCCGCCCGGTACGTGCATCGCAGGACGAGGTATGATGGTAAATGTTTTCCATCGGCCGAAATCTCGCTGCAAAGCGGTCATAAGATCACGCAGGAATTCGTCAAAACCGTGACGCTTAAGTAATGTATGCAATTGTTCAATGGTAATAATTTTCATAAAAAAGCCCTCGCAAATCACCAAGAAAATCTTGGAAACTTACAAGGGCGTTTTATCGCTGTACCACCTTGCTTCATTAGTCAAAATCCCGCTCGGCGGGACACTTACTTCAGACTAATCTTTTTGTAAATGCTTTGTCGAAACAACACATTCTGGATTATTTTTACGGTATCCTTCCGTCATACTTATCGTATGCAGCTCTGTCTGGCAGGAAACCAAACTTGTCATCCTCCAAAAACGGATGAACGCTTTATCTCAATTAATAAAAGTATAGAGAAATATGCTGTAATTGTCAAATATAAAAAATATTTTATGAATTTTAGATTGTTTTCTCTGAATGACCGCCGAAAGCAAGTCGCAATGCCTGAACCATTTTTGCTGCAAAAGATTTTTGAATTTTCTCTTCTGTTTGCGATTCGCGTCGAAGTTCAAGCGATCGCTTTGTCACATCAATGAGTAAATTCTGCTTTTCGGCTTCTTCAACCACCCAAACTGTTTCACCGGATGCCGAACCCATAATACCTGAAAATGCTTCTAATTTTTGGTCATGTTCAAGAGCTTCGACTGCACGATCAATCATAAAGCCTGAAATAAGCGTCCCTTTTTGATATAGCTTGGCGACTTTTACTAAATCGAAATTGTATGGTGCATTCGCAAGAACCCCAAATCCTTCACCAATTGCCTGCATATACGGATATTCAATTCCGTTGTGGACCATTTTGACAAAATGCCCTGCTCCGCCTGTTCCGAAGTATTCATGTCCGCCGTGAGGCTTTGCAAGTGAATCCAAAATCGGCGTAATATGTTCATATGCACCTTTGTCTCCCCCGACCATCATCGGATATCCCTGAACTCCTGCAATAACACCACCCGAAACGCCAATGCCGAGAAATTTAATTTCTTTTTCGCGCAGACGCGTAAACCGTGTTTCCGTATCGGAAAATTTTGAATTTGCTCCGTCAATGATGATATCGTCTTTCTGTACAAACCGCTCTACTTCAACTAAAATTTCTTCTGTTGCCTCACCTGCCGGAAGCATCATCCAGACAACGCGAGGTTTTGTCAGATGCAAAAGAGCATCTTGGATGTGGACAAATGCGGTAACTGTCGGGTACTCTGCCTGAATCGCTTTTACCGCCTCCGGAGACCGGTTCCAAACCACAACATCATGACCCTCTTTGACGAGTTTTGTCGCAATTCGACTTCCCATTTTTCCAAGACCTAATACTGCAATTTGCATACTTCTATTATAGCCACTTTCTTCCGTCTTTCTCAATCAACTCATCCGCTTCTTCCGGACCCGACGTTCCTTGCCGGTAGCTCTGAAGCGCTTTTGGCCCTTCATCTTCCCATTGCTGCAGGATAGTTGAAATTAAATGCCAGGAACTTTCAAGCTCATCGGACCTATTAAATAACATCTGATCTCCCGCAAAAATATCCAAGAGCACCTTTTCATAAGCATTAATGCCATGACTGCCAAATGTCTGATGATAAGAAAAATTCATCGAAATTGTGTCCAATGAAAGTTTTGCGCCGGGCTTTTTGACAAGCACGCGAAGATTGATGCCTTCATCCGGCTGAATGCGAATTGTCAGCACATTACCGATCTCGGGACAGCCTGCTTCTTTAAAAAGCACATGGCATGTTTGTTTAAAAACAATTTTAATATCGACAACATCTTCGGTCATTTTTTTGCCCGCGCGCAGATAAAACGGAACGCCTGAAAATCTGGGGGTATCAACAAAAAGCTTCATCGCGACATAGGTCTCAGTCGTAGAATTCGGCATGACATCCTTTTCTTCCGTATACCCCTCATATCGACCTCTGACGACCGAAGAAGTAATGTCCGCCGCAGTCAGTGACTTAATCGCGGTAATCGCGCTGACACGGGCATCACGAACGCTTTCCCGTTCAAAACTTTTTGGCTGCTCCATCGCAACAGTCGCAAGCAACTGGAGGAGATGATTTTGTCCGACATCACGGAGAATACCGACACCGTCAAAAAATTTACCGTGCTTGTCTATCCCCTTTTTCTCAGCCAAGGTAATTTGCACATGGTCAATATGCTCTTTGTTCCACACAGGCTCAAAAATACTGTTGGCAAAACGAAACGCGATCATATTTTGCACTGTTTCTTTTCCGAGGTAATGATCAACCCGAAAAATTTGTTTTTCTTCAAAAATTTCAGAAAGCTTGCGATCAAGATTGCGTGCTGTCTCAAGATCTTTCCCGAATGGTTTTTCTATCGCGAGTCGTGTCCATTTTTCAGAACCTTGCCCGCAGCCTTCGGAAAGCTTGGTTGAGTGCATAAAATGTAAAATACTTTCATAGTTATCAGGAGGTGTTGCAAGATAAAATAATCGCGTAATACACGCACCGATTTTGTCATCAAATGCTTTGAGCTTTTTAATGAGTGAATCATAACCTGCTTCTTCATCAAACATTCCCTGCTGATAATAAATATTTTTTGCAAATGCGAGCCAATCATCATCTTTTTGGAGAGCAAGCTCCTCGCCGATCATGTGACGATACTCGTCATCGGTAAATGGACGTCTTGCAAATCCGACAATAAAAAAATCACTACCTAACAAACCTTGCTTAAATAAAGAAAAAAGTGCAGGCAGAAGCTTATGCTGAGCCAGGTCGCCGGTCGCGCCGAAGATAACAAGTACAAAAGGTCCCATGTGTGGTCTATATTCTATATTCTTTGATCGGTAATGAAAAGAGTCTTTTTACTTAAAGAACTGTCCGATATCTTTAAAGGTAACTAAAATGATGAGCCCGATTAACACAATCATACCGACTGCATGTGCATAGCCTTCAAATTTTTGATTTACTTTCCTTCTCGTTACTGCCTCAATAATAATAAAGAACAGCCTTCCTCCATCAAGTCCCGGAATCGGCAAGACGTTGAAGAATGCCAAGGAAATTGAAAGCAAGCCGGCAAGATTCAAAATTTCAAGAAGACGTTCTTTCTGGTCCGGGATACTCACGATCGTTCCGACAAGTGAAAAAATTCCCACAGGCCCTGAAACTCCTTCGCTTAATGGTGCGACGTTCTTTTCCTTTACCGAAACGTTGACGAGGCTTCCGAGAACATCAAAATTATATGCCATCAAATTTGCAGGATGAATAAATCCTGAGAATGTTTTTTGCATTGGCGTATCATATGAAAGCGCGACAGTCTGAACAGGAAAAAATGCGACACCGATTGCTCCTTCGTTTTTCGGCGGATTAAGACGTGGCGTGACGCTCGCCTTTTTTATTTTTTGCGTATTGATGTCCTGCCATTCCACAACAATTTCTTTTCCCTGATTTGCTTTAACTATTTTTGAAAACACCGAAAGTGAGGTCATTTTCTCACCGTTAATTGCGAGAACTTTTGAGAATGGTGTCAGACCGATTTTTTCTGCAGGTGAATTTTTCGCTACCTGACTGATAATAATATTGGTATTTATTGTCTGATTGACCAGAAAAAAAGTATGTTTACCGATAAGCGGGACTTCTGTTTTAAAATTCCCGATGAACAAAAACGCGTAGTAAATCACGACTGCCAACAGAGCATTCATTACAACACCTGCGACAACGATAGCAGCCCGCTGCCCTACCGAACGATTAAAAAATGCCCGCTTCTCATCACCCTTGAGCTCATGATGTTTGACGCTAATCTTTCCCGCCCCGGCATCATCTTCTCCGAAAAGCTTGACGAAGCCGCCGATCGGAAGCCAATTGATCGAATAAATCGTCTCGCCTTTTTTAAAACCCCACAGTCGTGGCGGTAAACCAAAGCCGAATTCTTCAACTTTTATCCCGAACTTCTTGGCAACGAAGTAATGACCTGCTTCATGGATGAGAACGAGAACGGAGAGGATAAGGAGGAAAACAAGTGCGGTTACTATCATCTAACTATTATAACACGAATAACTAAATCTGCATCAGCTCTTGTTCTTTTTGTGAACCATAACTGTCAATAGTACTCATTGTATCGTCGATGAGTCGTTGCACTTCTTTTTCAAGTCTCTTGATATCATCTTCACGGCCTTCAAACTCTTTTTTTATGTTTTCCATTGCTTCGTGTCTGACTTGACGTATCATCACTTTTCCGTTTTCGAGTTTGTGCTTCATTGCTTTGATGAGTTCTTCGCGTCGCTCCTGAGAAAGCGGAGGAATACTGATCCGAATGAGATTTCCATCACTGATCGGGGTAAATCCGGCGTTTGCCGCTTCAATCCCCTTTTGAATTTCATTAATAATTGACGGATCAAATGGTGTGATTATGAGGGTTTTGTTGTCAAGAATACCGATCGTGGCAAGCTCCATAACTTTGAGTCTTGCTGTACCTGCATAAGCGTTGATGACAATATTTTCAACAAGTGCGGGGGTTGCGCGGCCGGTACGGATGGTTCCGAGATCTCCTTTGAGAATATCGAGAACTTTTTCAATTCTTTTCTTTGTTTCTTGGGCTAGCGGATCCATTTTTAAATTGCGAAACGAACGAATTTCTTAACGGTTATGTTTTCTCCGAGTTTTCCGACAACATTTTTCACCATTTGTTCAATCGTAACGCCTCCATCTCTAATATACTCTTGTTTGAGAAGGGTTTCAACATCTGTCGGATTCATCGCGGCAATCTGCATCGCAATTTCTTTTGAAAGATGCTTAAATTCATCTGTTTTTGCAACGAAATCTGTTTCACATAAGAGCTCAACCAAAACGCCGACTTTACCGCCGCCGTGAATATACGCTTCAATCAGTCCCTCTGATGTTTCACGATCTGCTTTTTTTGCTGCAATTTCTGCTGCTCTTTTTTGAAGCCACGCGAGTGCTTTTTTGTAATCACCTTTTGCTTCATCAAGCGCTCGTCTGCAATCAGCAATCGATGCCGAGGTTTCATCACGAAGTTTTTTAATAGTTAGTAGGTCAATATTTGCCATAGTTTATTCTGTTTTTTTCTATTTTCCGGCTTTTTTTGCAGCGGCGGCATCTTTTATCTGTTTTTCTTCTGCCTTTTTTGCATCTGCTTCAGCTTTTTTCGCTGCTGCTTCATCTTCTTTTGCTTTTTGCTCTACAGCACGGCCAAATTCACTTCGTCCTTCGATCCAGGCATCAAAAATATAGGTAATGATTAATTTCAAACTACCGACTGCGTCATCATTTGCAGGAATTGGATGCGTAATAACAAGCGGATCCGAATTGGTATCAGTGATACCGACTGTCGGGACACCCATTTTGAGTGCTTCTTTGACTGCGACGTGTTCTGTGTGTGTATCAACGATAAAAAGCGCATCCGGAGTTTTGTTCATGTCGGCTGTTCCGCCGTAAAAACCGTTCAATTTCGAACGTGATTTATCCCAATCGCCGATTTCTTTTTTTGTATAACCCTGCTTGGCATATTCATCCTGCAAACGGGCGGTAAGATCTTTAAGTTTTTTATAATTTTTTGAAACTTCAGGGAAATTGGTCAATGTTCCGCCAATCCAACGCTGAGTTACCAAAAACAACCCATCTGCTCCGGCTGTTTCGGCTCGCTTCATTTCTTCACGGAGAATGCCTTGTGCTTGTTTTTTTGTTCCGAGAACCAACAGATTGCCGCCCTTTTTACCGAGCTCTTTGACAAATGCTGCTGCTTCTTCAAGACCTTCTTTAGTTTTTTCAAGATCAATAATGTGGATTCCGTCGCGGGCTTCGAAAATAAATTCGCGGGCTTTGGGGTTCTGTCTGGTTACTTGGTGGCCGAAATGGCAACCTGCTTCCAATAATTCTTCAAGAGTAATGTTTCTCATAATAAATCCTTATTCGTCCATTCAGTCAGCTGTAAATTAATTCAGGATTTATAACTGAATGTGAGTGATAACGTGTATTATACAAAATCCAAGGCTCATTATGCAAGCCACAAATTATGGCAGCGGAAATTTGACGGAGAATTCGCGGACTTCTTTTTTCATTTTCGCAAGCGCTTTTTCATCATCTTTCACCTGGAGCGTTCGATCAATCAGGTCCGCAACGATAACCATATGTTTCTCTTTCAATTTGCGGGTAGTAATCGCTGCGGTACCCAGACGGACTCCTGAGGGATCCATAGGTTTTCGCACGTCATACGGCACCATATTTTTATTGATGGAAATACCGACATGTTCAAGCGCTTTTTCAGCTTCTTTTCCGGTAATTCCCTTGCTGCCGAACATATCAATTAACATAAGATGATTGTCCGTACCGCCGGAAACGACGCGATATCCTTTTGTCTGCATTTCTTTTGCTAATGCTTTTGCATTCGTAATAACCTGTTTGGCATACGTCTGAAATGAGGGCTTAAGTGCTTCGCCGAAAGCCACTGCTTTTGCCGCGTTGATGTGGTCATGCGGACCACCCTGAACGCCCGGAAAGACAGCGCGATCAATTGCTTTGGCGAATTCTTCACGACACATAATCATGCCGCCCCGAGGACCGCGAAGTGTTTTATGCGTTGTGGTTGAGACAACATCAAAATATGGGACAGGGCTCTCAATTTGTTTTCCTGCAATAAGTCCCGCGATATGGGCGATATCTGCAAAGGTCAATGCGCCGACTTTTTTTGCAATTTTTGCAAATCGTTTCCAGTCAAAATCCCGTGAATATGCTGAAAACCCTGCCAAAATCATTTGCGGTTTTTCTTTCATCGCAATTCTTTCCACCTCATCCATATCAACCCGCTCTGTTTTTTTATCAACAAAATACGGAACAATGTTGTACAGAATTCCGGAGAAATTCATCGGATGTCCGTGGGACAAATGACCTCCCTGATCAAGAGACAAACCAAGCACCTTGTCACCAGGCTTAAGAAGCGCTAAATAAACACACAGATTTGCAGGTCCTCCCGATAACGGCTGCACATTGGTATGTTCCGCACCAAAAAGTTTTGTCGCACGCTCAATGGCAACTGTTTCTACCTGATCGATAACTTCATTTCCGCCGTAATATCTTTTTCCCGGGTATCCTTCGGAATATTTGTTTGTCAGGACTGTTCCCATTGTTTCAAGAACTGCTTGTGAGACATAATTTTCTGAGGCGATGAGTTCGAGTCCTTCTTTTTGGCGTTTTTCTTCAGCTTGGATGATGGTATAAACTTGGGGATCTTGTTTTTTGAGAATCATCATTGGATTACAGTAGTAATATAAATGATAAGGTTGTGGAATGCAACAAGGAAAATGACAAAGAAATTATTTTTCCAACTCCAAAAAAGTATACGTGAATCCGTCTTCCTGGTGCTCTTCCCGATCAACTTCTTCGGTAAACATGGAATAGTCGGGGAAGAATGTATCCGCTTCATATTCGCCTTTCACAATCGTCAGATACAAACGGTCAACTAAATTTTTTTCAATTGCTTCTTTAAAAATTTGTCCGCCACCGAAAATAAAAATTTCTTCAGAACCGATAAATTTTTTTGCCGCTTCAACTGCATCCTGAAGTGACGCGGAGATAACTTCCGGCTGATAATCCAGATTCTTTAAACTTATCGGATCCCGGGTAACCACAATATGTGATCTGCCGGGAAGCAGACGACCGAGCGACTCAAAGGTTTTGCGTCCCATGACAAGCGGATGACCTGTTGTCAATTCGCGAACCCGCTGCATATCTCCTTTAATCTTAAACAGCAGATCATTATTTTTCCCGAGACCGTTTTTCTCATCGATTGCTGCTATTATGGAAATAATTGAATCACTCATACTTTCTTGTCATCTCGATCCGGCTTGCCGGAGAGAGATCTCGAGATTTCTCTCCCGATTCAATCGGGATCGAAATGACAAAACAATTCTCTCACCCTGCCATTTTTCCTGTTTTTTTATCAAAAAGTCCTCCGGCAACAGTCAACTCACCTTTCATCATCGGATGTGATTCGTAATTTTCCAAAATAACGTCTTCCGTCTTAAAATCATCAATGCTTTTCAATCTTCTGGCTATCTTGACAGTCGGAAATGGCTTTGGTTTTCGGGTCAGCTGCTCTTTGACTTGCTCAACATGATTACCGTAAATATGAACATCTCCGAAGGTATGGATAAACTCTCCCGGCTCAAGACCGGCAATATTTGCCAGAACAATTGTTAATAATGCATAACTTGCGATGTTAAACGGTACACCGAGAAAGATATCCGCACTTCGCTGATAGAGCTGCAATGATAATTTACCGTTTCGATTGGAAATCTGATACATATTGTGGCAAATCGGGAATCGTGATGCGTCTTTATTTGTCGCCATCGTGTAGAGATACTCAGGATTCCAGGAATTCACGATCAAATTTTTCGCATCGGGATCATCTTTCATTTCCTCCATCACCCATTTCAGTTGATCAATGGTTCGGTTTGTTCGGGTTGGCCAATGCCGCCACATTTCACCATAAATTCGCGGAAGATTGCCGAATTTTGTAGCAAACTTTTTATCTTCCAAAACGTTTCCGACAAACTCATCCTTCGTTAATTTCGGCAATTTTCCTTCTTCTGCTTTTTTTGCATAAATTTTAAACGGATAATCGTCCCAGATATGAACGTTGTTATCGACCAAATATTTAATATTGGTTTGTCCGGACATAAACCAATAGAGTTCGTGTAAAACACCTTTCCAATACACTTTTTTCGTTGTTAATAACGGGAAACCTTGCGACAAGTCGTATCGCGTTTGACGACCGAACAAACTGTAGAGCGTAATATCTGTGCCCCGATCAACTTTTTTGATTCCGTTATCGAGGACATCTTGGAGCAAATTGAGGTATTGATATTCAGGATGTTTTACTGCCATAGTACGTTACAAATATAGATCGCGTGAGCTCAATTGTCAATGCTTAAGGAGTGCGGTTATAGTAACGCTATCAAACGAAGCGGAGCTTCTGTCGCATTCTTAATCTTCATTGGCGCAACCACTACTTTTGCTCCTATTGCCGGAAGCACATGCGCATTTGCAACGTTTTCTATAAGATATTTATCAGCCCCGAGAAGCGTACGATGGACAGGAAATCCATTTTTTCCGGTATCACAAGAAAAGGTATCAATACCGACGCCGACGATATTTCTTTCAAGAAGCAACTCCGCCGTAGTAATATCTACGCCCGGAAAAACATGATTATTATGATACTTTTCAGGAGTTTCCCAGTGTTTACTCCACCCAGTATAAAAAATAACGAGTGAGCGTTCCGGTATTTTTCCGTGCTCTTTTTCAAATTTCTCAATTGCAGACGGCATGATAAGATACTTCTCATCTGTTTCTTTGCTCACATCAATCACAACACACGCTGCTACCAGTTCCTCCGGCGTCAATTGATCTATCGTTCGTCCGCCCGGGATAACATGTGCCGGCGCATCTATATGAGTTCCGACGCTCATACCTATGCTAACCTTTTGGATACGAAACAAATCCGGCGGAACACAATCTTTATAATCGGTAGTTGTCACTATTTCAAAATAGGGCTTACCGTCCCATGCGGGAATTTTATCTGAGATGCTGTGGGTCAAATCAATAACGTTTTGCTTTTTCATGTGATGATTGTATCACGTCAGATATGGCTAACAAAATATTCATGCAGCCGTTTATCTGCTGTTAATTCCGGATGAAATGAGGTTGCGAGCATATGTTTTTCTTGCGCGGCAACAATGGTGCCGTCGGGAAGCTTGGAGAGAATGGAAACATCCGGGCCGGCTTTCTCGATAAACGGCGCTCGGATAAATGTCGCATGCATCGGTTTGTCCAAACCGTTAATCACAAGATCTGTTTCAAAACTTTCAATCTGCCGGCCGAAGGCATTGCGATTGACGACAATATCCATCAGTCCAAGCGGCAGCGGTCTGTCCTGAACAAGTTTTTTCGCAAGTAAAATCATCCCGGCACATGTCCCCCACACCGGCATTCCCTGCTGAATTTTTTTTATGAGCGGCTCACGAATTTTGAAAAAATCGAGGAGATTAACCATTGTCGTACTTTCTCCGCCCGGAAGAATAATCCCATCAATTGTTTCTAAATCTTCGGGCAAACGGACTTGCCTAGCATGTACTCCGATACTGCGAAGTGTGGTGATGTGTTCTGAAAAATCTCCCTGAAGACTGAGTACGCCGATTGTTTTATTTTTATTCATCTTACTTATTTTTGTCATTTCGAAAGAGTGAAACGACTGAGAAATCTCTCATCGAGAAAACGGGATTTCTCACTTCGTTCGAAATGACAAAGAAGTATTTACGAAACTACCAGCCTCGCTTGGACAGAATTTGGTCTTCAGGCAGACTGCGGGCGCTGACACTGGTCATCGCCTCACCAAGACCCTTTGAAACTTTGGCGATAATTTCAGGATTATTAAATTGTGTTGTTGCTTGAACGATTGCTTTGGCGCGTTTTAACGGATCTGAGGATTTAAAAATACCCGAACCGACAAAAACACCGTCGCTGCCAAGTTGCATCATGAGAGCCGCGTCAGCCGGTGTCGCGAGTCCGCCTGCTGCAAAGTTAACAACCGGTAAACGGCCCAGTTCCTTGACTTGCTTCACGAGTTCAACCGGCACGCGCATTTCGACCGCTGCTGCTTTCAATTGCTTTTCAGTCATTGTCTTGAGTGCCGCAATTTCAGCAGTGACTGCGCGTTGGTGTCTGACTGCCTCGACGACGTCGCCTGTTCCCGCTTCTCCTTTGGTTCGGATCATCGCAGCACCTTCATTAATTCTTCTGAGTGCTTCACCAAGATTGCGGCAGCCGCAAACAAACGGAACTTTAAAAGGTGTTTTATCGATATGAAATTGTTCATCAGCAGGAGTCAGTACTTCGGATTCATCAATATAATCAACGCCGAGTGACTCAAGGACCTGTGCTTCGACAAAATGTCCGATTCGGCATTTGGCCATAACCGGGATAGTGACAGCTTTCATAATTTTGAGGATCATTTCAGGATCTGACATGCGGGCAACGCCGCCTGCGACACGAATATCTGCGGGAACCCGCTCAAGCGCCATAACTGCACATGCACCTGCATCTTCAGCGATTTTTGCTTGCTCGGCATTGATGACGTCCATGATAACGCCGCCTTTGAGCATCTGGGCGAGTCCTTTTTTCACTTCCCACGAACCCTTTACCGATTTTTTGTTGAGGTCTTTCTTGGTAGCCATTTCAACTGGATTATACACCTTCGAGGCAGGAAAAGAAATACGCTATACCTTCACGCGTATAAAATAAAATTCGCTGTCGTCTGTTGCTTCATAGGTATGTTCTGCTGTCGAATGAACCGAAAAGACATCGCCTTCATGATACTCAAGCATCTCATTCTCGCAATAAAATTTTCCATTACCTTTGAGCACAATACATATTTCATCCATTCCTTCATGAGTATGGAGAGGATATTTTTCTCCGGGCTTGAGAAATCCTTTTGTAATTGCTTCCAAATGTTTTGTTGTTACTTGTTCTGAGGAAATTACCATTTGTCGCTTACCGGCTCCGCCATGTGCATCTTCAAGAGGAATATCGGAAAGATTTGTTTTTACAAACTTACTCATACCTGTTTCTCTTTTTTCGTCGTCGTCACGCGGCCGCCCTGCCATTGACCGCGGTACATATTGCCACCGCCGAGGACTTCTGAAAATTGGATATGGACGATGCGGGCGCCAAGTTCGATCGTTACGGCAACCGGACCTTCATTCTTCAAACCAAAGTTCAAACCGCCACAATAACCCGGAGGAACATTGCCTGTTCGGATAAATAATCCGCTTCGATACGTCGTGGATCGGGGCGTAATACTCGCAGTCAGATTATCCGGCATATTCACATTCTCAATCGTTTTAATCAGATAAAACTCCCCAGGCTTGATGATAACTTTATTTACTTTCTTCTCGTCAAACTTTTTGACCAAGCCAACCTCTGCAGTGTGGCGCTCTGTCACGCCAAGAAACGCTTTGCCTGAAATTTTATAGATCTCCCCCAACCGCAGATCAAACCCCGCGCCTTCGGGATTGGTCAATTCCCGCTCGCTCAAGTTTTCAACAAGCTTAATTTTTTTGACTAATTGTAATAGTGCCTTGGGTCCGAGTACCATATTATTTTTTATGCGAGAGTGCGGAAATAATCTCTACCTTCACATCATCAACCGGCGCTGTCGCGTCAATAATAGTAAATTCATCGGGGAATTTTTGCAAGAGCCAATCATATCCTTTGATTGTCTTTTCAAGAATTTTTTTATCTTCATAAATTTCTTTGGTGTCATTATCTTTCTCAAGGCGTTTCATCGCGATATCAAGCGGCGTATTCAGATAAATCGTGTAATCAGGAACGGTAAACTGGTGATAGAGTGAAAGAATACTCTGCGCGACAAGCATATATTCTGCAGTATTTTCATCAAGATTGCCGCCCCGATCCATAATGCCATACGGAATCGCCGACCAAAAACATCTGTCGGAAAGAACGACTTTTCCGGCGGCGAGTGACGGCAAAATCAATTCTTCGTGATGGATTTCGCGATCCGCGCTAAAAAGATATTGGAAGGCAACCGGCGGAATTTTTGTTTTGCCGAGAAGGATTTTTTGGATCAGCTCACCGATGAGTCCTTCATCTTTGCGGGGTTCACGTGTCTTGACGACTTCGCGACCAAGCGCAGTGAAATATTCATACAATTTATCGATTTGTGTTGTTTTGCCGCTTCCGTCGATTCCTTCAAGCGCGACATACAGACCTTCGGAGGTATTTCTTTTAAATTCAATGTCGAATGCGACGTGGTATTTCATTTCTCGTCCTGGTGTATCCTACTTTCGGTAGGTGCTTGCTGAAATTTATATTTCGCAAACTTCTTCTTAGTATACGGTGTTTGCGCGGGTGAAGACAACTCTTCAAATGTCATCGCACAAATTCTCATCCCCACAGTAAGTTTTATTGCCATACGTCCGAGGTTACCAAGTTCCAGAACCGGCTTGCCGTCCCACCCCGGATCAAAAATCGATGCTGTTGAATGAACGACGAGACCCAAACGCCCGAGCGATGACCTACCTTCAAGTCTTCCCATGAGATCTGCCGGAATCTTCACATTCTCCAAAGTCACAGCAAGAACAAATTCACCCGGCTGCATAATAAATGAACCGCCTTTTTCAACTTTTATCACCTTTGTTATTTCATTACTGAAATCTTTTTGAGAAGGATCGATGTGGCCATATTTACTGTGATCGAAGACGCGAAATGTGTCGCCGAGACGAAGGTCAATTGAGCAGCTGCCGAGCTGAGTCATCAGATCCGGCGCCGGCTTGATAACGATTCGCTTGGATTTGAGAGCTTTTTTGATATCACCATCTGATAAAACCATAGAAGCAGTGTAGCAAAACAAATACCAATTGACAATTACTACAAAAAGTAATGTGTTATCTTTACAATCTTCTTATCGGTTTCTATACTAGATATTGATATGATTGCTATAGTAGCGTAAATAAGTTTTTTTAATCTAGACCTGATTCAGATATTCTTACTGATGAAAACTACTATAAGTTATAATAACGTATGACCGAAATTACTCAAATCAATCAAGGCGAAGGAAGAAATAAAATAATTGTAGAATCTGCAGCTACACGAAAATTGCGTATGGGTGGTGACGCGCAAGTACCTGAACGTGTTTCCGACCCAGTTGCACAACGAGGAGAAAAAGCACGACACCCGCTTCGAACGCGCGCGACTACCGACGCCAGGCCGACAAGACACCTTACAGAAGATCTTGATACATTTGATGGCATTCCCCTCGTAACAGATTCCCGAGAAGATGTCAGCTTTGCAGTTGATAGACCTGACGGTACAGATAGCGATTCACCTACTGACTCAGATACGCCACGACAAAGCTGGTTCCATCGAACTTTTTATGATACCGCCAAAAGAAGCAGAGCAACAAATGCTGCCGTTGGGTCTGTCGCTGCAGGAGCATCGTTGATTGGTTTCGGAATAACACCTGCTCTTCCTCATGCTGCTGAACCTCCCCACCAACCGGATATTGCAATTGATAGTTCACTTCATCAACAGGAGGTTGATATGTCAACCGATTTAAAAGCCATCTTTAGCCAACACCTTACCGGACCAACAATTATCAGACCAGGAGAAGATCCCGATACAATAATAAGACAAAGCATCTCCCGTCTTTTGCCTGAACAATATTTTTCTGATGATACACCATCGAAAGAGGCTGCGATACAATTCGTCTCTCAAATTACAAGTAAATTACAAAATGACCAGGAGGGCAACGACCGAATGTACCAAGTATTACACAAAGAAGATCTGGAGGTAGTTCTTAAACTTTTTATGAACCCCTATACATTCTCAACTCCTTACAACAAACAAATTGACCTATTCAGACATGGAATCCCGCCTAATCCAACAGAAGAACAAAAAACACAGATGGATCAGGCAGTAGTCGGAATGATAGACATGCTAAAATTGCTACGAACAGCTGTTCCCGGGGCGAATGCAGGGTCTTTGCTGCCCAGTCAATATTTTGTTGCAAAAGAAAGCGGTCTTCTTTTTGTACAAACAGAAACAGACATGCTCATGCTTCCGATGCCTTCAAATATTATTAGACCTGAACAGCCACTGAAAGTTTAATCTAAGCTTTCATACTATATTCTCTAAAGACTGACAATTATTATGTGTTCTAGACTATTTTGATCTGATTTACAATCCTCTTTCTTGACAAATAACTAACTATGGGTTATTATATTCGTATGAGAAACGGCGGACCGGACGGAGACCCAATTCCACAGGGAGTTATTGCAACTCCACAGGGAGATATTGCCTCAACATCAATATTATCTCGTCGAAGAGGTAGGAGACCGGGAAGATTTTCATCAACAGCGACGTCATTAACAATGGTAGCTGCTGTTGCTGCCGGTTGCGCTGCTCCTGCACTAGCCGGAGAACAATCAACTAACTCACGGGTCGGTACATCAGCATCGACAAGCGATACGAGGACCCCAAGACCCGAAGTAACACAAAAAAAGTTTACTGACTTCTTAGGAGCTTTAGATACAGCAGCACCAACGCTTGAAGAATCTCCTATTATAATTACCAAAGCTTTACCCGGACAAACTCTTTTAGATATGACAAAAACTATGGTAAGACAAGCCAGCCCAGAACCAGAGAAATTAAACCCAACAGACCCAACTATCGAACCTGAATGGACCGACGGACATGAGCATTATTGGCCGACATATTACTCATCACTTATGATGTTTGGTGAAATACTCAATTATCTTAATCCTGACGGAGTTGTAGCAAATCAACCATATAAGCTCTTATCACCGGATGCAGCTAAAGCTCTTCTGTATGAAGAACGCCTTTTCCACTATCATAGAAACGGTGAGTACACTGAGATTACGACAAAAAATCCGAGGCTTGCAGCATTAGTAGATAAATTTGTCGACCCACCTGCTTCATTTGAATCAGATCCTCCGGTAGATATATTCAACGGTACGGTAATTGTTCATTATGTTGATCATGTCGGACCTATTCCAACTTACCCACCGGGTTCAAAAACAGATTCCGAAACGAACAGAATACATAGAGAAGCTGCAAAGCAAATTGTCGCAGAGCTTGAAACTATGGCTACCGGCTGATTACACAGAACTTACCTCAACCCAATCTCACTAAAAAATTGACAATATGCGTCATCTCAATTACGCTAAAGGGGTGAAGCAAATTAATTTTTTTGTGTTATTTTTTTTAGCTGCTTTTATTGCTTGCTTATTGCCCCAGCAAGCATTCGCCTTAATTCCCATAGAACCCGGGCAGGTCTACTGTAGTTCGCTCGGAGGCAGTTGTGTAACAAATTGCAGTGGAGGTGCTACTCCTGACTATACCGGTTACTGCTCAAATATCAAAAATCGCTGCTGTATCTCTCCAAACCCATGTGTCGATCAGGCAGGAGGCTTTTGCGATACATCATCCACATGTAATCCTCCATGGGACGTAAGAATTAATTATGCATGTCCAAGAGCGGGGCAATATTGTTGCAAAGCTGCGTGTAATGGGGGTTCTGGAGCCACCGGCGCAGCCGGATGCCCGTGTACTTCTCGTTATCCTAATCAGTATTGTGCACCCGGTAATTGGGATGGGATGGGCTGCCTACCGGGACTTGCATGTTCCGGTACTGTCGATGGGCGATCCGGTAGCACAACAGATTATAACGTCTGTAGCGGAGGCTATTTGGGCAGTCATACATTTAGTGGAACTTGTAGGGCAATCGGTGGTGGCGGTGGTGGTGGCTGGGGAACCTGTACTGCCCCCGGAGGCAGCGGTGTTTGTCAGGACGTCAATCGACAAGGCTGTCCGGGATACTATGATTCCGGAAATTATTGTCCCGGTGGTAACAATATTCAATGCTGCGTGAACCAACGATATACTATTTCAGGGCAGGTCTTTAATGACACGAATAGAAATTACACAAGAGACAACGGTGAGGGAATTGTTGCAGGCGTTACGTTGCATCTTGGCGGTGCAGCATCGGGAACAACGACAAGTAACAGCAGTGGGAATTATGCCTTCGGCAACCTCCTTGGCGGTGGTCGTGCCTATACGGTAACGATGACTGTCCCCGCAGGCTTCGTCAATGTCAGCGGGATCCAATATAGTGTAACCCTCACCAACGGCAATGCAGCCGGAAGAAATTTCGCGATTGTAAACGTCTACACAATCGAGGGCAATGTTTTTAATGATATCAACAAAAATCGCTTTAAAGACAGTACCAACGGTGTTGCGGAAACAAATATTAGCGGTATCACCATGTCCGCAAGTGGCGGCAATCTCAGTGTTGATGCTGCAGCCGGTACCTACATAGTCACGAATCTTCTGGAAGGTGCGTACACAATTTCATATACCTCCGCCTTCCCTCCCGGATATTTCCTGATTCACCCCCGTACGGGTCCTCCTCCACAGCTGCGTCTAACTGTGGGGCCGAATTGTATAAATACGATTGGTCTCAGTTTTGGGGCAAGATGTGTCAACGGCAATATCCAAGAAGCAGACTTCGCCATCAGCAACTCTATCCCCTGGCATCAGTCATACGGTCTTGATGTTCGTATCGATGAGGGGTTTGACGATATTATTCCTACAAATCCAAAATATCCGAAGTATGCGTCAATTGCCGATGCAGACTCCGGAGCTGCAAACGATGCGGTCATACCGACGAATACTCCCACACCGACACCGATACCAATACCGCCGCCGCCAACCAATGTCACTGCCGGATGCTCGGCTGCAGGTACTACAGCGACAGTCAACTGGACAGTACCGTCAGGATATTCCTACTCGTATGTACGTCTCTACGACGAATCAACCGGTGCAACGTTTTATCCAGGACCGGGGATAGGATCAAGTTACTCGATCACCAGTACACCGGGTCACACATACAGCTATTGGGTACACACAACCTATGCCTCGGGTACTCCGTATAGTTCCGAAGTGCCGACAGCACATACCGCAACGTTTACCTGTCCTAATCCCCCTCCCCCGAATGAACCGGGTGAAGGTGCAGGGTGCAATGCGTATGACAGTTATCTTGGAGTTAATCATTACGGCACCTGCTGGGATCGGGTGTCCAAGCCCTGCGGCACCTACTATGATTCGGGGAATTTCTGTCCGGGTGATGACAGTGTCCAATGCTGTGTTACCAATCAACAAGCCTGCAGATCAACAGGCAGATGCCATAACAGATACAGTAGCGGCTGGGGCAATGCCTACAGCTGTGGTCAAACCTGGTATTCAGGTGTTTGCCCGGGACCAAATGACGTTCAGTGTTGCGCGCCGTAAGAATTATTATTGTGCTATTATAAGCATATAATGGACGAAGGCGCAGGCAATTCACCGGGCGAAAAAGGCACTCCAGATTCTGAAAAAGGAATGTCTCGAAGAGCTTTATTCGGATTTGTTGTGGACGCTGCAAAAAAAGCTTCACTCGTGGGAGCCGCAGTTGCAGTCACTCGCGGACTCGGCTTCTCCCCGAGAGCTGAAGCAGAATATCTGTTTGGGGACGGACCCGTTCGAGTAATCAAAGTCAATCATCGCATCGGCGCAGATAGGGACAGTGTTTCACAGAAATATAAAGATACTGGCGACTTAGGGCTGTCGCAATGGACTTCTCAGGCCTCCTTGGACGAAATTGATCAATCAATGCGAACGGCAAAAGCAGAAGGCAGACCCTACTTTTATTCTGTCGATAGCATGGGCGATGAGATGTTTGCCAACGAAACTGCTCGATTCCCCTGGTTGCCGCGGCCAAATTTGACAAGACAGGGAGAATATCCTGATAAAACCTTTCTTGTCAGTTCCGATATAGACGACTCATACAATCTTCAATCATTGCAAATTGAAGTGCCGCAGGGGCCGTTATTTGCATTGATAAAGGAAGCAAAGGGATGGTATGGGCAGCTTGATAGTATTGCAAATCTCTCAGGAAGATCAAAAATGGCTACAGAGGCTGCAGCAGAATGGGCTATTGCCTCAGGACTGGTTGCGGCAGGCGTCTCCAATCTCACTCGAAGAAAATTACTTGGAATAATCGCCGGAATCGGTGCTGCTCAAGTATATAAAAATTCAGCAGTTCTGCTAAATGCTGCAAGCTCCTGGTTGCCCGATGATGAACTACAAAAGGTTTCGACAGTAGTCACAGATATAACGACAAACGATAAATTTGCCGATGATCCGACTGATTTATCTGTCAAAGCACGTACTGCTTTGACCTATGAAAAAAACTTACAGGTTGCCCGAGAGCATAAGCTTCCGGGCTCTGATCAGCAGATGCCCGTTGACATGGTTTACGGAAGCGGGCATGGCGTGGATCTTCCGCGAATTACGACAGATACTGCTTATAGACGGGATGTCATAAAAAATTTTATGCGGGTTGTCCTCACCAAATTTGACGCAACAATTGAACAAAAATATCCGGAATTACGTTCCAATCGTAAACTTATCCTCGAAACTGTTGCAAACAGCTTCCTTAATTATTCTATTTCTCAGGTCAATTGGCCATGGGGAGAGCAGTCTATCTCCCCGGCGCAAATCCCTGATTTTGAAAAAAACCTCTTAACAGTAAAACCGGAAGGTACGTGCAATTCATTACGTCCGCTTGTGGACGAAGTTCTCAAAGGCTTTGATGAGCAACAGGATGTGACACCTCTTGAGGCGCAAGATGTGTCGGTTTCAAGAAAAGGTGTTCATTCACAATGATCTTCGCAGCTATACGGATAATCTTCTGCAGACTCAACCGCTAATTCAGTCAATTTGAAAAACTCTTTTCAATCAACGTCATCATCTGATATACTATATTTTAGAAGCAACGGACAATAGTAACATAATCTAGAGCATTTTGATCTAGAACATGCTGGGTTCATCTTGACAAATAATTAACTATGGGGTAGTATAATGCCATGGCTTTAGTAGATTTAGGCCCTCGAGGAGGAGCCGACGCACAAGAACCGCAAAGAAGACCATCTGTTGGTGACAGACGCCCACGTGGAAAACGACAAAGAACCCCGGATACTACACCGCAGGCTGTTACCGGAAGAAGCCCAGCAGTTGATACATTTTTCAGCACAACAGAAGCTGATAGAAGAACCGCAGGCTCAACGACTACCCTTTCAACTACCCTTCCTGCTCTACCGAGAGATGCTATCGTTGTTAGTACAGACCGTGTACAAACAGATCGCACAGAAGGAGCACGAAGACCAAATATTCTTCAACGATATAAAAATGCAGATCCTGCTGAAAGAAAACTGATGCGAAGAAAAGCAGCCCTTGAAGCAACAGCAGCCGCCGCAGGTATCGCCACGGTAATTGTGGGAGTCGCTCAAAATCACAATGCTCCCCAACCAACCAGCGATTATTCAGATGTTGGCGGAGGCAACGGCGGAGGTATTGCTTTTGGTCGGGAACACCCTAAAGGCTGGGAAACATACGGTGCGCCAATATCACATGTCGTTGATGCAAGCTTCAACATGCCGATAGTCACATTGACACAGGCTTCGATAAGCGGTGAAAGCGAAAAAATACCTGCAGACTTTCTGACTGTTGTCACTGCGCTGAATACCGACCTTAACAAAACACATAAAGCAGGCCAGCAGCCGGAAGTACTCGATCAAAAATTTGTTGACCGTCTCATACAAGCCTATGTTAATCCTGCACAATTTCCCGAATATATCAAACAGTACACTATTCTCAATAACCCAAACGCAACGCCGCAGGAGCGTCAGGCAGCGATAGACAGTATTTTTGACAGCTTGCGAAAACAGCGAAATTCAGCAATTCCCGGAGGCGCAAATCTCAAGTTCCATCAGGAACTCCTGAGCTCTCAGTTGGCAAACGGGAAGAAAGTTACCGCTTACACTCCTCAATAATTCCCCTAAACGCTATCTAGCAAACGGATCTTTGTAGTCTTTTGGGAAATCGAATGTGGTGTTGATATTGAAATATTTTGCCAGTGCCCTTTTATCTATCGTATTGATCTCCGTCGTGTCGGTTTCCAGAATTCTTGAGATTTGCAAACCCTCATCCTCTGTCGCCGGCTGAAATGCATCATACGTTTTATTTGAAGCATAAAAAGTGTAGGCGTCGCCAAAATCCCTAATGTAGACAAAGGCAAAATGTTCTTTAAGTGTGTTATACAGCACCTTTGCAAACGAATTACTCCCCCGCGCTACCCAGAGAGAAAAAATACCGTTGGGTGTCAATCTTTGCGATACAATCCCGAAATACTCACTGGTAAAAAGCGGCGAAGAACTCATTACGGTGGGCTCTTCGATGTCAATCACGATTGCATTAAATTTGTCTTTGGTAATACGGGCGAGATCCGCTCCGTTTGCGACGATAAGGGTTGTTTTCGGATTATGCAGAACATCCTGATTTTCAGTCTTAAAATATGTTTCCGACGCTTCGACAACAACCGGATTGATCTCGATAATCGCAAGCTTTCTTACTCTATCAGAATTCGCAAGACTTCTCGCGGTAAATCCGCAGCCCAAACCGATATTGACTACCCGAGATCCCGCAGGCAGTTCTCCGGCAGTCAGCGTCGCAATTGTTGATTCGGAAAAATTTCCTATACTGTGACACATGTCCCGGTAGTTAATAAAAAGCGCCTTATTTTTCGACATATATGCTGCGTTATACCCCACCGTAATCACTCCGTACGGAGATGCTTTTTGAAATAATACATTTCCGAACCTTGCATTCAGCCCGCTGTTGAATAAATATGCATCAATTTCATGACTTGACCCGAAAAAAAAAGAAACAATAACAGCAACGATAAACACAAACGTCAGAATCTTTTGTTGTTTTTTCGGAGCGACAAAGAGCGCAATAAAAAGACTAATCACAACGACAATGGCACAGGTCAGACTAAAACCATAATATGGTATCAGCCAAAATCCGGTAAGCAAGCCGCCGACAATTGCGCCGCAGGTATCCCAAAAGTATACCAGGCTGGCATAGTGAGTAATCTGTTTTTCTTTTGCCCCGAGAAAGAGTCCAGTAACCAAAGGAAAAGCGCCGCCGATAAAAAATGCAGGAATAAAAAGAAATAACCACATAAAAACAATCTGGAGAAAAATAAATGCATTTGCACTTGTCACGATCCCACTGAGGGAATCAATAACTTGCGGAATATAAGTATATTCTCTGAGGAAAAAATAGCCGTAGCATGCGCTCAAAATCTGCATCAGCCAAATAATAAAAAAGGTGTTGGTTGCATCTTTTTTGATAAATGAAGAAAAAATGAGACTTGACGCCGCAAGTCCTGCCAGAAAAGCGGTAATGCCGATGGTGATTGCCCAATTTGTTTCGGAAAAGAAAAAAAACAATACCCGGGTGCCGTAAATTTCATAGACCAATGACGTAAATCCTATCCAAAAGATAAGGGTGAGATAGCGTATTCTTTGAGAGTGTAATATGTGAAACATCCTATGCAGTATCGATAAATATTGTAGCACACGCATTCTGCTCTTCTTCTTTGTTGACATTTTTTTTGATCTCCACTACGCTAATCATATGAAGCAAGTTCTTTTTCTTGTGCTTTTTTTTATTGCATTTACTTTCGGGTTTTATGCGCTGTCGACTCCTGTTTTCGCCCAGACCAGTCCGGAGTGTTCAAATATTGGCGGGGTTTGCACGTCAACATGCCAGTATCCTGCTAACCCCGATTGGAGCGCTGACTGTTACCGGATAACGCAAAAATGCTGCGTGAAACCCAAGCCTCCGGTAGTATTTACTGCGTGTAATTCAATAGGCGGATTCTGTCAAGCTGCAACAATATCCTGTCCGGCCGGATATGTGAGCGCCGGTTTTAATAATGGCGGCAATTGGTGCGGCACAGGAAGAGCACAGATATGCTGCGCCTTCAGATGCAATATTTACGGCGGATCATGTCAAAGCGGCGGCTGCCCGGGAGGCTATACAAATCTCGGAGCCGGATCGTGCGGTACGTCAAGAACGAACACGTGCTGCATTCCTCCAGGCGGCGGCCCCGTCGGTGGGCCTCCCCCTCCTCCCCCTCCTCCGACATATAATATAGTGGGGAAAGTGTTCGTCGATAATAACAGAGACCGTTCCTATAATGGCGGCGACGGTGTTTATTCAGGAGCAACAGTGACACTATCCGGAAGAGCTTCAAAGACAACAAGTTCAAACGGCAGTGGCAATTATGCGTTTAACGGCTATCTTGCAGGGAGCTATACGGTAACCGTCACCGTCCCGGGAGGCTACGTCAACACAACAGCTATCAGAGTTGACACGACACTGGGGGGCAGCAAAACGATTAACTTCGGTATTGTTAACATCTACACCATCTCGGGCAATGTCTTCAGCGACGTAAACAAAAATCGAATTAAAGACAGCACCAACGGAGTTCCGGAAGCAAATATCAGCGGTGTGACGGTAACAACAAGCGGAGGCACTATGGCGCTTAACTCAGCTGCGGGCACCTACTCGGTAAGTAATTTGTTTGCGGGAGCGTACACAATCTCATATACCTCCGCCTTCCCTCCCGGATATTTCCTGATTCACCCCCGTACGGGTCCTCCTCCACAGCTGCGTCTAACTGTGGGGCCGAATTGCACGAGCACAATCGGCTTAAGCTTTGGAGCCACCTGTAGTAACGGCAGTATTTCAAATGCCAATTTCGCCATCAGCAACTCTATCCCCTGGCATCAGTCATACGGTCTTGATGTTCGTATCGATGAGGGGTTTGACGATATTATTCCTACGAATCCAAAATATCCGAAGTATGCGTCAATTGCCGATGCAGACTCCGGAGCTGCAAACGATGCGGTCATACCGACGAATACTCCCACACCGACACCAACTAATACTCCCACACCGACTAATACTCCCACACCTGTTCCGCCTGCACCCACCAATGAACCGGGTGAAGGCGCAGGATGTAATGCTTATGACAGTTATCTTGGAGTTAATCATTACGGCACCTGCTGGGACAGAGTAACAAAAGGTTGCGGCACCTACTATGATTCGGGGAATTTCTGTCCGGGTGATGCCAGCGTCCAATGCTGTGTTACCAATCAACAAGCCTGCAGATCAACAGGCAGATGTCACAATAGATACAGTGGCGGATTTGGCAATGTCTACAGCTGTGGTCAAACCTGGTATTCAGGTGTTTGCCCGGGACCAAGTGACGTTCAGTGTTGCGCGCCGTAAGAATAAATATAATAATATATATACATGAAATTAAATCGCTTACATAAAAAATATTTTTTCTCTGCGATCCAACCACTAATACTGGGGATCGTCATTCTCGCCTCATTGTTCTTCATGCCCTTCGTCACCAATAACAAAATCTATGCTGAATTTGGCGAAGGCGCAGGATGTACTGCTGCTGGTCATGCCGGTGTTTGCTGGGACAGAGTGTCTCATGGTTGCGGCACGTATTATGATTCAGGTAATTATTGTCCTGGTGACAACAGCGTCCAGTGTTGTGTTAATAGTAACGTCGCCTGTTCTGCGGGAGCAAATGGTGCCTGTCATAATAGTTCAAGCGGCGGGTTCGGCAATACCTATGGCTGTAGCGGTTCTTGGTATTCCGGTTATTGCCCGGGACCAAGTGATGTACAATGCTGCGTTCCGATGCCTCCTCCGACTAATGTCAATGCAAGCTGTTCCGGTAATTCAGTTACCGTTACCTGGTCGGTACCACCAGGATATTCCTACTCGTATGCACGTATCTACGATCTGACTTCAAGCACCCAATATTATCCAGGACCGATGACCGGGTCAAGCTACTCAATCGCCAGTACGCCCAGCCATCAGTACAGCTATTGGGTACACACAACCAATTCCGCGGGTTCTCCTTATAGCGTCGAGGTGCCAACGGCGTGGACTGCGACCGTCACCTGTCCCGCTGCGCCGACAGCGACACCGACACCGACAATCACCCCTACACCGACGGTACCCCCATGCCAAGTAGACGGCTCAACCCCTGCCGGCACTGTCTTGTCTACAGGAGTTGCGACAACAGTATCTGCAGTGAGAGACAACAACACTGCATTATACGGCGGGCAAAATGCAGTCGACGGACTTTTGAATCAAAATGCATACTGGTCAGCAGGAGCAGGAGCTCCCCAATGGATAGAACTCGATCTTGGATCGATACAGCCTGTCAGCGGTATGAAGCTCTACAACAAGCAATCGCCCGATGGCACATCGAACATTCAAATCCTGGGCGGAACATCCCCAAACCCGACAACAAACCTGAGAACAATCAATTGTAATACAACCGATGGACAGATAATGAACGTTATCTTCTCAACGCCAAAAAATGTCCGATATATCAGAGTTAATACTTCGCAAAGTGCCTCTTGGGTTGCATGGTCGGAAATAACCGTTTATGGATCGGCTCCGGGAGTACAAAGCCACACGCCGGGAATTGTTTTTTCAGGTGCCGGAACAACAGATTTTGGCCAAGGTAATGTCTCAACAACAGGATGGCTCGTCGGAGGAGCTACCTATGCCGAAGAATATCCTACAGAATCAAGACAATCAGAAGTATCGTATGAATATCTTCTCGATAAGATAACTTCAGCAAGTATTCCGATTACCGATATTACTACCGTATCCGGCTGCAGTAATCTCGCAAGCTGCACCTTGCCTCCCGGTCTTCAAAATGGGGTGTATAAAGCAAATGGAAATCTCACGCTTAATCCCATGACCTTTCTCCCTGATAAAAATTTTGTTTTTCTGATTAACGGAGACCTCACCATCCTCGGAAGTATCATCGTTCCAAACGGATCTTCAGCCTTCTTCGCCTCAAGCAACGATATTAATATCGATAAGAATGTGGGAACCTTCACTAACCTGTTTCCTCTCCCCGGAGGACAACTTCAGGGAATATATAGCGCTGATCGCGACTTCAATATCGAAGGGGTTAATGATTGCGTTGTCGGTAAAGATAAAATGCTCAACTTTGAAGGCGCAATCATAACAAACGCACTCGGTAACGGAGGAACATTCCGAGAAAAACGCGATCTTTGCGGCGACAATCCAAATTATCCTTCCTTTACCGTACGTCTTCGCATTGATATGCTCTTAAACCTACCGGAAGTATTAATGAAGCGGATCACGACTTTCAGCGAGGCTGCCCCCTAATCGCAATTCGCCAAATAGCAATTAATAGTTGACTATACGGCAGATCCTTGAGTAAACTAAGGTGTATGCACCTTTCACCGAGGATAAAATTGCTGTTTATCGTACTTCTTCTCCTATTTATTAGTGTCCCCATCACTATTGCTCTCCTGCAAAAACCCCAAGAGACACGAAGTCATGCATCAGGCGGCACTACTCTTTCACTCATTCCACAACCCGGTCCGGGAAGCTCTATTCAAAAAAATGTCGGCGAGAATGTGCCTGTCGATTTGATGGTTGATCCGGGTAGTAATGCCGTGACAATCATCCGCCTGCAGGTAAAATATGATCCGACCATCTTACAACCTATTTCAAGTAACCCGTTTACGCCGACAAATGACTTTCCGACAATTTTGGATGGTCCGGTTATCGGAAGCGGTATGATCTCCGAGCTGCTTTCAGTAGGTTCCGATACCTCAAAAGCAATACGAACTGTCAAAAAAGTAGGAACGTTCAACTTTAAAGCTATCAACCCAACACAGGAAGGCTTCCCGATGATCTTCTCATTTACCAGTCAAACACAGGCTTTTTCATCGGGCTCAAATGATCAGGCATCTGAAAACATTCTTACCGGTGCAAACCCGGCACAAATAACCATCTTGAACGTTGTCAGCTCTCCGACGCCACCCGGACCGACACAGCCCCCGCTTCCGACGGGAACACCAATGCCGCCGACACCAACACCTCTTCCCGGGTCAACGCTCCTTTCATTTACTCTGCTTCTCCACGGCATCGGTTCTGCCGGCGATAATCCCAATCCGACGGGAAACAGCTTCAGTAACAAAAATCCCCGTCATGTAGTACAAAATATCACTGTCACCGTATATGATGCCAATGATCAACTTGTAACAACAAAACCCGGTACGGTTAACTATGACCCGGATTCAGGCACCTATCGGGGACAGGTTAACTTAGGAACAAGCTTCTCAACAGGCACGTATGGCATTAAAATAAAATCAGACAAGTATCTTCGCAAACTTATTCGCGGCGTACAAACAATCAACCGCGGTCAGGATAATACAATGCAAATGACTGATCTGATAGCAGGAGACAGCAATAATGACAACACGCTCAATATGCTTGATTACAGCGCGCTTCTCGATTGCGGATACGGTGATATTAATCCGCTGCCAATGACAAATTCGAGTTCGTCATTTGCAAAACAAGCCTGTCAGGTTCATTCACCCGCGGTCAACGTTGACGCAGATGACAACGGATTCATTAACGCCTATGATTACAATTTGTTTCTCAGAGAGTTGTCAATACAAAATGGCGACTGATCGTAAAAAATTGCGAGATTTTTAATATAATGAACCTATCTTGACATTAGTCAGGTTATGATTTACTGTAAATATAGTCTGAATATATGCTGAAAAAATTACTGTTAGGAGGTCTTTTGTTGGTTGCCTTAGTAGGCTTACCTTTAACTGTCTATATCTTCCAAAGTCAGACCAAAGTAGCGACTCATGCATCAGGCGGCACTACTCTTTCACTCATTCCACAACCCGGTCCGGGAAGCTCTATTGAGAAAACGCTGAGCGATAGTGTTCCTGTCGATTTGATGGTTGATCCGGGCAGTAATGCCGTGACAATCATCCGCCTGCAGATAAGATATGACCCCACGAAACTAACGCCTACTGTAGGAAGTCCATTTACGCCGACAACTGATTTCCCGACAATTTTGGATGGTCCTGTCGTCAGCAACGGAACAATCTCTGAATTACTCTCCGTGGGAGCCGACACGTCAAAAGCAGTAACAACTGTTAAAAAAGTAGGAACGTTCAACTTTAAGGCAACCGGTGTCACGCCGGCAGGAATACCGAGTATTATTTCTTTTACCAACCAAACTCAAGCATTCTCATCAGGCGCCAACGATCAAGCAGCAGAAAATATCCTTACGGGAGCGAATCCGGCAACAGTCACCATTATCAGCATTCCCCCAACGCCAACGCTCACACCAACACCGACATTAACACCAACACCGACATTAACGCCAACGCTCACACCAACACCGACATTAACACCAACACCGACACCCGCCCAGCAAATAACAACATTTTCAGTTACCGCATTCCTTCACGGTATCGGTAATAGCGGCGACAACACCAATCCGAATGCATTCAGCTTGAGCAATAAAAACCCCAATCGTAGATCGCGAAACATAACGCTCTCGATATACAATTCATCTGATCAGCATCCTGCTCTTTACACAAAAACTGGTCAGGTTTTCTATCAGGATAGCGACGGCAATTTCCAAACCGATCCAAATGTCCCTATTTCTCTTGGGGTAGTTCTTCCGACCGGAGACTATATTATCAGAATCAAGACTGACAGCTTCCTTCAGAGACGAGTGCCGGGATTTGTACATATCACACCGTTTAGTCCGACAATTCCTCTTACTGCAACGCTTATCGCCGGTGATCCGAATTTTGACAACCCGAATGACAGCGCTACGCTCAGTGACAAACTTGACCTTGTTGATTACAACATGATTATCGGCTGCTACAGTGACTTTGCTCCTCCAACCTTCTGTGATGATGTGAAAGCCAGTCAAACCGACCTTAATGATGACGGACGAGTTAACCAAGTCGATTACAACCTCTTCCTCCGGGAAATCAGTAATCAAAGCGGAAATTAATCTGATATTCTGCTTGTAAAATCCCTCATACCTGTGGTACTCTTTGCCTGTTATGTCAAAGAAATTTCTCATCCTGATTTCACTTCTTGTTATTCTTTTGTGCGCTTGCATTACGATCCTTCTTGCAGCAAACAACGTTTCCTGGTTTACGGGAAAAAATGTCGGGACCTTTTTGAGACAACCTGTCTCACCTTCTCCTGTTGTGAGCAACACGCTTTCACTTACTTCGACAAAGCAAGAATTGAAGTCGGGACAGACAGGTACACTGAAAGTCACTATCGAGTCACAAGGGGTTACGAATGATGATACGAAGCTTATACAGGTGGAGCTCTCTTATGATCCGAGAGTATTGACAGGCGTATCATTGTCACCCGGAGATTATTTTCAACATCCTACAGTCATGCTGAATCTTGTTGACACAAAAACCGGCCGCATATCCTATGCAATTGAGTCTGCAGACAAAACGCCTCATGGAACAACCGGCACTGTCGCGGAGATAACTTTTACCGTAAATCCTGCTTTTTCTGGCAAAGAAACGAATATCTTCTTTCTTCCCAAAACAGTTATACGAAGTGCTGAGGGAAAAAATATGCTTACAGCAACCTACGGAACGAAATTGCTTTTTGTCAACAAAAATGCGAAACAAGGATTATAAATTATCTGTCAAATCCTGAATAAGAAAGATTAAAACTCTTATTAATCAATGGAAAATCAGGGACAATATTCCCTGCGACAGCATAAGGAACCGCCGGCCAATTAAGAAAAGACGGATCACGAACACCAACCCGTGTAATCTTTCCAGCCTGATCTGTCATAATAAAATAAACAATTTCTCCACGCCATCCTTCGGCGAGACCAGCGCTCGAACTATTTTTAGGGAGCACTAACTTCTTAGAACTCATAATTTCTCCATTTGGCAGCTTATCCAATGCCTCTAAAATAATACGAATCGCATCAAATGCTTCCATTATTCGCACACGGTACCTTGCATAGACATCACCGGATTCTTGAAGCGCAAGCTTCGGAGAGAATCGAGAATAAGCTGCATAAGGATAATCTATTCTAACATCTGTTGGAATCCCAACTGCTCGTGCTGCAACACCTACGACGCCATGATCAAGTGCGACCTGTTTTTCTAAAATACCGGTATTTTTTAACCGATTAATAACTGTCTCTTTATCTTCAATAATTTCTACGCATTCTGTAAAATCTTTTTTTATCTCACTGAGCGACTTTTGCAACATCTCTTTTTCTTCAGTCCAGAGATCTTTCGTCACTCCACCTATCGAATTAACACCACGCAAAAAACGACTCCCTGTCAATTTCTCATTGAGAAACATAACTCGCTCTTTCAACCTCATCCCAAAACTTCCTCCAAAGGCAAGTGCGGTATCGTTGAGAATAAAACCAATATCGTTAATATGGTTTGCCAGACGTTCCAACTCTGAATAGATAACCCGTAAAAATTGTGCACGCATGGGGACAGTAATGTCTCCTAAAGCTTCTACTGCTTGACAGAATGCGAGACAATGAGTGAATGACATATCACCTGAAATTCGCTCACTAAGCGCAACCATTTTTTCAAGTGTAATATTTTCAAATAATTTCTCACTCCCCTTATGCACATAGCCAAGCTTTGGCTGTAACGAGATTATTTCCTCTCCTGCCAAACTAAATCTGAAATGTCCCGGCTCAATGATACCCGCGTGTACCGGACCGACCGGCAATTCATAAATTCCTTCTCCTTTAATTTCGGTAAATTCTTGAGCAGGTGCGTCTATCCATGGCAATTTTGTATTCCATTTAAAATCTTTTCGTAAAGGATAGACATCTGTTTTTATATTTTCATGTAAAATAAATTGTTGGAGTGCAGGATGGTTACGTGGTATTAATCCAAAAAACGAATGAATTTCCAACTCATAATAGATCGCTTCATAGATCTCGTGACTGAGTGTTGGAAACGTCAAATCTTTCTCCGAAACTTTAATCAAGAGAGATAGCAATTGCTCTTGTCCTTGAACTCCAAAGATGTAATGAATGTTAAATCCTCCACCATTTTCTCTTTCATCCGTTGCTTTTATTGTTTTCAGCTGCAAAGAAAATTCGCGATGCAGTCTCGAAGCAATCGCAACCAATTCGTTTTGCTCTATTTGGCAAATAAGCAGATTTGCTGAAATGGTAGTATTTGCACCCTGTTTTACTTTGTTCAGCCTTTCTTTTATATTCATGGCATTATTCCTTTCAACTGTGCGACACTTTGTGTGAGCAGCGGACCAAAAATACTAGGGGCGCAAACTCCCAAGATAAGAATGATGGTTGTCAAGATAATACCCGGAACGAATTGTATCCAAGATCTCTCTCCGACGCTGATTCCTTCCGGAACTTCACCAAAAAACATATCAAAGAAATGTCTGATAAATCCTACAAAAACGAGGATAATTGTTGCAAGCATCAAAAGGGCTATCCAAAGATTTGAACCAAATCCTGCAAGCAAAATATACAATTCGCTAAAGAAAATTCCTGATGGTGCAATACCCATCAGCACGAAAAATCCTATGGCGTAAAGAATACTTGTCACAGGCAAAGCCCTTACCAGTCCTTTTACCTCATGAATCTCAGATGTACTATACTTGAGCGCAATATTACTTGATGCAAGTGCCAAAAGCGCTTTAGACAATGCATAATAAATCATGTGCAACAGCGCACCAAAAATACCAATACCGCCAAAACCCATCCCAAGCATAATAATCCCTGCGTGTTCAACGCTATGATACGCCAAGAGTCTTTTGTAGTTTATTTGTGTATAAATTGCAAACCCTGCAAGCACAACAGAAAGCGCACCAAAGAACATGAAAATACTCTGAACAAACATATGCCCAACGACAATATCAACAATGGTACTAAACCGCAACAAACCAAAAAACGAAACATTTAACAGCGCCCCTGACAAAAGCGCAACAATAGGAAGGGGTGCTTTATTATACGCATCAGGCTTCCAGGTATGCATTGGCACGATACCCATCTTTGTTGCGTATCCGAGAAAAACAAATGCAAAAGCAAATTTAGTTAAAAGAGGATTCATATGCGATGTTTGCGCAATCAAATCGGCCCAAGTCGTAGATAAACCATTACCTTGAGCAAGAAAAAGAAACATACCTAAGAGTCCAAAAAGCAGTCCTGTTGAGTTAATAATAAGATATTTCCATGCTGCTTCGATATCTGCATCTCTATTAAACAGACTTACCAAAAAGACTGTTGTAAGTGTTGTTGCTTCAATAGCAATCCACGTCATAATCGGACTTTGAGCACACAACACAACAAACATGAACAAAAGAAAGAAACGCAAGAGAATAAAACATTCTTTTATTCGTTTTACGCCAAGCATATTTTTTTCTCGCTCGGCTTCCAGATACCCTGTCGCATGTACAGTAACAAAAAAACCAATAAGAGCTACAACCAGCAAAAGCAACGCACCAAGTCCATTAAAAGCAAAGAATGATGTGAAACCGACGAATTTCAAATCTGCCACATGCAGCGCTATAGAGATACTGACAATGAGTTCTATTGTTGCTGCGACAACAGATATCGCATTAACGATTGCGCTCTTTTTTCCAAAAAGAAAAATTCCGAGAGCAGCGAGTATTGGTGTTACTAATAATATTTCTATTTCCATAATTTTATTTTTTAAGCGATTGCATCTTTGTTATTTCAAATGAACCATAGTGCCTGTAAATCATATGAGCAAAGGTGCTTGCAACAATTATCCAGAAAAAAACATCAAAAAGAAGACCTATTTCTAAAAATAATAATTCATGAATACCCAAAAATCTGCTTATTACAAAAATACAATTTTCAAGAGATAAAACACCCATCAACTGTGACAACGCCGATTTTCTATTGAAGGTCAAGAAGAAAGACATAAAAATACTTCCGATAAGAACTGCTGAAATATTCGGCACATGTGGCAGTAATTCCTTCAATGGAGAAAATACTTCTGAATTTGCAAAGAGGCACAACAGTACCAACGCACCAAGCGTCATTGGGACATTTAAAAATGTTGATGTAGAAATATTCAATTTACTCTTTCTGATAATTCGATTAAACATTCTTGGTGCGACAACTGCTTTTACCGTAAAAAGTATCATCGTGATGACAAAAAGTTCAATAGATCGCTGTTGAAATGCTTGAATGCTCAATAAAACTACTAACGCAAACGATTGAAAAAAATATGCCAAAACGAGTGTCGTATTTTTCTTAACTACGTTCATAACCCCTACCATTAAAAAAGTAACAAACGCTAAAAAATATGTAAATTGTAATTGTTCAAACATAGATTTATAATCCGGATGCGATAATCGCAATAACCCCCAGAATATACCCAGTAAAAATTAAATCAGGTAAACGAAACAAACGGAGTTTTGCAATACTTGATTCGATAAAAACAATAACCATCAAAAGAATAAGCGCTTTTACCAGAGAAAATATGATTCCAACTATTGCAGTAAGGAATATACTATGCAAATCCGGAGACCAAGGAAAGAAAAGGTTTGCTCCCAAAACTACAAAGAATAAAAATTTGTTTGCCGATGCCCACTCAATAAGTGCCAATCGCTTTCCTGAATATTCTAAAATCATCGCTTCATGAATCATGGTTAATTCTAAATGTGTTGCAGCATTATCAAAAGGGATACGACCTGTTTCACACATGAGCGCAATAAAGTATCCTAAAAATGCAATGAAAACAGGTAAATAACTACTGATCGAAAGCGAAGCAACAAAAGGCGCCATAGCAATAACATTTGTCATATGAGTAACTAACGCAACAGGGAGCAAAGAAAAGAAGAGCGTTCCTTCAGTCAAAGCGCTCAGTGTCATTTCCCGACTTGATCCGAATCCGCCAAAAGCACTTCCGGTATCCATACCCGCAATTGCTAAAAGAAATGCCATAAGTCCAAGTGTGCCAACGAGTAAAATAAAATCACCAAAAACCGTTATCTGTTCAAATCCGATAAATAAAATAACACCAGCAAAAAGGGCAAAGCTTAAACCAAATAAGAGATATGGCGTAGCCAAAAAGATCCACGATGCATCAGTCGCTATTACTTCATCTTTATGAAAAAGCTTCCAGAGATCAAAATACGGCTGAATTATCGATGCACCCTGTCTATTTTGCATCAAAGCCTTCATTTTTCTCACAACTCCTATAAGTAGTGGAGCAAGAAGAGAAAGTACGATAATTTTAAAAATAAATAATATAATCATATTAATACCTCACCCATATCAAAAGTCCAATAAGTGTCAAAAATATGTAAAAAAGATATTGACCGATATTGCCCCCCTGAACTTTTTTAATCTGCTGCGACAATTCAAAAAACAGTGTATGGAGAGGGTAATAGATATGCTTTTCATAATGATTGGTAACCTGCAGGGTAATAGTCCTTGATAGTGGTTGATATCTGCTTTTTATATCGACATATTCAATTTTATCTTGTTTGGTAGGCTGAAAAATTCCTTTAAAAATCAGAATTAGTGTTCGTGCAAATCCTGTTGTAGTAATTTCCATTCTTGGCGTCAGTTGTGTATAACCACAGCTCCAAATCATCCGACGAATTTCTTTGCGTTTTCGAGCGACAGCATACACTCCAAGCCATCCCATTCCTACCATCAAAACGATCCCTGCAATAATAAACGGCAGAGATACTGCGCCAAAACCATTACCGACAGTGAGTGTCCCCTGCACTGTACTTAGTGCTACAACAGCACCTTTTCCTGCAGACAAACTTTGTACAACTCGTGTTAATAATAAAACAACAAAACCTGAAAAAATACTAAGCATGAGACATAAAACTGCAAGTATTCCCATACTTCCAATAAACAAAGGTCCTACTTCTCTTGCATGTTCTGCTTCTTTACTTCTGGGTCTTGCCAAAAATGTCAGAGCAAATGCCTTAACAAAACATGCACCTGCGAGTCCGCCGGTAAAAGCCAATGCTGTTATACCAAGAATAAATATCGTAGGCATCATCGAACCTGAAGAAATCAATATCCCTTTTATTAAACTCTGAAATGTTAACCATTCACTGACAAATCCATTCAATGGAGGCAATCCCACAATTGCAATTGAACCAACAAGAAAAAAGAGAGCTGTATATGGCATTGTTTTAATTAATCCGCCAAACTTTTCCATATCACGGGTGTGCACTTGATGCATGACTGCCCCTGCTCCCAGAAATAATAATGATTTAAAAACAGCATGATTAATTGTGTGGAAAAGCCCTGCAACAATAGCGAGAACTGCCAGTGGATATTGACCGAGTGAAAAAAATATCATTCCCCCACCAAGTCCAAGTAAAATAATACCGATATTTTCAATACTATGATATGCCAACAGTCGTTTAATATCATGCTCAGCCAAAGCATACAAAACACCAAGAAGAGAAGCAATGCCACCCAGTACCAAAACAATACAGCCAAAAACAAGATTGGTCGGCGGTAAAATATCGAGAAAAATTCTAAAAAACATAAAAATTCCCATCTTAATCATAATCCCGGACATCAGTGCCGAGGTATGAGCCGGGGCGCTACTGTGAGCTTTGGGAAGCCAAATGTGGAAAGGAATGATACCGGCTTTTGTACCAAACCCTACAAGAAAAAGAGTAAATAAGATACTGTACATTACCAAAGAAAGATGTGGCGCGTATGCTTTAATCAGACCAAAATCGAATGAGCCGACACGTTGATAGAGCAAAAGAAATGCGATGAGTAAACAGAAAGCCGCTACATGGGTCATAATAAAATACACCGCCCCCGCATGGACTGCGCCTTCTCTTTTGTGCTCAAAAAGAACAAAATAGACTGACGTGAGAGACATAATTTCCCAGAAAAACAGGAACGACAAACCATTATATGATGTAACAATAAGAAAAAGCGTTATCAAAAATAAATTGTAAAAAAATCCAAACACATGCAGATCATAGTTTTTATAATGAAGTAAATAGCTTATCCCAAAGAGACTAACGGGTAGCGCAATCAACCCAATAAGAAAGATGAAGAGCGCTGAAAGCATATCAACATGAAATGACAGCGCGAAAAGAGGAAATTGTGTCACAATATTGAGCTGTTGGACACCCCCGGTTGCTAAAGCATTTCCGGCAAAAATCATCAACCCAACACTTGCAAGAGCAGCGGTAATGCCAGTGACAAAACGAGAATATGTATGGGAAAAAAGCGATCCCAATGCGCCACAAAGAAGGAGAAGGAGTGACCCAAAGAAAAGCATCATGCTGCGTTACCTCCTTCGATTAATTCTAAAATATGGAGAAGCGATGTCAAAATCACTTTTGGTGATGGTGGGTCACCCGGGATTTCAAAATGAACTGGAATAACCTCATGTACTCCCCCAACAATTGCGTACGAACCTTTAAAAATGCCCCCATCAATTGCCCCATCTCCTACCGCCACAACGATTTTTGGGTCAGGAGTCGCTTCGTAGGTTTTCTTAAGCGCGATTGCCATATTGCGTGACACCGGTCCTGTGACCATAAGCATATCAGCATGTCTTGGTGAGGCTACAAAATGAATACCGAATCGTTCGGAATCATAAAAGGTATTGGCAAGAGCAGTTAATTCATGCTCTTCCGCATTTGTGGATCCTGCATCAACCTCACGAATTGCCAAAGATCCTTTAAAAAGATTTTTGATTTTTTTACCGAGTTTCTCTTTTACCTGCGTTATATCGTTCTCTTGTGAAAGAGTAGAAAAAGGAATAAGCGTTCGCTTGGTAGCAATAATTTTAGAATAAAGTGACATCAAAATCTTTCTTAAAAAATAAAAAAGATTCACTCACTTATATTAAGAAGGAATCTTGAAGGACGAATTTTTCCGGTTATGTAATAGTAATTCAATATTATACAACCAATCGTACGTGTGTCAAGTACCCATACCCATTTTGAAACATATCTATAAGCTGCACTTATTGATAATTTACGCGTAAAATGCACTATCGCTTGACTAGTAAACAAACAGTAAAAAGAAGTCTTTAATATTATAAGACAATATTTCTCCAGTAATTTTACCCTCAAACTCCACAGATCAATCCCCATTCTGACAAAAGACTGACTATTGACAGACAACGACAACAGGACTATACTACATTTTTCTATCGATTATTATCAATTACTATAAGATTTATTAATAGCTATGCCAAGAGAAATAGTACATATTAAAGGTTTGGGACCATATCAAGTTGTTGATGCAACAGACCTCGACGAATGCTCAGATTTTAAGCAACATCGGGCTGACACCACTGAAGATGGTGAACCGCTCCATAGAGAAGATGGTGCAGAAAGAAGAGTTGGCAGTACCGTTTCGCACGCATTAGCACTCAAAATTGCTGTTCCTGAATTATCAGTTGCAAACGCAGTCGGTATGACAGCAGAATTCACACATGAAAGAGGACGTAAGCTTAACACTCATAATTTCACAACTGATTGTGGACTAGTACGATTAGCCTCTGAAGAAGAACACGGAGACTTGTTTGGTATCGATCCAGCACAGGTCAGAAGTGTACGGAGAAGACTTGAAAAAGCTGCAGATAGTTTAGGCATTGAGCTGGATGATCATCACCTCGTTCCCACAGAATCTCCCGCAGGAGTATTGTTAGTAAAATCTACTGATAGAACAGTGATACCGCTTCCTGGATCTGGTCAGGTCTATCGATCTGACAAAACCAGAGCTCGAGCGAGCAATAGAGAATTTGCGGCATTTGCCCGAAAAAGAGGATTAGATGTTACTGGTCCACAACTCAATGAGATTGCAGATCGCCACGAAGCGGCAGCGCTTGGTTTACTCGCACCGGGATTACCTATGCATGAAATTAGTTTAAATGGACATCGACGGGTTAGGTCACTCGGCAAAGTACAACCACCAGCTTAAAAAAGCAACCACCGCTTCCACAAATATGAAAATTGCATTCTGAGTGCTATACTACGAGCGAACGAGCATGGGCAATTTCAATATTCATTCTATGAAAGGTGCTGTTATCGGTATTTTTGCCACAGTCATTCTCATACTTATCATTCCCCTGTTAATTGTCGTCTCGCAGGAAAGGCAAACACTGCATGGTCGGACACCTGAGCCAACACCTGCTATCGTCCTCTCTACAATATCCGGACAGGCAAGTATCGCAGGCTACGTGTATCATGACACCAATCGCGACGGAGAGCGAAAAGAAGAAGAAAAACCATTCAAAGATGTCACGATCCGGATGAAAGTACTCAAAGAAAACGGACAGGAGGATAAAACACTGACAGAGATAAAAACCGATTCTTATGGCTATTTTTCATTCCGCTTTCCCGTTGACGGAGTAAGTTCTTATATGATCAAAGTTGTGATTCCGCAAGGTTATCAAACAGTAACGAGTAACCCTGTCATTATTTCCGATCTGAAGCCAAATGCGCAGAAAATTGTGGAATTCGGATTGGCTCCATCGGGCGATGTCCCCATTCCCTCACCGACACGCAAAATTACTCCCAAACCGACTGTCGTAGATATATCACCAACTCCGTGACCTACTTTTTATCTCCCCATCTCCAGGTCGTCGGTTCGCCTTTGAGGTAGGCAGCAGCTAACAGGAGCGCTGAAAAGATAAAGAACTTGGGAAGAAAATTGATGAGCGTGTCGTTAAATGAATAAGAGTCGTCGCTGATTTGCGTGTAAGAATAAAAAAGTCCGACAAGATAGATAACAAAGATGAGCCATGCTTGCCAGGTATCAGGAGTCCAACCGAATCCGTAACGATGTGCTTTAAACCAATATTTTCGTGCCATAGATTTAGTATAGCATTACCTTCGTACCGCAGCAAATACTGTTGCGTGCGTCATATCACTGATAATCGGTCTTTGTAAAGCATGAGGATTCCTTGTACCGTTCATGCCTTGAACAGGGGTTAATCCTCCTCGTTCAACTCCTTGTGCAAATAACTTTCCTATTACTCCCACTTCTCCTTGCAAAGCTGTTGCAGTTGCGGCAAATAAAAACGGTTTTTGTATTTCTTTTCCCCACGTAGCCCAATTTGCAAAGACATATCCAAGCCTCGTTGGTGAATTCCCAATAAACACCATAGCAGCATCTGAGTTGCCCACAAATTTTTGTTCCGGATTTCCAGCATCTGCTAATTGTAACGTTATTGTTGCAGGAGAATCTTGATCTCGCATAACAATCCTTTCTCGAGATTCAGACACAGGATGTCTAAAAATCTCCTTAAGTACATCTTTATTAATCTCGTAGCCACTTCGCTCTATTTCTAGTGATGTGATATGTGTTTCTTCAATTCCTGCAGCTTTTGCAGCCAACAACGCACCAATTACTTCATAAAAAAATCCACCGGGTAAAACAACATCAAGGGATTGAGGGGTAAAATTGCTTCGGGTAAAAAGATCCAAAAACAATCGTGACACTCCGGTAATGGTTTCCATGTAATGAGGTCCATATGACGTATCTCGAAAAATAGCATGATTGACCCGCATCTCATGGAGTAATGCATCGAGTTGACTGCTTGCTGAAAGAGCTTCTGTCATTGGGTGATTATACAAGAAGTATTGAAGCTAATCAAAAATGCCGTTTGATTCTTTGAGGAATGTATCGTATGCCTGCATCAGTTCTTTTAATTTCTCAGGAATCTGAAAATTTTTATCGTCAATTTGTCTGACCGGGATGATTTTGGAACTCGTGCTTGTCAAAAAGACACCATCAAACTCACCGATTTGCGAAAGTGGAATTGCTTTTTCTTCAAGGGTAAATCCGGCTCTTTTTGCTGCCGCAATCACTGTCTGACGGGTCACTCCTTCGAGTACATCTTCTTTTGGTGCGGTAAATAACGTAGTGTCTTTTATCGCAAAAAAATTAGTTCGTGTACCTTCAAGAATCAATCCGTCTTTGGAGATCAACAACGCATCATAGCACTCCTGCTCTTTCGCTTTTTTATACGCGAGATAACTTGGCAACATGTTCAACGTCTTCGCATTTGGGAATTGCCGCTCATAATGAACGGTTATCATCTTTGCCCCCTCCGAATACAATTTTCGATCCGGGAAATGCGGAGCGAGCGCCATGATAAACAATTGTGGCTCCCTCCCACCGATCAAAAGCATTTTTATATTGCAGGCATTATCCTGTTCTTTGAGATCTAATTTTTCAAGCAGTTCTTTTAGATATTGCTCAATTGCTTCATTGCTAAATTGATGAGTAAGACCAATTATTTCTGCCGATTTTTGCAACCGTTCGATATGTTGTTTTGTAAAGTAAACAATCCCGTGGCGAACTTTTAGGTTTTCGTAAACGCCAAAACCGTAGGAATATTCGATATTTGATAAAGGAATAGTAGCCTGCTCGCTTGGCAAGATCTCACCGTTTTTGGAGAAAAAAGGAAAATTCATAGGGGTGTGGGCATCCGTGGAATCGAACCACGCGCCTCTTTCTTATCAGGAAAGCGTTCTAACCGATGAACTAGATGCCCAATGAATAAGAGTAATTATAGCAGATTGAGGCTCGAGTACCAAGATAAAAAATTATTAGAGAGCGGCGATTAAGGCAACGATAAAAATTATCCCACCAACCAATGCAAGCCTCCTCCATTTCTCTTTTTCTTTTTCTTTTTCTGCCTCGTTTTGGCCCCCTCTTTCCGGACTACCCATATTTTTATACGAAATACTTAATACAAAATACCATATACTATTTTTGAGGCGCGAACGGGGATCGAACCCGTGCATGGAGGTTTTGCAGACCCCTGCGTTACCGCTTCGCCACCGCGCCAAACTGCTCCAAAGAGCCTCCTCATCTTACCATAGCCCAGCCTCAGAGACAAGCTTGCTACAAAAAATCCACCCTTTCAGGTGGATTGTTTGAATAATTAAAGACACAAATTTTTAAACCAAAACGTGGTAGGAAGGCGAGAATAGTTTTGTTAGTCCCTAAGTACTTAAGTCTCTCTTACGAGCGACCTAAGCTCCTACCTTGCGGTAAGTAGCGGGACAAACCAGGTACCATTCACTCAACCTGTTTGCCTACATTCCCCTCATCAACCCAGTCTTACGACTGTTTTAATAAGTTTCCTGTCTTCCCCTTTCCCTTAAAAAATAAAAGAAAGGAGGTGATCCATCCCCAGCTTCGGCTAGGGATACCTTGTTACGACTTAAGCTTCATCGCTGAATTTGGACTCGACCACCTTGCGGCGGGCTTCATCCACTCCCAACTTTGCTGCCTTGACGGGCGGTGTGTACAAGACCCGAGAACGTATTCACCGCGGCCTTCTGATCCGCGATTACTACTGATTCCGACTTCATGAGGTCGGGTTGCAGACCTCAATCTGAACTGAGACGAAATTTCTGGGATTAGCTTGCCGTTACCGGCTTGCAGCCCATTGTTCTTCGCCATTGTAGGGTGTGTGTTACCCAAGGTATAAGGGACGTGCTGACTTGACGTCTTCCGCTCCTTCCTCCCCAGTAAAACTGGGGCTGTCTCTAATGAATATTTAACATTAGATACGGGTTGCGCTCGTTTCCCCACTTAAGGGAACACCTCACGGCACGAGCTGACGACAGCCATGCATCACCTGTGGTACCATCCTTGCGGATCGTCCTACATTTCTGCGGGACTAAAACGGTATCATGTCAAACCTTGGTAAGGTGTTTCGCTTCGTCTCGAATTAAACCACACGCTCCACCAGTTGTGCGGGTCCCCGTCAATTCCTTTGAGTTTTAGCCTTGCGGCCGTACTCCCCAGGCGGTCCGCTTAATGCGTTAGCTTAGACCCCTGCCGACAAGTCGGCAAGAGCCAGCGGACATCGTTTACGGCTAGGACTACACAGGTATCTAATCTGTTTCGCTACCCTAGCTTTCGTGCCTCAGCGTCAGGAAAAGTACAGATGCTTGCCTTCGCCCTCGGTGTTCCAGTTAATATCAACGCATTTCACTGCTACACTAACTGTTCCAGCATCCTTACCAATCCTCAATTCCATGAGTATCTCCACCAGTCCCGAGGTTAAGCCTTGGTATTTAAGTGAAGACTTTATGGAACGCCTACGCACACTTTACGCCCAATAAATCCGGATAACGCTTGCCCCCTACGTATTACCGAGACTTCTGGCACGTAGTTAGTAGGGGCTTATTCTCCAAGCTGTGAACGGCTTGGTAAAAGGAGTTTACAACCCGAGGGCCTTCATCCTCCACGCGGCGTCGCTGCGTCAGACTTTCGTCCATTGCGCAATATTCCTGGTTGCTGCCATCCGTAGATGTACTGCCCGTGTCTCAGTGCAGTTGTGGCTGATCGACCTCTCAGTCCAGCTACCCGTCATCGCCTTGGTGGGCCTTTACCCCGCCAACTAGCTGATAGGACGCAGGCTCCCCCCTCGGCGGACCGTTAAGTCCTTTACTCTTACGAGAACTATGGAGAATTACCCCCTCTTTCGAGGGGCTATGCTCCACCCAGGGATAGATTCCTACGCGTTACTCACCCGTCTGCCACTGTCTTGTCTTGCGACTCAACCGTTCGACTTGCATGCCTAAGGCACGCCGCCAGCGTTTATCCTGAGCCAGGATCAAACTCTCAAAAAAATTAAAGAAGTTTTTAAGGCTTCAATAATCCTGTTTCAGATTTCTATTTATCCCGATTACTCGAGATTTAGGAAAAATCTGACAAAATTCCTACCACATTTTGATTTTCAAGCTATTTAATTGCTGTCAAATAAAGCTTGAGCTGAATCTTTCACTCTCACCCGCGAGAGTTTGCGTATTGAAAAATTCAGTTTGTGTCTTTAATTATTAATGAGCGACGTACTTATGAATATGTAAAACTACCCCTAAAGATGAAAAAACCCCGCCGAAGGCGAGGTATACTCGTAGATCTTGGCGAATAGATTACATACTTGTTTACCTATTATAGTGTATTTTCGCCTCGTGTCAACCCTGAAAATAATTTATGAAGAGACAATTTTCTTCAACTTTTTAAAATCTTCCTGGAGTGCCGGTTTGTATTTATTGGGGAACCTGAGGGCTGCGGCAGGATGGAGCGTTAAAAAATACTTTATACCGTCTCGCTCTTCAATGATCTGCCCGTGTTCAGATGCAACTTTTACTTTTTTTTGTAAAACTCCTTCTGCTGCCACACGACCAAGAAGCATCACGACTTTCGGCTTAATCACTTCAAACTGCTTCATCAGATGGATCCGCCCGTGAGCGATATCGTCACTTGTCGGTGTTCCCCGATCAGGCAAGTATTTCACCGGGCTTGTAATGTAGACATCTTTTTCATCATCAAAACCGATACTGCGGATCAAACTTCGAAGGAGTTGTCCCGAGCGGCCGATAAACGGGCGGCCTTCGATTGCTTCTTTTTTTCCGGGTGCTTCACCGATAAAAATGACATCGGCATCCGGATTGCCCTCCCCAGGAACGGCAACGCCCTGCTTCCCTACTTTGCAAGTTTTACAATTTTTAATTTCCTCTGCAATCTGTTCAAGTTGTGCTGCTTTATTCATAGTTCCTATTGTAACGCATGGCGACATTGCGCACTATACTGATTTTCTGTCTTTTGACAAAATGCTTCTTTCTCCCCTTTTGCTGTTAAAAGCTGCGCAGCTCGCTCAATTATTGTTGTGTAGCAAGCGTCCTTTTCCTTTTTATCAGTGAGACTTGTACAAAAACTTATCGCAGTATCCTGGCCGACGCTGTCCCAAAAAGTATCCTGAACAGCTCCCCGGAGACATCCTATACGCAAAGAGCCATAAGGAGCATTCAGACAAAGCGCGATAGACTCTTGTGGCTGTTGTATAGTAAAACTATCAATATCACGTCCCATACTCTCAAAACACGCTTCTTGATATGCGGATGGCGCAGACTGACATGCGGTGCTTACTTTTGAAAAATCCGCATGAAAAAGCTGCACCATCCTTGATGTTTGATAGAAATAACATGCACCTTTATACTTATCCGCAACAACCGTACACGGATAAGAAGGATCATTATTTAAATATTTTGTGTAATGCAGCGTTAAGCCTGTCGACGGATCTTGCTTGCTATTTGCCGGGACAGCTCCGATAATATTTTCCATAAAAACACCGGTATAACAAGAATCCTGCTTGGTCGTCAATAGATCACAGTCTTTTAATGCCTCATAGATATCATAATCACTCCACGCCATGAGTCCGTGTCCGACTCCATGAAGACACTGATGACTGAAAAAGTTGTTTAATCCTGAGCCGCAAATAATTTTTAAATTTTCCTGAAGATTCGCAGTTCCATGTTCTTTAAAAAATGCTTCGGTAGCACCGTGATAACATCCGGAATGACACTCAGCGCTGCAATACGCAAAGGCTTTTTCCCCATAAACTTCATACGCAAGTCTCCCCAAAAGATGTGCTCCCTGATGACAATCACGTCCCGCAGCCGCGTCGACAGATGCAAGTTGGATGACAGCCTGTCTCGGTCCGAATTTTTTTACATATGAAAAAAGGGCATTTTCGTCTCGCACAATTGTCGAATCATCTTTTTTAATAGCACTATTATATGTATGGATAGATACTTCTTTGACTTGCGGCTTTTCTTTGGGAAGCAGATTGAAAAACGCTAAAATCTTTTCAAAAAATGAAAGTTTTTTTGTTCCCGGAAGCGGATTAACGGTAATCGTACCGGTAAATTGAGATGCAAGATGATCGTGAAACCGCCATTCTCCTACTTTGTTAAAAGTAAATGTCCATTCCTCCCCCGACGGAATTCCTTTCTTCGGATCAAATTCAGGATAAATCTTGTGTGACGGATGAATATTTGACGCCGGCCAATGAGGTTCTTTTCCGACATTTTCAAACGTAATCTTTTCACCGACAGAAATAGTTACTTTCGTCGGAATAAAACCATTTTCGTCCATATGAATGGTAACATTGCCCTCTGGTTCATGAGCAAACACCGGGTTACAGAAAAACAAACTCACAAGGAAAAAAATGATGAGAAGAAAAATATGATTACGCATTAAAAATTATTTTTGATCTAGGTGTTTTGTCACTTCGTAGAGAACGATTCCCAACGACACCATCACGTTTAAGCTAATATTTACTCCCCACATCGGCATTTCGACAATGTGATCCGCCATATCCAAAACTTCTTTTGAAACTCCGTCTGTTTCATTTCCCACAACGATCGCTACAGGAAATTGATAATCAACCGCATCATACGGAACACTCCTCTCATCTTGCTCCACTGCAATAACTTGTACATCTTTTATCTTTAATTTTAAATCGGCAATCGCCTCCGCTGCTGTCGGATAATATTCCCACGCTACCCACTCTGTCGTATTAATCGATGCTTTTTTTATCCGGTGATTGGGCGGTGTCTCAGATCCCGCACACAAAATCACTTTTTCCGCGGCGACTGCGTCAGCGAGACGAAAAACCGCACCGATGTTATAGGTATCCAAAACATTATCAAGTACGATATAAATCGGATTCTTTTTCAATTGTTTAAACGCTTCAGGGTCGGACTTTGAAAGTCGCAGAGCCTTTGCGTCAAGCTTAATCATAGACAGATTTTATCATATGCTACACTTAAAGTATGCTCAAGTCACAACTTGCCAATAAAAACATTGCGAAATGGCTTATTGTCTGTGCGAGCATGGTCGGCGTTCTTTATCTCCTCTTTTTTCTTCTTCTTGTACTCAATCAAAAAACACTTACGCTTCCCGCTCCTCCGGACAGCGCCTCATTCCCAACCCCCACAAGTACGTCTCCTCCGTCGCAAACCCCAACAGCTATTCCAAGTCCGGTAAGTCAAGGCAAATTTTGCGGCGGTATTGCCGGAATACAATGCCCAACAGGTCTTATGTGCAAATTGGACGGAAATTATCCTGATGCCGGCGGAACGTGTATTAAAAAAGGGATATAATAATTCTTGACAAAAAAATATTAAATTGAAATACTGGACATATGGCGCTTCCTAAATCATTTACCAAAGTAACAACATTCTCCAAATATCTTGCTCTCTGTCTTTTTATTATCTGTCCGATTATTGCTTTTTATATAGGCATTTATTATCAGCAGCAAACACGAAACGGTCTCCCGACAATACTTTGCAATCTCTCACAAGCAATCTGCACTGCTCCGATAACCACTCCGGTGCGGGATGCCGAACCGACGAAATTTTGCGGTGGAATTGCAGGCAGACAATGCGACACCGGTTATACATGCAGGCTTTCCGGAAATTATCCTGACGCCGGCGGAACGTGTATTAAAAAAGAACCCCGACAGCCTTATAAAGGAACAATCTCTTGCACGATGGAGATGAAGCTATGTCCTGATGGATCATCAGTCGGAAGATCTGGTCCCAACTGTGCATTCAAACCATGCCCCTAAGCAAACTAAGATCAGTTGACATGGATTTATAAGCCATGAAATAGTAATCACAATGGACGATCAGCCAACAATACTTTCTCAGCTACCTGCAACTCCTGAAGCAGCACTGCCTCCACAACCGACAAAACCTTCCGGACGAAAATGGGAAAAATGGATTCTTATTTTTCTTGTTGTCGCAAGTGTTCTTTGTGCCGGAATATATTTATTTGTACTTGCCAAAGAAAAAACCGCCACATCTTCTTCTCCAATTAAACAAAAAATAACGCCCTCACCAACAGCAACGCCAATCCCCGATCAAACTGCAAATTGGAAAACGTATACAAATGATAAATATGGTTTTCAATTTAACTATCCTGCAAATTTATACTTGTCAGTCGATGAGGGAACTGGTGGATATGATTTCTGTTTTACTACTGAGCAAAAAGCCGGACAAAGTTGCAGTGAAGTTGATGCAAGATTCCATTACCCCGGTTTTGATGTGATAATTGAACCCACGAATGGAAAAACGATTGCTCAGAAATATGCAGGAGAACAAATGATAAAAATAACTACTCTTGATGCACAAAAAAGTAAGAGTGATGAAGCTGCTTCTGTAGATGAAGTTGGAGCAGGAACTCCAGATACAACAATATTTAGAAAAGGAAATTACTTCTTTGAAATAACAGATTTTCAGATGTCGACTCCCCAAGACAAAACAACCTCAACCTTTACCTTTCTAAAATAATTACTTACTTGCAGTTTGAGAGGCTTTTTTTACGTCTTCGAGTTTCCATGCGGCGAAGTCACATTTTGGATAGTTTGAGCAACCGAAAAACTTTCTTCCCTTGCGCGTTTTTTTGACAATCACTTTTCCGCCGTCTTTCGGACAGGCAATATTGGTATCTTCAACAAATTGTTTGGTGAAGCGGCATTCGGGGAATTGATCACAGGAAAAGAATTTTCCGAATCGTCCTGTCCTGATAATCAGCTTCCCTTTGTGACACTGCGGACACACTTCGTCCGTTGTCTCAACAGGAATTGCCACACGGGCAGCCCCTTCAACTTCTTTTAGTTTTTTTGCAAAGGGATCATAAAACTCTTTCATCATCTGATGCCATTCACGTTCTCCATTGGCAACCGCATCCAAATCATCTTCCATCTGTGCCGTAAAAGGAATGTCATCAATTGTTGAAAAATTTGCAACCAAGAAATCATTTACCGCAGCCCCGACACTGGTCGGAATAAACTTCCGCTCTATCCGCTCAAGATATCCTCGATCGGTAATCGTTGAGATAATTGATGCATACGTTGACGGACGCCCGATACTTTTTTCTTCAAGCGTTTTGATAAGCGATGCATCGTTGTATCGCGGCGGCGGCGTTGTCTCATGTTCTTCCGCTCTTATTTCTTTAAGAACTACTTTTTCTCCGCTGATAAATTTGGGCAAACGACGATCTTCAAGAGCAAGCGGTGTCAATCGCAAAAACCCGTCAAAAAGCAAAATCGACCCGTTCGTTTTAAACCGATATGATTTCTGATCATCTGTCGACTCGGCAAAAACAGTCGTTGATTCAATAAGCGCATCAGTCATTTGCGATGCAACGGTACGTTTCCAAATTAAGTCATAGAGTTTGGCATAGGCTTCGCCCAGCTCTGCCCTGACATCACTTGCAGATCGTTCAAATTTTGTCGGCCTAATTGCTTCATGTGCCTCCTGTGCATTTTTTTGTTTGGTGAGATAATTTCGCGGTGCGGCAGGAACGTATTTTACTCCGTATTCTTTCTCGATAAACTCGCGCATTTGCTTGATTGCAACGGGTGCCAGTGTCATCGAATCGGTTCTGTGATAGGTAATAAATCCTTCTTCATACAATTTCTGTGCAAGACTCATCGTGCGTTTTCCGGGAAGTCCGAATCTGCTTGCTGCCTGCTGCTGGAGTGTCGACGTGGTAAACGGCGGATACGGACTGCGTTTCGTTTCACGGGTATTTACGTCACCGATAACATAGTCATGCTTTTTTGCATCTGCCAAAATGTCTTCGGATTTTTCTTTGGTGTCGATGGTCGTTTTTCCGAATTCATAATCACCGTCATACAGCTGCAATTTTTGCGAAACTTCAACTTTTATTTTTTTAATTTCAAGTAATGTAAATTCAGTCGGATCTTGTGACGTTGCCGACTCCTGAACAAACAAGGCATGGACAGTGAAATACGGTTCTTTCCCGAATTTTTCTATCTCTCTTTCTCTTTCAACAAGTAATCGTAAAGCAACACTCTGTACGCGACCGGCTGATAATCCGCGTCTGACCTTTTTCCATAATAATGGTGAGAGGCTATAGCCGACCAATCTATCCAAAACGCGTCTTGCTGTCTGCGCATCCACTAAATTTGTATCAACCTTACGGGGTGAATTCACCGCTTCTTTGATCGCTCCTTCGGTAATTTCATGAAAAACAATTCTTTTAAATTTATCGGTTGCGACTTTTGCTTTCCCGTCGGTTAAGAGTTCCTGGATATTTGCAGAAATTGCTTCACCTTCACGATCAGGGTCTGTTGCAAGAAGAATCTCATCAGCGCCTTTGGCGAGTTTTTGGAGTTCTGCAATCAATGCCTTTTTATCCGCGACGACTTCATACTGAGGTTTGAAATCATTTTCGATATCAATACTCATTTTATTTTTCGGAAGATCCATCACGTGTCCCATCGAAAACTTGATGATGTAATCAGATCCCAAAAACTTCCCGATCGTTTTGGCTTTGGTTGGTGATTCTACAATTACTAAGTTCTTCATAATAAAGATCTCTAAAGATCAATTCTAGTCTTAATTATACACGTGGTGTCAAGAGGCGAAAAATTTTTGTATAATTTTTTCTATATGTTTTTTGTCAATTTCATCAAACGACGCGAGCTTCGTACTGTCAACATCAAAGACGGCAATCAGTTCTTTTTTGGCATTAAATACAGGAACGACGATCTCGGAACGCGATTTACTGTCACACGCAATATGTCCGGGAAATTTGTGGACATCAGGAACGATCTGCGTCTTTTTTGTCGCTGCCGCAGTACCGCAAACGCCTTTCCCAAAAGCAATATGGAGACACCCAAGTGTCCCCTGATACGGCCCGACGATGAGCTCTCCGTCATGTACTAAATAAAATCCTGTCCAGAAATAATACGGAAGCGCTTCACGAAGAATACAATTAATCGTCGCCATTTTTAAAATATCGTGCGGCTCCCCTTCCAAAATACTCTCCAAATTCTTCAGCGCGCTTTTATACGCCGCTTCTTTTTCTTTGGCGGAAAGATTGGTGCTTTCAAATTCAAATCGTGACGGTTGTGTTTGCATACTATTATTATACCCCAAGATTATTTTGACCCAGGTCAAAAGCAACTTTTGCAATTTGCAGCGATCTTTCAGGTGAATAATGATTTTTTGCAAACGCCTCCGCGTCGATAATGCCGATAATTTTATTATCCAAACCAAGAATAGGCAAACAAAATTCACTATTCACTTCCCCGTCACATTTGTAATAGGCGCCCGAATGTGCCGCGACGTCTTGAATGACAATTGCGCGACCGGACAAACCGACGGTTGAATTATTGCTCTTTTTTGCAAACTCTTTTGTTAACGGAAATTCTGCCCGGCTGAAAATTCCTGCATATGATTCTTTGACCAAAACTAATTCACCTTTTAAATTTGCCTCTTTTCGATAAATACCAAACCACTCAACTTCTGTTTGTTCAAAAATCTTCTGAACAATTTTTTTCAATCTCAATAGCCTCACAGTTTGCGGATCATCTTTTAAACTTTCCCAATCAGAATTCAAATCAAACGTCTCAGCCAAATTGTATGGATTGTCTGCTTTCTCTTCGATAATACTGCATGACCCATCAGGAGACATTTTCGGCACATCATACACATACAATTTTTTTACTTCTTCTGCTGATAAGTCAGGAAATTCCGCAGCAAACGATTCCGCGACAAAATCATTAAGTACAAACTCATCAAGATGAGGTATCAAATTTTCCAAACCAATTGTTTTTAAATATTTTTCAAACATACATGTATTACTCTTTTATTTTATCATCGATTAACCCTAAAGGCTCATGAAGCAACGTTCCATTATTGTCCCAGAGCGCCAGATATTCGGTTACTGAGAGTCCTTCAATCCATCGAGCCCGCTTGCCATCATAATCTAATGGACTGGCTTCTCCTTGACTTAATCTCGCAGAACAACCTAACCCAAAAGGCGATTTATATGTTGCTTCTTCTCCTGTAGGAAGCAAATCTCTTCGACCTACATATCTCACACCGCTCGCAAGAGGATGTTCATTTTGACCTTGTCTTATTGCACCTTCACGTTCTGCCATAATTTTAATCATTAAAAAACCCCGCTTGGCGGGGTGTTTGTTCTCTCGTTTTTGGAAACTACGAACCAAACACCCGCGTGGGGGTTGTCATCATTTCCATCATTGTATCAACGTATTTTTGCATAGTAATTATTTCTCGTCCAATACTTTTTCCGCGAGACGTGCTCCTGCTGTCTGATTTGAAAGTTTGGTATACGCGACTTCCCACGTTCTGGTTCTCAGTCCGCAATCAGGCGACGGATTGACCAATAACGGATTACCAAGTATTTTTGTCGCGTACAGAATTCTATCGCGAATAAGCTCCGGTGATTCGATAAAATCGCTATGGATATCCGTCACACCAAGACCGATCCGGGACTCGATACCAAACTTCTTAAATGATTTAAGAATTTCATATCCGGGCCTATCGCCTTCTTTGGTGCCGAGTTCTTTTGAGTCACGATTTGATAATTCCAAATCATACTGACTGCAATTTTCCATTTTTTGAATATGCGGAAACAGCAGATTGTAATCGGAGAAACAAATGTGCACACTGAATTCGCCTTTGAGTCCTTTGATTGATTCATTAAATGATTCAACGAATAAAGCAACTTCTGAAGGAATTGTTGTCGCTGCCGGTTCATCAATTTGGATCCACTGCGCACCGTGTTCCAAAAGTTTTTTAATGTTCGGACGCAGAAGATTTCGGGCGACATCGATGATAAATTGTCTGCGCGCTTTCTCGCGACTTGCGAGTGCCTTTACACTTCCGAGCTCCAAAACATTCTTTGCGTAATACTCATCAAACGACCATGCTGCAATCGTGTATGCACCGGTGATGGGGATTTTTATTTTTCTCTTGGTCAATTTTTGCAAATTAAGAAATTCATCAACATGCCATGGTTTTTTTAACTTTGGCTTACTGACACATGCTGCCTTTTGATAATACTTATTATCAAACGATCGGACCAATCCCCTCGGCACAAATCCTTCAGAATTATCAACAGCGTGCTGGTACATTTCACTTCTATTTTGTTCACCATCGTAGACAATATCGACACCGGCATGTTCGATAAGCCGCAGGGCATATTTGGATGCCCACAGCATAACTTCCGCCTTTTCTTTTGTGGTAATTATTTTTTTCTTGAGAATTTCAAGAAGCGGCTCATGATAGAGTCCCAACTTTTTTCCCCAGGTTATTGCATCCTCAATATCCTGCGGAGTAAACGGAACGCCCCGACCTGCTTTTACGCGCCAATTCGGTTTTGCCAAACTTCCTACTTCATGGGTGATAAAATAACTCATCTTATTTTTGAAACTCCTTTCTTATTACTCCGAGTAATGCAATTTTTTCTTTTGCAACCGACTCCGGTAATAAATCCAAATCGGAATTATTACTGATATATAATGTTTTCGGTTGAAAATATTTTACTGCTTTTTCGATAAAATTTGTCAGAGTTTTTTTGTCTTCGAGTAATGAATTTCTTCCCTCAATAACCCCGGCGATAATATCATGCGGCAATTTTTTGGGCAGCGACGTCAGTGACGTGTGAACAAAATCAATTCCCAGCACATCAATCGCAGTATTGCCTGACAACGCAGCAACAAGATTTGTTGTATCACCGAAATAACCGTTGACAGCAAAAATCATAGTTCCTTTTACCTTTTTCAATTGCGAAAGTGATTTACCAAGCAAAGCAATCTCTGTTTTTTTTACTTTGTGATATGGGATATACGGTTCATTAAATTGGACAAATGCTACTTCTTTCTTCGCTAAATATGTCAGGAGGTCACTATATAATTCAGTAATCGTCGCGAGTGTTTTTTCAAATGATTTCGAAGCAGTATCATCAGTCACTCTCGCAAAATGAAACGGCGAGGGCAAGGTAACTTTCCATAAATCGACCGGGAGTTCATAAAAAAATCGGTCAAGTATTTTTGTATCGAGTTTTACTTTTCCGGTAATAATCGGCTGACGATAAAAACTATTATTATCAAACCACCGCGTCAAGGGTCCTACTTCCATACCGCTTGCAGCATCAACAATCGGTCTGAAAACATCCTGCCAATTGAGTTTTCCGTCTTCGACATAATCAAATTTCGCTGATTTTTGTTCGGCAAAAAGTACGTTAAAATCTTTTTTATGTTGTTCTTTTAATTCCGAAAATTCTTTTCTTTTTCGGTCAACATCGCGACTCGTCTGAACAAACGCTGTTGATCTGGGATAGACGCCATGAATAAATGCTTTTATGTTAGACATAAACTGCTGATCTCCTTCCTGCAAAAGCCGGTATGGTATAAATATTGCACAATCGTTCAAGAAGAATAAAAGACGATTCCAAATTGTGTCGATTGAGATGCTCGATGTTCAAACCGAGAGGAATTCTGATTTTCTGTTTGGAAACAAAATCCAAAATGTCCTCAAGAATATCCTGACAAATCTGGAGCGATCGCCACCCCATACCAAACCATCCGGTTGTTAACGTTTCGAGTGTTTCTTTGGAAATCCCGACACCCAACCACCGCAAAAGTTTTAAATCTGCCGAATTAGAAATGGGCGCAAAACTTAAAAAAATCATCTTTGGTTTCAATTCTTTCTTCTGACACAATTCCCAATAATCTTTCAAAAATTTCTTAACAAAAAAAGACTCATAGATAATTTGTGTTGTAAAAAATGTAACACCCGATAGAGATTTTTGCAATACTCTCTTTGATTCATGTTGTCTTGTAGGAATAGTTATACCGCCGATCACAACATCAGGATATTCTTCTGATATTTTTATTGCCGCATCATTGACGGACAACCCGGGATAAGTAATTTTACTTGACTCGCCGCCGACTAAAATAACATTTTTTACACCGAATTTTTTATGGACACTATCAAACCATTTTTTTTGTATTTTCCATGGTTGGTACACAATCGGCCGGTTAACAATAAAATCAATATCCGTATGTTTTTGTAAATAAGAACAAACGGTTCGGGGTTCCAATTTGATTATTTCTTCTCCTTGGCGCGCACCGCCCCTGATTTCTTCGCGTACTTCAGGAATATTAATTGCGTCAACAGGAAAGTTGTTGAGCATTTTTGAAAAAAGCGAGAACGAACGAGTGAGATCTTTTCTCGACAAATCTTTTGGCGGCGGAAGGAGTTCATAGAGAACTGCCTTCTGTTGATTTTTTACTTTGTCTGAAAATGATGTAAATTTTTTTTTCATAAAAAAACCTCCCAATGGGAGGTTCTCGTTTTCCTGAAATGTATTTCAGAACTAATCCTTCCCAGATGGGATTGGGTTTAGCACCGTTCCGCTTATGTCAGTCGGTTGCTGGATGAGTCAGTGAGCCAATTCTCTCGTCATCCTCTTGATTAAAAATAAGTATATGAATTTCCTCTTACGATGTCAAGGAGAAAAATCCCGAGGAGAGAGTCTGTATCATCCCTTTCATTTCCATCATTGATAACATCGTTCCAAGTTGCGAAGAATCAATTTTGGTTCGCTTCACCAACTCATCAAAATGCAAATCCTGCTCTGATAACAAATCCAAAATCTTCTGCTCCTCTTTCGTCTCCCCTTTATGAACCTTCATTTTCCTTTTACTCCCTGCTATACCCAGCTCCTCAAGAATCTCTTTCGCGCTACTGACAACAACGGCTCCCTGTTTGATCAATTGATACGGTCCCTGTGACAAACTAGAAGTTACGGGACCGGGAACAGCAAACACCTTCCTATTATTTTCTAATGCATCTTTTGCAGTAATAAGTGCGCCGCTGTCTGCCGCGCCTTCGGTAACCAAAACCCCCTGAGATAATCCTGCGATAATCCGATTGCGTGATGGAAACGAACCGATTGTCGGACTCATCCCGAGACCGTATTCTGAAACAATACAGCCGTCACTCTCTACGATTCGGTCATATAGCTGCTCATTTTCACTTGGCGAACAACAATCAACCCCGCACCCGAGAACGGCAATTGTCTTACCTTTCACATCAATTGTTGTCCGGTGCGCAACCGAATCGACACCCAGAGCTAGTCCTGACACGATAACAGCACCCGCGTCAACAAGTTCCCGCGTCAACAGTTCTGTAACTTGTCTTCCATAATCAGTAATCTTTCTTGTTCCAACAACACCAATATAAACGTCATCCTTAACTTGTTTCAGGATCTTCTTATTGCCTTTATAAAATAAAACAAACGGCGGATTTATTATTTGTTTTAAGAGCAGCGGATAATTTTTATCATCTAATGTCACATATGAAACTTTTTTTCGCGCCATCTTTTCTTCATACTCGACAGTTGAAAATGTTTTTCGAAAGTCCAAAAACTGTGCGGTCAATGCTGGTTTGATAACCGGTAGCAACTCTTTCTCGGGCGCCTTCCAAGCATTCTCTGCAGTGCCAAACGCTGCCAACAATTGTGCAAATCGCGTCGGCCCCACTTTGGGAACTTGCGAAAAACCTAACCAGTAGGTACGATCAGACATATACTAATGATAAGAAGTCTAAAGAAAATAGTAAAGAAACTATTTTTGCGTAAAGTACGCGTCGAGGATTTTTTTGGCGACAGGACCCGCAACAGATGAGCCTTCTCCGCTTGATTCGGACAAAACAGTTACTACAATTTCCGGTTTGTATGCCGGCGCAAAAAGTGTAATCCATGCATGGGGCAAGGTGTCTTCTCCGCCATGCTGTGCAGTTCCGGTCTTACAGGCAACGGAAACTTTCCGCATATCTGCGGAGCCGGACGCGCCTTTCACTTCTGAAAAATTCTTTCCGTCAATTTTTAACTTTGCATTTTTCACTTTAAACTCAAAAAGTGGCCATGCGACTCCTCCCGTTGAACAGCTTTCAACCATTCCTTCCCGTATCAAGCCGATTGTTTTTTCGCTGACAATATTTTTACGAATCGCGTTCAGTCTTCCGTCTTTAAGAATTCTCGGTTGATAGAGCGTCCCGCCGTTGGCAATAACCTGTGTCCACACATTTACCTGAAGCGGCGTTGTGAGTAAAAATCCCTGACCGATACCATAATGATAGGTGTCTCCCAAATACCAATCCTCTTTAATGACATCTTTTTTCCATTCTTTATTCGGGACAACACCCGCCTGCTCTCCCCCCAAATCAATTCCCAATTTGCTTCCTATCCCAAAATTTTTGGCAGTATCAGCAAGACGATCAACTCCCACCTTCTCTGCAAGTTTATAAAAGAAAATATCATTCGATCGCGCAAGCGCCCTGGTAACATCAAGTTCTCCCGGCTCGGTTCTTCCGTACTGGATAAAATACCAGTTGGCAAAAGAAAAATCTCCAATTTTTAAAACACCGGTATCGGTAACCCGGTAATTATCATCAATAACATGTTTTTCCAAACCGGAAGCAGCGGTCACAATTTTAAAAGTAGAACCGGGCGGGTATGTGCCGGCGATAGCCCGATCCAAAAGCGGATGATCAGTTGTATCCTGCAGCACGGCATCAAGAGAAAAATATTCACTGTTTGACGCTGATTTATATGAAGTATCCAAGGTAAAAAGATTGGGATCAAAAGAAGGCTTGGAAAGCATTGTTAAAATTTGTCCGTCAGGAGTACTGATAATAATTGCGCCTCTCTTGATACCCGCAGCCGCTTTATATGCAGCTTCCTGTACTTTTGCATCAATCGTCAAAGTAATATCTTCCCCTGCAATCGGATCCGTCTGACCGAGAGAGCGAACTTTGCGACCCAAAGCGTCTACTTCAATCAGTTGCTTCCCGTCGACCCCGCGAAGCATTTGCTCGTACTGTCTTTCAATACCGCTCTCGCCTATCCATTCATTTGCCGGATAAGCGGTAAACTCCGGTGTTTTTAATTCATTTTCTGAAATTTGTCCGATGTATCCTAAGACATGGCTCATTGCCTCTTTATACGGATATTGCCGAAGCGAATCGACTTCGACGGACTGATCCCCTTTTGCAATAAGCGCCAATGCGTCTTCTTTGCTCAAGTGAATTGTCTTAAGAATTTTGCCGTTTTTATCTTTACTCGTCTGCAAAAATCCCGGCATATTAAAAACAAGCGGCGTCCCGTTACGATCAAAAATAACGCCGCGCGGTGCATGAATTATCTGCGTTCGGGTTCTATTGGAATCAGCCAGTTTCCGAAAATCCGATCCGTGAATCAGCTGCAATGAAAAGAGTTTAAAAAATAACAGTACTGTCGCGACAATCAAAATAACAGGAAGCAAAAAACCGCGTGGCTTGAGAGGAGTTTCCCCATCATCGTACCGATGTCTTTTTACTTTTTCCGTTTTGATATGATCGCCAAAAGCAAAACCGTGTTTCATATATCAGATTCTTGTTTGAAAATTTTTCTTGTAATATCTTAATGCTCCGAAGATGACCAAAGCAATAAAAGAATTTATCAGGGACTGCAGGAACCACCCACCATGTCCGAAGAATACTGAATAAATGCACGATCCGGTGAACGATGCGAAAAGGACAAACGGATAGGAATTTATTTCATATTTCCGTTGGTATAACAGAATTAAAAAAACAAAAAGGATAAAAAAGATACTGCTCAAACCGAGAGTTCTTGCCGCCAAAAGATCCAAAAAAAGCCCCGCCCCAAACGCAACAGGAAAAACGACAGCGTCTCTTTTGGCAATTGTCAGACACAATAAATAGATGAGTACCAAAGGCAGCGTGGTTACTGTCCCTTCAAGAAAAATAAAAATGATAAGAAGAATACTGAACAAAAAAACCATTACTTTAATTCGGATAAAACAAAAACAACTGTCAGCTGAGAGAAATCAACCAAGCTTTGAATTTCTGCCGTCTGAAAGAGTGAACTTGCTTTTTTATTAACTGAAACAATTTTTCCGACAACAATTCCGGGCGGAAATCCCAAACCGCTGGCATCAATATCACCTTTTGTAACAACGACGTCATCTTTCTCGAGCTTGTCTGATAAAACTGCGTTGTCAAAAAGAATTCCGCCTGCTCCCTGACCTTTAATAACTCCGAGCGCCGATGTTTTTGCCGTCTCCGCGGTAAAGGAAGTACTCTTATTGGTAACCAAATCAACAACGCTCAGATGTCCCGATACCTGAACAATTCGTCCGATGAGATTATCTTTATAAACAATAACGCCTCCTGCTTTTACTCCGTCGCTGGTTCCTTTATCAATAACGATTTCCTCGTCGTGCATCCCGATAATTGTTGCCGGCAAGAGTTTTTTGGGGTCAGGATTTGTCGCTTCAAATTGATCATGAAGTGCACGATTTTCTTTTTCAAGTCCTTTTTGTTTTGCCAACTCCTTGAGTAAGCTATTATTTTCTTCGCGCAATTTTTCTTCAGATGTCTGATCTCCTTGTGTATGGAATATACCGAATGTCATTTTCTGAAGCGGCACGGTCGCCTGCTCAAGAAATCCTGTTAAACCGCCGAACAATCCTTTCTGGGCAAAAAAGAAAATAAGAATCGCTAAAACAATGAAGATCAAAAAAACAGGAAAAAATGAGGCTTTCCGTTGCATAGGGGTATTGTAAACTTTTTGTGCCCGCCAATCAACCTCGCCAATTAACCCGATGAATCCCGCCTTGGCTAAAAATACCTTTTTCCAAATGCTGCGCTCTTATAACAGTTCCCTGATGCTCATTTCTTTTTTGTAGTGGTAATGACAATATTCTTTTATTGAGTCTTTCAAAAATACCCTGAACTCCGCGAGGCATGTGTCCGTCGTTTGCCACAACCACATCAATCTCACCAAATCCGGCAGTTCGCACCGTATCAAGAACTTTTTTACCCCATAGGTCATCATTTCCTACATCACGAACGTGAACAAATTTGATTCTACCATCGACATTTTCTATTCCCAACTTATTGGCAAAATACATAAGCAACTTTACCCGATCTTCAAAAGGAAAAGGATTTCTCAGATCTGCATTTGAACCATAGGTAAGTTCTTTCTCCTTGGGACTTCCGACAACGACGACAAGTTCTTCTGCTTTTTCCAATCCTGCAAGCATTTCAAAAATATGTCCCGGATGCGGAGGCTGAAATCTTCCGACAAGAAGAGCACGTTTATCTGTAGGATTTTTATTTATGAGATTATATTCAGCGATAGAAGTACCAATTGTCTTCTTCCACTCAGCAAATTCCGGAGACTCAGGATCAATAGCAAAATCTAATTTTGACAAATCGACTTCGGTAATCCCCTGCTTATCAACTGTTCCGCTTGCTTCTACCGTTGTTTCTGTCATTATTTCAATCCGCCAATCACTTTCACTTTTTCAAGGATGTCTTCATTTTCCAAAACCTTTCCCGTACCGCGGACGACTGAAGTAAGCGGGTCTTCGGAAACAACAACCGGCAGATGGACTCGTTCAATCAGCAGTTGATCAAGTCCTGCAAGATTGGCGCCGCCGCCTGTGAGCAAAATCCCCTGTTCGAGAATATCGGGCAAAAGTTCCGGAGGCGTTTCCTCTAAGACGTCAGCTACCGATTGAATAATCTTGGTAAGAATGGGTGAAAGCGCCTCGCGAATTTCCGCTTCGGTGACCCGTAAACTCTTCGGAAGTCCTGTCTCTATATCCCGTCCGCGAACAATCATCATTTTCTCTCCCTTTTCGACCTCAACTTCATCTTTTTCTTTTGCCCGTTGCGCTTTACTCTTCGCTCGCTGCCCATACGCACTACCAATTTTTATCTTAATATCCTCAGATGTTTTTTCTCCAATCAAAAGCCCATGCCGCAAACGAATATAATGCAAAATAGCCTCATCCATATCGTCGCCCGCCAATTTAATCGACCGGCCAACGACGATGCCGCCGAGTGAAATAACGGCAATTTCGGTCGTGCCGCCGCCGATATCGACAACCATCACGCCTTTTGATTGAAACACAGAAATATCTTCACCGATTGCAGCTGCCATCGGCTCTTCGATAAGATATGCCTCCCGCGCTCCTGCAGAAAGTGCTGCCTCCCAAACCGCACGTCTTTCAACTTCAGTGACTGCCGAGGGAATACCGATAACGACTTTGGGACGGGCCAAAAGTCTCGGCAACGGATTGCCGAGTTCATGCACCTGCTTGATGTAATGCTTTATCATTGCCTCGGTTGCATCAAAATCTGCAATAACGCCACCACGAAGCGGGCGGACGGTCACAATCGACGCGGGCGTTTTTCCAAGCATTTTTTTTGCTTCCGTACCGATTGCGATAATCTGCTTAGTTTTTTTGTGCCTGGCAACCATTGAAGGCTCGCGAATGGCAATTCCCTTTCCTTTGACAAACACCAATGTATTGGCTGTTCCCAGATCAATTCCGATATCGTAAGAGAACCAGCTGAAAAATTTATTTATTAAATTCATAATTTATATCTAAGCGAAAGGTAGCATGCGAAGAGCGCGACGGGAAAAAACTTCTGGCAGGACCCTGAGCTTAAACAATAACCTCATTCTACCAACTTGATACGTTTATGTAAACTAAACGTATCTTGCTACAATTATGTAAACTAATTGTAGCTTGTCCACCATTTGCCAATATGATAGGATTTAGAGATAAACTAAGTATTTTTCAATGAATTTTCTTAACACAACAATTCGCTACTCGTTTTATCTGATCTTCCTCCTTGTCCCTCTTGTTTTCGCCGGTAACACCTCAGAACTCTTTGAATTCAACAAAATGTGGCTTGCTTTTGGTTTGACGACGATTATCGGCCTCTGTTGGTTTAGTAAAATGGTTCTGCAAAAGAAAATTATTATTCAAAGAACACCGATTGATATTCCAATCCTCCTCTTTCTTGCATCGCAAATCATCTCAACTATTTTTTCTCTCGACCAACATGTCTCATGGTGGGGCTATTATTCCAGGTTTAACGGCGGACTCCTCTCGACGATTACCTACATTTTCCTTTACTATGCCTTGGCATCGAATCTATCGAGAAAAAATGTCTATACACTTATCAAGTTTACCTTCATCGGCGGAATCCTGACAGCATTGTGGGGACTGCCGTCGCGCTTTGGCTATGACCCAACCTGTCTTATGTTCCGCGGAACGTTTGATACCTCCTGCTGGACTGACGCATTCAAGCCGACAGTCCGTGTCTTCTCAACACTCGGACAACCTGCGTGGTTTGCAGCATATCTTGCAGCACTTTTACCGCTTTCGGTTTATTACGCGCTCACAAAAATAAAAGACGGAAAAATATTGGCGGGCCTAAAGAACTGGAAATTTCTGCTGTCTTCAGGGGTAATTATCATCTTCTATCTCAATCTTATTTTCACCAATACGAGAGCCGGCTTTCTTGCTTTTGTAGCTGCAAATATTGTTTTTTGGGTTATCATATTTATAAAGAAAATCTATACAAACAAAGTATTTCTTCGCTACTTTATTACTATGAACGCACTCTTCTTGCTTGGTGCGTTTGCATTCGGAACTCCCATCGGAGAATTACATAAATTTACCGCTCCCGGATTACAGGAAGCGTTTGCTGTCAAATCACAACCGGCACAACCCGTAATAGCACAACCTGTCACACCCACTCCGCCGCCCACTGCGGCACCCGTCGAAGCAATCGCACAAACAGGCATCACCGATTCGGGAGATATCCGTAAATACGTGTGGACCGGTGCAATCGATGCATGGAAAGCAAACCCGATTTTCGGAACAGGGGTTGAGACATTTGCCTTTGCATATTATAAATTCAGACCCGTCGGACATAACATGACTTCCGAATGGGATTATCTCTATAACAAGGCGCACAACGAATATCTTAACTACCTCACGACAACCGGTCTCTTCGGTCTGGGCACATACCTTTTCTTTCTCGGACTCTTCTCTCTCCAAATTGCAAAAGGAGTTTTGAAAAAAGATACGCAGCTTATGAATCATGAAGACAGTCCGGAAACAGTACTGCTCGTCTCTGCATTATTCGCCGGTTGGGCATCGATCTTGATTTCAAACTTCTTCGGCTTCTCTGTCGTCATCATGAATCTTTTCCTCTTTCTCTTTCCGCTCTTTATTTTTATGATTGAGGACAGTCTCAATCCGGAAAAAACATGGAAATTTTCATGGGGCAAACAAGATCACGGCGTCAATCCTTATCAATGGACGCTTATCACACTACTCACGATTATCGCAATTTATTTCATCGTCAGCCTCTGTCGCTATTGGTATGCTGACACAAAATATGCACTCGGCGCAAACCTCGACCGCGTCGGCAGCTACCAAGATGCATATCCTCTGCTTCTGGATGCAGCAAAAATTGAACCAAATGAATCAGTCTACAAAGATGAATTGGCAATCAACGTCGGTGTGCTGGCAACAGCTCTTGCGGCACAAAAAGACCAATCAAATGCATCGCAATTTATAAATAATGCAATAGCCCTCAATAACGAAGTTGTCACCGGACATCCGAATAACGTTGTCTACTGGAAAAATCGTGTCAGGCTTTTTTATACACTCGCCCAAATCGGTGATCCGAATCAGCAAGCACTCTACTATCAAGAAGCGCTCAAGGCAATCCAAAAAGCACATGAACTTGCACCGACCGACGCAAAAATCAGCTACAATCTCGGTGTCCTCACAGGACAAAACGGCGACATTCAAAGCGGAATCACCATACTCGATGAAACAATCAAAATGAAGCCGGACTATCGTGATCCGTATTTTGCGCTCGGTCTGTTCTATCACCAGCTCTCACTTAATCCAAACGGCGGTGCCACAAATGCCCAAATGCAACAAAAAGCAATTGAAACATACAAATACATCCTGACCAACATAAATCCGGATGACCCCGAAGTGAAAAAAAGTCTGACAGAATGGGGCGTTAAAAACTAAATTCTTTCAAAATTGCCTCACCTCTAGTATAATACGTGACTAGTATGCTAAAAATTGTCCAAGCACCAAGCTCTGTATTGTCGGAAAAAGCCAAACCGGTAGTCACGATCGATAAATATATCAAAACTCTTTTGAAAGAAATGGATGCGACATTACTTAATGCATCCGATCCGGAAGGCGTGGGCTTAGCAGCACCGCAAGTGGGTAAGTCATTACAGATTTTTCTCGTCAGGCAATCGCCTAAATCTCCCCTTCTGACGTTTATCAATCCTGAAATTGAAAGTTTTTTTGAAACGGATGAAGCACAAGAGGCACAGCAAAGTGAAAAAACTACCAAAGCGAAGAGGAAGGCAAAAATAAAAAAGAGTGTCCAACTTGAAGGTTGTCTTTCGCTTCAGGATATCTGGGGAGTTGTCAAAAGACATTACGGTGTTGTGCTTTCTTATCAGGATGAAACAGGAGAAAAGCATACGAAAAAATTCGTCGGCTTTCTCGCGACCATTGTCCAACATGAATACGACCATCTCCAAGGAGATTTATTTACCAAACGAGTTTTGGAGCAGAAAAATCAGCTATACCACTCAATCAAAAATACAAAGGGCGAAACCGAATTTGAGGAAATTGAACTCTAAATTTAGTATATTGTATATGGTATCTAGTATTTTGTATGAATCACTACTAAATTTTATACAATATACTACATACAACATACTAAATACATGAAAATAATCTTTTTCGGGGCATCAAAATTCGTTCTTCCTCTCATTGACATGCTGCACGCCAATTTCGAGCTCGCATTGGTCATCACCACCGAACGAAGTCCTCTTGACGCTGTTCCGCAGTTCTGCCAACAAAAAAATATCCCTTTTCTCTCAATCAGATCGCTTGATGAAGCAATCGGAACAATTACTGAAAAAAAAGCAGAGCTTGGCGTTCTGGCGTATTTTGGCATGCTTCTCCCGCAAAATGTTCTCCAAACATTTCCGAGAGGTATTCTTAATATTCATCCGTCGCTTTTGCCGAAATACCGCGGTGCTACTCCGGTTCAGTCGGCAGTGCTGAGCGGCGATCACGAAACAGGGGTGTCGATTATAAAGCTTGACGAGCATATGGATCACGGCCCGATTCTTGCCCAAGAAAAAGAAATCATTCATCCGGAAGACACGACAGAAACGCTTCATGGCCGGCTCTTTACCAAAGGGACACACATGCTGCAGTCACTCATTCCTGAGTATATCGACGGCACCATCCGCCTGCAAAACCAGGAACATGATAAAGCTGTTTTTACGAAACACTCACTTATCAAGCAGGACGGATATTTTGACAGCAATAATCCTCCATCACATCTTGATCGGATGATTCGCGCTTATTATCCGTGGCCCGCTGTCTGGACAAAGTTACCAATCAATGGAAAAGAAAAAATTGTGAAATTCTTGCCGGGAGGAAAATTGCAAGTTGAAGGTAAAAATCCGATGAGTGTGAAAGATTTTCTCAACGGCTATCCTTCTCTCAAACCGCTTATTGAAAAAATTTTACCTTAGAAGTCAGGAAGCGTCGGGACCATGTCCAAAATTGCCGCATCTAACGGGTCGTCGACAGACTTTGCGACATCATCTCCGCCTTTTTTATCGTTGGAGACAAGATTTCCTACTGCCTGATCCAATACATCATCCATAGGTAAATTATAGCAAATTTGAGGCTAAATGTCAATATTAGACAACTGCTGCGGGGGTTGTTGTAGGCTCTGTAACTTCGACCATTGTTGATTTCTCAACATTAGCCACAGCTGCTGATGCAGTTGCTTCTTTGAACATACGAAGGCACTTTGTGCAAAGCTTCATACGCATAAAGCTGCCATTAATTAAAATGCGAGCTGTGTGTAAATTCGGCTTAAAGAGTTTTCGGGTACGACGCTTTGAATGAGACACATTGTGTCCGTACATGACGCCTTTGCCGCAATTGTTACATTTCATTCCCATAGGTAGGCAAATATGATATCATATTTTCATTCAGATCTCAAGACATGGACATTCTTTCTATCATACTTAGCATCTTTATCTTAGTCTACTCCTCCATCCTCCATGAAATTGCCCATGGCTACGTAGCATACCGCCTGGGAGACCCTACAGCACGACTGCGAGGCCGTCTGACTCTCAATCCAACCAAGCACATTGACCCATACATGAGCATCATTCTCCCCGCCCTGCTTTTTATCATTACGCAGGGTCGTTTTATTTTCGGCGGAGCTAAACCTGTTCCTGTTGACCCATTCAATCTGAGAGACGGCATCAAAGATTTGGCGATCGTTTCTTTAGTCGGACCTCTTACAAATCTGTCATTGGCAATCGTAGGAAGTGTCCTGATTCATCTCATCTTTCCGGGAATTGGATTTAATGAAGTAAGAAATAGCGGCATTATTGGCTTCATTTTGGGACAAACCGTATTTTTAAACGTTCTCCTTGCAATCTTTAATCTCGTACCCATTCCGCCGCTTGATGGATCAAAAGTGTTCTCCTTATTACTGCCGCCAAAACAAGCTGCCGCTTTTATGTCTTTCGGATCGATCGGCATGATTTTTCTCATGTTTTTACTCTTTTTTCCGATCGGCGGTTTTTCGTTAATGAATGTTATTTATAGCCTCGTTTATTCCTTTCTTTCGCTTCTGGGACTCTAAAAATACTGTCTTGTCAAGTCATTGACATATCTTTCACGACCTCATATACTAATTTTGCTCTTTGATATTGGATATTGGTTGTATAATTTTTCTCTACAAGTTCACAAACCCTGAGGTATCGAATTCAGGTAACTGAATACGAAACGAGGTCGTGTTTTATTCAATCTCGGTTGAATGAATACCCTTCCTAGCTGTAAAGCGTCGGGAAAAGAGCAACCAATTCCGTATTCGAAGAGCAGAAATTATTAACCATACGCGCAAAAAGGATGTGTTCCTGCATGCGTGCTATGGTTGTTTTTATATTGGGGTTGTTTCAGCCTCTCCGGTTTGCTAAAATTGCAGATACGCCAAACGCCGTCTTAGCTCAGTGGTAGAGCAGCTGTTTTGTAAACAGCAGGTCGTCGGTCCGAATCCGACAGACGGCTCAAAAATATTGGTATAATAGAAAACGAAACAAAGCTGGATTGGCGGAGTAGTCAATCGCACCTCGCTGTAGACGAGGCGGCCGTCGGCCTACGGGAGTGCAAATCTCTCATCCAGCACCAGACACGAGCCACATGGTGGCAAAAACGTTACAGCCGAAGTGGCTCAGTGGTAGAGCGAGTTCTTGGTAAGAACTAGGCCACGGGTCCGATTCCCGTCTTCGGCTCACGACTATTTTCATCTTGCCTCAAATAGTGTATAATGTACGTCTTATGGCAAAAAAAGGAGAACATCGCATCAAAATAGGTCTCGTTTGTTCTGTTTGTAAAAACAGAAATTACATCACGCAAAAAAACAAAATGGAGACTCCTGAAAAATTAAAATTCAACAAATTCTGCAAACACTGTAGAAAAGTCACCGAACACAAAGAAACCGAAAAACTTAAGTAATCCCTGCTCAATACTTGTTCTATGCCGATAGAATGCCGCTCTTCTAACCTCTCTCAAAAAAATTATGATGCAATCATTATTGGAGGAGGTTCCGTTGCTATTCATTCTGCAGATGCACTTCGCCGCGCAAGACCTGATGCGCGAATACTCGCAATAACCCAAGACAAACAATTCGGTGGCTTAACCGACAGATCAATGGAGCAATTTCGTCAACTACACGGCACAAAGCCGCTTGCATGGATGGTCGATGTAACGCAAAAAGTCTATCAGGAAATTGAAGATCATACAGGCCGGCCGACTTCCAAAAATATTCCGTATGTTTTCATAATCGGCAAAGAAGATCCTGAAAAACCCGATAGGCCGACACGGGCTGACTATGAAAAGATGATTGCGGCAACAAAATCATGGGGATTTGACAGTCAGGCAGAAATGCTGACGCCTGAAATGCTTCGCGAACGCTACTCTTTTCTTGACGGAGATGATGTCGATGGCGCTGTCGTTATCCATAATGCAGGAAGGCTCTTCACCGGCGATGTGCACAATGAATTAATAAGACGCAGTGAGTCAAATGATCAGGACGAAGGCGTACGGTTTGTGACCGGAGTACGGGGTGAGCGAATTCTGCTTGATGCAGAGAATCGCGTCCGCGGCGTACAAACTGCTCTCGGAGATATCCTTGAAACCGATAATGTCATTTATGCACCCGGAGCGCATATTCTTGATTTACCCAATTTATTACCTGATGTCGATGTATCAAATTTCATCTCACGGTTTACCGTCACGCAACAGGAATTATTTTATGCTCCGGTAGACGGATTGCCCGAAGATACAAACATGTTTCTTATCAGCCCTGATGGTGCCTATGTACGAATTGAACGAGGAGAAGAAACCGGTGTCTATGGAAATTTTATTCCTGAGAATCCAAAGGTCACTGACCCGCAGTCCGATCCCCAACCGATGAAAAATCAGGAAATTCCACTGCCGCTTGTCGTCTATGACGCACTTGCCCATTGTTCAACACGCTATGACCCTGAAGTAAGCGGCGCTTCCACGCTCTCCCGCCGTCCCACAGGACAAACAGCAGGCTACTATACAGACTATGATGACGGCTTACCTGTCATCGGTCAATTAAAGGGTGTAACCGGGCTCACTATTGCAACTGGCGCAAGTCATTTCGGCGTTATGACCGGCGGAGGTTATGGGGAAATTGTTGCACAAATTGTTTTTGGCGGAGAAAAAGTTCCTCAGACCATAATCACGGCTGTTGAACCAAACCGTATCACAGCAGAAGAAAAAAGCCTCGTACTCTAATGGAGTTTCATTGCAAAAGAGCCTCGGGAAAGATATAATGCTTGTACGCTCAGACAATCTAGGGGTATCGGTTAACGGTAAACCAGCGGTCTCCAAAACCGCGACTGGGGGTTCGATTCCCTCTACCCCTGCAAAATCCTATAGTTTGATATTCAACCTCGTTTTTGCTATACTTCTCCCCATGTCACATAAAGCCGAAAGATTAAGTCGTCAAGCAGTAAGAGAAGCCCCGAGTATTAGCCTCGATCTCCGTTCCCAATTTGAAACAATGCCACCTGATCAACGTGCCCGCTATACAAGGATCGAACAGTTAATGGGCTTTGCTACTCTGGATATGTTTCAAGGTGTCTTTAACCCAGATCAACAAGCTTATTTGACAAGTCCTGTTATATTAATTCTTAACGAAGCAGAGTTAGAAGCACTTCACAATCAATGGAATGGTAAGGGATTGAGTAATGCGAGAATTAAAAGACAAGCTTTAAATGGAAAAGTATATGCAACATATCATTTTAGAAACGAATCTGATGATGGAAGTAGTTTCGTGTCAGATGGTACACTGGTAGGCAAAAATTATAGAAATGGAAGAATTTCTGTCTTCGTTGCATCCGAGAAACAAGAAGAAAATGTTGTCGATGAAAAATTTTTATCTTTAAACTCAGATAATCAAATAATACCAACCCTCCCTCCAAACCCAACAAAAGATGAATTAATTGAACACGATTTTTTACTATTTCAACATGAAATTGCTGATATAAAAAGAGCTATTGCGTCTCAAAAAAGCGCTGCAACACAACATTTTGCAGGAACAGTAGTACATGAAAAAATACATGGGCTTCAAAATTCTGATATTCCTAAACCTATTAAAGAAATACAAGCATATTATTTTGAACGAGAGGTTATGAAACAGTTCGGTTATAATGCTCCTGACCATAGCTTTTCAGAGGCTATGGATTTCTATGGAGAATTAGTAAACCAGTATGGTCCAGATGTTCACAAAGTCATTTTTGGATCTGCATCAAAATCGATAAAAGCTTGGTTACTCCCTCAAGTATTAAAAGCTTTTGAAAATAATTTCGATCGTATTTTTCCAGATCTTGAATGGGAATTTATCCCAGTTGATTAAAGTAAAAGGTTCCAACAAAGTTGCTCATCCCCTGCTACGTTCAGTTCGCTCCGCTCATGAACGTAGCAAGCTACTAATTCCTTCAACTTTTATTAAATATCGAATGTTGCTTAATAAATTGCGAACCTGAATCGTAGCCTGCTAGTATAGTCCTATGTATTATTTTTATATTATCCGTAGTTTAAAAAATGGCAAACTATATTTAGGATTTACTCCAGATTTAAAGGCAAGAATCAAATCGCATAATGCTGGAGAAAATAAAGCAACAAAACCAAATATCCCTTATGAACTTATTTCTTATTCTGCTTTTACCAATGAGAAGGACGCTGTCAATTGCGAACAATATTTTAAAACAACTGCGGGATGGAGAAGATTACATAAAATGTTAGAAAATACTCTGAAGGAGATACCCGCAAAGGTACGTTAGAACTTCTGATATACTACATAAATGATCCAAGCAATTATTTTTGACTTCGCTGGTGTTATTGGTGCTGACGGTTATTGGGCATGGTTACGAAAGAATGTACCCAATCTTGAAGACAAAAGACATTTTTTTCAGGAAATCTCTGAAAAAGTCGATAAGGGTACAATTACTAATCAAGAATTTGTTGATCTAATTGCAAAAGAAACATCAATACTTCACGAAAAAATTTGGCCTGAAATCTTTCAAGAAATTGTTATCAACGATAATCTTCTCTCTTATATAAAAATTCTTAAAAAACACTATAAGGTTGGCTTACTCTCTAATTTTACACATGTCTGGTTAGAGGAAATCTTTGATAAATATGGCCTTCATACTTATTTTGATAAAATGTTTATTTCTTCAAAACATGGTTTTATTAAACCCGAAGATGAAGCGTTTCAAAAAATCCTTACCATGCTTGGTGTGACTAAAAATGACGCTATCTTTATCGATGATCGACAAGGACATGTCGATGCCAGCAATAAATTTGGCTTAAAAGCATTTTTATATGTCGATAACGACAAGCTCAAACAAGATTTAGAAAATTATGGTGTCAAAATATAATGTTGCTGGAAGTAAAACGTTCCAACAAAGTTGCTCAGCCCCTTGCTGCCACTTTTAGCCTCGATTTGTGCCTGAAAATCCCTAGCTAGCAACAATACGATGGACTTCTTTTGGCTTACGAGAGGAATTTTGAGTATTCTACATAGTCTTGTTTTTCAAAATGATTTGGTAGTTCACCGGTAATTTTATAACCCAACTCTTCATAAAACTTCGTTGCGTCCCATGTTTTACCCGTTTCCAAATATATTTTGTGGAGTTGACGTTCAGAAGCGAGTGACTCTGCGTTTTGCATAAGTATTTTGCCGACTCCACGACGATATTCATCATGCTTCACAATGAGAGATTCAATATGCATCACTCCTCCCTGTATCGAGAATTCCAAGACACCTACCAACATTCCGTCTTCAATTGCAGTAAATACTTTATTTTCTTTTTTCCAATCTATTTTTCTACCAAAATGCGTGAGGTCTGCCGGTATCCATTCAGCCTTTTGAAATTCTTCGATTGCTTGATCAATTTTCTCTATCTCTTTTATTTCGATCATACTGAAATTATAGCAAAATTATTATAGCAACACGTTCCAACAAAGTTGCTCATGTATAATAAATATATGATCAAAAACCGCATCGAATCATTTGCAAAATATGCCGGAATTGCGACAGTAAGCGTCGAATGGCTCGCATTACTCCTCTATTACCTGCAACGACCTGAATATTTTGGAGGAAAATACCCTATCAGCTACTTCGCTACGCTTCCGCAAACACGATTTATCTTCAGCATCTGCTATACACTTGCCGGAATATTTTTTTGGATCTTTATAAGACACCATTTACACAGATACTATCGCGCTCCGATTACGTTATTTACCCTATCGATGGTTTTATTCTTGGCGTTAGCAATCGTTCCGTATGATCCGGCTAATCATCTTAGCAGCACAATTCATAGTACGTTAGGATACTCATCGAGCATATTTTTTGCCGTAGGTATGTATCTCATGGCAAAGAATGCTCATAATAAAACCGTTCATCGGGTGACAATGCTCGCCCTTTTAAGCAGTCTTTTGCTGCTCTTTGCCTTTACACAAGCTCCAAAAAACAGCAATCTCGTCTTTGCATTTGAAGCAGGCTCCTGGCTTGTATGGCAACTCTGGATCATTTGGATCTCGTTTTATAGCTACAAAAACAGTTCGATAAAAAAATAATCCGACAAAGTTGCTGTCTCTTTAACCCTATAGTTTGACTTTTCCATCCTTTTTTTTGTATACTTCCCTCTTATGAGCGAAAACGATCGACTGAGAATAACCATTGAGGACCAAGGAGGCGCTGAAGAACGTCCCGTAACAACCGTGACGCTCACTGAAGCAGAATTTGCTGCATTAAAAGCTCTCATAAGCCCCGGCGAGCAGTTGGTTCGCAGAAAACAACCGTCATGGAATTTTATTTTTAATGTTGGATTAGATGGAGTAATTTTCCGGGATCTTGCGATCGGTCACACTCGACCGGAAGATCGTGTTGATCTGCGCGAAGAACTCCCTATCCTTGATAGTATTGCGTCAGCTGCAGTTAAATCCCGAGGAGGAGCCGGCAGGTTCTTTGGAAACAGAAGCGGCATTTACTTTAAATCTAAAGAAAAAGGCGCAGAACCAATACCATGCGTGAGATTTACAATTACTACACCCCGAAGAAGCTAAAGCTACCATCTTTAAGAGGCATCGCTAAATTGCGATAAAAGCCTTTCTTTAAGACGCTTCTCATCTGCCTTTAACTCCTGCATCACGGGGATACTCATGTCGGTATCCGGATTATATTTAAGACCCCAATGCATAATCGAAAACATGACAGGGATGAGTTCGAGCGCTTTACTAGTTGGTGAATAAATTGCAGCACTTTTATTTTTCGGATCATCTGTTTTGGTAACTAAACCTGCTTGAATAAAACGTTCAAGTCGATCAGTCAAAATATTGGAAGCAATCCTCTCTTTGGATCGTAAAAAATCTCCAAAATGACGCTTATTCAAAATAATTAAATCACGCAAAATCAGAAGACTCCATTTATCTCCAAAGATATCTAAAGAAAAAACAATCGGACAAACTGTCGGATATCTCTTTGTCATACTCATAGTATACAAAAAGTACTTGCAAAATGCAATCACTATACTCTATAATAAATTTCTGTGGAAGGAGGTGAATAAAATGAATAATAAAGATTATACAACGAGCTTTACCGTAGACAAGACTCCCGAAGAAGCCTTTGCCGCGATTAATAATGTCCGCGGGTGGTGGTCAGGGAAAATTGAAGGGAGTGCCGACAAACTCGGTGATGAATTTACTTATCGCTATGAAGATCTTCATTACTCCAAGCAGAAGGTAACAGAATTTGTCCTCGGCAAAAAAGTTGTTTGGCATGTTGTCGATGCATCGATTAATTTTGTTAAAGACAAAACCGAGTGGAAAGATACGGAAATTACTTTTGAAATCTCTAAAAAAGATAACAAAACTGAGATCCGCTTCTCTCATGTCGGTTTAGTTCCGGCAATTGAATGCTACGACAACTGTTCAAACGCATGGGGCATGCTTGTAAACGGCAATTTACGTAACCTTATCAAGACCGGCAAAGCTCAACCAAACGTTTTTGGATGATACAAAGGTTTCTTACAGGGAGTATCGTGAAGCACCTTACTCCTTGTAAGGCTTCAGCGCCACCGCTTATACGCTATGAATGCAAGCAGGATCGCCGGCGCCACACCCCAAAGCATACCCGGAAAATGAGCATACGCGATATACAGCACAACGCCCAAGAGTGAAATAATAGCAAGGCACACTGCTGAAATGCCGGTCAGATTTGGCATCTTCTTAAAACGCACTACCAAACCGATCGCAAATAACGCCTGAAGTAAACCGAGAGCCATCCATGCAGGCGCGGGCAAAGCACTTAGAGCCCACACCGACGCTATTTTTTCATAATTAAATGACAGGTACAACCCGCCCGCAAAATTATACAACGCGAGCAAAATTTGCAGTACCCAAAGAAAAATATTCATTTGTTTTGTAATTTTCATCTCTCTTCACCTCCTCTCAAAAACCTTCTTATCTATAATAGCAAAGATTTCTTCATTGCTATTCACTCATCCACTTGTAATAATCGTACTAAATGAAATCCATTCTTTTTTTTGCTTTTTTCCTTGCTAGCTTCATATTTGGCTTTATCACTTTACTTACACTACAACACTCCCCTCCCCCAAAACAAACAACCAAACCGTATCATAAAAAAACGATTGCCTATAAAAAATCTGTAAAAGCCGCAACCACTATGGAAGAAATTCCGGTAAAAAATGAGTTTACTTTTGCCGTCTATGGAGACTCTATGGAGGACACAATGGGAGAAGGTGTGGACTATTTACAGGCAGCGCTTGAAAAAAAATACCCAAAAATTGTTTTTCATTTATATAATTATGGCATTGGCGGAGAGAATGTCCAAAAAGGATTGGATCGCTTTGCGCTCCCCTTTCACTATCAATTACGAAATTACCCGCCCATCACCAGTATCCATCCTGACGCGGTTGTTCTCGGATCTTTTGCATACAATCCCTTCAGTCCATATGATAGAAATAAACACTGGATAACTTACTCACAACTTGTTGAAAAAACCGAAACAATAACCCCACATGTTTTTATTTTGGCTGAAATTGCTCCTCTTGGAAAAAACTTTGGAAAAGGACCCCATGGCGTCAACTGGCCGGCGGCAATGACGGAGACACAATCGAAAGAAATTACTGAACTGCTGGAAAATGTCATCGCGCTCGGAACTGCGTTGCATGTTCCGGTAATCAATGCATATGAACTAACAAAAAGCAGCACGGAGACGGGAACGGATATTTATACAAATAGTGATGATGGTATTCACCCGTCAATTGCGGGACATACGTTTCTGGCTAATCTGATTGCCCGCTCGTTCGACACAATTATTACCAAGCCTATTATCTCTCCAACGGTAACACCGCTCCCCCGCCATGAAGATATGCGCTGAGGCATACTTCATGGCAATCTAAAACTAGTATCATGCATCAAAACATTACTTTTGTGATACTTGATAACATGCAACATCGTACTGCGAGACAGCACTGGTACTTTGAGCGTGTGCAGCAGATTGGGTCCCGTCACTTCCTGCATACATACTTTCTGCGATTGCAAAGCCGGAAGTACTAAACCCATGTGGCTCTGCAGATGCGCTTTCACAGTCGGCATTCGGTTGTCCGGTGCCTGACGGATTTGTAGCTGCAAACGCACTACTCATCATAAGTAAACTTGCAGCAATTCCCATCCCGCTTCCAAGAACTATTTTCTTAAACATATATTCACCCCCTTCCAAAACAAAAATAATTTAATCAAAATATCCTTACTAACCGGTGAAGATCTTGTAAAACTTATGTAAGGAATGCTGCGTTTTATGAAGTAATAACGGATAATTGAATCTTTCTTACGTTTATAATACAATACGCCAATGAATAATGAACGAGTGCCAAGGCCGGGAGGGCCTCAAGGCCCACAAGACGGAGTAAGCAAAGCTCGACCGCGCGATATTGTTGACCGTGAAGCGACATCGGGTCGGCGTATTTATGTCCATCAGGATTCATTTATTGATCTGGCATCCCGATCAAGAGAATCGGCACACTTCATTTTTTCATCTTTAGCGTTAACAAATGCGACAAAAATAGCACACCATCATCTTGGAGATGCTGTTGATCTGGGAATACTCTCCGAAGGCGCAAGCAGAGGCATTATGAGGGCGCTTGAAGCAGGATCGACCGATCGCCTGACAGATATGATGCACAGAATCGGCTACCGGTCTCCGGAAAGATACAATGACTTTTTTCCTTTGCTCGGTGAAGATGAACGGATCGTTTCTTCCTGCAGCGAATCAGGATATTTCACCTATGCTACCGGGGAGGGCGCAAGTGAAAGAATGTTTGCTGAAAAAGGAAGTCTACGCCAAGAAAGATCTGATATCAGATCAGGAACAGGCCCCGACGACGTAACAATGATCAAAGGAAGAGTTCTTGCACTCCTTGATCCCAATTTGCCTACAGGACCTGATACCGCCCGCTCCTACTTCCCGAAAGGAAACGGCAGTGCTACAGTCGACGTAAGCGAGCTGGATGAGATAAAAGGTGACGTACGCACCAGAGTACTTTCAGATCTTGCGTCTACCATAAGATCAGCCTATCCTTGGGACGCGGATAATGAAGAGCATGCGCGAATACTGCAGGATCTTTTTGCATCGGTCACTATTGGTTTAACAAAAGGAATTTTTGCCGAAAGTTCTCCAGCCGCAAAACCAAATGGCCGGAGAAATGTCGTATAATACAGTAACGTGAATGTATTTCATCTCGCATTACTTTTCTTCGGCGGCTTAGGAGCAGGCCTCTATGCATCGTCTGTCGGCGGCGGCGGATTGTTTACTCTCCCTCTGTTGTTGTGGACCGGGATTCCCATACAAATTGCCTTGGGTACACAACGGTTTGCCGCAGTTATTTTAGAGCTGGCAAGTGCAATCAAATTTTATAAAGAAAAAAAAGTAAATCTCAAATTGGCTCTTCCTTTGGGTGTTTTGGCAGGTTTGGGCAGCCTGATCGGAGTCAATATTATTCTCGCAATTAATGAGAAAACGTTGTCTTTGATTATGGCTATTTTACTCGTTGGAGTCTATATCGCGGTCAGAAGCCAAAAAAAATGGATGCGGGAAAAACCAATCATGGGAGGCAGACATTATGTCCTCTTAGCACTTGCGACATTTTTTTTGGGAATTTGGGGAGGATTTTTTGGCGCAGGCTTTGGGGCATTTATTATGATGCCGTTTCTTTTCTTGGGTTATAAGTTCATGGAAAGCGCAGGCATTGCCAGAGTGATTGGCTTTGTGATGTCAACCTTTGCCATGCTGGTCTTTGCGCACCAGGGGTTAATTAATTATGTGTATGGGATATTTCTGGGCGGAGGATTTGCTATCGGTAGTTGGATCGGGATTTCGATTGCACTCAAAAAGGGAGATGAATATGTCAGGGGTCTGATGGCAGTTGTTGTTATTATCACAGCAATTAAATTGATCTTAGATTTTTTCAACAGTACACTTTTCTAAGAAATTATAATTTTGATAAGTCAGGTAATGGATAACGACGCATTGCTTCTTCTATACGAGCTGTTGTTTCCGGTGGTTCGGGTGCATCGTCAGAAAGTCGATCAAGTGTTCTTTGCCAGGCCTGACGCTGCTCTTCTCGTTCCGGAGGAAAATTTGCTAGTGCGTCTTTACTATCAGCTATCTTTGTATCCTTTGTAAGCGGATCTCTTTTGAGATAATCAATCCAAAGATCATAAGGCCAGACATCTTCAGGCGGTCTGACAAAACATTTGACCGCGCCAATTACTTTCTCTGTGCAGCCTATTTGCTCCATTCGACCAAACAAACTTTCCAAAGGAATTGTAGAGTATCGAGGATTACTGGCATCATGGAGCAATGCCACCAATTGCTGCGCTTCCGAAACCATCGTAGGATCATCTTTAATCCGCACGCAATGTTCAAAAAGAGGTTTCCCATCAAGCCCGTTAATACCCTGATGTGCCTCTTTTGCCAATGCTATCGCCGGCTGCAAAACACCGGGCTTTTGTTCTACTCCGCGCGAAAGATCTCCAAGAGGCTCCATTTTTTTATTATAGCATTTGTCTTGTAGTCGAAGAGAGATTTCCTTACAGCATTCTTACGAAATTATCCATTAATTTATGTAATTGCTTGCTAGAGTAATCTGTAGAGTATGACGGAAGCACAAACACAAGAAGTAACCACGGTCTCACGCCCTACACAAGTGGTTAAAACGACAAAAGCAGTAGTGACACCGGCTATTAAAACAGAGCCTCCGCAACGGGTGTATGAAAAGAAAAAGGCGATCTTCCGAACCTATCAAGTCGTTTGGTATATCTTGGCAGTTATCGAGGTCCTCCTCGGATTTCGCATGACGCTCAAAGCTTTTGGCGCCAACCCATTCAGCGCTTTTACCAACATGATTTATACGGTAAGTACTCCCTTTGCTTATCCGTTTAATGGAATATTGCCGACCTATGTTTCCGGAAATTCGATCTTTGAGTGGTCAACGCTCATTGCCGGAATCGTCTATGCATTGGTTGCCTACGGAATCGTCTACCTCCTCCAAATTATGAAACCGGTCACCCCAACGGAAGTTGCGGAAAACGTCGACAACCCTTAAATTTAACTATTTTTGTTTTACATCCACATTAATCTGATTCGGAACAGTAATTTGTGGCGCCTGAGCCCCCTGAAAACTTGCTCGAAAATATGGAAGTATATACATAAAAAGGAGCACCACAAAAACAATAATTAAAATGACACCAAGCAGGAAACCCATGCCATTATTAGACGTCGTCGGTTGCGGATTATTCACAACAGTTGCCATATAATCACCTCCTTCATGAGTATAGTTTAGCTATCGTGAATAAAATTATTATAAGATTTTTGTGTGAAGTCTGTAAGAATTATCCTGTGGCGTCAATGATTTTTGCGGCGATTTCTTTTTTTGAGGCGTTCGGAATCTTCACAAACTTTCCGTCAGGATACACAAGCATAACTTCATTCGTATCGACTTCAAATCCGCCGGATGGTTTACTGATATCATTGGCGACAATCATATCAGCATTCGATTCCGTTAATCGTTCTAAAGCTGTTTTTACCAGCGCTTTTTCGCTCAAACCATATTCCGCTTTGAAGGCAATAAGATGAATGTCCGGATTGATTTTTTTTATTTCATCAAGCAGCTTTTTTTGCGGTTTTAAATCCAATGACAAAGCATTTTCGCTCGCTAATTTCCCTTCATGTTTTCCGATAGTAAAATCAGAAACAGCCGCGACATGATAAATAACATCGTATTTTTTAAGATGCTTCACAAGTAATTTTTCAAGATCGGCAACTGTTTCAAAAAGTTCCTCCTGCATCATATATCTTGGCTCAACACTTGTTTTTGAACGCAACAACAAAACATCTGCTCCCCGAAGAAATAACTCTTCAGCGAGTGCAACTCCCATTTTCCCTGAACTGCGGTTGGTAATGACCCGAACTTCATCAATCTTTTCAATCGTTCCGCCGGCAGTGACAATAATTTTCTTATTTTTCAAACTCGACGTCCGATTCAACTGCCTCATGATTTCATCTTTGATAACAGATGCTGCTGCCAGCCTTCCCTTCCCCTCATAGCCACATGCTAATAAACCGCGTTCGGGTTCGATGATGTGATACCCTAATTTTTTTAACTTGGAAACGTTTTCCGCGACAATCGGATTACTCCACATGTGGACATTCATTGCGGGAGCGATAATCACCGGTGACGACACTGCAAGTGTTGTTGTCGTCAAAAAATCATCTGCTATGCCATAAGCAAGCTTACCGATCACATTTGCCGTCGCAGGAACAATTGCCATGACATCAGCATTATCCGCAAGATCAATATGCTCAACATGCCGTGCATCCAAAATTTTTTTGTAATCAAATCCATTTTCAAAAAGCTGTGTATGTACTTTATTTCCCGAAATTTTTTCAAATTCGGCAGGACTGATCATCTGACTCGCGCGAGTTGTCATAATGACGTGAACAGTAACACCTTCTTCTTTCAGGAGAGTAATCAAGTCCAGAGCTTTAAATGCGGCAATACCGCTGGTGACACCGAGAACCACAGTCTTTTTCATATGTTGAAGGCCTATTATACCACTGCAGGGGAATTTGTATCACGAATCATATCCAAAAATTGCTTCAAACCCTTCGGATCGGCAACAAATGATATGCGGACTCCCGGAGCGTGTGTGCCTGCGGTTGTAATAATCAGTGTCCCCCATTTCCCGATCTCATCCAAAACGCTTTGCTCGACGGTAATATCGGTAATTTGATTGTAATCAATGCTGATAACATTGGTACCCAAAAAATCATCAACAAGAATAATGCGTCTTTTTGTTAATGCATAATGTTTTGCTTTTCTCATATAAAACCAATACAACAGTCCCAGAAGAAGAACAGCGATACCGGCAATAAATGAGATAACTGCTGTGGGTATGGCGAGAAGAAGCGTTATAAAAAGAATTGCCCGTAAAAAGAGAGGGCTGAGAGAAAATTCTTTTTCTATTATTTCATCGGGCGAAATAAGAGTGCTCCAGTCATAGTGCATATATTATTTATATCATAAAACTTGTCACGTTCAGTTACATGAACGTGACTTGCTATCTTCTTACCCCTTTGCTTTAATGAATATATGGACCCGCAAGCGCAACCCGCACCCGCACAAACACCGCAACAAACACCTGCAGCATCGCAAACTCCCACTCCTCCGCCAGCAAAAAAAAGCGGCGGATTTTTAGGAAAACTATTACTTTTTATTATCATCGCGGGACTACTGATTACCGGCGGTTACTTCCTCGGAACCATGGGGCACAAATCCCCCACCGATACAACGCCGACCCCTACAACAGCACAAGCTCAAGTGAGTCCGACACAAATTCCCGCTTCTCCGACATCGACTTCAGCGACAACAAAAACTGTCAAAGCAGGCTTGACGACGAGCAAAACGTTTAAGCCATACAGCATTGAAGTGCCTGCCGGATGGACCGACGCCCGCGAAACAACCGTTGCAGCAGATATCGATAAGTTAACGCTCACAAAAGACGGTTATTCACTCACGATTTATCAGGCTGCGCTGGGAGGCGGCGGCTGTTTGTATCCGGGAGACAAACCGTCAGAAATGGCACAATCGTTTACGGATGCTGCCGACATCTTGGGAAAAGGCGGACAATATAAAAGAAGCTGGAATACACCGGGTGCGGAAAAAACAATCTCATATACCGTTTGTCAAAAATCCACAGAAGATAGTTCCTATGGGAGCATTACTTCTTTTGGTGTCATCAATGCTGTTTCACCGAATCCCGCCGACACGTCAACGCTGTCTGAAATCGACGGCATGATCGCCTCAATAACCGGCCAATAAATCCCATATGCAGCAATTCGCCAAATATCTCAGTCTGATACTTCTTGCAGTAAGCACCCTCCTTCTTATTCCGTTACAGATGAAAATGATTGGTTGGCCCGTGCTCCTGCTCGGATTAGGAACATTACTTTTGTGTGAGAAACAATTCCGAAAAGATATTTTCCTTATTTATGTTTCTTTAGCGCTTTTAGGAATTACGGAAATTACAACGAATACGAGTCCGGTGCATTTTCTCCAAATGATGACAACACTTTCTCTTGCAGTTGCGATCCCATATTTTGTTTCGCGCTATTTCTATAAGGATTATTTGGTCCATTTTCAATTCCACCACGGAAGAAATTGGTATAAGTTGGAAATTTTCTATATTTTCTTTGCAGGCATTGTCACATATTTTTCTTTTCCCTTTATGCTCTGGGAAACGCACTCATATTTAAATTGGACTGTTAATACGGGATTTAATAACCTTCTCATCCTTTTTATCGGTACCAATTCGCTTGGTATTTGGGACGAATTATTTTTTATCAGTACGGTACTCGGAATACTCAAGCGCCACCTTGCCTTTCCCCTCGCTAATCTCCTGCAAGCAACCATGTTCACCTCTTTTCTTTTCGAACTCGGCTTCAGGGGGTGGACTTTTTTGTTAATTTTTCTTTTTGCGCTTCTTCAAGGATACGTTTTTAAACGGACACAATCGCTGTTCTATCTCATCACAATCCACTTAGTTGTCGATCTCGTTCTCTATCTGGCATTAATTTATCTGTACCACCCGGCACTTATGCCGATTTTCTTTTTCAAATAATATTTTCCTTGACAAGAAAACAGAACTTCGTTATCGTTAAGATATATGGCAGAACAAAAAGTCTATCCGAACTTCTCCGTTGCGAATAATGCAAAACCCAATCGTTTTCTCAACTTCCCTTTTCTTGGTGTTATAGTAAAAGTGGTAATCCTCATCCCTGTTTTCGTTGAGCTCTCTTTTCTCTCTCTTGCTGCTTTTTTCGTCCTCTTTGTTAACTGGTTTGTCGTTCTCTTCACCGGTAAGTATTGGGACACCGCATATAGTTTTTTTCTCAGCCTGATGCGTTTTACCGGAAAAATACAACTGTATATTCTCGGCATTACCGATACCTACCCAGGCTTTGCTCTCAATACCAACGGTCTCTTTGAGCTCACTATTGCAAAACCGGAAAAACCGAATCGTTGGTTTGCGGTTCCGTTTTTTGGAATCTTTGTCCGTTTTATTCTTCTGATTCCCTACATTATTTTCACCAACGTGCTTCTGAGAGGTTCTGAAGTTGCAATGTTTTTCTCATGGTTTACTATCCTCTTTAAAGGGAATCTTCCTGAAAGCTTGTATGAATTTGAAAAAGATTCACTGCGTGTTTCTTTCGCCGGCAGCTCATACCTCCTTGGTCTCTCCGACACCTACCCGAGTTTTGCAATTTCGATGAATCACCAAACAGTAAAAATACTGCTCATTATCGCGGGAACTATTCTTGTGCTCAGTCGTATGAATGGAGATTATGCCCGAACATATAACAGACAATCACCAAATCACCGATACTACTATCAACAGAATTTTTCTCCGCGCGCAGGGGTACCTACGGATAATAAGACTTACTGATTTTTTGTTTTCTTTTTCTTTTCAATCAGTAAGACTGCTCCTGCCATAAGACCAAACGCGCTCCCAAGAATCGCCCCTCCTATTACATCCGTACTCCAGTGCTCTCCAAGATACACCCGCGAAACACCCATCAAAAGATCGTAACAGATGATCAGTCCACACAGAATGATCTTGGCATTTCTTGAAAGTTTTTTATGATTAATAATAAACACCAAAAGGATAACTGAGATAAAACCGGCTCTCCCTGCATGCCCTGAAGGATAGGAAAAATCCGAACTCACATAAAACTGAGGAAAATTAACAATATTTTCAGTTCTCAGCATAAAATGAGGCGGGGGCGGATGATTGACGAAAAATTTTCCATAGAGCTCGATGAGATGAAATCCTCCGAAAAGAATAAAAGCAGCCAAACCGGCCAGCCATTTTCGGGTAACCGCAAAAAAAGCAGCCAGAACAAGAGTCATTACCTCAAACTTTCCGACATCACTTAAGAAAGAGAAGAAGGCATCAAACCGCCTGCTGACGTCATCCTGGAGCCGCACGGTTGTATCAAAATCAAATTGCGTAAACAAATTCTTGTGAACAAGATAGGAAAATAAAATAAATGCGAGGAACAAACCGCCGCCGGAAAGTAATAAAACAAATTTTTTGGGCATTAATATATTATATGAGATTGAACTTTAGATATCCAGTGACTTGAGGTATTCGCGGAAATCATCACTGATATCAGGATGCTTGAGACCGAATTCAATAACCGTCTTCAAGTATTCTAATTTATTCCCTGTATCATAATATTTCCCACCTTTTATTTCAGCGGCAAGTACATGTCTTTTGTCATTAAGCATAAGCTTGAGTGCGTCGTTGTAGTAAAGCTCTTCTCCATCTTGGACGTTCTCCAAAGCTTTATCTAAATAATTAAAAATTTCGGGAGTAAAAAGCGATCCGCTGACATTGGCAAGATCCGATGGCGCCGCTTCTTTGCCCGGCTTCTCAATAATCACATCAACGTCAATAAGCCCATCACGAAGCGTTTGTCCGCCGGCAAAACCATATCGGTCATAATCCTGAGGGTGTTTTGCTTTAATACTTGCAAGAACCGACCAGCCGAATTCTTCGTAAATTTCAATTAACTGCTTGAATCGTGATTTCGGTTCGGCAAGAATAAAATCATCACTCCAGGTATAAATAAACGGTTCATCGCCGATAATACTTCTGACGTTGAGAAGCGGCGTGCCGTTGCCGTACGGACCTTTCTGTCTGACATAATGAAAGTTTGCCATATCTGAAATTCGCTCTGTCTCTTCAAGTAACGGTAATTTCTTTGGTCCGCCCATACGGAGATTTTCAATAAGCTCCATGCTCGGCTTGTCAAAATGGTCTTCAATAGTTCGTTTGTGATAACCGGTAACGATGATGATATCTTCAATGCCTGCGTCAACTAACTCTTCAACAACAATTTGAATAATCGGCTTATCGACAACCGGGAGCATTTCTTTAGGCATTGCCTTTGTTTGAGGAAGAAAACGGGTTCCGAAGCCTGCTGCGGGGATCACTGCTTTTCTGATTTTCTTATGCATAGGGGTATTATAATAGAAAAAGTTGTGACAAGTCTAGATGCTTTTTCTGTCAGATTGAGGTCAGAAGTTTTCTCTTTTTAAACCGACACTCCCGCTCTTCAGATCAAAAATCCAAAAAGCGGGAATGAAAAATAATGTCAAAAAATTAACCTCTTCTTGATCCTAATCGAGCCGCAATAAGACTCGTCACTGTTCCTGTTCCCACAGCTCTTTCTGCTGCTTTTGCTGTAGATCTTGCTTTTACTATCATGCTTGGAGCTTCAGAATCCGCTCTGAACACAACAGGCACTGGCTCTCCTCCTTCAGGAGTAGCAGTTACTGAATAGGTATCTCTTCCCACTCTTGCTTTTTTCAGAAGTGTTCCGGTTAATGTAACTCCTGCCGGTGTTTTTTCGCCATAATGCGAAAATTCTACTTCTGCCGTAAAAGGCACACTTGCCCATGCATTCGGTTGTTTTGCGTCTGCGGACTTAACGTTTGTAGCTCTGACTTCAACGTAATTTGCCATTATTTTCACCTCCCTCCATCACCATAAATATGTCAGAACTATAACAAAGAAAAAGATGTATTGCAATTGGATTTATATAACAAGCTAAAGAGGAAATTAGACAGCCGGAGTTGTTGGAGGTGGAAATGTGAATTTTATTTTGCTCTTACTCTTCTTACTGTGCGCACAACAGCCTTTGTTGTGTCAACCGCAGCAGCACCTTCACCGAGTGCACCCGCTACTGTTTCAACCCATCCTGCAACATCTAACTTATTTGCGCTAACCCTACTCAAACCGTTTACAAGCGCAGGTGTGGCTACATATACGACAGCCGCACTGGATGCATAACGCAAGACATCAACCACAGGTGTCGTTATTCGACGAATCCCTCTCATTCTGTTTACGACTCTTTGTTCTGCGGCTGAAAGAGCAACTGATGCCGGAGTTCCTTCTGGACCAACTTTATTTCTACTCATAATAAAAAATGATAATACATAAAAAAGACTACGATGTCAAGATATATTTAATATTCGAATGGGTAATCACTAAGTTATGAAATAAAAAGAGGAAATTAGACTGCGGGAGTTGTTGGAGGTGTTGTTCCGCCTGCGGGTGCAGTTGGATCTGCTGCAGGTGCGACTGGGTCAGCAGGCATTGATGGAGCAACAGGTGCCGGTTCCGGTTCAGGCATTGGCGCAGGTGCTGCTGGTGCGACTGGGTCTGGTGCTGGAGGTGTCGGCATAACTGGTGCAGCCGGTTCACTTGGCATGACAGGTGCTACAGGAGTTGGTTCAGGCATTGGCGCAGGTGCTGCTGGTGCGACTGGATCTGGTGCTGGAGGTGTCGGCATTCCTGCCGGTGCCATAGGATCTGCTGCAGGTGCAGCGGGTGTTGGATTCATTGGGTTTGATGTGTTGTTATCCATTTGATTACTTATCTATTATTAACAATGTCACAATATGTTGTCAAGACCCAAATTCGTGGTACAATAGCACTTATAGATTAAAATAATATGTGCGGAATATTCGGCTATATCGGAAGCAAAACCAACACCTCGGAAATGATATTTGAAGGTCTCAAAACCCTTGAATATCGCGGGTATGATTCATGGGGAATCGCCATCAAAGACGGCGATAAACTCGCGGTCGAAAAACAAGTCGGCAAACTCCCTGAAAAGATTGCCAATGAATCATTTTCAGCAATCAACTCAACAATCGGTATCGGCCATACCCGTTGGGCAACGCACGGCGGCGTCACTGTTGAAAATGCCCATCCGCACCTTGACTGTACCGGACAAATCGCCGTTATCCACAACGGGATCGTTGAAAATTTCCAAGAGCTGAAAGCAGAACTGCTGACAAAGAACCACAAATTTGTTTCCGAAACAGATACTGAAGTCATCGTCCATCTCCTTGAAGAACATTTTAAAAACGGTACATCTTTTACCGATGCCATGCGTGAAACATTTAATAAGTTGCACGGCCTCAATGCCGTGGTCGCCCTCAATTCATCAACCAATGAGATCGTTGCAGCGAAAAACGGCTCTCCGCTTATTATCGGTATCGGAGATGAAGAGGGAGAATTTTTCCTCGCATCCGACGCAACGGGAATTATCAAGCATACAAAAAAAGTTATCTTTCTTGAAGATCATCAAATGGTTAATCTCGGTAAAACTCTCAAACTCTTCGGATTACCCGACGGCAACGAGATCGAATACAAGGTCACCGCGCTTGATTGGGATTTTAGCGACGCACAAAAAGGAGAATATCCGCACTTTCTCTTAAAAGAAATTCATGAGCAGCCGCATGTGGTCGAAAACATCGCACTCACCTATTCCGAACAAACCAAACAACTTGCACACCTTATCGAAGAAGCATTCGGCACCTTCATGGTCGGCTGCGGGACTGCATCATACGCTGCATTTGCCGGGGTGTATCTTTTCTCATCAATTGCAAAAAAACATGTCAATTTCACCATAGGTTCCGAATTCAACTATCTTGAACACTATATTACTGCCAAAACGCTGGTCATCCCGATCTCGCAATCAGGTGAAACAATCGACGTCGTCGAACCGGTCCAAAAAGCAAAAGAAAAAGGTGCACAAATTGCCGCACTCGTTAATGTTCTCGGGTCAACAATTTACCGACAGGCCGATCACAAAATCATTCTCGGAGCCGGTCAGGAAAAAGCAGTCGTGGCAACCAAAAGCTTCATGGCAATGTATGCGATCCTTCTGATGACGGCATATACGCTTGTGGACAAACAGGACGAAGCAAAAGATTTACTTATCAAAGCCGCCAAAGACATCACGCAAATTTTACTCCCTGAAAATATGCAAAAAGTGCATGATCTCGCTGAAATACTGAAAACAAAAGAACATATTTATATTTTGGGACGCGGTCTTTCCTACGCCACAGCACTTGAGGCGACAATGAAAATTAAAGAGACAGCTTGTGTCCACGCCGAAGGATTTGCGGGAGGAGAACTCAAGCACGGAGTTATCGCTCTTATTGAACAAGGCACGCCCTGCATTGTCTTTGCGCCCGCTGACGAAACGTATGATGAAATTATTTCAAACGCTCAGGAAGTCAGAGCGCGAGGAGGTCTCATCATCGGTATCGGACCGAAAAACAATCAGGTCTTTGATCACTTTATCCAAACCGGCGACAACAAAGAAGCGACACTCCTTTCACAAATTACCGTCGCACAGCTCCTCGCCTACTATTTGGCACTCGCACGAGGCATCGAAGATCCTGACAAACCTCGAAATCTTGCAAAATCCGTCACCGTGAAATAGTCTCTCTTTCTTCTTAAGCATAAATGCTCAAATCTCTTATGCGTCTCTTTGACGGATCCATATAAACGAAGGCTACTTGTATTAACCTCTCATTTTAGTATAATAGCTTCCTATGGGCCTAGAACGAAAAGCAAATGCTCTTTATGCTTCACGCACACACGCAGACCAACAAGCGGCAGTTGGCCATGTTAAAGACGTTTTCGATGCTGCGAGTCGCAATCATATTTCCCTGAGATTAGGATATGCATCAGGTATTTTTATGGGTCGTAACGAAGTCTCCCGCTGGCATCCTATCAAAAGACGTAAATTGAGAAAAATTGAAAAAGCACTACAAAAAGAGCAAGATAAAAGAGAAAAAGAGCAAACAGAAGGAGCAAGATTACAAGACTGGCTTAAGAGCGATTCAACTGTTCCTCTTACGCTTTCATGGCATTCAACAGGTCGTGAATATATGCAGACCCCATCGTTGGTAAAAACTGAAGTACCGGAGGGACAATTCGCCGAGAGAGCTTTTGCGCTTGGATCAACCTTATCTCTCCCCTATGAGCTGCTTGACGGCAGACTTGATCACGCTGATAGAGACAAACTACAGGCTCGCGAAGCGTTCTGGAAGAGATACGATATAAACACAGGTCAAGAATTACAAGAGTTTTTGATAAAAAACTTTAAACGCACAACAATTGATTTTGGAGAAAAGCTGCCTGTAGAAATGCGATGGCTGGAAGCTGCCTATCCTGATGACTTTGCTTACTTAAAAACACTTAAAGAGGAACATGGTTTGACAATCGAATTAGTCAAATCGGTAAAAGCCCCCAATGCGGTTGGAGACAGTATCAGATCTGTTGCCACGGGATCTTACCGTGGATTCGTGTCGCCATGGTTTAAATCATTTGTTAGAGAAGGTAAAGAACCTCTTATGCTGGACTCTGACAGAGAGTTACTTGCCGCGATGCGCATTGTTCAAAAAACAGGCTCTGAGGCTATCAGAACAGGTGATACAAAAATACGCAGAAGACTCCATATTAAGCCAAAACCAATCGTTGCTGATGTTAAAGATGCATTGATCGATCATTCCTATGAAAAAAAGCTTGATCACGACAAATCTCTTGGTCTTATTAGGGATTTTGTTCCTTTAAGCATGTCTCTTTCTGTAACGGATAAACGGGATGGCTCATATCTCTCAGATGAAGTACGAACGCGGGTTGAAGCGATCAACACGCGCCTTGGCGAAACCATTGGCAAAGACTATGCTGCAAAACGACTCAGCTTTGAAGATTCTCAAAGTGTTTCTAAAAAAAGTGTTGAACTGCTTACCTGGACACTTGGCGTTGCGGGTGTTTCGACAGTACTTGAAGCTCTCCATGCGGGACCTGTAGCCAAATTTATCGCCGCATCTTCTGATGATGTAATCAACGAAGCAGCAGCACTTGCCAGTCTGAGTATTGCCGAAGATAAAACTGTCATAGAATTATTAAAAAAACGGGCGAAATTTCTTGGCCCAGTTTTAGGAAGCGCCATGGCATTAGCTGCGGGAGTAGATTGGATAAAAACAGTATGGGGCGATCGAATAGGCGGTGCTGCATTTATGATAGCTGCTACCATGCTTTCGGGAGCTACTGTTCTCACATCAGGATATGGCTTAGCAAAAAATTATGCCGCACTGGCAAGAGAAGGAAAAATACCTGATTATTATCCTATTATTCCCGAGGAAGCGGCAACACAAATAAAAGAAAAATTGCAACAAGCGGAAGCAGAACCACTCGACATCAAACAAGCTACTTGGAATGGTATAGCAGCTTTCCTACAGCAACACGGTGAGGATGAAAAATCCATTGCCCAAAAACAGCATCTGTTTGACAGATTTGCGCAAGGAAAAGAAGCGCAGAAAATTTTTGATCAAATTAAAAATCCCTCCTGGTTAGCAAGCTTCGCACATGGATTAAAAGAAGCCACAGTGATTAATCCAAGTGGAGGATTTATCCTTGGCGCAAGTGTCGCGGCTCCTTTTGTTGGACTTCTTTTGGGCCCGTTCTTTCTTGCTAACCCCCTACTCTACGCAACCGCCGGCTCTTTAGAAGGCCAAACCGGAGTTGTCGGTGCGCTCGCGCATAGAGGTTGGTTTTCTAAAAGCTGGGAAAAACAGGTAGAAAGAAAAATTAAGGACCTCCAAAACTAATTATCTTCTCCCTTATTGGCAAGTACGAGCAAATATGTTACAATATCGCTTGACACCCTGATTAGGGTTTTTTCGTAGTTAAAAAATGACAACACCGGTACTATTCTTACGAGAGACGTTCGATGAATTAAAAAAGGTAAAATGGCCAACACGAAACGAAGTCATCAGACTTACGCTCGTTGTCATCAGTATCAGCGTTATTGTCGGTTTGTACATCGGAGGCCTTGATTACGGATTCACCAAGCTAACAGAGTTAATTGTAAAATAATATGGATCAAACAACCCAAACAGAAGACATTAAAAAAGAAGAAGTCGTTGAAGAAACAGTAACAGTTGAAGAAACTTCAGCTGATGCTGCTGAATCAGCACAAGAAGAAACAGTTGAAGCTGCGTCAGACGCGGTTGAAACAAAAGCTGAGGAAGTAGCTGAAGAAAAGGAAGAATCGGAAGATGCTTCGGCGAACTCAGCAGAAGAGGCAGCTCCTGAAGAAGTAAAAACAGAAGAACCGAAAGCAGCAGATCATCCTGACGCAAAGTGGTACATTATCCACACCTATGCAGGTCATGAAAACAAAGTTGCCCGTTCTTTGAAACAGCGCATGGAAGCAATGGGATTCGCAGACCGAATCTTCGATATCGTTGTCCCGACCAAAGATACGATTAAAGTATCACAAGGCAAAAAAGAAACCGTTAAAGAAAAGATCTTTCCGGGATATGTGCTCGTTAAAATGGTTTTGGATGATGAATCATGGTTCTTGGTTCGAAGTACCCAAGGCGTGACCTCTTTCATTGGTGCAGGCAGTAAGCCAACACCAATTTCTGAAGAAGAAGTCAAAGCAATCCAAAAGTTCATGTCTCAGTCGACACCGACCTTCCAAACCAACTTTACCGTTGGCGAAGCTGTTAAGATTACTGACGGTCCGTTCAATGACTTCCTCGGAACCATCGACTCAATTGATGACGCACGAGGAAAAGTACACGTCTTGGTAAGTATTTTCGGACGTGAAACACCGGTTGAACTCGACTTCTTACAGGTTAAGAAAATCTAATCACTAAACTTATGGCAAAGAAAATCAAAACATTAATCAAATTAAATATTCCGGCCGGAAGTGCAACTCCTGCACCACCCGTCGGACCTGCTCTTGGTCAGCACGGGCTTCCTATCATGGAATTCGTGAAGGCGTTCAACGACAAAACAGCCGATCAAAAAGGCAATATTCTTCCTGTAGTCATCACGGTTTTTGAAGACAGAACGTTCACCTTTATTACGAAAAAACCGCCGGTTGCTGAAATGATCAAAAAAGTTCTCGGCAAACCGGGAAGTCAAAAACCGGGCAAAGAAAAAGCAGGAACCCTCACGATGGCTCAGGCAAAACAAATTGCAACCGACAAGCTCGAAGATCTCAATACAGATGACGTCGAAATGGCAACCAGAATCGTTGCCGGAACCGCCCGAAGTATGGGAGTCGAAGTAAACTAATATGGGAAAAATAAGAATTAAAACATTCGGAGACGAAGAACAGGAAAAAGAAGACCAAAAAAAGGCCGCTGCTCGTGCAGAAGCAAAAAAAGCAAAGGAAGCTGCTGAAAAAAGAGCAGAAGACGCCGGAGAGGCTCCTGCAGAAACAAAAACAGATGGTGCTGAAGAACCAAAAGAGGCAGCAGGAGAAGCAAAGAAGAAAAAGAAAGAAAAATTCCTCAAGAAGAAAAAACAAGCTCACTCAACAAAATACCTTGCTGTCGTAACCAAAGTTGACAAAAACAAAGTATATAAATTAACAGAGGCACTTGCCGTTCTTCCTGAACTCAAATTGGCAAAATTTGATGAAACAGTCGAACTCCACATCAATACAACAGAAACAGGCATTTCAGGTGCAGTTACTCTTCCCCACGGAACAGGTAAAGCAGTCCGCGTTGCAATCATGAATGCTGCAGCAGATCTCAAAAGCGCAGAAGAGTTGATTAAAAAAATTGAATCAGGACAAATTGATTTTGATATTCTGATCGCTACTCCTGATTCTATGCCGAAACTCGCAAAGGTGGCACGTATTCTCGGTCCGAAAGGAATGATGCCGAATCCGAAGAACGGCACTGTGACACCAAAACCTGAAGAAGCAGCGAAAAAGTTTGAAGGCGGCCAGATGAACTTCAAAACCGAGGCTAAATTCCCTATTCTTCACCTGACAGTCGGAAAAGTTTCGTTTGGTGAGAAAAAATTAGCTGAAAATATCAAAGCAGCAGTCGCAGCAGTCAACGCAAAGAAAATTAAAAATGTCACACTCAAATCAACCATGAGTCCGGGACTCAAACTCGACACCGCTTCGCTTTAATCTTCTTATTTTTTTAAACTAATTCTCTACTTTCTTCTTTCCGCGCTTTCTTCGCAGTATAACGTACGCAAAGGGCACAAAAAGCAGCACAAACCCAAAGTATTCCAAAAGCTGCGGCATGAAGACGATTTCCACTTTTACGGAAGACTTTTTATTCTTCAGATCAGGCAGTGTCCATCCGTTTGCCCAATTATTTATCATCACATGTTCTTTAAGCGGTGTACCGAAAAGCCCCGGAAATGCCTCAGCAAACCACCCGTCAACAATATATGCCTTCCATCCCGGATTGTAACTCTGGTACAAAACGACAGCCGGATTACCCGAAAATTTTTCTTTATTCAGTGAAACAGTATAGGAATAATATGCAGGATGGCTGACGGAAACTATTGCGTCATTCTGTAAAGAGCTCATTTTCGGAGTGTCTTTTGTGATTATTTTTGTCCCCGTCAAAAATTGATACGGCAGCGGATACACAATCACCTGCGCGAGATCATTCACGCTCTGCTGCTTCCCTATCGCAATATTGTCAAAATGAACCGCATACCCTACCCCATCTTCCTCCATTGAGGGAAGAATATAATATTCCCAATCAAAATCCGATTGCTTCTTAAGATATACCTGCTCATCGGAACGCTTGGAAGTTAAATTCTCAACCCAAAATCGCAAAGCATTTCCGCTTTTATTACGGCTCTTAATCGCAATTATATAACCGCTTTCGTGCGGCAATTCCGGAAGATAAATTACCCGACATGCCACCGCATTTGTTGAATCAAATCTGATAAATTTCTCACCCGATTCGGTCACTGTTTTTTGACTCCATTTTTGAATCAGATTACTTTTTTCCTGCAAGCAGTCAACACCTGTTCCGATAAACGTATCTTTTTGCAGCTGCGTATCAAAACTGCCGTAGCGATTATCCTTATCGATGACAACAGCTAAGTCCCCCTGCGCCAGAGAAGATCCGGAAGCTATGGCGATCGGACGGGTATTATTCAAAACCTGAGGAATTTTCTTTGATGCTTTCAGCGTCTCCTGATCGTACCGAATAAATTCATTATGGATATCTTCAGGAAAAGAAAGACTGCCGTCGGGTACAGTCGCATGGAATAAAAATGATGACTGCGTTGCTTCAATCTGATACATAACGTCCTTCGTTCCCCGCCCGCTAAAAAGTGATCGGAACGGATACACGACTTGACTGCCGGGTTTTGTATCTGCAATGTACGTTCCGTAGTCCTGATATGCCTTATCGTTTTGCAGCCATTTGGTGTTTGTTGCGATACGCGGCGCATCGGCAACAAGAGAAACAAATTCTTTATTTTGAGTGGCTATTTCATAAACCGAAAGCGAGCCAAACGAAGCAACTTTCTTTAAAGCAGGATCATGAGCGATAAAATCACTTTGCCGTAATGTTCCGAAAATAGAGTTCGGATTATCGGGAAAATACAATGAGGAATCAAACATAACATAGGAAATCTGATATTTCTGCAGAACACTATTAAACAGCGTGTAGTCTTTCTTGTTAAGCGCATAGGTTATCTCCCAGAAATACGCTTCATCATAATCATTCCAGACATCAAACGTTCTATCAATAATCGGCTGCTTTATGCCGTGCCACAAGAATCCCGAGCCGGTATATGCCCAGTTGTAACTTGCCCAACCCCAAACCGGCCCCTGAGGCAAATTAGCAATCCGCTTCGCAGGATCCTGCTTATTCATGTAGGCAAAAAAATCAAAATAATATGTCGGTATGGTAACTCTCATCCTCTGAGCGATGAGATCTCCGGAATACACAGGCGCCATATAGACAAATAATGCAACCAGGATCATTCCGGCTCCGACAAATGATACGGGCTTCTTGAGTCGCGTTGGAATCAGCCGATACAAGAAAATAATTCCCCCGCTAAATCCGACGGCGAATAAAAATATTGTCGGGACAAGAAATTTGGTAAAAGGATCACGGAGTACCTGATTGACGATGTCAATTTTTCGAAAAAGCAGATTAAACTCACGGCTAACCGGTGCCTGCGAAGCCAAGACAAGATAACTCATAAGAGCAAGTCCGATAAGAAACCATCGCTTAGACTTATTGGTAACAATACCGAAGAGAGCGATAAGAAAAAATGCATAGCCTATTGCCGGCACATACGGATGAGCAAAGTGGTCATGCCATGGCTGAAGCAAGAAGGTCTCACGATTTTCGTTAACAAAATCGCGATAATCCCACGGTTTGTTTTTGAGCAACATAAAGTCGGAAAGATCTCCGAATTCTTCAGCACGCAAATGAGTCTCTTCGGTTGTCAGCGTATTGATAATCGCGTTTTGCTGGACAGATCTGCTGGTCGCAAACCAATACGCGTGCGGTAAAAACCAAAAAGCATTCACAAGCATGAAGACAAGAAAAGCCGTCCCCACGGTAAGGAGTGCCTTCTTACTCCTCTGCGCAAGCAGATGGGTCGCAAAAAGAAGCATCAATACCAATAAATAAATATAAAAAATTGTCGGGACGTATGCCATCGGCGTTGCGAGCAAATGGAGTACGGCAAAAAGGATAAGATTTGATCTCGTAGGACTGTGAAGATACCGAAAAACGCCATACATCAGCCATGGAAACATCGCCCAAAAAACCGAAAACGGCTCAAACGGTGTTGCAAAATACTGTACCGTTCCCAAGTTGAACAGATAAAATAACGCTCCGAATAATCCGCCGTAGTGCCGTATCTTACCCGGAGGACTGATGAAGAAATTCTTTATGGCAACGTAGGCCCCCAAAGCGCCCACAAAGAGCATTGAGAAATGAAATGCATATCTGATAACACTTGTCGGGAAAAACCACGAGAGAATCAAGATATAAACGAGTCGCGGTAAATCCGAAGCATAAGCAGTTCCTGCGAGTGCACCAGTCCCCTGGTGCTCCTGCCAAAGCGACATGAGTGAACGGATAAAATGCTCTCCAAGATTAAATTCCGAATGAAGATCATCCCAGCCCGATAAAAATGTGTATGGATGATAATTTGTGAGTGCAATTCCGAATGTGGCAAAAAAGAGGACAAAAAAAGCAACCAGAATTTCTTTTTTATTTATCCCCATAATTCAATTGTAAACGAGGCAAGGAAAATGTAAAGCGTTTTACCTGTGCTCCTATGACACTATACTGTTTTGCCAAGACACCAAAATCTCTTTGCTGTCTGATTCCACGGCTAAGGAGCAGAAGTTTGCTGTACATTTCTTTTTGACTTACTTTTTGGATTCTGTCCCACAAGCTTTTTTCAGTGAGAGCAAATGAGATATCGGTAAACGAGATACCCAGTGACGAAAGAAGAGCCGCCATATCATGACTCGCAAAATACTTTTTGAGCTTTTCAGAGACAATAAACGGCTTTTGGAAGGCAAATGCTGTTGCGAGCGCTCCCGATGAAGACATAAAGGTCCGGTACGGAAATACCAAAAGATCTGACGCTGCAAGGTAGGTTTTTAAGTCTTTTTCCTCAACAAATCCTGTCAAACTAACGTGCTTATTGGCAGCAACAAGTCCAGCGACTTTTTGGAAAAACTTTTGATAGTGAACCTTTTGATTTTGTGTCGCACTCGGTCCCCCTGCCAAAATAACACGCAGCTTTTTCTTACCGAGTTGTTTTTTATTTTTGAGCGCTTCGATGAAAAAATCCGCACCTTTGTACCAGGTAATATAACCGAAATACACGAGAACAAATTCGTCGTTGGTAATACCCAATTTCTTTCGCGCAGCCTCCTGATCGGCATTTTTGACAGCCTTTGAAGCGTCAACACCGTGATATGAAACATGAATCTTTTTTGCATTCACGAGACTGCTGAGTCTTTTTTTGATCTCATCTTCCAAAACGATAACCGACTGCACTGGCGCGCATAAAAGCGCATAGTATTTACGTAAAAACCAGCTCATGAATTTTGTTTTCACTCCGTTTTTTGTCACTCCGATGTGTCCGGAAAGTGTCGAAAGATCAAGCACGACCTGGTGCAAAACAAGCGAAAGACGCTTACCCATGAGTGCCAATGCGCTCAGCAGGAACGGCAAAGCGAGAGTCGACTTGGTATCACCAAAGGAAGAGAATTCAAATGCAACCAAAACAGAAGCAATAGCGGTAAATGTCTTCGCAAGCTTAATGATATTCGCAAACGACAAAACGTCGTTACGCTGAAAACAGCGAACGACAAGTACCCCGTCTTCTTCATAGAAAGAAAAGCTATCTGTAGCCTTTATACAGGGAGCAAGCACGACTATTTTTTGTGTCGGATTATTCTTTTTGATACCGAGAATCGTGTTTTTGGTATATGGGGCGACAGCGTCAACGTCTTTACTATAAATCTCGCCTTGCTTCGGATAGGTAGATATGACAAGTAAAGCGTCCTTTTGATTATATTTTTGAATGATTTTTTTTGGTAATTTCATATTCTTAAGAATTCAGCCTAACATTACTGTTAGGCTGAACTGCTTAAAAACACCCTAACAAATCAAACGTAGCTATTAGCAAACGTTAACTTGTTTTGGATTGAAACCAAGCGGAAGTACCAAAGTACCAGGCTGTTTAACTAGTTCTTTTGGAACTACTTGATCAGCAAACAAATGAATCGTTCTTCGGTTCAATTCGTTAGCACTTGTTTCTCCCTTAGGTGCATAAATAGTGAAACCACGACCGTCCATTTCTGTAACGGCGCTTCCGTTTCCAACAAAGGTAAGAGCGCGAACGTCTTTTCCTTGATCTGTAAAGAATTTGATCGTTCCGTCGTCTTTGATGTCTTCGTACCCCTCAAAAAAGGTACCTGCAAGGTTCTTTACTCGGTGAGTAAGACCTGAGTCATCTACCTTCAATTCGAAGGCGATAGAATCATCATATTCAACAACATCCCAGTTGTCTGGATTAATCGACCAGTTATCAACACCAAATCGTGCTGCTGCGTCTCCCTTGGTCTTAATCGTAACATTCGTTGACTGGATAGCACATCCTTCCGGACGGAATCCGACAGGAAGTACGATAACACCAGGCTGTTCGATAGGTTCTTTCTTTGATACTTGATCCCAAACTCGGGCTCGAGTAACGTCAGCAGATTCCCCATCGACGATACGGAATGTACCACCAATAAGATCTACTTGCGGCACTGCGTCTCCATTAACGACCAACGTAATAGATGGGTTACCCGGTTTGTTAACCTTGATATAACCATCAATTGTTGTTCCGTTCGTGTTGACACGTGTGTGTACCGGTGCGTCGTTCAAATGAACGGTATGATTTTTCGGACCTTCATTAACGAAGTTCCAATTTTTACCGAGCTTTGCGTACGGACCGACACCAAACTTATCAGCAATTTGCTGTAAGAGTGCTGCTTCGGATTCAACTGTTGAACCCGGTGTTGGAAGACCAGTCATCGGAGCGGTAGTAGTAGGGCGAGGCTCAGTTGAGCCACTTGCTCCACCACATGCTGCCAAGAAAGCTGCTGTCGTAACGAGTGCTGCCGCTGTTCCACCAACTCTAAGAGCATCTCGTCTTGAAAATTGTCTTTGCATAAATTGTTCTGCGAAACTCATATTATCTAGTCACCCCCTTTGAAAACATGTTATATGTTTTTTTCGTAAGATAGATACCTGCTCCGGCCATACTCAAGAGGATAGGCAAAGCTGCGTCAGCAGGTCCTGTCGGAGGTGTTTGCTTGATACCGAGTACCGGCGGATATACTTTTAATTGTCTTTCAACACAAAGCTGTGCTGCGTCATCTGAAGCAATACCGTTTTGTCCTGTTGCGGTAACATAATTGGTAACACAAACAAATCCCTTGTCGCCGAATGCGAAATTTTCATTCACTCTTGCTACGACATAAAACGTTTGGGTTGTATTCACATCAAGATTTGTAATCTTAAATGAAAGCTTGTTGGTATTTTTGTCATAACTTCCCGCTCCTGAAGAATAAATCAAATTTTGCGGCAAGGTATCAACAACGGTTATATCGGTGAGATTTTCATTTCCGACGTTTTGTACGACGATTTGGAAGGTAACATCCTGATTAACACTGTATTTGGGGTCATTTGCGGAAAGTCCGTCAACATAGTCTTTTGTACCCGGCTTAAGAACCTTTTTATCAACACTGATTTTGGCACATGATTGAGAACCTGAATAACCTCCGCCGTAGACTGCTGCGCAGTTACTGCCTGAAGCTTGTGCCTGTCCGGCAAACAAGAAAAAAAATAAAGCCGCAAAAAGAGAAAGTTTTAGTTTATTCATAAACAGATCAATTGGTATAAATAACTATAAGATATTATTTATTCGAGAAGTTTATCATATTATGGGACTAGTGTCAAGGGGTGATCATGCATGGCTATGGGCCCAGATAAATCCTTTTCTCGCCCTAGCACATTATCTCTTTACAATGGCTGGCTAGCCTGCTATAATGAACTCACGTCCAAAGACAGTAGGCACGAAAATAAGCCCTACCGAGGAGCATTTACTAGCCACAAATTAAGGCTAATGAGGCACTCCTTGAGAGTGCTTTTTTTATACTTAGTGCCAGCGGGTGGCACGGGTGGAAGGGCTCCCGAACGCGCGCAGTCCGATAATCGGACGAGCACGTTGGGAAGGAAACCCGGGACAGGACCCCGCGAAATAATAAAACCATGAAGAACGATAATACAAAAGTCAGCAATAACAGACAAAAGAAAGAAGCTCTCGTAGCCGAATATGTCGAAAAAGTCGATAAGGCTAAGGGCATCGTCTTTGCCAACTACCAGGGTCTCACCCATCTCCAGCTTGAAGCTATCAAACGGGCTATGAAAAAAATGGATGCAGAATTCGTTGCAGCCAAAAACACCCTTCTCCTTCGTGCACTTGACGGTAAAGTAGACGTTACCTCGGAAAAAGAAAAATTCACCCAGCCGACAGCTGCACTATTTATATATAACGATATCGTTGAGCCACTCAAGAGCCTTGCGAAGACAATCAAAGAACTCACTCTTCCGATAGTTAAATTCGGTATTCTCGAAGGTAAAATCATCACAGACAAAGAAGTTGCCAAACTAGCCAGCCTCGCACCCATGCCTGTACTTCGCGCACAGCTTCTTGGCCAAATGAAAGCTCCTATCTCGGGACTTCACCGATCACTCAATTGGAATTTGCAAAAACTTGTTATGACTTTATCCGCTATTGAAAAACAAAAACAAGCATAAAAGGAGGTGAATTGATTATTATGGCAAAATTAACAAAAGATGAATTAATTAAAGCGATTGAAGAACTTACCGTTCTCGAACTTTCTGACCTCGTAAAAGAGCTCGAAGAAAAGTTTGGCGTGTCCGCAGCAGCTTCTATGGTTGCAGCAGCACCAGCAGCAGCAGGCGCAGCAGCAACTGAACCGGCTGAAGAACAAACAGTCTTCAACGTTATTCTCGCAAGTGCAGGAGCACAAAAAATTGCTGTTATTAAAGCAATTCGAGAACTCGTCCCAACATTGGGGCTTAAAGAAGCAAAAGACTTAGCAGATGGCGCTCCAAAAGAGGTCATGGCTCAAGTTAACAAGAAAACAGCAGAAGAAGCTAAAGCGAAATTGGTCGCTGCAGGCGCAACTGTTGAACTCAAGTAACAAAGATAGTATCTAGTATTTTGTATTTAGTATGTTGTATATTAAATCTCTTGCTAGGTGCTATTTTTGCATTTATCCTCCGTTTTGATACTACATACCAGATACAAGATACCAAATACAAATTCCCTTATTGACATACCTGTTATAGTTTGTTACTTTATATATAACAAACATATAGTTATGGCAGCAACAAAACAACTTTCAATTGAATCTCTCCCGGATCTTCTTACCGTTCGCGAGGTTGCCGAAATTCTCAGAGTCTCACCATTAACAATTAAACGCTGGGGCAAACGGGGCAAACTTCCCGCAATCCGCATCAATTCCCGAGGCGACAGACGATACAAGAAGGAAGCAGTCCTCTGGCTTCTGGGAATCCAACAAAAAACCACCGTTTAATTTCCTTTCGCAATCTTCCGGCATCTGTTATAATCCCAAAAGTACCTGTAAAGTGAAGGTTATGACCGCTGTACGTGAACGAGACAAAGGTGGCCAACCACGGCCAAATGAGCAACAAGCTCATCCGGGTCATATTTCCGGCTTGGAAAAACTGAACGACGAAGAATCGCGACACAGGTTTCAAACACTTTCACAACGACTCGCAATCGGCCTCAAAAGACACGGCAGACCCACAACTGCGGATGGCGGATTACTTGCCATCCAAACCGGAATTGCCATACTCAGACCGGAAATTTGGAAAGCAATTCCTGATCAGACAACCGTTCCTGTCGTTGAATTCGGAGGCACAAAACTCAAACTCTTCCGCGTCACAAAAACAGACGGATCACTCGTCAAAGAACGTGTTTATGATACTGACTTCGCACAAGACGAGAGGCAAATGACCTTTGATGCATTTATTACAACTATTGCATCTCCCCTTGCAGATACCACAACGCCTGACGATCATCACAATATAAATTTTGGAGTTTCACTCGCCTTTCCCCAGATAAATATTCCGACCCGCTATGGAGTCGAGGCAGAGCTTCTCAGTGAAGACGGCAAATTAACCAAAGAGTGGCAAATCACCGACTGGGAAGAAGAGGGTGTGCAGAGAAATATTGTTCAGGCAATTCAGGAAAAACTCGGCATCACCAATGGTGTCGGCATTGTCACCAACGATACGCCCGGCGTAACGCTCGACGTCGCTGCAGCCATGCGGGCAGACCGGGAAGGCTTTGAGGCGCTTCGCGGAGGTATAGTCGGCGGAAGCGGCATAAACGGCGCAGTTTCTCTCAATAAGGGCATCATCAATACCGAAATTGGTCAAGCCCCATGGGAAGACGATCAGGTTGCCAAAAGAATGCGCGAGCGGCTCATTAAAAAAGGCATCCTGCAGGAAAAAGACGACAAGCCGATCATGGAGCACGAGCTTGGGCAATACCTTCCGCTCCGGCTGGCTGCTGTTTTTGACTTACTGCAGGAACAGGGGCTTTACCGCCAAGATCTCCCTGATATTATTGAATCTGCCGCAAGAGAAAATCAAACACTCATGAGCGATTTGGCAGCGGGAAAGCATGCGCTGACAGGTGACGGGGATATTGATAAAGCCCTCACGTTATACGCAAACATCATACTCACACGAGCCGCCCAAGTGTACGGGATATTGGCTGCGACAATTGCAGAGCCTGTCCTGGCATTGAAAAAGACAGATAAGCCTGCGGCTTTATTGACTGAGGGGTCAGCGCTTCTTAATGGATACGGCCTGAAATCAGGCGCAGAACAGGAGGCAGAAAGACTTCTCGGGCAAAAAATCACCCTGTATCCCGCATCAAGCACCGACGGCATCGCGGCACTCACCATGAGCTGGAACGAACTACAAAAAATACGCCACTGAGGATTACACTTTCTTCCAATAGTCAGCCGTGTGCTCTTTTTTAATCTTTTCCGCGTCCGGCTGCCAAAAATGCTCTTTGATAAAGGCAAATGTCTCTTTCGGATCTTGGGTATTTACAATTACATTGGTTCCAAGCTCAAAGCCCCCCAATATTTTCAAACGCGGAATCAGGCGAAGATACCAGTTCTTCCCTGGATAAATATAGAAATTAAACGGAAATTCATACCCATGACGCAGATCATGAATCTGGATGATACGCGAAAGGACGAAGGCTACATCCGTCACCTGCTCATCGGTTAATTCGGCGAAACTTGTATTTTTGACCTTGGGCGCAATCCAAACCTCATCCGGCCAATCGCTCGATTCAGGACAGAAGACCAGGCACTCCTCTGTTTCCAAAACATTTTCTTTTTTGTACACCTTCATATCCAGCGGCGGAATCTCAAGCTTCACATAGTTCGGTACGACGGCAATCTGAGTATGCGGATGCGGCAGACTTTCACCCGATTCGTGCCCGCGATTATGGAAAATATATACTTGTCCGTCTTTTTTGTGCGCGTTAAAACGATGTCTGTAGGTTCGGATCAGCAATTCCACCTGTTCAAACGGCAATTCATCGATATTTTTGTGGTGATCGGGCGAATGAATGATGATCTCATGATGCGGGGTAAAAGGAAATTTGTTGGGAATAACACGAATTTGCCAGTTGCTGTCCCCTGTTTCTCCTCCAAAACGATATACTTCAGGCTCATTTGCTTCCTGTCCGACACAAAAAGGACACACCTCAACGGGTTTTTTGCTTCCGCCCATGTTTGTGCGCTTTGACCGTCTCGGTGCAAAAACAAGCCACTTTCCGGTTGTTGGGTGTTTGCGGAACGAAAATTCAGACATAGTTATATTAAAACAATGTATGGGGATCAAAGCAAGAAGAACAAAGAAACGATCTATGGTTCTATGGTCAAAACGTTATAGCGTTAAAACCATAGAACGTTATTGCTCAATGAGGATTGTCACCGGTCCGTCCAGCTCCGCGTCAATCTTCATCTCCGCGCCAAATTTTCCGGTACCGACGCTGACGCCAAGACTTGTTACCTTTTCAACAAAATAATCATAGAGAGGTTCTGCAATTTCAGGACGGGCGGCTTGGATAAAACTCGGACGGTTCCCGCCTTTGGTATCGGCATATAGCGTAAACTGTGAGACGAGGAGCATCGATGCATCGACGACGTCTTTGACCGATAAATTCATCTTTTTGTCGCTATCTTCCATAATTCGCAGTTTTACGAGCTTTTCAGCGAGAAAATCAGCCTCAGATTTCGTGTCTGCCCCTGTAATGCCGATTAAGACGAGGAAACCTTTCTCAATGTGTGATATGACCTTTTCCTCAACGGTTACTGAAGCTTTTTTGACCCGTTGGATAACCAATTTCATAAATTAAGGAGTTTGTGTGGTAGGAGCAGCGGGGTCGACAGGTGCAGCGGGAGTAGCGGATTGATTTTTACTTTCGTCGATTTGTTGTTGCTTGTATTCCTCATCAACAGCTGCAACAAATTCATCCTGAAAATCTTGTATACTTTCAAGCACATCGAGAGCTTTCTTATTTTCTTGTACGTTTTTAACTATAGCGTCGTCAATCAAATTTAAAATTTCTTTGTTTTCCTCTTGGGTTAATTCTCCTCCCCGGGTCATTGCCATACCAATAATATTAAGGATCGCATCCTGCGTATCTTTTGGAAATTGAGCCTCTTCAACTTGTTTTTTAAAATTTTGTAAATCCATAAAATTATTTAACTATCAAACTCCGGTCGGAGCAGCCGCAGGCGTAGGCGTCGGTGCTACTCCTTTTCTATCTCCACCCAGTGGATGTGCTATCCATTGATCTGTTCGAGCTGCTGCACGCCTAAAAGGTATTCCTAAAAGCTTCCAGTTGTCTCTCTTAGCTTTGTTTCTATCAATAAAATCCATAAGTTCAACACTTCTTGGAGTTAAATCTTTTACTAGTTTCGGGCAATCAGCCGCCGCAACCTGCTCAGGTGTGGGCTTTCCATCAGGAAAAGCTTGCTTATAAGCTGCCAAATCCGTATCTACTCCATGTAAAGCTGCCATTGCTCTTCCCCAATATTCTTTTGTGCCGTAATATACATGAGCCGTTACTCCTTCAACTATAGCACCCGGATTTGTTACGAGAGATCCAAGTGCTCCTGCAACAACCATCGCCGGAGCCCTAATGCCAACTGCCACGCCTACCATTGCACCACGAGTCAATAAATTCCAATTCCTCGCAGCTACATCCAATCCGCTTTCTGCATTGGCACGTCTATCAGCGACTGCAGCTCTTCTTTGTTGCTCAGCTATTGCTGCTTTAGTCCATCTGCTTTGACTCACTTCAGGTGTTGCCGGAGCAGTAGGCGTCGGAGTTTCTCCTCCGTTCGCGGGCGCTGTATCTACAGGTGGTGCAACAAATTCGGTGGCATCAGGCAGAGGGCCACCCTGCTGCTCACCGCCGCTTCCGTTTGGACTGGCTACGACCGGAGTAAGTGGCGGTGTTTCAACAGCTGGCGCAGGTTCAAAGACTGCCGGTGTTGATGGTTCTGGAGTTTCTGCTGCATCCGGGGCACCCGGTACGACTCCTGATGCTTCCTCTACTGATCCGGTTTCATCCATCATCATAATATATTAATAGTATTGATATATCGTGGTATTGTCAAGAGATAAGAGCAATAAAACTTCATTTTGTAAACGAAAAAGACAGTTCCAAACGATAATTGGCCACTAATTAAACCAAAACTACTGTTAAAGATAAAAAGAATAAAACGGAAAATGATTCCTAATCCGAATCAATAAACCAAACAAACTCGCATTATATGAAAACAGAGATAAGTCATGAACTTTTCGAGGCTAAATGAGAGTTGAGACAATAAAAAATGACTCCAACAGAAAATCCGGGTTCATTTTTGAAAGTCCTGTGAAAAGTTTTGAGTAAATAATTTGCGCAGATAAAAAGTTGAAATTTATTTTGTAATTATAATCCTATACATTTGTGAAATGTCGTGACAAAATTTCTTATTTTCAACCCAAAAAAGTTGTCCACAAATTTATCCACTTCTCTGAAAATAATTCCCGAGAATATAGTATTACAGGTTTCTTAATAATCTAATAAGACTAGCTATACGTAAATCTCTCCCCTATTTTAATAAGATACGTTCTATGGTTTAATGGTTATAACGTTAAAAATATGGAACAAAAATTCTTGCAATTGAAGGATGTTACTGCTTACAAGAAAAGCTTTCTACTATCCAACCATGTGTGGAATCTCGTTGCTAAATGGGATTACATGGCAAAAAATACTGTTGGACAACAATTCATTCGAGCAATCGATTCAATAAGTGTCAATATCGCCGAAGGATTCGGTAGATATCATAAAAAGGACAAGCAAAAGTTCTACTTTAATGCTCGAGGATCAACGTATGAGGCGCTCGATTGGCTACAAAAAGCAAAATTACGCAAGATAATATCGGAAGATGAGTACAAATTGACCTATACTTCGCTCAGTGAAATGCCTAAGGAGATTAATACTCTGATTACATGGACACAAAACCGTCTCACGAAATAATCAACGTCGCAACCATAGAGCCATAGATCATTAGAAAGAACAATTCAGCAATTCAACAATGGGTTTATTTTCCAAGGATCACGAGGATTTCCGCATTTGCAGGCTTGGTCTCCCCTGTCGGGAGCTTGTCCACTACTCCGCCGAGGAAGGCGGCAAGCTGCTTGGCAACATTTGGCTTTTTACCCGTTAAATCAATAACCACAGTCTTTTTATAGTCGGATTTGGCCGCATTGCCGGAACCGGTGACCGCAATATTGGTAATTTTAGCCTTGAGATTCTTCTCTGTACCGGTGAGATACCCGGCATCCTTTGTACCGTTATAAAGAGCAACGGTCACTGTCTCAGGCTGAGCGGATTGCGACGATTGACCGATATTGATCGGTCCCACCTGAATGATCTTATTTGCTGTAGGATCATACAGAATTGCCTGTTTGGATTTTGAGTAAATGAGTAGTTTGTCACCGTTTTTTGCCTTGGCAAAAAAGGTTTGACCCTTCAGCTTGGAAGCATCCGAAACAGTCGCAACTGTCGGATTCTCATCTTTCGGAAGCTCCATAAGCGCACCGATCTTTTTTGTCAGCGCGTCCCGCTCAATACTGGCTGCAAGGACAGGATTTTTGAGAAGATTTTGCGCTTTTTGGTATTGGAAGAAATAAAAGAGTCCGCCTGCGGCTCCGAGAACAAGAATGATCACAATGCCGGCAAACAGCTTATTTTTAGAAGACATCCAACTATAATAAGAGATAACTCGCCTTTCGTCAAGTCCAAAAAAGCTTGAAGCAGAGACCAAAGGCAAAAATCAAGAAAAACGAAAAAATCACTAGGCCCATAAGTTAAGTGCCATTTTTCCCACAATCAATCTATGTCAATATACTATCTAATATATCAATTCATGGAGATTAATTTTCTATCGAGAACTTCTTGATCGGAGAAAGAAAAGAAGATTAGGCTTGATCTACAGGTGCTGCGACTCTTGATCCGTTGTCGGTGTGCTGTACTCCGTTTGTATGATTTTCATGACCAAGATATTCATCCAACAAATTATCAGCTACTGCACCGGAGAAACCTTCCAATATTAATCGAACTCTTGCATCTGTTCTCGTAAGCGGCTTATCTCCTTCACCAATAATAAGAGAAGCTATTTGTGCTGCAAATTTTGCCGGAGGTACTTCCTGCGGACCCATGTTCTCTCGCGCTCTTTGGGCAAATGCTAACAATCCTTCACGGTCAGCCTCGGGTGCCCGATCAATCATTTCTCGCAAGTTCTTAAATAAAACTGCCGCATCAAACGGATCCATGTCTCGAGTAAATCCTGTTGAAATTGCTGCTTGTGCCTCTACCAGTGTCACCGGCTGTCCAACCAATCCCTTTCGAGCATCGTCAAGAACCTTCATTGTTGCTTCACCAAAACCTGCAGCTGTCATTCTTTTCAGCGCCAACTCATCAGTCATCGGAATTGTCAAAATTTCTTCTGCGACTTCTGCCTGCGAAGGTGGGACAATTGAATCGGCAAATGCTCTAATGAGTGCTTCTCTTTGTGCCTGTGCTTTTTCATTTAATGCTTCTCCATCCGTAGCAACATCCTGAGTAATTAAATCTCGCGTAATTGCGTTTGTCGTTCTTCCTCCCGCTTCATCCGAATGAACAACCGAGAGTATTCTGCTTGCAAGGTCACGAATATATTCATTGGCTGTTTTGCCGGCGGTTTTCGAATCGGTATATCCTTCTGTTCCTCGTCTTAGAGCAATTGCAAACATCGTCATATCTTCTTCATCCATAAGATGAGCAATTGTTTTCTCGACCATTCTCGGATCATTGGAAAGGAGCCCATCTGTGAATACTTCTTGTCTTCGAATAAGACCGTGCAATGAAGTTGCTTGCTCATCATTCAAGTGGAGATCTGCTTCTACTTCCGTCCTTCTGAATAAGCTTCGAGGTCTGACAACATACTGTATGCCAAATTGAGCGACTTCTTCTGCGCCTAAGAGTCGCGCTTGTTGTCGTATCGAAAGATTTAACAACGCTTCACCGTCTTCTTCTGATTTGACGCTGACGAGGATAGGTGTTTCATCTACAGCTTCAGGCAATTGCTCTCTTTCCTCAGTCTGAGCAACTGTATGAACATGATTTATACCTCGAATAGGCAGCAAGCTGAGCTCTTCTGCGCCGACACCTAAGACAGTAATGCCGCTATCCTTCTGACCCGGTAACGGCTGAGGAATACCCGCTTCGACTGCTTCTGCAACAGTTTTAAGCAAACGAGCCGACTGATCCGGTCCTGTACCAAAATCATAGACAAATACGGGTCTCCCGGCAACTTTACTCAGCTTATCTGAACGGGAATATCGAAGTGTAATTGCTCGCTCGGCTGTAGGAGCAAAATAATCATCAGCGGTGATTCCGACAGGACGAGGTTCACTCATAGAGACGCGCCCATCTCTATCCGCCCGCATAACAGCAACTGTCTCAGAGTGACCGACTTCACTTTCCGCAAAAGTAACCATCGAAACTTTTGCATAACTTGCTTGTTCTATTGTTTTACTAACAGGCTTCTTTTTTGGATCTGATCTGCGATCGCGAAGACGGGGAAATTCCGGCTCCCAATCCCCTGTCGCAACAGATCCTTTATCTTCCCATGTTTGCATAACGAGTTCTCCTGAATCTGAATCAACCGTTGATCCGCGCTCCGGATCAGCAACAACCATAAGAAAGGTATCTCCTCCGTTCAGGATAACAACGTTATTTCGCTTAGCAAGCTCTTCTTTCTCAGCATCGGTAAGCTTTGCATAATCACGACCCGGTTGTGTATCAATAATTCCGGAACGGGCTTGGCTGAGACGAAGATCCAATACTGCTCTTTTTGGATCATCTTTGGGGAGTGTGGTAAGGATATGATCAGGGTCAACAACAGTAGTGCATTCTTCAACAAACTTCTGTCTTTCTGCTTCTTTACGTGCCTCTTCTCTTCTCGCCTTTTCTCTTTCAAGAAGTTCGCGTCCACGTTTACCTAAAAATCTCCGTGCTAAAACACCCGGATCTTTGTGGCTACTTTGTCCCAAATCGAGAAGAGATGAAGGTCGAACACTACGTGAAATTGCATCGGGATGAGCCTGTCCGCCAAGTATTTCATCTGTTGTACGTCGCGAACCGGAAGCAAGATATTCTTGCATCGACATACCGCCGCCGGGGACCGCTCCTGAAGATACTGCTCCTGAATCTCCCTCTTTATTTCGTCCTGTTACTTTTGCTGGTGCTGCTGTTCTTGGCATAAATGCATTTGCAGAATTAAAAAATTAATTCTAACGATAAGTCAGGATTATAGTACTCACAATTCTTGAAGTCAATAACTAATTTTATCTTCCTGTTTACTAGATATAGAATGTATCAATATATATAATAATAGTCTTTAGTATCTATGCTGTTCTCTTTTTGAGAAATTCTTTGCAGACTAAATAAATAAAAGCTATAAGAGATAATTGTCTCCAGATTCTCCATGGCTGGATGATAAGACGAAATAACCATTCAAGTCCGACCATCCGAAGGATCTTCGGCGCGCGCGGCACCCTGCCGCTCAGATAATCAAAAGCCCCGCCTACTCCCATCGCCGCTTTTATCGGAAGCCTTTCCAGATTTTCTGAAATCCACTCCTCCTGCTTCGGCGCTCCATAAGCGACAAAAAGAATGTCGATCGGCGCGGGGGTAAAATGAGGTGAAACATCATCATCCGTCCGCCCCTGTCTCGCTTCTCTCGCAGGCGGGCTCGCTCTCTTTTGTTCTCCACCTAACTGCGGATCACTCAAGTTCGCTACGCCCCACTCCTCGCCTATGAAGCCGACCTTTATCCACGGGTACTTTTTTTGTAAGCACAATGCTGTCTTCTCTGCTACACCATGCTTACCTCCAAGAAATCCCATGGACACGGGATTTTTTTCAGAGTCTTTGCACAGTTTTTCCATGAAATCCACTCCGGCAATTCGGGTTTTCACAGACTTTCCGAGGAACGCCGACGCGACGACAAGTCCTATTCCGTCCGGTAAACTGACGTCTGCTCTATTTAGCTTGTCTTTATAATCTAAATGGTGATTTGCATAAACGAGGATCTCAGGATTGGGAGTTGTGATAAAAAGCTTCTTTTTTCCGCTTTTTATGGCGTCAAACACATACTCTGAGATCTTATCTTCGCTTTCGTCGGTTATGGTTACTCCGAGAATGTCTCGTGCATTTAACATATTTCACAAATAATTATAAACGTAAAACTCAAAATTAAAATCCGGCTAAAAACAACATTATGAACAACCGGATTATACAATATTTGAACCTAATGAATTATAGAGATAGCTATAAACAGGGACAAAAATAAAAAAATCACGGCGTTTACTTTCTATAAGATGCTGAGGGATGTGAAAATGGTGGGGGGATTTTGTTGTTATCATAAAAATAAAGAATATTTGATATTTTCTACAGGATAAATCAAAACTAAACGATCTATGGCTCTATGGTTTTAACGTTAAAACGTCGTAGCCATAGAACGTCGTAGCTATTTCTTATTTATACTCCTCTTGTACAGTTCGATATTTTCCATTGCCACGCCTGTGCCGCGGACGACACACAAAAGCGCATCCTCAGCCACATGGCACGGTACGCCTGTCATTTCAGTCATCAGCTTGTCGAAATTTGAAAGCAAAGACGTGCCTCCGGACATCACGATCCCCTTGTCGATAATGTCACTTGCGAGCTCCGGCGGACACTGCTCCAGCACGTCCTTCACTCCGCTAATGATCTCGACAAGAACGGGCTTGATCGCCTCATTTACCTGGATTTCATCAAGCGCGATCGTGCGAGGAAGCCCCGTGATATTATCCCGGCCGCGAACTTCCATCACCTTCAGATCAGCTGCCGTCTTTTTCTTCTCGGTATCTGCTGTAGCATTAGCTATCTGAATCTTGATTGTCTCGGCTGTCGTCTCGCCGACAAGAAGATTGAATTTCTTTTTAATATAGCTTGCGATAGCCTCATCGACCCGGTTGCCTGCCACGCGCACGGAACTGTGAACCACCACGCCGCCCAGAGAAATAACAGCAGACTCGGTCGAACCACCGCCGATGTTCACAATCATGTGTCCCGCAGCCTGAGCAATCGGAATTCGGGCACCGATCGCTGCAGCCAACGGTTCGTCAATCAAATATGCGACCTTCGCTCCTGCAGACATCGTCGCGTCCAGGACAGCACGCCGTTCAACCTGTGTGACGCCCGACGGAATACAGACCATGACCTCAGGCTTGAAAAATCTCGCATTACCACAGACCTTATCGATGAAGTAAGAAAGCATTGCTTCAGTAATCGTGTAATCGGCGATGACGCCGTTTCGAAGCGGCCGAAGCGCCGTGACATTTCCCGGAGTACGGCCGAGCATTTCTTTTGCTTCGTGACCGACAGCCACAACTCTATTTTCCTCGGCAGTCACCGCCACAACGGTCGGTTCATTTAAAACGATTCCCTCTCCGACGACGTAAACAAGTGTATTGGCGGTACCCAAATCGATTCCTATTCGTTTGGTGGTGGGAAAGTTAAGGTTAAACATAATGCAACATGACCGACGATCTATGGTTAAAACGTTTAAACGTTAAAGTCATAGAGCGTTTTACTAGATCAAATGATATATCATCTATATCAATATTATCTTCAGCCGTGTGTTTTTATACTATACCAAGCCTCTACCTCGTTGCAAGTATTATTTTCAGAGAGTATAATTCTTATGCTATGAGCAGAGATACCGACGTGGAAGAAACTATCCACCAAGAAGAAGAGCCGATACAGCAAAAACACTCTTGGAAAAGACAGCTTGCTCCTTCACTGTTTGTTCTTTGTCTTCTGATCATTGCAACAATTTTTGTCGTCCTTTACGGCAAAGGCTACCGACTCGGCTTCCAGCAAGGAGAACCGCAAATTTCTAAAACTGGAATTCTCCAGCTGAAGAGTAAACCAACCGGCGCACAAGTCTACATCGACGGCCACCTTTCAACAGCCACGGATAACAATATCAACCTCACTCCCGGCAAATACAAAGTAACTATTTCCAAAGACGGCTACAATGACTGGCAGAAGGACGTGCAGATTCAGCGGGAAGTCGTCAGCAATGCCGATGTGACACTCTTCCCCAAGGCACCGACACTACAGAGTATCTCAACGTTCGGTGTCGAGTCGGCCAGCATTGATCCGTCAGGAACACGGCTTGCCCTGAAAATTGCTTCAAACTCGGCAAAGAAAAACGGCATCTATGTCTTTGACATGACGGCGAGGTCATTCTTGGTACTTGCCGGACAAAGTAGCTCGACACAACTCGTTGATGAAACCAGCGGCATTTTATTCTCTCAGGCAAAAATCTCCTGGTCACCCGACGGCAAACAAATTTTGGCCGCGATTGCTGAAACTCCGGACAGTACGAGTTATTATCTCCTCAAGGCCGATGGATTTAATGAAGAACCGCAAAATGTCACGGTAGCATTAAAAAATATCACCGATGCCTGGGAGCTGCAGCGACACGATAAAGAAGTTGCACGGCTTAAGTCGCTTAAATCTGTTGTGCAGAAATATACGACAAAAAACTTCCATATTCTTGCGTGGTCACCTGATGAAACAAAAATTCTCTATCAAGCAAAAAATGACGGCACAATGCCTGTTTTCCTCAAACCGCGCCTGATCGGAAACAACTTACTCTATGAGCGCCGCGATATCAAAAAAGGCGCAATTTATGTGTACGATCGCAAAGAAGATATAAACATGCGAATCGTCGATACGATGGGTGAATTATGCGCAAAAGACACAGACGGTTGTGTCTCGCCCTTTACCTGGTTCCCTGATTCGGATCATCTGATCTATGTCCATGACAAGAAAATTGACATCGTTGAAGATGACGGAGCAAACATGACGACAATCTATGCCGGACCGTTCGTCGATCATTATGTCTTCCCTTGGCCGGACGCATCGAGAATCGTCATCCTTACTAATTTAAATAATTCCAACACCTCTCCAACACTGTATACAATTACTCTGCAATAGAACAAAATGCATCACCTAGCTTAAGAGTTTAATTCCCATCTCAAGACATGTAACAATGAAACGTTCTATGGTCAAATGGCTAAATGGTTAACGTTTTAACCATGAGCGTCGTAGCCATTTAACCTCGTTAATTCTTACTTGCCACTTGTTATTAATATCTGTACTATGGAATGAGGAGGTAATTCGCCTTCTGTTTTGCTATGAAAAAACTGTCCGTTTTGGTTACCGGGGTAGCTTTGTTTTTTGCTTTCTTTGTCTTTTTGAACGTAGAACAAGCGAATGCAGAAGATGTCAGCTCAATCGGCATAGCGACCTACATGGACGTAAACGCACAAGTTGAGGACGGCGACATCATTAGCGGAACGAGTAAAGGGTATATCCTCAGCCGCACAACCTATGACCCGCAAGTAGTCGGCGTTGTCGCAAGTAGACCTGCGATTGCTCTTAAAACGAAGCCCGACCAAGAAGGCGTTCCTGTTGTCAACGTGGGAACTGTTATCACCAAGGTTTCGGGAAGTAATGGGAATATCAAAAAAGGTGATTATGTCACCTCCTCCGATACTCCGGGCGTCGGAATGAAGGCAACCAGAAACGGCTACATCGTCGGCCAGGCACTGGAAGATATCTCTTTCACGGACAAGAAAACCGTGGAACTTATCAATGTCAGCTTAAACCTCCACTTTATGCAAATTAGTTCCCCATTAAACAATTCGATTCTGCAGATCTTTTCCATTTCTCAAATGGCGACCTACGAAGAGCCGATAAAAGTCTTTAAGTACGTGGTTGCTGCAACTATCCTCATGATGTCATTCGGATTTGGTTTTCTTATTTTCTCACGGGCAATCAACAGCGGCATCCAAGCCTTAGGAAGAAACCCTCTGGCAGGCAGAATGATACAGCTATCTATCATTTTTAATGTGATTCTTGTTATTATTATAATAATGTCAGGTGTTGGCATTGTTTGGCTGTTCCTACGAATATGATAATAAACGTACCAAGCATGATCGGCTTTATCTCCGTTATCGGAGTTCTCAGTGTCTTGGGCGCAATTGCGCTCTTTATTTACACGGTTCTGAAAAAAGAGCATGAGTTCCAAGAGAAGCAAAAGAAAACGTTTACCGAGTACGAGGACATTATAAAACGGGCACACGATGAGGCAGCCCAGCTTCTGGAAAAAACCACGCTTGCTTCTCAACATCTGCTGGGAGAGGCAAAGGCGACAAATGAAAATCTGCAAAGTGATTTTGACAAAGTCCTCCAAACCATAGCTCAAAAACAAATTCAATCCCTCAATACCGAAGCGGCGGTGCTCAAAAAAGGCTATGAGGAAAAAGTAAACAGAATGGAATCAACTATCGATCAAAATACCCAGCAAATGATTAAAGGCGCTGAAGGCACCTTAGAAAAGCAGCTTGGAACCTTTACCCAGACACTTATGGAGCATACGAATAAATCTGAACAAATGGTCACTGAAAAAACCAAGGAAATGCTCGAGCAGGTTGAAGAGGAAGTGGCAAAATACAAATCCGATAAATTGGCAAAAGTTGATAATACGATTCTTGAGCTGATTCAAAGAACCTATAAAGACATTCTCGGCAAAAGCATCCCGCCTAATATCCACCAGGAACTGATTCTTGAAGCGCTGGAAAAAACGAAGAAAGACGGAATGTTTGACGTATGAAAGAAATAATTAACCTGAAAGAAATCAGCCCTCACATAAGCACATCGTACCATTTGAAAGATCTGCAGCGAGCGCTCGACCAACTCCAGATATCCTTCTTTCAAAAGAAACAGACATTCGTGCAGACGCTCGACCAAGAGATACCTTTTCCGTTGAGTGAAACACTCAAAAAAGTAGCAGTGGCGCACGAAGTAGACTTACAGAATACCGAAGACGTCAATGAGTTCATCAACAAACTTCGGGATGAGCTCCAGCAGATTCGGAGACTGACAATCACCATGAGCATTCAGCCGACGCTTGCTCTTATCAAAGAGATAAACCGGTGGATTATTCTGAATCTGAAGCAAGTCGTTGTACTGGATTTTGTCACAGACCAAACGCTTATCGGAGGTGCTATCGTCGAATTCAACGGTGTGTATAAGGATTATTCAGTCAAACATCTTATGGAGAATCAAATGATAGCAGCATCGAAGAGCTAACGCCCAACATATGGATCAATTTCATCACTACATAGAAAAATATGGCGAATATGGCGAAGTCATTCAGGTTAATTACCCGATTGTTTCAATTATCGGCGTGCCGTCAGCCAAAATGAACGAGATTGTTATCTTTGAAACCGGAGACGTCGGGCAAATTATCGATTTGGGTCATGACTTTGCTACTGTCCTCCTCTTCTCCCAAACGAGGCTGAAAACCAGAACCAAACTGACAAAAACCAACAGCTATGTCATGATTCCGACAGGCAACGGTCTCCTCGGCCATATCATCAATCCATTCGGACAACCTATCTCGGCAAGTGCAGCCAAACCTGAGACAGAGCACCATAGACGGATCGACATGCCTCCGCAAGGGATTGCCAATAGGATAAAAATTAATAAACCGCTCACTACCGGAACGGCTCTGGTTGATATCATGATCCCTATCGGGAAAGGACAAAGACAACTTGTGCTGGGAGACCGTAAAACAGGAAAAAGTAGCTTCGTGCTTAACACGATCAAAAATCAAATTCGCGAAGGCGCAATCGCAGTCTATGCCGCGATCGGTAAAAAAACATCCGACATCAAAGAACTCGAAGCTTTTATGGCTGAGGACGACCGAAAAGATAAGATGGTCATTGTCGCCAGTACTGCTTACGAATCTCCCGGACTGATCTATCTCACGCCGTTTGCCGCGATGACAATTGCGGAACACTTCAGAGATCAGGGTAAGGACGTCGTCGTCGTAATGGATGATTTACTCACACATGCCAAGTTTTACCGCGAATTCTCCCTTCTCGCCCAAACCTTTCCCGGCCGTGATTCGTATCCTGCAGATGTTTTCCATGTCCATGCACGGCTTCTGGAACGCGCAGGAAACTTCAAACATCAGGAAAGCGGCCAAGCGTCAATCTCGTGCCTTCCTATCGTTGAAACTCAGGAAGGTGACCTCACAGGGTATATTGTTTCAAATTTAATGAGTATCACCGACGGCCATTTATTTTTTGATACCAATGTCTTTGCCGAAGGACGACGACCGGCAATCAATATCCCCCTTTCCGTTACCCGTGTCGGCAAACAGACACAGGATAAAGTCTCAAAGGATATCAACCGGGAATTAAGTAGTTTGTTCTCTGTTTATGAACGAGTCGAAAATCTCTCGCATTTCGGTTCGGAAATGACTGACAGCGTGAAGAGTATCTTCTCAACAGGCGACAAAATTTATCATTTTTTTAATCAAGACGCAGGCGTTATCATTCCGAAAGAAGTCTCATTGATAATTTTTTCATTAATCTGGCTTCATGTCCTCAATGACGATGCGGCAATCGCGGCAAGTCGGGAAAACCTCCTCAAGTCCTGCCGTCAGGAAGAAAATCGTCTCTTCCTCCGCTCCCTTTTTAATGTCGAAACATTTAACCAACTCCTCAAAAACGTCAACGACTATAAAGAGAAAATCTTAGTATTATGCAAGCCCAGCGGAAAATAATTGATGAAATAGGTGTGAACACGCAGCTTAAGATGCTTACCCAAGCATATCAAGAGCACGCGATCGTTCAGATCAATCTGGCACGCTTCAGCGTGCTTTCCTCACGTGAATTCATGGATGAATTATCCGAGATTTTCTTCAATGTGAAAAATTCCTATGAAATTTATCTGAAATCAATGACGGGAAAAGATAAGCAGCTCCATAAAGACAGGATCCGCAAAAACGGACGCGAGGTGCTCATTCTTCTCAGCTCCAATGGTAAATTTTACGGAGATTTGGTCACGAAAGTATGTCGGCTTTTCGCAGAACAAGCCAAGGTGTCAGATTCGGATATCCTGATTGTTGGCAATGAAGGTAAGAAATTCTATGAAGGAACCGGTATAAAAAAACCTTTTGCCTATCTTGACCTCCCGGATACGACAATTACGCTTGAAATGCTCAAGCCGCTCATTCAGGCAATTATCGGGTATCAAAAAGCAACCGTCTTCTACGGAAAATTTACCAATATTATTTCTCAGGACGCTGTCCAAACCTCGCTCTCCGGCGACCTACCGGTAACCGGGAAAAAATTGGAAAAAGCAAAGGAAGACTTTCTTTTTGAACCTGATATTGAAAAAGTTATGGAGTTTTTTGAAAGCCAAATTCTTTCTATCCTGCTCAATCAAACCGTCAGCGAAGGAAAATTGGCACGGTTCGCCTCCCGAATCAAAGCGATGGAATTTGCCCAAAACAATATTGAAAAAAAACTGCATATATTGAGTTATCGCGAACGACGCCTCCGCAACATGGGAATGAACAAAAAACAACTACAATTATTCGCAGGGCGTGCTTTATGGAATAAACGGTAAGCTAGGGGTGGCGCGACTGGGGGTCCCCCGTCGAGCGCCCGCAATGAAATGAGGAACGTCGGACGGGGGTGAGGAGCGACAGGACCCCTTCAGTGAAACATTATGGAAGATACAATCGGAAGAATAAAAGCTATCAAGGGAAATATCGTAGAAGTGAAATTTGAGGAGGAACGACCCCAGATTCATGACCTGCTGACATTGAAAGAAGATCCGGGCGTGATGATGGAAGTCTACACCTCTTCAAATGAGATGTCTTTTTATTGTCTCATTTTAACCGAACCTGAAAAATTGTATCGCGGCGCAGAAGTTATCAATACGCATAAATCGATTGAGATTCCCGCCGGCCCCGAAGTCTTGGGACGCGTCATGAATTTGTTCGGAGAACCTGTTGACGGCAAAGGACCTCTCAAAACACAATACAAAAAATCAATCTATAACCGCAGTATCAACTTTGATAAATTGATTCTTCCCCGAAAAATTGTTGAGACAGGTATCAAAGCGATTGACTTCTTCTCCCCCATTTTGGGCGGCGGAAAAATCGGTATTTTCGGAGGAGCGGGTGTCGGAAAAACGATTTTACTAACTGAGATTATCCATAACATTGTGAATAAAAACCCATCGGAATCGGTCAGTATTTTCTCCGGTGTAGGTGAACGTGTCCGTGAGGGACAAGAGTTGTTTGAGGCGCTCCAAGAAAGTAAAGTTATCGATTACGTCAGTCTGTTTTACGGACACATGGGAGATAATGCGATCATCAGATTTAAAGTTGCACTCGCCGGTATCTCACTTGCCGAATACTTCCGAGATAGCATGAAGAAAAATGTCCTGTTCTTTATCGATAACGTCTATCGTTATGCTCAAGCCGGCTACGAACTATCCATGCTTATGAATACTATTCCTTCGGAAGGAGGCTATCAGGCAACGCTTTCCAGTGAAATGGCGAGTCTGCATGAGCGGCTCTTCTCAACCGCAGAAAACAGCATCAGCGCCTTTGAAACCGTCTATGTTCCGTCCGACGACCTACTGGATAATGCTGTGCAGGCTGTTTTCACCTATCTTGACGCGAATATTACACTTTCCAGACTTGTCTACCAGGAAGGTTTGTATCCTGCAATTGATATTCTTACCTCAAACTCATCCGCACTCAGGCCGGATATCGTAGGAGAGTTGCACCAAAAAACCGCCATTAAAGCTCAGCAATTTCTCAAAAAGGCTGCGGGACTTGAGCGTATCGTGTCCCTTATCGGAGAATCCGAATTGAATGAAACCGACCGACTGATCTACAACAGGTCGAGGCTGCTTCGCAACTACATGAGTCAGAGCTTTTTTGTCGTCGAACCGCAAACGGGAAAACCGGGAGTATACGTGCCCGTAACAAAGACGGTCACTGATGTTGCAGGTATTCTCGACGGCAAATATGACGCCCTTGACCCATATCAAATTCGGGGCATCGGAAGCCTGCAGGATATGAAAAAGTAGCGGGGTTAAATAACTACGACGCTCTATGGTTTCAACGTTAAAACGTTATAGCCATAGAACGTTTCAATGTTAACAGATAAAGATGCTATCTTGTGAAAAACTAACAGTAACATTATGAGTAAACCACCTTTGATTTCCGTTATCGTGAAAAAGCCTGAGCAAACGCTTTTTGACGGTTTTGCAACGACAATTTCCTCGGTCACCAACCGCGGCAAATTTGATATTTTAGCCTTCCACGCCAACTTTATCGCCCTTATTGAAGAAACAATTATCCTCGGTCAGGAGGGAAAACCGGCTATCGTCCTTCCCATCAAAACCGGAGTAATGAAGGTTCAGGACAACTCTGTGAAAATTATCTTAGGAATTGAAACGAAAACGTCCTAGAGCTATTAATTTTTATTTAACAATTACCCTCGTAAATCCATCTCAAATACTATCAAAAAATCTTTTTATAAAATCTGCGCCATTTTTGTGAAAAGTAATATTTTTGCCTACCCTATCAAATAACATCCAAAGCCATTCTTTTACTATCAAACACTATCTAACAAAAGTCTTCTTCTCTTGACTGCTTTTCACAAACTCTTTACGCTGGAAATAAGCCTATGGATCGGGTGTTTTTCTTACGTACAAAAACCATCATTTCAAAACTTAGTAATAAAAAATTACTCTTTATCCTCTCATCTACCCTTGGATGCTTGCTTTTCTTCACCATCGCAATTATCGCAACAATTGCCGCCTTTTCACCACAAATAATTTCACAGAGGCTGAAAGATCTTCCTCTCATCTCACAAGCCAGTCATGTTAATGATGTTCTTGCAGCCGCGACGAATGAAAAAAAGAAAAAGGAACTGGGTGAAATCTCTTTCAATCTTCCTTCTCTTTTCAACGAAGATGTCCTCATCGCCAAGAACGCGAGCATTGAGGGCACATTGACTGCTCCCAATATTCTCTATGGCTTAGTGGCAGGTAAAAATATCACGATCACGGGCGGCCAGAACCCGACAATTTCTGCCAGCGGAGGCGGCGTCTTAAGTTTTCAGGGACAAATCGGTGATATCTCTTTGACACAAGGAACAGGAATTACTCTTGACGGCACAACGATAACCAATGCCGATCCGGGGTCGGCCCAAAATATTTTCTCAAGCATCACTGTCGGATCAAGCACGATTGAAGCAAGCAGCAATACCGACGCTTTTGAGCTTATCGCGGGCACAGGCATCACACTTTCTGCCGATACGTCAAACAAAACCATCACGATCACCGGATCAAGCAGCAGCTCAGGAATCAGCGGCATCGTTCTTCAGGAAAGTGACGTGACAAAATCAGCCGCAGCAACGACGATCGACTTCCTCGGAGGAGATTTTGATGTTACTGAATCTCCTGTCGGCGAAGGCAATGTGCAGCTCTCCTCAACACTCACCTCCGTAACGGGAGTCTCGGGTGCATTCTCAACAGGAACGACATTAAGCGTCGGCAGCACTTTCACGATCAATGGCGATACATTCAGTGATCTGACCGGATCAGGACTTGCCATTTCGGGCGGAGTTTTGGGGGTCAACGTTACAGCTTCAGGCGGAACCGGGGTCAGCTCATCAAACTCAGGTCTTGAAGTCGGGGCGGGCGGATTAACACTTCTCAAAGGCTGTGCTGACGGCGAACTCTTGAAATGGGATGATATCGGTGAAGCATGGCAATGTGCTTCGGATGCCGGGGCGGGTGGCTCAGGAATTGCCACGGTTCAAAATAATGACAGCACCATCGGCTCATCCTTCGATACGCTTGATTTTAGCTCACTCTTCTCCGTTACCGCCTCCCCTTCCAATGAAGCAAACGTAACGATTGCTCCGGACAGCCTCAACTTCACTGAACTCTCTGATTCCCTGACGCTTGATTCGACAACAACGATCACTAATTCTCTCGCCGGCGATTTTACTGTTGACCTTACTTCAACCGGAGATTTTGTTATCGCAGATACCGGCACTCCTTTCTTCACCTTTACCGACACGGGGGCACTTTCCCAAGCGGGAGCAGGTCAGGTTACCTTTACCGGCAATGTTGATGCGACGAGCGGACTGGATATCACCGGCGCAAATCTTACCGTCGGCGGAAGCAATGTGGTTATCACAACCGCCGGTGCTATCACCGCGGTAGGCGCGATCTCCGGCTCCAATCTTTCAGGAACAAACACCGGAGATCAGACAATCACCCTGACAGGAGATGTGACAGGATCAGGAACAGGAAGTTTTGGGACAACCATTCAAGCAAATGCCGTTGCATTAGGAACCGATACGACGGGA